>ERZ857840.1-NODE-1-length-713725-cov-78.167313_pt1 | contig 713725 bp, 619 predicted proteins | sample MGYA00519760_ERZ857840 | MGnify/ENA primary metagenome ERZ857840 (study PRJEB31778, sample SAMEA3449371) | human gut metagenome | biome: human gut; feature: human-associated habitat; material: faeces | place: United Kingdom | collected 2010/2012 ... | reverse complement strand
GACAAACCAATCTTGGAATAAAGCCTTGGCTTGGTGCTGTAAATTATTGTTTATCTGCTCGTTTAACGCAATTTTATCGGAAATAGGTCGAAGTATTCCTATAATCTTACGTTGTTCTTCTATGTCGGGGATGTCGAACTCTATTTTATTAAGTGTATCCGTCCGCAAACTCGGAATTGTCGTTCCTTCGTTGTGTTTTGCTAAATCTATCAATGACAATGCATAATAGAAATATTCTGGAATTACAATGTCTGTGTTAATTTCCGTGTAAAATAGCGTATCTACTGTCCAAAATGGGTGCTCAACATAGCGAATTTTATCAATTGTGCCCTTTCGTCCAATAAGCACCGATGGCTTATCGTATAGAAACTGTGTCGCATACCCCATCAAGCCGCCCGTTCCATAAATAGGATACTTCTTTTCTGTTGTAACTACTTTGGCTTGATTTTTGCCATATTTAATAGTTGCAAGTTCCTTTAGAGTGTATCGCTTATATTTCATATCCAATGGCTCCCAATTTCTTGCGAATTTCCTCTTCGAGTTCGTGCGACCTCTTGAACATATCGGAGAGTTCGGATGTCAATCTTGCCATTCTCTCTTCGAACGGTTCTCCATCGTCCTCTTGCTCTTCTATTCCGACATAACGACCGGGCGTCAGCACATAATCTTGCTTTCCGATATCCTCAATCGTTTTAACAGCGCAGAAACCGGGTTTGTCTTCAAGGACTCCGTTTTGGAAGTCTTCAAAGGTCTTTGCTATCAAAGCAATGTCTTCATCAGAGAAGTCCCTATGCTTACGGTCAACCATGTGTCCCATCTTTCTTGCATCAATGAACACGGTTTTCCCCGTTTGTTTTTTGCCCTTTGTAATAAACCAAAGTGTGACCGGGATAGTAACGCTGTAGAACAACTGCGTCGGAAGTGCTACGATGCCCTCCACCAAGTCCGCTTTGACTATGTTTTCTCTGATAGTGCCTTCTCCGCCCGACTGCGAAGACAGCGCACCGTTTGCAAGAACCAAGCCGATTTTTCCGTTCGGAGCGAGGTGGTGAATCATATGCTGTATCCAAGCAAAGTTGGCATTGCTTGCCGGGGGAAGTCCATACTTCCAACGCTTATCTTCCTTGAGATTCTCTTGTCCCCACGGATGATAGTTAAACGGCGGGTTTGCCAAAATGAAATCGGCTTTCAATTGCGGGTGCAAATCGTTAGAAAAGGTATCTGCTTGATATTGTCCGAAGTCGGCATCAATACCACGGATCGCCATGTTGATTTTTGCCATCTTCCACGTGTCGGCATTGGCTTCTTGTCCATACACGGAAATCGCACCACGCTTTCCGCTGTGTGCTTGTATGAATTTGTTACTTTGAACGAACATACCGCCCGATCCACAGCAAGGGTCGTAAACACGGCAGTTTTCAAACGGTTTCAAAATCTCAACCAAGGTTTTAACGATGCTTGACGGAGTATAGAATTCGCCGCCGTCCGTACCTTCGTAAGCTGCAAATTGTGCGATGCAATACTCGTAGGTTCTACCGAGCAAGTCTTTGCTTTCATCGGTATCATCCATATGTATTTCGTTCGTGAAAAGGTCAACGACTTGTCCCAATACGGTTTTATCAAGGTCTGGATTACCATAGTTCTTCGGCAATACATTTTTGAGAACCGGGTTTTCAGCTTCGATTGCTTTCATTGCCGCGTCGATTACCTTACCGATTTCGGGAGTATGAGCGGCAGCGGCTATCGTTGCCCATCTCGCTTCTTGCGGAACAAAGAATACATTATTCTCTGCATATGCGTCACGATCGTCTTCGAAACCTTCCCCTTCATCAACCAATTGCTGATATCTCTTCTCAAAGGCACAAGAAATGTATCGTAAGAAAATAAGTCCTACGATTACCTTTCTGTATTCCGCTGCGGGAATATGTCCCCAAAGAACACAAGCCGCATTCCAAATTTGCTTTTCGAACCCTACATTCGTATTGTTATGATCTGCCACGATTAGTACCTCTCAATTATTTACTCTTCGAAATGTATTCCGTTTTCTTTACACAAGGCATTGAACCTTTCGAGCGTTTCGTATGTTGGCGTCGCATGCCCCTTTTCCCAACGATTCACAGTGGCAAACGACACTCCCAAAAGAGCAGCGAATTTCTCTTGACTTAATTTTAGCGTTGTTCTTGCGTGTTTTACCTTTTCCGCAAAAGTCATCTCAACACCTCCGAGCAAAATATAACATATACATTATAACATACTCGTTAGTATTTTACAAGGTTTTTTATTGTTTATTTGGCTTTTATTATTTTTCTAACGGCAAGAACCAATATGCTGATTACTATCGTAGGAACGCCCAAGTAAAGAGCAATCATTCCTGCGGGCGTAAAATACCCCATCACTTTCTTGATTTCAAGAATGGCGGGTAAATTATCCCATATGGCCGTGCCGAACGCTTTCATCGTTCCCCAAAAGGCTTGCCATAATACTGTTATTATTTCAATAAAAATTGTCATTATTACTCCTTATAATACTATTCCAAGCACGATGCCGACAATAGCAACCACCGTACCGATACCAAACGACACCCACCCAAATATCTTGTTTTTGCGGGCTTCCGTTTTGGAATTAGCAGCATCGTCTTGCGCTTGCTCAATTTGCTTACGCAATAATTGATTTTGCTCTTGCATCTCTTGAAGTTGCCTTTGCAATAAGATGCTTTGCTCTTCTACTGCGTTTGTCGCGTTCATTATCGAGTTTTTATATTGGTCGTTAGACTTCCGTTCTTCTTCCGCCTTTTTCGACTGTAAGTAAGCCGCGTATGCAGAGTTTGGCATATCCTCGAAGTTCATATATCTTATTCCCCTTTGTTTTCCATTTTGTATCCGCGCGTCAGCGATTGAATATACTCAACTACTTTTTCTACCACTTCGTTCGGTCCGACCACTTGCAGTTTGTCTCCGAACGACAAGCACCACCCAAAGAATGTCGGGCTCAACTGCACCGCCGCTTTGAAACGGAGTTTGCCGTTCTCGTCCGGGGTGATCTCTACCTTATCTCCAAAGATATCGAAGATGGGGTCTAAAATGCTCGCATCGGCTTGAAACTCTACCAACTGCTCTTCGCCTTGGAACATACCGAAAAGTGTCTTCTTGTGTCGTTTTATGTCGATAGGCGCGCCCTTGTAGACATCTCTCGGTTGATCGTTCACCACCTGCACGTGATCCATTCGGTCTATGCGATAATGCACCACGCCCTCAAATCTTCCATAGTAGCATATTAGGTAGTAGTTGTCATCGTCATAAATTGTGGCAAGCGGGTTGACGAAGTATCTCTTCCCGTTTCGCCTATATACCCGCTCATGCTTTGAGTTGAAGTCGAAGTATTCAAACGAAACTTTCTTGTTATTCTCTATCGCCAAGTTGATTTCGCTTATCGAATAGAAGATGCTTTCGTTTGCGCTCTTTGTCGTATTGAATTTTACGATATTACTCCGCAAGAGTTCCGCACGGTGGCTACCGCCAAGGTCGGCTATTTTATCCAATAGGACTTCGGTTTTGCTCGGTGTAATAAAACTCGATGCCTGCACTGCGTCCATAAGAATGCGAAGTTCCGGGACGTCAAAGCTGCGGTCCACCACGCAATACTTATTAGGCTTGCCGGGAGATTTATCGCAAAGCACTTCGTATCCGAAATCATTGAGAACGTCAATATCTCCATACAGCGTTCGCCTGTCGCACTCTATGCCCATAGTAGCAAGTTTGGACAGTATTTCCGTGGACTCTATGTAATGGTCTTCATCCGAATCTTGACGCAGAATCTCAAGTATTTTGACCAACTTGATTTTGTAAGCCTTCTCCTGTCTCATAAACCGCTACCTCTATACCTCTCCATTTTAATTAACTATATTATACCATATTTCTATACGAATGTAAAGAGCAGGCTGTACCATTTATGCGACACCTTTGCGTTTGTGTAAAAAAGGAGCGGCTCTCTTTTCGAAAACCACTCCCCGCGGAGATTAGTCCGCTTTCTTGTTGTAAACCATGTTTGCTTTTGTCAGATCATAAATGATAGCCTTTTCTTCGGGAACGAAGATACCATTCATCTTGCGCGATGCACCATCGCCCCACTGCATAAGTTGCACAATCGTTGCGTGCGCGGCTTTGAATGCCACATTGATGACCGACTTTTTGCCCGATTCGGACGGTTCCGATACTTTGAATTCAATCGAGTTTGCGTCCTGTTTGTCCGTTGCCTGTATAGCAAACTTTTTGTTGTCTGCATCGATGAGCATTTGGATGTACTTGGGATAGCCAAGTTCGGCTGCGGTGTCCGCATTGAATTTGAAGTATTTGTTGGTGACCGTAACGGTCGATTCACTTGTGTTGCCATATACGCTGATTACTTTGAAACCTTTTAACATTTTTGTTTTCTCCTTGATTTTTGTTTTTTAGAAATTTCTTTAAGTTGTTCGATGTCTATCTTTTCAACAGCGGACGGGATAGGAACGAAGCCTGTCAAAAGTCCTGACTTAATAGGTTTGAACTTAACCTTTATTTTGGGCTCTTTGGTGTGGCGAGCCCTATTGCCACCATCGAGGAAACGCTCTTGCACGTCCTCGTAGACCTTCCGTGAGACGATTGCCGGGTGATAGTTCTTCATTCGGTATTGGGAAACTATGCCCTCGTTCTTTACCGATTTATGCGAGAACAAGTCAACCGTGACCGTCTTTTGCATTCGCATTTCACCGCAATACTTTTCATTGTGTAGCATTCCTGCGACCGTTCCCGGTTGCCATCTGACATTGCCTTTTGGTGTTGGTATTTCAGCCATTGTCAATGCTTCGGCTATCTCAACCGTGCTTTTGCCTTCCAAGTATGCAGTGAACATAAACCTTACGATTTCAGCCTCTTTCTCGATTATGAATATCTTGCCGTTTTCGTCTGTGTCATAGCCCATTATCGCCCACATATTGTTTACGGGTATCCCCTTCTTAAACCGCTGACGATATGACCACTTCAAGGCTTCCGACTTTGCCTCGGACTCACCTTGCGCTACCGTGCTTAACAGTGTAAGGAAAGTTTCGCTGATAGTGTCCAAAGTGTTGTATCCGTTCATCTCGAAGAATACTCCGACAGGCGGTTTGAGTGCTTTGAGTCTTCGCACGTAGGAAATACAGTCAAGGGTATTCCTTGCAAAACGGCTGATTGATTTTGTAACAATCATATCTATCTTGCCGTCTTCCGCATCTTGGATCATCTGCAAAAACTGCACGCGATGATTGACCGATGTTCCCGAAATACCCTCATCGGCATACACGCCGACAAGCGTCCAATTGTCGTGCTTATTGATGTACTCCGTGTAATGTTGGACTTGTAGTTCGTAGCTCGATTGCTGCGACTCTTCATCGGATGAGTAAACGACAGGGAGAATATGCAGCCGTTAAAAGATTTCGGCCACACGTGCGCCTTTTACTTTATACCCGTGCGTGCTTTCCGCACCGATAAATTTATAAATAATTCTGATTTCCTGTTTGTGTGCGCTTCCGTCGGAATACTTCTCACCTATATAAATCCTGTCGATGAAATTATTCAGTATTTCGGGAGTAAGTTCCTTGATTTCCGTATAACTATTGACAACCTTCAGAAACTCACGAATATTGCTCTCTTCGTCGTTTACAACGTCTAACGCCTTTTTCAACTCAACGATTTCGCTCTTTAACGCCGTTTGTTCCGCCTCGTATTTTTTCGCCAACAAATCAAAGCGTTCGTCTGAAATTTTACCGGTTACGTTGTCTTCATACAGGTTTGCGATGATATCGTCAAGCATTTTTATACGATTTTCCGCTTTGGTAATTTTCGTTTGCGCCGAGAGTCGCACGCTCTGCATTTCTTTTACCGAACATTTACGATACTTTTCGATAAACTCCGATTCGTGCGTTTTCACTTCGCTCATCACCCGTTTGATATCTTCCAGAACCAATTCGTTCAGTACCCTCTTCAGAATCGAATGCGCCGTACACTGAATCTTCGTCCGTCTGTTGTACTTTGAGCAAACGTAAAAATCATAGTTCCTGTTTTTTGCAACACGTCTTAAAGTGATAGGAAATCCGCAATCGGCACAATATAACAATCCGGCGAAAATATTGATATCGTCAAAGTGATTTTTTACAACTCTTTTTACCTGCGTCAACTTCTGCGCCAGATCAAACATTTCATTATCGACAATAGCTTCGTGATGATTTTCGATTATCTTCCATTCCGACGGATCGCGATAGATAAATCGCTTGTTTTTATACGATTTTCTCGTCGTTTTGAAATTTACGAGATTTCCGATGTAATTCGGATTACGCAAGATTTTATAAACCGTGCTTCTGTGCCAGAAATACGGACCGGTGGTATCGTTCCGATACATATTTCTTCCCTGTTTCAGATAAAACGCCTTCGGGGTATCGTAACCCTTTTCGGTCAGTATTTTCGCTATCGCAAGCGCGTTATAGCCGTTTACGCATAGTCTGAATATCTCCCGGATTGTCGGCGCGCACCTTTCGTCTATCAACCACTTGTTTTTGTCGTTCGGATCTTTCATATATCCGAGCGGCGGCGTGTTCGTCAGCGGTTTTCCCGATTCGCCTTTATTCCTTATCACAGCGCGTATCTTTTTGCTCGTATCTCTCGCAAGCCATTCGTTGAAAACGTTTTTGAACGGTATCAATTCGTTATCCGAGCCGTTTTCGCTATCCACGTTATCGTTTATCGCTATAAAATGAATATCTTTTTCGGCAAACGTAAATTCCGTAAGATAGCCGACTTTCAAATAATCTCTTCCGAGCCTTGACATATCCTTTACGATAATCGTTTTCACTTTTCCTTCGTCTACGTCGGACATCATTCTCTGAAAATCCGGACGATTGAAATTCGTCCCGCTGTAACCGTCATCGATATAATATTCAATATTCCGATATCCGAGTTGTTTCGCATACCGTCCGAGAATATCTCTTTGATTTTTGATACTGTTGCTTTCGCCCTCGGTACCGTTATCGTCTACGCTGAGCCTACAATAAAGCGCGGTTATTCCGTCACCTCCTCCGTTTTTTGTTCTTTTATTTTTATTTGCCGTTTGTAATTCTAACATATCTGTTTACCTCCGTCAGATTCCAAACAGCAAGTTCGTAACTTACCATCTCCAAGCCGTTCTTCCGTCAGACTTGTAAATTTTTTCATTACCAAACGCTCTAATATCTCGTATGCTGATTCTCGTGCGCCTTGCATCGATTCCGTGCTTACGATATACAACGTTTCGTTTTTCCTTGCCCTTACCTTGTTTTTATCCGTTACCTTATTTGTCTCTCTATTTTGCAAATCTCCTTAACTTTATTGTGCGGATACTATGTTCTCTCTCCGGATGGATACTATGTTCTCTCTCCATAAACACAAAAATCCTCCTGTTCGATATTTTAATTTTGTTACGTTTTATTGTTGTTTTTCTCTTCCTTTAAGCCGTCCGTTATCTTCGCAAGGTCGGTATTCATTTCTCCCGCCTGCTCCAACAGCGACTTATATCCTTCTTCTATGAGTTTAACTTTCGTATACCCGTGTTTCTTCAAAAATGCGTCTATTTCTTCCGCTACTCCTCTCGGCATACTCGTTCCCCATACCACGTTTTTGGCTTTTCTCTCGTTTTTATGCTTTTCTTCGTATCTTTTATCTCTTTCGCTTCTCGGTTTCATTACTAAACCCTCCGTAAATATATCATCGTATCTATACGACGACTATATTTTACTGTTTTCTGCGCTCAGAGTCAAGCTTTTTTATGTGAACAGAGAGTAAAAGTCGCCTTAAATTTTACTTATGATTATTGTTTTTGCCCTGTTTTTCTTGTTTTTTGCGTTCTTCTTCGATTTCCGCCTCTATTTGCTGTAACCGGGGAACTTGCCGAACGACGTCGGGAGTAAAGAGTGAAAGAACGGAATCGAAAAAGTTATTGATTGTTTTCGGCTTTCCGTGGACTATACGCCGATATTCCGTCGGGTTTGTTCTTGCAAGTTCTTTGCCGACGTTTGTATAATGGGAATTGTTATCCTTTTCCTTTTGCAAAGTTTCGGCTTTTCGGGCATATTCGAGCGTTTCGTCCATAGATTTCGTAAGCCGCTTTGAAAGGTCGGCGTTGTCTGCCGTTAAAGCGATTACTTGTTCCTGTAACTTTCCGCGTTTCCGTGGGATATTCCCGCTCTTTGCCTCGGTTAAAGCGTCGACGTAAACCTGATTTTCTTCCCGTATGGTTTCTGCTTGCTCGATTATCTTTTTTGCCTTATATTCAGCGGTGGAAAGATGTTTCTTCTGACTGCCTTCTTTTCCGCGCTGTAAGCTCCAACGTTTTCCGACGGATTCGTAAAAATCCGTTTGTAGTTTTTGCAGTTGCGGTTTATCGAAAAGTTGTTTACTGCAAAGTCTGCCGTCTTTCGTAACGGGCATTAGGTTTAAGTGCATATGTGGCGTTGTTTCGTCGTTATGTACTACCGCCGCGATGATATTTTCTTCGCCGTAACGCTCCGCAAAGAATTTGTAGCAGTCCGAGAAAAAGTTATATTGTTCTATCTTGGCTAAACCGTCGAAAAAAGTTTTATCCGAGCCTAACACAAACGAATTCATTACGACCGCGTCTTTGCGCGGGGATAACCCTAACTCTTTAATTCTGCCGTTTATAAACTCTGTATAAGTCTTTCCGAAATATGGTGTGAACCGATAATTATTTTTCGTTTGTCCGCTATCTATTTGCGGATTTGCCGCTTCGTAATTCTCGTCCCGTTCGTTTTCCTTTTCGATAGGCGCAACGTCTTGTTTATGGTATTTCTCCATATGACACACTAAATATGAAATAATGATTTTCCTCCTGAAATTTGGTTTTTATTCTCTTTGAGCAAAGTGTGTAGAATTTCCTCTGCCGACTGTTTTATTAGTGGATTCACAGCCTCGCAGAGCACACTATTTTGCAAAGCAAAGTATAGTGTGCTACACTTTGCTCAACAGCCGTCTGTTTTGCTCCGCATTTGTTTCCAAAGTTTTTCTCTACGATATACATTGAAAAACGCTCTTAAAAATACATTTTCAACTTGTATCCAACTTCATTTTTCTGCCTCCTTCATTTTGTTTTACTTTCAGTTTTTGTTCTTACGAGTCCACGAAAGACAAATTATCTCTCTACTTATATTGGAAAGTTTCAATCTCTTTGCGGGGGTGTTTTGCAAAAGTTTTTTACCCCCTCACTATAATTGGAAAGTTACGAGCCGTTTGTTGGGCTATTTCACGAAAATTTTTATATTTTTTCTTTAGGAATATTGAAAATCTTATACCTCCTCAAAATAGGAACAAAAAAGCCGATGACTGTTTGCCATCGACCATAAATAATTTTATATGTTTTTATAATAAGTAATTTTAGTTAATGCCGCATTCCGATTCACTAATTAGAAGCGGTAAAAGCCATTTTAATATCCAACGTTTTGTCGTGTCGTAATTTGAATCGTAAAACACCGCGCCGACAATCGCTTCGATATAAGGATCGTGTCCTTTATTTACTACTTTTTCGTGATCTGGAACATTCGAATCCGATTGGAAGTGTTTTGCGTTGTATGCATATCCGATTAAACCGCATTTCAGCATAATATTATGCATAACTTCATTATTTTCAAGTTTACTTTTTATCTGCGTAATCTCGCCTTTTGTAGTTATTCCTTTCCGATAGAGATAATCGGCAATAACGGATTTCAATACAGTATCGCCGATTGTTGCAAGCCCGTCGTTAGTGTATTCGCTATGGTTCTTTCCCTCTCCGAAAACTTCTATTTTTTCCGATCTCATTGCCTTTGAAAGCCACTCGATATCGTTAAAATGGTAATGTATTTTAATTTCGAGTTCGCGCATTTTTGGATATACAACAACTCTATCCATCAGATTTTATCTCCATTGAATACAATTTTATTAAACAAATTCACTTCCACGGATTTACCGTTTTTTACTATATCGAACCAAGAAATATCATTTTTGTATCTGTCCGTCAAGCATAAAATGCGTTGATTTTCAGAGCCGAGTAAGCGCCGTTTTGTTTCTTTTTCTTCCAAAACGTATTCGCCATCAAGCACAAGGTCTATGCCGGCAAGGACGTCCGAAACTTCTTCGTATTTTCTGCCCGTAAACGATATCACGCCCAGTCCGAGTTTCTTTATTTCGTCGGTCAAAAACGGAAGATTCTGCTGACAAGTTGGCTCACCGCCGGAATACGTTACACCTTCGATGTCAAAGTCGTCAATCGACTTTTTAATTACCGAAATAATGTCGTCGAGCGACATAATATGGCGCACGATAAACGGCTGGTAATCGGGGTTGCAACACTCGTTGCAACGAATATCGCAACCCTGAAACCATATACATAATCTTTTATGCGGACCTTCTGTTTCCGTACAACGGTTTATACTCGCAACGTTGAACTTAATCATTGTCAAAATCAAATTCAAGCCCGTTTTTCGTCGTTTTTACTACGATTTTCGAGCCTTTCATCGACGGCAATTCTTCTTTGTTTTCAAACATAAACATAGCAAGTTCGTCAAGCAATTTATCATTGATGGCGTTAAGAATATCACGACCGCCTTTACTGCTGTCCGCTCCGCCGAGAACATAATCTATAAATTTAAGTTCGTCTTCAAATTCAAGGTCGATACGATACTTTTCCGATATCGCTTTCTGGACCGGACGAAGTTTCGATTTTGCAATTTTTACGCTAAACTCTCTGTCTTTGATGAAGTTGAACGGAACGATATTGCTGTAACCGATACGACCGAGAATTTCGGGACGTTTGATTTCGTTATCGAAATAGTTTTTAACGATTTTTATAAACTCTTCAGCCACTTCTTCGTTTGAACCGTTCGAAGACACTTCTGACGCCCCGAGGTTAGACGTGAATATAATTACGCTTTCGCTAAAATAAACCGTTTCGCCTTTGCTGTCGGTAAGCCTGCCGTCTTCGAGAATTTGCAGAAAAATATCCAATATTCTCGGATTCGGTTTTGCCGCTTTTTCGATTTCGTCGAATAGAATTATGCTGAACGGTTTTTCTTTTACGGCGTTAGTAAGTTGCCCGCCTTCTTCATAACCGACGTATCCCGGAGGCGCGCCGATAAGTTTCTGATCACTGTTTTCCTGCGCATATTCCGACATATCGAAGCGAATACAAGCCTGTTCGTCGCCGAAAAGGAATTTTGCAAGCGCCTTTGAAAGTTCGGTTTTACCTACGCCGGTAGGTCCGACAAAGAACAGCACGCCTTTCGGAGCGGAACGAGAAGACGATTTATGTATTCCCGTAAGTCCCATATAAGCCTTAACAACGACTTTTTCAATCTTTTCGATAGCCTCTTCCTGCCCGACTACACGCTCGCTTAAAATCTTTTTGATATTTTTAACCGACTTATAGTCGAGTTTTTCCCAAGGATTGTCTTTTTCGCCGTACTTAAACAGCAAGTACAACTGCTCGAACGGCATTTTGCCTTCTTTTCTCGAAAGGCGCGCCATCTGAACGATTTCACGGTTGGTAAAATCGTCGAGCATATCGACGTATTCGTTAAATTTATCCGAAGTCAAAAGCGTTTCTCCGGGTTTGAGTTTTACGTCAAATCCGCTCTCGATTTTTTCCATCATTTTAGCGCGTTCTTCTCTGTCGGGTTTTGAAAGAGTAAGACAAGCGACTTCGGGGTTGCCCTGATAGAAGGAAATCGGGAACATTGCAAGTTTGCCCGTAATGAGAATAACCGTGCTTTCGTTTACTTCCGCAGACAAATATTCTGTTTTTTTATCTTTTATCGCTTTTCCGAGCATTGTGATAAGTTCTCTCTCGTCGGGCGGTAATTGTCCGCCGCTTGAAAAGAGATAATCCGCCCAATTCAGCACGAAAGCAGTTTTTCTATTCGGTTTCTTCAAGTTTTTGAATACGATATTGAAAATCTCGGCGGGTTCTTTAAACTGACCGCTGCCCGTTTTTTCTTCCGCTTGCGGTTGATTTTCTTCGTCATCGTCAAAGGAATAAGCGTCGCCTTCCACTTCGACTTCATCGATAACGGAAAGCCTTGAAACGTCTCCGTCTATGCCGTCGATACGATCCCAATACAAAACATCGTCGTATTCCATGCCTTTGAGCATATCCGTAAGGTATTGTTTCAAATCGACGATTTGCTTTTTGTCGTTAAGATACACGTCGCCGACGTTGCCGTCGAGTATTACGCATCTCTTGATACCGACTTCGCGTTTTAACCTGTTAAACGTTGTTTGTAATGCCATTATTTTCACCTCTTATTTGTGTTCGTTTTTACCGTTTGGTACTTCATAGACGATATTTTATCGGGATTGCTCCAAATTTCCTGCGTTTTGGTAACGTGTAAACCGTAAACTTCTTCTAAATCGTTCAGAAAAGGCTGTATATCCTTTTGGCACGCCTGTCCTTCGTATCCACGGAAGTCGTAAATAAATTTCCCGTCCAAAAACACGCGGAATTCCGCTTTTTCGCCGCTTGCTTTCAGTCCGACCAAAATCACTTCGTTTGTATCGCGTTTGATTTTTATGTTCTTTTTATCCACGATAAATCCGCGGGCGGTTATCGCCGACATTATGATTTTCAGCGACTTCTGACGGATTTTTTCGCCTACGATTTCTTCCGTCGCCGCCGATCTTATTTCGGAAAGCGGTTTATTCTCTGTTATGACTTTATCGATGATAGTCTTTTCAACTCTTGCGGCTTCGAGTTCGCGGCGAATTTTTTCACGCTCTTTTTCGATACGCGATTCATAAGTTTCGTTTTTGAGTTCTCTGCCCGCTCTGATTAGATCATCGCCCGAAAGCGTATCGTTTTTCAGATATGCAAGGTAAGCAAACTGCCTTTCCGTTTCGTCCTGAATGGAATCGAGAAGCTTTTGGATCTCGGCGGGGATTGTAACGACTCCGTTTGCTTTATCTCTCAATCTTTTTTGATTTTCTTCGATACTGTTTTCAAGTAAACTTTGATAAAGCGCGCGCATTTCGACTAATCGTTTAGCAGCCAACTCGTTTACTTGATTTTGTAATTCTTGCGCCGCTTTATCCACGTTATCGGCAGAATTCAGTCTTAATCTGTCGCTATCACCGCTTACAACGCCTTTTTTCGCTACTTCTTTTGCCTGCGCTTTTAAGTTTTCGATTTTTCTAACGAGAGAATCTCGTTCTTCTACAATCAATTGTTGTAATGCCGCCGTCTGACTATTCTGTAAGCTTTGCGAGCCGTTTTCTATGTCCGAAAGTATCTGGTCGAGTTCGGCAATCTGCCTTTCGGCAACTTCGCAAATGCTTTCGCATCTTATCGCTATCGCCTCGTAGTCTATTTGTACCTGATGACTCATTTTCGTTCCCCCTTTATCGCAAATACTATATCGCGCCAATTTTCAATCGTTTCTTTATCGAAACGTGTTTGCGACTTTTCCGGATGTTGCAATCCGTTTCTGCACATACGAAGTTTATGTAATGCGGATTCCTGCTTGCTGTCGAGAATGCCTTTATCTTTTGCCATAACGAGTAAATCGTGTGCAGACGTCATAGGCTCGGCGTTAAGCATATCTCTTAAATCGTATTGAAGTTTTACGAATAAATCGCAAATTACGTCTTTATATTTGCCGCGTGCAATCTGCTCGTCAACGTATTTTTTCGTAATTTTTTCGGGATGAGAAGACGCGCTGCGCTCAATAGACAACAAATCGTGAATCGGCTCGTAAATCTCTATAAACTTTCTGATTGCAGCATAGGATTTAGACGCGTATTTCTCGTATTTTGCCACCGATTTCAACTCCGAATTAAGCGTGGCGTAAGCATTGAAAAATTCGTCTTCGTTATAATCGTCTTTAAGCGTATACTCCGAAAGACTCTCTATCCCGAGCATATCGTTCAGTTTCCACAAATTCCGCTTAATGTTGTTAAAAGCATTGCCGAGATCGGAATCCGAGTATATTTCTTCGTTATTTACAACTTTCTCGGCAAAATTTGCCACCACGTTCACAACGCTTAAAACGGCGTCAACGGTAAAACCTGCGCTTAAAAGTGCTTCGTAAACAATGTCGTCGTCTTCCGTTTTTTTCATTTCTTTCGCAAAGGCGGAAACGTAGTCGAAGTCGTTTATCCCTAGTGCTTTTCTGAGCGGATTCAACACCGACGATTTATAAATCGCATTATCGATTTTTATCTCGCTTGCGCTCTCTTCAAACAATTCTTTCGCCATCGAAACGAAATATTTTTGCCACTCGGCATTCTTAGAAAAGGCGTTATTCAGTTTTAATATAATTTCTATCTTATCGTCAACGATTTTCGCATTTTTAAACAACGCCTTGATGGTTTTATCAAAATACGAAGAATCTTTCAATGCGGCAACCGTAAACAAAACCACTTTTGCAACGTCATCGGCAAAATCTTTTTGTACGTAATACTCAAAAATTTCTTCTACCGTTTCTTTATAGCGCATTTCGTCTAAAACGCTTTCGGTAAGCAACTGCATTTCAAACGTATCGCCAAGCTGGTTACAAGGCATTTTTACGTTTACGGCGGAATAGTAGTGAAGCGCGGAAGTATCGAGCAAAGCAAACTCGGCATTCCCGCCTATTTCGCCAAGTATCTTTATCGAAAAATCTTTATCCGTTCTTAAAACGTTGTCCGTTCTGTCGGTCGCAAGTCTGCCGCCGTCGATAAATATTTTACAAAGTCGTTTCGCCTGCTTGGATACGTCGTTCGGGATATATGCGCCCTCGATATCGGTAAGCTCGGAAAGTAACACCGTCGGCACGTCTACCGCATTTTTAAGCGCGTCCACAAACTTATACTTTTCTTTGGCAAGCAAACATTTCGTCATAAATGCGGATGAATACCACTTGTCAAAATATGCGGTTTCGTCCGACGTTTCAAACGAAAATACAGCGCCGCTTTTGTTTATTATAACTTGCGTTCCGTCCTCTTTTCTGACTTGTTTTTCTTCTCCGACCTCGGGTATTTCAACTTCGACAACGCGTTCTTCGGCTTTTAGCCCCACTTTTGTCGGATTCGCTTCGATATAATCTTTAAGTCCGCTTATGTCTATCGTTTTCCCTAAAAACCTTTCGATATCTTCGTAAAGAACAGACGAATCGAGAGAGGTATAAGGAAGTGAATAACTCACGTCGAATTTCCGCGTTACGGGGCTATAAAAAATATCTTTCGTCTTTACTTTTTCTTCGCCTGTGGGAATCGCGCCTTCACGGAACATTTTTCTTCCTTTTGCGGTAAGCGAAACGTCTTTTACTCTGATTTCCGAAAAGTATTTCGGATTTATAAAATGCGATGGATCGTAGTCGTAAGAAAGTATTTCCGTGCCGATAAGGTTTGAAATTTCTTTCCCGAAAATATAGTGCAAATCTCTCGGAATGCCGAATTTAAGAAGCACGTCGCATATTTTGTCTTCCGAACCCGCAGTCTTTTCGATTACGTCGAGCAGAATATATGCAACGCCCGACGCCTTCCTTACCTCGTTATATCGCACGTTTACTTTATAGACGAGTAGCGGAAACGGAATAGCCGTAGTGAATTTTAACAAACTTTTCTCTTCCATTTTACTCTCCTAAAATATCTTTAGCCGTAAGTATTCTTCCTCGGAAGTTTATCGTGTCGATAATTTCTCTGTATACGGGGAAGTTGATTTTATCGCGACTGTGATCGCCTTCGAGATCGGGAAGGTCGATTATGCCCGCTTCCGATAAAAACTTTTTCGAGCCGACAATAATCAAAAGTTTTCTCGCTCTTGATAAGGCAACGTTGATACGCTCGAATTTTTTGATAAATTCCGCATCATACCTCGCGCCGCTCGGATTTCTTACCATCGAAACGATAATGATATCCCTTTCATCACCTTGGAAATCGTCAACGGTACTGATAACAAGTTTTTCGTCCGGTTTACCCGAAAAGCCCGTAAATTGATAGCCTTTGCGTTTCTTTTTTATTAGTCCCGCCTGATCGCCGTATGTACAGATGATACCCGCGCTCGGTCTTTCGTCGATTTTCCTTGACGGATCAACAATAACTTTATGCTCGGAAACAAGCCCTTTCGCCGCTTTGTCGAGTTCCTTTAATAGCGTTATCGCAACCTGCGCTTCCTGCTCGTTGATTTTGGACGTACTGCCTTCGAATGCGCTCGATTCTTTTTGGTCGCAATCCACAAAATATATGTGCCGTTTGGGATCGATAACGGTATTTCCGTTGATTTTTACGGTAAGATTATGCTCTTTTTCGTCGTCTTGTTGTTTTTTACCTACAACAAGCCCTTTACCGTTACCGCCGTAGAAATGATTGAACACTTCCATAATGTGGCTGTGGCAACGGTATTGCTTATTAAGCATTACTCTGAAATCGCTCGGAACTTTCTCATACAGCGTTTTGAAGAAACATTCTTCATATAACTTTGTATATCCGTCGTTGATTTCCTTTGTGATTTTTTCTTCGTCGAGTCCGTCGAAATCATCTCCCCGCATATGCCGCAAATCGTACATAGGCGGAAGTTGACGATGGTCGCCGACGAGAATAACCGTCTTGCCGTATAAAATAGGTATCAGCAAATCGAGAAAAGACGACTTTGACACTTCGTCCACGATTACAACGTCTATGCCTTGCGTTCTGATATCTACCGATTCGATTCCGTATTTACCGAGTTCGGCAAGTTGCGACGGCGTGAATCTGTCGCGGCTTGTGCAAGTAATACCGAAAACGTTTGCCGAATTGTAAAGTTCTCTCGTATATGCGGCTCTATCTTCCTCTAAGATATCTTCCTGCGATAAATATTTTACGATATCCTTATACATCGGAATTTTTATTTTGTTTTCGGAAGACGAAGCATTATACTCGGTTTCGAGTTTATTCCACTCGTCGCTGATTATATCGAACGCCGTTTCAAGATTGTCCGAATCGTATTCCCTGACAATTCCGAAATCTCTGAAAAATCTCGTAATCTTTTGTTTCAGCACGGAATTTAACTCACCATATTCTTCAATATCGGGGTTTTCTCCGAGTTTTTCGTATAAACGTTTTTTCTCGCTTATTTGGATTTTTAGTTCGTTTATTTTATCGGATATAGCGTTTTCGTTGTCTATATCGCCATTGATTTTGAATTCGATTATATTTCTCTGTGTGTTTACAATATCGACAAGTTTTGCCTTGAATTGCGCAAGTTCGGAAGGCAATTGCTTCAATATTTCTTTTGCACCCGTAATGCCGGGGACGAGAGAGTAAATCACGCTTCCGGCAATATCGAACTCCGAATTATTTTCGTATTCTTTAATCTTTTTGCCTACGGCAATCAACTCGCTTTGATTCTTTTTATACTCTTCGTAATTAAAATCTCCTTCATTCGGTGCTTCGTCCGTATCGGGATCTCGCAAACCGCTCAAAACGTTTCGCAAAGCACGCTGGCGATTTTTTAACTCCACAATCGCGTCTTCGCTCAAAAAACGCTCTAATTCTTTGTTTATTGCCTGAATATCGGCATTAACAAGCTCGGCAACCTTATCGAGCGTTACCTCTTCAAAACAAGCAAAGCACTTTAACAGGCGTTCTACTTGTTCGGCGTATTTATCCAATACGTTGCTATCTGCGCCTTCGCCCGAAAAACGATACGATTCTACGTATTTAAGCGTTCTCGTATACTTTTCGGTATCTTCTTTTGCGGCAAGAAGTTTTTCTCTTAAAACTTCGTTTTCTCCGGTTAAACGGTTTATTTCTGAAAGCAAATTGTTCCGCTTTCTTTCCGTATCTGCATTCTCCCGTTGCAATTTCAAAAGGCGATCGTAATCGAGGCGAAGAGATTTCATCGTCGAATCGAATTCTTCTCTCGTTTCTTTGTAATTGTCGTATCTTGCTACTTGCTTTTCAAGGTTTCCGCAAATATTGAGATAGAAATTGTCTACAAGCCTTTCGGGACTGTAATTCGTTTCTTTACCGTTTTGCGACGGAATAAGACGAAGCGGACGTATTTCGGGGATTTTAGGCAATCTGTCAAATACGTTATCGATTGCCTTATGTGTTTCGGAAGATATTAAAACTTTCTTACCGCGTTTCGTCAGTTGCGCCGTAATCTCGGCTATAACCTGTGTTTTTCCCGTTCCCGGAGGACCTTGCAACAAGAATATACTTTCGCTTTGCAGCGCGCGTTTTACTGCAAGTTTTTGACGATCGTTCAAACTTTCAAGACACCACTCGGGATCTTTGATTTCTTCTACGGAAGACTGCGCAAGCGTTTCGGGCGAAAAAAGATACGTCGGCAAGAACGGATTCTTAACGTATCCGCCCAAAATTGAAGTCAACGCCTTTTCTTGCCTGTCTATTTTTGCTTTTTCCGCACGATTATCGTAGGTAAGATATTTTGGCGCAATTTCCTCGATTTGCTTTTCGATTTCTTTTACTTTGTCCGTGATATCTTGCGGACGGAAGTAAATCTGATACCGGCGTATCGTTCCATTCTCGATTTTATCTGCCTTATCTTCGTTTAATTTTTGAAGTAAAACGTTTTTTATTTCGGTTTTCTCGGAATCGATACCCTCTGCATATTGAAATTCTAATTGATTTTTCTTTTCCTTTTTAAGTTTATCCAGTTCTTCCTGACAACGTATTGCCAAACTCTTTTGTTTTTTCTCGATAAGTGCCGTATTGCGACGAATATAAAAGTCGCGCAAAGATACCTGTGACTTCGCTCTTTCTATACGCTTATCGTATTCGTCATTTAATGCCGATTCATTACTACTCAAAGCATTGATCTGTTCGTCTTTTTCGATAGTAGACGGTTTAGAATGTCTGATTTGGTCTATTTCAGCACGAATTGAGCTAACCAGTTTCTTTCTTTCGGTTTCAATCGGCGCGATAAGTTGAGTAATCTCGCTTTGGTATGTCTTGTATACGTCTTTATCAGAATTATTTATAACGTCGGAATCGAGTCTATCGGCAAGCTCTGTTTTGTATTCGTCAAGTTGCAAATCAAATTTTTCTTGCGTTTTAGCAGAAACGTCTACCATATAACGGTTAATCTCGGCAAGAATTATACTATTATATTTGCTGTCTATTTCTCCAAATTTGGCAGTCAAATCTTTTTCGTATTTCTTGTCGAGAGCAGATAAATCAGGCTCTATATCTATGTATGTGAATAAATATCGTTCGCCGAGAAGATACGATTTGATACTTCTGATATTACCTTTATCGTCCGATTTCGGCGGATACGGCGACAATCCCATAGCGTCCCGAGTATATCGGTTCAGGTTAACCTCGAACTTCGGTTTTCCTTTTCCGTTTCTGCCAACCGTTTCGGACAATATTTCCTTTCTGTTCTTTTCTATCGCAACGCAAATCAGCGGAAAACCGTCGGCGCCCGCCACTTCTTTCGATAATATTATTTGCTCGCTTTTGCCGAAATCTTTAACTCCGTCCAAAAGAAGTCCCGAAAAAGCCTCTTCGTTTCTGCGATAGGATTCTTTCGTTACCATATATGCGTCGCATACGTGAACGTCCGTAATTTCTTCGCAACGCTCGGATTGTTTTCCTAAATAGTATCTGCGAAAATCGATATATCGCAACCATTGATTAAAAATGCCAATCGCCTCGGCGGGATTCGGAACAGGAAATAGTTTGGTGGCTATTTCATTTACAAAGTCGTTTGTAAGAACAGAATCGTGCAATTCGCCGTTACCGTAATCAGGAACCGAAAACGTATTTCCGGTATTTCTGCTATATATTTCCTTCTTTGCAAACGCACAAAGTGACGAACAAAAAACTCGTTTTTCACCGTATTTTACCGTTCGTCTGTCTATCAAATCTATCCCTTTTACGGATATTTCCGTAACGTTCCCAAATGTAACGTCGCCGATTACCATAAAATCGTATGTTTCGGGCAGAACGTAGCGAGAATATCCGTCCACTTCGGGACGAATTACGATATTACGCAAAATCTTATTCCCACGCTTATTTTCGTCCATCACTCTGTCAAACGAAGGCAAAGATACGTTGTAATATTTAGGCGTAGACGGAAACGTGTATCCGATAAATTCTTGAAGAGTGTCAGGCGCATACCCGCCGAGTTTTCTTTTCAGCGCTTCGTATTGCTCGTTTAACGATTGCGTGAAAAAGTCGTTTCTCCCCCAAGCTTTATCACCTAAACCTTTATCCAAATTATCCAAGAAATTCAGATATAAGTAAGCCATTTTACTCCCCCTTCGTAAATTTACGATACTTATCGAATATGTCTATATAATCCAAAAATTCTTTTATTTCCGCAGGCGACATACCGTCTATAATCCCACCGACTTTATCGAGTATAACGCTTTTCGTAAACGGATCGAGTCCGTTTAATGCTTGTCCCGCAGTTAGTTGCTGTTTTAACGCATCGTTTTCGCTTTGTAATCTTTCAAGTTCGTTTGTCAGATTTTCCACAGAAGAAAGCGACTGCTTTTTATCCTGAATACTGTCTTTCAGAATACTCGAAATTCTGTTAACGTATTGAGCGAGAATATCGGGGTCGGACTCGTCGAGAACCAACTCCAATTCGTCTTCGCTTTCCTTCCCGAAAAGATAGAAGATTTTATATTGCTTATCTTTAGGGATATCCGAAAAGTTTTCAAGATTCCGATAATTGTAAATCGTCGCTTTGGATATTTCGAGATATTTAATTAAATCCGTAACCTTAATAGAAAATTTCGTAACGAGTCTTTCAAATAATTTCGTTGTCATTTTTGGCACCTTCTTATCCGTTTGACATTATTATACTATATTAAAAACATAATGTCAATTTATTTTGTCTAAAATAGTCTAATTTACATCCAATAAAACAAAAAAATTTTGTAAACAACTAAATAGTAATGTTTTTAGACCAATTTAACCATTTCATTCTGCCTTTTCTATGCTTAAACCGCAATATACGGACCTAATATAAACGCTTACGATATTTTCAAAGCAAAAAGAGACTGCCTGTCTTTTTAATTGCAATCTCTTTTAGTTAAAACATTATATTTCAATGCTTTTATAGCAATATATTTACGAACTTGCTGTTTGATTGTTTCCCCTATGTTTACTCGTCGTCGGTACTTACTCGGCAATAGGCACAGACCCGCAATTGCTTGTTTACTGTATCCCTGACATACTCTTCCTTTGGCGGTATCTCTTCTATGTCTATATGGTTCTCTTCTAAGAATGCCACTTGTATCCGCTTGGCAGAGGCTGTCCTCTTTTTGTCTCTTCGTTGTATCATTTTCTCACCTCCCCTCGCCCATTATTTGCCTTATCAGCACGAGCGAATAGGCCTCCTATCCGAGCCTACATATATAATAAACTTTCGCCCAGTATTTTGCTATGGGATACGCTCCAAAGATGCTATAAATAAGATTTATTAATTCTGTTTTGATATTCAAGTCCTGCTGGACGGTGCTTATCGTCCGACAGACTTCAAGTGTGAAATCACGCTTTTTTTAGACATAAAAAAAGACCGGGCAACGGGTTCTCCGTTACTCGGTCTGGTGATTTGCTATGAAATTGCTCAAAAATGGGCGAAAATGCCCCTAAAAATGCAAAAATGATGGTCTATAAGAAAAGACTTATAGACCATCACGCTTGGTGCGGACAACAGGACTTGAACCTGCACAGCCTTGCGACCATAAGAACCTGAATCTTACGCGTCTGCCAATTCCGCCATGTCCGCACAACGGATAAAATAATATCTTAAAAACCGCATAAAGTCAAGTATTTGAAACCATTTATGTTTAAGCGGCGAGAAGAGCGCGCGCAATGCGGTTTACGTCGGTGTTGTCGATTTTCTCGGGAACAATCGCTTTCAGCTCGTCCGCGGACAATCCTTTCACGAAAATGAAGTATTTCACGTTGGTGTCCGTATGCGTTTTTGTGGTATAAAGGCTGTTTTTGATATCGTCTTTGGTTTCGCCGTCCTTGTATTTCAGCCCGCCCGTTTCGTGGTCGGCGGTGACTATAATCGCGCTGTCGAGGTCTTTTAGCCTGTCGTATGCGATTTTAATGGAGTTGTCGAAGCTTTTAAGGTACTTTGTCATCGGGATAATATCGTTTTTGTGGCTTTTCTTGTCGATATGCGCGCCCTCGATCATCAGAAAATATCCGCCCGGGAAGCGGGCTTCCATAAATTTCAGCGCGAACTCGGTGCACATTTCGAGCGTAGGCGTATCGGCGGTGCCGTCTTCCGACGGAAGCGACGAAAACGGCATAATTAATTTATTGCTCAAAATGCTTCCGCCGACGTCGTTGAAGCTTGTTGCGAACGTAAAGCCCTTGCTTTCAAACTGCGATTTATATTTCGTGTATTCGTCTTTTCCCGCGCCGAGATACAAGTCCACGACGTCGTTAATCTGCCCTTTAATTATTTCGGAAGTGTCGCCCCTGTTGTTTGCGTGCGACGAAAACGACGCCGGCGTCGCGCCGTAAAGATTGTCCGTCGTCACGATACCCACGCCGAGCCCTTTCTCCTTGGCGTACTCTGCGACGCTTTTGACGTTATTTCCGTCGTGGCGTGCGACTTCGCCGTTATTAAATTTTTGTCCGGTTGCAAGCGCGCTCCCGGCTGCCGCACTGTCCGTGGGAATCCCGACGTTGTTTGAAAACGTCGTTACGAACCCGTCTGCCCCGAGCGAGCGCATGAACGCCCTTTCGCCGTAATACGTTTCCGTCGTTTTAATATGGTTTTCGCCCATACCGTCGCCGATGAACAACACGGTTTTGCTTGCGAGCCCGGTAAGGTCTGAAAAATCGGTTTTATAAAGGTTTTTCGTGCGGTTGAGCGCAACGCCCATAAAGGCAAGCGACACCGACAGTATCGCGACGAGCGCCGCCGACACAACCCACAACAGAATTTTACTTGTCCTGACTTTTGTTTTTTTCATAATATATTATCCCCGTAAAAATTAAAACGTTTTTTGAAGCGACGAAAGAATGTTTTCAGACGTTTTCGCGACTTCTTTAAGCGCGCCTTCTTCAAACGGAGATTTCAGCCCCGCAAGGCGAACAAGATCGGTGAAGACGTACGAGCCGCCGCGCGTCGCATGTGCAAGATACGCCTTGAACGCCTTGTCGTAATCCTTTTGCGATTCTTCCAGAAACTCGATCGCGACGGTCTGAGCAAGGCAGTAATCGATGTAATAAAACGGGCTTTCAAAAATGTGATTCTGGTATTGCCATCTTGTACCTTTTGAAAGATACGGCACGTCGTCGGCGTCCATCCACGGGCGGAATTCTTTTTCAAGTTTCAGCCAGACGTCGTTGCGTGCCTTAGGCGTCATATCGGGATTTTCGTATACGATATGTTGGAAGTAATCCACTATCGTTCCGTACGGAATGAAGGTTAAAGCGTCGAAAAGGTGCTTATAACGGTACTTATTTGCATCTTTGCCAAAAAACATATCAATATATTTCCAGGCGAAAAACTCCATTGACATGCTGTGTGTTTCCGCCGTTTCCATTGCGCCGAGACCAAGTTCGTACGGCACGACGGGTTCCGACATATAATACGCAAAAGCGTGTCCCGCCTCGTGCGTTACGACGTCGACGTCGGCGGTCGTTCCGTTGAAGTTTGCGAAGATGAACGGCTGGTGATACTTATCGAAACTCGTCATATATCCGCCCGTCCATTTGCCTTCGCGCGTGAACACGTCGAACGCGTCGGTATCCATCATCATATCCATAAACGCGCCGGTTTCGGGGCTCATATCCTTGTACATTTCCTGCCCTGCTTTCAGAATGCCGCGCTCGTCGAGAGCGGGTTTCGGATCTTCCTGAAAATACGTGTCGTTGTCGTATAAACGCATGTGGTCGATGCCGAGTTTTTCCGCAACCTGCTTTTTCAGACGCGTCACGACGGGCACGATATCCTTTAAGACGTTTTCACGGAAAACCTTTACCATTTTTTCGTCATAGCAAAGCCTGCCCATGTTGTAGTAGCCCAACTCGACGTAGTTCTTGTATCCCATTTTCTTTGCCATAAGGTCTCGGTTTTTGACCATTCTGTCAAAGACGTCGTCCAGAAAATCGCTGTGTTTTTCCAGCGTTTTTCCAAGCGCGACGTACGCTTCTTTTCTGGTTGCGCGGTCGCTGTCCTGTGTGAATTTGCGAAGTTCGCCAAGCGTAATATCCTTGCCGCGGAAGTTATACGTACATTCCGACACGAACTTTGAGTATTCCGTAACAAGCGCGTTGTCTTTTTGCATTTCGGGAACGATCGCGTCGCTCACCGCTTTTTTCTGCAACTCGAATTGTTTAATGATGACGGGATTTATTTTTGTTTTGAGTTCGTCCAAAAACTTACTTCTTAAAATCGCGTCGGCGTATTTCAGATAACTCACCTGCACCACGGGCATTTTCTCGTCGTAATAGTCCTTTTCGGCGCTGTAAAACTCGTCCTTGGTATTAAGCGTGAAACGGGCGTTCGCAAGCGACGACTCCGTATAAAAATCGCGCAAAGCGTCGTTCACGAGTTCTCTTGCTTCCAGCACGTCGTCGACGGACTTCGCCGCGTTGATTTTTTCAACCGCTTTATCAATGACGCCGCATACCTTTTCGGCGTCCGCTCTTTCATAAGGAATTTCCGAAACTTTCATTCTTTGCATAAATACTCCTTTGCGCGAAAACGCGCGCTACCGTTAAATTGTAGCACGCGCCTTTGAAAATTTCAATAATAAACGCCGTTTAGTTATTAAAACGTAACGGTTACTTCGTATTCAAACGTTTTTCCCGCGGGGAGAGTGTTGATAAGGAATTTGTTTTTCAGTTCCCTGTCGCAATCGACGGTGTCGGGAAGCCCCCACCACGCTTCGATGCAGGCGTATTTGCCCATTTTGTTGTTGGACCATATAGCAAGCACGGGAACGTTGCCGATGTCGAACGTGATTTCCTTGCCGTCGCGGCGCAGAAGGGTTACTTTTTTCGCGTTGTTTTTAGTGACGACCGCGTCGTGGATAAAGGTCGATTTCACCAGGGGGATTTTGTTGGTAAACTCCGACTTCTTCTCGCCCTTGACAAGGTGCAGCTCGTCGTCGAATTCATATTCTTCGATGGGTTTATCGGTGTCGATAATCGCAAAGTTGCCGGATACGTCGCAGGTATCGTCGGTTTCGTCGCCGACAAGCGCCCAGCCAAAATGCGTGCCGAGCCCGAAAGGCATATCGACGTCGCCGGTGTTTACGACGGTGTACGTGATTTTCATACTGTTTCCGACAAGCGCGTATTTCACCTTGAAATCGAAATCGAACGGATATTGTTTTTTGGTTTCTTCCGTCGATTTAAAGTCCATGACGAGCGTGTCGCCGGTGTTACTTTCCGCCGTGAAGACGTTGTAGCGGGCAAGTCCGTGATTTTTCATTTCGTAGCGTTTTCCGTCGACGGTATACCAGCCGTCTTTAAGGCGCGCGACGAAGGGGAAGATGATGATGTCTTTCGATTTCCACGATTTCTCGCTGCCCTGCCAGAGATATTCCTCGCCGCGATATTTCACGCTGTCGAGAAGGCTGCCGTTTTCGTTGACCGTTACGTCTAGAATGCCGTTTGTGATGTTTTGCATAATTTTACCTCTTATCTTTTTATTTTCAGAAATTGAAATTTGCCGTGTTGTAAATCGTCGCGACCGACGTTTCTTCCGATTTTTTCCTGCCGCGCTCGCTTTCGATTGTCCAGGATATGAAAGGCGGATATTTCGCGCGTTTTTTCTTGCTGCGCGGAATCCCCAGAATATTGCAAAGCAGAAAATCGGGTTTGAAATCGAGTTTCGGCGTCTTCGGCTTAAAGCACGAGAGCGCGATCGTATATCCCTTATCCTTAAAATACTTTGCCGCCTTTTCGTTGAAGCCTATGTACATATATTTGCCGTTATAGGACTTTAACTCATCAATCAGTGCGTCACAAAGTGCGATTTCGTTGTTTCGGCACTTCAACTCAATCAATATCGGAGTGCGCCCGTCAACCGCCGCAAGTACGTCTTTCAGCGTCGGAATCGTGTGCGAAGTGTTTTTGAGTTTAAGCGCGGTCAGCTGACTTTCCGTCATTTCTTCGACAATGCCGCTTACGCCGCACATACGCTTTAACGTGTGGTCGTGAAACACGACGAGTTTGTTGTCTTTTGTCAGATGCACGTCGATTTCAAGCCCCAGCCCTTTGTCCGCCGCAATGCGGATTGCAGTGAGCGAGTTTTCGGGCAAAGTCTTGTCGAAACAGCCGCGATGGGCGTAGTCTTTCACGCCGCCGAGAATGTCAAGAACGTTTTCCATATTATTATTCAAAAATCCTTTTTATAATGTTTTTCGCTTGTTCGTATAAATCTTTTCGGGTGCCGTCGTTTATCGCGACGTAGTCCGCCCGCTTAATTCTTTCGTCGTCCGTGGCTTGGTTTTTTATTATGTTTTTCGCAAGGTCTTTTGATATGTTCCTTGTCGAAACGATGCGGTTTATTCTCGCGTCTTCACCGGCGGTCACGACGATTACTCTGTCAAACAAATCCGTCATTCCGCTTTCAAACAAAAGCGGCACTTCAATGACGGCGTCGCCCGTGATTTCTTCGATTTTCCGCCGTATTTCGGGGTGCGCGAGCGCGTTGAGCGTTTTGCGCTTCTTCTCGTCCGAAAACACTTCTTCGCGAAGAGCAGCCTTATCGACTTTCCCGTCTTTTACGGCAAACGGAAATGCCGCCGAAAGTTTTTCGATATATCCTTTGTCGCGCAAAAGTTCCGCATTGATTTCGTCGGCGGAATACGTCCTTATCCCAAGTTCTTTCACGGCGCGCATAAATTCGCTTTTGCCCGCGCCTATGCCGCCCGTTACCGCAACTTTCATATTACGCCTCGTACCAGCTTTTGCCGCTTGCGACGCCGACCGTAAGGGGGACGCTGAGTTTTACCGCGGTTTCCATGCTTTCTCTCAGGATTTTTTCAACCTTGTCCTTTTCGTTTTCGTCGGCTTCCGCAATAAGTTCGTCGTGAACCTGCAAAAGAAGTTTTGCACTTGTTCCTTCAAGGTTTTTCGCCGTTTTCAGCATTGCGATTTTTATAATGTCGGCGGCGGTACCTTGCAGCGGGAAATTCATTGCGGCGCGCTTGCCGAACTCTCTCACGGCGTAGTTACTTGACGAAAGTTCCGGCATAAGACGTATGCGGTTGAAAAGTGTTCTTACAAAGCCGTGCTCTTTTGCGAATTCGACCTGTCCGTCCATAAACTCTTTGACCTTCGGATAAGTCCTGAAATACCGTTCGATATACTTTTTCGCGTCGGCAACCCTGATCGACAGGTTTTGCGCGAGTCCGAAGTCGCTTATTCCGTAAATTATTCCGAAGTTGACCGCTTTTGCATTGCGGCGCATTTCGTCCGTTACGTCGGCAATATCGACGCCGTAAATCTCCGCAGCGGTCGAGGCGTGAATGTCGCGGCTTTCGTTGTACGCCCTGATGAGGTTTTCGTCGCCGCTCATGTGCGCCATAAGACGAAGTTCGATTTGCGAATAGTCGGCGGAAATCAGCACTTTACCCTTTTCCGCGACGAACGCACGGCGGATTTCCTTGCCCTCGACAGTGCGAGTCGGGATATTTTGAAGGTTCGGCTCGGTCGAAGACAGCCTGCCCGTATTCGTAAGAGTCTGCTTGTATTCTGTATGCACGCGTCCGTCGGACGACACCGCCTTTTCAAGCCCCAGCACGTACGTCGATAACAGCTTGGAAATCTGACGGTACCTTAAAATAAGCGGGATAATCGGGTGTTCTTCGTAAAGTTTTTCAAGTACGTCCACGTTGACGGAAAGCCCCGTCTTGTTCTTTTTGGACGGTTTCAGCCCGAGTTTGTCAAACAATATCACCGTGAGTTGTTTCGGCGAATTTATATTGAAAGTTTCACCAGCGTACGAATAAATCTTTGCGGTGAGCGTTTCGATTTCGTCCTCGTATTTTTTCCGAAGTTCTTCCAGAACCCCGACATCGACTTTCACGCCCGCACATTCCATATCGAACAAAACCCGTTCAAGCGGCAGTTCGATATCGTGATACAGGGACGAAAGATCCTTGCTTTCAAGTTCCTTTTCGAGGTAGTCGCAGATTGCGAAAAACGCCGTAACCGAGTCGCCCGAAACGTTTGCGGCGGCGGCAAGAGTAACGATATCCTTGAAACTTCTTCCGCCGAAAACAAGATATGCAAGAAGTCCGATATCCTTTGGCGTTACCGACGTTTCGACGCCGGCGTCCTTGAAAAGATGCAAAAGTTTTTTCAGGTCGGATACGACGCACTCGCTTGTCAAATGCGGCGCGATTTCTTTCAGTACGTCGTCCATCGTCATACCGCCGAAAAGGTCGTAGTTTTGTTTAATCACATAAAGTCTGTCGGCAGAAAACGCAACGTCGACGTCCGCCCCTGCGTTAAGCGCAAACGGCTTTCCTTTGTTGTCGTCAAACAACTTCTTCAAATCGTCGATATTGTCAATTTCAACTGTTGTATATTCGATTTTGACCTGTGAAGTGTCGTTTTCTTCGGGTTTTACTTCTTCGCCAGTAAACGCGAAACGCTTTGTAAGCGACGTGAATTCCAGCGCGATAAGTGCGTTTTTCGCACTTTTTGAAAGCGGATACGAAAACGTAATATCCGACATTCCGATATTTATCGGCACGGCGGTATTTATTGTCGCAAGCGTGTAAGAAAGCCGCGCCATATCCTTTCCGTCCCTGATTTTTTCACCGAGTTTCCCTTTGATTTCGTCGGCGTTAGCAAGGACGTTTTCCATTGTGCCGTAGGTTTTGAGAAGTTCCATCGCGGTCTTTTCGCCGATGCCCGGAATCCCGGGGATATTGTCGGACGCGTCGCCGCGAAGAGCCTTGTAGTCGATAATCGCCGACGGCGTTTCGAAGCCGTCTTCAAAAAGCCTTTCCTTGTCGTATCTCACGACTTCAGTGATTCCCCTTTTCGTGAAAAGCACGTTGGTGGTGTCGTCGATAAGTTGCAGGCTGTCGCGGTCGCCCGTGACGATATCCGTAGGACACGAAAATCTTTTTGCAAGCGTGCCGATAATATCGTCCGCCTCGTAGCCTTCAAGTTCCACGATTTTGATCCCAAGGTCGCCGATAAGTTTTTTAAGGACGGGCACTTGTTTCACAAGTTCTTCGGGCATAGGTTTTCTGGTCGCCTTGTAGCCCGAATACATATTATGTCTGAACGTCGGCGCTTTCAGGTCAAACGCAGCCGCGATATGCGTCGGTTTTTCTTCCTTGATAAGCCGCGCGAGCATGGACACGAATCCGAAGATCGCGCCCGTGGGGTTTCCTTTGCTGTCGGTAAGACCGGGGAGCGCGTAATACGCGCGGTGCAAAAGGCTGTTGCTGTCGAGAAGTAAAAGTTTTTCCATTATTTATTAAGACGTTTCGGCGAGTGATAGCACTTATAAAACGCTATGAATATTTCCTTTAATTCGTTTTTGATACCCCTGTCGTTTTTGATGACCTCGTCTATGCCGCCTTTAATGCCCTTTGCGGCTTTTTTCGCGGCGGAGAAAACGGCGTCGTAAAACTCGTCGATATCGTAAAAGCGGAAGCGGTCGACGTTAAAATACACGGCGAAAACTTCCAGAAAGTTTTCAAACACCTGCAAGTCCGAAGACTTTGACGACAGTTTAAGCATATCGCGCAGCGTGTCGATGACGTCCTCGATATTCGCGTCCTGCGACTTATGCACTTTAAGTTTCGCAAGTGTGACGACTTCTTCGATGGCTTTTCTGTCGATGCCGTGCATGAAGTCGGAAAACGCCTGATCGTCGACGGCGCGCACGCAGAATCTGAAACTCGGCAAGCCCAGAATTGTGCGCTTTGCCTCGTAATAGCCCATTTCCTTGAATCTATCGATATTTTCTTTCGTGAAGTTTACGGCGTAATCGAGCTTTTCGCTGGGGGTAAACACCAGAAGTTTCGCGCCCTTTAAGTCGACGTCGCGGTATGCGCGGTATTTTTTGATATTCGTGCGGATTGCGACGATTTCGTCGTAGCCTTTATCGACCAGCATTTTCACGGGCATATTGTCGTAAACGCCGCCGTCGATGAACCACTTGTTTTCATTGCCTTCGATTTTTTGCCATTTGAACGCGGGGTACGCCGACGACGCCATTACGTAATCGTAAATCTGCCCTTTGGGGATATCTTCTTTCATCATGTAATGCGGCGCGAAATCGGGCACGGAATAGGTCACAAGTCCGAAGTCTTTATTACTTTTTCTGATTGCCTTTTCGTCGATATATTGTTTCAGAAAGGCGCGCATTTTGTCCGCCGTCGTATCGACGAACACGCCAAGGTTTCTTAAAAGCTTCCCGATGTTGCCGATAAGCTGCGCGTTGAATTGTCCCTGCGTCAGTTCCTTTATCGACAGTTCGTCCATATCAAGGACGTTCTGCATATTGATATTGTCCCAAAGTTCCAGGGTTTTTTCCCAGTCGCCGGCGCAGAACATAGCAGCGTTGATCGCGCCGATACTCGTGCCGACGTAGCCGTCAAAATCGGCAAGCCCCATTTCGCGCAGAGCCGTCATAACGCCGATGTGATACGCGCCTTTTACGCCGCCGCCTTCCAGTGCAAGACCTTTCATAAAACACCTCTGATAGTTCTTATACACATTATTATAACTATCATAAAGCGCGCTTGTCAAGAACGAAAAAGAAAACCGCCGTAAATACGGCGGTTGCAAAGTTTAATCGTTGTTTATTCTCCTCGAAGCAGTTTGTACAACTCCTGCGAGTGAACGAGATTTGAATTGTGTTTTACGGGCGTTTTGCTTTCGTCGGTGTATCCGTAAAACGTCACGGGTTTCAAATTACCCACAATAATTGCTGCGCCGGGACTGATTTCCGCAACAAGTTCGTTGAGTTTGATTTCCGCGTGATCGAATCCGTTTTCTTCAAGCGCGCCCGTTACGGTTACGCGGTTTTCGTGATTAAGTCCGCTGAACAGCATTCCGCAGTGCATATATCTTACGCCGGAATCTTTGACAAACAGGTGCTCGTAGCGTTTCCCCTGTAAGCCTTTTTGGATAACTTCTTTCAGAATATTGTCGATTGCGTCGTTGTTGGTAATCCCGCCGACAAGGTCAAGGTCGACGTCCTGTTTCCAGTTGTAAATTCTCAGTATTCCCTGAATGTCGATATTGCAGGTATGCTCTTCGTTGTCGTCGCCGCTTGAAAATCCGACGGACGGGGATGCCGCCTGACCGTATACGCAGTTTTTCATCACGACTCTCTGGTTCTTGTAAGTGCACCAGGAGAAGCAGGTGAATTTGCTGCTGTTGCTCATAATCGTGCCTTCGATAAGCGTTTCGGCAAAATCGCCTTTATTTATCGCCTCTTCCTCGTTGTCGTAGCTGCCGACGCGCATACAGTACATTGCGTTTTCGATGACGCAGTATTGCACGTGCACGTTGCCCTTCGTTTCGACGCCGATACCGACGAAATCTTTGCTTGCAAACGTGTTGCTTTTCGGAAGTTCGGACGACTTAATCTTCACGTTCCTTAAAAGTACGCGCGGCGCGTCTTTTCCCTGGGGACCATCCATCACGAGTATGTTCGAGCCCATGATGTTCGGCTTGGCGGTCGGATCGTCGTAGTCGCGGTGTTTCCAGTCAATCGTATGCCCGTTGCCGTAAAGACTTGTCGTGAGTCTGAGCGGCGCGTTGCACCATGTCCTGGTTTCTTCGCCCTTTTCGCCCGAAATGCCACTTGTGTCGGCTTCGGTATATCTGATGGAGCGAATGGTAATATCGTTTCTCAGGAACACTTCGTACTTCTTTCCGTCGATTTCTTCGTTGACGGCTTTCGTGAGTTCATCGGCGGTTTCGACGTTGACGCCGTACATCACGGTGAAGTTATATTCCCTTTTGATGCTGTCGCCGGCATACGGGCTGTCCTTTGCCTCGGCAGTGACTTTCACGTTTTTGCGTACGCCTTTTTCAAATTCAGAAAAAGTGATCATGCCGTTTTCGTCAATCGTCGCGATATCGCCGTCGCTTACTACCGACCATTTGAAACGACTCAGGTTTTCACTGCCCGTAAGGTCTTCGGGCGCAACGACTTTGATTTGTCTGACCGGCACAAGCCGACCTGTCATTTCTTCGCCCGAATATTCAAAATACATGTTGCCGTAAATGCACTCGTCCGCGATACCTTGCGGGGCGTCTTTTTCCAGCATAAAGTATATGACGGGTTTTCTCACGCGAAGATCGATTGAAATTCTTTCTTCACCAAATTCTGCGGTAAACGTGACTTCACCGCTTGAAATCGCAGTGATTAACCCCGTTTTTTCGTCGATTGTCGCAACGTCGGTGTTTGACGAATAATAACGCGCGCCGCTTGCTTTTTCGCCGCTTGCGGCAAATATCGCGTTGAGTTTATACGGGACTTTCCCGACGATAACGGTGCTGTTTTCAATAACGTCGGCGTTTTCAAAAACAATCGAATTTTCGCTTTCGACCTTGCGTAACGTCATCGTTTTTCCGCCCTTTTCAAGGACGGCGTAACCCGTTTTTCCGCTGAACACGATTGCGCCGGATTCAAGCGTCGCGTTTTGAGATTTAACGAGAGTGCTTCCTTCCGCGCCTATCGACGAAAGCGAAATGCTGTCGGTATGAACGTATTTCAAAGCCGTCGGGAACACTCCGCCGCGCACCGTAATCTGAACCGTGCGGACGATTTCGGGCGCAACGCGCTTCTCGCTTCCCGACACGAAATCTTTGGATTTAAGTTTCATGGTGACGGTTGCCGTTCCCGCGCCCTGCGGCACGACAACGCCGTTTGCGTCAACCGAAAGAACGTTTTTGTCGCTCGACTCCCAAGTGACGTATTCAAGATCCACGTCGATGGGGTGGGCACACGCTTCAAGGCGGATTATTTCGTCCGTCGTGATGTCGATGTCAGGCGTTTCGCCGAGTTTCACGTCTTTATAAACTATGTAAGCCGACCTTGCGACGTCGCTTTTAATTTCAAAGCGGCACCTGTCGGTTTTGCCGCCGTCGTCGGTTTTTGCGACAATGTCGAACGTGCCCGTCCAGTTTATGGTAACGTTGCCGTTATCGTCGACGGTTGCAATATCGCCTTCGTACTCGGGATCGTACGATACCGAGTTTTCAATGCTCCAATGGACTTTTTTATTCGTTGCTTTTTTGGGAAGGACCAGCGCGGCAAGCTGATATTGCATGCCGGGGCGGTCAAAATACAGCGAAACGTTGTCAACGTCCTGATAAAAATCGGGGTCAACGATTGCAATGCTCGCAACCGTAATGTCAGGCGTGATCAGAACCACGTTTGTAACAAGAACAACAGCCGCAACGATTGCCATAGGAATTATCAGTAATAATCCTATCAGTACTTTTTTCATCGGCGTCTCCTACTTTTTTTCAGCGGCAAAGAACCTTTCGTCTGCCGCAAGGAATATACGAAACGTACAATAATTTCGTTTTGTCATTATAATTATTGATAAAGTTTATTATAACGTTTGTTAAGTTTTACGAAAAGAAGCACAATCCCCAGTGCCGCCGCAACGCCCGACACGATGAGCAAAAGCCCCATAATCGACTTTGCGCCGTGTTTGATGGGTATCCCCGCAAACGTGGGCAGGAACCCGCCGATCATCGTAAACAGACCGTACAACACCGCAAACACAAGCCCGAGAGCAAGCGCGATGGCAACGTTTTTGTTTGCCGAGACAAGCTCGCCGTCGCCCATGAAGTTGAACGTGGGCGATTTGGTATCGAACCACATGCAAAGACTTGTCAGCGCAATGTTTGAAAACTCTGCGATAAAGAATATCATAACCGCGTCGACTGGCGATACGAACTTCGCGCCGCTTACAGCGATGCAGCAAAGGATAATCGAAAGCGTTGCTACGCCCGAATACAAAAGGAATTTTGCAAGCACCTGCTTCCAGTACGGCAACGGAATAATCTTCGTATGATAAAAGCATCCGCCTTCCCTGCTTATCGCCGTTGACGAGAACGACACGATGACCGTTACGAAAATCGTAATGACCATAAGCGATATGCCGGGCAGAATGTTGTTGCCGACGCTGTTGCTGCCGACAGAACCCGCAAGCGCATTGCAGTAATATACCATAACGGGTGCTGCCGCCGCCATGACGAGATATTGGAAGCTGTAATTGAAACTTCTTAAAATCCCGTAAAAATCACGGCGCATATACGACAGGAACGGCGGAAGGGGATTGTCTGAGGTGCGTTTCGTGAACGAGGCGCGCTGATTTTCGATGCCGTCCAGAATCGTGCTGAAATACCACTTTTTGACGATGAGCATCGCAATAAGCCCGACGCCCGTCGTAAGCAGCAGGACATAAATAAGGTTAATATACGGGTGACGTCCCAAAAGCATGTTCGCGTAAAGGTTGAACGGGAACGCGCCTGCCGCAAACTTCCCGATTCTGCCCATGACTTCCGGACTGAACAACGCCATATCCTTTTCAATGTAAAAACCGACAAGCGATTTCAGCAGTTGCATGTACGCGACGAATATGCCCACGACCACAAGGATCGTAACGCACAATACGATGCCGTATTTGTTTTTGATAAGGTTGATTAACTTCATCACGGGGATTGCCACGATGTTCGCCAGGAAGAACGGCAGGAAACTGCTTAAAAACGTCGTGAGTATCGCCACGGGATAGAAAACCTCAGGCGGCCTTCCGAGTGCGCCCGCCTTTTGCAGAATAACGCCGTAACATATGTAAAACGGCAGAAGAATCCCCATCGTAATCAAAAAGTTGCTGATGAATACGAATATCGACTTCGCAATGAAAATCTGCGTGCCGTTCACGGGGAATCGCAGCAATATTTCGTTGTCGCCGCTGTAATAAAGCGCCTTGATGAGCGTTGCGGTGCAAATGAAAAATTGCAGGATTATCGACGCCATCGACACGATGACGATGTAACTGTCGCGAAGTCCGGGACGCGCGACGAACATTTGCGTGAAAAGCAAAATCAAAAATACGATTATTGCATACATCAGGCCGGACATAATTAAATTGAATATCCATTTCCCGACGTTGCCCGCGCCGATACGCGTGCCGTACCCGAAGCGGGATTTCATATCTATTTTCAAAAGCGCGCGTATGGTAAACCAATCGTCGCGCACCTTTTTTCGATGCGCGGCAAGCGCTTCCTTATTGATTTTATCAGACATTCCACGCCCTCCTTTCTTCCTCGGTGGACGAGATTTCAAAGAATCGTTTTTCAAGGGTTTCGCGGTTTGCGGGATCGGACAAGTCGATGACGCAGTGCAAAATGCCGTCGTTGATTATCGCGACTCTGTTGCAGACCTTCGCAACCATATCGAGGTTGTGGCTGCTGAAAAATACCGTGTTGCCCTTGCGGACGTGTTCACGCATATAACTTAAAATTTCCGCCGTGGATTGCGGATCGAGACCCATCATCGGCTCGTCCAAAACCCAAAGTTTCGGCTCGTAAATAAGTGCGGCAATGATACAAATCTTCTGCTTCATGCCGTGGCTGTACGACTTGATCTGACGGTCGACGGCAAAACGAAGTCTGAATAAGTCCAGAAACATGTTGAGCCTTTCTTCGCGGTCGGCTTTCGGCACGCGGTAAAGGTCGGCGACGTAATTTACGTATTCCCTGCCCGTCAGACGTTCGTAAACGCTGTGGTTGTCGGGGACGTAACCCATGCTCATTTTCGCCTGCATAGGCTCTTTCACGATATCGTATCCGCAAATCGTGATTTTGCCTTCTTCAAACGGAAGGATGCCGGTCAGACATTTTATGGTCGTGGATTTGCCCGCGCCGTTCTTGCCCAGAAATCCGAAAACTTCGCCGGGTTTCAGTTCCAGCGACAAATCCTTTACGGAATATACCTCGCTGTTGGCGTACCTTTTTTTAAGGTGGTCGATTTTAAGCATCGGGGGCGCGCCTTCGATGACGGTGTTTTCGTTTGAAAAATCGCCAAGTCTTCCGTGGATTTCCGTGTCGTCGGACGCGCTTACGTCGTCAAGGATTTCGGGTTCGCGCTCGTCAAGAGTTTCAAGTTCTTCCGCCGCGGTGTCTTCCATAATCTGGTCGGGCGTTTCCGCGACTTCATGTTCGTGTTTATTCTTTTTGAATTTCATTTTCATTTTGCACCTTTCTTATTTGTTATATAATGTGCGTAAAGCAACGATATAATCCTTTTCAAAATTATATCGCTTGCATTTTACCATACGCGTTCGGTTTTGACAAACGTTTTCGGTCGTTTATCACATTACAAAAGTATTACAATCAATTAAAAAATACCTTAAAAATTAAAACCCCCCGACTGAGCGAGGGTTTTTTGACGATTAAGATTTCAATGACTTTTTACTTCTTGAAAGAGAGCTGTACGCTGAACGAATGCTTCACGACGGGATAGATTTTGTATCTCGGTTTAGTGCATGCAACGGCAGGTACGTCGCCGCCTACGCCGCGTTGTTTTCCGTCAAAAGTGACAGTTAAACGTCCCGTTTTTTGCAATAAATGCCTGTGTGTGGTATTTTCCAACTGTTCGATACTATACTCGTTGACGCTTGCTTCAAAGGGTTTTCCGACATATTTGATTTGCAGCGTCGGCTTGTCTTCGCCGCACACTTCAAGCCATCTCATTTCGGTGTGGTTGCTGCATTCCTGCGGGGTGAGATAGCCGTGTTCGAACTCTCCGACTTCGCCTTCGTACACGCCGAGAATCGCCGCGTCGCCACGGTCGCAATAGTTTTCAAACGGACCTTTTCCGTAAAAACGCATCTTGTCGTAGCCTTCGTTGAGTTCGGTCACGAAGCCGTATCTCGGCAATCCGTAAGCGCGTCCGCGCACCGACATCTGGACGATAACGTTGCCCACGCCGTCGAATTTATAGGTCGTTTTCAGCCCCAGTCTTGTGCTTATCCAATGCACTTCGACCTTGATCGAGCCGTTTTGTTCCTTGACCTTAATCCTGCCGACTTTCAGGCGTTTCGTGGCTTTTTTGTAATACCACTTGCCCATAATCGCCCTTACGAACGCGGGGACTTGCGGCAAGTAATCGTTGTCGGTTATCGCGCGCCAGAAGTTGGGTTTTACGGGTTCGTGCAGAAGCGGCGCGTTGTCTTTCGTGAAGAAGTTGAGCCCGCCCGTTTTCTTGTCGATTGCGGCGTCGAATTCTTCGGTATAAACGCGCACTTCGTCCTTGTTGTTTTCGTAAACGGGTTTAACGGTCATATCGACTGCTTTGCCCTTTTTCGGATTATACAAAATCTGCTCGTACGCGACAATATGTCCCGCCGGCGCAAAGAACGTATCTTCCGCAAGACTGAGTTCCACCACGATCGAAAGTTCGTTTTCGCGGTTTTTGATATATTTTTTAATATTGATTTCGCCCGTGCTGAGCGGCTTGATTTCGGGCAGGTCAAGCTTGACCTTTTCCACGAATTTGCCTTCTCTCAGAATCCTCATCGACAGCTTGAATCTGTCGTCGAGCGGGGTTATTCTGTGGCGGTTTTTAATAATAAGGTTGTCGCCCTTCGTCGAAAAATCGACAAGTTGATATACCTTTTTCACTTCAAACAGCGCGGGTTGCGGGGTTCTGTCGGGCTGAACGATACCGTTGAAGACAAAGTTGCCGTCGTTGGGTACGTCGCCGAAGTCGCCGCCCTGCGTCCATTTGACCGTGCCGTCGTTTTCAACCTTTTTGATGCTCTGATCCGCAAAGTCCCAGATAAACCCGCCTGCGAGTCTGTCGTATCTCAAAAATTCTTTCCAGTAATCGTTGAAGTTTCCGAGACTGTTGTTCATCGCGTGTGCGTATTCGCAAAGTACGAAAGGTTTGTCGCGGTAATCCTTGGGCTTAAAGACCTTGCCCGACGGCGACCACAACGCCACGCAGTGAGTATAAGGTTTTTTACATTCGCCGATGCGTTTCATTTTTTCCTGACGGATGTACATATCGCTCAGAACGTCGGACGAGCGGAAGTCGGTATCGGGATTGTAATGAATGGGGCGCGTTTTGTCGATTTCAAGCGCGGCTTCGCGCATTTTTACGAAGTTTTGGCCGTAGCCCGCCTCGTTTCCGAGCGACCAGAAGATGACCGAGGGATGGTTTTTGTAAGAGTCTACCATGTTACGCATACGGTAAACGACGTGCCCTTCCCAGCGTTTGTCAGAGCCCGGGATTCTGGACGCAAGACCGTGCGTTTCAAGGTTGCATTCGCTCATTACGATGATGCCGTATTTGTCGCAAAGTTCGTAAAAGTCGCGACTGTCGGGATAGTGGCTCGTGCGGATTGCCGTGATGTTGTTTTTGCGGCAAAGGATGATGTCGTTTTCATTGAACTCGCGCGAGACGTATCTGCCGTGTTCGGGATCGAATTCGTGACGATTTACGCCGCGGATTTTCAAAGGTTTGCCGTTAAGCATAATGAACGGACCGCGGTTTGTTTCGGGATTATAGCCCGTAATTTCCACCGTTCTGAAACCGAACATAAGTTTTCTTCTGTCCGCCATCACGGTGTCTTCGCCGTCTTCGTAAAGGATATAATCCACTTCGTAAAGATAAGGATTTTCCATTTCCCAAAGCGTTACGTCACGGACTTCTTTCAAAAAGTCGACCTTGTAACTTCCGCCGTTTTTGATTTCGGGAATGACGACAATATCCTTAAAAACTTCCTGCCTGTCGGCGTCGCGAAGCATCACGACAAGCCTGCCGCCACTGAAATCGGCGCGTTCGGCGCGCATCGAGATTTCCGCGCGAAAGAACATAACACCGTCTTTATTGGTGAATTCCGAATAGTTAAAGATATCGGAAATGAATTTCTTCGGACGATATACAAGGAAAACGTCGCGGAAAATACCGCTCATTCTCCACATGTCCTGATCTTCAAGGTAACTGCCCGTCGAGAACTGATAAACCGTCACCGCAAGGCGGTTTACGCCGTCTTTTACGAAGTCGGTAATGTCGTATTCCTGATAGTCGAACGAGTCTTCGCTGTACCCGACAAAGTTGCCGTTGACATAAACTTCGCCCGCGCTTTCGATACCGCCGAAATTGATAAGAACGTTATCGTCGTCGTTTTTTTGGCACTCGAAATCAAGGACATATAACCCTGCCGGAGCCTCGTCTTCCTTTACGTGCGGAATCTTGCTTTTGATTTTCGTTTCAAGCGCGTGCGGGTAACGGATATTGAGATATTGCGGTCTGCCGTACCCTTCGATCTGCCAGTTGGACGGCACGGTTATTTCGTCGAAATTCGACACGTCGTAGTCCGCCGCATAGTAGTTTTCGGGGATATCCGCGATTTTTTTCGCATACTTGAATTTCCATTTGCCGTTAAGCGATACTATTTTTTTATTGCCTTCGTCGTCGTACGGAAAACCCGCGCCGTTGCGCTTTTCGGCATTCACGTTATAAACGTTTATATCGTTGAACAACTTTTTTTCCATGGTCTTTCTCCTGTAAGTTATATGTCGGCTTTTTATTTATTAAGGATTACGATGCGGCCGCAGTTCGGGCATTCAACAAAGTCGCCGTCTTCTTTCAGTTTTCCGATGCAGTCGTTGGGAAGGTTCATTCCGCAGTAGCAACTTCCGTCGCCGGCGTATTCCACGAATGCCGGGAGTTTTCTTGCCGCCCTGCACCGCTTGTACATCAGAATGAATTTGGGATCTATATTTTTCTCAACCGCTTTCAGTTTTTCCATCACGGGGCGACCTTCGTTTTGCAGTTTGAGTTTCAAGCCTTGATAACTTTGCAGCGCGACTTTGTATTGCTCGTTGAGTTGCACCGCCTGACGGGTAAGATTGTCGCTGTTATCTTTCACCTGATCGATACGGGCGGACACTCTTTGCAGTTCCCGTAGCAGTTTGTTGACGTCTTCGGAAAGCCCCGCAAGAACCTTTTCGTAATATTCGATTTCCTGTTCGTCCTGAACGTCGGAGATGGAGTCCGCGATTTCTTTCACTTCGGATTCGTACTTACCGACGTTTGCCGCAAGTTTTTCGGCGTTCAGATTAAGTTCGTCCGCTTCGCTCTGGAATTTTGCCATATTGTCGCCCGCGGTCTTGATTTTTGCGTTCAGGGCGCTTGCCTTTTCTTTTTCGGTACTGTTGTTGAGTTCTCTTTCAATTTTCACAAGTTCCGAATCGATTTTCTGGTATTCGAGCATACTGTCAAATTTCATATATACACCTCGCGGAAATCAGCCGTTAAAGGGATTTCCTTCATAATATTTTACAATTTTGATTGTGTCAAAGTGACACTGTAATATGTCATTAAGAACGTCATTAAAACACATTTCGCTTGCATAATGTCCTATGGACATTAAAGCGTAATTCGTTTCATTTGCTTCCAGCAGGATATGATGCTTAAACTCGCCGGAAATATACAAATCCGCGCCGACTTCTCTTGCACGGGAGAAACATTCGTCGTCGCCGCCCGCGCCGTTTATCATCGCGACTTTTTTAATCTTCTTGTTTTCGTCGCCGACCGTGAAAATCGTATCGTCGCACAAAAGTTTTTTGACTTTTTCCTTAATTTCCGAAAATTTCATATCGACGTCGCCTTGCGCGCCGAATCCGTTATCGAACAGCGTCGTTACGTTTTTCGCGCCGATTGCTTTCAGCGTGCGTACCGCCATATTGTCGTGAAACCCGTCAATATTCGTGTGGGCGGCGTAAATCGCCGTGCCCGACACGTAAGCCGACGCAATTACGTCGCATTTATAATCTTTCGTCAAAAAACTCTTCCTCGGAGTAAAGATTATCGGGTGATGCGAAATAATAAGGTTGCAGCCATTGCTTGCGGCTTCTTTAAGCGCGCCGTACGTCGCGTCGACCGTCAGAAGCACGCCCGTGCATTCTTTCTCGTCGTCTCCGACAATAAGCCCGGGGTTATCGTACGGCAACGCCGTGCCAAGCGGCGCGACTCTTTCGATTTCAGCGATTATTTCTTTGATTTTCATATTCTTCGATCTCTCTCGTTTCGGCAAGGATTTTTCTAAGCGGTTCGCCTTTCGCGCGGGACGCAAGCATTTTCAAAACTTTTTTACGCATGCCTATAAATTCCGCAAGGTCTTCCGTTTCGTCCTTTCCGAAATAGGTTTCAAACGGCGTATAGCGCGTATATCCGATTCCTTCCGCGACGATGACGGGATAAAACTTGTTGCCGCTTTTCACGACACCGTCCTTTTTCACGAAAAAGCCGTTTTCCTGCAAAAAGGCTCTCAGAACGTCAGCGTGCTGATGCGGGACGAGAATATACTTCTCGTATCGCTTGTCCGAGTCGCTTAAAATTTTCACGATTTCGTGCGCGCCCATACCGGCAATAACGATGGTATCGACGTCTTTGTCTTTTACGGGATTAAGCCCGTCGCCGACAAGGCAAATCACGTCGTCTTCCTGCAAAAGTTCCTTTGCAAGCGTCCGCGCCTTCATCAGACATTCCGCACTGATATCGACGGCATAAACGGGGTTTTTTGTGATTTGCACGGCGGAATTTGCGATTTTGCCGTGGTCGCAGCCGATGTCCGCAACCTTATCGCCAAGTTCCAGCTCCTTCACGACGGCACTTAATCTTTCGTCAAGCGTCAACATTTTTAGGTATAATCTTTCAGCTTTTTGATGCGGTTCGGGTGGCGCAGTTTTCTTAAAGCCTTCGCTTCGATCTGGCGGATACGTTCACGCGTTACGTTGAACTCTTTTCCGACTTCTTCAAGCGTTCTCGGGTGGCTGTCGTCGATGCCGTAACGAAGTCTTAACACCTTTTCTTCGCGCGGGGTAAGCGTGCTTAAAACGCTTATAAGCTGTTCGCGCAGCATGTTCGCTTCCGCGACTTCCGCGGGGGCTGCGGCGTTGCTGTCTTCGATAAAATCGCCGAGATGGCTGTCTTCTTCCTCACCGATAGGCGTTTCGAGCGACACGGGATCCTGTGCTATTTTTTGGATTTCGCGCACGCGCTCGGGCGTGGAGCCGATAAACTCCGCAATTTCTTCGGGGCTGGGTTCACGGCCGAGTTTTTGCAGAAGCTGACGCGTCGCGCGCACCTGCTTGTTTATGGTTTCGACCATATGCACGGGGATACGAATCGTCCTTGCCTGGTCGGCGATCGCGCGGGTAATTGATTGTCTTATCCACCACGTCGCGTAGGTCGAGAATTTGAACCCCTTTCTGTAATCGAATTTTTCGACGGCTTTCATAAGCCCGAGGTTGCCTTCCTGAATAAGGTCAAGGAACTGCATACCTCTGCCGACGTAACGCTTTGCAATCGACACGACAAGACGAAGGTTGGCTTCGCTTAATACGCGTTTTGCTTCCTCGTCGCCTTCTTCCATGCGTTTTGCAAGTTCGACCTCGCGTTCGGCGGACAAAAGCGGCACGCGGCCGATGTCTTTCAGATACATTTTGACGGAGTCGTCAAGACTGCCTTCCGCCATAATCTTGTCAAAGTTATCTTCGGTTTCGCCAACCTGAACGACGGCTTCGATTGTCTTAAAGACGTCCTCCATTTCGTCTGCGGTTGCGTCAATCTTTTCAAGCCTTGACATTATTTCTTCCTGAGTTAAAGAGCCTTTCTTTTTGCCTTCTTCAATCAGTTTGTCGGTTTCGGCCTTTAATAAGGCTTCCCTGTTTTCCATTAAGACCTCCTTATGTATGCAAGTTCTTTTACGGTAAAAATATTTATCGCAAGCGAGTTGCGTTTTTTCTTATTTAAGTGATTTCAGCATGTTCTGATAAACCGAAAGGTCGGTGAAAATCCGACGTCTTTCGGACGCGTCGGGGCATGCGTCGAAACTTTGCGAAAGCGTTTTGATGCGGTAGTTGACGTAGTTTAAGTTTAAGAGTTTCACGCTGTCGCGGTAATACTTTATGAGTTTGGTTTCGTCGTGGAATTCCTTCACGGAATTTAACACGTTTGCGACTTCCTCGTCCTGCGACAAAGAATACAGCATGTGCGCCTGCGGTTTTTCGCCGGCTTCCGTTTTTTCCTTGACGTAGTCGTACACGAGTTTATGCACTTCGTTGTCGCCGAACACGTCGCGGGATACGACGTCCATGGGTTTTGCGTATTCTTCGCCCGACGCCATTTTGTTCAGGACGAACCGCGCCGCTTCCAGACTTACCGGCAGTTCGCTCTTTTGGATTTGCGGCTCCGAAAACACGACTTCGGAAATTTCGTTCACAAGTCCGTCGCGCAATATATTCATCGCAACACGGCTTTTATCGTGCACAATTTCAAGGTAAACGTCGCGTCCTGTCGTTTCGGGCAAAGTCTTTATGAAAGCAAGGGCCTCGTTGACGTACTTTGCGCGCCCCGTATTCGTTGACAGATCGTTGTCCTTCTCGATGACCGACAGCACAAATTCGACGTAAGGAACGGCGTTGTCCAGAAGTTTTTCAAAACCGGAGTGACCGTACTTTTTGACGTAATCGTCGGGGTCCATTCCGTTTTCGGGGATTGACACGACTTTAAGATTCAGCCCTTCCTTATTAAGGATTTCAAGGTTTCTGACGGTTGCATGCTGTCCAGCAGCGTCGCCGTCGTAACACACGCATACGTTTTCGGACAACGTGCGAAGTGCGCGCGCCTGTTCGGGCGTGAACGCCGTACCCATTCCCGCAATAGCGTTGTTGAAGCCGTACTTTGCAAGGGAGATGACGTCCATATAACCTTCGACGACGATTACTCTGTCGATGGCAACCTTTTGTTTTTCCTTTTTCACAAAGTTCGCGGCGTACAGAACCTTTCCTTTTTCAAAGACTTTCGTGTTGCGGTAATTCACGTACTTCCCGCCCGAAAACTCTTTTGTGACGGCTCGTCCGCTGAATGCGACGACTCTGCCGCGCATATCGAAAATCGGCACGATCATTCTGCCTTGCAGCGCGTCGAAAACTCTTTTGGATTTGTCGCTTTGCCACGCAACGCCGCAGTCGAGCATTTCGGCTTCGGAAAACCCCTGTTCTTTCAGGTACTTTATTACACCGTCGTAACTTGGCGAAAAGCCGAGCCCGAACCTTGTCATAAGGTTTTTATCGACGCCGCGTTTTTCAAGGTACGTCCGCGCGTCTTTCCCCTCGTCACTCATAAGGGATTTGTAATAAAATTTGGCGGTAAGAGTCAGGATTTCATACAATCTGTCGCGTTTTTGTCTGGATTCCGCATTACTTTGAAAACCGACGGGCGTGGGGACTTGCATACCCGCGCGCTCCGCAAGAAAGGCAACCGCTTCCGGGAAAGTCATGCCTTCCATCTTCATTATAAAGGTGATGACGTCGCCCGATTCTCCGCAGCCGAAGCAATGATAAAACTGTCCGTCTTCGTTGACGCACATCGACGCGGTTTTTTCATGGTGAAACGGACAGCAACACCAGAATTTGCCGCCCTTTTGCTGCAACTGCACGTACCGCGAGATAACTTCGACTATGTTGTTTTTTTCCTTTAATTCCTGTAACCAGTCCAAAGGATAGCCTTCTTTCTGAAACATATAACCTCAAACGCTCAAAACGTTTACAATTTATTATTCGTCAAAAAATCGATAATTCCTAAAACTCGCGCGATTTTTCTTGCCAGCCTTTCGGAATATAGATGTCCGAGAAAACTTTAACGGCGTAGCGGTCGCTCATTGCGGCGATATAATCGCACACGACGGTCTGCACGCCGTATTCCGACAACAGATTTTTGTAAAGGCCGGGAAGTTCGTCGGGGTTTTTTACGAAATAATCGAAAAGGCTTTCGATAAGTCGTTTTGCTTTCACTTCTTCATACTTTGCTTCCGACTGAGTATAAAGGTTTGCGAACATATAAGAGCGCAGCCCGTCAAGCGCACGCTCGAACTCGTCCGACAGCGTGATATACGGTTTGCCCGCGCTATTCTCGACGAGATTATATACAAGATTGTTGATTCTGTCGCGGTGGGTGCGACCGAGAACGCTTATACATTCTTCGGGCAGACTTTCTTCCGCGATAAGCCCGGCGCGTATGCCGTCGTCGATATCGTGATTGACGTAGGCGATGCGGTCGGCGTATCCCACGACTTTCCCTTCCAGCGTTTTCGGATTGCCGTCGATGCGGTGTTCCCTGATTCCGTCCAGCACTTCCGCCGTGAGATTGAGTTTTTCCAATACTTCGCAGACGCGTACGCTTTGTTCGTTGTGCGAAAAACGACCGTTCGTCAATTCGTTCAGGGTGCGCTCTCCGGCGTGTCCGAACGGGGTATGCCCGAGGTCGTGTCCCATTGCGATCGCTTCGATAAGGTCTTCGTTGAGCCTTATCGCGCGCCCGACCGTCCTTGCGATTTGCGACACTTCGAGGGTGTGCGTAAGGCGCGTTCTGTAATGATCGCCCTCGGGCGACAGGAAAACCTGCGTCTTGTGTTTCAGCCGCCTGAACGCTTTGCAGTGAATAATTCTGTCGCGGTCGCGCTGAAACTCCGTGCGGATTTTGCACTCTTCGACAGGTGTAACCCTTCCCGCCGTGTCGCGACTTTTGAACGCGTAGGGGCTAAGGTATTTGTCTTCGATTTCGTACGTTACGTCCTTAATACCGTTGCTCATTGTTTTTTCTTTGGTTGAACTTTGTGTTTTTCGCCGTTTTCGTCAACGATATAGGTGTTGTCGAGTTGCGCTTTCAACGACGCCTTTACGCTGTCGATATACTCGCGGCGAATTGCGGCTTGCTCGGCTTTTTCTTCGTCGGTAAGCCCTTCGATTTTGGATTTTTTTGCCAGATAATTCAGCCTTTCGATGTCAATCATTTGTTGTACCTTTCAATGATTTCTGCATTTTGTTTTAGGAGTTTCGCCTTTTCCGCGACGCTTTCTGCGGCATCGACGATAAGCAGAAATTCCTTGTCGTACTCTTCCTTGTCTTCCTTGACTCTTTCAAGCGCAAGAAGTTTTGCGTTGATGTCGGACAAGCCTTCGTACAGTTCGTAATAACCTTGTATTTGCTTTTCGGTGTAAGTCGTCAGCGCGTGGTCGGCAACCGCCGTAACCTTAATCGAAAACTTCAAAACTTCTCTTTTCGACTTTTCCTTGTCGCGACTTTCGTAAAGCGCGCGCACCTGTTTTGCGACGTACTCGGTTTCTTCCGCAAGGCTGTTGACGTAGCCCTGTTTCTTCCTTCTGTTGACGGTTTTGATAAGCGGAATTCCGACGATAATCGACAGACCGAACGCGCAGTACGTTGCGATAAGTTTGATTAAATCGTCGTCAGAAAACTTGACTTCCGTGTTCGTTTCGTTCGCCGCGCCGTCCGCCGCATACGCAACGCCCGACGTCGAAAACGCAATAAGCAACGTTAACAGTAAAAATATGATAATTAAAGTGCGTTTTTTCATTGTTTGTTATCTCCGACAACCTTTACGGCAAGTTTATTCGTCGTGACGGCAACGCCGTTTTCTTTCAAAGACTTGACAATTTCTTCGTTCAGAATGTAAAGCGCGTCCCAGTAATACTCGGTAGGTACCCAGCAGCGAAGAGTGATTAAAATCGCGCTGTCGGTGTAGTCTTCAACGACCACGCTCGGCCCGGGCGACGACAAAATCTCATTCCTGCCGCGAGCGACGTCAAGCATAATCTTTCTGACCTTTTCGACATCCTCGTCGTATGAAAAGCGCAGTCTGCAAACAACCCTTCTCGTCGGATTCGTGCTGTAATTCACCACGCCGCTGCCGATAAGCGAGGAGTTGGGCAAAGTGATTATCTGATTGTCGTAGGTCACAAGTTTCGTGTTGAAAAACCCGATTGATTTCACCGTGCCTTCAACGCCGTTTACCGCAACGTAATCGCCCACGACGAAAGGCTTGCTTCCGAGAATAATAAATCCGTTTGCAAGGTTGCTTAAACTGTCTTTGAGCGCAAGGGATATCGCAAGCCCGGCAGCCGAAATAAGCGCGACGAAACTCGCCGTCGAAATCCCCGCCGATTTGCCCGTCAGCAGCAATAAGCCGAAATAAAGCAAAACGCCCACGACCGACAACACGAAACTTGAAATGGTTTTGTCGATGTGCGCGCGCACCGAAAGTTTGTTCACGATAAGCAGTATAAGCTTCACCGCAAGCAACCCGAAAATAAACACGGCGACGGTACGCGCAATCGTCATACCGTCCCCCATAAAGAATTCGATTAAGATTTTTTCAAATTCAGCCATAGTACCTTCTCGTTACTTCCACATTTTCTGGAAAATGCCGAAGATAAGTTTATCCGTTTTCTTTTGCGTCAAGTTACTTTGTCCCGTAACCGCCGCGTGTATCGACTTTTCGGTAAGTTGCGGCACAAGCGCGGTAAGAATATTGAACTCGATACTTTTTTCGTTTGAGGCAAGCGCGAAATATGCGTCGCCGTCAAAGTTCGTATGCGATGGGGAAATTGCCCGCGCAAGCCCGTCGTGTGCAAGGTCCGCCAGGCGGTTTGCCTGAACTTTCGTGATTTTCGCGTTCGTAAGGACGCACCCTATCGTGGTGTTTGCGCCGTGTTGTCCGACCGTGCCCGCCGTGAAAACTTTCAGGCTGTCCAGGAAACTTCCGTCGGGAGATTTGATGCCCGCAATGATTTTGCCGTTGTCCACGACGTCACCCAATGCGTTCACGACCGATATAACCGCGACTTCCGCTCCGTTGATCGTCACGCTTGCAACGCCGAGCCCCGCCTTTGCGGCACATTCAATTCCGAGGAGTTTGCCGACAGTCGCGCCAGTCCCCGCACCGATATTACCGGAAGAAAAATCGTTTTCTTTGGCGTTTTTCGCGGCACTGTATCCCGCCGCCTTATCGGGAAACGCAAAGTTTTTGTATTCAAGGTCAAAAATCGACGCACCGACGACAATGGGCACGACTTGTTTTCCGACCTTAAAGCCTTTGCCCTGTTCCGCGAGATACTGCATAACGCCGCATGACGCTTCCAGCCCGAACGCACTGCCGCCCGACAGCACAACCGCGTTTACCTTTTCGACGGTTTTTTCGGGCGAAAGCAGGTCGGTTTCGCGCGTTGCGGGCGCTGCGCCGCGGACGCTGACACCGCCGACTGCGCCGTCTTCGCAAATAATCGCGGTAACTCCCGTTCCGTTTGTTTCGTCGGTGAAATGACCGATTTTGAACTTATCAAGCATACTTCTTATTTGATTTTCAAAGCGGTTTCAAACGCTTCCTTCGTTGCGCTTGCGATACGTCCCGTCTTATCGGCGTCGCCGATGACGTAAATCCTTTCAAACTTATCTTTCGCGTCTTTGTAAAGTTTGTTGTCGCTTCTTACGCCCAGACTGATAACGACGTTGTCGCAAGGAATTTCGCTTCTGTTTTTGGTTTTCGTATCTTCGACGACCACGCCTTTTTCGTTGATTTCGACAAGCATCTTGCCGGTAACGAATCTGGTGTCGTACTTTGAAAGTTTTTGCATTGCGTCGTCAACGTGCTGGAACCACATACCGGGCGCGATTTGGTTTTTGCCCTCGACCACGGTAACGTGATTGCCGTCTTTGCACAGATATTCCGACGTTTCGAGCCCCGTCATACCGCTGCCGGCGACGACGACCTGTTTGTTTTCAAGCTTGACCGCGCCCGACAAAATCTCGGTTGACGTGCAAACGTTATTGTTGTCGATGCCTTTTATGGACTTCGGCTTAATCGCCACGCCGCCCGTTGCGATAACGACCGCGTAAGGATTCATCTCTTTCAGCATTTCGACGGTCGCTTCCGTATTGAATTTAATATTCACGCCGAGTTTTGTTACCGACGTCATAAGGTCTTCCGTTGCCCACGCGATTTTGTCTTTGCCGGGACCTTTGTCCGCAAGGTTGAGCTGTCCGCCCGCAACCGCTTCTTTTTCGACAATCGTGACGTTGAAGCCGCGCCTTAACAAAACTTCCGCGCACATAAGCCCCGCTACGCCCGCGCCGACTATTACGACAAGCCTGCCGTTTCCAACCTTTTTGGTGATTTTGTCCATTTCGCCCTCGTGGCCGAGATACGGATTGAGCGAACACAACGTATGACTGCCGTGGAATGCCTGTTCTTCCATGCTCTGAATGCAGTATAAGCAGCAGATGCAACGGTGGATATCTTCGGGATGTCCCGACGCGCACTTGTTGACGAAATACGGATCGGCAATATGCGGACGACCGAGACTGATTAAGTCCTGCGTGCCTTCTTCAAGTTGCTGTTCCGCCTGTTCGGGAGTGCGGATAAGGTTTGCGGCAATCACGGGAATCTTGACGTTCTTCTTGACTTCCGCCGCCATATATTTTCTCCAACCAACGGGGAAAGACGTGGGTTCAAGCCAGTAGTTGAAAGTGTCGTAACTCGCCGACGATACGTCGATTGCGTCGACACCCGCCGCTTCAAGGCGTTTTGCCATTTCGACGCCTTCTTTCAGGTCGTATCCGACGCCGGGCTTTCCGATATAGGAATAGCACTCGTCCACGGTGAGCCTGACAAGAACGGGATAACCCGGGCAACGCTCCTTGATGCCCTTAATAATATTCAGCAAAAAGCGCATGCGGTTTTCAAGGCTTCCGCCGTATTCGTCGGTGCGACGGTTGGTGTACGGGCTTAAAAATTGCTGGATAAGATAGCCGTGCGACGCGTGCAGTTCAACGGCGTCGACGCCCGCTTTTTGCAACCTTTCGGCAGCGTCGATAAAGTCCTTTTCAAGGTTGACGATTTGTTTATGCGAAAAAGCCCTCATCTTGCTGTCGGCAAACTTCGCGCGCTCCGTAACGGACGGGGCATAAACCTTCGGACACCAGTGCTTTTCCAGAAGTTTCGGCCCGACTTTCGGTACGACTTTGAAAATAAGCTTTTTGACGCATTTGATATTCTGGAACGGGATAAGAAGAGGAATCGTGCCGATGCAAAGCCCGAGATTCTGACGTCCGGGGTGATGAAGTTGCACCGCAAGTTTTCCGCCCGCCTCGTGTATGCGATCAGCGAATTTACGCATAGGTTCGATATGCGAATCTTTGCTCATCGAAAGTTGCGCGAACGCCGCCGCGCCGTGAAAATCGTTGACGCGCGTGATTTCCGTGATGATAAGAGCGGTGCCGCCCTTTGCGCGTTCAACGTAATAGTTCATAAGTTGCTCCGTGGGTTTACCGTCGAAGTCGCCCATACCGATAAGCATCGGTGCCATGACCACGCGGTTTTTGAGCTGCATGTTGCCGATTTTAATGGGGCTTAACAACATTTCGTATGCCATAATCTCTCCTTAATGTTTGAATAAATTTCAAAGTGAATACTATTATAGCACATATTAAGTAATATTACAAGGAAATTTTATCCGCATTAGTTTTTTTGCGCCGTCTTCTTCTTAAGTGCTTTTCCCGCATTTGACAAAACGGCGGCAAAGTTGTATAATATATTTGATTTGATAATCGCAAAAGCCCGCATTTATCATATCATTTTCAAAACTAAACTTCTTTTTCGGTGATATTATGACAAAACGCGAACAAGCAATGCAAAACTTCAAAAACGGATACAACTGCGCGCAAGCGGTTCTTCTTGCGTTTTCCGACGAACTTGAAATCGACGAAAAAACGCTTGCTCTCATATCGTCGTCGTTCGGCGGCGGCATGGGAAGAATGCGCGAAGTCTGCGGCGCGGTCAGCGGTATGTTTATGGTCGCGGGGCTTAAATACGGTTACTCCGATCCTTCGGCAAAACAAGAAAAGGCGGAACTTTACGCACTTGTCCAGAATCTTGCGGCAGGTTTCAAGGAAAAAAACGGAAGCATTATCTGCAAGGAACTTCTGGGCGTTTCGGACACTTCCCCCACGCCCGAACCGCGCACCGCCGCTTATTATAAAAAGCGCCCTTGTGTCGAACTTGTCGGCGACGCGGCGGAACTTCTTGAAAATTTGTCCGGAAAATAAATAATTTTCCCCCTTAAAACTGTTTACAAAATCAAAATTGTGTGGTAATATAATCTTCGCTATGGACGTTTAACTCAGCTGGTAGAGTGTCTTCTTGACGTGGAGAAAGTCAGCGGTTCGAGTCCGTTAACGTCCACCAACAAAAACGCACAACCGATTTGGTTGTGCGTTTTTTGTTTGTGACTTACGGGGCAGAGAACCCAACCATAAGGTTGGCGTTCGGCGGTTGCTTGCAAACGCTTGCGTTATGCAGCGTGTCTATCTTAGCAGTCACTTTGTGTCGCTTAGTAGTTAATTTAAGAAATAGGGGACCCCGCGGGATACTGTGTACCCGTGGGGAAAAGGCACACACAAGCAAAAGAGTGAGCATTGTCGCCCCCGACAATGCGATTTCAAAAGTGCAGTGTGCGCCGCGAATTATCTTAAATCGCTTTCTATTGATGCCGACAGATAATAATTTTCCATTATCCTTGCTTTATCTGCTCAAAACAATGCTTTATCGCGTTGTTTTGTGTGTTGCGGCGCGGTTTGTATTTTTTGAATTTTTACAAAAAGCGGCGCAGCTCTTTGACGTTGGCGTCGTAAAGTTTGATAAGTTCGCCGGCAAAAGGCGTGTCTTCTTCACGATAAAGATGCGAAGTTTTAACGACGTCGTTAATGCCCATGTTGTTGCCTTCGATAAGCATTTCGGCAATGTTCGTCGTGGACTTGTCAAGCCCCGATTTCATCTTTACGGCGGCCTTCATCATTGCCCTTTCCATTTTGTTGGGATACGTACCATCTTTTGCGGACGGCTCGTCCCCGAGTTCTTTGGACGCCCTGTCGGACAAATCCATAATCTTGACTTTTTGTTTCCAGATGGTTTCGCGCAGTTTCGTGTCCTTGACGTTTTCCCAGATGTTGTCGATTGCGTCAACGCCGACGTTGCAGTTTTTTATTACTTCTTTCAAAAGATTCATATTTGCCTCCTTATCGGAGTTTGTGCAAAGCCGGAAAACTTATGCGAAAAAATGCCACCGCATTACACGGTGGCAGATTTCGGTTGTTTTGATTGTTACGCGTCGATGTCGGAAATGAACTTTTGCAGCGTTTCCTGCGCGTTGCCGAGATACAGATACACGCCGCTGTCGCGAGTGTACAAGGGGTTGTCAACGCCGGCGTAACCGGGTTTTAAGTCGTAGTTGAAGATGAAGATGTTTTTGCAATCCGCAACGTCAAGTACAGGCATTCCGTAAATGGGCGTGCCTTCCGCAGTGTTTGCGGCGGGGTTCAGAACGTCGTTTGCGCCGATGACAATCGTTGCGTCCGCAGTCTTGAATTCGGGGTTGATATCGTCCATTTCGTACAAATCTTCGTAGTCGACGTCCACCTCGCAAAGCAATACGTTCATGTGCCCGGGCATACGTCCCGCAACGGGGTGAATTGCATATTTCACTTTCGTTCCGTTTGCCGTGAGTTTATCCGCAAGTTGTTTTACAAGGTGTTGCGCCTGCGCGATAGCCATTCCGTATCCGGGAACGATGATGACTTCTTTCGCGTCACGCAAAAGTTTTGCGGGGTTTTCAACCTTTTCAGCGGGTTTTTCTTCCGCCTTTACTTCAACGGTCGCAGGTTTTTCTTCTTCCGCCTTTTCAAGCGTTATTTCCGACGGTTTATCCATGTCGGCGATAAACTTTTGAAGGGTATCCTGCGCGTTGCCGAGATACAGGTGAACGCCCTTTTCGCGTGAATACAAGGGGTTGTCAACGCCGGCGTAACCGGGTTTTAAGTCATAGTTGAAGATAAATATGTTGTTGCAATCCGCAACGTCAAGTACGGGCATCCCGTAAATCGGCGTGCCTTCCGCGGTATTTGCGGCGGGGTTCAGAACGTCGTTTGCGCCGATTACTATCGTTGCGTCCGCCGTCTTGAACTCGGGGTTGATGTCGTCCATTTCGTACAAATCTTCGTAGTCAACGTCCGCCTCGCAAAGCAATACGTTCATGTGTCCGGGCATACGTCCCGCGACGGGGTGAATTGCGTATTTTACTTTCGTGCCGCCCGCGGCGAGCTTATCCGCAAGTTGTTTTACAAGGTGCTGCGCCTGCGCGATAGCCATGCCGTATCCGGGAACGATAATGACTTCTTTTGCGCCGTTAAGGCTTGCAGCGTAGTTGGTTTCGGTCTTGACTTCGACAGGTTTTGCCTCCGTCTTTTCGGCCTTGACTTCCGTCGTGGTTTCAACGGGTTTGTCCATATCTGCGATAAACTTTTGAAGGGTTTCCTGTGCGTTGCCGAGATACAGATGCACGCCGTTTTCGCGGGTATAAATGGGGTTATCTACGCCCGCATAGCCGGGCTTTAAGTCATAGTTGAAGATGAAGATATTTTTGCAATCCGCAACGTCCAGAACGGGCATTCCGTAAATCGGCGTGCCTTCCGCAGTATTTGCGGCAGGGTTCAGAACGTCGTTTGCGCCGATTACTATCGTTGCGTCCGCCGTCTTGAATTCGGGGTTGATATCGTCCATTTCAAACAAGTCTTCGTACTCCACGTTGGCTTCGCACAAAAGAACGTTCATATGCCCCGGCATACGTCCCGCGACGGGGTGGATTGCGTATTTTACTTTCGTTCCGTTTGCCGTGAGTTTATCCGCAAGTTGTTTTACAAGGTGTTGCGCCTGCGCGATAGCCATGCCGTATCCGGGAACGATGATGACTTCTTTCGCGTTGTTCAAGGTTGCGGCGTAGTTGATTTCCGTCTTGACAACGGGTTTTTCTTCCGCCTTGACTTCCTTTTTCACTTCGGCGGGTTTCGTTTCCGCCTTGACTTCGACCTTTTCGGGGGCGGTTTTTTGAGCATTGTCGTTGGACGACGTGCCGCCGAGAAAGATTGCGCCGAGTTTTCTATTCATCGCCTTGCACATGATTTGCGTCAAGAGAAGTCCCGACGCGCCGACGATACCGCCGACCGCAACGAGCAACAAGTCGTTGATTGCAAGACCTGCGATTGCGCCGGCAACGCCCGAAAGGCTGTTAAGCAGCGAAATCGTAATGGGCATATCCGCGCCGCCTACGCGAATCGCGAAAATGTATCCGAAGAATCCCGAAATGACGAACAGCAATGCGATCATAATCCCGCAAAACGCTTTCAGGTCGATACCGAGAGCAATTTTGCCGCTGCCCGAAAGAGCCGCGATTGCCGCAAAAACAACGATAAGCGCAAGCGTCAGGCAAAGGCTGCCGACGGTCATCGCCTGATGTCCTTTGTAAACGACGGGTTTTTGCGGAAGAATCTTGTGAAGTTTGCCGGCTGCGACAAGGCTGCCGATAAGGGTAATCATACCGACCGCAAACGCAAGAACCGACGTCGTTGTCGAGAACGCGTCAAAGCCCGTGCCTACGCCGAGCATCGCAAACGCGCCGACGATTGCCGAAGCCGCGCCGCCCAGACCGTTAAGAAGAGCGACCATTTGCGGCATCTGAATCATTTTGACTTTCTTTGCAAGGACAATACCCGCAACCGCGCCGAGCGCAAGCCCGATATAGAGCGTCCATACCGCCGCAATGTGGCTTGTGCCGTTGCCGTACACGATAATAAGGATAATCGCAAGGAGCATGCAAATCGCGCTGAAACGATTGCCTATTTTGCTGTAAGCGACTTTGCCCATCATCGCGATGCCCAAAAGCACGCCAAGCGACAATACGATTGCCATTGCAAGGTAAACCCAATCGCGCGCCGATGTGCCCGCGCCTTTTGCGATGACGTCCATGCAGCAGATTACCGCAAGGAGTCCTGCGCCCGCAACTGCCGACGCCGCGTAAATCACGGTTTGCCCTTTCGCCTTCTTTTTCGCAATCATGCCGAGCATACGGTCGGTAACCATAAAGCCGCCGACGACGTTGACCATTGCGAGAGCGATTGCAAGAGAACCGAATATCGCGGAAAGCACGATGCCCGCCGTACCGAGTTTGAAAAGCGAGGCACTTGCCGACAACGCGCCAAGCACCGTAACGCCCGACAAAGCGTTCATACCCGACATAAGCGGGGTGTGCAAAAGCGTCGGAACGTTTGAAATAAGTTTGTAACCGACAAGCGTCGCTACAACGAATACGCCAAGAAGAATCAGCTGAAAGTAAATCGCTTTTTCAAGGCCGAAATTGCCCATTGCGAGCGCGCCGGTAATAACAGAGTTTAACGTTGATAACATATTAAATTCCTGCCTGTATCATTATTAAAAATACCCCCTGCCCGAAAGCAGGCAGGGGATTGCCTTTTGTTGATAAAATTATTGTTTCCCTTCCGGGAGATTGCCACGCTTCGCTCGCAATGACAATCTGTTTCACCAATTAAGTGGTGGATTTTCGCCGTTTATGCGGTGTTTATCATCGTTTAAGCGGCGAGATTCAGATGAAGTTCTGACGTTTCTTTTAAGGTTCCGGGTTTTCCAGTGTATTATTGCGTACACGAAAACTCGGATTCTTAAAAAAACTCAGAAATTCGCTAAATGTCGGCGCTTAAAGTCCCATCGCCTCGCGAGCACCTTTATGTACGATTTCACCGTCAATCGTTACGAGAATGCTTTGTACGATTTCGTCGTTCATGTCGAGTTTAATGCTGCCGTCTTTCGCGAGGAACGCAAGCAGATTGTAGATGTTGTATGCGAAGAGCCAGGTCGAGCTGGTGGGAAGTTGACCGGGGATATTCTTGATACCTTCGATAATGACGTTGTGTTTAATGTCGCGGATACCGGGAGTGGTGATCGCGCAGTTGCCGCCCTGGTCGATGGAAATATCGATAATTGCAGAGCCGGGCTTCATGGATGCGACCATTTCATCGGTAAGGAGCGTGGGCGCGAGTTGTCCTTGAAGGAGTGCCGAGCAGAAGATGATGTCGGCGTTTTTGACTGCGTCTGCAAGTGCCGCGCGTTCTTTTTCAAGCCATTCTTCGGGAAGACGTTTTGCATATTCGACAACGCCTACGCGACGTACCGCGATTTCTTCGGGAACACCGGTCGGGACGATTTTCGCGCCGAGCGACATTGCCTGTTCGTTTGCGGAAGGACGGATATCGGCAGAATATACTTTCGCGCCGAGACCTTTTGCGGTTGCGACCGCACGAAGACCTGCAACGCCGGTACCGATGACGAGAACGTTTGCGGGTTGGATAACGCCGACTGCCGAGCCGATCAAAGGCATGAATTTGGAGATGTCGTTTGCGCCCATGAGCATGCCCTTATAGCCTGCACAGGTGCTCATCGAGGACAAAGCGTCCATGGATTGTGCGCGGGAGATACGAGGTACGCCGTCAAGGGTAAGTCCGATAACGCCTGCCGCCGCCATATCTTTGACCATCTGGTGGTTTACGGGAGACGCGGGGTGAATGAACGTAATAATATATTGACCTTTGTGCATCATCTCGATTTCGTGTTTGCCCTTTTCTTCGTTGAAGAGAGGTTCCTTAACTTTCAGGATAACGTCGGATTTTGCAAAAATTTCTTCGCAATCTTCAAGAATGGTTGCGCCTGCGGCAAGGTAATCCTTGTCATGGTAGTGCGAGCCTTCGCCTGCGCCTTTTTCAAAAAGAACGGTCATGCCTGCGGCGACCATTTTCTTTACGGTGTCGGGGATTGCAGCAACACGCGCTTCGTCGTGCATAATTTCCTTGGGGATACCAACTATCATTATTATTTCTCCTTAATTTTCGGCTTTCGCCCTTATTTTATAATTTCGCGCTTTCGCGCATATTTTACTTTTCTTTTTTCGCCTTTATGGGGACGCTGTATTCGTTCTTCGGACTGCTTAAAACGATGCTCGTCTGAGTCTTTGAAACGCCGGGGATACTCTTGATTTCGTTCAGCACGCTTTCAAGCGTTTTCGTATTGTCGGTGACGACTTTCAAAAAGTAATCGAACTCCCCCGCGATATACAGACATTCCGCAATGTGGCGGTTGTCCTTGACCGCGGCGACGAAACCGTCGTTGAACTTCGGATGATCGATTGCGACGCTTATGAGCGCGGTAACGTCTTTGCCGAGTTTTTCGGGGACGATGATCGCGGCATAGCCTTTGATAACCCCCGAGTTTTCAAGTTTTTTAATGCGTTCGATAACGGTGGACGTGGACAGCTTAACCTTCTCGGCAATTTCGGACGAATTCGCACGAGCGTTTTTCATAAGACACTGCAAAATTTTTACGTCGGTGTTATCCACGGTTATCTCCTTTTTTCTTACTATTCGATTTTAACATACGTTATATGCGGTGTAAACGAAATTATTGATTTTTTTCCGAATTTTTTACGGAAAAGCGTTCTTGTAACAAAATTTTTTTCGGAAAACCCCAAAAATAACAAAAAATTTCAATATCATTCAAAATATTACGATACAACGTCGCGGGCGCACGAAAAAACGGCCGTCGCCGACCGTTTCGTTTTCGTTATTTGCCGCGCAAGGTTACCGTTTTGTCCGCCTCGTACAATATTGCGTAATAGGTATCCGTCCACTTCCCTTTCGTCGGATATTCCATTATTCTTTCCTTGGCGTGCGGGGTGTAATCGGTGCTTAAAATATTCGCGCCGGACTCGATTCCGTTGTCGTACCAGTGGTCTTTCACGACGGCGTATCTGTCCAGCCTCGTTCTGACCATAAAGTTATCGCGGTTTATCGCCTGCGCTATACGTTCCTTGTGTTTCGTCGGATCGTTCAGAACCACGGTGAACGAGAAACGGGAATAATCCTTGCCTTTTTTCAGGACGGTCGTGTATTCAAGGGCGATATTCATCGCGCTTTTTTGCATATCGGGATCGCGCTGCATGTACGTTTCCAGGCTGTCCTTTTCGTGCAACAGGAAAATGATTTTCCCTTTCAGACTTTCAACGGTTGGATAAGCGTTTTTCGCGCGGAATTCGTCAAAGTCGGAAACGCCCGCCGCGTCAAGCAGTTTTTTGGGAGTAACGAGTTTTTCGCCGAAGTTCTCAAACAGCATTTCGTCGAATTTATCAAAGGCTTCGAGGTCGAATTTTTTGCCGCCTTTCGGCTCCACAAGGACGATAATCGGCAAAGCGTTTTCGTTTCTGTCCATCCACATTCTGATTTCTTTAAGACCTTTGTCGAAGTCGATCATCGTGCTGTTCGTTTCCAGCATATCGCTGTGCAGACACTCGATTCTGAACCCGTCGGCGGTTTTCACCTTATTCGCGTCAAGTTCGATACTTCGGATACCGGCGTTGAGCTGTTCGGTAATCGTGTCGAAGATATAATCGTATTGCTTTCCCATTATCGCCGCAAGCGGGCCGTGATAAAAATACTTCGTTTCGGGAGTGAGCCCCGTTTTGTAACTGTTGTGCGACGCGATATACCTTATCTCGTTAAGCTTTGCGCCGAGGACTTCTGCCATATCGGTGCGGGTAAGAAAATCCTCGTCGTTCACCTTTGAAAAGTTTTCGTCGGCAGCGTAACGCTGTTCAAGAAGCGCGATGTATTCGTTCTGCCAGTCCGCCCAGACGCTTTTCGCGTCCTTTGCCGAAACGGTTGCCGCGATAAATCCCGACAGCGCAACGAGAAAATACGCCGAAAAGCCCCATATAAAAATGACAAGCGCCCATTTTGCGCCCTTTTTCATCGGTTTTTTCGTTCTTTCTTTTTTGTCCATAATATATCCACCCAAAACTATTCTTATATAAATAATCTACCATATAAAATGCGGGTTTGTAAACACGTTTTTTCGGCGGAAAAATATTTTTGGGATTTTTTTCATTTTTCTATCAAAAACTATTGACATCGTCGTTTTTTGTGCTATGATATATATCGTCAGGCGATATACATAAGGAGGCGAAATAAAATGGCAATAAGCGCCGATATGCTGCGCGGTCACACCGAAACGATAATTCTCGCGCAACTTATCAAAAACGACAGTTACGGCTATGAAATAAGCAAGGCGATCGAAGACCTTAGCCACGGCGAACTTGTCCTTAAAGACGCCACCCTTTACACGGCCTTCCGCCGTATGGAACACGACGGGTTTATCGAAAGTTACTGGGGCGAAAGCGACGCCGGCGCAAGACGCAGATATTACCGCATCACGGAAAAGGGCCGCGCCTTTTACGACTTCAACAAAACCAACTGGTTTGACACCATAAAAATAATGAAAGACTTAATCAACGGAGGCACAAAATAATATGTTAATCGACCGCTTCAAAAAGTATCTCGAACAACAATTCCGCGCCATCTCTCCCACGAAAGAGGCAATGGAATACCGCGAAGAAGTTTTGCAAAACCTTCTCGACCGCGCGCAGGAATACAAGATAAAAGGTATGACGGACGAAAACGCCATCTACGACCTGTGCATCGACAGTCTCGGAAATTTCAAAGACACGCTCGTCGATTTTGAAAACCGTCTGGACAACGTAAAGCGCGCAGTGCCCCGCATCGGCGCAAGAGTGCTCACCGGCATCGCAATCGCGCTGTTTGTCGTGATCGTATATCTTTCGGTCAGCTTCGCAACCCGCGCATGGGACAAAACCTGGCTCATTCTTGTGGGCGGCGCGTTTATGGGCGTTATCGCAGGCGCGATTTTCGGTATTATCGTCCTTGCGAAAAAGAAAAGACACCTTGCAATTCGCGGTCTGTCGCACGTCATCATCGCGCTTACGTTCACGTTTATATTCCTTATTTTGCAAATACTCGTGCACTTCAAGTACAGCTGGATGACCTTCCTTGTAATGGTGGTCGCAATGCTTATCACCGACACCGCCGAGGCGTATTCTTACAACAGCAAATCAAGGCTTTTCGACCTGCTTGCAACCGTTGAAGTAACCGCCGTTATGGTGTACGTAATGCTTGGCGTGGCGCAAGTTATCCCGTGGCATCCGTCGTGGCTTCTTCCCGTCGGCGCAGCCCTTCTCGACATCGTTATCCTTATCGCATCTCTTGTGAGTTATTCAAAGAAAAAGGATAAGGCGGCAGCCGAAAAGAAAGCGCGCATCGACGAAGCGTACTACACAATGTGGAACGACGAAAACAAATAACATCTTTATATCGTAAAAACGATACGATAAAATGCTGACTTTGAAACTATGAGCAAAACTATAAAAGCCGAAATGTGGGATAAGATGCAATATCTTTTCCGAAACTATTACGACCGTATGGTGCACGCAACCCTGACTTTCGACGGGCTGCTGGACGCAGACGCGCTTAAAAACGTGCTGGTCATAATGTGCGAAAAAGCCCCCGTGCTTCACAGTAGTTTTCACGAGAATCCCGTCAATCCTTACTGGAAGGTGGAGCCTTACACCGTCGACGATATCCTGACAATAAAAGACAGCGACGATCCCGAAAAAGAAGCGTACGATTTCCTGTGTCAGAGTATCCCCGTTTCAAGCAACGTACAGTTTAAGGTGATTGTCCTGAACAAGGACGGAAAATCGACTTTCGCAATGATCGTCAACCATATGTGCTTTGACGGCGGCGACTTCAAATACTTTTTGAAAAAGCTTGCAAAAAACTACAACGCGATTTTAAGCGGCGAAAACCCCACCGACCTTAAACAAGGTACGAGAAGCGCGGAACAGGTTTATACGAAACTCGACGCAGCCGACAAAAAGGTCGCGAAAGGTCTTTACAAAAACATCAGCGCGGTGAAAGACAAACACGTGTTTCCGCTGACCGAACCCCGTCCCGACGACCACACGATGATCAACATCAGAAAAATCGACCGCGACACTTTCCTTAATATGAAAAACGCGGGAAAACGTTTGGGCGTTACCGTCAACGATATGCTGCTTGCGGCGTACGTGCGCGCGCTTTACGATATTTCGGGCATTCGCGACGACGAAACTCTTTCAATCCCCTGCATGGTCGATTTGCGCCGTCATATCGAAGGCGGCGACGAAGCCGGCGGACTTGCGAATCACACGGGATTTATGCTTTGCACGGTGCATAACAAGGGCGAAACGATCAACGATACGCTTATCAACGTCATGCGTTCCACAAAGAAAAGCAAGCGCGACAAATACATGGGGCTTTACAGCCTGCCTCTTCTGAAACTCGCCTATACCATACTACCCTTTTCGATTTCGGAATTCGCAATCAAAATCGGGTACGACAACCCGCTTATCGGTATGAGCAACATCGGGCTTCTTCCCGTCGATAAACTGACTTTCGGCAATGCGAAACCCGTTGACGGATTTATGACGGGCGCGGTCAAGTACAAACCATTTATGCAGCTTGCGCTCACAACTTTGAACGACGTCGTAACGATGACGATTGCAATCCGCGGCAACGACGACGACAAAAAAATCGTTGAAAAATTCTTTGACCTTATCGTGGAAAACGTGAAAGAATTCGACCGCTTAAACGCAAGATAATTTCCTCCCCCCCCCCTTATATATTTAAAAAACGCCCCGATTTTTCGGGGCGCTTCTTTTTTTCTTCGTTTATTTTGCAAGGCGTTTTATCGCCTCTTTCGCGCTGTCAAGGAAGTCCGCGTCAAGCGACTCGACGTTGCCTTCGTCGCAGGCTTTTGCGATGTTTTTGTCAAACGGAATCCGTCCGAGAACTTTCAGGTCGAATTCGGTTGCGACTTCGTCGACCTTGCTGTCGCCGAAAATCGAAAACTCTTTGCCGCAGTCCGGGCATTTGACGTAACTCATATTCTCAACGACGCCCAGCACGGGGATATTCATCATATTTGCCATCTTCACGGCTTTGCCGACAATCATCGACACGAGTTCCTGCGGGCTTGTCACGACGATGATACCGTCGACGTTCAGGCTTTGGAAAACCGTAAGAGGCACGTCGCCCGTTCCGGGAGGCATATCGACGTACATAAAGTCCACGTCGCCCCAGACGCAATCCGTCCAGAACTGTTTCACCATGCCCGCGATGACGGGACCGCGCCATACGACGGGATCGTTGCTGTGTTCCAGCAAAAGGTTTGCCGACATAATTTCAATGCCGCCCTTAGATTTCACGGGATAAAAGAAACTTCCGTCGCTGTCGATGGGACCGTCCACGTTAAACATGCGCGGAATCGACGGACCGGTAATATCAGCGTCCAGAATCGCCGTCTTAAACCCTTGTTTTGCCGTAATCGACGCCATAAGCCCCGTTACGAGAGATTTGCCCACGCCGCCTTTTCCCGACACGATGCCGATAACGTGTTTGACCTTCGACAATGCGTTTACGGGGACGGTGAAGTCGGTTTTTTCGCTGCAACTTCCGTGGCTTTCGCAGGAGCTGCAATCGTGCGTACATTCACTCATAAATTCACTTCCTGTTTTCAATATTATTTATCAAAAATTCGATACCGATTTTCAAATCGTCATAAGTATTGTCAAAATTGCCGGTATAATACGGATCCGCGACATCGCGGGATTGCCCTGCATATTCCAGAAACTTTTTTACCTTCTTTTTTTCGTCGGGCGCGAAAAGATTTCTGAGATACGCAACGTTTTTGTCATCCATTCCAATGAACAAATCGTATTTGTCGTAATCGGTTTTTCTGACCTGTTTCGAATAATGCGGGAACGTCGGAACATCGTGCTCTTTCAGTTTTTTCAGCGCGTCGGGATAAACGGGATTGCCCGCTTCGAGCCCGCACGTCGCGGCGGAGTCGATAACGTATTTTTCTGATATCCCCCGCTTTTTCAAGGCGTCTTTCATCATAAATTCCGCCATTGCGCTGCGGCAGATGTTTCCAAGGCACACAAACATTATTTTCATAAAGTATATGATACCACTTTAATATCGGAAAGTCAACGGTGAACGGTTGACATAAAAGCGCGCGGTGATATAATTTATTCGATTGTATGGAAGAATATATTAAAATTATCGTATATATTTTCGCAGGCATTGGCGCAGGCATAGGCACGGGATTTGCGGGATTGTCCGCCGCCGCGTTTATCGCACCGATGCTTGTCGCATTTCTGGACTTCCCGTCGTACGACGCCATCGGTATCGCGCTGATTTCCGACGTTCTGGCGTCCGCCGTGTCCGCAACCGCTTACGCCGTCGATAAAAACATTGACGTGAAAAAAGGCTCGAAAATGCTTGTCATCGTTTTGTGTTTTACGGTTCTCGGGAGTTTTCTTGCGTCAAAAATCGACAATCACCTTATGGGCAACTTTTCCATTTTCGCAACGTCACTACTCGGGCTTAAATTCATACTTGTTCCCGTCAACGGCAGAGATCCCTTAAAGGACCGCTTGTACAAAAACAAATGGTGCGACGCGGTGCAAACATTCGCGCTGTCGGCAATGATTGGTATGATTTGCGGATTCGTCGGCGCGGGCGGTGGCATGATGATGCTCCTTGTACTCACGTCGTTTATGGGATTTCCGCTTAAAAAGGCGGTCGGCACAAGCGTGTTTATCATGACGTTTACCGCGCTTGTCGGGGCGGTATCGCATTTCGGAATCGGCGGTTTGCCCGACACTACGGCAATGATAACCTGCATATTCAGCACGCTCGTTTCGGCGCAACTTGCCGCACTTATCGCAAACAAGGTAAAGCCCAAAACGCTTAATATTACCGTCGGCGTGGTGCTTTTAATCCTTGGCATAGTGATGCTTGTTTTGCACTCGTTCTTCTGAAAAACGCATTTAAAAAACCCGCAGATTGCGGGTTTTGTTTTGTCTTTTTTTAAAGGGATTTTTTGGCTTTTCTTTCTGCCTTTTTCGCTTCTCTTTTTTTGAGGACTTCTTCGTGTCTTAAATCGATTTTGTCTTCGATGTCGCCGACGGTCGTCTGGAAGCGCACGTTATACTTTTTATCAAGCGCCCACATCGCCGCAAATACGACGACAAGTATCGACCATACCACCGCAAGCACTTTCCACATTGCGGGCGTTATTCCGCGGTACAGACCGAAGAACGACTGTATGTCGATAAACGACAGCTGTACGAAGTAACACAGCACCAGAAGCGCGATTACGCCCACGAAAAGCACCGCGTGCAACAAATTGAATGGCCAGCACGATTTGAACACGAACAGATATCCCGCAAACACGGTCGCAAGGAAATACAGCGCGTGCTGTTCGTCCGAAGAAAGCCCCGTGAGTATCGTCTGCGTTGTGATTACGATTGCGATAATACCCGCCATTACGGTTACTATGCCGGGCACCGCGTTCATAATGACTTTTGGCAAAAACCTGCCTTCCACCCTGTTTTTATTGGGTTCGAGCGCGAGTATTCCCGACGGAATCCCGATCGTCACGCCGCCAAGCAGCGTAAGGTGTCTTGGCTCGAACGGCAGAATCGACGGCACGATAAGGAACAACAGCGCAATAAGCAAGTTGTAACCCGTCTTTACAAGGAACAACGACGCCGACCTTTCAAGGTTGTTTATGGAACGTCTGCCTTCCGCAACGACTTTCGGCATCGACGCGAAATTGCTGTCAAGAAGCACCAGACTGCTCACGTTCTTCGCGGCATCCGAACCCGAAGCCATCGCGATCGAACAGTCGGATTCCTTTAATGCAAGCACGTCGTTGACGCCGTCGCCCGTCATTGCAACGGTGTGTCCGTTTGCTTTCAGGGCTTTTACAAGCAACAATTTCTGATCGGGCAGAACCCTGCCGAATATCGTGTATTTTTCCGCCGCGTCGATGACTTCCTCGTCTGTTTTCAGGGTTGACATATCAATGATACTGTCGCAATCGGAAAGCCCTGCGCGTTTTGCGACGGCGCGCACGGTAACGGGGTTGTCGCCCGAAATGATTTTAACGGTAACACCCTGATCCCTGAAATATTGCAGCGTATCGGGGGCTTCCTTTCTTATTTTATCGGCGATGAATATAAACCCTTCCGCTTTCAGTCCGTCGGGAAGGCTGTGCCCGATAATTTCGACGTCCGACGACGCAAGGACAAGCACCCTGAGTCCTTCTTCCGCCTTTTCGCGCGTGATTGCTTTTATTTCTTCCGCGGTATTAGGGAAAACGAATTCGGGCGCGCCCAGAACGTAACTTCTGCCGTCGATAACCGCGCCGCTCCACTTTCTGTCCGACGAAAACGGCACGACAACACTGACTTCGCCCGCCGCCTCGTACTGTCCGACGTAATTTTTGACCGCCGCCGCCGTTGCGTTTTCGTCCTTAACGGCGTCCGACAGGTTTTTAAGGTGGCGGCAGAACTCGTCTTCCGACAAATCGACGGTTTTTATGCCGTGGATTTCCATACTGCCTTCGGTAATCGTGCCCGTTTTATCAAGACACAGCACGTCAACCCTTGCAAGCGTTTCGACGCAGTACATATCCTGTGCAAGGGTGTGGTGTCTTGCAAGCCTTATTACGCTCAGACAGAACACGACCGACGTAAGCGCGACAAGACCGCTCGGAATCATGCCGACCAACGAGCCGATTGTCGTCAGCACCGTACTGTTCATATCGTTGCCCTGAATGTAATATTTGACTGAAAAAAGAGCGATGCCCAGCGGCACAATGACCACCGACATCGTTTTTATGATTTTATTTAACGAATTTTTGATGACCGAAACGGGTTTTTTGAAATACTTCGCGCCGGCGGATATTTTCATTGCGAAGTTATCCATGCCGACGTGCACGACTTTTGCTTTTGCGCGTCCCGATACGACGTAACTTCCCGACATAAGGCTGTCGCCTGCGTGTTTCACGATTGCGTCGGGCTCACCGGTGATAAGGCTTTCGTTGACCTCGATACTGCCTTCGACAACGACCGAATCCGCGCAAATCTGGTGTCCCGCCTGCAATATCGTAACGTCGTCCATAACGACGTTTTTCACGGCGATTTCCTTTTCTTCTCCGTCGCGGATAACCCTGACTTTCGGGGCGGAAATAAGCGACAGTTTATCCATCGTGTGCTTTGCGCGAAGTTCCTGCACGATACCGATAAGCGTATTGCAGACGCACAATATCACGAAGCCGTAATTGCCCATGCCGTCCTCGTCGAATCCCGAAAACGCCGCGACGATGATTGCCATCACGAAAAACACGAAGTTGAAAAACGTGAAGGTGTTGTCGATAAGTATTCTGAGTACGCTTTTGGTTTTTATTGTTTGCAATCCGTTGACGAGCCCGCTCTTGACGCGCGTTTCGACTTCTTCGGACGTGAGCCCCGTCATGAGATTGCAGTCGGTGTTTTTGATTTCTTCCATACTTTCCACGTTGCGTTAAATTAATTTTATTATTGCATTAAATATACGTTGTTGTCAAGAAATGAAAAAATATCCGCCGACTTTACCGATTTTTTTCAACGAAAAAGGATAGCGAAAACTCGCTATCCTTCATTATCGTGTTTGTTTTACTTATTTGTTTGAAATCTTTTTGTCAAAGTTTTCAAGCGCGCGGACAGAAATTGCATAGCAATCCGCAAGACAATCTTTGTTAAGGTTGTCGTAACTGTCTTTAAGCGTGTGGTAATAATCTTCCAGAACGTGGTTCAGAGCGGTGATACCCGTTGCCCTGAAACCTGCCTGCGCGAACGCTGCGCTGTCGGTTGCTCCGCCGAAGGGAGGAACAAGAGTTTTGTTGCAGGGAATGCCCAGTTCTTTTGCCGCTTCCATAAAGCTGTCGGAAACTTCCTTGTCGGCTTTGACGGTTGCGTTAAGGTCGCGGTAATTTACGCCCAGGAATTTCGGATCGTGAATAGTGTCGAAAGAATAAATCCAAGTGGGAACGTCGTCGAATTCGCCTTTGTGTTGTTCGCACCACGCTTTCGCTCCGCGGAGTCCCGCTTCTTCGGAGCCGGACAGGATAACGCCGACTTCGGTATGTTCAAGTTCGATACCCTCGTCTTTCATCGCTTTAAGGATCGCGATGCCCATAAGGCAAGCCGTAAGGTTGTCGTTTGCGCCGTCAACCGTCGTGTTCGGATCCCACATGCGGTACATACCGAAATAGAAAGGTACGAATGCAAGGTTCGCGATGCCAAGCCAGAACAGAACGCCGTTTTCGGGTTTAAGAATCATGGGTTTGAAACCGGTGAGTATAGCCGCCGCAAGGTTACATCCCATAAGGAACAACGCGCCAAGGACAACGATAACGATGTTCGCTTCGTAAACCTTACCGCCGAACTTATTGTTGACGGGCCAGTTCCACGCTGCGTCGGGGTGACCGTTGAAAAATACGCGACCTTTGACTTCGCCCGTGCATTTCTTGATTGCGGTAACGTTCGTGCCCGTCTTTTCGGGGAACAGGAAGTCGAAAGTCTTTTTGTAAAGACCGAATTGCATTATCATTACGTAGAAACCGAAAACGATAAGCGCAAAACCTAATATCGGCAGGAAGAAGTATGCGATAAGCCCCGCAAGAACACAGGTGATCGTGATATAAATCCAGCCGAAAAAGCTGCCGGGATTTTCCTTAAACGATTCAACGTCGGAGCGTTCGCATCCGCAGTCTTTTTTAAGGACGTCAGCCATATACTCGCAAGCGATTCTTTCGCCTTCTTCGCCGGGAGTACGTTTGGGCATATCCTTGCAGATATGGGTGATTTCGTCAACCATATATTGCGCGGCGTCTGCCTTTTTTTCAATCAATTTTGAAAAATTTGCCATAATGTTCTCCTCTTATTTTTTATATTTATATGATAATCATATCATAAAAACGACGCTCTTTTCAAACAAACGACGTCTTTATTTTTTTTACTATACAAACAACCAAAAATATACAGTAAAAACCGCAAAAAACCGTCAGACATCAACGATAATGCCTTCTTTCACGAACTCGCGGGCGTCGCGCGGCGACTTTCCTTTGTATTTCTGGAAGTTGCGGTTGAAACTACGCACGCTGTCGTAACCCGCCTTTTTTGAGATTTCCGCGACGGAAAGCGTGGTCGAATACAACAGATCGGTTGCGTAATTTATACGGTAAATATTCACGACGTCGGAAAAATTCGCGCCGAAATATTCGTTGAAAACAGCCGAAAGATAATTGTAAGAATATCCCATTTTGTCGGACAGGTCTTTCAGGCTTATGTCTTCCGTGAAGTTGTGCGAAACGTATTTCGCGATTGCGTTCAAAACGTCCACCTTCTTTTTGTCGACGGGGATAAACGCCGTGTGCGTCTCGAACTCCGCAAGAATATGATACAAAACGGCTTTTTGCTTGAACGTGTTGGTAACAAGGGGCATTTTCCTTGTCAGCGATTCCGCAAAATCTATCGAGAAAACGGGAAAAGTCGCGATGTAGCCGTCGTGCTTTTCGTAAAAGTCGGGAACCCAATCCTTTGAAAACTTGCAGATGAAAACGTTGCTGTAATCGGGCGTTTCGTAAGCGTGCGCGAACTTTGGCGGAATTACCATACACTTCCCCGCGCGAAGACGATAAATTCTGTCCAGCACGGTAACGTTTGCAAGCCCGTCGTTGCAGTATAAAAACTCGTACGTTTCGTTGCAATGCATCGGGAAGCATAAGTTCTTTTCAACGTCGAAAGATAAATGATTTTCCCCTGCCTGTTTGTGTTTTTCGAAATCCAACATATCCCACCTACCGTAAATTATGTCTATATTTTACCACCGAATAAGAAAATAATCAAGCCCTCCCGCAAAATAGGAGGGCCTTAACTTATTCTGCTTGTTCTGTTTTTTGTTCGGCTTTTGGAATTTCGGCGTTATCGTCGTCCCGTCTGAACCCTTCGACGTCGGAAACGGGAAGAGAGAAAACTATCGCGCCTGCATCGGTGCCCGCGCCCGCCGTCGTTACGATGGAGCGCATAATGTCCGCTTTCTTTTCCTTTTTCGCAACGATGATAATGATTTCTTTTTCGCTTGCAATCGACACGTTGAAGAATTTCTCGGTGCCCATGCCGCCCGTACCCTTTGCGTGGATAACGGTGCCGCCGCCCGCGCCGGCAGCCCTTGCGGCGTCCATAACGGCGTCGGTATGCCCTTCGTTTGCAATCACGAGAATGAGTTCGTATTCAAAATTTATATCGGGTGCTTTCATATCCTTGTTTCCTCCGTTCAAAAAATTGAGGGTGCTGCCGCCGCCGACGCTTTTAATCGGGACGGAAATCACAATGCCGTTGCCGGGTGCGTCGATGTAAAGACGGCGTCGTTCTTCCGTGATGAGCGACTTCGTTTTGTTTTCGTCCGCGACCGCAAAAAGGATTCTCTTATCGGTGGACTCGATCCCCCACAAATCGCGTATCTTCTGCGACGCGGTGCCGTGGCCGATAAGCGACAGAATCACGGGGATTTCCAGCCGTTGACAAATGTTATTCAGAATCGACAATCCGTTGGGATTGATTACCGAGATTACAAAGTACATATCAGTTCCCCCACAGTTCGATAATATCGTCGTCGCCGTAAACGACTTCGGCTACGCGTTCCGCGCGTTGTTTCTTCTTCTTGTAAACAAGACCGGTGATCTGAATGGAAATAAGCGGCATCATCGCAACGAGTGCGACCGCACCGAAAGCGTCGCTTAATATATTGCCGCCGCGCGCCGAACATACGCCGATGAAAAATTGCAGCATGAACGTCGCAGTCATCGGTCCTGACGCAACCCCGCCCGAGTCAAACGCGATTGCCGTGAATATGTCGGGGACGAAAAACATCAGTATAAGCGCTACGAGATAACCCGGCACGATAAACCAGAGTATCGATATCCCCGTAAGGACGCGGATCATCGAAAGCCCCATCGCCAACGCGATTGCAATCGACAGACTCAGCTTAATCGCTTTTCCGGGGATTGCGCCCGAACTCACGTCTTCGATTTGCTTTTCAAGGACGAATACCGCGGGCTCGGCGGAAATAATGAACCAGCCCATAAGCATTGCCACGGGAATGAGAATATATTGCGTCCAGCCGCTGTACAGTTGCTGACCGAGATATAACCCCAGCGGCGAGAAACCGACGTTTACACCCGTCAAAAACAACACTAAACCCACGTATGTGTAAAGAATACCGATGAGCGTTTTCAAAAAACTCTTTTTGCTCATCTTGAAAGCAGCCACCTGGAAAATCAAAAACAGTACGATAATCGGCGACAGTGCAATCGCCATTTCTTTCATATATGCGGGGAACGCTTTCAGGTATTCCAGCCCCATTTCGGTCGTCGTTTCCGGGATGGACGGAAGGTTCACGTCCGCAACGCCCTGTCCCTTGTAAAAGAACCCCAAAATCAGCACCGCAAGCACCGGCCCTATCGAACATAACGCGACAAGACCGAAACTGTCCGCTTCCGCCTTTTTATCGCTTCGGATATTCGCGACGCCTATGCCGAGCGCAAGGATAAACGGCACCGTCATCGGACCCGTCGTTACCCCGCCCGAGTCGAAAGCAATCGACAAAAAGTTTTTGTCGGCAAACGCCGCAAGCACGAATACGATTATGTAAAACGCAAGAATAAGCCATTTGAGCCTTATGCCCAGAATCGTCCTGAGCATGCACACCGCAAGGAACAACCCTACGCCGACGCCCACCGTAATCAGCAGGACTTTGCCGTCGATGTGCGGCACGGTTTCCGCAAGAACTTGAAGGTCGGGCTCCGCAATCGTTATCGCAACGCCCAGAATAAAGCTCACAAACAAAATAAGCGGCAGGTTTTTCGACTTCGTAAGAGCCGTGCCGATGCGGCTGCCGATCGGCGTCATGGACGTGTCCGCACCAAGCGTAAACAGCCCCATTCCCACGATTATCAGCAACGCGCCGATAAGGAACGACAACAATAAGCCCGTCGGCACAGGTTGTATCGACAGACACATTATCGCAACTATGATGATTATCGGCAAGGTCGATACGAAAGATTCCCTTATTTTTTCCGTGATAAGGGCGCGCTTCTTATGCACTGCCTGCGCGTCGATTTTATTGAGTTTTTTTGCTTCCTTCTTTTTCATTACGTTTCTTATTATACATAAATATAGTCTTTATTGCAAGAATATAATTATTACTTAATATTTACCTAGATCTTATACACTTGTAAGAAAATTCAGTTTTTGAAAAAGAGCAACAAAAAAGCACGCGGCAAGCGCGTGCTTTCGTTGATAATCAAGGCTTAAAAGAAAGGATTTATTTCGTCTTCGACGATAATCTTGTCAATCATCTCATAGAAGTCCCATTTCAGGACGTCCCAATATCCGCCGACGGTACCGTGGTCCGTGTTATAGTAGCAAATCGTCGTGGTCTGGCGCGCTTCCGGCAAGGGATAAATCGCGCGGCTGCCTTTCGTGTTGCTTATCGTCTTGTCGCCATTGTAGTTAAGTCCGCCGAGGCATGCGTTGGTGGGCATCGTTCCGTCGCCGTCGCCATAAAGCAGAGCTTTGTGGTCGTAGGAATAATATTCGATGCTGGTAAGCGGCGTGTCGTACTTATGGTTTCTGGTGTCCCACATTTCGTAAGTAACCTTGTTGACCTTAACGGTGTCGGTGTCTTTCGTTACGATTTGCACGCTCTTTTTGGTGTTGTATCCGACTCCCAGGCAATAAGTCGTGTTCACGAGTTCGGGCGCGTAAACGTTGGCGTCTTTGTCGTTCACACTTTCTTTGACGTAGAAGGAATCCCAGTATTCGGGCAGAGTTTTCATGCCGGGTTTAAGTTTGTCGTAAATGCCGTCGACGCCCGGTTTCCAGTCGCTGGTGTGCGCCCAGGGACGTGAGCAGTACCATTCGTACATATTCGTCACGGGTACGCCGTCAACGTAAACGGGGCTTTCGTTTTCGCCGTAATAATCGGAATCCGCAAAGGTCTGGAACGGCAGAAGTTGCATTACGGAAGTAAGGTTCTGTGCAAGCGGTCCCGCAAGTTTCTTTATGCCTTCCGAAATCGCGTCGACGCCCAGAACAACGCCGCCGAGGGTGTCGCCGACCGTTCCGTTTACAACGTCGGCAATCGCTCCGATGGGATCGTCAAGATAATAAATCGCGTCAAGAGAGCCCGCCGTTGCAGGCGAGAACGCACGATAAGCGCGAATGATTTCGCTCGGTTTTTTAACAGCAGTTTGTGTCGTATGATTCTTTTGTGCTTCTGCTTCCGCGTCCAACCACTTGTTTTGAAGTCTTGCGATATATCCCGCAACGACGGGGCCGCCCATACTGTGCGACGTGAGAATTACTTCTTCCCAGCCGTTGGTCTGAATGAATTGTTCAAGAAGTTCGGAATTGATCCTGTTGTCGATGCGCCAGTCATAGTTGAAAACGACGACGTCCCAGCCCTGCTTTTCGTATCTGGCTTGCAGATCCAGACATTGCTGACGATACGCGGCGATTGCGCCGTATTGAATTTTTTCGCCTGCCGTGTATGCGCCGTATCCGTCGACGACTTCGCCGGAATCGTTATACAGCGTTGACTTGAACGTGCCGTCCGCGGTTGTGGGGCGCACGTTTGCGGGGCGCAGATTCGGATTGTTGCTTTTGCCCTGCTCGTCAAGCGTGATTTGCCATAATAAGTTTTCGACGGATTCGTCCTTGTACTTCATAATGCCGTCGATTAAGTCGTACGTCGTCTTGTCGGTAAGCACCGCCATGACAAGTCCCATCATATCCCCGCCGGGGAACACCTGCTGGAAATAAACGCCCTCGGCAACGGGATCCCAGATTGCCTCGTTCGTCTTCGTGTCGTACAGCCCGCCCGAAAGCAACGCCGTACAAATAACGACAGCCTTTTTATTCTTCGACGTTTCGCCCGGGGTTTCGCCGCATGCGGTAAGCACGCCAAGGCTCAAAACAACCACCACTATTACAAGCAGAATGCCGATAAGTTTCTTCTTCGCCTTCATATTTTCCTCCTGAAAAAGGGAACACTGACCCTTATACATTACTATAATAACATTACTTTGTGAAAATAACAACAACTTTCGTTTACATTTTTTGCCCGAAACCATTAAAAACCGACAACGAAAAACGGCAATCCCGCCGTTTCGGAATTGCCGTTTCGTCTGCTTTTTGAATTAAATTTCCGTCACCGTAAGAATTGCTTGTCCGGTTGATTTATGAGAAATTGTACTGGGCGTTGTAGATTTCGGCATAGAAGCCGTTCTTTTTAAGCAGTTCTTCGTGAGTGCCCGATTCCACGACGTCGCCGTTTTTGATGACAAGAATCACGTCGGCGTTGACGATTGTCGAAAGCCTGTGGGCGATGACGAAACTGGTTTTCTTACGCATGAGTTTGTCCATTGCGCCCTGTATCAGAAGTTCCGTGCGGGTATCGACCGAGCTTGTCGCTTCGTCCAGAATCAGCAAAGGTCTGTCCGACAAAAACGCCCTTGCGATCGTCAGCAACTGCTTTTGTCCGCCCGAAAGGTTTGTGAGCGATTCGTTGACGACGGTGTCGTAGCCTTCGGGCAGCATCCTTATAAAGCCGTCGGCGTGCGCGGATTTGGCGGCGGCGATAACTTCTTCGCGCGAAACGTTGTCTTTGCCATAAGCGATATTGTCGTAAATCGTGCCGCCGAAAAGCCAGGTATCCTGCAACACCATCGAGAAACAGCCCCTTACGCTTTCGCGCGAGACTTTGCCCGTGTCCGTGCCGTCGATTATTATTTCGCCGGAGTTCGGATCATAAAATCGCATAAGAAGATTGACGATTGTGGTTTTGCCCGCGCCCGTAGGCCCGACGATCGCCACCTTTTGCCCTTTTTCGACGTGGATATTCATGTCTTTGATAAGCGGGTTTTCGGGATTATAAGAAAACGCGACATGGTTGAAGTCGACGACGCCCCGGACGTTTTCGGGCATCTCGCCTTCCCTTACGTCCATTTCGGGTTCGTCAAGCACCTCGTACACCCTTTTCGACGCCGATGCAACCCTTTGCATACTGCTTATCGCGCCGGCGATTCTTTCAAGCGGGGACGAAAACATTTTTGCGTAAATGACGACGGCGATAATGTCCGCGACGCTGACTACGTCGCCGCCGATTTTCATGCCTTCGATTGCGAAATACGCGCCGATTAAACATATCGCGACGTAGGCGATATTGTTCGTGAGCGACACGACGGGCGTGATTATCGACGACAGGAACGTCGCCCTTTCTTCCGCCTTGCACATTTCGTCGTTGACGCGCGCGTGCTTTTCTTCCTGGCGGTTTTCCACGTTGTAACTTTTTATCGTCTGATACCCGGAATACGTTTCTTCGACAACCTGATAAATCTCGCCGGACGATTTGAACATCTTATCGAAATAAGGTTCGCTCTTCTTTGCGATGACGTACGACACGACAACCGAAGCAGGCACAAACGCGATAACAATCAGCGCAAACACCCAGTTTATCGTGAAAATCATAACGATAATCGTCAGAAGTTGCAAAATGCCCATTAAAAGCGTTTCGACAATACTATGTATACTGTTGCCCATTTGCGACACGTCGCCCGTCATTCTGTCCAAGAGTTGCCCCGCCTCCGTCCTGTCGACGTAAGACACGGGCAGGTACTTGATTTTCGTGGACATATCCATGCGAAGTCCCGCCGTAAAGTGCATGCTGACAATCTTGTTCGACGCCAGCATTTCGACGTAACTCAGCACCGAATACGCCGTATATATGATGATAAGAAGTATGAGTGTGTTTTTGATTTGTCCGACAAGATCGCCCGTCCCGTTATATGCGTTCAGGACGTCCAACGCGTCCGACAAGAACTTGGGCGCGGCGATGTTTGCCGCCATCGTGAGCGCGCTTAATACGCACACCAACACCATGCCCCATTTGATTCTGCCGATTTCTCGGACAAGGCGCAGAATTATGCTTTTCGTTTCGTTTTTCGTCATTTTGTCGCCGCTTCGAAACCGTTTCATACTGCGCCTCCTTCGACCTTTTGTCCCGTCTGCGACTCGTAAATTTCACGATATTGTCTGCACGACGAAAGCAGGTCTTTGTGCGTTCCGCGCCCGACGATGCGCCCTTCGTCCAGGACGAATATTTTGTCCGCCGACGCCGCCGTCGACGCGCGTTGCGTCATTACAATTCTCGTTTTTCCCGAAAGGGTTTTATCGAGGTTTTCCTTGACGTGCGCTTCGGTCAGGAAGTCAAGCGCGGAAAAACTGTCGTCGAAAAGATAAATCGAACCATTTTTAAGCATTGCGCGCGCAATCGACAGACGTTGTTTTTGTCCGCCCGAAAGATTACTGCCGCCGCTTAGTATTTCGTAGTCGAGCCCCGTTTCGAGGTTTTCGACAAATCCTTTCAGTTCCGCGATTTTAAGCGCGTCGTACACTTGTTCGTCGGAAGCGTCCGCCGCCGACATTCTGACGTTGCTGCCGATCGTGCCCGAAAATATCGTGGCGTTTTGAAGCACGCACGTCACGTTGTTTCTGACGCGTTTTCCGCTGATTTCCGACACGGATTTTCCGTCGTAGGATATTTCGCCCGAAGTCGGGTTGAAAAACTTCATAATAAGTTTGACGATGCTGCTTTTTCCGCTGCCTGTACCGCCGATGAACGCGACCTTTTCGCCGGGCGCGATATCGAAAGACACGTCGCTCAACGCGTTCTCCGACGCCCCTTCGTATCTGAAATCGACGTGCGAAAATTTAAGTGCGCCCGAAAAAGCGGGCAGGTTTTCGTCGTCGGGTTCTTTTTGAACTTCCGTTTCCAGAATCTCGTTGATACGTCTGCTGTTTACGGCGACTTTCGGCAAAAACGCAAGCATCATCGCAAACATCATAATGCCGTTCATGACAAGCGCGACGTACTGCACGATCGCGATAATATCCGCCCCCGTAACCGCCGACTTTCCGCCCTGCATAAGCTTTGCGCCGACGTACAGGATAAGAATCGTGACAAGGTTAAGCCCCAGCATGATAACCGGCGTAAGAAGCCCCATATTGACGTTGGCTTTTATGATGTTTTTCGCCATGACGAGCGTGGCTTCGTTGGCGCGGTCGCACTCGCGGTCTTCCCTGTTGAACGCGCGGATAACGCGGATACCCGTCAACCTTTCGCGGATAATGCTGTTTTGTTTGTCGATATATTCGTCGCTCTTTTCCCAAAGAGGCATAATGCGACGCACGACGAAATACAGCACCGTCACGACGACCGGCACGAACGTGAACATGATAAGCGCAAGCCACGGATCGGCAAGAAACGCCAGCGCGCTTCCGCCAAGCACCAGAATGGGAATACTGATGACGCCCTGCATAAGCATACTCGCGCACTCTTCAAGAAGCCAGATATCGTTTGTGCTTCTCGTTATGAGCGCGCCCGTGCCCCAGTGATTGAGCTGGTCGGGATTGAGCGTGTTTACCTTTTTGAAAATTACTTCGCGCAAGGTCTTTGAATATCTGCTGACGACGCCCGCCGAGATTTTGTAGGACAAAATGCCCACGACAAGCCCCATTATCGACACGCCGAGCATTATCCCGGAACACGCAAGCGTAACCGTCATATTCTGCCCGCCGATACCGTATTCCACGATATAACTCATTAGATACGGCAGCGCAAGACTTGCCGCCGAGGTTATCAGCGTCAGAAATACGACCAGCACTATTCTGCCCGCGTCGGGCTTTAACATACGAAGCAACTTAAACATACTTTGAGATTATATCACACTGCACGCGGCGTTTGCGAGCGTAAAGATAACAAAACAATATATTTAATTATAGTTAGGATTTCCCGCAACAAAAAACCGCCTTTTCGGGCGGAATCTTGTCAAAAAGTATTCTTGTTTGTTTTTATGCGAATATGACGAATTGTGCAAGCATCAATATTCCGATTGTCATGCCGAACACCGTGAGAAGTATCGGACCCGCCCACCTGAACCACTTCGGATAAGTTACCGTCGTGAGTCCGAGCGTCAGTAAAAGCGTCGCGTTGGTAGGCATGAATACGTTGACGATACCGTCGCCGAAAGTGAACGCCAGCACCGCAACCTGCGGGTTGATGCCAAGTTGCGAACATATCGCGCCTATCATCGGCATAAGCAGAAACGCCTTTGCGCTTCCCGACGTAATGAACAGCTCGAAAATCAGAACGACAAGGTATATTATCAGAATAAGCACCGCGGGGTTTTGCCCTTTTGCCGCGTTTATCGTGTGATACAATATGGTATCCATGACGTGTCCCTCCTCGATAATATAGCGTACGCTGCTGGCGATAAGCACCATTCCCGTTACGGGCAGCAGCGTCAGCGCACCTTTCAGCATTTCTTTTGCAAGGGCTTTGCCTTTAAGTCCGCTGTAAACGCACGCCACCACGCCGCCGATTATGTAAATCACGACGGTGATATACAATATATAATCCGCAAGTTTGAAACTGCCGAGCGCGGGTATGTACGCCCCCTGTAAAAATATCGAAAGCACCGCAAAAAACACGATTGCGATCATACAGCCCGCAAAGAATTTGAGAGCCTTTGATTTTCCAGCGTCGTATACGAACGGACGATTTTCAAAATCGAAATTTTCTTTCCTTTTCAGATCTTCCTTATACACGGGCGAACGCTGCGGCTTTTTGTCAAGCATTTTCGCATACGGGAACATAAACGCCATAAGTATGACGTAACAAAGCACAAACGTCAGAATCCTTATGCCGATTCCGCTGAACATGGGCACGCCAACAATCGACTGAGCGATACCGACGTTGAACGGGTTTACCACGCCCGCCATAAAACCGAGCCCCGCCGCAAGCACCGAAAACCCAAGCCCTATCAGCGCGTCCCAACCGAGACCATAGCTTAAAATCACCGCAACCGGCACGATGGGTATCACTTCCTCGCTCATGCCCGACGTCGTGCCGAGAAACATAAACGCCAGAGGCAACAAAAACAACAAAAGATATCGCTTATGACCATAATTATGGCGTATGGATTCCACCATGTAAACAAGCACGTCGGTTTTGTCCAACGCGTTGAATACCGCGCCGATTACGACAAGCATGAACAATATCGCGACAAGCGTCAGCGTGCCGCTGCCGCCAAGCACCAGAAACGGCGAAAGCAGTACTTTCCACCAGGGAAGCCGCCCAAGCGACGGGTCTTCGTGATAATCGCCGCTGATATAAACGTTGCCATCTGCGTCCGTGCTTCTTTCGTACTGACCGAGCGGCAACGTGTAGGCAAGCACAATCGACGCAATAATAAGCAGCACGACAACCACGACGGATATAATCACCGACGCTTTGCTTATCGCAAGGATTTTCGGCTTCTTTTGCTGAATCGCAATCGCGTCTTTGCCGTCGAGTATCGCAAACTCGTCCCCGACAGGGGTGTTTTCTTCAATTGTTTCCGCAACCTTTTCGGCAGTTTCCTCGGCGGAATTCACGCCTGTCGAATCTTCCGAAAACGTTTCGTTTTTCTTTTTTCCTTTCATAATTTTATCCGAAAAAATTTAATGAGTTTACTATATCACTATATTCATAAAAACGCAAGAAATATTGCATAAATAATCGTTTTTCATTGCAAATTAATTCTTTTCTCGCATATTTATGCAATTATTCACGTTCTACAACAAAAAACCGCCCTAAAAAACACGACTTCTCCCCCCCATCCTGCCTTGCAAAGCAACGGAACTGATTTTGCCGTGCAAAATCCCCGCATTGACAACATAGAAAAACAAGTTGAACAGGAAGTTCAACTTGTTTCTCGTTTGTCTTTAACATACGAAAAAGCTACACCAAAGATATTGCCATTATGCTATGTTTTTATAAAAAGCGCAAGAAAAACCAGGAGTATTACCCGGGCTTATTCTCATATTATATCTGTACAAAATATCCCACAGAATAAATAATTTAATTTTATTACCTTTCGTTTGCCAATTCGTTTTCCTCCTTCCTCGTTTTTATAGAAAAGAGCCGGCTCTTATTTGTTAAAACGCCAGTGCGTTTATCTGCTTGCCATCGTTTTCAAACGAAACGAATGCGAAACTGCCCGCCCCTCCCGTTGCTTTCAGCGCATAGACAAAACCGGGATTTTGCTCCATACCGATGAGGGCGTTTGCTGCGGTTGTTCCGATTTTAGCGTTTAGTTCTTCCGCACTGCCGATTTTTAAGACGACGTCCAGCGTATGGAAGAAATCCGAGGTATCGTCACCCGAAAGATTATTCAGCGTAAGATATTTAGGAACGACAGTGTAGGAAATCCCTTCTCCTTTTTCAATGCGAACGACGGAAGTCACATACAACGCGTCCGGCACGATACCTTTAAGCAGATTGAAAGGAAAACCTTCCATATCGTTTTTGAACGGAGTAAGATCCAGTTTCACCGTCACGTTCAGGTCGGCGTTGCCCGTTTCTGCGTCGATTTCGGCAAAGGCAATTTGCAAAACGCATACAGAAATTTCTTTATCCGCTATCGTCAGCACTCCGCCCGTCTGCTGATGAAATACGATTTCGGCAAGAGCACCCGCCTGCCGTTCGGAGAGGAAAACGGGCTTTGCCGTAGCGCCCGACAATGCAAGCGCCGTAAAATCGACGGTGTACCCCTCGTAGCCTTTGCCTTCCTCGTAAAGCACGACGTCGCCCAACTGACTGTCCGTCTGCGATTTCAGATCGGCAAGATCTTCGCTTCGATACGCCGCAGGGAAAGATTCCTGCTCGTTTACAGGTTGACTTAATGTTTTCAACTGTCCTACGGTGCGGAACAAGTCTACGCCTAAATTCACCCGCGCTACGATATACACGCTGATCAGCGCCACGGCTAAAATTCCGATAATTACGATAAGACTGATAATCAGTTTCTTGATTGCGCTCATTTTTTCTCCCGTTTTACTTCTTTTTGAAGATGGCAATGAGGTCGGCGAACTTCTTTTTCTTGATTACGAACCAGAACACCGAAAAACCTCCGACACCCGCTACTGCAACAGAGCCAACCGCGATACCCGCAATCGCGCCGTCCGCAAACGTTCCTTCAACGGTAACGCCGTTTTAGCTTTCAAGCGTGCCGTTCGGCGCGGCAGGCGAACCGTCGCACGCAGCTAACGGAATAGCTATAAGCAAACACAGAATAATTGTAAATATCCATCGAGTGCGAATTTTCATATTTCTATCCTCCCGCAAAAATGTATACGCAAACGCCTATTCGGGCGTTTGCGTAAACTTGTTTGATAATGCTTCCTATTCGGATTCAGCTATTGTCAATGTGCCTACGAGATTATTGGCTAATTTGTAATTAGGATTATCTACAATTTCAATCTTTACCTGTGTTGACAAAGGTTTTTCAAGGACTAAAGTCAACTCTCCTGCATGATTCCATACACTTTCACTTGTAACCGTAAATTTGAAATTAACCGTCTCTGTTTTTCCATTATCAAGATCTACGCTTGCAGAAATAATAACAGAAGTTCCTGTTTGCGGGGTTAGAGTAGTATTAAATTCTGTGATTACTTTTTGAGTAATAGTGGCAGTTGCCGAATAACTCTTAATCGAATAGTTTTCATAACCCGCAACAAAACTACAATTCGTTACCGTGCGAACTCCTGCATCTGCGCTATTCAAAAAGTACATAACAACAACATTTTCTCCTTCTACACATCCTTCACTTGTTAGTTTTTGAATTCTATTGTCGCCATTGTATTCCCTTGACGGTACTTCCGTTAAAACAAGTTCTTTTTTATTTATCGTCGCAGTTGCCATTTCGTCTTTCGGTGCAAGATAGTTGTTTGCAAGGGCGCCGTTAAGCGAATAAACTATGGTAACGGTTTTATTGCTTCCTGCATTTTTATCTGCAAACGTTCCGGTTGCCGATACATCTACGGAAGTTTCATCACCGCTTACCAAGCCTGCAAGCGTGCCGGTCATAACGGTTGCATCGGTGGTTCCGTCATACTCTTTATCCGCAACGGTCGTTCCGCTGATCGTCAGCTGTTTAGCCTTGATCGTCGCGGTGCAAGTGTCGCCCCACGCATAGTTTACGGTTTGTTCTTCGGTGTCGCCGATATATAAAACGTATTCGTTAAAATCAAAATCTTCGTCTTCGTTGCCGTCTTTGTAAACGCCTACGTTTGCGCCGATTGCGTCGACGTAAATTTTAATGCTTTCACCGGCAATGATCCCTTGTGCCGTAGTAAGCGCAGTTCTTGCAAATCTGCCATGACCGTCGTAAACTTTCTCTAAATGTACATTCGACAAAGGCTTCGGGTTGATTTTGGCTTGCAACGTTTCGCCGACAGGTGCAAGGTAGTTGTTTGCAAGTGCGCCCTTAAGAGCGTATGAAACCGTTACGTCCTGCTCCTCAATGCCAAGTCCGTACGCAACGTCCTTGCTTGCAAAAGTACCGGTTGCCATAACACCTACGAAAGTTTCATCACCGCTTACCAAGCCTGCAAGCGTGCCTGCCGTTACGGTAGCCTCAACGGTTCCGTCATAAACTTTATCCGCAACGGTTGTTCCGCTGATAGTCAGTTGCTTTTTAGCTATCGTAAATTCGAAGGTTGCTTGTGCCGCTTTCCACTCCGCCGTTGATGCAACGGAAACTCTTACCTCATAGCTTCCCGCGTTTACGGGAGCGGCAGAAGACCATTCGGTTTCGCCTGCGCCTTTGTATTCAAGCGTAATCGCGCCGTCACCGTTTTTGGTAAAGGCTTCGGCAGAGAGGGTATAAGCCTCGCCGTCGTAAGTTTTGCCGAGCACGACGCCGTCTGCAAGCAGAACTTGATTCTCCTTTGCTCCAAGAGCCTCGCCGTTGTCAAAAGTTTCCGTTCCTTTTTTGCCGCATACGCAGGACTTATAATATTTTGCAGGCTCGGTATAAGTTGCTTCGCTTGCACGATATTCGTCGGCTACGACTTCTTTATCGTAAACGTGCGCCGCTTTGTCCGCGACGTCCGTGTGACCTTCCTGCGTGCATTGATGCCAATGCTCGCTTGCGTCGTGCGACCAGGTTGTTGAATAAGTATGCGTTTCGGGAGTTTCTTCGCCTTTGTCTTTGTTGCAAGCAACAAGCATAGTCGCTCCCAAAACGAGCACGAGCACAAGGCTCAAAATCATTCTGATTGTTTTTTTCATCATGATCTCCTCCTGAAATTTTTTATGCTTCACCGCTTACTCTTGTGAGAGTGAGCCTATAATAAGTTGTATAGCCTTCGCCTTCTTTATCGCGGATTTCACAGAACAATCTGTCGTTTTCTTCGTCGTATGTAGTCAGCGTATAAACGGTGCCACCCATAATTGTAAGCGTTGCAACGTAAACTCCGTCGGTTTTCGTATAAGTTGCGGAATCGGACATAGTAGATTCACCCTTTGTCATAGTCAAGGTTAAACTTGTTTCTTCCACCGTCAAATTGAACAGATCTTCTGACAAGGTTGTTCCGAGAAAAGTGAATTCTTCTCCCAAATTAATAACGGTTCCTGCGGGCATAACGACTTGATATGTTTCCCAACTGCCGATCACCGCGTCCTGCCACTTTGCATAAAGGGTGATGTTTTTGCTCGGCATATAGCCGAATACGAACGCGTCAGGTTTGAGAGTCGTGCCGCCGTCGGTGCTTTCGTACCAACCGACAAAGCGCTCTCCGCTCTTTGTCGGCGCAGCCGGTACGGTGATCTCATCGCCCGCTTCGGCTTCGATTTGTGCAACGGGGCTTCCGCCGTTCGTCTCAAAAGCAATCGTATAGGTTTTGACAGTCGGCACCACCGCTCTTACGTATCCGCACACGTTGCATGTCGTGTCGGCGTCGTTATCATACGTATGCTCTGCTTTGTCGGCAACGTCCGTGTGTCCGTCGAGTGTGCATTGATGCCAATGTTCACTCGAGTCGTACGACCAAGTTTGAGAATAAGTATGCGTTTCGGGAGTTTCTTCGCCTTTGTCTTTGTTGCAAGCAACAAGCATAGTCGCTCCCAAAACGAGCACGAACACAACGCTCAAAATTGCTCTGATTGATTTTTTCATAAGATAACACTCCTATAATTTTTTATTTTTTCGGGGCGTTAGCACCCGTCAAAACCATTTTGCAATTTGCTCAAAGAGAATCCACAACGTCGCAAAGGTAATCGGTCTGCACGGACTCGTAGAAGAATACGTCTATAAACCCATTCTCCTTTGCTTGTTTTACTTTTTGAGCAATTTCGGGGTCGGAAGCATTGTCGCACAATAACCCAGCTTTCATAGTCGTATTTTTCTTTTTTGAGCGCAAAATCGCTTCCATACGGCGATCTAAAGATTTCTCCGTCGGACGACCGACGTCCATCAAAAGAACGTCAGCAAAAAACGTTTCGCACGCCGTCGCAATCTTGTCGGGGTCTTGCGAAAGCGATTGCTCCACAAAGAAGCCCGCCTTTTTCAATGCGCACGTCACTGCTTCGCACACGAGAGTGTTTTGGATTGCGACAATCACTTTTTTCATTCTTCTTTTTTCTCCATGACTTGCCGACGTCACCCGACGGGGACGGACGATATGCAAGCCGTATAAGTTGACTTTATAATATTTTATAATTTTTCTTTTTGCGCGGGGAGTGTCAAATGACACCCTTTTGACGATTCTTTTAAAAAATCGTGTCGCATATAAAGAAAAATCGACTGCAAATCGCAGTCGATGATTACGTTTTGGTTTTTTGTCACGGATTGTCCGCATATGCTTTTGTTCACTTAGATATCGTCTTCCGTCCTATCAAGTATGGTAAGCCCCGATTCTCTTGCGCGCACGGCAAGTTCGGTGCGGCTTCTGAATCCCGTTTTTTCAAGCATATTGGCAACGTGATTGCGCACCCTCTTTTCCGAAATGCCGAATTTTTCCGCAATTTCCGCGTTCGTGAACCCGCCCGTCATCTCGCGTAAAATTTCAAGTTCTCTCTCCGTCAACTCTCCGCTTTTCGCAAGTCCGAGTTGAATTTCGGGCACGTCGTCGGGATAAACGGATTCGCCGCTCAGCACGCGTTCGATAATCGTTAAAATCGGTTCCGGGCTGAAATCCTTATACCAAAAGCCCTCTACGCCGATCTTTTTCGCCCGTTCTACGTAAGAACATTCGGGCATACTCGTAACGATGATTATTTTTACTTTTTTATTCTGCGCCTTTATTTTTTCCGCCGCCACAAGCCCGCTCGCCCCGTTTTTGGTTACCACGTCCATCAACACAAGGTCTACGGCGTGCCTTGCGCAGCAGATGTCCGCAATGGCGGCGTTGTCGATGGATACGGTAAGATTAAATTTAGGTTGCGCCTTTATAATCACCTCGAAAAGTTGCCGCGGCATCGCCTGATCTTCCACGATCATCACGTTGATTTTATCGCTCATCTTCTTTTTCTCCTTTCGGAATACTCACGGAAAGCAGAAACCGCGGAAAACTTTCCGTTTTCATACTACCGCCCGCCATTTCCGTTATTCTACGCAAAGAGGAAAGTCCTCCTCCCTCTGCGATCTCCGCTTTCGGCGGTCTGCCGTTATTACCGATTCTTGCCGTAAAAAATGCCCCTTCGTCCGATATCGTTATATAAAGTTCGTCGCCGTCTGCGTGCCTTGCGGTGTTGGTGATACACTCGAACACGGCGTTTGCAAGAATTTTTTCGGCGACGCTCCCTTTCGGCGGGCGCACGCCCGTGTACAATATTTTCACGCCTACGCTTTCCGCCGTTTTTTTAATTTCTTCCGCCCTGTCCTCTTCCGTTTCGGGCGAGGAAACAAACGAAACGACGCCGTTCCATTCGCGTATCAACGCCTCTTTGTCGCCTTCCCCCTGCAAAAGCGCTCTTTTGGTTTTCAGAATCAGAGAACCCATACCGTCATGCACCTTCACCCGCGCCGCAAGAGTTTCCCGCTCTTTGGTCACCTCGGTTACCGTTTCGCCGTACTTGCGGAGTCTTACGTTCATTTTCCGGAGTTCCTCGTTCTGTTCTTCGACTTTCTTTTTGAGTGCGAATTCACGGCTGATGTCCGAACCGGACAACTCGTAAACGGTCTTGCCGTCTAAAATATGGTTGATCCGCTTGTAACAACATGCCCTCCCGTCTTTTTTCTCGACGAGCACCGAGTCGCCTTCCCGGCTGCAAACGATACCGTCCGCTACTTTGCCTTCGCACATAGCCGACCAGAACGCCGCGCCGTCCGAAAGCGGCATTCCCGTAATTTCTCTGCATTCGTCGCCTATTTTTCCGTTCGTTAAAAGCAGCCGCCCCGTTTCGTCGTAAAAGCACAGCCCTGCGGGCAATACGGAAATCGCGTCTTTGACGGACATAGCGGTAAGAGACGACAACCGCTTTTTTATGACGAGCGCCAGGCACAAACAGACCGACGCAAGCAGTAAAAAAGCCGCCGTAACAACGCACCACGCGGGCAAAAAACAAAACGAACCCGAAAAGTCGCTTCGATTTTTACCTAAATCGCGAATCTGAATGCCGTCCGCCAAAAAGCAGAACGTCAGAACCGCGCATACCGTACAAAGTAATTCCGGCAGAATATACCGCAATTTCAGCCGGTACGAAAGGCTTATCGCAAAACATACCACCCCGACAAACGCCGCAAGCAACAGCAGGATAAGTGTGCCGCGAAAAACGGCTTCGTTGCAATCGACGAACGGTATCATACAATCGCCTCCCTTTCGCCGAACGACAGCGTTGCATACAGCGTTTCGTCCTGTATCTGCAAACGAACCGACGCTCCGAGTTTTTCGCATTCACGGCTTCGCCAATTCTCCGGTATGCTTTCTCTTGCGTTATCGAGGGCTATACGGCAATGCAATAACCCGTTATTAACCGACAGCCGTACAAGACACGCGGAAAGATCGGGAAGCGCGCTCTCTATGCAGTCCTCGAAAAATTCGTACAGAAAAGTAACCTGCCCGATAAGGGCTGTGCCGTCGCCCTCAAAAATCACCGACGCCGCCGCGCCGTAGAAAGAAAGCGCGTCCGTAGATTCGCGTATAGCGTATAAAAGTTCAGATAATTGCACCTGCCCGTTTTTTGCAAGCATTGCAAAATTACTGCGCCGTTTCAGATACACGCCGTAAACGACGGCAAGGCGTAGTGCTCCTTCTTTCTCTTCTTCGCTTATCGCCTTGGCAAAGCATTTTTTTATCTTTTTCAGATGCGGGCGAAACACGGCGAATATCCCTTTGTACAGGTTGTTCTGTTCTTCGATTTTAGAGCGCTGTTCTTTCAGTTTGTTTTCTGCGGCAATCAGGTCGCCCTCCTCCGAAAGCGTTTGGTTTATTTCCGTAAGAGAGGCGTTTATTTTGTTGATGACCGTATAATCCTCAGTCCAAAACACTTCCCCGCCGCGTATCGCTTTGGCACGCAAAACAAGGTCTTCGCTCAGTTGGGTTTTTGTTCCGTTTGCCGCCAAAGTCGCTTGTTCGCGCGTGATTTCGGGTGCATTCTTGGAACTTAAAACGACGTTTAGATTTTTATCCGCAATACTTGCAGAAATGTCCGCCAAATAAAACAGTCCTTCGTGATTGACGTTGGACGGTATAAATCCTATGCGGATAAGGCTCTCAAAAACAATTACAACGCTAAAGACAACCGCTTCCGGCATTCTAATAAAAGACGGATCAAACACTTCTCTTAAAACACACAATATAAAACAAGTAACAAAGAGTACGAGAGGTATCCACGCCTTTTTCCGACACCACGAAATGCGACACTTTACGTAAAGCAATACGCCGATAGAAAGATACAATCCAACCATCCACGACAGTATTAAATAGTAACCCCATTCCCATTTGTATTTTTTGTTGGAATACTCCAGACCTTCTGCAAAAGAAAATACTTGCTCGTGAAGATCGTTAGTGAAAACCAATATAATAAGCATCGCCGCGGGCAGGAACAACATATACCATCCTTTTGAAAGCGGTCTTCCTTCTTGGCGCCCCATACCGAGTATCGTTAGAAGCAAAACCACGGGTGCAATGCATTGTGGAATATAATAAGAATACCATAAATACCGAGTAGAGGTTTCTTCGTAAAATACGTGATATTTGAGTAGTCGAATGAGGAGAATCATACCCATAAGCACTATCGCTACGGTTATCCCCGACCTAACGTTTTTATTGGAAACACGACCGATAACGGACGCCGTCCAATACGCGAGGAGACCGAAGAAAATATATTGCGTCAATAACGCAATCGTTGTTTTAACGGACCAATCGGAAATATAATCGTCTACCGTTTGCAGTACACAAGCAGTAAGGAAGAAGAACGCGGCAACTGCGACATATAATAAATCTTTTTTCTTCGACCTTGTCAGATTCATTCTATTACACTCCTTTATATGTTGCCGCCTTGTCGCCTATGCACGAGAATTCCACTATGTCGCCTATGTCACAGTTGAGATATTCGCAAATACGAAGCAGCGTTTCCACAGAAACAGGTTCTTCTTTATATAGTTTCGTAAGCGTATTCGGCGCAAGTTCAACCGCCTTCCTGAGTTCAGAGCCGTTCATCCTTTTATCAATCAACAATTTCCATAACTTTGAATAACAAATTTTACGCATCGATTCGCTCCTTCTGCTTTTCGTTTAAGTAGTTTATGCCATATTGATTATAACACATTTTTTCTATAAAGACAATAGGTTATCTCTTTGATTTTATAAAATCTCTTATAAAGATGCGATTCATTCCCAAAGAAAATACAAAAGGCAGAGAAGCTCTGTCCCTTTGTTTATATATTTTCTCTAAAACTCTCGTATCGTTTCAAAACAGAAAAACGCCGGAGCATAAATTCCTGCGTTTGACATAAAGTCACGCTATAATCTATCCCTTGGTTCAATCTGTTCAGCAATTCGCAAGTTTTTATCTTCGACGACGGCTGTATGTAATTACGAAACCATTCGTCCAACCACATTCCATATTTCATATTGTTCTCCTTTTCGTTATTACTATAATTATAATTTTTCTTATCACCCTTGGGAAACTACACTCAAACAGCAACAAAAAAAGAGAGAACCTAAAAACTTGTTCTCTCTTAAAAATTATTATAAAATTGTAGTGCCCTATCGAGCAAAAACGATATGCCGTAAGTTCAAGACCTGTTTTTTGAAAAAAGCGCCGAAATGCAGCTGTTAAATTCAAAGATTTTGTCCAACGACAAAAACACAAGATATAGTAACAAAAAAGCACAAGATACGCGGGTAACTTGTGCTTTTTTGTCTGTTGTAGCTTTTTCGTACTACAAAGATGGTGGAGATGCGGGGATTTGCCTTACAGCGATTGTTACCGTAGGTCAATCGCGTGCAGCCGAAGGGGTTCACGTTGCAAAGCAACGGCACGGCTTTTGTCGTGCGAAATCCCCGCTTCGGAATAAAAAAAGGAACAGCCTTCGCTGTTCCTTTTTTTGGTGGAGATGCGGGATTTGTAGCAAACATAGTTTGCGTAATAACGGAGCAACGTCGCACACAGTGCTTTTTAAATCGCATTGTCGCAAGCGATAATGCTCACTCGTTTGCTTGTGTGCTCCTTTTCCCCACGGGTACACAGTATCCCGCGGGGTCCCCGGAATATCGCATAAGCGATCGTCTACGCTCAACGATTTGTTGCAAGCAACAATGCTACGCATTCGTGCGACAAATCGCAATAAATCCCCGCATTGACGACATAGAAAAACAAGTTGAACAGGAAGTTCAACTTGTTTCTCGTTTGTGTGCAAATACCTATTTTGATACAATTTGCGTACAGTTTATTAAAAATGCGTACAGTTAAATGCACCGATAAATTGAAATTTATGGTCGCAAAACAAATACTTGATTGGGGTACCCAAATTCTTCTGTCAACTCGCCTTCCTGAAATCCAAATTTTCTGTACAGCGCCCTTGGTGCAATCCCTTTTTCATCATTTTCACGAAATGTTGATACCGTGATTTCCCGACTTCCATCCAATTCGTCCAGCGCTTTTCTCAAAAGGATCGAAGCAACACCCTGTTTTCGATAATCGGGATCCACAGCCAAACAACAAATCATGTTATTGCTACGCGAAAAAAGAAGAACACCAATGACAGTTTCCTGACTTTGGACACATAATGCCTGTTTTTTATTCATGAACTTCAGTACGGTTTGTTCATGCTCATCTATGCGCTCTTCCGTTTCAAGTCCCGGAAAATTCCAACTGACCTTTCTGACCAGTTGCATCCACGAATCGATACAGGCACTTTCCCCAAACATTGCTTCCATCTCATTTACCTTTACAAATTCTGATTTATCGTTGCGTTTATTATAGCACAAAAATCGCATTTTTTCAATACATTCGCCTACCGTATAACGAAAAAATTCCCGTAGCACCTATCTATCGTTCCATAGGTATTATACATAAAGAAAAAAGCCCTGCAAAAGTGTGGTTCAACACTCCGACAAGGCTCTGATGTTTGCTTACAGAAAGGAACTAACTCCCTTTATGCAAAGAAAAAAAGGTCTAATACGATTGTATCAAACCTTTGCTTTTCTTATGGTGGAGATGCGGGGATTTGCCTTACAGCGATTGTTACCGAAGGTCAATCGCGTGCAGCCGAAGGGGTTCACGTTGCAAAGCAACGGCACGGCTTTTGCCGTGCAAAATCCCTGCATTGACGACATAGAGAAACAAGTTGAACAGAAAGTTCAACTTGTTTCTCTTTTGGTGGAGATGCGGGGATTTGAACCCCGGTTCGTCCTTCTACACCCGACACCTTCTACATGCTTATTCGGTGATTAAGTTCTCTTACCGTCGTTCGCCGACAGACGGCGGTTTTGAAGAGGCGGAGAATGCCGATTTACTTACCGCCGTGGGTAAATCCGTAGCCTGTTCAGTATGACGCCGATTGCTTACGGAACAGGAACGTAAGGTCGACGTGCCGCTAATTAATTAAGCAGCGAATGCGAACGCAGGAGCGTTCACTTTTTCGTTATTTTTTGCGTTTAATTTTAATTTTCCGTCTTTAACGCAGCCGGACCTGCGACATGCTTCTTATCGTCCATACAAAAACGTCGAATCCAAAAACATCCCCGTGGACAAAATAACGAAAAAAGTATTAAGTTGATATATATCGCGGTTTACCGTACGAAACGATACGATAAACCGTTTGATTTGCAGTATTATTTTTTTGCCGCTTATTTTGAAATCGTGTCGATTTCAAAGGGCGTGACCTGATAAACGTAGTAGTTGAGCCAGTTGTAATACAGGAGATTTGCCGTGCTGCCCCAGCTCATATTTATCGTGCCGTCCTCGTTGTAATAATTTTCGGGCGGGGCGATTTCAAGCCCTTTTTCTTTGTCGCGAAGATATTCTCTTTCCAGCGTTTCGCGGTCGTATTCGCTGTGTCCCGTAAGGAAGATGCGGCGGTTGTCTTTTGACTTTATAATGGACGGACCGCACTTTTCGCCCGACACAAGCACTTCAAGATCCGGGCATTTTTTCAACTTATCTTCGTCGATTGCGGTATGGCGCGAATGCGGGATCCGAATCGCGTCGTCCATGCCTTTTAGCAGCGGCTCGTGCAAGACGCACTTAACGTTGTTATACACCCCGAAAAGTTTTTTGTCAAGCAGATGCTTATTTATGCCGTAGTAGTAATAAAGCGCCGCCTGCGCGCCCCAGCATATAAACATCGTGCTGGTGACGTTATCGTCCGCAAAATCAAGGATTTCTTGAAGTTCCGCCCAATATTTGACGTCGGTGAACGGCAGGGTTTCGACGGGCGCGCCCGTAATTATCATACCGTCGAACTTCATTTTTTTAATTTCGTCAAGGTTTTTGTAAAACTTGTCGAGATAAGTTTCGCTAGTATGGCTTGCCTTGTACGTCGACGTTTTGATAAGCGTGACGTTCACTTGCAAAGGCGTATTACCAAGCAACCGCAGCAGCTGCGTTTCGGTAACTTCCTTTGTGGGCATAAGGTTCAGAATTGCGATTTCGATGGGGCGAATGTCCTGCGACACGGCGCGGCTGCCGTCCATGACGAAAATCTTTTCGTGAAGCAGACTGTCGAATGCAGGAAGGTCGCGCGGGATAACGATCGGCATATCACTTCACCGCCGTTTCAAGCGCCTGACGGATATCTTCAATCAGGTCGTCTGCGTTTTCAAGCCCCAGGCTTACGCGGATAAGGTCGGGAGAAATGCCCGCCGCCGTCAACTCTTCGTCGGTCATCTGGCGATGCGTCGAGCTTGCGGGGTGCAAGCAGCAACTTCTTGCGTCGGCAACGTGCGTTTCGATTGCGATGATTTTCAGCGCAGCCATAAATTTTTCGGCTTTTTCCCTGCCGCCCTTCACACCGAAGCTGACGACTCCGCACGCGCCATTTGGAAGATACTTTTTCGCAATGTCGTAATACTTGTCGCCTTCGAGCAGCGGATACGAAACCCACGCGACGTTCTCGTTTTCTGACAAGAACTTTGCGACAGCAAGACCGTTTTCGGCGTGGCGTTTCATTCTGACGTGCAGGCTTTCAAGCCCGAGATTAAGATAAAATGCGTTTTGCGGCGACTGAATCGAGCCGAAATCTCTCATAAGTTGCGCCGTCGCTTTCGTGATAAACGCGCCTTCTTTCCCGAAACGCTCTGCATAAACGATGCCGTGATAACTGTCATCGGGGGTGGTGAGCCCGGGGAATTTGTCGGCGTGAGCGAACCAGTCGAACTTGCCCGCATCAACGATTGCGCCGCCGACCGCCACACCGTGACCGTCCATATATTTCGTCGTGGAATGCGTTACGATATCCGCGCCCCACTCGATAGGACGGCATTGCACGGGCGTTGCGAACGTATTGTCGATAATAAACGGAACGCCGTGTCGATGCGCTACCCGCGCGAATTTTTCAATGTCCACAACGGCAAGCGCGGGGTTTGCGATGGTTTCGCCGAACAACGCTTTCGTATTCGGGCGGAACGCCGCTTCGAGTTCTTCTTCCGTGCAGTCGGGCGATACGAACGTAAAGTCGATGCCCATCTTTTTCATCGTAACCGCAAACAGGTTGAACGTGCCGCCGTAAATTGCGGAACTGCTGACGACGTGGTCGCCGCAACTTGCGATATTGAACACGGCGTAAAAGTTTGCCGCCTGACCGCTTGACGTGAGCATACCCGCCGTTCCCCCTTCAAGTGCCGCGATCTTTGCCGCGACGTAATCGTTGGTGGGGTTTTGAAGCCTTGTGTAGAAGTACCCGCTTGCTTCGAGATTGAAAAGTTTTGCCATTTCGGGGCTCGAATCATACTTAAACGTGGTGCTTTGCACGATGGGGATCTGACGGGGCTCGCCGTTTTTCGGAGTATAACCCGCCTGTACGCATAAAGTATCGATTTTTTTATCCATAAATATCTCCTATCTCGCGCCGTATTCTTTCAATACGCGGTCGAGTTTTCTTTTGTTTTCTTTTTCCTGAATCGCGTCTCGTTTGTCGTGCAACTCTTTGCCTCTTGCGACACCGAGTTCGACCTTTACGAGCGCGTCCTTGAAATAAAGTTTCGTGGGGACAAGGGTATATCCCTTTTGCTCCACCTTTTGTTTCAGTTTCCTTATTTCCGACTTATGCAGCAGTAAGCGACGGTTACGCATCGGATCGATTTTGAACATCGTCGCCATTTTATACGGCGAAATGTGCATGCCGACAAGGAAAACCTCGCCGTTTTTCACGATGGCGAAACTGTCTTTCATATTGACGTTATTAAGCCTTAACGACTTTACCTCGTGCCCTTCGAGAGCGATGCCCGCTTCCAGAGTGTCTTCGATAAAATAGTCGTGATATGCTTTTTTGTTGGTGGCAATGATTTTATTGCCGTCTTGCTTTTTCTTCATAAACCGAGAAATTTACACGGCGGATTTCGCGAGAAATGCCGTCGACTTTAATTTTTATTTTATCGCCCAACGAATAAACGTGTTTGCCCGAAGAAAGGGTGAACCGCCCTTCGTCGAATTTATATTTTCCGGCGGGAAGTTTGTCAAGCGAGATAAACCCTTCCACCGTGTTTTGAAGTTGAATGAACACACCGAAACCCGTTACGCCGCTGATTATACCGTCATAAACTTCGCCGGATTTGTCCGCCATATACAGCATTTTGAAGTAATCGTCGCCGTCGCGCTCGGCACATTCCGCGGCGATTTCCCTTTCCGACGATATTGCCGCCGCCTTTTCGCACCTGATAAGCGTTTTCGTAATCTCCGCGCCCGACAGTTGTCCTGCAAGCATCTTTTTGATGACGCGGTGAATGGTCAGGTCGGGATAACGGCGTATCGGCGACGTGAAATGACAGTAGTATTCGAGCGCAAGCCCGAAGTGCCCCGCATTCCCCGTCGTGTACTTCGCCTTTTGCATACTGCGAAGCATGACTTTGCTGATTATGCGCTCTTCCGCCGTGCCTTTTATGTCGTCCAGCAGTTTCTGGTACTCCGACGCGTGCATGCTCTGGTGCACGACGAAGTTATAATTGAACGAAGAAACGAACTTTTTGAATTCCAACACTTTTTCTTTGTTCGGCGCTTCGTGCACGCGGTAAACGAAAGGCAGCTCGGTATGATACATAAACTCCGCAACGGTTTCGTTTGCAAGCAACATAAATTCTTCGATAATAAGGTTACTTTCGTAATAAGGATAAGGCGCGACATCCAAGACCTTCCCGTCTTTTATCGTAAACTTCGGCTCTTCCGAGATAAAGTTTATGCTGCCGCGATTTCTTCTTTTCGCGTTCAGTATCCTTTCAAGGTCGCGCGCGCACGTTATCATATCGTATACGTCGGCGTATTTTTCAATGAGTTTTTTGTCGCCGTCAAGGATTTTCTGCACATCGTCGTAGGTCATGCGATGATTGCTTCTTATCACGCTTTCGACGATTTTGTTTCCCGTGACTTTTCCCGTTTTGTCGATTTCCATAACGCAGGAAAGCGTCAGCCTGTCCAGGTTTTCTTGAAGGCTGCAAACCCCGTTCGACACGGCTTCGGGAAGCATCGGCAACACCATGTTCGGAAGGTAAACGCTCGTTGCGCGTTTCAACGCCTCTGTGTCCAGAATTCCGTCCTGTTTTATATAATGCGCGACGTCCGCGATATGGACGTAAAGGACAAATCCGTCACCGCGTCTTTCAACCGTTATCGCGTCGTCAAAGTCTTTCGCATCGGCACCGTCGATTGTAATCGTGAGCAAATCGCGATAGTCTGTGCGTCTTGCAATTTCTTTCTTATCGACGGGTTTATTTATTCTTTCTGCGTCGTAAAGTGCCTCTTTTGAAAAATACTCATAAAACCCGTGGTCGCGGATTATTGCCAAAGTATCGCCTTTTACGGTGTTGGCGCGGCCAAGAATTTCGGTGATTTCGCCAACGGGATTTTTGCCCGAATCCCAGTCGTAAATATTCACGACGACTTTGTCTTTGTTCTTTGCGCCGCCGCGTCCCGCAGTCGGAATAAACACGTCCGAAAAGTAACTTTCGTCGTCGGGAATGACAAATCCGTGTCCCGCGCGGTCGCTTGTATATTCGCCCACGAGTTGGCGTTTTCCGCGCTCGATGACCGAAACGACTTTCCCTTCGTCGGCAGTGCCTTTCACGGGCACGACGTAAACCTTATCGCCGCTTTGCGCGCCGTGCAAACCTTTGTGCGGTATGAACAAATCGGCTTTGCCGTCGTCGCGGATAAGAAACGCGAAACCCCTGCGATTGCCGCGAAGCACGCCGCTTACCGCGTCGCATTTGTCTTTCAGCGTATAATTTCCTTTTTCGACGGACACAAGCACGCCGTCATGCACGAGTTCATCAAGGGCTTTCGTGACTTCGCGCTTTTCAAACGTTGAATATATCCCGAGTTTTCGATTTAACAATCTGTCCGAAAAGTTGTCGAGCCCCGCCGATTTTATTTCGTTTAATAATCTTTCCTTAAATTCCATATTAAAAATAAGGGCGACTTATCGTCGCCCTTTGTACTTAAAATAAACCTTATCTTCCGCTGAGGCTTAAAATTACGAAGTAGATAACCGAAACTACAAGAAGTAATACCGATAATACCACCGTCGCGATTCTGAGCCTGCCCTCGGAACTTTGCGATTTGTTCTTTCCGAAGAACGAGTCGTTTTTCTGGTTGTATCCGGCGATTGCGCTCATATCTTCGCCGCTGCTCTTTTGCATAAGAACCACGACGACGAGAGCGATTGCCGCAAGCACCATGAGCGTCATCATTGCCCAGCCGACCTTCTGACCGACTTCATATTGTATAACCGATAACATCGGCATTAAACTTTTTATCATTATAAATTCCTCCGAATTTAATTAGCAAAGTGAATTTTAACATATAAATTTCAAAATTACAACCGTTTTTCAGCGTTTTAGGAGCAAATATTAAAAATTTCGCGTTAAATTTTCCCGTTTGTTATTGACTTTACGGTAGAACGACTGTATATTAATTATTACCTTATAAATATAGTAATAAAATGGAACGCAAGATTTTTAAGAGAAAACTTAAACTTTTTTCAACCGACCCGCACGACGGGACGGACGCTTATCTGCGCCTTTTAAAGTTCAAGAATCTTCTGAAAAACAACATTATCGTGATAATTGCCGTCCTCGGCGCGATAATCACCTGTTTCTTCGTTCCGCCCGATAAGGAATACTTAAACTACGTCAGTTACAAAACGATATTGTGTCTTCTGTCGCTCATGCTTGTCGTCAGGGGGCTGAAAGACTGCCGCTTCTTCGGGATCATGTCGGGCAAAATCCTCGATAAAATATCCGACCGCCGTGCCATCGCGACGGTACTTATTTTTTTACCGGCATTTTTTGCCCTTTTCATCACAAACGATATCGCGACGATTACTTTTATTCCCTTTGCGATAATCATGCTGTCGCAGGCGGAAGCGAACGACCTTATCCCGTTCGTCGTGATTATGCAGACGATGGCGGTGAAACTTTCGGGCATCGTGTCGCCGCTCGGCAACGCGCAGAACCTGTTCCTTATCGACTATTACGATTTCGATTTCTTCTGGTTTGTCAAAAACCTGTGGCCGCTTGCGCTTGCGGGATACGGGCTGACGTTTATAATGTGCCTTTTCGTCAAAAAAGGAAAACTCAATCCGCCCCCCGTCGGCGAATATAAACTGCCGAAGTTTGAACTTTTAATATACTTTGTGATGTTCGTGTTCATCATACTTTCGATTTTCGACGTTCTGCCTTATTACATAGTTACGCCGATTATCCTTGTCGTGATGCTTTTCGTCCACCCCAGAAGTTACAAAAAAGCGAACTACGGCGTGATTATAATGTTTACGGCGTTTTTCGTAATGAGCGGCAACTTCCTGCGTATGCCGTCCGTCAACGGATTTCTGACAAAAATCATCGCCGGCAACGAGCTGTGGCTTTCGGCGCTTGCGTCGCAACTTCTCACAAACAATCCCGTCGCGCTCGTGTTCCCGACTTTTTCAAAAAATACCGTGTCGCTGATGTACGGCATAAATATCGGAAAATACGGCACTGCCCCTTTGAACAACTATATGGTAATGAGCCTTGAAAGAAAATACGACGTCAAAAAACATTTCGTGCTGAAACTTCTTGCCGTCAACTTTTTGTACTTTTTGGTATTGTTCGGCGTTGCGGCGCTCGTCGTGTATTTATAATTTTTTGAACCTTTTTTCAAGCCTTCGCATATCTTGTACGTGCGGAGGCGTTTTTTATGAATTTTTCTGATTTGAGCGTGAGAAAAGACTTACCATATCCCGAGCCGGTCATACCGTACCCGAACCCCGTCGAGGCGAAAAAACTAATGAACGACTACGGCGGGCGCGACAGCGAAACGACGGCAATCCTGCAATACGTTTATCAAAGTTACGTTTTATCGCGGGAGTTTCCGGAATTTTCAAAAAAGCTTGCAGAGATTGCGGCTTGTGAAATGAAGCACCAAAAAATCCTCGGGACGGCGATTGCGGCTTACGGAAGTTTTCCCGTTATCGGCGGCAGGACGGCGTTCTGGAACGGCAGTTACGTCAACTACGCAACAGACCTTATTAAACTTCTGGAATATGATATTCAAGGAGAACTGTGTGCGATTGAAAATTACAAAAACACAATTTTATGCATACAAAACAATACGTTAAAAGCCACGATTGAACGAATAATCGAGGACGAAGAATTGCACGTCGTTGTCCTTAAAGCCATGCTCGCCACGGCAAAAGAAGACAGATAATAATATTTTGCAAGCGCGTTTTTAGCACATACCGTTTCTCTCGTTTTGTGCAACGCGAATACTCGTTCTTCATATATTGAAACAAACAAAAAGGATAGCGGTTTCGCTATCCTTAAATATTTCTTTGTTTGTAATTATCCGCTTTTATTTGAAGAACAGCGGCAGCGTCTGCAAGAAAATAATGTCGTGTCTTTCCGCCGCGTCGCCTTCCGCAAGCACCGCCATTCTCCCGACGATCTGACCGCCCGCGATACGCACGAGTTCCTCAATCGCGTGCAGACTTTCGCCCGTCGAAATAACGTCGTCGACGATAAGGATACGCTTGCCTTTCATTCTGTCGATGTCAAACTTGTCAAGATAAAGCGTCTGGACTTTCGCCGTCGTGATGGACTTCACCTCAACCTTAACGGGATCGACCATATAGGCTTTTAAGCCCTTTCTGGCAAGAATATAATTTTTGCCTTCCTGTTTCGCCATCTCGTACGCCAAAGGAATACCCTTAGATTCCGCCGTGATGATAAGGTCGTGTTCGGGTGCTTTTTTCAGAAGTTCTTCCGCGCACCTGACGGTCATTTCGACGTCGGAAAACATGACGAATCCGGCTATGTAAAGGTTTTCGTTAATCGGGCAAATGGGTAAATCCCTTTCAAGCCCCGCAATGTTGATGTGATAAAACTTGTCCATAATTACTCCTTTTCAAACAAAAGACATTATAAAACAATAAGGCTGAAAATGTCAATGAATTTCATCTTATACCGTACTTTTCAAGGTCGACCGTGAAGTCGTCGCGGACGACGACGCCGTCGTTTTCAAGCAGTGCTTTTTGCGCTTCCCGTCCGCCGAAAGCAAACGCCGGTGCAAGCCCGCCGAAACGATTTACAACGCGATAGCACGGTATAGAATCGGGATCGGGATTGAAATGCAGCGCGTATCCGACGGCGCGACTTGCGCGCGGACTACCGCATAAAAACGCGATTTGCCCGTACGTCGCGACCTTGCCCTTTGGTATTTTTTTCACTTGTTCATAAACCACGTCGTAAAAACTCATGATTATATTGTAACCGTTTTTCATCGTATTATCAACGAATTTCCGAACCGAAAAGATTTGACTATATAAGATAATTATAATAAAATAGTTAAAAATCATTAAACGAACGAAAAGGCGCGTTCAGGACACTTTTATGATGAAAGGCTCGGAGATTTTAATAAAAGAACTTCGTCGGCACGGCGTGGATATCGTCTTCGGATACCCCGGGGCAAGTATTCTGTCGCTTTACGACGAATTGTCGCGGTCGGATATCAGACATATTCTGCCCGCGGACGAACGCGGCGCGGCGTTTATGGCAAACGGATATGCCCGCGCGACGAATAAGGTCGGCGTATGCATCGCAACCTCCGGCCCCGGCGCGACAAACCTTGTCACGGGGATTGCCGACGCTTTTTCGGACAGCGTCCCCCTTGTCGTGATAACGGGAAACGTGAGCGTCGATATGCTCGGTCACGACGGTTTTCAGGAAGTCGACACGACGGGCATCACGATGCCGATCACAAAATATAACTACATCGTCAAGGACGTGAAAGACCTGTCTTTCGCCGTTTCGGAAGCGTTTTACGTCGCGACGCACGGACGAAAAGGTCCAGTCCTTATCGATATTCCCGCAAACGTTTTCGACGAATCCTGCGATTACGTCCCCGCAAAAATGTCAGAAAAACCCGCAGACCTTGTCGATATGACGGAAGTTGCCGACGCGGCAAAAATCATCAACGAGTCGACGCGTCCTTTGATTTACGCCGGCGGCGGAGTCATTGCAAGCGGCACGAAAAATCTCGTTACGACGTTATCCCGCATTCTCAAAGCGCCCATCGGCGTTTCGATGCGCGGCGTCGGTGTGACGGATTTTGACAACGAATACTTCATCGGCGTTTCGACCGCAAAAAATACCCTTGCGAAAGCCGCCTTAAAAGACGCCGACCTTCTTATTTCCGTCGGCGCCAGGTTTTCAAGCAAGGCAACGGAAAAAACTTTTTACAACAAAAAGCTGAAACTTCTGCACCTTGATATCGATGCTGCCGAAATCGACAAAAACCACCAGTCGGACGCAAGGATCGTCGGCGACCTTTCAAATACGTTTCCCTTGCTTTTAAGCCGCGTAAATGAAAAAGATCACGCCTGGTTCAACGCACAACCCGACAAAAACGAAAGATTATCAACGGTTCAGTGTATGATAAACTGCCTTTGCCGTCATTTCGGGCGCGACGCATACGTTACGACCGACGTCGGACAACACCAACTTTACGTCACGAATTATTACGACTTTTCGTTGGGCGGCAGGCTTATCACAAGCGCGGGACTTGGCGCGATGGGCTTTGGCATAGGCGCGGCGGCAGGCACCGCTTTCGCAACCGGCAAGCGCGTTTTGTACGTGACGGGCGACGGCTCGTTCAACATGAGTTTCAACGAACTTATCACGATAAGGCGTTATTCTTTGCCCGTCGTTACGGTGATTTTCGACAATTCGTCGCTTGGTATGATTTATGAAATTCAGAAGAAGAAATACGGCGGCAACGTCGTCGACAGCGTATTACCGGGCGGCGTCGATTACGTGCGCCTTGCAAACTCTTTCGGCATACCCGCATACCGCGCGGAAACCGTTCGGGAACTTGACGGCGTACTTTCTTCAATCGACTTAAACTCCCCTGCCGTCATCGACCTGAAACTTAAAAAGCAGGAAAATATATTGTGAGGTTTTTATGCAAGACAACATGCACAGATTATCCGTACTCGTATTAAACCGCCCCGGCGTTCTTACCCGCATCTCGGGACTTTTCGCGCGGCGCGGCTACAACATCGACAGCCTTACCGTCTGCGCGACCGAAAACGACGATTATTCCCGTATGACGGTCACGGTGCGCGGCAACGATAAAATCATAAAACAAATTCAGGCGCAGCTTCAAAAGCAGGTCGACGTCGTGCAAATCGCCGATCTCGACCGCGACGACTGCGTTTTCCGCGAGTTGCTTTTAATCAAAATCAGATGCGCGGCAAGTCAGCGCAGCGAAATCGTGGATATCTGCACAATTTTCAAGGCGAAGCCCATCGACGTTTCGTCCGACGACACGATGATTATCGAACTTACCGGCGAAACAAGCAAAATCGACGCCCTTATCGACGTGCTGAAACCTTACGGCGTGCTGGAAATGGCGCGCTCCGGCGGCTCGGCACTCGGACGCGGCGGAAAAACGTTGAGAACGAATGAGAACGATTAAACTTCTGGACACAACTTTAAGAGACGGCGAACAATCCCCCGGATGCAGTATGCACATCAACGAGAAAATCGCCGTGGCGGACGCGCTGCAACGCCTGAACGTCGATATTATCGAGGCAGGCTATCCCGCCGCGAGCGAAGGCGACTTCGAAGCGGTCAGACAAATTGCAAAACGCATAAGAACCGCCGAAATCACCGGGCTTGCAAGGTGCAAACAACACGATATCGACGTGCTGTGGGACGCGCTGAAAGAAGCCGAAAACCCAAGGTTGCATCTGTTCATCGCAACCTCGCCGATTCATCTTGCCTACAAATACAAAATCACGCCCGACGCCGCAATCGACACGCTGACCGACGCCATTCGTTACGCAAAAAAGTATACCGACAACGTGCAGTTTTCGTTTGAAGACGCGTCGCGTACTCCCCTCGATTATCTTGTGAAAGTTACGCGGCTTGCGGTCGACGCCGGCGTTTCGACGATAAATATCCCCGACACCGTCGGATATTCCACCCCCGACGAAATGGCAAACATCGTAAAAACGCTTCTTTCGGAAGTCGACGGACTTTGCGACATTAACCTGTCCGTCCACTGCCACGACGACTTGGGACTTGCCGTCGCAAACTCGCTTTCCGCCGTGAAAGCGGGCGCAAATCAGATCGAAGGCACGGTTCTGGGCATCGGGGAACGCGCGGGCAACGCCGACCTTGAAGAAATCATAATGGCATTGAAAACCCGCGGCGACTATTTCGACGCGACGACTCGCGCGGACAGCCGCGAAATTTACCGCACCTGCACGCTTTTGTCAAGCGTAGTCGGTCTGAAAATCCCCATGAACAAGGCAATCGTCGGCAGAAACGCTTTCGCGCACGAGGCGGGCATACATCAGCACGGCGTAATGCAGGCGCGCGAAACCTACGAAATTATGAATCCGCACGACGTGGGCATCGTCGACAACAAAATCCTTATCGGAAAACACAGCGGAAAACACGCTTTTCAACAATTTCTATCCGATATGGGATATACCTTTTCTCCCGACAAAATCGACGAACTTTTTGAAAAATTCAAGGCTCTTGCGGACAGGAAAAAGACGATATCCCGCCGCGACGTCGAGGCACTTTTGCCGCACGGCGACAAATTAAGCGCGCTCGTGCCGAAAAAATACGCCCTCGAAGCGTACGATATTTCGTCCTATAAAAACAGCGCGTTTTCGGAAATCACCTTAAAAACCGACGACGGCACCGTTACCGAAAAGGAATCGGGCGACGGCCCTGTCGACGCAAGTTTCAAAGCAATCAACAATATCGTCGGCAAAGACTTCGTACTCAGCGACTTTTCGCTGCACTCCGTCACGGAAGGCGAGGACGCTCTGGGCGAAGCAATCGTAAAACTTGACCTTGACGGGCGTACCGTAAGCGGCCGCGGCGTTTCGACCGACGTGCTGGAAGCGGCAATCATCGCTTACGTCAACGCAGTCAATAAATTACTTAACGACAAATGAAAATCGAGGTTCTTGACACAACTTTAAGGGACGGCGCGCAAGCCGAAGGCGTTACTTTGTCGATTGACGACAAGGCGGAATGCATACGCCTTTTTGACGACCTGAAAATCGATTATATCGAGGCAGGCACTCCTTTCGCCAACCCGAAAGACAAAAAACTTTTGTGCGACGACGACGTGAAAACGGTAAATTCTCACCTTGTCGCTTTCGGCTCAACCCGACACAAAAACAACTTAACCGACGAAGACAGCGCGTTAAACATGCTTTCTTTGTCAAAAACGCAATTCGTTTCCGTCGTTGGAAAAAGCAGCGTAACGCAAGCCGAAAAGGTTTTGCAGGTGTCGGCGCAAGATAATCTGAAAATGATTTACGACAGCATTCGTTTTCTTTGCGACCGCAACAAAACGGTGTTTTTCGACGCGGAACATTTCTTTGACGGATACAAGGAAAACCCCGATTACGCGCTCGATACTTTACGCACCGCAAAAAACGCCGGCGCGAAACTTCTTGTCCTTTGCGACACGAACGGCGCCACTCTTCCCGAAGAAATTTCGGCAATCGTAAAAACCGTCGTAAAAACTTTCAAGCGCGCGAAAATCGGCATACACTGCCACGACGATCTGGGGCTTGCCGTTGCAAACACTATTGCGGCGGTCGACGCGGGCGCGACTCATATTCAGGGCACTTTTTTGGGATTCGGCGAAAGATGCGGAAACTGCAATCTCGTCACCGCGATACTCGATTTGCAACTCAAAAAAGGATACGATATCCTGCCCGAAGATTCCATCAAAAAATTTACCGACACGGCGCGGCGCATTGCGGAAATCACAAACGTCCGCCTGCCCAAAAACACGCCCTACGTCGGCAAAGCCGCATTCATGCACAAAGGCGGCATGCACGGCGACGGCGTGATGAAATATTCCCCCGCTTTCGAACATATCGACCCGTCGGTTGTCGGCAACGAAAGAAGTTTCCCGATAAGCGAGGTCGCGGGGCGCGCGATATTTCTGAAAAAAGCGCAGGACGTTCTCCCGGGCGTCCCCCTCGACAAAGAACAATCCGACGCCCTTCTCAAAAAACTGAAAGAAATGGAAATGCAGGGTTATCAGTTTGAAGGCGCAGACGCAAGTTTCAACCTTTTCGTGAAAAAGGCGATAAATCTTTTGCCCGAGTTTTTCCGCGCGGAAGAATATACGGTGAGCATTTGCGCGAAAGGCGACAAAAACGTGTCAAACGCAACCGTGTCCGTTACCATCGGCGGCGAAAAACGACAAGAATCCGCCGAAGGCACCGACGGCCCGGTCGACGCCCTTGACATCGCCCTTCGCAAAGTGCTGTCAAAGTTTTATCCCGAAATCGACAACGTTACGCTGACCGACTACAAGGTGCGCGTTCTCAACAGCGAAGAAGCGACGAAAGCGACCGTCCGCGTACTTATCACGTCGTCCGACGGGTTCAGAAACTGGACGACCGTCGGCGTTTCGACAAACGTCATCGACGCGTCCTGGCACGCCCTTCTGGACGGCACGGAATATTATCTTTCCGACAAAAGAAAATGAGTATGTTCAACGTTGCGATCATAAACGGCGACGGATATTCAGAAATTCTGACCGCAGCGGCAAAAAGGGTTCTGACATCCGTTTCCGAAAAGTTTGGTTTTTCTTTGAATTTTCACCCCGTCGACGCGCGCGCTTTTTTGGGAAAGTCCGAAAGCGAGATACTGAAAACCGACGAATACAAAGTTGTAAAATCGGCGGACGCGGCGATTGCCGGCGCGATAACATACGACTTCGCACGCTCCTCCGTTCACGACGACGTAATTACTTTAATTTGCAAAAACCTTGGTTTATTTGGGTGTTTCAGGTCGATAAAGTCCTTTCATAACACGATTAACTGTTCTGCACTGAACGACAAAGACGAAATATCGAACGTCGATTTTTTGATTGTGCACGATATTGCCGCAAGGCAGTTTGTTGAAAAAGGTTACAAGACGGGAAAAGTCGGGCGCGAGGCTTACGACGTCGTAACTCTTCCCGAAATATACGCGGAGCGTATCGGTCGCGTCGCCTATGAACTTGCCGAAAAGCGCAAGAATCGTCTTGCTTCCGTTGACCTTGCGGACACGTTCAACACCGAGTTCTTGCGCCGCAAAATCACTCACGAAATCAACGAGGACTACCCTTTGGTAAACCTTACGTCTTATACCCTGGAAAGCGTGGTCGCGCCGCTTCTTTTCAGCCCGTCTTCATTTGACGTAATCGTCGCAAACGAAAACGCTTCTGATACTTTGTTTTCTTTGGGCGCGGCGATTTCGGGCGGTTTCGGAAACCTTTGCGAAGGATATCTGGGCGACGCCGCAACGGGGCTTTATAAACCCGCAAAAGTCGCACGCTTTGACGCAAAAAATCCGCACGGCGTAAATCCCGCGGGAATAATCCTTGCAGCGGCGAAAATGCTTGAATACTCTTTTGATAAATCTTTGGCAAAAACCGCCGTCGAGAACGCCGTCGAAGAAGTGATAAGCCAAAACTTCGTCACCCCCGATATGAAAAACAAGCGCGACGAAACTCAAAAAGTGATTTCGACGGAAGAGTTTACCGACGAGATTATAAAACGCTTGTAAACGTCGTTTTTCAAACGATTTTTCAAATGTTTCGTCATTAAAATCAAATAAAAAACGCACCGCCGAAAATTGCGGTGCGCTTTGATTTTTATGGGATTATTTTGTCGTGTTTTTGCCGATTTTGTCAAAATTTTTATAAATTCGGCCGTGTATACCTATCTTGGCATCTCCACAAGCCCGATTTTCTTCTTGACTTTTCTGAGTGTTTTTTCGGCAAGATAGGACGATTTGTCCGCGCCCTCTTTCATAATCGCGTTCAGATAATCCTTGTTTTTCATAAGGTCGTGATATTTATCCTGAATCGGCGCGATTTTCGCGATTACCGCGTCGCCGACCGCCGTCTTGAACTCGGCGTACGACCTGCCCGAAAACTCCTGCTCGACCTCGCTTTGGGTTTTGTCGGTAAACACGCTGTAAATCGTGATAAGGTTGCTGATGCCGGGCTTTTCGGGCGACACGATAATTTCGTTGCCGCTGTCTGTGACGGCGCGCTTGAACTTTCTTGCGATCGTGTCCTTGTCGTCAAGCAGGAAAACTACGCCGTTCGTATTGTCGTCGGTTTTGCCCATTTTCGCGGTGGGATCCAGAAGGTTCTGGATTTTCGCGCCCGTCTTCGGGAAGTAGCAGTCAGGCACGACAAACGTGGGCGAATACTTATTATTAAACCTTTCCGCAATCGTCCTTGCGATTTCGACGTGCTGTTTCTGATCCTTTCCGATTGGAACAAGGTCGGTCTGATACAACAAAATATCGGCAGCCATGAGCATGGGATACGCAAAAAGTCCGACGTTGACGTTGTCGGGATTTTTCAGGGACTTATCCTTAAACTGCGTCATACGGCTTGCCTCGCCGAACATTGTGTAGCAGTTGAGAATCCAGCCGAGTTCCGAGTGTTCGGGAACGTGGCTTTGTACCGCAAGCACGCACTTTTTTGGATCGAGCCCGATTGCAAGGAACAACGCCATAAAGTCGTAAGTTCTTCTGCGAAGGTCTGCGGGCAGGTTCGACACCGTGAGACTGTGCAAATCCGCCACCATATAAACGCAGTTGTATTCGTCCTGCATTTTCACCATATTTCTTAATGCGCCGATGTAGTTGCCGAGTTGTAAATCGCCGGTCGGTTTCAGCGCGCTATAAACAATTTTTTTGTTTTCTTCCATAATATTATTCCTTAAAAGCGTTCAATACCGCGTTATCGACGTCGTTTTTATCGACGACGGTATTAAACCTTACCTGTTTCGTGACGAGAGTGCTTATCGCGTCGGGGACTTTCACGCCCGATATGCGATGAAGTTTTTGAATTGCCGAAAACGCGTCGTCGCAGTTCTCGTGAGAGATTGCGTCGTACACGTCCGCGGGGAATTTATACGGGCTTGCCGTCGCAACGACGACGGTGGGCGTTTCGTCGCCCGTTTCTGCGACGTAATTGTTATATACTGTAACGGCGACCGCCGTATGTGTGTCAAGGGGATAATCAAAACTGTCAAAGAAACAGTCAATCGCCATTTTTGTATCGTCTTCGTCCGCATATCCTCCGACAATGCCCGCTTTTTCAATCAAATCGTAAGGTATCTCGTACTTCCCGCACGTTGCAAGCGCAGTCATCTTTTCGTTGACGAAATCCGGGTTTTTGCCAGACACGTCGTACAAGAACCTTTCAAGATTGCTGGATATCAATATATCCATACTTGGCGAGATGGTTTTGAAAAAGTCGCGGTTTCTGTCGTAAACGCCCGTTTCAAAGAAGTCGGCAAGCACGCGATTTACGTTGCTGGCGCAAATAAGTTTTTTGACGGGAAGCCCCATCTTCTTTGCGTAATAGCCCGCGAGTATGTCGCCGAAATTGCCGCTCGGCACCGAAAAGTTGATTTCGTCGCCGACGTTAATATCGCCCTTTGTCAAAAGTTTTCCGTACGAATAAAAATAATAAACGATTTGCGGGACAAGTCGTCCCCAGTTTATGCTGTTTGCAGACGACAACACGAAGCCCTGTTCTTTCAACGCTGCAATCATTTTTTCGTCGCGGAAAATGCGTTTGACCGCGGCTTGTGCGTCGTCGAAATTACCTTTTATTCCGAAAACCGCAACGTTTTTCCCTTCCTGCGTACGCATTTGCAGTTTTTGCATTTCGCTCACGCCGTCTTCGGGATAAAGCACGATGATATTCGTGCCTTCGACGTCCTTGAATCCTTCCAGCGCGGCTTTCCCGGTATCTCCGCTTGTCGCGACGAGAATAAGCACCTTTTCCTTGACGTCGTTTTTCTTGGCCGCCGCCGTAAGAAGGTGCGGCAAAAGCGTCAGCGCGACGTCCTTAAACGCAAGCGTCGGGCCGTGGAACAGTTCCAGTATATAAGTGGATTCGTCGATTTTTTTGACGGGACATACGTCGTCCGTCTCAAAGCGCGAATAAGCGGCCTTGCAAAAGCCGTTGATTTCGTCTTTTGAAAAGTCCAGAAAATCCGATAAAATTTTTGTTGCAAGGTCAACGTACGATAAATCTTTGAAAGCCTCGATATCGTTCAAGGAATATTTTGGAAAAGACGACGGAACATACAATCCGCCGTCTTTTGAAATTCCGTTTACGATTGCCTGACTTCCCGTGATGCGTACGCTGCCGTCGCGGGTACTTGTATAAAGCATTATAAATACTTCCTCAAAAAGTCGGGTAATTCATCCTCGTTTTTGCTGACGCACAAGACGAACTCAACGTCCTGACGTTCCGCAATAACTTCAAGTTCCGCATAGAAATCCTGCATTGCGTCGACGTCTTTTTTTGCGATGCGATGCGCGCCGTCGATGTAAATGGTTTTTATGTCGTGATTTCCTGCGATAAGGCCTTTGATAAAGCCGAGCAACGCTTCTTCGGTGAAAATATGATTATCTTCGGTATTGATGAAACGAATCTGATACTTGATATCGTACATATATCGGTTGGTATCGGTGATGAAAACGATATCGCCCGTCGTTGTGTCGATACTGGCGTTTGCCATGTCGATAATTCTTTTAGTCTTGCCCGAGCCTTTCGCGCCGTAAATCAAATGTATCAATATTGAATACCTCCGTTAATTACTGATTCTATTTTAACCCGTATGCGGATATTTTTCAAGTTATTTCAAAAAATTGTTGAAATAATATAAGAATTACAAAATTCCTTCGGCGTTGGATTCCAGCGCTTTGTTCCTTGCGGCGATTTGCAACGCCTCGATCATCTCGTCCATATCGCCGTTTAAGAAGTTCGTGAGGGAATACAGCGTGAAGCCTATGCGGTGGTCGGTGACGCGGCCTTGCGGATAGTTGTAGGTGCGGATTCTTTCGCTTCTGTCGCCCGTGCCGATTTGCGCCTTGCGTTTATCGGTAATTTCCTTATCGGCGATTTGCTGATAGTAGTCGTACAGGCGGGTTTTCAGGACTTTCATTGCTTTTTCACGGTTTTTGATCTGGCTTCTTTCGTCCTCGCAGATGACGACCATACCCGTGGGAAGGTGCGTTATGCGGATTGCGGATTCCGTCTTATTGACGTGCTGACCGCCTGCGCCGCCCGAGCGGAAAGTGTCGATTTTCAGGTCCTTGTCCAGAATTTCGACTTCGACGTCGGCGGCTTCCGGGAGCACCGCAACCGTGACCGTCGAGGTATGCACACGACCTTGCGATTCGGTTTCCGGCACGCGCTGTACGCGGTGAACGCCGCTTTCGTATTTAAGTTTACTGTAAACGCCTTTCCCGGACACCATAAAAACGACTTCTTTTACGCCGCCAAGTTCGGTCATATTTGACGATATTTCCTCGACTTTCCAGCGTTTCGCGTCGGCGTAGTGCATATACATACGCATAAGTTCCGCGCCGAAAAGCGCGGCTTCGTCGCCGCCCGCGCCGCCGCGGATTTCGATGACGACGTTTTTGTCGTCGTTTGGATCTTTCGGGATAAGCAGGACTTTCAATTCCTCAGTGACGTTATCGAGCGCGGTTTTGAATGAATCGTATTCTTCTTTCGCAAGTTCGCGAATATCCGCGTCGTCGTCGCTCATCATCGCCTTGCAATCCTCAAAGTTTTTTTCGGCTTCTTTGTATTCGGCGTACTTATTGACGATTTCTTCGATATCGGCGCGTTCTTTCACAAGTTTTTTCCACTCGTTCTGATTTGCGATGACTTCGGGTTTGACGATTTCGTCGGTAAGAAACTCATATCTTTTTTTGGTTTCTTCGAGTTTATTGAACATAAATTACCTCTTTTTGAAAACCACGATTCTGTCGATGCCGTCGTAGTCTTTGATAAATTCGGAAAAATCGAGTTTTCCGTCGGCGTACGCTTTCACGTCTTCGGCTTCGCCTATGCCGAGTTCCATCAAAAGTTCCCCGCCGTCTTTAAGGTGAGCCGCCGCGCCGTCGATTATGCGGCGATAAAAATCAAGCCCGTCCTTGCCGCCGTCAAGCGCGATAATCGGCTCGTACCCGCGGACTTCGACGTCAAGATTTTGGATGTCGTCCGTCTTTATATACGGCGGATTCGACACTATTATATCGAATTCACCGTCGATGTTCTCAAATAAATCGCTTGTGATAAACTTCACGTCGACAAGGTTTGCGACGCCGTTCGCTTTCGCCACGAAAATCGCGTTTTCGCTGACGTCGCTTGCGGTAACCGCCGCCGTCGGCTCGTGCTTTTTCACGCTTATCGCAATCGCGCCGCTGCCCGTGCATAAGTCGAGCACGCTTTTGTCTTTCGCGCGGTTTGCAACCGCCTCCGCCAGAAGTTCGGTTTCGGGACGGGGGATAAGCACGTTTTCGTTCACAAGAAGTTTCGCGTCGTAAAAATCGACGTGTCCGAACACGTATTGCAAGGGTTTGCCCGTCGCGCGTTCTTTCGCATATGCAAGCGCTCTTTCAAGCTGACTTGTCTTAATTGTTTTGAGAAGCGGCAGTTCCGAGCGGTTTTTGCCGGTGACTTCCGTGAAAATCCAATCGACGTCGGACTTATCGAATTTGTCCGCAGGCAGAATCTTTTCCACCTGCTCGCGCGCGTCCTTATAAGGTTTTCCGATGTCGAAAGTGCGTTCGGGAATGGTTTCGTCGGCGTCCATTTCGTAAACGGTCTTGAAAGCGACGATCGCCACTTCCACCATATCGTCGTCGGGCTGACGGGTTGTGAGCCTTTGGAGTTGCAGCCCCGGCCAGCGGATAATGCGTACGACGATATTGTCGGACAACGCCAGAAGTTTCAGAATTTCATAGGAAATGCCCGCGACAAGCGGAATCATCACAATCCTTACCGCAAACTTGATGCCGGCATTGTTCGGCCATCCGAAAACGTCCACTGTAAGCCAGCCCGCAAACGCCAGCACGATGATGCTGACAACCATGACAAGCACCATAAAAGTCGTGCCGCAACGCTTGTGAATCGTGGAATACTTCTGCACGTTTTCGACGGTAAGTTCTTCGTCGTGTTCAAAGGCGTTTATCGTCTTGTGTTCTGCCCCGTGATACATGAACACGCGTTTCACGTCGGGCACGCAGGAACATATCGCGACGTACGCCACGAAGATGACAAGTCTTATCAACCCTTCGATAACGCTGAATACGACGTCGCGCACGCTGCCCGAAAGCGCGTTGAGCGCGGGAACTTTGAAAAGTAATTCGGTAAGAAACTGCGGCAGGAACACGAAAAGACCTACGGCGCACGCCACCCCCAAAAGCACCGAAAACCATATCACGACCTTCATAATGTCGATATGCAGTTTTTCGGAGAGCCATTTGTCGAATTTCGAGGGTTCGATTTCTTCGCCGTAGACTTCGCTTGATCTTAAAAGCGTTTGTGTCCCGGTATAAAGCATCGTCGCAAAGTTGATGATGCCGCGCAATACGGGAATACGATAGCAGACGTTTTTCTTTTCGACGGGGATAAGGCGCTTGCTTTCGACAACGATATCGCCGTCGGAATTTCTGACCGCGGTTGCCATACTGCATTTGCCGCGCATCATAACGCCTTCCATGACCGCCTGTCCGCCGATTTGGGTTTTTCTCATATCTTAAAATTTAAAAAATGCAGATTATCTTCTGACAATCTGCACAAAATGAATTAGTCAAGATTATAACGTTTCTTGAACTTATCTACACGTCCGCCGGTATCAACGAGTTTTTGTCTGCCCGTGAAATAGGGGTGGCACTTATTGCAAATATCAACCTTCATCGTATCGCCCTTCTTGGTCGTACCGGTTTTGAACGTTGCGCCGCAAGCACAGGTTACCGTAACCTCGTGGTAATCGGGATGGATATTATCTTTCATATCTATACCTCCGTTTTATTTCCTTAAAAGAATGAATGCTTAATTATTATAAGTTCATAAACGCATTTAGTCAACGGTTTTTCACGGTTTTTTGCGCAAAATAAGTATTTTTTAATTTATACCTGCGGTTTACAAACAAATCTCGATATGATATAATGGCTTTGTTCATATTGTGGAGGAATTGTATGAAAGCGTGGCAAATCACAGCCAAAGAAGAAATCGCCCTTGTCGAGAAAAAGCAGGAAGCCGAGGCAACCGACGTCAAAGTCAGAATAAGCAAAGTTGCTTTGTCTTCAACCGACGTCGCGATTTTTGAGGGGAAAAAGGCTTCTTATCCGATTATTCCCGTGCGTTCCGCAATCGGTCTCGTGTCCGAGGCGCACGCAATGTCGGGCTTGAAAAAAGGCGAACGCGTGGTTTTGAGCCCTTACGTTCTCGACGATCCGTTTTACAAGAAAAAAGGCGAGCTCGTCCCCGACGTCAAGGTTATGGGGCTCGATATGGACGGCTTTTTGTGCGACTTCATCTCGATGCCGCCCGAAAACGTTTACCCCCTGCCCGAAGGCATTAAGGACAACGACGCCATTTTTACGGAACAAATCGCACTTGCGGTTAAATCCCTCGGCGCGCTCGAAACGGAACGCGGCGACTACGTGGCGATTCTCGGCGCAAACACGCTCGGCATCATCGCAGCGGAACTTTGCATTTATTACCAACTTGTGCCGATCGTCATCGACGTGGACGAAACGAAATTGTCCCTTGCCGAAAATCACGGCATTTATTACACCATAAATCCGTCCAAAGCGGACGTCCGCCAGCGTATTATCGAAATCACAGGCGGCAAACTTGCGGAATTCACTTTGTACGAACCCCGCTCCAACATGCTCCCCAACTACATTCCCAGCATCACGCAGGAAGGCGGCACGGTCGCGGTCATCGGCTACAATTACTTTCTGAGCAATCTGCAACTGAACCTCGGCGACGTGCTGGAAAAACAACTCAACGTCACCGCCGTCAAAAACGGCTATGGGGAATTCAATACGGCAATAAACCTGCTTGCAAACAAGGTCATAAATACCGAAGGTTTTATCGACTCCGTGATAAAATTCGACGACATCGGTCGCGAACTTCCGCGCATTTCCGAGGACAAATACGCCTACGGCAAAGTCGTCGTCGACTGCATGTAACCGAAAATATCAAAAACGAAACCGCCGTATCGGCGGTTTTTTGTTTGCTTTTCTTTTTATTCTTTCAGCAAATCGGCGATGATGTCGACGTTGCCGGCACCCAGAATCATTATTACGTCGCCGGCTCTTGCCGTTTCCTTGATTTTTTTCGCCGCCGTCACGAAATCTTTCACGTATTCGGCGGGGCGCACGTTTTCGTCGACGTATCTGAACAGATCGAAAGACGTTTTCCCGTCCGATTCCTTTTCGCGCGCGGGATAGGTCGGGACGAACCATACTTCGTCGGCAGCGTTGAACGATAATGCGAATTCCTGAAAATACTTTGCCGTACGGCTGAAAGTATGCGGCTGAAAAATCACGAAAAGCCTGTTCTTCGCAACGGGTTTAATCGCGCTTATCGACGCCGTTATTTCCGACGGGTGATGAGCGTAATCGACGTACACGTCCGCGCCGTTTACTTCCCCCGTTTTTTCAAGGCGGCGTTTGACCCCTTTGAAGTTTTCAAGGGCTTCTTTCATTACGTTTTTGTCAATCGAAAGCGCGTCGCAAACGGCAACCGCGGCAAGGACGTTTTTCACGTTGTGTCGCCCTAAAAGCGCGGGGCGGACTCGCATATAGTATTCTCGGTTTCTCAGGATATCATATTCACATATTCCCCCGTGCGAATATATATTTTCCGCCTGCCATTTCGCGTCCGCGCCGCCAAAGTTTTCAATATGCACATTTTTGCATATATGCAAATCACAGTACTTCACGTTTGAATTTTTGATTATTAAGCCGTTATTCGGCACGTTTCGTGCAAACTCGGCAAAAAGCGACAATGCGTCTGACAACGTGTTTATGCAGTCCGGGTGGTCGCACTCAACGTTCAGAATCGCAAGGATATCGGGGTGCAGCGACAGGAAATGTCCCTTGTATTCGCACGCTTCCGTCACAAGAATTTCGTCGCCGGTTCTTACGAAATTCCCGCCCAGATCGTTTGAAAATCCGCCTATGTGCGCGGTGAATTTTTTGCCCGAATTTTTTAAAATTGCGGCGATTAAAGACGTTACCGTGGTTTTGCCGTGAGTGCCGGAAACGGCGATAACCTTTTTGAAATTTTCGCTGAGAAGCCCCAGAAAAACGTGCCGCTCGACAACTGTTTTTTTGAGCGATCGCGCGCGGGAAAGTTCGGGATTTTCGTCGCTCACCGCCGACGTGTAAACGACGATATCGACGTCATCAATTCTCTTTTCGTCCGAACCGACGTAAACGTCAAAGCCGTCTTCAAGAAGTCCCGAAAGTGTTTTGGAATACGCTCCATCGCTTCCCGAAACTTCCACCCCGTACGACTTCGCCCACCTTATGAGCGCGCTCATCGACGCGCCCCCGACGCCTATAAAATGCACTTTTTTTCCGCTTAAAAAAATCATACGGCATTATATGATTGCCGCCGATTTTTTGACAATAACGAGAAAAAATACAAAAAAGTATTGCATTATTGAGAAAAACCTTGTAAAATTATCTTAAATTATATGTTGCGGAGGGACAAACATGAACATATCAGACATACGAATCAGGCTTATAAAACGCGACGAAACCAAGTTCCGCGCGGTCGCCTCGATAATTATCGACGACTGTTTTGTGATTCACGACATCAAAATTATCGAAGGTAGCGACGGCAACTTCATTGCGATGCCGTCCAGAAAAACGCCCGACGGTGAATATAAGGATATCGCGCACCCCATCAACACCGAAACGCGCGAACTTATCAAAACCCGCGTTCTGGAAGCGTACGAAAAGGCGCTGCGCGAAGACGAAAACAACGCGTGATCTTGTGAGCAAATAATTAAGGACAGACGAAAGTCTGCCCTTTTTATTTATGCCGATATGTGCATATTTCCGCTTTTAATGTTTGATGATTTCGCGGATTTCTTTGTAGAATTTTTTGTTGGCGTCGTAAAGTTTGCGATAGACTCTGTCGTAAAGTTTGCGATAAATCTCGTGATTTTCCTTATTCGGCACGTACTCGTAAGTGATGTGCGACATACTCTTCACCGCGTCCGAAAGCTTTTTATATTCCCCGACCCCGGTAAACGACGCCATCGCCGCGCCGAGAGCAGACGTTTCGTACGTCTGAATTTTTTGCACTTTGCAACCGAACAAGTCGGCGGTAATCTGGCACACTTCGTCCGAATTCGCGCCGCCGCCCGACACCATAATGCGTTTTATATCGTAGCCCGCACGTTTTTCCATTGATTTAAGCGCGTCGTACAGCGCAAATCCGATGCCTTCGATAATAGCGCGATAAACGTGCACGCGCGTGTGGTAGTCTGCAAAACCGATGACCGCGCCCTTCGCCTCGGGATTTGACGTGCCCGGCGACCAGAAAGGTTGCAGGATAAGTCCGTCCGAACCCGCGGGGACGTCGCGCAAATGTTCGTCCAGTAGTTTTTCGGGGATAACGCCGCGCTCCGACGCTTCGACAAGCTCCTTATGCGCGAACTCGTTTTTGAACCAGCTGATCATCCAGTAACCGCGGAAAATAAGGACTTCCGGATTATATTTGTCCTGATAAATAGACGGATACGCCGGCAAATACGGTTGCGGCTCCACGTATTTTTCGGTCGTAATTTCGATACTTGCGGCGGTGCCCATGGATATTGCGGCGACGTCGGGACCATCGCAACCTACCGCAAGGGTTTCGCACGCCTTGTCCGCGCCCGACGCAATAACGGGAAGTCCTTCCGGAAGCCCCGTGATTTCGGCGACTTCTTTTGATATGTATCCCATAACTTCACACGGTTTTTTAAGGTCCTGCACAAGCATATCGGGTCTGATGCTGCCGAAAATGAAATAGGTCATTTCGGACGGTTGCATCCACTCTTTTTTCTTGTAATTGAACGGGACGTGCCCAACCTGATTCGCAACGCTGTCGCAAAGTTTTCCCAAAAGTTTATAATGGATATACGTCGGAAGCATTACGACTTTTTTCGTTCTTGACCAGATATTCGGCTCGTTAATGGCAAGCCAGTTTGAAAAAGTCGCGGCGTACTGAGCGGCGCACATATCGAGCACCCCCGCAAGCCTTACGAGTTTTTTCTTCCCGGACGGCATATAATCAAGCGGATTTTCAACCCTTCTTCCGTCAAGGTACAAAATAAACGGTCTTAACGGATTGTTGTTTTTGTCCAGGCACGTGATGACGTCGCGCAAAGACGTTACGCTCATCGCGACGATATCGTTCCAAAGTTCGCCCGAAGATTCTTTGAGCATCTTTGAAACGGTGCACATATTATCCCAGTAAAAATCGGCGGTCTGTTCACAATAGCCGGGCTTTACCGAAAAATACGGGCGTTTATAATCGATTTTTTCTTTGCCTCTGATTTCGCCTGTCTTATCGAAAAGTATGGCGCGCACGCTCTGCGTGCCGAAGTCGAAGCTTAATGCCAAAGGTCCGTATTTCATAATTTTTTCCCCATTATAATTATATTTTTACAAAATAATCGTAAAGCATATTCGAGGTGCTGATAAGGTTCACGCCCGTATCGAGCACGTTTTCGATGACGACCTCGCCGCGCGCCACGCGTTTTTTCAGCGTGAAATTGTTGACAAGTTCCATAAGCGCGGGGATTTTATCCTTGGGAATTTCGGTTTCCGTGCGGACGGGCAAAACGGGATAGTCGTCAAAAACCGTCGCGACCGTCGTGCACACGGTGCGTTTCGGACAGGTCAGTTCTTCCGTCGCGAATTTTTTGCCGCGCGGGCAACGCGCGCCCGTTACTTCGCCGTTTTCGGATATCGAAAGTTTGCAGCTGTTGGGACAAACGATACATACGAGTTCTTTCATAATCATTCCTCCTCGAAAAGCGTGAATTCCACCTTGGAATTCTCGTTCACGCCGAAGTCTTTGAAATTGATTTTTAGCCTTTCCATTTCGGGCGGGCGTACCGCCTGATATTTTTTGGTCATGACTTCTTTGCCGTCGACGCTGAGTTTAAGCCTTGCGTTTTTCATATCGCGCGACGCGCGGAAGTAAACCGTAACGTCGGATGTGTCGCCGTTTACGTCAAGCACGGTCGGCACGATATACAAAAAGTTGTTGTCGATTGAAAGCGGCACGTATTTTCTTGCGCGTTTTTCGTAATGCGCGCTGTTTCTGCCCGCTTCGAGAGCGTTTTCCGTGACGTAATCGACAAGGTCGTTGACGTGCAGGCAGTTGCCCGCGGAATAAATGCCTTCGACGCTCGTCATATAATTCTGATCGCAGACGGGGCCTTTCGTACGGCGGTTAATATCGACGTCCAAGCTTTCCGCAAGTTCGTTTTCGGGGATAAGTCCGACGGACAGGATAAGCGCGTCGCACTCGATAATCTCTTCCGTACCCTTAATCGGCTGCATTTTTTCGTCGACTTTCGCAACCTCGACGGCGGTGAGTCTGTCTTCGCCGAAAACGCGGGTGACCGTGTGCGACAAATGCAAAGGAATATCAAAGTCGATAAGACACTGATGAATGTTTCTCGTAAGTCCCGACGGCGTCGGTTTCACTTCATAAACGCCAAGGACTTTCGCGCCTTCGAGCGTCAGGCGGCGTGCCATGATAAGACCGATGTCGCCGCTGCCCAGAATTACGCAGCGTTTCGTGGGCATTTCGCCCATAAGGTTGACGTAGTTTTGCGCCGTGCCCGCGGTGAATACGCCCGACGGACGGGTGCCTTGTATGAAAATCTGCCTTGCCGTTCTTTCTCTGCAACCCGTTGCAAGGACGATGGTTTTTGTCGAAACGTGGCTTGCGCCGTCTCTGTTGACAAAGTAAATCGTGAAGCCGTTTTCGGTTTTTTCGATTTTCGTGACGAAGGTCAGAAGTTTGACTTCGACGTCGGTTTCAAAAAGTTTATCGATGAACCTTTCGGAGTATTCCGGCCCCGAAAGTTTTTCCTTGAAAGTGATAAGTCCGAAGCCGTCGTGTATGCACTGTTTCAGGATACCGCCGAGTTTCGGCTCGCGCTCGATAAGTAATACTTTTGCGCCTTCTTTATTTGCGGAAATTGCCGCTGCAAGACCGGCGGGGCCGCCGCCGATAACTACCGTATCATACATTAGTTTCAGCCCCCTTTTTGGTTTTATTGTATAAAATCACGCTGTAATCGTTGCCTTTTGTAATTTCCTCAACGGAGCAGCCTTTTTCTTCCGCAAGGATTTTCACAACCGTCGGGCCGCAGAACCCGCCCTGGCATCTGCCCATACCGGGACGCACTCTGCGCTTTATCGCGTCAACCGTATATACCGGCACCGCGCTTCTGACGGCGTCCAGAATTTCGCCCTTCGAGATTTCCTCGCAACGGCAGACGATCTCGCCGTAAGCGGGGTTTTTCTTAATAAGTTCGTCCCGCTCTTCTTCGCTCATATCGGCAAGGTGCGGCACGCTTTTATGTTTCGGGTTGTAGTTTTCGTTGACCTTGACTTTCTCTTGTTTTCCAAGGAACATAATCGCCCATCTTTCGACGTCTTTCGCAACGGCGGGCGCGGTCGTGATGCCGGGGGACTGAATCCCCGCGACCTCGATGATGTTTTTCGTGAATATACCGCGGCGCACGACGAAGTCTTCCTCATACGTTGCGGGACGTTCGCCTGCAAAGTACGTGATGACGTCGCCCATACCGAGTTTGTCCTGTATGATTTTTTGTTTCGCAACGATGTCCTGAATGCTTTGCATATCCGTCGTATAATCTTCACGGTCGGGCACTTCGATTGCATTCGGTCCAAGCAATACGTTGTTGTCGACGGTATGAATAACGCCGCCGCCTTTTGTATGCGTCTTTTGCGTTTCGTTCAGGCTTTTTCCTTTCATAAGGGTTTTGAGCAAGCCTTCTTTGCCTTTTGTTTCCTTCCAGTTTGCGGGAACGTGGACGAACGGCATTTTCGACATCGACGTATGCGCGAGATTGCCCTTTTTCTTGTCCAGAATAACATCGATACCCTTTCTCGGGTGAATGGTAAACGTTCTGTCGCCCGCCATATCGGCAATGACGTCGGCGTAAGTGCCCGCCGCGTTTATGACAAGTCGCGGATAAATCGTGCCGCGGTTGGTCTCGACGCTTTTGATTTCGCCGTCTTCGACCTTCATTCCGAGCACCGCGGTGTTCAGACAAACGTGCACGCCGTTTTCCGCCGCGTGTTCCGCAAGCGCGACCGTAAGTTTATACGGCGACACCATACCGCCCGTGGGCATATAGTACGCGCCGCGCGCCCATTCGACCGCTTCGGGCTCGATTTTCAGCAGTTCTTTTCTGTCGATATATCTCATTCCTTTGATTTTAAGGATTTTTGACCAAAGTCCGACAACGGGCATAAGCAGTCTTTCCCACTTATAATACATAAGCATCATGTGCCCGGTTCTTTCAAACTTGACGTCCATATCGTCGCATAATTCGTCGTACATCGCGTTGCCCTTGATAAGGTAATCGTGTTTGACGAGTTTCGGCGTAAGGTCAATGCCGACGTGCACGCAACCGTCGTTTCTTGAAGTTGCGCCGACGGCGACGTCGTATCCCTTTTCGACAAGCATCACGTCAAGCTGCCATTTTGAAAGCTCGTGCGCAATCGTCGCGCCCGAAATACCGCCGCCCACGATAAGGACGTCGGGTTTTCTTCCGTCGTAAAGTTTGTCGTTGATTTTTGGGAGTCTTACCTTTTGTTCATAGCCGCGAAGCGTGATATCGTTGATGACGCCCAGATATTTTTTGCTGACGGCAGCCCTGCCGCACCTGACGACGTCGTCCCAGTTATCGAGTTCCCCGCGAAGAACCACACAGTTGTTTTCAATAGAAACGTTGACTGACGGCGCAATCGCATGCACCGCCCTTTCGATTTTTGCAAATTCTTTCATAATTTCCCTTCTGTCGGCATTTGTCGTACGACTGACCGACAATATAATTATATCGCAGGGCTTGTTGCGCTGTCAAGTATTATGTTATTTTCTAAGTATTGTTAAAAAAGTAACGAAATCACGGCGGTTTTTGCATGAAAAAACACCCTAAATAGGGTGTTTTGCAGTGTTTTTATTTTTCGCTCTGGACGAAGTAATCTTCGGGATTTATGAGTTTTCCGTCCTTATAGGTTTCAAAATGAAGATGCGTCCCGTCCGCGCTTTCGACAATCATATTGTTTCCGATTTCGCCGATTTTCGCGCCTTTCTTCACCGTTTGCGAAACGGATACGTTGACCTTGTCGGACAAGCCGCAATATTTCGTGACAAGCCCGTCCCCGTGCGATATGCTCACGCAGTATCCGTACAGCGGATCGTTGACGATTTCGGACACCGTGCCGTCCCATACCGCAAATACGCTTGCGCCTTCTTCCGCCATGAAGTCGATTGCCCTATGCGTGCTCCATTGTTCCAACGTTTTTGAAAACACGAGTTCCGTTTCCGAAAAACTTGCACCGACCGCGCTGTCTTTGACGGGTACGATAAACACGACGGGATCGGGTTTAACGGGGTCGGGTTTGTCCACGGGATCGGGCTTGTCCGCGGGTTTGTCCTGAGGACTCTCAATATTCGTGTCGTTGACGACGGGCGTGCTGTTTTTCGCCTGTTTGGTTTTTGAAACCGTAACGCCGACGATCGCGCAGATTGCCGCAACCGCGACGACGATTACTACGTAATAAACGTTCTTTCTCAGAAATTTACCTGTTTTTATTAACGCTGACTTGAATTTGTTCATACTGACCTCCTGCTTGATTATTGTCCCGAAAAATTTTTCTTATACCATTGCCCTCAAAAAAATCAATAACTTCCCATGTTGACGGGGTTCGACACCGTTACGACGTCGCCGCGCTTCGTTATCTGCAAATTTACGGGCTTTCCGTCCACGATTTCGATGCCTTTCAAAACGGGAGAATAAGCATAGGTTATCTCGACGTCGTCAAGGCTCCCGTCGAAATGATAAATCACGAAAAACTTTTTATATAAATCGTCTTTTGAAAACTCGTCTTCGTCAAAAGTAAACGTTTCGCCAATAAGTCTTCCCTTGTCGTTTCTGTATTCGACGTAATCGCGGTTTGTGAAAAACTCGTTCAACTCCCTTCCCGAAAGCAGAGTGCACGATATCGCGATAAGAATAAGCAGCAATAGTTTTTTCATACCCGTATTATTGCCACCTTTCCGATTTTGAAACTGCGTTTTTATTTGAAAAACACAATACGTCGTGATATAATTTACTCATCACTTAAGTCAGGGACGAATTATGAAAAAATGGTACAATGAAGAATACGAATGGACAATCGAGGTCATAGGCTACCTTCGCGGCGATAAGACGGAAGGTCTTTGCCGAAACGGCGAAGAAATCGGCGACGTTTATAAATGCACGTACGGCTGCCCCGTAAACGCGCAAGGTCAGGGAATATGTTCAAAAACGATGACAGTGATGTTTCCGATTATGGAGGCCGTACGAAGCGGCGGCGACCTTACGAAAATCGGCGGTGAATCGAAGTACGAAAAAACCGTCGTTTGCCCCGACGGTTGCGTGATATTCAAAATGACCGCAGTCCCCACCGGCGCGAAAAACTTCCATACCGGCGGTTTTTACGAAAAAGCATAAAATAAACTTTACCGATGAAAAACGGCGGATAAAATAATTATTTTGACAAAATAACTTATTTTTCGATAATAAACGAAAATGATTTTGCACACGAAAAAAGCGTCCTTTCGGACGCTTTGTTTATTTGATTATGTCCTTGACAAACGGCAGTACTACGTCGGGTTTTCTGTCCGAAGCACTCACCATTTCTTCCGTCGTTTCGCCCGACAGCACCAGCACCGTCTTAAAGCCGTTGTTGAAGCCGAACGCCATGTCGGTGTAAAGCCTGTCGCCGACCATCGCAATCTTGTTTGCCGGAAGATTGAATTTTCTTTTCACGCCTTCGCCCGCTTCTCTTTCGGGTTTGCCGATTATGATGTCGGGATTTCTCGATATGGTTGCATTGATAAACAAAATCATTCCGCCGATGTCGGGCATCGGGCATTCGTCCGCGGGACAGTTAAGGTCGGGGTGAGTCGCGATATAAGGCTTTCCTTTGTTCAGCCACTTGCAAAAGCGATAAAGTTTCCAATATTCGAGTTCGGTATCGAAGCCGAGCACGCACAAATCGGGATTGTCCTCAGAAAGTTTAATGCCGTGGCGGATAAACTCGGCTTTGAGTTTTTCGTTGCCCATGACGAACACCGACGCGCCGGGATAAACGCGGTTGACGTATTCGCACGTTACTTCGCCCGAAGTATAAATTTCGTCGCGGGTGATATCGAGCCCCATTTTATGAAGTTTTTCGATGTAGTCTTCCGCGGCTTTGCTGCTGTTATTCGTGAAAAAGCAAATGCGCTTGCCAAGTTTTTTCAGCGCGCGTATCGCGTCGAAACTGCCCGCGATTTCCTTATCGCCGATATAGACCGTGCCGTCCATATCGAACAAAAACAATTCAACGTCCAAAAGTTCTTTCGTGAGTGTCATATCAGATAAACCTTTCGAAAAAGCCCGTCCTTTTTACGTATTTCAAAAGTCCGCCTTCCGACAGTTCCGACGCCAGAGCCATCACCTTAAACAATTCGTCCGACGACGCGTATCGTTTCAGCCAGAAGCCTGCGTCGTCGTAAAGCCTTCGCCAGAATTTCGCAACGGCGGGCAAATCCATGCCGTTCAGCCGTTCGTACATTTCCCTGCGATATTCGCTTAATATGAACGTTTGTTTCAGATAATCCGTCGCCGTCGTTACCGACAAATCGGACATGTAATTATTATAGTTTACGACGCGCATTTTTTCAAGCGTTTTCAAGGTCAACACGATATCTTCCGGGATAAGCGTGTCGGTAGCGTCCGATTCCAGATACAGCCTGTACACGTTCAGTATCATATACGCCGCAAGAAATGAGTTTTCGCCGAAAGTCCTGCCGAATTTTTCGGTCATCACCCTTGCGACGGCGTCCGCACTTTCCGCTTTCATATCGAGGTTGTTTTTCGCTTTGGAAATCGTGAACATCAGCCTTGCAAGACGGGTTTTGAAATTGTCGTCGTTTTTCTTCGACTCGAATATTTTTATGCTTTCCGCGATGGTATTCACGGCGGATTCGTCAAAATCACGCGCAAACATAAGTTTTTTGAAGTCCGCGTCAAACAGCCCGACAAGACACGAAAACGCCCTGCCATAGCCCGCCGCCGTTTCAGTGCCCGTCGATTTTTCAACGACTTCCTCGTCGATAAGGACGAAATCTGGCGCGCCCGTATACACGTATTCGTTCAGGATATACGCCCCGTCCGACGCAAAATTGTCGTTGTCGGGCGCGGTCATCACCAGCGAATATCCGACGCTTTGACGTTTCGCAAGAAGTCTTGCGTCGTCCGCAACCGCTCCGCCACCCACTCCCACTATATATTTTACGCACTCGTCGACTGCGGGAAGTTCCTCGGCTTTTCCGTGTGTTTCCGCCGTCCTTACGAAATATCCGCCTTTCAAAAGGTACCTTACGACGTCGTCGGAAACGTTACTGCTTCTTTCGTCGAAAACAACCAGTACGTTCCCCTTATCAAACGTTTTCGACAAACAGTCGCATATCTTTTTCAAATTGCCCTTTCCGAATTCTTCCCGTGAAATTATTTTTCCGTCCGCGTCGTTTTTCAATGAAAAAATACCGCCCTTATGTTATTTGCAAAAATAATAACACTAAGACGGTGTCGCGGATTTTTCGTTTTTGATTTGTTTTGTCAAAGTATGCGGATTTTTGTCGATTCCGCCGTTAAATTCTTCTTTATAAATCAAGAACTTCTGAGTAAACCGTGTTTTTGTCGACGTTCCTGTCGGACGCCGTGCGCTTTATCGCGTCCTTTTTCGTCATACCGCTTTGCATATAATGGCGGACGTGGTCGGCGATACTAAGGTCATTCAATGCGTTTCCGCCGGTGCTTGGCATCACGATAAGGACGTATTCGCCCTTCGGCGACGGTATCGAAAAGGAAGAAAGATTTTGTTCTTCGACGCTTTCAAACATTTTCGTCAGTTCGTGTACGACAAAAACCTGCCTTTCGCCGAAAGATTCGTACAAAAATTTCGCGTCGTCGTTTATCTCGTGCGGGCTGACGTAAAATACGACGGGCTCGGAAGAAAACTTAAAATCTTTTACAAGTTCTTCCTTATCCTTGCGTTTTTCGGGCAAAAATCCCAAAAAAGTAAACCCGCGCGAAGTTATCCCCGAAAGCGCGACTGCCGACACGACCGCGCTTGCCCCCGGTACGATTTCAACTTTGAGCCCCGCACGCCTGCATTCCGACACGAGTATCGCGCCCGGATCGCTGACACACGGCATACCCGCATCGGTGATGAGCGCGACGTTTTTGCCGTCCGAAAGCAGCGAAATTATCTTTTCCGAGCCTTCGCGTTCTTTTTGTTTGTAATAACTGATAAGGGGTTTTTTGACGTTGTAATAAGACAACAGTTTTAACGATACGCGCGTGTCCTCGCACGCAATGACGTCCACGGACGAAAGCGTTTCGACCGCGCGATAAGTGATGTCTTTCAGATTTCCGATGGGCGTACCCACAACGTATAAAGTGCCTGCCATATCAATCCTTGGAATACATTTTTCTGGCGAGCGCGGTATATTCGCCGTACTCGTCGTAAACGATAAGCGTGTTGATTTTCACGCCTTCCGACGCGCCCTTAATACACTCGTAAATCACGACGTCGGGGGATTTTTCGGCCTTTGGGTAAACAAGCGTCATTACCTTTGGCTCGATATTGTTTTGCTTCAATTTATAAATACATTCCGCCATGCGGTCGGCGCGATGCACCATATAAAACTTCCCGCGAAACTTCAAAAGTCGTCTTGCGTTTTCGATAAGTTCGTCAAGCGTAAGTTTCAGTTCGTACTTGGAAACGGCGCGGGTTTCGTTCTTGTCCATCTCGCCGGAATCGGGCTTTTTGTAAGGCGGATTCGACACGATGACGTCGAAACTTTCCGCAGGGACACTTTTTGCAAAATCCTGCAAAGAAGAGTTTATCACGACAATTTTGTCGCTTAAACCGTTCATTTCTACATTTCTCGCAGCAAGAGCCGCCATATTTTTCTGAATTTCGAGCGCCGACACGTTGCCGTATCCCATCTTCCCCGCAAGGAGTATCGAGATTATCCCGCTGCCTGCGCCGACGTCCAGAATTTTGTCCGTCTTCCTTGCTTTCACAATGTTTGCAAGGAGCACGCTGTCCGACGTAAAACAATAGCCTTCGGCATTTTGTATAAGCCGAAGGTCGTTGATTTCTAGATCGTCGATGCGCTCGTTTTCAAAAAGGTCAGTCATTTGCCTTTACGATGTTGACTTTTACTTTTGCGGAAATGCCCGCGTACACTTTGATTTCGATTTCAAACACGCCCAAAGCCTTGATGTTTTCTTTCAGCACGACTTTCTTTTTGTCGATTTCGATGCCTTGTTTTTTTAAGCCTTCCGCGATGTCCGCGGTCGTTACGCTGCCGTACATTTTGCCGTCGCCGCATTTCACGCCGATGTCGATGACGCTTTTTTCAAGCTTTTCTTTGACGACTTTCGCTTCCGCGATTTCTTCGGCGATGCGCTTTTCTTCCGCCGCTTTCTTTTGCGCGTTTTCGTTAAGCGCGGAGGCGGTCGCTTCGACTGCGAGTTTCTTCTTCAACAAACAATTTCTTGCGTATCCGTCGCTGACTTCAAGGATTTGCCCTTTTTTGCCGGTGCCTTTAACGTCGCTTAATAAAATAACTTTCATATTATCACCTCAACGATATAATACCATAAATACGGCGCGTTTTCAAGTTTTTGACGACTTCGCCGTATATTTTTGCCGCATTTGAAAAAAATTATTTCGGAGGATAAAATGGATAATATTATTTGTCATACCGTAAATTGTGAACACAACGTAAAATCCCGCTGCGTGGCGGGCATCGTAAACATCACCGAAAAAGGCGTGTGCGCCAGCAAAATCAAGCGTGAAGGCGGTATTCTTGCACAGACTTTTGCCGATATCGAGGCGGCGGAAGACTTCGGCACGGGCAATATCGAAAACTCCGTCACGTGCGCGTCCGTAAAATGCGCCTATAACTCGGACGGCGTATGCTCCGCCGACCACATCGTCGTCGAGGACGGTCTTTCAAAGACAAGATGCTTCACCCGAAACGTAAAATGATTTTCTTGGAAACGAAAAGAGCGGACAAACCGCTCTTTTTCTTTTCATAAACGATTTTATTTTTTGATTTTCCTTCTTACCGACGGCACGTCAAGCATCATCGACAGGACGTGTCGCGCGGCGTTTTCAAGTTCTTCACGGCGGAGAGCGCCGTCGTTCACCGATTGCTCGGCGGAATTGTCGTATTTTCCCTTGACGTGAGTCCCGCCCGGCATAAGTACGTCGTTGCCTGCCCGCACGCGGTATGCGTTGTTTCTCACGCGGGCGTTGTCGGGATCGTTTTCGGGGACGTTCCACCAGTCGGTCGTTACCGCGCCCGTAAAGCCCCACTCGTTCCTTAAAACTTCGGTGCATAAATCGAAATTATAGCAACTGTAAACGCCGTTGATTTTGTTGTACGACGTCATAATCATTTTGGGATCCGCCGTCTTTACGCAAATTTCAAAGCCTTTAAGGTATATCTCCCTGAGCGCGCGCTCCGATACGCGCGAATCGTTTTTCTTCCGTTTCGTTTCCTGATTGTTGCACGCGAAATGCTTCGGACACGCCGATACGCCCTTGCTTTGCAAGCCTTTGACAACCGCGCTCGCCATATACCCCGAAAGCAGCGGATCTTCCGAAAAATATTCAAAATTCCTTCCGCAAAGGGGATCTCGATGTATATTCATTCCGGGCGCAAGCAAAACGTCGCTGCCCTTTTTTAACATTTCTTCCGCAACCGCGCCGTAAAGTTTTTCCACAAGGTCCTTATTGAACGTCGACGCAATCGCAGTACCGCACGGCAAAAGCGAGGCGTACGTCATAAGCCTTATGCCCGACGGGCCGTCGGTCGTAACAACTGCCGGCACTCCTTTTTTCCTAAGGCTTTCGGATATCCCGCCGAATACGCCGGCGTTGCCTTTCGCGCCCAACGGGCTGTTCATTTTGTAATCGCCGTGCGTCAGCATTTCAAGTTCCGAAATCGATAAGCACGCGATAAATTCGTCAAGACTGCACTTTCCGTCAAAAACTTCAAAAAAGTCAACGTCACCCTTCTTTTCAGAAAGTGCCGGGATATTTGCAATAATGCGTTCGGCTCTTTCAAACTTCGCCTTATGCACGGGCTTTTCACCCATGATATATTTCACACGCTTAAAGTATTTCGGGTATATCACGTTGAAATCGTGTTGTACGGGACAAATTGCATTTACCGTCATAAACACGGGTTCATTGATATAAAACACACCGATTAACTTGCTTTCACGCACATTTGCGCCAAGAAATACCTTGTATTCGCCGCACTCTACGACGTACGACGACTTATATCCCGTGCAACCCGTTTCGTCAAACGACGTTATGTTTTCAAGCGGAATCCGAATGATAAATTCTTCGGTTTCGCCCGAAGCGAGTTCCTTTGTCTTATGAAATCCGACAAGGATTTTGTCGGGCTTTCCGAGTTCCCCTTGTGGTGCGGAAACGTACACTGCCACAACGTTTTTTCCGGGAACGTCGCCCGTATTTTTTACGCTGACGTCAACGAAAAAGCCTTGTTCGTCCTTTTTAAGCGCGCCCGTTTCTTCAAACGTTGTGTAGCTTAATCCAAAGCCAAAAGGATATCTCACCGCGGTTTTGTCAAACGTTTCAAAAAAGCGATAGCCGACGTAAATGTCTTCCTGATAATTGTTATATTTCTTTCCGCCGAAGTTTTTCGCCGACGGGTAATCGTTATAGCGTTTTGCTATCGTGTCGGGAAGTCTGCCCGACGGATTGACCTTGCCGGAAAGGACGCGCGCCACGGCGTTTCCCGATTCCATGCCGCCGTTCCAGACGTAAAGCGCGGCGGAAAGCGCGCTGCCGTAAGCGTCGATAAACGACAAATCCATAATATTGCCGTTGTCGATGATTAAAATTGTGCTGTTGAAATTTTTAGTCACGACGGAAAGCATTTTCTTTTCTTCGTCGGTCAGATAAAAACTGCCCTTTTCAAGTTTTTGTTCCCGATCTTCGCCCGCCGCGCGCCCGATAACGACAATCGCCTTGTTCGCACGCTTTGCGGCTTCGCCGACAACCTTATCGGAAAGCGGTATTTCGTCAAAATGGAACGGCCAGTACCCCCAAAATCCTTCGTAAGGCACGTTTTTGACCGACCAGTCGGCATAGATTTTTTTCAACGTTTCGTCAATCTTCACGCCTTCGTTTTCCAGCCCTTCGATAAGGTTTACTTTATACGGCGGCTTGACGTCCCCGCCCGAGCCGTATCCGACGTAAAACCAATCGTTCTGCACCCTGCCGAAAACCGCAACGACGTCGCTTTCGGACAGCGGCAACGCGCCGTCGTTTTTAAGCATTACGACGCCTTCTTCCGCGACAGCCCTTGCAAGGTTTTTCATTTCGTCGGTCACGTCCTTGTTTCCTTCAACCTGCCCGCCCGTCGCCTGCGCGAGCGACACGATTTTGTTCAGTATCTTTGTTCCGATGCTCATTTCGTTACCTTTTCGATTTGGTTTTGTAAATTTATTGTATCACACATGCGGCGATTTTTCAATGTCGAAAACACAAAAAAGACTTCCCGTCGGAAGCCTTTATATTTTTCTTGTCATTGTCGTGAAGCCGTCGGGCGCAAACCCCAGCTCCGAATACAAGTCGATTGCGTGCGCGTTGTCGGACAGCACTTCAAGCGTCATTTCAACGGCGCGTCCTTTGAAGTGGTTTTCCGCCCAGTTGATAAAGTGTTTTGCGTATCCGTGCTGGCGATACTCTTTTTTGACGTACAGTTCGTCAATGATAACTATTTCGCCACCTTCTTCGTTGCACCAATACGACGTGAGCAATGAATACCCCGCGCAGTTTCCGTCGTCGGAAATGATGAGATAACCGAACAGGTTGTGATGCGCCGAAGTAAGGTATCTGAACGTTTTTTCGTTTGTTTCGTCGTTATAGGGATTTATCGTCGCGCCGGACGCGTAAAACTCTTTCGACAGTTCCTTGAAAATATTTTTATCGTTTTCTTTAATGCTTTTGATTTTCATAACTTTAATCCGCACACATTATATTACGAAATTCAAAAAAACACAAGAACAAACGCCCCTAAAACGCAAGTATCTTTGAGAAAATAAAAAAATCTCACCCTTTAAAGGTGAGATTTTATTTTTTTGAAAATTCCTAAAACGTCAGAATTTTGATAAGATTTTGTTTTTCTCGGCGGGTTCTGAAAAACCCAGTGTACTTGGCGTACACGATTTTTCGGGTTCCGGCGAAAAAGGAAAATATTGCAAAATTATGATGTTTTAATTACTTGATTTCGGCAACAGCGCCAGCCTCTTTAAACTTAGCAACAAGAGCTTCCGCTGCATCCTTGGGGATACCTTCTTTGATGGTCTTCGGAGCAGCTTCAACAGCTTGTTTAGCTTCGACAAGACCAAGACCGGTTGCTTCACGAACAGCCTTGATAACGGCGATTTTGTTTGCGCCGACTTCTTTAAGGACAACGTCAAATTCGGTCTTTTCTTCTGCGGGAGCAGCTTCGGCAGCACCTGCAACAGCGCCTGCTGCGACGGGAGCAGCTGCGGAAACACCGAACTCTTCTTCAAGAGCCTTTACGAAATTAGATAATTCTATAACTGTCATACTTTTGATTTCTTCCATCAATTTAGCGACATCTGCCATTTTTTTAATCCTCCAAATATAAATAGTTTAATGTTTTTAATTTTGTTGACGTAAAATTACGCCTGAGCTTCTTGCTTTTCCGCAATAGCGTTAAGCACATAAGCAAGTTTGCTGATAGGAGCAAGCATGCTGCCGAGCATCTTTGCGATAAGAACTTCTCTTGAAGGCAAGGATGCGATGATCTTCAATGCGTCCGCGTCGTTGAATTCGCCGTCGACAAGACCGCACTTCGTTTCGAGTTTGTTGAACTTTTTGCCGCCTTCTGCTGCGATTTTCGCCGCCGATACGGAATCGTTCATTGCAAATGCGATAGCGGTAGGTCCTTCGAGCGCTGCGTCAAAGCAGGTGTATCCGAGTTCGTTGAAAGCGATTTTTGCAAGGCGGTTTTTGTAAACCTTGTATTCGACGCCGGCTTTACGGAAATTGGTGCGAAGTTCGGTATCCTGAGCGACCGTCAAGCCTTTGTAGTCAACGAGAACGACGGATTTGGCAGCCTGAATTTTCGACTTGATTTCTTCGACAACCGCTTCTTTTTGTGTTCTGATTTCTGACATTTATAACCTCCTTTAAGATTTAAGGCATAAAATAATGCCGTTCCCCAAAGACGTGAAAAACGGCATAATCGTTTAATAATGATTAGTAGTTCCTCGGCGAGCGAATTTTAAACCAAAAGGTGCTTGCTGTCTTTGGATATTAAGTTACTGTAATGATACTAAAAACGTCGGCTTTCGTCAAGCGTTTTTAATAATCCGGCGAATTATTATTATAAATAATAATAAAATTAGTTCATGCGATAGATGACTTTGACGCCGGGGCCCATCGTTGCGGCGATGGTGATGCTTTTCAGGTAAGTACCTTTCGACGCTGCGGGTTTCGCTTTTACGAGAGCTTCCATAACCGTGTTGAAGTTTTCAAGAAGTTTCTCGGGGCCGAACGATTTTTTGCCGATAGGAACGTGAACGATCGAGGTTTTGTCGACACGATATTCGACCTTACCTGCTTTAACGTCGTTGATTGCCTTAACGATATCCATGGTAACGGTACCGGATTTCGGGTTAGGCATCAATCCCTTGGGGCCGAGGACTTTACCGAGACGACCGACGAGACCCATCATATCGGGAGTCGTAATCATAACGTCAAATCCGAACCAGCCTTCGTTCTGGATCTTTGCGATCATATCTTCCGCGCCGACGAAGTCTGCGCCTGCCGCTTGTGCCTGGTCTGCTTTTTCGCCCTTTGCGATTACCAAAACCTTGACGGTTTTACCGGTGCCGTTGGGAAGTACGCAGACGCCACGGACTTGCTGGTCGGCATGACGGGAGTCAACGCCGAGCTTTACGTGAAGTTCAATTGTTTCGTCAAATTTTGCCTTTGCGGTATCGACAACGATTTTCATAGCCTCTTCGGGCTCGAAAGAGTTAGTCTTGTCGAAGGACGCAATTGATGCTTTATAGTTTTTACCTCTGAACATATTATTAGTCCTCCTTTACCGTAACACCCATACTGCGCGCAGTACCGGCGATCATGCTCATAGCGGCTTCGAGAGAAGCAGCGTTAAGGTCGGGCATTTTGATTTTTGCGATTTCTTCCACTTGCGCTTTGGTAAGCGAAGCGACTTTTGTTTTATTGGGAGCACCCGAAGCCGTCTCGATACCGCAAGCCTTCTTGATAAGAACGGGCGCGGGAGGCGTCTTCATGATGAACGAGAACGAACGGTCTGCGTAAATCGTGATGATGACAGGAATGATCATACCTGCTTGTTTTGCCGTTTTCTCGTTGAATTCCTTCGTGAATCCGGGAATGTTAATGCCGTGCGGACCGAGCGTAGAACCTACGGGCGGGCCCGGGGTTGCCTTACCGGCGGGTAATTGAAGTTTGACAACCGCTGTAATTTTCTTAGCCATAAAAACCTCCAAGACTAATCGTGGTCAATCGCGGAACGCATATCGAATTTACGTTCCTCCCACATCACATAAGATATGTAAAGGGGCTTTCGCCCCGATTAGGCGTATTTTAATTTTTTTAACCCTGAATTTTTTCGACCTGTGACAAGTCGAGTTCGACCGGGGTTTGTCTGCCGAACATTGAAACGATAACTTTGACCTTCTGACGTTCAAGACTGATATCTTCAACCACGCCGATAAAACTTTCAAGCGCGCCGTTGACAACGCGTACGCTGTCGCCCGCTTTCAAATCAACGTCGACGAATTCGACCTTTTCAAGTCCCAGACGCTTTACTTCGTCTTCTGACAACGGTGTTGCTTTTCCGACGGGACCAACAAAGTTAGTAACGCCGCGGGTGTTCGTAACCATAAAGCAGATGTGTGCCGTTTCGATAAGTTTTACAAAAACGTAGCCGGGGAATTTTTTGCGTTCGACAACCTTTTTCTTTCCGTTCTTTTCGACGATATCTTCCTCAACGGGAATCGCAATCTCCTGAATAAAGTCTTGAAGATTGCTGTTTTCTATCATCTTTTTAAGGTTGTCCTCAACCATTTTTTCATGGCCGGTATACGTGTGCACAACGTACCATTTGGCTTCGCCGTTATTTTCCATTGAAAACTCCTATAATACGATTACGCCCCTGCTTTTTCGACAAGCAGTTCAAGCAATTTGCCAAGACCGAAGTCCATAGCAGTCAAAATTACCAAAAAGACAAGCACGACGACGCAAACGATAAGCGTTGATTGCAATACCGCTTTTCCTTTCAGCCACGTAACCTTTTTGAGTTCGGAAATCATTTCCTTGAAAGCCTTGGAAATGCGCTTGCCGAGTTTGGGTTTCGCATTGGCGTCGGTCTTTGCCTTGACCTTCTGATTTTTATTGTCAGAGACGGTCTTCTGAAGTTTTTCTTTTTCGGAAGCGGCTTTTTTCGCAGCCTTAGCCTCGCGACGAGCCTGTTTTAACTCTTCGCGCGAAATGCGGACTTCCTTGACTTCTTCTTCTCCGTTCTGATTTTCGGGCATATTCTTTGCCATATGACCCTCCGTTATTTGGTCTCTTTGTGCAGAGTCGTTTTTTTGCAGAACCTGCAATACTTGTTCATTTCAAGTCTGTCAGGATCGTTTTTCTTGTTCTTATAAGTATCGTAATTGCGTTGTTTGCACTCGGTGCATGCAAGAGTAATCTTGACTCGCATAATTACACCTCCAAAATATTACGCCTGAAAAAGGCGCCTAAATAATATAGCACAGTAATTGACCGCTGTCAACGATATTGCAAGTAGTCCTGCAACCTGTGCGTCAGCCTTATTATTTTGTTTTAAGACAAAAAACATAAACCTTCTTGACCGCGCACGCGCTTGCGCACGCGGTCAATAATGATTTTATTTTTTGAATTTGTAGAAATCAGTAATCTTAATTACTTGATAATCTTCGCAACAACACCCGAACCAACGGTACGACCGCCTTCACGAATAGCGAAGCGGAGACCTTCTTCGATAGCGATCGGAGTGATGAGCGTTACTTCCATATCTACGTGGTCGCCGGGCATAACCATTTCAACGCCTTCTGGGAGTTTGATGGAGCCGGTAACGTCCGTGGTACGGAAATAGAACTGAGGACGATAACCGTTAATGAACGGGGTGTGACGGCCGCCTTCATCTTTCGTCAGGACGTAAACCTGAGCGGTGAATTCGGTGTGGGGATGAATCGTGCCGGGTTTTGCGAGAACTTGTCCTCTTTCGATTTCTTTACGGTCGATACCGCGGAGAAGAGTACCGATGTTATCGCCTGCGTTTGCGTAATCGAGAAGTTTACGGAACATTTCGATACCGGTGATAACGGTTTCTTTCTTTTCGGTGGAAAGACCGACGATTTCTGCTTTGTCCTGAATCTTGATTTGACCACGTTCAACACGGCCCGTAGCAACGGTTCCGCGACCGGTGATGGTGAAAACGTCTTCGACAGGCATAAGGAAGGGCTTGTCGGTGTCGCGTTCGGGAGCGGGGATATAGCTGTCTACCGCGTCAAGGAGTTCCTGAATGCATTTGGTTGAGGGATCGTCAACTCTGCCGTCGAGAAGAGCCTGCATAGCAAGAAGTGCAGAACCGCGGATGATAGGAGTATCGTCGCCGGGGAAATCATAGCTCGAAAGGAGTTCGCGAACTTCCATTTCAACGAGTTCAAGAAGTTCTTCGTCGTCGACCTGGTCGCATTTGTTAAGGAATACTACGATATAGGGAACACCGACCTGACGAGCAAGAAGGATGTGTTCACGAGTCTGAGGCATAGGACCGTCGGATGCAGCGACAACAAGGATTGCGCCGTCCATCTGAGCAGCACCGGTGATCATGTTCTTGACATAGTCGGCGTGACCCGGGCAGTCAACGTGAGCATAGTGACGGTTTGCGGTTTCGTATTCAACGTGTGCGGTGTTGATCGTGATTCCACGTGCTTTCTCTTCGGGAGCTTTGTCGATTTCGTCATATTTCATGACTTTTGCATTACCCTTCGCCGCGCAGTACATGGTGATAGCAGCGGTAAGGGTGGTTTTGCCGTGGTCAACGTGGCCGATAGTGCCGATGTTAACGTGGGGTTTTGTTCTTTCAAATTTAGCTTTTGCCATTTTTGAATCCTCCTACAAATTCTGATGTTTTATTTTTATTTTAATGCAAAGCATTAATAGCGGTTATTTTCCGAGAATTTTCTCGGTGATGCTCTTCGGCACTTCTTTATAGTGGCTGAAAAACATCGTAAAGTTTGCACGGCCCTGAGTGATGCTTCTGAGGTTGGTTGCGTAACCGAACATTTCGGAAAGAGGCACTCTCGCATCAATCTGGTAAATGCCGTTGTTGGGTTCCATACCCGCGATTTCGCCGCGACGTCCGGTAATGCTTCCCATGCAGTCGCCGAGATAATCTTCGGGGGTGGTAACTTCGACCTTCATAATAGGTTCAAGAAGGATAGGACCTGCTTCCTTGCAACCTTCCTTGAAAGCCATTGACGCAGCGATTCTGTAAGCGATTTCGCTGCTGTCGACGTCGTGATAACTTCCGTCGACGACAGTTGCTTTGAAGTCAACCGTTTCGTATCCGGCAAGGACGCCGCTGCGAGACGCTTCTCTGATGCCGTATTCGATTGCGGGAATGTATTCTTTCGGAATGCATCCGCCGACCGTTTGGTCTTCGAATTTGAAGCCGGAGCCGGCTTCCAGCGGTTCAAACACGACGGTACAATCGCCGTATTGTCCTTTACCGCCCGACTGACGGACGTATTTGCCTTGTTTCTTAACGGTTTTCGTAATGGTTTCGCGATATGCGACCTGCGGTTTACCGACGTTGGCTTCGACGTGGAATTCGCGAAGCATTCTGTCGACGATAACTTCCAGGTGCAACTCGCCCATACCCGCGATGATGGTTTGTCCGGTTTCCTGATCGGTGTAAGCCTTGAACGTCGGGTCTTCTTCGGAAAGCTTTTGAAGCGCGATGCCCATTTTTTCCTGACCTGCTTTCGTCTTAGGCTCGATAGCGACCCTGATAACGGGTTCGGGGAAGGTCATTTGTTCCAAAATAATGGGGTGGTTAATATCGCAAAGCGTATCGCCCGTGGAACTTTCTTTCAACCCTACGACCGCGACGATGTCGCCCGCATACGCTTCTTCAATATCCTGACGGTTATTTGCGTGCATACGCAAAATTCTTCCGATACGTTCACGCTTGCCCTTTGTGGCGTTTATGAGCGTCATACCCGTTTTCATCGTGCCGCTGTACAAACGTACGAACGCGATTCTTCCGACGAAGGGGTCGGTCATTATTTTGAACAGGAGCGCGCTCAAAGGTTCGCTGTCGCTGCTGTGTCTTAATTCTTCCTTGTCGGTCTTCGGATTGACGCCTTCGATTGAAGGAATATCCAAAGGAGAAGGAAGGTATTCCACAATAGCGTCAAGGAGGTTTTGTACGCCCTTGTTTCTGTATGAACTTCCGCACAGTACGGGAACCATTTTCAAAGCGATGGTTGCTTTTCTGATTGCGGGTTTCAGTTCTTCCGCGGTAATTTCCTTACCGTCGAGGAACTCTTCCATAATGGTGTCGTCAAAATCCGAAACCGCTTCGATAAGAGTGGTGCGGGCTTCTTCCGCAATTTCTTTCATATCGTCGGGAATATCGGTAATTTCGACGTTTACACCCAGTTCGTCCTTGTAAATGATGGCATGGTTTGCGACAAGGTCTACAACACCCGTGAAATCCGCCTCTCTTCCGATGGGAAGTTCGATAGGAACGGCGTTGGCTTTAAGCCTTTCGTGCATCATACGGACAGCGTTGTCGAAGTTTGCGCCCGTGATGTCCATCTTGTTTACGAAAGCAAGACGGGGTACGCGATATTTGTCGGCTTGACGCCATACCGCTTCGGACTGCGGCTCGACGCCGCCCTTGGCGCAAAACAATGCGACTGCACCGTCAAGGATACGAAGGCTTCGTTCGACTTCAACGGAAAAGTCAACGTGACCCGGGGTATCGATAATGTTTATACGATGGTTTTTCCAGTATGCGGTGGTAGCGGCGGAAGTGATGGTAATACCTCTTTCCTGCTCCTGCTCCATCCAGTCCATCGTGGCGGTACCCTCGTGCGTTTCGCCGAGTTTATGAACCCTGCCGGTATAAAACAGGATACGCTCGGTCGTTGTGGTCTTTCCCGCATCGATATGAGCCATGATACCTATATTTCTTATGTTTTCAAGCGCAATTTCTCTTGGCATAGTTTAGGTTGTTCTCCCTATTTATAATTAAGATATTCTCATGACTCCCCTTAACAATAAGTATTGGTTGATACAAATTACCAGCGATAATGTGCAAACGCTTTGTTGGCTTCTGCCATACGATGGGTTTCTTCTTTCTTCTTGAAAGCGCCGCCCGTGCTGTTGAAAGCGTCCATAATTTCGCCTGCAAGACGTTCGTCCATCTTTTTCTCGCCGCGTTTTCTTGCGTACAAGGTCATCCAGCGGATGCCCAGCGTTTGTCTTCTGTCAGCGCGGATATCGAGAGGTACCTGATACGTGCTGCCGCCTACTCGTCTTGCTTTGACTTCGACTGCGGGCATCACGTTTTCAAGGGCCTTCGTAAAGACGTCGATTGCCGGTTGGTTTAATTTCTTTTCTACAATATCAAATGCACCGTAAACGATACCTTCGGCAGTTGATTTTTTGCCGTCGTACATTACCTGATTGATGAGTTTCGTAACAACTTTGCTGTTGAACTTCGGATCGGGAAGTACGTCACGTTTAGGTACGCCTGCTCTTCTTGGCATATTAGTAACCTCCTGTTTATTTGGGTGTTGAAATCATCCGATTATTATTTGGGGCGTTTTGCGCCGTACTTGGAACGAGCCTGTCTGCGATTTGCAACGCCTGCCGTGTCCAAAGTGCCGCGAATAATGTGATACCTGACGCCCGGCAAGTCCCTGACACGTCCGCCACGGATAAGTACCACGCTGTGCTCTTGCAGATTGTGACCGATACCGGGGATATAAATCGTACCCTCCATACCGTTTACAAGACGGACACGCGCGATTTTACGAAGCGCCGAGTTAGGTTTCTTAGGGGAAGTCGTGGTGACGGACAAGCATACGCCGCGTTTTTGCGGGCATTGCTGCATAATAGGCGTGGTGCTTTTCTTGACCTGTCTTTCCCTGCCTTGCTTGACTAATTGGTTAATTGTCGGCATTTTTTGCTAACCTCCTGATGTAATTTCGGATGAGCCTATCAGCAACCCGAAGATAAACTCAAACATTTATGGTAACGTCTTTACTTCAACCCCACGACCGCCGCCGGAACGTCGATGCCCGAAATTCTTCCGAGTTCCTTTTTGGAAGGAACGCTTATGATTTCGATACCGTTTTCCCTGCACAAAGCAGTCACGCTGTTTCTGATAAAGCCGTCGGCATTGTCGGCGACGATGACACACTTTACCGTCTTTCCTTCAATGCTTTTAAGCACTTGTTTTGTACCGACCACTTTTTCGGATTCCGAAATGGTCTTTAATAATTTAGTATTTATCATATACTCTCACATTTAGAGTAATAGAAAACATCTTGTAGCAATACTACAAGCCCTAATATAATATCAATAAAAGAACAAGATGTCAAAGAAAAAAACGGGATTTTTATAAAATAATCTCAAAAACCGTGGTAATTTTGCATCAAAAGCAGGCACGCGACGTAAAAACATATCGTCCCCGCCGTGATGAATACGTGAAATACCGCGTGTACGAATCTGAGTTTTATGCCGAACAGTATGCTCCCCGCGATACAAAGCAACGCTCCCGAAAGATAAAGTATCCTCACTGTGTGAGGTATGTACGAAAAATTGATAATGAACGCCGCAAGCATGACCGCGCCGATTACAAAGTCGAGCGTCATCGTTACCGCCTTGAATTTGTCGACGTTCGTCACGCTGAGCGCGACGCTTATGAACGCGATACCGAAACTTACGCCGAGCGCAATATAATTATAGACGTGATTCGACAACAATAAACACACCGCGCAACTGCAACCGATGACAAGAAACGGCACGTCGGAATGATCGACCTTGCGCCAATAATACTTTTTCACGGTGTCCTGAACGGCGTGATAAATCGTCGATATCGTGTATACCGTGATTGCCGAAAGACAGGTGATAATACTTGTCGCGTACGTCCTTGCGTCGAAACTTATCGTGAGCATGTAAATAAGCCCGGCGATATAAAAAAGTATGGGCAATCCGTGCGTAACGCAGTTTGCGATTTCTTCGGGCACGGAATAGTTTACCTTTGAATATTTTCTGCCGTTTACGTCGACTTCGATTATGTTTGCGCTTCTTGTCAGTTTCATCGTTCTTCCCTAAAAAGTCTCGTATGTATTTCCGCAAAACAAGGTGTTTATCGTGCCGTTTTGCAACTTAATGTCTGTTTTTTGCAATTATTCAAGGCTTACCGACGCCGACGCGTCAAGGTCCAAAGACGCCCGTCCTTTGCCTTCTTTTATAAGGTTATAAGCGCACGCGCCGATCATTGCGGCGTTGTCCGTGCAAAGTTTCAAAGGCGGATAAATCACGTTCACTCCGTGCTTTTTTCCGACCTTTTCCATCTCCTCGCGAAGGTGCTTGTTGGACGCGACTCCCCCTGCGATAACGACGGTTTTCAACCCCGTTTTCAGCAGTGCTTTTTCGACGTTTTCGGTCATTACGCCGACCGCCGATTTCTGGAAGGAACACGCGACGTCCGCTTTGTTTACTGCTTCGCCTTTTTGCGCCGCCGTGTGCATGTAATTTATCACCGACGTTTTCAGCCCGCTGTAACTGAAATCGAGGGTGTTTTTGTTGTGAAATCCTTTCGGGAAATCTATCGTGGGTTTCCCGTCTTTTGCAAGTTTTTCGATTTCCGGGCCTCCGGGATAAGGCAACCCCAAAACGCGCGCGACTTTGTCGAATGCTTCGCCGACGGCGTCGTCCTGCGTCGTGCCGATGACTTTTACGTCGTCGTACCCAGTAACTTCCACAATTGCGGTGTGTCCGCCCGACGCAAGCAAGCAAAGATACGGCGGTTCCAGCGATTTGTCCGCGATATAGTTTGCCGAAATGTGCCCCCTGACGTGATTGACCTTAATAAGCGGCACGTTCATTGCGTACGCAAGCGCTTTCGCATACGATACGCCGACAAGCAGCGCGCCCAGAAGTCCCGCTCCGTACGTTACCGCCACGGCGGATATGTCGGAAAGCGACACGTTTGCCTGCTTCAACGCTTCATCGACGGTGTTTCTTATCGCCGAAACGTGATTCCTGCTTGCGATTTCCGGGACAACCCCGCCGAATCGCTTGTGAATCTCGATCTGCGACGCTATGACAAGCGACAATACGTCCCTGCCGCGCGTTACCGCCGCCGACGTTTCGTCGCAACTCGACTCTATCGCAAGAATAAGATAATCGTCCTTGCTTTGAAGTTCCTTGAACTTTTTTGCGGCGATTTCTTCGTACATTAAAGCCTCTTCAAGTATTCCACGATAAACGGCTCGATATCGCCGTCCATAACAGACTGGATATTGCCCGTTTCGTAATTCGTCCTGTGGTCTTTCACCATAGTGTACGGGCAGAAAACGTAACTTCTTATCTGGCTGCCCCATTCGATTTTTTTAAGGTCGCCTTTTATGGAATTGGCTTCCGCCATTTGTTCTTCTTCGCGTTTTTCAATGAGTTTCGATTTCAGCATACGCATGCAGACTTCGCGGTTCTGAATCTGGCTGCGCTCGTTCTGACAAGCGACGATAATGCCCGTCGGGATATGCGTGATACGCACCGCGCTTTCGGTTTTGTTGACGTGCTGACCGCCCGCGCCGCCCGAACGATAGGTATCGACTTTCAGGTCTTCCGGGCGAATTTCGATTTCTTCGTCGTTGATGATTTCGGGCATTACTTCGACCGATGCGAACGACGTGTGTCGGCGCGACTGCGAATCGAACGGGGAAATTCTGACAAGGCGGTGTATGCCTTTTTCGGCTTTCAGATATCCGTACGCATTGTCGCCTTCCGCCGTGAACGTTACGCTTTTTATGCCCGCTTCGTCGCCTTCCAGCAGGTCAAGGACTTTCATCTGATAACCCTTTCTTTCGATATATCTCGAATACATGCGATACAGCATCTGCACCCAATCCTGCGCTTCCGTACCGCCTGCGCCCGCATGCAAAGTAATGATTGCGTTGAGCGAGTCGTATTTGCCTTTTAAAAGCGCGTCAAGCCTTAAATGCTCGATTTTGTCGGTTAAACCCGCGATTTCGGCATTTACGCTTTCGACTTCGCTTTCGTCGTCGGCTTCTTCGGCAAGCTCGATAAGGACTTTTACGTCCTCGACTTCCGCCCTTACTTTTTCAAATTTCTGGATTTTCGTTTCCAGCATTTTCAACTCGCGGTTGACTTCTCCCGCGTGCGCCATATTATCCCAGAAACCGTCCGAGTGCTGTTCTTTCGTAAGGACGTCGACGCGGGCTTTCAGACTGTCGAGGTCAAATGCGTCCGCAACCATTTTAAGGGTATCGTCAAATTCCTTTATTTTATTTTTCTGATTGAAAAAATCTACCATAGTCGTTAATTATTCTGGTTTCTTCCGCAGCAGTTCTTGTATTTTTTGCCCGATCCGCACGGACACGGATCGTTTCTGCCGACCTTGCCTGCGCTCTTCACGGGTTTCGCCTTGTTGTTGACGCGCTCGACGCCCTGCTTAACTTCGCCGTCCTCGCTTCTTTCCACGGTGACTTTCATAAGGGTAATCGCCGTGTCGCGACGAATGTTGTCGATCATTTCGTCAAACATTTCAAAGCCTTCTTTCTGATATTCCTGCACGGGATTGTGCTGACCGTATCCGCGAAGTCCGATACCTTCCCTGAGACTCGACATTGCGTCGATATGATCCATCCACCTGCTGTCGACGTTTCGTAAAAGCACAAATCTTTCAAGGTCGTGGAAGTCAAGACCGACCGATTCGCAATACTTGACCTTTTCTTCAAGGAGGTCTTTCGCTTTTGCGGCAACTTCTTCGACAAGCCCTTCGCGGCTGAGTTTTTTGGCTTTTTCCGCCGTGATAAACGCGGTACCTTCGGGGAAAAGTCTTTGTTCGAGCGCGCGGTTGAATGCTTCGAGATCCCACTCGTCAACGGGCTTTTCGTCGTCGTAATAGAACCCGACGATTTCCCTTGCGACAGGCTCGATCATATCGACGACCTGCGCGTGTACGTCAACGCCGTCCAGAACCTTGTTGCGCTCTTCGTAAATGATTTCGCGCTGTTTGTTCATGACGTCGTCGTAACTCAGCACGCTCTTTCTGATTGAGAAGTTGCGGCTTTCGACCATGCGCTGAGCGCGTTCGATCTGCTTGCTGATGACGCTGTTCGAAATCGCCATATCGTCGTCGACGTTCATCATTTCGGTGATGCGTTTCAACTTATCGCCGCCGAAAATCCTTGCGATGTCGTCTTCAAGAGAGATATAGAAAATCGAACTGCCTTTGTCGCCCTGACGTCCGCTTCGACCGCGCAACTGATTGTCGATACGGCGGCTTTCGTGGCGTTCCGTGCCGATTATGCGAAGACCGCCCGCCTCGATGACTTCTTCCTTTTCCTTGTCGCAAGTTTCCTTGTACGACTTATAATATCTTTGGTATTCGTCACGAAGTTTAATAAGGTTTTCGTCGTCGAGTTTCACAAACGACGTTGCGGTTTCGATATCTTCCGTGCTGTATCCTTCTTTTTCAAGGCGTTGTTTGGCAAGATATTCGGGATTTCCGCCCAGCATAATATCGGTGCCTCGGCCTGCCATGTTCGTGGCGATGGTAACCGCGCCGATTCTGCCCGCCTGCGCGACGATATCCGCTTCCATCTTATGGTTTTTCGCATTCAATACGTTGTGGAAAATGCGTTCTCTGTGCAGAATTTTTGACAAAAGTTCCGACTTTTCGACGGAAACCGTGCCGACAAGCACCGGCTGACGACGTTCCGCACAATCTTTGATATCCTTGATAATCGCGTCGATTTTGCCCGATTTTTTCGTATAAATCTGGTCGTTTTCGTCGATTCTTATCATCGGAAGGTTGGTGGGGATAACCACGACGTCAAGGTTATAGATATTCTGGAATTCTTCTTCTTCCGTCTTCGCCGTACCCGTCATACCCGACAGTTTTTTGTAAAGGCGGAAGTAGTTTTGAAGGGTAATCGTCGCAAGAGTGCGGTTTTCGCTTTGTACCCTTACGTTTTCTTTCGCTTCGATCGCCTGATGCAGACCGTCGCTGAAACGACGTCCCGTCATAACGCGGCCGGTGAATTCGTCGACGATAAGCACCTGTCCGTCCTGTACGATGTAATCGACGTCCTTTTTCATTATGACGTTGGCTTTCATCGCCTGATTGATATAGTGGTTAAGCGCGGTGTTGTCAAGGTCGGTAAGGTTTTGCACCCCAAAGAATTTCTCGGCTTTCGCGACGCCTTCGTCGGTGAGATTGACCGTCTTTTCCTTTTCTTCGTGGGTGTAATCTTCGCCTTCTTTCAACGTCCTTGCGAAACGGTTTGCGCGGATATACATATCGCTCGATTTATCGCCGCGTCCCGAAATGATAAGGGGTGTGCGCGCTTCGTCGATGAGTATGCTGTCCACTTCGTCCACGATTGCAAAGGCGTGTCCGCGCTGTACGCGGTCTTCTTTCGTGACCGCCATATTGTCGCGAAGGTAATCGAAGCCGAATTCGTTGTTCGTGCCGTAAGTTATATCGGCGTTATAGGCGGCTTTTTTGTCTTCCGTCTTCATATCGTGCAAAATAACGCCGACGCTCATTCCGAGGAATCTGTAAATCTTTCCCATCCACTCGGCGTCGCGCTTTGCAAGGTAATCGTTGACGGTAACTACGTGTACGCCGTTCCCCGTAAGCGCGTTGAGATACGCCGGCAGCGTTTCGACAAGCGTTTTTCCTTCGCCGGTCTTCATTTCTGCGATGCGTCCCTGATGCAAGGTGATGCCGCCCAGAAGCTGCACGTAATAATGACGAAGCCCGGTAACCCTCGTCGACGCCTCTCTTACCGCCGCAAACGCTTCGGGCAGAAGTGCGTCCAGCTTTTCGCCGTTATTGTATCTTTCTTTCAATGCCGGTGTAATCGCTTGCAGCTCTTCGTCGGACATAGCCTTAAATCTTTCCGACAATTCTTCAACCTTATCGGCAATCTTTTTCAGTTTTCTGACGTTTCTTTCGTTCTCGTCAAAAAGCGTGCTGAAAATACCCATTTAATCTCCTTGTGCGCGTGCGCGCAAAAAAATGACTTTTTTATATAATACACTAAATTAGTTTTTGTGTAAAGCGTTGGCGTTATCTTCGGCGATTTCGCCTTTTTCGCCGTCGGGTTTGAACGCGGTTTGCGCCGCCGTTATCGAATAAACCTTGCGTGCGCCCGCGAGTTTTAGTACTCTCGCGCATTCGTTTATCGTCGCGCCCGTCGTGTAAACGTCGTCGATGACAAGCACGTTTTTGCCCTTGATTTCGTCGGCGCGGACAACGTCGAAAACGCCTTTCAGGTTTTCACGACGCTCTTTTGCGGTCAATTTCTTCTGTCTGTCGGTTTCTTTGACCTTTTTGAGATTGTCGAAAACCGAAAGCCCGGTGCGAAGTCCGACCTCTTTTGCAAGAAGTTCCGACTGATTGTAGCCCCTTTCTTTTTCTTCTTTTTCAGTCATCGGGACGTACAAAATGAAGTCGCAATTGAAATTTCCCGTGAAGTATTCGTCCGCCATCGCTTTCGCAAGTTCTTTCGCGATATAAAGTTTGTTGCCGAATTTAAGTTTTTTGACAAGGTCGCTTGCCGTTTTTTCGTAAATGAACGGCGAACGATTCATATCGAAGTATTTATCGAAGCGGGTGCAGTTGTCACAGTAGTCCGCCTCGTTTCTCATTCTTATGCCGCAGATTTTGCAGCGATGCCCGTCGTTTTCGATAAGGTTTAAGTAACATTTTCCGCAAAGATTCAGCCTTGTTTCGTGTTGAAGTTCGTCGCCGCAGTTGACGCAGGTCAGCCCTTCGGGATACAGCAAATCCAGAAACTTATCGGAAAGTTTTTTGAAAAACTCCTTCATCTTAGTCGTATTCACCGTACGCCTCCGTCAGAAATCTTGTGAGCAACGTATAACGTTTTGCAGTGTAATTGTTCCTGACCATACGCTTTACGACGTCTTCCGCGCCCACGATGACGCACAGGTCTTTCGCGCGGGTTACGGCGGTGTACAAAAGGTTTCTGGTCATTATGAAATAGTTCCCCTGCGAGAGCGCGACAACCACCGCCTTGAACTCGCTTCCCTGCGATTTATGCACCGAAACGGCGTATGCCGGGATAATCTGGTCAATATCGCTTAATGAATATTCCGACACTTTATTATCGTCAAAACGAACGTTAAACTTCATATTTTGTCGGTCGATACTTTCGATAAAGCCCGTATCGCCGTTGAAAACGCCTGCCCCGCGTTTAATTCTTCCGTCAACTTCTTCAAACCATTCCTGCTCGTAATTATTGACGGTCTGCATTATTTTATCACCTTCGCGGAAGGTGTATTCGCCGCATTTTATGTCGTCGGAAGAATCCTTTTTCGGGTTAAGGCTGTCCCTTATCGCAGCGTTTAAGCTGATGACGCCCGCAACGCCCTTTTTCATCGGACACAGTACCTGCACGTCGGTCTGCTCGCATTTCAGATACTTCGGCAGTCTTGTCGTGACAAGCGCTTCGACCTCGGCTTTGACTTCGGTCGGGTCGGACTTGTCGACAAAGAAAAAGTCTTTTGCGCGGTTGTCGAGCACAGGCATTTTGCCGTGATTTATAAGGTGCGCGTTTTCGATAATCATACTGCCGTCGGACTGACGGTAGATTTTGTCAAGATACGTTATTTTGAAAAGTCCCGACGCGATTACGTCCGCAAGAACGTTGCCCGCGCCCACCGACGCAAGCTGATCCTTGTCGCCCACGAGTATTAGCGTCGCGCCGTCCTGCAACGCCTTGACAAGGCTTGAAAAGACGTATTCGTCAACCATACTCACTTCGTCGACGATGACGACGTCCACGGGGATTTTCGTGTTTTCGTTGTAAGTGAAATAGCCTTTGCCGTCCTTGAAATCGAGGTCAAGCAGGCGGTGAATGGTTTTCGCTTCTTCACCCGTTGCCTCGCCCATACGTTTCGCCGCGCGTCCCGTTGGCGCGCACAGCTGATAGGACAGCTTCAAAAATTTGAGAATGTGCAGAATGCACTTTATTATCGTGGTTTTGCCCGTGCCGGGGCCGCCCGTTATGACGTGCACGCCGGAATTAAGGCTGTTCGACACGGCTTCGCGCTGCTTTTCGTGCAGTTTTATGCCGCTCATTTCTTCAAACTTATCGATTTGTTCCGAAAAATCCACTTCGATGCCGCCGTGCGCCGCTTCGAGTAGCGCAAGTCGTCTTGCAATCGTTTTTTCGGTAAGGTAGCTTTTGTAAAGCATATAAAAGCGCGCGTTATCGACGACGTAGTCTTTGATTTCCGCCAGGAAAATAAGGTCTTCGATATTGCACTCCATCTTTTCAAGATAAGTTTCGTCAAATCCCAAAAGGGATAAAAGTTCTTTTTTAAGTATATCGTCGGGAAGCGCGGTGTGCCCGCTCTTGTTTGACGCTTCTTTAAGGGTATAAATTATGCCCGCCCGAATTCTGAAATCGCTGTCTTTCGTGATTCCGACTTCCTGTGCGATTTTGTCGGCGGTCTGAAACCCGACGCGTTCCACGTCGGAAATAAGTTGATACGGATTGGTTTTTATGACTTCTTCGGTGCGCGCGCCGTACGTTTTATAGATTTTAAGCGCAAGGTTTAAGGACACGTCGAAGCGTTGAAGATATACAAGCGTATCCTGCATTTCGCCGTGCTCGCGAAGGGTGGCGCATATTTCCGCCGCCTTTTTCGCGCTGATTCCTTTCACTTCGGCAAGTTTTTCGGGGCTTGTTTTCATCACGTCGAGGGTGCGCTCGCCGAAACGCTCCACGATATTCCTTGCGGTAACTTCGCCGACGCCCTTAAAAATTCCGCTTTTCAGAAACTTTTCGATTGCCGCCGCGCCGTCGGGCTCGACAACTTTCACGCTTTCCGCAAGAAACTGCAAGCCGTGTCTTGTGTGGTACTTATAGTCGCCGGTAAGTTCCAGCCGCATACCTTCGTAAATTTCCGGAAAAACGCCGACAGCGGTGACGTAATCACCGCTGCTTCTTAAATCGACGACAGTATAACCGTTGTCTTCGTTTCTGAAAATAATTTTTTCGACGTCGCCCGAGATAATCATTACTTAATCTCCGCTACCGCTTTTTTAAGTTCCTCCGTTTTGTCGGTCTTTTCCCAAGTAACGTCGTTTCTTCCGAGATGGCCGTAGTTGGCAACCTTTCTGTAAACGGGTTTGCGTAAGTCAAGGTTGTTGATGATTGCAAGCGGACGGAAGTCAAACACTTTCAGCACCGCTTTTGTCAGAATTTCGTCGGACACTACGCCCGTGCCGAACGTGTTCAAGGACACCGAAACGGGGCGTGCGCGACCGATTGCATAGGCAACCTCGATTTCGCATTTCTTTGCAAGTTTTGCCGCAACGACGTTTTTACAGACGTATCTTGCCATGTAAAGTGCGCTTCTGTCAACTTTCGTGGGATCTTTTCCTGAAAGCGCGCCGCCGCCGTGCGGGCAATATCCGCCGTACGTATCGACGATGATTTTACGTCCCGTAAGCCCGCTGTCGCCGTGCGGTCCGCCGATAACGAACCTGCCCGTGGGGTTGACGAAAATCTTTGTATCGTCGTCGATAAGGTTTTCGGGGATTGTGGTTTTTATGACCTTTTCGATAATATCTTTTCTTATTTGTTCCTGCGTTACGTCGGGGTTGTGCTGTGCGGAAATGACAACCGTATCGACGCGTTTCACAACGCCGTCGTCATATTCGACGGTAACCTGTGATTTCCCGTCGGGGCGCAAGTACGAAAGGGTGCCGTCTTTTCTCACCGCCGTGAGTTTTTTGGTGAGCGCGTGCGACAGCACGATGGGCATCGGCATAAGTTCTTCCGTTTCGTCGCAGGCGAAACCGAACATCATACCCTGATCCCCCGCGCCGGTTTTGTCGATAATATCGCCGTCGAATTCCTGCGCGTCGTTGACGCCCATTGCGATATCGGGCGATTGCTCGTTGATCGCGGTGAGAACCGAGCAGGTGTTGTAGTCGAATCCCAGGTCGCTGCTGTCGTAACCGACGTCTTTGATGACGTCGCGCGCGATTTTCGAGATGTCGGAATAGCAATCCGCCGTGATTTCGCCCATTACGAACACGACGCCCGTCGTCGCGCAAACTTCGCACGCAACGTGAGCCCCGGGATCTTTTGCAAGAATATCGTCAAGGATAGCGTCCGCGATCTGGTCGCAAACCTTATCGGGATGTCCTTCGGTAACACTTTCTGATGTAAACAGTCTTTTCATAGTATCTCCAAAAAATCGGCGGTCAAAAAGGATATACTTCCGATGTGACCGCCGTGTATTTGTTATTCGTTGTCGTAATCGCCGAGGGTGTCGTCGAATTCCTTATCTTCGAAAGTGCAGGTAACCGGCTTTTCGGGATGATCCACAACGGGAGCGGTGGTGATGTTTTTGTAAATCTTCATACCGGTGCCGGCGGGGATAAGTTTACCTATGATAACGTTTTCTTTCAGACCGAGCAACGGATCGATTTTGTTCTTGATTGCGGCGTCGGTAAGTACGCGGGCGGTTTCCTGGAACGATGCCGCCGACAGGAAGGATTCCGTCGCGAGAGCGGCTTTCGTGATACCGAGCAACGTACGTTTTGCCTTTGCGGGTTCTCCGCCGTTTTCAAGGGTTTTTTGGTTGGCGTCTTCGTACTCAAAGATGTCGACGAGCGTGCCAGGGAGCATATCGGTGCTGCCCTGCGACTCGATCTTGACCTTTCTGAGCATCTGGCGGACGATGACTTCGATATGTTTATCGTTGATATCGACGCCGGAGTTTCTGTACGCCGACTGGACTTCTTTCGTTACGTAATCCTGTACACCTTTTACGCCGCGTGCGCGGAGCATATCTTGCAGGTTGATTGAACCTTGGGTGAACGGATCGCCCGGTTCCACCTTGCTGCCGTTATCGACTTTGAGTTTCGCGCCGTAAGGAATCGCGTACGATTTGGTTTCGCCGTCAGCGCTCGTAACGATGATTTCACGGTCGTTGTTGGTGCGGGTTACGACGCCGCTGTTTTCCGCGATGACCGCCTGTCCCTTGGGACGACGCGCTTCAAACAATTCTTCGACACGGGGAAGACCTTGCGTAATATCGTCCGACGTTGCAACGCCACCCGAGTGGAATGTACGCATTGTAAGCTGCGTGCCCGGTTCGCCGATTGATTGCGCCGCGATGATACCGACCGCTTCGCCGAGTTTTACGGGGTTGCCGCTCGCCATATTCTTGCCGTAGCATTTCGCGCAGACGCCGTGGCGTGTTTTGCACGAAAGAATGCTTCTGATTGCGACTTTCGGCAGTTTTTTGAGATCGGAGCCGTTCTTAATCCATTCGTCGGTAAGAATTTTGTCGATTTCCTGCGCCTTGTCGGGAAGGATCATCGTATCCGCTTCCACAAGCACCTCGCCGGTGACGGGATGCAGGACGGGTTTCACCGTATATCTGCCGTCGATACGTTCCGCAAGAGTTTCAAGTCTGTTCTTGCCGTCGTAAATTGCCGTGACTTCGACGCCTTTCGTGTCGCCGCAATCGTCCTCGTTGACGATGACGTCCTGCGATACGTCGACAAGACGACGGGTAAGATATCCCGAGTCTGCCGTTTTAAGAGCGGTATCCGCCAGACCTTTACGTCCGCCGTGCGACGAAATGAAGTATTCAAGAACGGAAAGCCCTTCGCGGTAGTTTGCCTTGACGGGAAGTTCGATCGTTCTGCCCGACGGGTCGGAAACAAGTCCACGCATACCTGCAAGCTGACGAATCTGTCCCATGTTACCACGAGCGCCGGAGTTCGCCATCATCCAGATGGGGTTGAAGGGATCCATTTCGGATTTAAGTTCTTCGGTAACTTCGTCGGTGGCTTTCTTCCAGGTTTCGACAACTGCATTGTAGCGTTCGTCTTCCGAGATGATACCGCGACGGAAGTTCTTTTCGACGTTGACGATTGCGTCATCGGCTTTCTTGATGATTGCCTCTTTGCCTTCGGGAATATGCATATCGAAAACGCTTGTCGTTACGCCCGACAAAGTCGAGTATTTATAGCCAAGGCTCTTGATAGCGTCGGCGACTTTTGCGGTTTCGGTTGCGCCCTTGTACTTAAAGCAGTTATCGACGATTTTGTTGAGTTCCTGCTTGCGAAGAGCGATAATGCCCTTGCTTTCGTTGATAAGCCCTTCGACTTCGAGGTCAAGCATTTGTTCGGGCGTGTCGCGCGGTACGAAATGCAAATCCTGCGGAATGATTTCGTTGAAAATCCAACGACCGATGGAAGTGGTCAGGCGTTTGCTGTACACTTTGCCATCGATTTCCTTTTCAACGCGCATTACGACTTTTGCTTGAAGGTCGATGACGCCGTTTCTGTAAGCGGTCATCGCCTCGTTGGGGGATCTGAATATTTTGCCTTCGCCTTTCGCGCCCGGGCGTATGATAGTAAGGTAATAAGAACCTATTACCATATCCTGTGTAAGAGAGATGATCGGGTGACCGTCCGAAAGTTTCAAAATGTTGTTGGTGGACAACATAAGGATTCTGGCTTCGGCTTGCGCCTCGATCGACAAAGGTACGTGGACTGCCATCTGGTCGCCGTCGAAGTCGGCGTTGAACGCGCCGCAGGCAAGCGGATGAAGTTTGATTGCGCGACCTTCGACAAGGACGGGTTCAAACGCCTGAATACCAAGCCTGTGAAGCGTCGGAGCACGGTTCAGAAGTACGGGGTGATCCTTGATGACTTCTTCCAGAATGTCCCATACCTGGGGTTTCATCGACTCCACAAAGCGTTTCGCACTCTTAATGTTATGGCAGATGTTGCGTTCCACAAGTTTGTTCATTACGAACGGCTTAAACAACTCAACAGCCATTTCTTTGGGCAAACCGCACTGATAAAGTTTCAGTTCCGGCCCTACGACGATAACGGAACGACCTGAATAGTCGACACGTTTACCAAGCAGGTTCTGACGGAAACGGCCTTGTTTACCGCGCAGCATCGAGGACAACGATTTAAGGTCGCGGTTGCCGCTGCCGGTGACCGCTTTGCCCCTTCTGCCGTTATCGATAAGAGCATCGACGGCTTCTTGGAGCATACGTTTTTCGTTGTGAATGATGGTGTCGGGCGCGCCGAGTTCTTTCAGGTGTTTCAGACGATTGTTACGGTTGATAACGCGTCTGTAAAGGTCGTTAAGGTCGCTCGTTGCGAAACGTCCGCCGTCAAGCTGAATCATCGGGCGAAGTTCGGGCGGGAGAACGGGGATAACGTCCAGAATCATCCATTCGGGGCGGTTGCCGCTGATGCGGAACGCTTCCACGATTTCAAGACGTTTTACCGCGCGCAGTCTTTTTTGTCCGACGGAATTCGCGACGATGTCTTTCAGAATTTTGCTTTCCTTATCGAGGTCGATTTCGATAAGAAGTTCTTTTATCGCTTCCGCACCCATTCCGACGCGGAAAGCCTTGCTGCCGTATTTTTCGCAAAGTTCGCGATATTCACGGTCGGTAAGGACTTGTTTTTTATGGATTTCGGGGACTTCGCCCGGATCGAGAACGATATGGGATACGAAGTACAAAACCTGTTCAAGCTCCTTCGGGGAAATATCCGCCATAAGGCTGATACGCGAAGGAACGCCGCGGAAATACCAGATATGCGATACGGGCGCCGCAAGTTCGATATGTCCCATACGTTCGCGACGGACTTTCGCTTTCGTTACTTCGACGCCGCACTTTTCGCAGATGACGCCCTTGTAACGGATGCGTTTATATTTGCCGCAGTGGCATTCCCAGTCTTTCGTGGGCCCGAAGATTTTCTCGCAGAAAAGTCCGCCGGGCTCGGGTTTTTGTGTCCTGTAATTTATCGTTTCGGGTTTAAGAACCTCGCCGTACGACCATTCCCTGATTTTTTCAGGGCTGGCAATACCGATTTGCATTGAATCGAAAGAACTTAATTCATACATAATGCCGATACCTCCTTACTCAGCATCGTCCGACGCGTTGTCGGCCATATCCTTGAAAATATCGTTATCGAAATCAGCGTCGCTGTCGTCGAACAGATTGTCGCCGAACAGATCGCCTTCGTCAACGTTGTCAACCTTGAACAAGTCGTCGATGTCGACTTCCGCAAGTTCTTCGTCTTTCTTATCCGCGTTGAACGCAACGGTGTCTGCGTCTTCTTCGGTGAAGTCGCGGAGTTTGACCTCGTCATGTTCTTCGGTAAGAACTTTGACGTCAAGAGCCAACGATTGCAATTCTTTGATAAGAACCTTGAACGATTCGGGGATACCCGGTTCGGACACGTTGTTGCCTTTCACGATATTTTCGTAAGTCTTGACACGTCCCACGACGTCGTCCGACTTAACGGTGATGATTTCCTGCAAAATGTTTGCCGCGCCGTATGCGTACAACGCCCAGACTTCCATTTCGCCGAAACGCTGTCCGCCGAATTGCGCCTTGCCGCCAAGGGGCTGCTGCGTTACCACGCTGTACGGACCCGTGCTTCTTGCGTGAATCTTGTCGTCGACAAGGTGAGCAAGTTTAAGGTAGTACATGTAGCCGACCGTTACGCGGTTTTCGAAAGGTTCGCCCGTGCGGCCGTCGAAAAGTTGAATTTTGCCGTCTTCGGGAAGTCCGTTTTCCTGCAAAAGTTGTTTGATGTCGTTTTCGGACGCGCCGTCGAATACGGGGGTTGCGATCTTCCAGTCAAGCATTTTCGCGACAAGTCCCAAGTGAACTTCAAGAACCTGACCGATATTCATACGGGAAGGAACGCCCAACGGGTTCAACACGATTTGCAGCGGCGTACCGTCTGCCATAAACGGCATGTCTTCTTTGGGAAGAACGCGGGACACGACGCCTTTGTTACCGTGACGGCCCGCCATCTTGTCGCCGACCGAAATCTTACGTTTTTGCGCGATATATACGCGCACCTGTTTGTTGACGCCGGGAGCAAGCTCGTCCCTGTTCTTTCTTGTGAAGATTTTCACGTCGACAACGATACCGCTTTCGCCGTGAGGCACACGGAGGGACGTATCGCGCACTTCTCTTGCTTTATCGCCGAAAATTGCACGAAGAAGTCTTTCTTCGGGCGTAAGTTCGGTTTCGCCCTTCGGGGTGACTTTACCGACGAGAATGTCGCCGCTTCTGACTTCCGCGCCGACTCTGACGATACCGTCTTCGTCCAGGTTTTTAAGAGCCTCTTCCGAAAGGTTGGGAATATCTCTCGTTATTTGTTCTTCGCCGAGTCTCGTTTCGCGGGCTTCGCTTTCGTATTCTTCGATGTGGATCGAGGTGAAAACGTCATCGCGTACGAGTTGTTCGGAAATAAGTACCGCGTCTTCGTAGTTATAGCCTTCCCAGCTCATGAAGCCGATAAGGATATTTCTGCCAAGCGCGAGTTCGCCGTTCTGGGTTGAAGGACCGTCCGCAAGGATCATACCCTTCGTCACCTTCTGACCGCTGACCACGATAGGTTTCTGGTTGATGCAGGTGCTTTGGTTGCTGCGCACGAATTTCGAGGTGTAGTAAGTATCGTCTTCGCCGTCGGGACGAGCCACGACGATTTTGTCTGCGTCGACGTATTTTACGATACCGTCGTTTTTGGCGATGATAAGCACGCCGCTGTCGTATGCGATCTTATGTTCGACGCCGGTTGCGATCATCGGCGCTTCGGGACGAAGCAGAGGCACTGCCTGACGCTGCATGTTCGAGCCCATCAACGCACGGTTCGTATCGTCGTTTTCAAGGAACGGAATAAGGGCGGTTGCAATGGATACCAACTGTTTGGGCGATACGTCCATATAGTCGACGCGGCTTACGTCAACCTCGCGGATATCTTCGCGGATACGGCACGTAACGCGTTGGTGAATGAATTTTCCGTTTTCGTCAAGCGTTTCGCTGGCTTGCGCGATGACGTACTTATCTTCCTCGTCCGCCGCCATATAAGTGACGTCGTCGGTAACGATGCCTTCGGGTTTTTTGACCTTTCTGTACGGCGATTCGATAAATCCGTATTCGTTGATGCGTGCGTACGAAGCAAGCGAAGTGATAAGACCGATGTTCTGTCCTTCGGGCGTTTCTACCGGGCACATACGACCGTAGTGAGTGTGGTGAACGTCACGGACTTCGAAGCCGGCTCTTTCCCTTGACAAACCGCCGGGGCCGAGAGCGGAAACTTTACGTTTGTGCGTGAGTTCCGCAATGGGGTTGGGCTGTTCCATGAACTGCGACAACTGGGAGCTTCCGAAGAATTCCTTGATTGCGCTTGCCACGGGACGGGTGTTGATAAGCGTCGAGGGTTTCATATCGGCGGTTTCGGCGGCGATGGACATACGTTCCTTGATAACTCTTTCAAGACGGAGCATACCTTTTCCGAACTGATGTTCCAGAAGTTCGCCGACGGAGCGGACGCGACGGTTAGACAAGTGGTCGATATCGTCGGTCGTGCCGAGACCATAGGAAAGACCTTGGTTGTAAGTGATTGCCGCTACGATGTCTTCAAGCGTCAGGTGTCTTACGACAAGTTCTTTCACGTTGTTTCTTATTGCGTCAAGGCGCGCTTCGTCGCCTTCGACTTCGTCAAGAAGTTTTTTGAGGTTGGGATAATAAACCTTTTCCAGAATTCCGAGTTCCTCGGGATTGCAGTCGACGATTGCGTCAAGGTCGACGGTGTTGTTGCCGATGACTTTGAATTCAATCGTTTTCTTTTCGCCGTCTTTTTCGGCAGAGGAAACTTCGACGTAAACTTCGTTCACGGCGTTGTTCTGGATTTCTTTCGCTTTTTCTTCGGTGATGACCTCGCCTTTTTCGGCAAGGATTTCGCCGGTGAGAACGCTTACGACGTCGCGGGTGATTTTTTGTCCCTCGATACGGGAAGCAAGGCTCAACTTTTTGTTGAACTTATACCTGCCGACTCTCGTAAGGTCGTAACGACGATTGTCGAAGAAGTAATTGTTGATGAGAATATTCGCGCCTTCGAGGGTGGGAACTTCGCCGGGACGCATTCTTCTGAACAGGTCGATTTTGCCCGCTTCTTCGGTGTGCGAGCCTTGCGGATCGCGTTCACAGGTGTCGGCAATCATCTTTTCTTCGAATACGGCGTTGATCTGGTCGTCCGTACCGTAACCCAAAGCCCTTAAAAGCGTGGTTGCGGTGATTTTGCGCTGACGATCGACGTGTACCCAAAGCAAACCGTTGGCGTCCTGCTCGAATTCAAGCCATGCGCCGTGGTTAGGAATCATCTGGTTGGAATAGCGCATTACGCCGTTCTTGTCCCTTTCGCCCTTGTAATAAACGCCCGGGCTTCTGACAAGCTGGCTGACGATAACGCGTTCCGCGCCGTTGATGACGAAACTTCCGCTGTCCGTCATCAAAGGAATATCGCCCATAAAGATTTCTTCCGGCTCTTCGATAACGCCCGTTTCGAGGTTGGTGAGACGAGCCTTTACTTTAAGAGGCACGGCATACGTCGCGTCGCGGTTTTTGCATTCCCTGACCGAATACTTCGGCTCGCCGTCGAGTCTGTAATCGATAAAGGACAATTCCATACGTCCCGAAAAGTCGCGGATGGGCGAATATTCGTCCAGCACGTCTTTGATGCCGTGTTCGAGGAAACTCTTGTACGAATTCTTCTGAACTTCGATGAGGTACGGAATATCGAGCACGTCTTTGATCTTGCTGAAAGAGTAACGCTCGGTATTGCCATACTTTACCTTGTGAACTTTTACTTCTGACATCGTGTAACTCCTTTTTTACTGGAAATTAAATTTTGAAATTATGTTGAAATTTTTGCTACCGTGCATTATAATGAGATAAGTGCATAAGAAGGTTATGTCTTGATGCACCTCGCGAGGGCTAAAACCTCAGTACGACAACGCAAAAAGGCGACATTCGCCCCTACCCTTTCCGACTGATTCGAAAAAGAAAAATATACTTATTCATATTTTTACGCATTTTACGAGTTTACACGAAGTCGCGCAAGATGTCAACCGTTTTTGCTTATATATTTATAAATAAAATAAAAAAAGTACAAAAATAAACGAAAAATAATGAGAATCGACAAATTTTTGAAAATTTCACGCATTATTAAACGCCGCACCGTCGCGCAGGACGCCTGCGACGGCGGCAGAATCGAGGTCAACGGCCGCGACGCGAAACCGTCCAAAGACGTCAAAGCGGGCGATATCGTCGTCGTGCATTTCGGCAACGACACCGTAAAAATCAGAATCCTTGCAACCCCCGACGTCGCAAACAAGGCAAACGCAACAGATTTGTATGAGGTGATCGACGACTGATGTTTGACGTAATTATTCCGGCGGCGGGCGAGAGTTCCCGCTTTTCAGGCAACCTCAACAAACTCTTCTGCACGGTAAACGGCCGTACGGTGCTTGAAAATTCCGTATTGCCCTTTCTTGCTTTTTCCGGTCTTGAAAAAATAATCGTCGCGGTGAACGACGAGAATTTTGCTCGCGCGCGCTCGCTTTTCGACGGATACGAAAACGTAACCGTGATTTTGGGCGGCAGCACCCGCACCGACACCGTGAAACGCGCCCTTGAACGCGTAACTGCCGAATTCGTTCTTATCCACGACGGCGCGAGGCCTTTTGTTTCCGACAATGTGATAAAAAACGTACTTGACGCGCTGAACGACGTCGACGCAGTGGTCCCCGTGATAAAACTCGACGACAGCATCGCGAACGTGAAAAACGGATACCGCGCGGCAGACCGCGAAGATTTCCGCCGCGTTCAGACCCCCCAAGGTTTCAGAACCGAAAAACTGAAAACCGCTTATGCCCGCAATTCTTCGTCATTTACCGACGACGCGTCGGTTTACCTTACTTTGTACGACGATGCGAAAGCCGTGGACGGCGACGTGAAGAACGTCAAAATCACAAGATTTTCCGACCTTGAAACTTCCCTGTACCGCTCGGGCATAGGCATAGATACGCACAAGCTCGTCGAAAATCGGAAACTCGTGCTCGGCGGCGTGGAAATCCCCTTTGAAAAAGGACTGCTCGGTCACAGTGACGCGGACGTCCTGACGCACGCCGTAATGGACGCGATTCTTACCGCAATCGGCGAAAGAGATATCGGCGTTCTTTTCCCCGACACCGACGAAAAATACAAAGGAATTTCCAGCATGCTTCTTTTGAAAGAAGTGTTATCGCGCTTAGATATGCGCGGTTACGTCGTGAAATTCGTTTCGGCAACGGTCGCTTGTCAACGCCCGAAACTTAACCCGTATTTCGACAAAATCCGCACGTCGTTGTCACACGCTCTTTCGATATGCAAGGACAATTTGTCGCTTGCCTTCACGACGACGGAAGGACTTGGTCTCGTCGGCGCGGGCGACGGCATCTCCGTCATCGCTTCCGCAACCGTTGTTGCAAAACAATAGGTTTATAACATCTTTTTTTCAACTTAAAGCGTCTGTTTTGTTGTTTTCAAAACAGACGCATTTTTTTAATGCATGGCACATATTATTTCTTAAAAGGAGAATTTAATATGTCTTTTCAGAAAAAAGTTATGATTTTATCCGATGTCAAAACAGGCGTCGGCAGCGGTATTCTGCGTTTTGTGTCCGACGGCGGGCGCACTGTTTTCAATACTTCTTTGCACGTTGACGACGTTCGGGACGCAACGATGATAATACGAATCGGCGACAAAATTTTGTCGTTTAATGCAGAAAACGGAGAAAGAAATCTCGGCACCCTTTCGCTTTCCGACAACATAGATTGCGTTATCGCAAAAAACGGCAAAACCTTGTATTTCGGCACGACGGGAAACGACAAATTCCGCTGTTTCAACCTGTTATCCGACTTTGAAAAGAAAACGGAAAACCGCAAAAAATCGGCGGTGAAAAAACAAGAAAACAACGTCGAAAAAACACGGAAAAAAGATGAAAACGTCGATTTGTCAACCGCGTCCGAAACCGCCGAAACCGCAAGGTTTTCACCGCCCGACGAACCACCGCAAGATGCCTTAGACGCGGGTTTTCGCGTGGAAAACGCAAGCGTTTCCGCCCCCGATTTCGCAAAAGAAAGTTTTACAGGCAACGATTTTTACCTTGCCGTAAAGCCGCAACTTGACGAAATGTTTATTTGTTTTCCAAAAAACACTGACCTTGAAAACGCCGTTCCGAACAGCAAATGGGTGAACGTTAGCGGCGACGACGGCAATTACGTTGTGGGCTTGATTTTCAACCTTGACGAGGTCGAATACATCTGCTACGGCGTGCCGTACGAAAAAAAGAGCCCGCCACCCGACGAAATCAAAAACGTCTGCGACTGGCTGGCACTGACCGACGACGAAAACGGAAAAGGCTATTACGTCATTTATCAATCGGCAAAAAGCGGAAAAACGTTAAGTCGCGAAGATTTCAACGAATAACTGCTTTTCCGCATAAAAAAAGCGAGGATTTTTTCCTCGCTTTTGTTTTTTATTACCTCTTGTAAATCGCGCGCGGTTTTCCGTGGAAGAAAAGCGCAAGACTGTCGGGGCCCGAATTGCTGCCCACCATCTGGTTGACGTAGTTGTAATCGATTTTTTTGATTTCGGAGAATTTTTCGGTCATCATTTCGCCCAGAAGTTTGATTCCGTCGGGATTGTCGCCGTGGCACAAAATGATTTCGGAGTTGTCTTCGTCGCCCTTTTCGGTTTCAAACAATTCCAAAAACTTTTTGTATACGTTTTTCGTTCCCCTGACCTTTGCGGCGGGATAAACCTTGCCTTCGCCGTCAAGTCCCAGAATAATCTGGATATTGAGAAGGGTTGCGAACATGTATTCGATGCCCGAGATACGGCCGCTTCTTGCAAGATAGGCTTTGTCGCCGACCGTGAAATAATGATGATATCTCGGCGCGTATTCGGTAAGTTTTTTGTGCGCGTCTTCAAGGCTCACACCCTCGTCGCGAAGTTTCACCGCGTCCATTACGCACAGCCCTTCGCCGCCGACGCCTCCGAGACTGTCAACGACTTTCACCGTGCGTCCGGGATATTTTTCCATAAGCTCGGTTGCCGCGATGCAGGCGGAGTTGAAACTGCCGCTCATGCCCGACGAAAACGCGATATGCAAAACGTCGTTGCCCGCTTTCACGTAAGGTTCAAGCGTTTCAAAAGTGATTTCAGCGTTGGACTGACTCGTCTTGGGAATCGCCCCCGCGCGAAGTGTGTCAAAGAACTTTTTCATGTTCTGAATAAAGCCCGTCGTGTCGGTGCGGCATTCCACAATATCGAACTCCGTGTTCGCCTTCCCGATAAAGTCGAGTTTTTTCAGCGTGCCCTTCGGCATCTTCAAAGAGTACGGCATCGGAACGATGGGTATATCATGTTCCTTTTCATATCCGACGGGCATGTCTGCGCACGCGTCGGTGCTTATTACGTAGTTCATTATCAATTCTCCCATAAAAGAATATATAAAATATATCACATTATTTTTATGATGTCAAACCATTGAAAATCACACGCCGAAGCGCGTCGGCATAGGATATAACGAAAGCCCTTGTTTACATATTTTTTCGGAGGTAAAACTATGGGTTGTTTATGCAGAAACAATATTTATCCTTGCAATCCGCCCGCAAGACTTTGCAGCGTGATAGCAGGACCACGCGGTCCCGTCGGACCGCAAGGAATACCGGGGCCTCGCGGCTTCAACGGACTTCGCGGTCCGCAAGGCGTGCCCGGACCTGTCGGTCCGCAGGGGCCTGCCGGTGCAACGGGACCGCAGGGACCGCAAGGCGAAACGGGTGCAACGGGCGCAGTCGGTCCGCAAGGACCTGCCGGTGCAACTGGACCGCAGGGACCGCAAGGCGAAACGGGTGCAACGGGTGCGGTCGGTCCGCAGGGACCTGCCGGTGCGATAGGCCCGCAGGGACCGCAAGGCGAAACGGGTGCGACGGGCGCAGTCGGTCCGCAGGGACCTGCCGGGGCAACTGGACCGCAGGGACCTGCCGGCGTAAGCTACACCGTGCATGCGGAAAACACCGCAACAGAAAGCGTTGCAACCAACACGATTATCCCGATTTCGCAGACCGCACAAAGCACGGGCGGGACGTTTACCGTATCAAATAACGCCGTAAACGTGCCGATTGGCGAATATCTCGTAACTTTCGGCGGCGCGGCGTCGACCACGGGCGCAACCCAGAAAACCATAACTTTGTACGTCAACGGAGCGGCGTCGAACAACGTTGTTTACGACGGTTCCGACACGGGGATTACGTCCGCGGCGAAGACGGTTTATCTGAATTTTTCATCGCCCGGCACGCTGTCGATTTACAACACGACGGCAGACACCGCGTCTTTCAACAACGCGTTTATCACCGTCACGCAGTTGTCGACGACGGCATAAGAACAAAAACAAATAAAAAACCCTCGGCGTTTGCCGAGGGTATTTTTTGTTTTTCGATTATTTGTTGAGAAGTTCCGAGAAGTATTTGATGGTGCGGACCATTTGGCTGGTGTAGCTGTTTTCGTTGTCGTACCAGGAAACGACTTGTACTTCGGAAGTGCCGTTGTCGAGGTTGATGACCATCGTCTGAGTTGCGTCGAACAAGCTGCCGTATCTCATACCGATGATGTCGCTTGAAACGATTTCTTCTTCGTTATAGCCGAAGCTTTCGTTTGCGGCTGCTTTCATAGCGGCGTTGATGTCTTCTTTCTTAACGGTGCCTTCAACGATAGCGGTAAGGATCGTGGTGGAGCCGGTAGGCGTAGGAACGCGTTGTGCGGAGCCGATAAGTTTTCCGTTAAGTTCGGGAATGACAAGACCGATTGCTTTTGCTGCGCCGGTGCTGTTGGGAACGATGTTCACGGCAGCTGCGCGTGCGCGGCGGAGGTCGCCCTTGCGATGCGGTCCGTCAAGAACCATCTGGTCGCCGGTGTAAGCGTGAATGGTAACCATAATGCCCGATTTGATGGGAGCAAAGTCGTTAAGGGCTTTTGCCATCGGAGCGAGGCAGTTGGTGGTGCAGCTTGCGGCGGAGATGATATTGTCGTCTTTATTGAGCGTTTTGTGGTTTACGTTGTAAACGATTGTGGGAAGGTCGTTGCCTGCGGGAGCGGAAATAACGACTTTCTTTGCGCCTGCGGTGATGTGAGCCTGCGCTTTCGCTTTGCTGGTATAGAAACCGGTGCATTCGAGAACAACGTCTACGTCAAGGGCTTTCCAAGGAAGGTCAGCGGCGTTCTTTTGTGCGTAAATGGTGATTTTCTTGCCATCGACAACGATGTAGCCGTCTTCTTTAACGGTGCCGTCCTCGTTAAGAACAGCTTCTGCGCTTTCAACCTTGTGGCTGTTTGCATAGTTACCCTGGGTTGAGTCGTATTTCAAAAGATGAGCGAGCATTCTGGGGCTGGTAAGATCGTTGATAGCGACGATTTCATAACCTTCCGCGCCGAACATTTGTCTGAAAGCAAGACGGCCGATTCTGCCGAATCCGTTGATAGCAACTCTGACGTTTTGTGACATATAGATATCCTCCAAAATTTATATTACGAAGTAATTAACAATCGGAAACCCGAATTGCAAGTACATTTTACCCTTAAAATATAATTTTAACAAGCAAATTTACCCACTTTTTACCAATTATTGTTTATTTTTTAACGATATTTCCAAAAATATTCGAGTAAGTTCCTGATATTTCAAAAATTCGCCCTGTTTTTTTGTTTTTGAGGTTGTATAATTCTTATTAAACTATGTCAATGCGAAGTATCGCAGAAATTATCTTGTCCCGTGCGAAGCACCATGTCATTCCGAGCGAAGCGTGGGAATCGCCGGGAGCGGACACAATTTTACAAGGTTACCCTTCCGGGAGATTGCCACGTCGCGCGTCATAAACTGCGCTTTTAACCAAACAATCGCCACAAGCGACAATTGTTTGTCTTTTGCTTGTTTATTCCTTATCCCCAAAAGTACAAGTATCTTTGGGGGTCCCTGTTTACTCCTCGCAATGACATAAAAAAGCATACTCTCTCTACCGTTTAACGGCGAGATTTTGATGAGATTACGGCGTTCTTGACAGGTTTTTGCGAAGGCGCGTACTTATGCGTACGTAACTGAACAAAGTTCTGTCAAAACGCCGAAAAGGCGCGAATTATCGCCGTTAAACAAGGTGGGACGGGTTAAGACAATCTAACTCCGGCACTACGAACAAACCGTCTTTGCGGATTAACACATCGTCAAAGTAGATTTCACCGCCGCCGACGTCGGGGGTTTGGCGCAAAACCAGATCCCAGTGGACGGCAGACACGTTACCATTGTAAGCATCGTCGTAACAGGCACCCGGCGTAAAATGAATACTGCCGCTGATTTTTTCGTCAAACAGAATATCGCCGATTGCGTTCTTGACATAAGGGTTGACGCCGATTGCGAATTCGCCGACGTAGCGTGCGCCCTCGTCGGTGTCGAAAATCGCGTTTGCCGCCGCAGAATTGTTTGCGGTCGCTTCAATAATTTTGCCGTCTTCGAAAACAAGCCTGACGTCTTCGAAACGGAAGCCGTTTTCGATACTCGGCGCGTTGTAGTGTATCACTCCGTTGACGCTGTTCTTCACGGGGGCGGTGTAAACTTCGCCGTCAGGGATATTCATTCTGCCCGAACAAGTAACCGCGGGAATATCTTTTATGCTGAACGTTAAATCGGTGTCTTTTGCCACAATACGCACTTTATCAGTCTTATTCATCAGATTAACAAGCGGTTGCATTGCTTTTTCCATTTTTGCGTAATCCAAACAGCATACCTTGAAATAAAAATCTTCAAAGGCTTCGGTGCTCATTCCGGCAAGTTGCGACATGCCTTCCGTGGGATAGCGCATGACCACCCATTTGGTTTTGCACACGCGTTGTTCGTGATGCACGGGGTGGTTGTAAATGCGGTTGTACGCCTGCATGCGGTCGTCGGGCACGTCGGACAGTTCGTAACTGTTTTGCCCGCCCCTGACGCCGATGTAACATTGCATTTCGGACATAAGACGCGCGTCGTGCGCCGCCATATGTTCCAGCTGTTCGTCGGTAACGTGTTTAAGAACAGCGCGTTCGACGCGTCTGTCGTGCAGGAAAACGTAAGGTTGTCCGCCCGCCGCATACACCGCGTCCACAAGCGCGTTCACAAAAGAAACGTCGATGCCGAAAGCGTCGATCCAGACCTTTTCGCCCTTTTGAACGCTTATCGAATATTCCACAAGATTCTTTGCCAGCAGTTTTTGTCTTTCATCTGAAATCATAATTAAACCTCTGCTTTTCAATATTTCGTATATATTATAACAGTAAAAACTATGTTTTCAACCGTATATCGGGCGAAATCGACACATTTTTTCAAAGTTGTATTGACATTTTACCGTTTTAAGCCTTAAAATAAATGTAAGGTATATGCCTTTTATTAAGATTATGGGAAAGAACGATAATAAGAAAAAAGTCAAGAAAGCCAACGTCAAGGAATTTCCCGTCGACAGCGCTCTTGAACAGGAAAAGAAAAATCTGAACTCGAAACGCACGGCGTATACGATTTATACCGTGTTCTGTTTCGTCATTGTGTTTGCTGCGGCAGCCGCGGCAGGGTATTTTATGGCAAACAACGTTGCCGCCCTTGCCCAACGCAGATTTATGAAGACGGAATCGTATAAGATGCTTGACATCGCGGCAAAAGCCGCAATCGATACGTCGCTTGCGTACAACGTGCTGTTTTCAAAGTGGTATTACATCGTGATTCTTTACGGAGCGGCGATGCTTATCGTGCTTGCTCTCACTGGCAAAAACCGCATATATCATCTTGTGGGCTTCGGATTCGCTTCGTCGGCGGCAACATTTTTGACGTATTACCTGTCGATAAAAACCTATGCGGGATTTTCGTCGTACGCAGGCATTTTCAATCCGCTTCTTTACTACGTCATCGTGGTCGCGGCGTGCGCGCCCATCGCGCTTGGAATATTCATTCTCGTGATAAAGATTCTTCGTTACAAACACCTTGTCAAAAAGGGAAAGATTATCGAGGATGACGACGCCTATATCCCCTACGAACCCATAAGCGCAGAACAATAATTTCGCCTTTTTTAATGCCGCAACGCCCTTTGCGGTTTTTTTTCGCCTTTTTCGGCATTTTGCGCGGTTTGTAAAAAATTGAAGTATTTTCCAATTTTGTGCGTCTTTTAGTGGAAATTTATCGGCTTTTAATATATAATAGCCTTGACAAAAATAAACATAATAATCAATGGAGGTTATTTATGCCAATAGTTACATCCACCGAAATGTTCAAGAAAGCGTATGAAGGCGGTTACGCAATCGGCGCTTTTAACGTCAACAATATGGAAACCATCCAGGGCATCGTCGAGGCTTGCACCGAAGAAAACGCTCCCGTTATCTTGCAAGTATCCGCGGGCGCAAGAAAGTACGCAAACCCCGTATATCTCCGTCATCTTATCGAGGCGGCATCGGAAGTCAGCGGACTGCCCATCGTAATGCACCTCGATCACGGCGACAGTTTCGAACTTTGCAAATCCTGCGTTGACGGTGGCTTTACTTCGGTTATGATTGACGCGTCGCATCACTCTTTTGAAGAAAATATCAAAATCACGTCGGAAGTCGTCCAATACGCTCACGATCACGGCGTCGTTGTCGAGGCGGAACTCGGCCAGCTGGCAGGCATCGAAGACGCGGTAAACGTCAGCGAAAAGGACGCTTGCTATACCGACCCCAACCAGGTTGAAGAGTTCGTAAGCCGCACGGGCGTCGACTCCCTTGCAATCGCAATCGGCACAAGCCACGGCGCATTCAAGTTCAAGACCGCGCCTCGTCTGCGCTTTGACATCCTTGAAGAAGTCGGCAAACGTCTGCCCGGCTTCCCCATCGTATTGCACGGTGCGTCCAGCATTCCGCAAGAATACGTCGAAACCATTGAAAAGTACGGCGGAAGTATGCCCGGCGCAAAAGGCGTTCCCGAAGATATGCTTCGCGAAGCCGCACGTATGGCTGTTTGCAAAATCAACGTCGACAGCGACCTTCGTATGGCAGCAACCGCCGCTATCCGCGAACATTTCTATAACAATCCTTCGCACTTCGATCCCCGTCAATATCTCGGGCCCGCAAGAGCGGCGATTAAGGAATGCGTCCGCCACAAACTCATCGACGTTTTGGGTTGTGCAGGCAAAGCATAATTCAGCAAAAACAAAAGACACTCGCACTGCCGAGTGTCTTTTTTTATGCCCTGTTCGTTTTATTCGTGCGGAGCATACTTTTCCTTAAACTCTTTTAACGGTAACTGCCTCGTTTTTCTTTTCATCGACGAACCGTTTTGAAGTTTTACGATAAAACTGCCATCGTTTTCGGTAAATACCGCGATATTAAAGCCATCGTCGCTTTTAATCTCCCAATCCCGACCGCTTTCGTTCAAAAGTTTTAAAATTTCCCGCTTAAATTCTGTTAAATTCATATTAAATAACAAGCTTCTTGTTGTTTTTCTTTTATTGTACAAGATTCTTGTACTATTGTCAATATGAAAGAATTAAAAATTGCGGACAATATAAGATTTTTCAGAAAGGCGAATAACCTTACCCAAGAAGAATTGTCAAAACAACTCGGCGGAAGCAAAAACCTTGTTTCAAATTATGAAAACGGAATCAGTACGCCCGATATTTACACGCTTGTAAAACTTGCGGATATTTTCGACATCACTCTTGACGAACTCGTTGGACGAGAATAGTTATCAAAATGAAACGTTTAAGTTTGCAGAAAATCTGAAACATTACCGCACACAAGCAGGACTTACCCAAAGTCAACTTGCCGCGCATTTTAACAGCGACAAGTCGTTAATCAGCAATTATGAAAACGGCAAAAACGTTCCCGATATATTCAAAATGTGGGAACTTGCGGATATTTTCGACATTACCCTTGACGAACTTGTCGGAAGAGAATAATTTGTATGAAAAATATTAAAATCGCAGAAAATATCAGGTTTTTTTCGAAAACAGGCGGGGCTTACGCAGGAAGAATTAGCCGCTCGTTTCGGCAGCCGAAAAACCCTTATCAGTAATTACGAAATCGGGCGAAATACGCCGGATATCGAAACTCTGTGGGAACTTGCGGATATCTTCGACATCACAATCGACGAACTCGTTGGACGAGAATAAACTACACAACAAAACCGCACTTTAATGAGTGCGGTTGTTTTTTGCCGTTAAACGGGCGTTTTCGATTGTTTATACTTTCTTTTTGTCGCTTCGCCGCCCCTTAAATGGCGGATTGAAAAGTGATAATCCATAAGACGTTGCACCTTTTCATATGTTTCCTTATCGACGTCTTTCAATTTATAAGTTATGTCGGCGTGAAAAGTGCTTTTCGACACGCCGAATTTTTTTGCGCCTTCACGCACGGTACACTTGTTTTCCAAGACGTATCGGGCTTCCCTTAAAATCCTTTCGATATTCCTTGCCATTGATTCCCCCTGCTTTATAAAATATGTAGTGGGACAACGGATTTATGACCGTTTAATCGTCGGATTTATCGGGTTTTTGCCAAAGGTTTGCGCGTTCGGGGTGATAGATTGCACCAAGCATTCTTTCGCGGGCGTACGGCACTTCCTTCGTGAGCTTTTTCACAAGTTCGTTGACGTATTCGCGCTGGGTGTGTTTGTTCGCGGGGCACGGATTGTGCAGGACGGGCAGATTCAGTTTGTTGACCGCGCCTTTGACGTCCGATTCGCTTGTGTAAATAAACGGGCGTATCAGCGTTATGCCGCTTCTGTCCATAAAAGATACGGGCTGGAAAGTCGAAAACCTGCCTTCGTACAAAAGCGACAACAGCATGGTTTGCACGACGTCGTCGGCGTGATGTCCGAGGGCGAGTTTGTTAAATCCCAGCTCGATCGCCTTATTGTTAAGCGCGCCCCGGCGCATCTTGCTGCACAGACTGCACGGATTGCTTTCTTTCCTTGCCTCGAAGATGACTTCGGCAATATCGGTGTCGACGACGTAATACGGCACGCCGAGTTCCGCAATATACGCCGACAAAGCCTGTTTTTCGGCGGCAGACGCGTCCTTAAAGCCCATGTCGATAGTGATTGCGGCAAGGTCGAATTTCGCGGGAGAAAAGCGTTGAAAGGCTTTTAAGGCGGTCAATAGCAATAAACTGTCTTTGCCGCCGGAAACGCCCACGACGATTTTGTCGCCGTCACTGATCATATTGTAGTCGGTTATCGCCCGACGCATTGTACTCAGAATCTTTTGCATAGGTCAATTATATAAAAAACGCGCGATATTATCAATAATTTTTGCATAAAAAAAGCACGCATTTCTGCGTGCCTTAGTTTTAAAGATTACAGCAATTCCAGAATGCACATGGATGCTGCGTCGCCGCGACGTTCGCCAAGTTTGACGATGCGGGTGTAGCCGCCCTTCTGACCTTTCTCTTCCGCGCGTTTTGCGTATTTGGGAGCATATTCGTTGAAGAGTTTTTCAACAAGAGGATTGCTGACGTCCGCGGTACGTTTGGCATATGCGGTTTTGCTTTCTTTTTCCTCTTTGGCTTCGGGGATATCACGAAGTTCGGCGATCATTTTCCTGCGTGCAGCAAGTTTTTTGGGACCGTCGTTGGTGAATTCGACTTCGACTTTTTCGCCCTTCAAGTTCGTTTTGGTTTTGGTAACCTTAACGGTATCTTCGTAAGTGTTGATAGCAAGGGTGATAAGTTTTTCAGCGATGCTTCTGACCGATTTAGCGCGGTCAACGGTTGTTTCTATTTTGCCATACCACAAGAGTTCGCTTGCCTGGTTTCTGAGGACGGCAAGACGTTGGTCGGTAGGTCTTCCTAATTTTTTGGGTTCCATAAAAAGTCTCCTTACTCGTCTTTGTTGCGAAGATCAAGGCCGAGGTCGTGAAGTTTATTGATGACTTCTTCAAGCGATTTGCGGCCGAGATTACGCACTTTAAGCATATCTTCTTCGGATTTTTTGGTCAAATCCTCGACGGTGTGAATACCTGCGCGTTTCAAGCAGTTGTACGAACGAACGCTGAGGTCAAGGTCCTCGACGGACATTTCAAGCACTTTCTGTTGTTTGTCGTCGTCTTGCGAAACGAGGATATCGTAGCTCGACATATTGTCGATAAGGTCGACGAAAAGTTGAACGTGGTCGTTCATGATTTTTGCAGAAAGGCTGATGATTTCCTTTGCGGAAACGGTGCCGTTTGTAAGGACTTCGATTGTCAGTTTGTCAAAGTCGATGCTCTGCTCGACACGGGTGCTCTCGACAGTGTAGTTTGCTTTTTCGACGGGGGTGTAGATGCTGTCGACGGGAATATATCCGATGGGCGCTTTGGCGTCCTTGTTGCGGTCTGCGGGAACGTATCCGCGGCCGGTATCGATATAAATCGACATATCGAGCACTGCGCCCTGTTCGAGGTTGCAGATATACATATCGGGGTTAAGAATTTCAACATCGGAAGGAACGCTGATGTCTGCGGCCGTCACGGGACCTGCCGTATTCTTATAAAGGGTGATTTCCTTCTTTTCGGGGCAAGCGCCGTGGATTTTGATTGCGAGACCTTTGATATTAAGGATAATTTCGGTAACGTCTTCGCGTACACCGGGAATGGTTGAAAATTCGTGGTCGACGCCGGCAATTTTAATTCCGACGGGTGCTGCACCGGGAAGCGCGGAAAGAAGAATCCTTCTTAAACTGTTCCCAAGCGTCGTACCAAAACCGCGTTCCAAAGGCTCTACCACGAAACGGGCGAAGCTGCCCGACTCGTTCTCTTCGTAAGTGATTTTAGGTCGTTTCATTTCCATCATAGAACAATTCCTCCTATAAAGGATAATCTGATTGTCAAAATCGGATTATTTCGAGTACAACTCAACGATGAGATGTTCGGAAATAGACGGGTCGATATCCGCGCGTTCGGGAAGACGCTCGACTTTTCCGGTGAGGGTTGCATTATCAAAGGACAGCCATGCGGGAAGTACGACTTTGTTGCCTTCTTTGATGTCCGCATACATGACTTTGTCCTGTTTGTTGGATTTAACGGCAACGACGTCACCCGCTTTCACAAGGTAACTCGGAATGTCGACGACGTGTCCGTTTACCGTGATGTGACCGTGGTTTACGATCTGGCGCGCCATAGCGCGGCTGCTGCCGAGGCCGAGGCGATAAACAACGTTATCGAGGCGGCTTTCGATAAGAACGAGCATGTTTTCGCCCGTTACGCCGCGCATTCTTTCAGCCTTGTTGTAGTACATTTTGAATTGTTTTTCAAGAATGCCGTAGATAAATTTAACCTTCTGTTTCTCTTTGAGTTGCAAAGCGTAGTTGCTTTGTTTCTTTCTGGAAACTTTAACCTGACGGTTTGATTTTTTATCGATGCCGAGTTCCATCGGGCTGATACCCAACGCTCTGCACTTTTTAAGTACCGGTCCTGTATATTTAGCCATAAATCAAATTCTCCTTACAGTCTTCTGCGTTTGGGAGGACGGCAACCATTGTGAGGAATGGGAGAGACGTCCTTGATAAGGGTGATTTCGAGGCCTGCGGTGTTGATTGCGCGGATTGCGCTTTCGCGACCTGCGCCGGGACCCTTGACGTAAACTTCAACACTCTTTAATCCGTGGGGAAGCGCGTCTTTGACAGCGGCTTCTGCGATCATTTGCGCTGCGTACGGGGTGCTCTTACGGCTGCCTTTAAGGCCAAGCTTGCCCGCGCTGCACCAACTGATGGCATTGCCTTCGGTGTCGGTGATGGTAACGATAGTGTTATTGAAAGAGGCATGGATATGCGCGCAACCTTTTTCAATACGTTTTAAGTCTTTACGTTTCTTAATAACTTTTCTGGGTGCTGCCATAAGTTACCTCCTACTTTTTGCGTGAGACAAGACGCTTCGGACCCTTGCAGGTACGCGCGTTTTGTTTCGTGCGCTGACCGCGTACGGGTAAGCCTTTACGATGTCTTACGCCTCTATAACAACCGATATCTTTCAGTCGTTTGATGTTTGTGTAAATTTCTCTCTTCAAATCGCCTTCGACGTGAAGATTCTTTTCGATATACTCCCTGAGAATACTTACTTGTTCTTCGGTCAGATCCTTGACGCGGATGTCGGGGGAAATGCCGGTTTCTTGTAAGATTTTCGTGGCAGTGGGACGGCCGATACCATAAATATAGGTAAGTCCGATTTCAAGCCTTTTCTCGCGGGGTAAATCTACGCCAGCAATACGTGCCATTTTGTAACCTCCATTAAATTTACAAATGATATTTTATATTGTCGCCCTCACACATACCGCATGTAAATGGAATGATACGGTAATCAGCCGCGTGCTACCGGCAGATAATATGCAATAGTGAAATTAACCCTGTCTTTGTTTGTGGCTGGGATTTTTGCTGCAGATAACCATAACTCTGCCGTTTCTTTTGATAACCTTGCATTTGTCGCACATAGGTTTAACAGACGGTCTGACTTTCATTGTTGATACCTCCATTAATTTTTGCTACGCCAGGTAATTCTACCTTTCGTAAGGTCGTAAGGACTCATTTCAATAGTAACCTTATCTCCTTCGAGAATACGGATATAATTCATCCTGAGTTTTCCGGACAAGTAGGCAATAACGATATGACCGTTTGCCAGCTGAACCTTGAAAGTTGCGTTGGGCATAACCTCGACAACGCGGCCTTCCGCTTCGATGACGTCTTCCTTGGACACTATTGTTCCTCCTTACAGATGTTTTTGTACGCTTTTAACGCGCTACGAAGTTCGGCGTTGACAACACCCTTGTCCTTGTTTTGCATATTTGCAAATTCGGGCAAGTTATCACCGCTGAACTTCAAGTGTTTTACTTTTTTGAGTTTGGCTTTCTCCGCTTTGCGAAGGTCGCCGTCGGAAATTCTGACGTAGTTTTCGTCGACGACTTCCGTCACGACGAAATATCTTCCTTTGTCGCGTCCCGCTTTTGACAGGACAATACTTCCGACACTGATTTTCATACTATACATTAATTTTTTTATAATGTCAATATTTCGAGGCCGTTTTTTGTTAAAATTGTGGTATTTTCGTAATGCGCGGCGGGTTTTTTGTCGATTGTCGACACCGTCCACTGATTTTCGTCAAGACAGATGTCCGGACTGCCGAGAGTTATCATCGGCTCGATGGCAAGCGCCATACCCGGTTCAAGCCTCGGTCCCCTTCTTCCCGTAAAGTAATTCGGGACTTCGGGATCTTCGTGCATTTTCCTGCCGATGCCGTGTCCGACCATTTCTCTCACGACGCCGTATCCGAAACTTTCGGCGTACGTCTGCACCGCAATTCCGATGTCCGAAAGTCTGTTTCCGTCCTTAAAGGCTTCGATCCCCTTAAAGAAACATTCTTTCGTTACTTCGACAAGTTTTCTGACTTCTTCCTTTACGTTTCCGATAAGGAATGTCCTTGCCGCGTCTCCGTGAAACCCGTTGATAACGGCCCCCACGTCGATACTCACAATATCGCCGTCTTTAAGCGCCCTTTTGGAAGGAAACCCGTGGACGACCTCCTCGTTGACCGACGCACAAATGCTGAACGGATATCCGTTGTAATTCAGAAAACTCGGTTCTGCGCCGCATTTTCTGATGTAAGCGTCGGCGATTTTGTTAAGTTCCGCCGTCGTGACGCCTTCTTTCGCTTTTTCTTCCATAAGCAAAAGGGTGTCCCTGACGATTGCGCCCGCCACGCGCATTTTTTCAAAGTCGCTTGCGGTTTTAAGGTAAATCATAACGTATCGAGAACCTTCCTGACTTCCTCAAAAGTTTCGTCGACGGTGTCGCGTCCTTTAATCGTTTTGACAAGGCCGAGACCTTGATAATATTCGACAAGAGGCGCGGTTTGTTCCTCATAGACTTTAAGGCGCGCTTTCACCGTTTCGATTTTGTCGTCGTCGCGGATGAAAAGTTTTTGACCGCACTTTTCGCAGGTATCCCTGCCGTTAAGTTGCGATACGTGATAGGTTGCGCCGCAAATGCATACGCGTCTGCCGGTCAATCTGTCTTCGATGACGTCAAACGGAACGTCGATGTTCAGAACGACGTCGATATCCGCAACCTTGTCAAGCGCGATGGCTTGGGGAATGGTGCGAGGGAATCCGTCAAGGATATATCCGTTTTTGCAGTCGTCGTTTGCAAGTCTGTCTTTGACGAGATCGATAACCACGTCGTCGGGCACGAGATTGCCTGCGTCGATGAAAGTCTTTGCAAGTTTGCCGAGTGCCGTTTGTTCCTTAATGTTTTTGCGGAATATGTCGCCCGTCGAAATGTGCGGGATTTTGTAATATTCCGATATTTTCGCCGCCTGCGAGCCTTTTCCTGCTCCGGGTGCGCCCAAAAGAATAATATTCATAAACTCTCCTGAAAAACTCTTTCCCCCATCCTTAAAAGCAAGGTTTCGGGAAGCGTCGCTTTGCGCCGCTTCCCTCATACTTTATTATTTAAGGAATCCCTTGTAATGTCTCATCATTATTTGCGATTCAAGCGACTTGTTGAATTCCAGCGCGACGGATACTACGATAAGAAGTCCGGTTGCCGAGAATGCGCTTGAAAGTCCGATGTCCTTGCCGATAACGTTGAACAGGAACGTAGGAATTACGCAAATGATCGAAAGGAAGATTGCTCCGAACAAAGTAATACGGTTGTTGATACGTTTAAGGTAATCCGACGTGGGTTTACCGGGACGAATACCGGGGATAAACCCGCCGTATTGCTGAATGTTCTTTGAAACGTCTTCGGGGTTGAACTGAATCATCGAATAGAAATATGCAAAGAAGATGATGAATACAACCAAGAAGATGTAGTAAATCAGGCTGCCCCACCAGGTTCCGCCGGAAGTGGTAAGGTTTCTCATCCACCATACGCCGAATTTGCTTTCGGCAAGTTTGGGAATGAAACTGATTATCATCTGCGGGAACATGATGAACGACGACGCAAAGATTATCGGCATAACGCCCGACGCGTTTACACGAATAGGAATAAACGTGGTTTGTCCGCCGTACATTTTGTTACCCTTGACCTGTTTTGCATATTGCACCGTGATTCTTCTTTCGCCACCGTCCATAAAGACGATGAACGCAAAGAGTGCCACGACGAGGATTAAGAACCCGAAAATGTTCCAGAGTTTGTTGGGATCGGTGGGGACGGTTCTGAACGCGTTCAGAAGCGAGGTGCCTGCCGTTGAAAGAATACCGACGAAGATGATAAGCGACGTACCGTTGCCGATGCCGTATTCCGTGATTCTTTCACCCAGCCACATGACCATTACGCTGCCGCCGACGAGAATTACGATTACGTAAATCATCGCAAGCCAGTTCTTTTGCATGCCGTAAATGGGGTCGATGTAGTTCTTCCACATAAACACAATGCCGATGGCTTGAATTACGCCGAGTACGATTGCGACGTAACGCGTGATCTGAGTGATCTTCTTACGGCCTTCTTCACCGTCTTTACTCATTTCTTCCAGTTTGGGAATAATGAGTGTCAGAAGTTGCATTATGATGAAACTATTGATAAACGGGATGATTCCGAGAGCAAAAAGCGTACCTTGTGAAAGCGACCCGCCGGTAATCGCGCTGATTACGTTTAAGAACGATGCCGCACTGCTCTGCTCCAAAGCCTGGGAAATAACGCTTACGTTAAGTCCGGGCACGGGAACAAAGCAACCGATACGGTAAACAAGCAACAACAAAAGCGTTGCCCATATTTTTACGCGTATTTCTTTTGTTCCGAATGCGTTTTTAATAGTTTCAAACATTACAGTACCTCTGCTTTTCCGCCTGCCTTTTCGATTGCCGCTACCGCAGAAGCCGTGAATTTGCTGGCTTTAACGGTAAAGGGTTTCGTGAGTTCGCCGCATCCGAGGACTTTCAGACCATAAGGTTCCATCTTTCCGACGATGCGATTCTCGTACAAGAGTTCGAGCGTGATCTCGGTGTTTGCCTCGAACACGTCGAGGTCGCCCACGTTCACGATTGAATATACTTTCTTGAAATTATTGGTGAAGCCGCGTTTAGGCAAACGACGGCAAATAGGCATTTGACCGCCTTCGAATCCGGGACGTACGCCGCCGCCGCTTCTTGCCCATTGACCTTTATGACCTTTGCCGGAGGTTTTGCCCGTACCCGAGCCGATACCTCTGCCAAGTCTTTTTACGTCTCTTACCGCGCCTTCGGCGGGTTGTAAAGTGTGCATTTTCATAAATGTGCCCTCCCTTTACGCTTCTTCCACTTTGACCAAGTGGGAGACTACTTTAAGCATACCTTGCAAAACCTCGCTGTCCGTAAATACTTTGGACTGTCCGATTTTGTGAAGACCTAACGCTTCTACGGTAGCCTGTTGCTTTTTGACTGCGCCGATGGTGCTTTTAACCAAAGTTACTTTAATTTGTTTCATTTCGGTTACCTCCGATTACAGCACGATTTTTTCGTCGTCCGCTTTGCCGATGTTTCTTACTTCCATAATTTCTTCGGCGGTGCGGAGTTGTCTTAAACCGTTAATGGTTGCGCGTACGCAGTTGATAGGAGTCGTGGTGCCGATGGATTTCGTACGGATATCTTTGATACCTGCCATTTCAAGAACGGCACGTACGGGACCGCCGGCGATAACGCCGGTACCTTCTTCGGCGGGCATAAGAAGAACTCTGCCTCTGCCATAAACGCCTTCTGCGCGATGAGGAATGGTCGTTCCGACGACTGCGACGGGTTTGACGTCGCGTTTTGCCGCTTCGACCGCCTTCTTGATTGCCTCGGGTACTTCGGCTGCCTTACCGGTGCCGATACCTACGCTGCCCTTTTCGTCGCCGACGACGACAAGTGCGGTGAAACGCATTCTGCGGCCGCCTTTGACAACCTTTGTTACGCGGTTAATGGCAATGAGTCTGTGCGGGGTATTGTCCTCGCGCTTCTCGCCTCTGTTTTTATTGAACTTTTCGTTTCTTTCTGCCATAATAACCTCCCTAGAATTTCAGGCCGGCTTCTCTTGCGCCGTCCGCAACCGCTGCGACTCTTCCGGTATAGATGTAACCGCCACGGTCGAAAACCACTTCGGTGATGCCTGCGGCGATCGCGCGTTTTGCGGCTTCCGCGCCGACGATTTTCGCGGCTTCTGTTTTGCTCTTGCCTTCAACCATTTTGCCGATTTCTTTTTCTACCGTAGATGCTGCGGCAAGGGTTTTTCCGGCGACGTCGTCGATGACCTGAACGTAGATGTGCATATTGCTTCTGTAAACGTCGAAGCGGGGTCTTTCAGCAGTACCGCCGATCTTCTTTCTGACTCTTGCGTGTCTTGCGAGCCTGTCAGTGTTTTTATCTAATTTGGAAATCATACTTTACGCTCCTTTATTTACCGGCCGTCTTGCCTTCTTTACGTACAACGACTTCGTCCTTGTAGTAGATGCCGTAGCCGTGATAAGGTTCAACCTTCTTGATGGCCTTGATAGTTGCCGCGCATTGACCGACTTCGATTTTGTCGATGCCTTTAACGGCGATTTCGACAAGGTTCGGAGTGACGTTGACAACGGCGAACGTGATACCTTTGGGTTGTTCCACTTCGACGGGATGCGAGAAACCGATGTTCATAACGAGTTTCGTGCCTTGAAGAGCAACCTTGACGCCGACGCCCGAGATCATAAGGTGTTTTTCAAAACCTTTGGTAACGCCTTCCACCATATTGTGAAGGGTTGCCCTGTACAAGCCGTGCAACGCTTTGGTTTCTTTTTCATCGTTATCTCTTGTAAAGATTGCTTCGTTTCCCTTGATTTCAAGGTTGATATGACCTTTGATTTCTTCCGAAAGGGTGCCGAGCGGTCCTTTGACGGTTGCGACGCCGTCTGCAAACGTTACGGTAACGCCCTGGGGGATAACAACGGGAAGTCTTCCTATTCTTGACATATTCTGTACCTCCCTTTATTACCAGACGTAAGCAAGAACTTCTCCGCCGCAGCCGGCTTCTCTTGCTTCTTTGTCGGTCATGACGCCTTGCGAGGTCGAAAGAATGGCAATGCCCATTCCGTTCAGAACCGAAGGTATTTTCGTGCTTTCGCAGTAAACGCGAAGACCGGGTTTGCTGATGCGTTTAAGTCCGGTGATGACCTTCTTGTTCTTGCCTGCGTATTTGAGCGTGATTTTGATTGCGCCCTGAACGCCGCTTTCGATGACTTCGTAATCGGCGATATAGCCTTCTTTCTTTAAAATCTCGGCGATGTTAACCTTGATTTTGGAGGCGGGGATTTCAACTGTTTCGTGTTTTGCAGTAAGTGCGTTCCTGATGCGGGTAAGCATATCTGCAATGGGGTCTGTTGTCATTGACATATCTCTATCCTCCTGTTACCAGCTTGCTTTCTTGACGCCGGGAATCTGACCTTTGTAAGCCAGTTCGCGGAAGCAAATTCTGCAAATGCCGTACTTGCGAAGTACCGCGTGGGGACGGCCGCAGATGGAGCAACGGGTGTATGCTCTCGTCGAATATTTAGCCGGTCTTTGTTGTTTATTGACTAATGCTTTTTTTGCCATTTTAAGCCTCCTAATTCTTTGCGAAGGGCATGCCCATCAGTTTCAGAAGTTCCCTTGCTTCTTCGTCGGTGTTCGCGGTGGTTACGACGCAAATGTCGAAGCCGCGAATTTTTTCGACCTGATCATAGGAAATTTCAGGGAAAATCAACTGCTCTTTGACGCCGAGCGCATAGTTGCCGCGGCCGTCGAAGGACTTTCTCGATACGCCTTTGAAGTCACGTACGCGAGGAAGCGCGATGCAGGTGAGTTTTGCAAAGAAATCGTACATTCTCTGTCCACGGAGCGTAACTTTTGCGCCGACGTTCTGACCTTCTCTTACTTTGAAGTTCGCAACGCTCTTCTTTGCCTTCGTAACGATAGGCTTTTGTCCTGCGATAAGTTTGAGTTCGTCAACGGCGAGTTGCAAACTCTTTGCGTTGTCTCTCACGTCGCCAAGGCCCATGTTGAGAACGATTTTCTCGATTTTAGGAACTTGATTGATATTCGTATAGTTGAATTCCTTGATAAGGGCGGGAACTACCGTTTCCTTATAATAGGCTTGCAACCAGTTTCTTTGAACATCGTTTGTCTTTTCAGCCATATATTACCTCCGTATTATTCGGCGTCTTTTGCCTTGGATGCGGCTTTTTTCGCAACTTTTTTGGCTGCTTTCTTGGCGGAAACTTTCTTGCCGTCAAGGTCTGCGCCGCATTTTGCACAAGCACGAATCTTCTTGGATTTGCCGTCTTCGGTAAGTTCTGCGTGTTTTACGCGAACTACTTCGTGGCAAGCGGGGCAAATGACCATAACGTTGGACACGTCGATAGTGCCTTCTTGTTTGACGATGCCGCCTTTATCCTGCGCTTTGCGGGGTTTCACGTGTTTGTGAACCTCGTTGACGCCTTTTACCACGATGCGATTGTCCTCGGGATATACTTTAAGGACTTCGCCCGCAGTGCCTTTATCTTTACCGGTGATAACCATTACGTTATCGCCTTTTTTAACGTTTAATGCTGCCATTGTCGTGTGTCCTCCTTACAGAACCTCGGGAGCGAGCGAAATGATTTTCATGTAATCTTTATCGCGAAGTTCCCTTGCAACAGGCCCGAAGATACGAGTACCGCGGGGCTGTTTCTGTGCGTCGATGATGACTGCCGCGTTGTCGTCGAACTTGATATGGCTGCCGTCTGCGCGACGAATGCCCTTGCTCGTTCTTACGATAACCGCTTTGACAACGTCGCCTTTCTTAACGACGCCGCCGACCGTTGCGCTCTTTACGGAGGCTACGATAACGTCACCGATATTGCCACTTCTTCTGAAACTGCCGCCCAAAACTCTGATGCACATGATTTCTTTTGCGCCGGAGTTGTCTGCGACTTTTAATCTACTTTGCGGTTGAATCATTTATCACGCCCTCCTTACTCTGCTTTCTTGATGACTTCCACCAAGCGCCAGCATTTGTCTTTGCTGAGATGGCGGGTTTCGGCGATAAGAACTTTGTCGCCTACGCCTGCAACGTTGTTTTCGTCGTGCACCTTGAATTTCTTGGTACGTTTGACGATCTTCTTGTAGAGGGGATGCTTTACTCTCTGCTCGATTGCGACGACGATGGTCTTGTCCATTTTATCGGATACGACGATACCGACGCGGTTTTTACGCAGATTTCTTTCGATATTTACTGTGTTTTCCATTTAAGTCCCTCCTATTTAGCCTTTTTGCCCGATTTTTTTGCGGGGGCTGCGGGCTCGACAGAGATATTGAGTTCGCGTTGACGCAAAATGGTTTGTACCCTTGCGATGTCCTTCTTGCAGTTGCTGAGGACGTTAGGGTTGGTCAACTGATTGGTCGCGTGCTTAAAGCGAAGATAGAATAATTCCGACTTCAACTCTTTAAGTTGTTGTTGCAACTCTTCGTTTGTCTTGTTATATAAAACGTTCGTTTTCATTTCGCTTCACCGCCTTCTTTTTCGGCAAGTTTTGCTTCAAGCTGAGCCTTGTTGTAAATCTTGCACTTGATGGGAAGTTTTGCAGAAGCAAGTCTCAATGCTTCTCTTGCAACGTCTTCGGATACGCCGGCCATTTCAAACATTACGCGACCGGGTTTCACGACTGCTACCCAATATTCGGGAGAACCTTTACCGCTACCCATACGGGTGCCGGCGGGTTTCTTCGTAACGGGCTTGTGGGGGAAGATGTCAACCCAAACCTGACCGCCACGTTTGATATATCTCGTCATTGCGACACGCGCCGCTTCGATCTGATTGCTTGTAATCCAGCAGGGTTCCGCTGCGACAAGGCCGTATTCGCCGTAAGCGATTCTGTTACCTTTGTTCGCGTTGCCTTTCATTCTGCCGCGCATCTGACGACGTCTTTTAACTCTTTTAGGCATTAACATTTGTCGTTACCTCCTCTCTGGGTACTCCGCCAAGGACTTCGCCTTTGTAAATCCAAACTTTTACGCCGATCTGACCGAACGTGGTTTTTGCTTCCGCAAAGCCGTAGTCGATGTCCGCGCGAAGAGTTTGAAGGGGAACAGAACCCTCGTGATAATTTTCGCTTCTTGCGATTTCTGCGCCGTCAAGACGACCGCTGACCATCGTTTTAACACCCTTTGCGCCTGCCCAGATAGCCTTGCTCATCGCTTGTTTCATGCTGCGTCTGAACGATGCGCGCGCTTCGAGTTGTTCCGCAATCCTTTCCGCAACGAGTTGTGCGTCCATATCGGGGCGTTTCACTTCGATAACGTTGATGTTGACGTTGCGTTCGGGGCAGAATTTCTGAACTTCTTTCTTCATTGTCTCGACGCCTGCGCCCTGCTTGCCGATGATGGTTGCGGGACGACCGGTGTGAATGTTGACGGTAACCTTGTTGGCAGCGCGTTCGATGGTGATTTTCGAAATCGCGCTCTTGTAATAATTTTTCTTAATGAATTTACGGATGTCGTCGTCTTGTTTAAGGTTGGTTGCGAAGTTTTTCTTGTCCGCGTACCATTTGGTATCCCAATCTTTAATAATACCGACTCTGTTGCCGTGTGCATTAACTTTCTGACCCATAGTTACCTCCTAGTCCTTAACGGTGTCCAAAATGACAGTGATATGGCTTGTGCGTTTGTTGATACGGTGTGCGCGTCCCTTCGATACGGGGTTGATTCTTTTGAGAATGGGGCCCTGATCGCAGAAGCACTCTGCAACGAACAAATCGTTTTTGCTCATATTGAGGTTGTTCTCGGCGTTTGCCGCCGCGCTGTTAAGCACTTTAAGAACTTCGGGGCAAGCCGCTTTCGAAGTGTTTTCGAGGATAGCGACCGCTTCGTTGTATTTTTTGCCACGGATGATATCGAGAACGATTCTTACCTTGAAGGGAGAGATTCTGATATATTTCGCTACGGCATGGGGACGCTTATCGGCGTTTGTCTTTCTTGCCAAAGATTTTTGTTTACTTCTTGTAGCCATCTGAATACCTCCTATTTCGCACCGGTCGATTTTTCGCCGGCTGCGTGTCCCTTAAAGGTACGGGTGGGTGCGAACTCGCCGAGTTTGCATCCGATCATTTCTTCGGTAACGAATACGGGAACGTGCTTTCTTCCGTCGTGAACGGCGATCGTGTGACCGACCATTTCGGGGAAGATGGTGGAAGCCCTTGACCAGGTTTTGACGGGTTTCAATTCACCGCTCTCGTTCATTGCGATTATTCTTTTCATAAGCCTTTCTTCAACGTAAGGCCCTTTCTTAACTGACCTGCTCATATAATAGCCTCCTAGTTTACACGCTTGATAATATACTTATCGTTGACATTCTTCTTCTTGCGGGTCTTATATCCCAATGCGGGTTTACCCCAAGGAGTAACAGGGCTGGGCATACCGACGGGAGATTTGCCCTCGCCACCGCCGTGCGGGTGATCACAGGGGTTCATAACGACACCGCGGACGGTAGGTCTGACGCCCATATGACGTTTACGGCCGGCTTTGCCAAGCGATACGATTTCGTGGTCGACGTTGCCGATCTGACCGATGGTCGCTTTGCAACGCGCAAGGATATATCTCATTTCGCCGCTGGGAAGACGTACGGTTGCGTACTTGCCTTCTTTTGCCATAAGTTGCGCTTCGTTGCCGGCTGCTCTGCAAAGTTGTGCGCCGCGACCGGGGTTAAGCTCGATATTATGGATAACGGTACCGACGGGAATGTTTTCGATGGGAAGGCAGTTGCCTGCTTTGATATCCGCATCGGGTCCGCTTACTACCACGTCGCCGACGGTAATTCCGAGAGGAGCGATGATGTAGCGTTTTTCGCCGTCTGCATAGTTCAAAAGTGCGATATTTGCGGAACGGTTGGGATCGTACTCGATGGTAGCGACCTTTGCGGGGATACCGTCTTTATCGCGTTTGAAGTCGATAATTCTGTATTTTACTCTGTTGCCGCCGCCGATGTGTCTGACGGTAATTCTGCCGTTTGCGTTACGTCCGCCGGATTTGTTCTTGCTGACAAGCAGGCTGCGTTCCGGGGTTGTGGTGGTGACTTCGTCAAAAGTCGAGACCGTCATGAAACGGCGCGAAGGGGTAGTCGGTTTGAATTTCTTAATAGCCATTGTTCATTCCTCCTATTATGCAAGACTCTCGAAGAACTCGATGGACTTGCTTTCGTCGGTAAGTTGTACGTAGGCTTTCTTGTAGGAAGACCTGCGGCCTTCGGTTCTGCCCATTCTTTTCATTTTACCGGTAACGTTGATGGTGTTGACTTTTTCAACCTTAACTTCGAAAATTTCCTCGACCGCGTTTTTGATTTGGGTCTTGGTGGCGTCGGGGTGGACCATAAAGACGTACTTTTTGTCCGCGATACCGTCGTAACTCTTTTCGGAGAGGATAGGTTTAATAATGATATCGTAAGCAGTCATTATGCATTTGCCTCCTCGATTTTTTCAATTGCCGCCTTGGTGAACAAGCAGTTGTTGTTCTTCACGACTTCATAGACGTTGATAAGGTCGGCGGTCGTTACTTCGACTTTTTCAAGGTTGCCCGCCGCACGAAGCACGAGTTCGTCCTTGTCCGCAGTAACGATAAGGGTGGTTTTATCAAGGCCGAGGGCTTTAAGCACTGCAACGACCTCTTTGGTTTTTGCGTCTTTCAGTTCGATGTTATCGATGACGGTAACTTCGTTGGTACGGATTTTCTCGGAAAGAGCCGACAACAATGCAAGACGTCTTGCGAATTTGTTGGTTCTCTTTGAGAAGTCGCGGGGCTTCGGTGCGAATACGACGCCGCCTTTTACGAATTGAGGCGAACGGATTGAACCTTGACGAGCGCGACCGGTACCTTTCTGACGATAAGGCTTTATGCCGCCGCCACGGACTTCTGCACGGGTGAGCGTGCTTTTCGTGCCCTGACGTTTGTTTGCAAGTTGTGCAACGACAATCTGATGGATAAGAGCTTCGTTGTACTCGATATTGAACAACTCGTCGTTAAGTTCGACGGTGCCGACTTTCTTGCCGGCCATATTCATAACGTTTAATTTCATCTCTGTATCCTCCGATTAGCCCTTGATTGATTGTTTGACGAAGACATATCCGCCGCGAGGACCGGGAATGCCGCCCTTGATCAGAAGCAGATTTCTTGCTTCGTCAACGCGTGCGATTGTAAGGTTCTGAACGGTAACCTGTTCCGCGCCCCATTGACCTGCCATGTGTTTGTTTTTGAAAACACGGGAAGGATCGCTGTTTGCAGCCATGGAACCTACGCTTCTGTGGATAGGACCGGTACCGTGCGACATGCTGCCGACGCGTTGCGCGTTCCATCTTTGAATGACGCCCGAAAAGCCGTGACCTTTCGAAGTGCCGACAACGTCCACGTGATCGCCTTCCGAAAAGACGGTGCATTTGATTTCGTCGCCGACTTTGTATTCAGCAGCGTTTTCGAGTTTGAACTCTTTAAGTACGCGCTTTGCTTCGACGCCGGCTTTTTTGAATTGTCCCGCGTCGGGTTTGTTTACGTTGTTTTTCTTAATAGCGCCGAACGCTACTTTTACGGCTTCGTATCCGTCACGGTCTTTCGTTTTGACCTGTACGACGGGACAGGGACCTGCCTCGACAACCGTTACGGGAATAACGGTGCCGTCTGCCGTGAATATCTGGCTCATGCCCAGTTTCTTTCCAATGATTGCTTTATTCATAGATAAAGTTCACCTCCGAATGTATTTACATTAAAGTTTGATGCTGATATCGACGCCGGCGGGGAGATCGAGTTTCATAAGAGAATCGACCGTCTTGCTGCTGGGGTTGTAGATATCGATCAAACGTTTGTGCGTTCTTAATTCAAATTGCTCACGGCTGTCCTTATATTTGTGCGGCGCGCGAAGAATCGTGATGATTTCTTTCTCGGTGGGAAGAGGAATGGGGCCCGAAACCTTGGTTCCCGCTCTTTTTACCGTTTCGACAATCTTGTCTGCCGATGCGTCGATTAAGGTGTGGTCGTAAGCCTTCAACTTAATTCTGATTTTTTGTCCTGCCATTTTTGTACCTCCAAAATTTCCTAACTTCGTACACACTTCCGTGTGTGTCATGCTGCCTGTTAAATAAAAGCGGATCGCCCGCTTCCGTTAGTCGCACGAATCACATCGTACCCTTGTCCGCAGAAATTCTCTTGTGAAACAAGTAACTTCCTGCATCATCCCAAAATCAAACAGCCTAATCAATATATAATAAAAATCAATACTCGTCAAGCAAATTTTCGCCATTATTTCATTTTTTTGACCGAATTTTAACTTTTTTGGTTAAATTTCGTCCAAAATCCGTATTTCGACGCGGTTCGAGTCAAAATTGCGGACGTAATACCCGCGGCGACAGAAATTCCGACGAAAATCGTGAGAATTTACCGGAAAACGCAAAGCGCGAATTTTGTCGGACGGAATATTTCGCGACTCTTTCCCCTGTCCGACAATAATTCTTATTATTTTTACGTCATTCTTTCGGATATTCGCCAAATTTCTTTTTTTAAATTCTCACGCGTGCGCGCGAGCGCGCGAATTTAATAAGGTATGCGCTTTCGCCCTTGCTTTTCGTTTTTTAATATCGTGTCGTTTATCCTGTCATATTGACACATTATTTATTATTTTTAAGTCAATATGACAGTCTTAACACAAAATCATATTTATTTGTGTCATTTTTACAATCTTTCGAAAAAATGAAAAACCGCCGCGTTGCGACGGTTTCAAAGATTATCGTTTGATTTTTCGTTTTCAGCCGAGATACGACGCGGCGACCGATTGTCCGAGCCTTCGGAAATTTTCGTCGGGAAGCAAAATTCTGAATTTTTTGTCTGCGCCGTGGTTTTTAAGCACTTCGTTTGCCTTGTTCATTATTATTTCGCCGCCGAGTCCGCTCATAACGCGCCCCATCAGCAACACGTTTTCAAATTTGTAAAAATCGTAATAGTATAAAAGCGAGTACGCAAGATATACGCCGACGTCCGAAAAAACGGCTGCCGCGACGTCGCTCCCATCAATAAGGAGATTCTGTACGACTTTCAGCCTTTCGGACGGCACGCTTGTCTGAAACTCGATACCCGCAAGGCACGCAAGTTTTATCACGCCGTCCTGCGACAGATATTTCACGCCCGTGCCGATATCGCCCGACCATTCGTCGACCGCCGCGTTTTCGTTCATATCGACGGGTACGAACGCAAGCTCGTTAAGCCAACCCCACAAACGGTTTTTGTCGTCGACAAAACCTGCCGCTTCCGACGTTCCCATTGCAATTCCCAAAACGCTTTTCATATCCATACTGATTGCGCCTGCCATTGCGGCAACGTCGCCGTCGTTTGCAACGGTCACCGGCGCGCCGAGTCGTTTTGCCGCGTCGGTGTAAATGCGCCTTACCGCGTCATAGTCGTTTTCAGGCACTTTTATGAACAGACTTGCGACGCGCGCCTCGTTTTTGACGTAAATCCCCGCGCTGCTTACGCCGATTGCGTCGATTTTTTTAAGGTGCGCCGCCGCCTCGCTCAAAGCGTCGTTTATGAATTTTACGTGATAAGCGGGGTTTGAATTGACTTTCGGTTGCCACAAAATTTCTTTTGAAAACAGCACGTTTCCGTTTTCTACCGCGGAAATCTTAATATCGCTGCCGCCGGCGTCAAGTCCGATTCTTGCGCCGCATTCGTTTTTGTCCGCCGCAACGAGTTCCCGCTTGCTTTTTAAAAGAGCCTGAACTCTTTCGACCGAAAACGGCGCGTCGTAAACCTTTTCAAAAAATTTCACGTCAAAATCGCGTTTTCCGCCGTGCGAATACGCGTTTTCAAGGCTTTTATACAGCGTGTCGTTTGCGATGATTTTCAGTTTATATCCACCGACCGTCCAAAGCGCGGTTTTTATGAATCTTTCGGCGCGGCGGAAGTTGAGCGCGTCGTCGACGCCTTCTTTCAGCACGTCAAGCGAAAAACACTCGGAATATCCGTCGTTTCTTTCAACAGAAAACGCGAATAAATCCGCGCCTTCTTTCTTGACTTTTTCGTCAAAAGTCTTGTTGAATTCGTATATCGGCAAAAAGTCTTTGTCGATTTTCATAAACTTATCCATTAAACCCTATGTCTTCAAACATTTTATCGATTTCTTCGTCGGTCGTTTTTGAAAGTTTCACGCCGGAATAAATCGAGAATTTTTCTTCCTGAGAAATAGTTTCGCCGGGCAAAAGCGTTGTTACGGGCGACAAAACTTCCATTTCCATAATATGTTCGTTCGTGTACGTTTCAAAGTTGCATTGATAATCAGGCAATTTGCCGCCAAGCACCTTAAAGCGTTTCACGAAAAGGTATTTGTTGTATTGATACGCGCACCAGCCGTGATGGTTGAAAAGCCCCAGCTTGAACGCGCGCTCAATAGTCTTTTTTTGTTTTAACACGGCGTACTTCGTATTCACCGAAAATCTTTTATCATTTTTGTCGTTATACGGCCAAAATACCATATTTTGCTGGGGTAAAAGCCCCGTATCGACGGTGTTGAGCGGGATAATTTCGGTGCCGCCCTGGCGCAAAACGGAAAGTCCCCAGATTGAAAGTTCATAAGGATTTTCGCCAATATTCTTCAACGATTCCGTGACCGTAAGAGTGCCGTCGTCCGACATTTCGACGCGCATAACCTGTTGAAGCGACGTGAGTTTTTGCGGTGCGGGCGTGAATATCGCGCCGTTTTCCAGCCTGTCCACGCGCACGGGATAGTTGTCGGGGACGTAGGAAAGCAAGTCTTCTTCGGCTTTCCAAATGCGGTGTCCGCCGTAAAGATACCATTTTTCGCCTTCTTTGAAGTTTTTGTCGAAAAATTCGCCGCCTTTATTCGTGAGCCTGTCGACGTCTTCGTGCATGATGTTCATGCCTTTCACGCCGTAATAAATGACGCGCGGTCCGATATCGACGGTAACGAGAGCTTTCACCGTGCCGTTACTTATTTCCATACACTTTCCGAAGTTTTTGTAAAGTTTGTATCTTTTGGTAATCATTTTCCGTTATTCTCCTTTTTGCGGACGCTACGCATTTTTTTCATTTCTTTTGCCGCGCGGTTGGAGCGGGCAATCATTTCGAAATCGATCAGATGCATGCCGAATTTCATCATGATTGCGGCGCGTTTCAGCGGGTTTTTGACGTTGCAGTCTTTAAGCGGCGCGGCCTTGATACCCGTTGTGTTTTCAATAAGTTTATTGACGTTTTTCAGCGAGTTTTCAAACGCAAGGTAATCCTTTTTCGACTTATCGCACCAGGCGCTCTCCGCCACCGCGGTAAGCCTTGGGAACACTCTGAACGCAAGCAAATCCGTATTGTCGATCCACTCCGTCCACAAGGGGCTTTCGACGCCCAGCACGTTTTGCTCGTATCCTTCGATACCGTGGAATACGGGCTCGAACTCGTACGCCGCCTTCAACGAGTGCATAGGATACGGATAATCGAGATAATACGGGTTAAACTTCGACACGATAATTTTCCTGCCGTTTTTAACTTCCCGTATTACGTTTTCATTTTCCTTCCCGTCAGACCAGAACTGCAATATAACGCTGCTTTCAAGTTTGCCGCTGTTTGCGCTTTCATTCCAACAAATCGTGGTTTTATTAAGCGATTTAAGATACTCAACCGCCTTTTCGGTGAAATAAGCCTGCAACTCTTCTTCATTGCGAAGCCCGAGTTCTTTCATTTTTTTCTGGCAGTCCTTGCATTTGTACCACTCGTGCTTGACGGCCTCGTCGCCGCCGATATGGATGTATTCCGACGGGAACATTTCCGCAAGTTCTGTAAGAACGCCCTTGACAAAATCGTACGATTCTTCTCGTCCCGCGCAAAGTATTTCGCTGTGGATTCCGAATTTCGTGGACACTTCCACGGGCTTTTTGCTGCACCCGAGCTCGGGATAAGAAGAAACCGCGGCGCGAGTATGTCCAGGTATATCGAACTCGGGAATTACCGTGATAAATCTTTCTTTTGCAAACTCAACGACGTCTTTTATCTGTTCCTTGGTGTAAAAACCGCCGTGGGGTTTCTTGTCGCCGCATGTTTCACGGCGCATCGAACCATGCTCGGTAAGGCGCGGATATTTGTCAATCTGAACGCGCCAGCCCTGATCGTCGGACAAATGCCAATGGAACACGTTGAGTTTAAGGAGCGAAATTGCCTCGATATACTTTTTCACGACTTCGACCGGGAAAAAGTGTCGGACGGTGTCGAACATATATCCGCGGTACGAAAAACGCGGCTCGTCGTTGATTTCGCAACAAGGAATCTCCGCCGTTTTCGTCTTTTCGTCAAACGACGAAAGGATTAACTGTTTCAGCGTTTGCGCGCCGTAAAAAAGCCCGCGTTCGCTTTTTGCGGACACCTTGACGCCGTCTTCGCCGACAACGAGCGTATACGCTTCGGACGAACTGTCGGAGCCGTCGGACGTGAATTTTATATCGTCGCCCGTACGCCATCCGATATCGCAGGTTTTCAAAAACGAAGAAATCGAATTCCCGACGTTTTCATAGTCGCAGAAAAACCCTGTTTCTGCGTCGAACAGGAAACTGCCGTCTTTTTTTGTAAATTCTTTCGGACACGGAATAATTCTCATAGCCACCCTCCACTTTTGATTATACCACAAAATGCCGCAAAATCAATGTTTAACGGGCAATTTCTTGCGCGCGGGCGACAAGCTATTATTTAAGTTTATTCTCATTTGACAGGCGCGCGTGCATTGTGATATTATTATGTGTACCGAAAAACGTTTTGTTTTGGCACACGAGCGGAGGTAAACATTGGCAGCAACACTGAAAACCGATACCAGACAAAAAATAATCGACAGCACCTTGTCCCTGATTTCAACCCGCGACGTCAACGAAATTTCGTTGCAGGACATCGCAAACGCCGCAAATATCACGAAAGGCACGCTGTTTTATTATTACAACTCGAAGGAACTTATCTTCGAGGACATCACTATTGAATATCTGAACGGGCTTGCAACGCGTTACTACGAATGGATCAACAACGCCGATAAGGACACGTCTTTCCCCCGTCTTGCAAAATACGTCCTGGACTTCGGCGCAAGATACGGCGAAAGAAGCAAGGTTCATGTTTACCTTGTCAACAAAGCGTTGTCCGACAACAAACAACTTTGCGAACTGTTCCGCGAAAAATATCGTTCGTGGCGCGAAATAATCAAAAAAACCATCGAAGAAAGAATCGATGAAAAAGAAAAAGCCGAAGGCTATGCCGATTTGTTGCTTATCTTAATCGACGGACTTATCGTACAGGACCTTGTCGGCATTGAAAATATCGATACGAAACAAATCGTGTCGCTGATTATCGACAAATAGGATTATGAGTAAACCGGGATTTATCGCAGGCTTTGCGGGCGCGGGGATTCTGAGCGTCCTGATGAAGTTTTTGGGCTACGTCGTCAGATTTTTATCGACGATAATGCTTTACTTCGGCCTTTACGTCCCGTTTTTTTACTTCTTATACGGTCTGATAATTCATCTGACGCTGGGCGTCGCGCTTTTCGACTTTTCGACAAATTCGCAGTTGTACCTTCTGGGGCTTTTGCTGTGTCTTGTGAGTTCGGTGATTATTTCCGTAAGAAACATTATTCTGACGCCTCTTAAAAGCGCGCTGAAATTTTACGACAGCAGGAAACGCCCCGAAAAACCGCTCGTTTACCGAAGCGAACTTATGCCCGACCTTATCATTTACGAATACGAAAACCGCTACGAAGTCTATCGCGATTATAACGGCAGGCTCACGTATCTCCGCACCGAGGCAAAGCGATGACGGATTCGTATGATTTCATGACCGACGTCGACGTTGTTCAAAAACCCGCCGCAAAAAAACGCGGCAGAATCTGGGAACTTGACTTTATCCGCGGTTTTCTGATTCTTCTGATGCTTATCGACCATCTTCTTATGACGGTCGATTACTTTTATGGGCCGGAATGGCTGCACTTGTCGCACGGCGCGACAAACGGATTCACAAGGTTTTACGCCGCGGCGGAATTTTATATGAACCACCCCGCGCGCGAGGTTATTCACCCCATCGTCGTGTTCACTTTCATCACCCTTTGCGGGCTTTCCACGGGATTTTCAAGGAACAATATGAAACGCGCCTGCACGCTTGCGCTTATCTCCATCGGGATAACGACGACAACCGCAATCGCGGACTCTTTCGAGCCCGGAATGATAATCCGCTTCGGCATAATTCACCTGCTTGCAACCTGCGTCGCGACGTGGGCGGTTATCGAGCTTATCACTCGGCACAATAAGTTCCTGAATTTTCTTTTGGGCATTGCGCTGGGATTTGTTATCGCGGGGCTTTCGATAAGGTGCGCGTACGACCTCGATTTCCAGTCAAAGGTTGCGTCCGACGCTTTCGTATTCGTCTTTACCGACGGCACTTTCGCGCTGTCACCCGGCGATTTCTGGCCGATTCTGCCGTATTCCGGGATGTTTTTCTTTGCGGCGGCAATCTCGCCCTATCTTTATTGCGACAAGAAAACGCTGAGGCCAAAACTTGACGGAAAATGGAACAAGCCCGTCTGTTTCATCGGACGGCACACCCTTATCGTGTACGTCGCCCACCTTGTTTTCATCGTTGCCGTGCTGGAACTTGCAAGTTACTTCGGTTTTCACGAATGGCTTTTTTTGGATATGTTTTAATTCAAAATAATTATTCGGAATTTTTGCATGAAAAAACGACCGCTTTCACGGTCGTTTAATTTTGTTTTGTTAAGCGTTTACGGCGTCCTTTTTCTCAACGTAAGGGGCGGGCGATTTGCCGATTGCAAACGAGATGCAGGTCTTTGCGATTCTGCCTTCCTGCACGTCCGACGCGCGTTTGTTGAGTACTGCGCTGAAACGGTCGGGACGGGACAGGTTTCTGAACACGTGGACGGAGTTTCTTGTACGCAACGTGAGATCACCGATATTCAACGCACGGCGAAGCGGAGTTTTGTAATCGACCTCGACAGAGTCGATGTTTTGAAGTTGCGTGTCGAAAACCTTAATCGTTATGATATCTTCTTTGTACATAAATTTATGCGTGGTTACCACAAGCAACGTCGACGCGTAGCGAACCGCGCTGTCGCACAGACAGAAAACCACCACGACGGCGCACACAATATAAACCCATATCATGATCTTCGTGTAGACCTTGAACCCAAGTTGCACGCCGACGGCAATGCCGAAAAGCAAAACCGCGATGAGCACGTCACGCATAAAAATGAATGCGCTTTTGTGGGTTTTTGCGTAAATTTTCTCACCTTTCGGAAGATGACTTGCAAGGTAATTCATAACAACCTCCGTTATTGTAATGTTATCACAACGCGCGCGCGTTGTCAACGCGGTTTACAGTTTTAATTGCGCGTTGACCGCCCTGACCATATCGGGATCAACTTTAAGAACGCGCCTGTCGTACGTCAGAAGCCCGTTGATTTCGCTCTCAACGTCGGAAACCTGGGTATAAACCGTTGCCGCAAGTCCGTCCTTGATTGCGGGGATAATGAGTTTTTCGTGTAGTTTTTTGTAAGCCGCGTTCAGGGATTCCTTATCGTTGTAAATGCGATAACCGAATTTCTTATTGTTGAAAACGTGTCCCTTTTCCTGATAACTGTATCCGCCGTATTCCGAAAGAAGAACAAGCCGTTTTTCTTTTTTGGGCACTTTGAACGGCGTAAAGTAGCAGTGGATACTCTTTGCGTCGATGCCCTGATCGTGCCAGCCGCTTGCGCTGTCGACCGTACGCGTCGCGTCGAACTCTTTCGTGCGCTCCGAAAACCATGCGCTGTCGAACTGTCCCCAGCCTTCGTTGAACGGCACCCACATTCCGATGGATACGACGTTGTAAAGGTTGTCGAGCATTTCAAAATATTGCTGCGTGTATTCGTCGCGCGCTTCCTTGTTTTTCCTGTGGAAGAATCCGTACTTGTTGTCGTTGAACATAAAGCCCAAAAACGGCAGAACGGCGATGCACAGAATGTTGTAGTTTTTGCAGCCGGACACCATATCCTGCCACACGATCATTCCGAGTCTGTCGCAGTGATAATACCATCTCATCGGCTCGACCTTGATATGTTTTCTCAGCATATTGAAGCCAAGATCTTTCATTGTTTGAATGTCGTAAATCATCGCCTCGTCGGACGGCGGAGTGAGCATACCGTCGCTCCAATATCCCTGATCGAGAAGACCTTTGTGGAAATAAGGCTTGTTGTTGAGGAACAGACGTTTTTTGCCGGTTTTGTCAACGCCTTCCGAGAACTTACGCATGCCGAAATAACTTCTGACCATATCGTCGTCGCAAACGACCACGACGTCGTAAAGGTGCGGGTCCTCGGGCGACCAGAGTTTCATGTCTTCAATGGGAATCACGACTTCTTTTCCGCTTTCGAAATTCACGTTCGCAACGACGTTATCGCCGTCCACGACAACGATTTCAGCCTTGCTTTCAGGGACTTTATTTGTCGAAACGACAATTTTAACTGCCTTTTCGTCGATATCGGGCGTGATTTTGATTTTTTCGATGAAGGTAAGCGGAGTGCTTTCAAGCCATACCGTCTGCCAGATTCCGCTTTGCGGGGTGTACCATATTCCCGTGCCTTTCAGCGTCTGTTTGCCGCGGCACTGATCGCCGGTATTGCTGGGATCGGTAACGGTAACGTTTATGCGGTTTTTGCCGATGACTATGTAGTCGGTGATGTCAAAAGAAAATGGATTGTATCCGCCTTTGTGCGCGCCCACGTACTTGCCGTTAACGTAAACTTTCGCGATATAATCCACCGCGCCGAAGTTCAGAATGACGCGACCTTTTATAAACTCTTCGGGAAGGTCGAATTCCCGTTCGTAATACAAAAAGTCGTCGGGCATAACGACGCGTTCAACCCCCGAAAGTTGGCACTCGGGCGAGAACGGCACGATGATTTCTCCTTCAAACGCCGTGGGAATTTCGGTTTTCTTTTTGGAAATGAGATAACTCCAAACGCCGTTTAAGTTGATGAAACTGTCACGCTCGAATTGCGGACGGGGATACTCGGGCAACGGATTGTTTTTATCAATCTTTTCGCCCCACTTTGTGGTTATTTTCATAAGTTTCTCCTTACAAAATATGTAGATTACTTTTTTATTTTTGTTTTATTTTTTCACTTAAAAACAGGATGATGGGCAATCCTTATCCTTGTGCAGCCGTACGGGACAAGGGTGCGCTCGAACGTTTCCTTGCCGTACCTTGCATGGCGGGGCACTCTCCCCGCGCTGTTTTTGACCTCGTTCCAGTTCTGGACGTAGCGCGCGCGATACGTGATTTCGACGGGGGGATTGTCCTCGTCAAACGGCATTGCCGACACTTCCCTTTCCGTCGTTTCTATGACGGTCAAATGTTTTTTATGTTGAAGTTCGGGCAAGGTGCGCCACTGCGAAACCGTCTTGTATTCGTAGTCACAAAACGGGATTTTGCCGCGCGTATCGCACTTTGCGCGAAGTTTCGTCGCAAAAAGCAACGTTCCTTTCCGAAAACTTATCGACTTGTCGGGATTCACGACCGTCGTAAGCGGCATATCAAACAAAAGTTCGATGACGTCGCCCGCTTCGACCTTTTTCTTGAAAGCGATGATACCCTTGTCGCCCGACACGACTTTTTTGCCGTTTACCAGCACTTCGAGGCTCGTGTATTGCGGCACGCGGAATGAAAACTTGATTTCGGGATTGCCCGACACCGACTCCACAACAATTTTCGACTTGTTTTTGAAAGGATAATCAGTGGACTCGTTCAGAATAACCCTTACGCCTTTGAAAAGCGTCGAAATTCTGCACGGGGAATATACCATAAAGCAAAATCCTTCGTCGGTTTTGTAGCAAAGATTTTCCGTGAATTTCGGGAAACCCTGGTGCATATTTGCCGTGCAACAGCCGTAATTGGGTTCCAGCCCGTAAACGGTGCCGTCGGAGCGAACGTTGAAAAAGTCGCGTTTCCTACGGTTTGCCGCAATGGCGTTTGGCTGCTGGACGTACTGATGCGCAGTATAATCTTTGGTAATCGTTGCGGGCAGCGCGTTGAAGCAATTAAGTTCCAACAAGTCGGCGTAATAAGTGTCGCCCGTTTTTTCGACAAGCGTTTCAAGGCTTCGCATAAACTCGACCACCGTGCAAAGTTCGACGCCCTTTGACGGGTTCGTGCCGTCCAGCGTCTCGTCCGACGTGAATACGCCCGCCGCCGTGCCGTGATATTTCATAAGGTTTTCAACCGTCCTTTTCGACAACAGCACAAGTTCGGGATCGGGACGGAAATCGTTCAGCAAAACGGGATATTTCACCGCCATCGCGTTGTTCACGCCGTGCAAAAGCATAAGTTTTCTTACGGTGGGCAGTTTGTTGTGCGCCGTGATTTTATGCGCGCTCATCTGTTTTTTTTGCGGCATTGCGCCGTATTTCCGTTTTTTGTCGGCGTTTGCGCCCACTTTCGCGCCGAAATTTATAATGCCGCGGCTGAGATAAGTCGAGGCGGGTTTTTTATAACGGAACTTTTCATAAACCGAAAACCAGTCGTACGAGCCGTCCACGATTTTATCGACAAGCTGATTTATCATCTCGTCGCCCGTTTCGTCGAAAAGCCGTTTCATCGGGATAAATTGTTCAAACGACCTTGCGGCAGCCCATACGTAAAAAGGTTGCTCATCAAGGTTATTGAATTCGTACTTGAAAAAGTTTCTTACAAACGGCGGAATCTGCTTGTCCCCGGTAACTTCGTAATACGACCAGAGCGCGCGAAGCGCAAGGATACGCGGCCACCAGTCAACCGTGCGCGCAGGTCCGAAAAACCCGCTGGCGTCAACCGACGACAGGATTTTTTCAATCCATAATCCTACGCGGTCGATAAGACGGCGGTCGTCCAGAAGATACGCAAGCGAAACAAGCCCGTCAAGGTAATACGGACCGCGCTCCCACGCCTCGCCGTGACCGCCGAGCCACGCCGATTTTTTGGAAACGTCGTCCCATAACTCGTCCAGACGTCCGGTAAGCCCCGTCGCCTGCAATTCGAGTTCCCGTCTGAGCCAGCCCATAGGCTTGATTTCGCCAAGCGGCAGTTTTTGAAGTTTTTCTTTGCTTTCTGCCATAAATTTTACCGTTTTAATAGGTATATATATTATATATTCTTTTATGCGCTTACGCAAGCAGATTTTATTATGTTTTAAGGCGCCGCAATCTTCGCGTTCGTTTGACAAACGCAAGATAATTGATTTATACTTTATCCGTATGAAGTACGTTATCGTTCTGGGCGACGGAATGGCGGACGAATATGTACCGTCAATTTCGGGTACGCCCCTTGAAAAAGCAAACATCGAAAATGCAAGAAAACTTGCAAAAACCGCAAAAATCGGGCTTGTGAAAACGGTGCCCGACGGGTTTAAACCGGCAAGCGACGTCGCAAACCTTGCCGTGCTCGGCTACGCCCCCGAAAAGTATTACAGCGGACGTTCGCCGTTGGAAGCGCTCAGCATAGGCGTCGATATGAAAGATACCGACGTCGCGTACAGAATGAATCTTGTCACGCTCTCCACGGAAAAAAACTTTTCGGACAAGACGATGGTTGACTATTCCGCGGGCGAAATATCGACGGCGGAAGCCGCCGTACTTGTCGCGCACATCAAAAAACATCTGGAAACGGACTCCCTGCATTTTTATCCGGGCGTCAGTTATCGCCATTGCCTGATTATAAACCACGGCGTCGTGGACGACGAAGTTACCCCGCCGCACGACATAACGGGCAGGAAAATCAAGGACTATCTCCCGAAAGGCGTTTACAAGGATTTGTTCCTTGACCTTTACGAAAAATCTTACGCATTGCTTGAAAACCACCCGATAAACGAAAAGCGTAAAAAAGAAGGCAAAAATCCCGCCAACTGCATCTGGTTCTGGGGCGGCGGCGTGAAGCCCGCGCTCATCCCGTTTGTCGACAAAACTTCCCTTCGCGGCGCAATGATTTCGGCGGTCGATTTGCTGAAAGGTATCGGCAAAGGCGCAGGCATGGACGTTATCGAAGTAAACGGTGCGACAGGCAACTGGGACACTAACTTTTCGGGCAAGGGAGAGGCCGCTCTCAAAGCCCTTGAAACAAACGATTTCTGCTATATCCACGTGGAAGCACCCGACGAATGCGGACACCGCGGAGAAACCGAACGCAAGGTTTACAGCATCGAAATGATTGATAAAGACATTATCGGGACGATTGTAAACGGATTGACGGCAAAACACGAAGACTTTGCGCTGATGTTTCTGCCCGACCACCCGACGCCTTGTTCAATCAAAACTCATTCAAGAAATCCCGTGCCGTTTCTTATGTATTCTTCCCGCGAAAAACTTGGCGAAAACAACGACTTCAATGAAAAAACGGCAAACGACACCGGCGTGTTTTACGCCGACGCTCCGTCGCTTTTCAACGATTTCATAAAACTGAAATGAACACGAATCTTCAACCCGAAACGATATAAAAAATCCCCACGCAAAATCGCGCGGGGATTTTTTTCCAGGAGGGACAAATGTTACTATTATTATAATGAAGTTTCGTCGTTATTTTTGTTTCTGACTTCTTCGAGTTTTTTCAACTCGGCGTCCCGACCTTTGCAGGAGTTGCAGCACGGGCAGCCCCCGCAACCGCTCCCGCAGGACGATTTTCCTTTCTTTTTGCGCGCGCGGTTCCAAACGATAACGCCCACCACGAACAAGGCGCATAATATTCCGATTAACGGTGCAAGCCACGACCACATATTATTACTCCTTTGCTTTTCTCATTTTGCCTTTAAGGTTTTTAAAAAAGCCGTTTACGTCGATTTTACCTTTGTTGTCAAGCACGATCAGCGTAATGATTGCCGCCCATATCGCCGCGAAGATGAACACCGTCCACCACCAGCTGCCGATAAGGTAAATCATCATTGCCACGATATAACTCGTGCCGATCCAGAACAGCAAGGTATTTCTGAACGACTTCTTTGAGGGAAGTTCCGCCTTTGCCGTTGCGACTGCCGCAAAGCATGGGATTGTCAGCATATTGAAAGCGATGAACGCGATGAGTCCGGGAACGCCGATTCCGGTTGCTTTGATCATTTCCGCGACTGCCATCAGACCGCCGTCCGCTTCCACTTCAATCATTCCGCCGACTATGCAAGCCGCAAGAGTACCGAACGTCGCGATAACGTTTTCTTTTGCGATAAGACCGGTGATTGCCGCGACCGCGAATACCCAACCGAAACTATTTGCAAGTTGCGAGCCGAATCCCAACGGGGTGAACAAAGGTCTGATAATTCCGCCGATACCCGCAAGGATACTCTGATTCATCTGCGTGTCTTCCAGGTAATTCCAGTTCCAGCTGAAATGGCTCATGAACCAGATAACGATTGTCGACGCAAGGATAATCGTGAAAGCCTTTTTGACAAAGTGTTTCGTCTTATCCCACAGGTGCAACATAAGGTTTTTGGGTTGCGGCGCGTGGTATGCGGGCAATTCCATAATGAACGGGGGAACGTCGCCTTTCATCGTGGTCGCTCTCATAAGAAGCACGCAAGCGATTGCGACGACTACGCCCAGAATGTACATACAATAAGTAATTACGTCGGGATTTTTAAGCCCCGTCATAGTTGCGATACCGCCCGCGATTGCCGTAAGAATCGGCAGTTTTGCGCCACAACTGAAAAACGGAATAACCCTGATTGTCGCGACGCGTTCCTTTTCGTCGGCAAGCGTACGGGTGTTGATGAACGCGGGAACGGAGCACCCGAAGCCCATAATCATCGGCATGAACGCCCTGCCCGAAAGACCGAATCTTCTGAAAATTCTGTCAAGGATGAACGCTACGCGCGCCATATATCCGCTGTCTTCCAGAATCGAGAAGAACAGGAACAGCAAAAGAATCTGAGGCAGGAAGCCGAGCACCGCGAACAAGCCGCCGAAGATACCGTCAACGATAAGCCCCGTAAGCCAGTCGGGTGCGCCCGATTTCACAAGACCTTCGTTGATACAGGTGCTTAAAAAGTCGGTGAACGTGTTGAGAAGGTTCGCAAGGATTACGCCGGGACCGTAAACGCTTTCTTCATATCCGAAGAAGGTTGCCGCGGAAATTCCCGCACAGAACTCGTCGATGCCCGACACGAATGCCGATTCGTATTCCGTTTCTATGTCCGCGTATCCTTCGACTTCGCCGTCGGCGTTCAGAGTAACCTCGTGAGTCAATTCTTCGTCGGCGTAAATCTTAGTGCCTTCCGCAAGGTTTTTAGCGTCGCCTGCCGAAATTCTCGTGACTTCTCCGAGGCTGTTTTTCCAGTACACGAATTGAGTTGCTTCGATGGTTACTTCCCATTTGCCCTTTTCGTCGGCATAGAATTTTGTGCCGTCGGGCAGTTCCGCCGCGTTTTCAACAAGGACTTTCTTTCCGTCGCCGGTGAACACGAAGGGTTTCGCCTCGACCGACGCGAGCTTGCCGTTTTCAAAGGTGAGTTCGGCTTCGTTGCCCTCCGCGTCGTAGTATTTCACGTTATCGGGATCGTAAGTGTCTTCGGTAACTTCGATTACGTTTTTATTTACGTCATAAGCCACCGCTTCCTTATCGAACACGCCGCCCGCGCCGAGGAACAAAAAGTCTTCCGCAAACGTAAGGTGGAATACCAGAAACAGTATTACAAGGAAGATGGGGATCCCCCATACCTTATGAGTAAGGATTTTATCCGCCTTGTCCGAACGCGAAAGTTTTTCCTTTTGCCTTTGTTCGCTCTTCGTAAGGACGGACGAATAATGCTTGGAGATATATTTATATCTGCTGTCCGCGACAAGCGCCTCGAAGTCGCTGCCGAAAGTGTCGTCGGAGAAAGTCTTTTTGAATTCTTCGACCATAGCCGTCGATTGCGGATGCGCTTTTACTTCCAGCTCGTCAAGTTCCACAAGTTTAATCGCGTGGAATAAAGCGTTGTCGACGCCCTGTCCTTCAAGCGCGATTTTGCAGTCGCCGATAAGGTGCATGAGCGCGCTGCCTTCCAAAACGGTTTTTCCCTGACGTTTTTCGTTGGACGCGTCGTACGCGCGCTTCATAAGTTCTTCAAGCCCTTTTTCTTTCAGCGCGGAAATGGGTACGACGGGAATGCCGATTTTCTTTTCAAGGCTTGCCGCGTCGATTTTATCGCCCTGTTTTTCGACCTCGTCCATCATGTTGAGCGCGATGACCATAGGCACGTCGATTTCCATAATCTGAGTGGTCAGATACAGATTGCGTTCAAGGTTTGTCGCGTCGACGATATTGATGACGCAGTCGGGCTTTTCGTCAAGAATGAAGTTTCTGGAAATGACTTCTTCGGGAGTGTAAGGCGACAACGAATAAATGCCCGGAAGATCGACGATCGACACGGGTTCGGCGCACTTTTTGTACGTTCCTTCGCGCTTATCGACCGTTACGCCCGGCCAGTTGCCGACGTGCGCGGTCGAACCCGTCAGGGAGTTGAATAAGGTTGTTTTACCGCAGTTCGGGTTTCCCGCAAGTGCAAACTTTTTCATGCTTAAACCTCCATCGTTACGACGTCCGCCTCGCTTTTTCGAAGAGTGAGTTCATAACCCCTTAAAGTAATTTCGATGGGATCGCCGAGCGGAGCGCGTTTTCTCAAATACACTTCCGCGCCGGGAGTAACTCCCATATCGAACAAACGACGTCTTATCTTTCCGTCGCCGCCGACAAGACGAATCACGCCGGTTTCGCCAATCGAAAATTCGCTTAATCTCTTTTCCATATATGCCTCCTATGCAATAAGGATTTTTGTTGCCATTTCTTTGTCGAGAGCGAGCCTACCGTCTTTTACGACACAGATAACACTGCCCCCGCTTGCCGATATTACGCGGATAACGGAATCGATCGTAATACCAAGGTTTTCAAGATGTTTTTTCGTTTTCTCGTCCGCAAGGATTTTCACGACTCTCACGTCCTTGCCGACGGGTGCTACTACCAACGACATAAGCCACCTCCGAATTATGTGAATATGAATTTTCTTTCATATTTGCAAGGTTAGTATATGCGCTTGAGAATAGTTTGTCAACCCTTTTTAACAAAATCTGAAATATTTTTCATATTTTTTGACGGCGTTTTGTTTTGCTTTTTCATTGAAAATAATGTATAATGTTTCAGAGGTAAAAAATATGTCACAGGAAGTACGCGAGCCGCAACAAAAGCGCTCGATCGACAAAAAGAACAGGATTATCGAAGCCGGGTACGAACTTTTCGCAAAGGACGGCTATTTCAGCACGAACACGTCAGAAATCGCAAAAAAAGCGGGCGTTTCCACGGGCATCGTCTATGGATATTTCCACGACAAACGTGATATTCTCATCGAGGTGCTGGACATTTACGTCGACAACGTCTTTTATCCCGTGTTTGAAATGTTCGACAAAATCACCGCCCCCGTGGACTTCGATTTTATCATCACGCACTCCATCGACAACGCCGTTACGGTGCACGAAAACAACGCCGCCATTCACGAGGCGTTGCACTCCCTTTCGTCCACGGACAAAACCGTGCGTGACAAATTTATGGCGCTTGAAAACGATATGACGATGAGGTTCGTCGCAAAACTCCGCTCTTTGGGCTATGACCGCGAGGATATTTTTGAACGCGTCCACCTTGCGATGGAAACCGTGCAGTCCTACGCCCACGAAAAGGTTTTCGATAAGCACTCTTATATCGACTACAACCGCATGCGTAAAATCGTCATAAATATGCTTGTTTCGCTTTTTAAGAAATAAGAAAAACCGCCGATCGGCGGTTTTTTAATGAAATTAAGTATTATTATTACTTTTCCTTATTTTCTTTTTTAATAAACTCATACAGTTTTTTCGTTTTGTTTTTCCAGAAAATCCTGTAATACGCGCCGCCTCTCGTGAACGAGATTTGTTTTGTGCGGGCGTCGTCAAGCTGTTTTAAGACAAGTCGTTCGTCCTGCTCGAAGGCGTCCTCGGAAATTGCGACGCGGTCTTCCTTCCTGGCGGATAAAAACCTGTCGATCCACTCGTTTTCGGCAGCCCTTCCTTTTTCGATAATCTCGTTTGTCAAAAGCGTGCCGCTGATGAAATAGCGCATCATTTTTTCGTGCGTCAGCCAATATCCGACGCCTTTTTTATCTTCGCCGTCTTCCGCGACGTGCTCGTTTTTTCCAAGGACGTACGGCTTAAACAAACTTATGCACGGCAACGACGCGCCGGTGACGAAATACACGCTGTCCGCGCCGTCGATTTCCGCAACGTAACTTGCCGTCGTCTGGTCGCCGATAATGCCGCCCGCATGCATACAAATGCTGCCGACTTCCTGATATCCGCGCTCCGCCTTCCCTGCGTGAGAGCGCAAAATCGATATAAACTTTTTAACGTCGGGCGCACCTTCGCCCAGCAACTCCATCGCTTTTACGCGGCGTTCCCTGCCCTTTGCAAATTTCGTAAACAAGGGTTCAGTATAACATTTTACAAAGTTAAAGTCGGCTTTTGACTTGCACCAGCCGTTTTTGATTGCGTTTTCGACAAGCCCTGCGCTGCATGCGTCATAGCTTTCAAGACACAGACAGTTGGATATCGCAAAGAAGTCTTTCACCTTTTTCCATACCCAGTATTTCCCAGCGGTTTCCAGAACGTAAGCGTCCGACGAGTCGGCAATCAGAAAAGAGTTGTGATAATAAAATTTCTTTCCGTATCCGCAATTCCCGCCCTGCGGATATTTTTCGATAAACTCGGTCAGAAAGTCCAGGGCTTCTTTCGCGCTCCTGCACCTTTCAAGAGCCAGGCGCAGCATATCCATACCCGTTACGCCGTCGGTTTTTACGTACTTTTCTTTCGTGAACACCGCTTCGTTGCCGATATTCAGCCCGAACTCGTTGAAGCCGAATTCCGCGCCCCACATCCAACTCGGACGGGAAATCGTGATTTCAAAGGTATGTTCGACCTGCGGCACCGCAACGTAAGTAAGCGCAAGCGTCGGCGTTTTTTGAAGGTCGTAATCCTTCGCCGGGATATGCTGTAAAAACTGCGGCTCGTTGGGACTTCTGTCGCTGTTTTTCGCAAAAAGCATTTTCCCGTTTTTGGTGTAAGCGGGGGTTGCCACGATTGTGTCGCACATAAATGCCTCCGATTCGTTTTATAGTTTATAAGTTAAGTTTACCAAATGTAAACTTGTTTTTCAAGCGATTACAATAAAAAACCGACAGCATTGCCGTCGGTTGTATGCACTATTTTGCCACTACGTTTATTGCGCGAAGTTTTGCGGCGTTTTTCGGATCGGCTTCCACGTCGAAAGAAACTTTTTGTCCTTCTTTAAGCGTCTTATAACCATCGCCCTGAATTGCGCTGAAATGTACGAAAACGTCATCGCCGCCTTCATCGTTTGCGATGAAGCCGAAACCTTTCGTCGCGTTAAACCATTTTACAGTTCCGATGCTCAATGTTATTACTTCCTGTTTTGATGCCCCGTCGATGTTGCTCTTTCAGAGTAAATATATTTTTAGCACCATGCTTTTGAAAAGTCAATCTATGCCGTCGTTTCAATCGACGCGCAGTACGTAAAATTTAAGATATTGCGTTTCGTCCATGGAAAGAAGGGACGGGTGGTCGGGCGACTGTGTTCTGATTTCGACAAGGCGCACCCGCCTGCCGCTTTCTTTTGCGCTTTCGACAATCATTTTCTGAAACAGCGTCGGCGTCATGTAGTGCGAGCAGGAAGACGTGACGAGATACCCGCCTTTTTCGACAAGTTTCAACCCCAGAACGTTGATGTCCTTGTATCCCCTGTACGCATCGCCTACTTCCGCCGCGCTTTTCGTGAACGCGGGCGGGTCCAGCACGACAACGCCGTACTTTCTGTTTTCCCGTTTTTTGAGTCGCAAGTATTCAAACACGTCCGCGCATACGGCGTTCACGTTCTTAAACCCGTTCAACGCGGCGTTTTCAAGCACCGCTTTCACCTGAATTTCCGAAATATCGACGGCGGTTACTTCCTTTGCGACGGTTGCGGCGTTAATCGAAAATCCGCCTGAGTTCGAGAAGCAGTCAAGCACGGTTTTGTCCTTTGCGTAACGGCGGATTGCCATGCGGTTTTCTTTCTGATCCAGAAAATATCCCGTCTTTTGACCGTTTCTGACGTCAACGTACATTTTCACGCCGTTTTCGGAAATTACGATTTTTTCGGGCACTTCGCCGTACAATACGCCCTGCGTTTCGGGGACGCCTTCTTTTTTCAGCACCTGCGCTTCGCTTTTTTCAAAAATACCTTTCGGGTGAAATAAATCGACAAGGCATTTCACAATAAGGTCTTTCCTTTGCGAAATGCCCAGCGACAAACATTCCATGACAAGCACGTCGGCGTATTTGTCGATAATGAGCGCGGGAAGATCGTCGCTTTCGGCAAACACCATACGGTACGCGTCGTCGAAGCCCAAAGCGATTCTCATATCGTTTGCGGCTTTTATGCGTTTTTTGTAAAACTCTTCGTCGTCTATATCGTCGTTTCTGATGAAAATCCTCACGAGAATTTTCGACAAATGATTGATATATCCTTTCCCGATATATTTTTTATCGTGCGTGAAGACGGTGGCAAGACTTCCGTTTTTATCCTTGCCTTTGATTTCCTGCACTTCGTTCGCATACACCCAGGAATGTCCCGAAAGTATGCGCCTTTCTTCGCCTTTTTTCAGATATACTTCGTACATATCAGTTGATTTTTACGCCGTTTTCGGTTTTTGAGAAGGCGGCGTTCATGAAAGCGGTCATAAACTTTTGCATTTTTTCGACGTCGCTCGCGCCTGCGGTTTCCACGCCGGAATGCATCGCAAGCTGGGCGATACCCACGTCGCAGGCGTTCATATTAAGGTCGGCGCTTGTAACGAGCCCGATTGTGCTTCCGCAACGCACGTCGGAATTATTGTAATAATCCTGCACCTCGATATTTTCGTTTTTGAGCAAGGTTTTCACTACGGCGGACGACAAAGCGTCGGTGGAATAATTGACGTGATGCTTTATGACGACGCCCTTGTTAAGATACACTTTTTCCGTAACGTCGCTCTTTTCGGGGAAGGACGGATGCACGGCGTGCGCGTTGTCCGACGACAGTAAAACGCCGTTTTCCGTCGCAAAGGTGAAATCATCGTCGTTTTTCATAAACGCACGGTTTATCTTCCTTAAAAGCGTACTTAAAATATTTGATGCGGCGCCTTGCTTTGTTTCGCTGCCCACTTCTTCGTTGTCGAAACAGCAGCAAACGGCGATGTCTTTCGGGGTTGCATTTATAATCGCGTTCAGCGACGAATACACGCTCAAAAGGTTATCAAGTCTCGGCGCGCACAAAAACTCTGCGCCTACGCCGCCTGAAAACGCGCTTGTCGCCGGCACCACGAAAAGGTCGGCGTCGATAACGTCTTTGTCGGTGAGCGTGGAATACACGTCTTTCGCGCCGCCGAAAAGAGGCAGCATATCTTTTTGCACCGACAACGCAAGTTTCGTGTTCGCGTCGGGATTATGATGAATGGCAAGGCTTGGAATAACGACAGTATATTTACTTTCGACGACTTCGGTTTTCACTTCACCGCCGTCCGAATATGCAATCCGCCCCGCGACTTTCAACGGTGCGTCCAGAAAACTATACAGCAAAAGTCCGCCGTACTTTTCGACGTTAAGCCTTTTCCCTTCCGCGCTGTCGATAAGTTTATTTCCTTTGACTTTGAGCGACGGGGAATCGGTGTGGCTTTCCACCACGTTGAAAACGTGATTTTCGCCCGCCTTGAACGCAAACAGGCTCGTCCCGTTTTCGATGACGTAATAGCCGACGTTTTTTTCAAGACGCCATACGTCTTTCATATCAAGTTTTTTGAAACCCGCTTTTTCAAGCATTTCCGCGCCGTACTGCACGGCGTGATAAGCGGTGTACGATTTATTCAGAAATTCTTTTACGTCCATAAATACGTCCTTAATGTTTTATAAACACAATATACTATTTTGCGCCCGAAAAATCAACAAAATCGCGGGTTGACTTTTTGCCCACCGACGATTTATAATGGACGTATATCGTTTATAATAAGGAGCAAATAAATTATGAAAGTCAAAATCGAAAGCGGCAATGCGCCCAAAGCAATCGGACCGTACTCGCAGGCGGTGCTCGTCGACGACACTTTGTACGTGTCGGGCAATATCCCCGTAAACCCCTCAACCGGCGACGTCGCGGACGGCATCGTCAACCAGAGCAAACAGGTTTTTGAAAATATGAAAGCGGTTCTGAACGAGGCGGGTATGGGCTTTGAAAACGTCGTGAAAACAACGGCTTTCCTTACCGACCTTTCCAACTTTGCGACGTTCAACGAAATTTACGCGTCGTATTTCGTCGCGCCCTATCCCGCAAGAAGTTGCGTGGAAGTCAGCAAACTTCCCAAAAACGTTCTGGTCGAGGTCGAGTGCATCGCAAAGAAATAAAAATATCACCGCTTAATCCGCTTTTTAGGCGGATTTCTTTTTGTCCTTTTCGCGCTTGATTTTTCGGCGGTTTCATAATATAATATCTTTCGGTGAGAATATGAATATCGATTACAATAACGAAGCGGTTGCCGCATTCTCTGCCCAGTGCGACGAGTTTATCGGCAGCAAACTCATAATGTCCAACCAGAAAATCCGTATGCTTTTAAGGTGTATGGCGTATTATGACGAGCTTAAAAAACTCGCCTACGATTGCCGTTTCAATTTCGATTACGACGACGAATACAACCGCGCCATCGTAAATCTCGGTACGGCGACGATTTTCCGTCTTCCCGCGTCTTTGAGAAAGCGCGTCGCGCTCATACTTTGCCTGCTTCTCGACTTCGACGAAGGCCGTCGCGATTTCGTGAAATTCGTGCAGGATTTTTACCGCGCCGACGACAAAAACGACAGCTACGTCGGGTTTATCAACGGCATCATCGCCCCCTTTAAGGAAGCAGTGCTGACGCTCCTTTCCAACGACGAAAAAGCCGATTTCGAACTTCGCGACGAAAAACGTATCGAGGTCAACGCCGCCCTGTCCGAACAAGCCGATTATTACGTCAAAACGCAAATCACGGCGGTTAAGGACAGCAAACTCGACCTTGATACAAGAAAGGAACTCGTGTTCGTGCTGGACAACTTCATCACCGTTTTGAATATGCGCGACGCTCAACTTATCAAGGCGTATTGGATCGGGCTGAAAAACCTGCTGATTACGAATAAACAGTATTCAAAAAACGCCGAAGCACTCGGCAACGTCGTAAAATCATACCTGCAAATGTGATTTTTTGCGTTTTTTCGTTTTGCGACAAAAAATTACCGAATATTCAATAAAATCGTTGACAAATTTTCAAGACAATGATATTCTTTATAAGCGTTTTGATTAACGCCGACGATTTATACCTTGGGGGTATAGCTCAGTTGGTAGAGCACCTGCTTTGCAAGCAGGGGGTCAGCGGTTCGAATCCGCTTACCTCCACCAGTATGGGATTGTAGCTCAGTTGGTTAGAGCACGCGCCTGATAAGCGCGAGGTCGGTAGTTCGAGCCTACTCAATCCCACCACAAAAAACACACACCGAATATGGTGTGTGTTTTTTTGTGCCGAGATTAAGTCAAGGGCAAGAACCCGAAACTTTGTTTCGGCGTTCGGCGGTTGCTTGCAACCGCTTGCGTTATGCACCGTGCCTAACTTTGCAGACACTTTGCGTCGATTTTCTGTTTATCCTCGATTTGCACTATGCCGAGCAGCCCTACTCAATCACTCTTGCCGTTTTGGCGTGTGCTTGCACATAAGACAATAGCGGCATAAAAAAACATAGCCGCATTATCAGGGGAACCCCGCGGGATACTTTGTACCCGTGGGGAAAAGGAATAAACAAGCAAAAGACAAACAAATAAATAAAATGTGCTTGTTTGGTCAAAAGCGCAGTTTATGACGCGGTGGGATTGAGTATATTCGTACTGATGACCGATGCGCTTACACGAGCGAATGCGAGTATAAGCGTATCGAGGTCGGCGTTCGGCGGCTGTTTACAAACGCTTGCGTTTTCTTTCAATAGTTTTGACGCATTCAACTATTTTTCGGAATTTTTATTGAAAATTTATGTATATTGATATAGAATAAGATTAAAGAATAAACATATACACTTCGAAAAAGGACAAGTTATGAATAAAAAATTCAAAAAAATATTGGCGGTTGCTTTGACGCTGACGATACTTATTGTGTCGGTCGTCACCCTTTCGGGCTGCAACATTTTCAGAAAAAATAATATAAACGACTTTGCAAACGAATTGTTCCCGTCGCTGTTCTCAAACGACGCGATGAGCGCGAACTTCTTCTTTGAGGATGCGGACACCGCGCTCGGTCTCACGCCAAAGGCTGCGCTTCCCCGCCCGTCGTCGAAGGAAGATTACGACGCGGCGTATTCGTCATACAAAATGCAAGCCGCCCTTATGGCGTACACCTATCGTTACAGCAAAATGAACGACGCCGACAAGGATTTGTTCACGTTTTTGCAATACTTTTTCATTCAGGAATCGAAACTTGCTGGCTCGTACTATATGCAGGACAGTTACATCGGCGGATATTCGGGCATGCAGGCGAGTCTCCCGGTGTACCTTACCGAATACAAACTCCGCGACGAACAGGACGTAAAGGACTATATCTTCCTTATGAACGACACGGCGTCGGCGTTTCCCGAATACGTAAATTACGAAATCGAGTGCATTAAAAACGGGTTCTCGAAGCACCGCATAAATCTCTTTTACGCGGTTGAACAAACGGGCAATTTCACGGGCGCGCACATTCTTAACACAAGGGAAGAAATTATCGCAAGCGGCGTTTCGGAAGACAACATTTCGATTTACGACTATATGAACTGCGCGGACACAAATCCCGACGAATACGCAACCGACGATAACGTAAAAAAGAACTTCGTTTACAAAAATATGATTCAAAAAATCGACGGCTGCTCTTTCTTGTCGGACGACCAAAAAACCGCATATAAAACGCAGGCGACCGAAGGTATCCGTACGATGATTAAGGCGTACATCAGGCTCGGCAACGACCTGAAACATATCTTCTCCGATCCTGCCCTCGGCACGCTTATCGAAAGGGTTTCGGGCGGATACGCGTCCTACGGCGAAACGGGAAAAAACTATTACGCCGCCCTGTTCCAGTCATCGACGGGCACGCGCGATACGATTGCGTCCGCCGCACAAAGGCTTATGACCGAGTTCAACAAAACGACTGCGGAAATCGAAGAAATCCGCACAAAACTTGTCGCGCTCGGCATTAAGGAAGAAGACATCGACAAGGAAGTCGTGAACGCTTTTAACAACGACGATTGGTCGGAAAACGCACTTTATAATACGATTGACACGCTTAAAGGCTTGCTTTCGCCGACATTCCCCGCATTTTCAACTACGGCGGGAAACGTAACGCTCAAAGTCGTGGACGAAAGTATGAAGGATAACTTCGCGCCCGCCGCGTACTTCGTGTCGCCCCTTGACAACAAGTCGTCGGACGAAACGATTATCATCAACAACTGGGACAGCACGGGTTATCTGTCATACGATTTGCTGTCGCACGAAGGAATCCCCGGCCACCTTTATCAGTACAATTACCTGAAAAACAGCAATCAGCACAACATTGTGAAAGTGCTTTGCCCCACCGCATACAAGGAAGGCTGGGCAACCTACGCCGAACATTACGCCGCAAATCTTTACGGCACGACGGACAGCAAAGACAACCTTATTATGCGCTACCGCGTGAAAAAAGTTCTGGCGCAAGGATACCTTCGCGTGCTTGTCGATATGAAAGTCAATTACGACGGCGTTTCCGCGAATGCCATCGAAACCTGGCTCACCGACACCGTGAAGCTTAATGAACACGCATACTTTCTGAATTCTTCCGCACAGGATCCGAAAAACAACCAAAAGCTCGTTTACAAGGAAAGCACGATTTCCGACTTCGCGACAAACCTTTATTTCGACGCGATTATGCAACCCGCAAACGCCGCGACCTATTACTACGGCTACATTCAGGTTACCGACGTCATAAACGGGCTGACGAAAAAAGGCTACTCCTTATACGACGCGCACAAAGCGTTTCTCGACGCGCCCTATACTTTTACGCAGATAAAGGAAAAGTACGGCCTGTAAATAATTGACAAAAAAAGTCATAAATGCTAAAATTCCTTACGAAAAAGTTAATTTGAAATAATTTTTTGTATATAGGAGACAATATGAAATCAGTTACCTTAAATCTCGGTACAGCAGAGAGCGTCAAACATTTCGTAAACGTAACGAATAAGTTTGACTACGATATGGATTTGAGAAGCGGCCGTCACGTTGTGGATGCAAAGTCGATACTCGGCATATTCAGCCTTGACCTGTCCACCCCGGTGGTGCTGGAAGTATTCAGCGACAACTGCGCGGACCTTATCGAAGCACTCGGTCCCTTTATCGAATAATCAATTGTCACACAAAAAAGACGCCGACCACGGCGTCTTTTTTTACGTTAAAGTATTTATCTTCACAGAAACAAGATACAACAAAAAAGCACCGAAAAATCAGTGCTTTTATTTTATAATAATTCTCCTAAAAAGTCAGAAATTTGATGAGTTATACTCTCTCCTAAAACGGCGAGAATGCGTCGCACACTTCGTTTTTGAAATCATGTTATCGCAAGCGATAACGCTCACTCTTTTGCTCGTGTGCGCCTTTTCCCCACGGGTACACAGTATCCCGTGGGGTCCCCATTAACGGGTTTTCGGGTTCTGCAAAAACGCCGAAAAGGCGCAAATTGCGTCGCACAACTTCGCTTTTGAAATCACGTTATCGCAAGGCAATAACGCTCACTCTTTTGCTCGTGTGCGCCTTTTCCCCACGGGTACACAGTATCCCGCGGGGTCCCCTAACCCTAAAAAGTCAGAATTTTGATGAGATTTTGACGTTTCTTGGCAAGTTCTTACGAGGGCGCGTACTTTGGCGTACGTAACCGAGTAAGGTTTTGCCAAAAACTCAAAAGGTCGCAAAATTATGACTTTTTAACTTTTGGTTTGCGGGCAGCCAAAACTTCATCCGGCCTCGATATCGGCGTCGAAACTGGGCTTGCCTTCACGCTGTCCGCGTTTTCCTTTGCCTCTTCAAAAATCTCGCGCATCATATCGGCTGCCGCTTCCAAGGTTTCGCGACTTTCGGTCTCGGTCGGCTCAAACATAAGCGCCTCGTGAACGATAAGCGGAAAATACATTGTCGGCGGATGAATACCTTTGTCGATGAGCGCTTTCGCAACGTCCATCGCGCTGACGCCCGTTTCTTCGTGGAACTTTTCAAGGCTTAATACAAATTCGTGCATGCAGGTTCTGTCGAAAGCCGTCTTGAAGTACGGCGCAATCAGAACGCGCAGGTAGTTTGCGTTGAGCACAGCGTTTTCGGACGCTTCCCTGATGCCCTCCTTGCCAAGAGTAAGGATATACGCATACGCGCGCAAAACGACAAGGAAGTTGCCGTAAAACGCTTTGACTTTCCCGATGCTGTCGGGGCTGTCCTTGAAGAAATATTTGCCGCGTTTTACGCCTACGGTCGGGTTTGGCAAAAATTTCGCAAGTTTTTTCTTGCAACCGATTGCGCCCGAGCCGGGACCGCCGCCGCCGTGCGGAGTCGAAAAGGTTTTGTGCAGATTGAGATGCACCACGTCGAACCCCAAATCACCGGGACGGATAACGCCCATAACGGCATTAAGGTTTGCGCCGTCGTAGTACACGAGCCCGCCCGCCTTGTGGACAATCGAAGTGATTTTCAGAATATGTTCGTCCAGAAGCCCAAGGGTATTCGGATTCGTGAGCATCAGCGCCGCCGTGTCTTCGCCGACCGCTTCTTTCAATGCTTTGAGATCCACATTGCCGCGCTTATCGCTTTTCACGTTGATGATTTCAAAGCCGCACATTGCCGCGCTTGCGGGGTTTGTGCCGTGCGCGCTGTCGGGCACGATAATCTTGTTGCGCTTTGAGTCGCCCCTTGACAAATGGTACTTCCTTATTACCTGCAAACTCGTATATTCGCCGTGCGCGCCTGCCGCGGGTTCAAGGGATATTTCGTCCATACCCGTGATTTCGGCAAGGGATTTCGCGGCGTCGTACATGACTTCGAGCGAGCCTTGTACGGTGGACGCGGGTTGCAGCGGATGCACCGAAGTGAACGCGGGATTCCTCGCAAGCACCTCGTTAAGTTTCGGGTTATACTTCATCGTGCAGCTGCCCAGCGGATAAAACACGTTATCGACGCCTTTCGCCTTTAAGGACAAACCTATGTAATGGCGCACAAGGTCGATTTCGGCAACTTCGGGAAGGTTTAATTCCGCGTTTCGCACGAAGTTTTCGGCAAGATTGTATTCGGGAACGTCCAGTGCAGGAAGCGTAACGGCGCGACGGCCGCATACCGATTTATCGAAAATCAACATATTATTTCACCTCCCGAAGAACGTTTATGACTTCGTCGATATCGTCTTTCGTGTTCATCTCCGTAACGCACCAGAGCATATCTTTGTCGCTCAGCGGTAAACCCGCAAGAATGCCGCGTTTTTGAAGTTTATCGACGATTTTTGACGTATCAACGTCCGATTCAATCACGAACTCGTTGAAAAACTCGCCGTCGTATTTAAGGCGGAAACCGTCGATTTTCACAATTTCGTCTTTCATATAATGCGCTTTCGACACGCATTGTTTCGCAACGTCTTTAAGCCCTTCCTTGCCCATCGCCGCAAGATATATCGACGACGTGAGCGCGCAAAGCGCCTCGTTGCTGCAAATGCTCGACGTGGATTTTTCGCGACGGATATGCTGTTCCCTTGCCTGCAAAGTAAGAACGTATGCGGGACGTCCGTCGTGGTCGACTGTTTCGCCGACAATGCGCCCCGTGAGTTTTCTCATAAGGTTTTCGCGGCAGGTCAAAAAACCCAGATACGGACCGCCGAAAGCAAGCGGAAGCCCCAAAGGTTGCCCTTCGCCCGCTGCGACGTCCGCGCCGCATTCCGCGGGGGTTTTAAGAAGCGCAAGCGCGACGGGATAACAACTCATCACGAATTTCGCGCCCTTTTCCTTTGCGATTTTTCCGACGCTTTCCGCGTCTTCGATAAGCCCGAAAAAGTTGGGCTGCTGGATACATACCGCGCCGACTTCGTCGTCGATAAGCGTTTTAAGAGCGTCCAAATCGGTAACGCCGTTTTTCGTCGGTGCAAAAACAACCTCGATACCGTGCGGCACAAGATAAGTTCTGACGACCGCCTTGTATTCCGGATTAAGCGCGTCGGACAAAACCGCTTTCGTCTTTGCTCCCATGCACATCAGGATACCGTCCGCAGTTGCGGTTGCGCCGTCGTAGTGCGACGCGTTCGACGCGTCCATGCCGGTAAGGTTTGCGATTTCGGTCTGATATTCGAAAATCGACTGCAATATGCCCTGGCTCATTTCCGCCTGATACGGCGTGTATGCGGTGACGAATTCTTCCCTTGCGGCAAGCTCCGACACGACGGGCGGAATATAATGGTTGTATGCGCCCGCGCCCAGAAACATTGTCCTGAACACCTTATTTTTCGCGCCAAGCGCGTTGATTATCCTTTCGACTTCAAGCGGCGATTTCCCCGCAGGAAGATTGAGATCCGCCTCGCACCCTTTCGGCACGTCGAACAAATCCGCAATCGACTTCACGCCGATTTTTTCAAGCATGGCGGCGCGGTCTTCAAAAGTATTGGGAACGTAACTACTCATAAAATCTCCCGTTTATTTTGCGATTTCCGCATAAGCCGCCGCGTCGATAAGGTTTTCGGACAGGCTTTCCGCCTCAACTTCGATAAACCATGCGCCGAAAGCGTCTTCGTTGATAAGTTCCGGCGAATCTTCAAGCGCGCCGTTGACCGCAATCACTGTGCCGGTAACGGGGCTTACGACGGGCGAAACCGCTTTTACGGATTCCACGTTTGCAAATTCCTTGTCCTTAACGACTTTTTCGCCGACGGAAGGAAGTTCCACGAAAACGATATCTCCAAGTTCGTTCTGTGCAAAATCGGTGATGCCGACTTTGACCTTGTTGCCGTTAACGTCTGCCCATTCGTGTGATTCGAGATACTTTAAGTTTTGTTTGATTTCCATAGTTTACTCCTGTTATTTTTGTCTTTTATAAAACGGAAGGGGTACGACCTTTGCTTTCAGTCTTCTTCCGCGAACGTCAACCGATAAATCGGACGTGTCGATATCCTTATCGACTCTTATCATTGCAATCGCTTTTCCGAGCGTGGGCGACATGGTGCCGGACGTAACGTATCCCACAAGTTTATCGCCCGCATATACGTCCGAATGTTCTCTCGCAATACCGCGGTCGATAAGTTCGATTCCCAGCCTTTGTTTGGTCGGGGCTTTTTCAAGCAACGCGGCTTTTCCGATAAAATCGGGTTTATCGAGTTTTATGAACATATTAAGTCCGATTTCGGTCGCAAGTGTTTCGTCGTCCATTTCATGGCCGTACAGCGGCATCGCGCCTTCTAAGCGCAACGTATCGCGTGCTCCGAGCCCGCAAAGCGCCATATCGAATTCCTTGCCCGCTTCGTGTACGATGTCAAAAAGTCTCACGGCGTCGTTGCAGGCGCAGTAAATTTCAAAGCCGTCTTCCGCGGTGTAGCCCGTGCGCGACAGTATTACGGCGGAATTCAACAGCCCGTCAACATATGTGAACGAATAGTTCTTTTCGGGGATGTCTTCTTCCTTAAAAATTTTCCTTATTACTTTAATCGCGTTCGGCCCCTGAATCGCAAGTTGCGCGGTGTTTTCCGAGACGTCTTCGGCGACGGTGTCGGGCAAAAGATTTGCCGAAATCCACTTGAAGTCTTTTTCGCCGTTCGACGCGTTGACGCATACGAAATAAAGCTCGGAAGACAAACAATAAACAAGCACGTCGTCAACCACCCCGCCTTCGTCATTAAGCATCAGCGAATACCTGACGCGACCACTTTTCAATGTGGTGTAATCGTTTGTGAAAAGACGCTGTATTGTATCGAGCGCGCCCTTTCCCCTCAACATTATTTCGCCCATGTGCGACACGTCAAACAGCCCGACGTTTTCGCGGACGGCTTTGTGCTCGTGCAAAATCCCTTCAAATTGCACCGGCATCTCAAAACCCGCAAAGTCGACGAACTTTCCGCCGTATTCTTGCAGAATTTCACAATAAGGTGTACGTTTCATAATCTCCTCCTACCTAAACGTAAAAAAAATTAAAATTATCATGTGTGGTCTCAGATTGCTACGCAGTTATATTTGCTTCGCTACGTCGCAAATCTCACTTTTGACCAAACAAACTCTTTTCTTTCGTTTGTTTGTCTTTTGCTCGTTTGCTCCTTCTCCCCACGGGTACACAGTATCCCGCGGGGTCCCCAAAATCCCTAAAAAGTCAGAATTTTGATGCTATTAAGCCCCACAAGTACACAGTATCTTGTGGGGGCCCCGTGACGTTTCTTGGCAAGTTCTTACGAAGGCGCGTACTTTGTCGTACGTAACTGAGCAGGGTTCCGTCAAAACGCCGAAAAGGCGCAAATTACGTCGCAAATCTCACTTTTGACCAAACAAACTCTTTTCTTTCGTTTGTTTGTCTTTTGCTCGTTTGCTCCTTCTCCCCACGGGTACTCAGTATCCCGCGGGGTCCCCAAAATCCCTAAAAAGTCAGAATTTTTAGATTCCAATTCCCTAAAAACGGCGAGAATTTGATGGATTTTTGACGTTTCTTACGAGGTTCTGAAAATCCTAGTGTACTAATGCGTACACGGATTTTCAGGTTCTCGGAAAAACTCAAAAAGGCGCGAATTGTCGCCGTTTTTACCATTTGTTGTGGACTTTCTCAGCGAATCCCACCATATCCTTCACTTCGATCACGGTGCCGTCGTCAAGGATTGCTTTGCCGTTGAATTTGCCGAATACCTGATGCGGAAGCATGCAGATTACGCCGACGTTCAAGGGTGCTTGTCTGTCGAGAATCGGGGTGAAATTCATTTCAAAACGGCCGTCGTTCGACGTGAACGTCCATGGGCTCATATAATCGTCCTTACCGTTTTTGACGGGAATATTGAAGGTAACCTCGTCGAGTTTATGCGATTTCCCGTTATAGAAAAGCATGTTTTCGGACGCTGCGGACGTGTTGCCGAAACCGTAACCGATATTCCAGCCGAAGCGGCTGCCGTCTTCGAGATAGCCTTGCAGGCTGCCCCAGTACCAGGTGTTGTCGTACGTCCAGACGCCGCGCCCCCAGTCGAGCGTGCCCATACTGTCGGACTTGTCGAATTTCCATTCTTTATTGCCGCATTTTACGACGCCTTCCGCGCGCATGCAGTTGATTTTCTGATTGAAATAAAAGTGAGCGTTTTTGTCAAACGGAGTCGCGATTACCATAGATTCTTCGGGAAAATCGGAAAGCGTGATGTCGAAAGTCAAAGCGTTGTCACCGTCGAATTTGGCGTGAGTGCCTTTAAGATGGCGGACTTTGCCGTCGTTTTCAAACGTATACGAACTTTTGCCCTGCGTCCATTTGGTCGTTCCTTTTTCCGACGTTTCGGGAAGGTTCATCTTGCCGAGCGGGAACACGACAAGCGCGGTTTTCGTAACGTCGTAAGGTTTGTCGAATTCAAGAATCGACGTGGACAATGCGCCTGCAAAACCGTTGTCGCCGATAGTGAGCGCAAGCCCGTAATGCTGATTGCCGATGTAGTAATAATCCCATTCCTTAATGCGCCAGTTTTTGGCTTTGACGTCGGAGCGGTGATATTCGTAAAGCATCTTTTTGGCAAAGCCGGGCTCTTTGATATTGCCGTTTTCGTCAAGCAATCTTTGGGGTTTCGTGATCTCGTGTTGCATAATTCCTCCGAACATATACGATTTGATATAATTGATAATAATATGATACGCCTTTGAATATATAAAAGTCAATAAAAACTTAGTGCGGGCGCGCACGCATACACGTTCTTTTTTAGGAAGCGCGATAAAAATCTTGACAAATGTTGTATTTTTGTTTATATTAAAATCGAGGAATTTTACAAGCGGGGAACGGGATTTTTATCGTTCCTTTTTTCGTAAACTCTCCTCGCGCGACCGCGCGACACTTTTTGTAAAGAGGTTTATATGGCACACGATTACGTTATCATATCCGACGCAACCTGCAATCTTCCCAAACAGTTTTACGAGGACGATTTCGCGATTATTCCCATGGACGTCATTATCGACGGCAAAGCGTACGACGCGGATACCCTTTCCAAAAAAGAGTTTTACGACAAAATGCGCGCGGGCGTTTTTCCTTCCACGTCGCTTATCAATACAACGACCGCAATCGATTTCTTCACGCCGTATCTTGAAAAAGGTCAGGACGTGTTTTTCATTTGCTTTTCGTCAAAACTTTCGGGCTCGTTCAAGTCGGTTACGGAAGCCGGGGAAGAACTTCTGGAAAGGTTCCCCGACAGGAGAATTTGCATAATTGACAGCAAGTCGGCTTCGGGCGGCGAAGGCATGCTCGTTTACTACTGCCTGAAAAAACGCCGCGAAGGCGCAAGTTTTCAGGAACTTGTCGACTTTGCAACGTCATTCCGCGACGTCTGCCATCACGACTTCACCGTTAACGATCTTATGCATCTGTATCGCGGCGGAAGGCTCAAAAAATCGGCGGCAATCGTCGGCACGGCAATTCAGGTAAAACCCATTCTCATTGTCGATACGGAAGGCTATCTTGTGCCCATATCCAAGGTTATAGGTCGCAAAATGGCAGTTAAAGCCATGTTTGATAAAATGTGCGAAAAATCCGAAGGTATCGACAATTCGGAATTCGTTTATATCGAACACGCCGATTGTGAGGCGGACGCTCTCACGCTGAAACAAAAAATCGAGGAGCATTTCGGATATAAAAACATCATCATAAACGAAATGAGTCCCATCATCGGCGCGCACGTCGGCCCCGAGTGTCTTACCCTTTTCTATATCGGCAAAGACAAGCAAAAATAACCGCTTATTCGTCGAAGAAGACAAGCAAAAAACCGTCAAACTCATTTGCAATTTATTTTTTACCGCACAAAAAAGCCTTCCCTTCCGGAAGGCTTTTGTTTTGTCGGTCAAACAAAAAATCAACAAAAGGCTGTTTATAAGTTATCGAACTCACGGGTTAAACTTTCGTAAGAAAGATAAGTGGCGTGGCGGTCAAATGGCGTCGGAGTTGCGTTTATTATGCAAAGGTTCTTTCCGTAAAACATATCGACAAGCCCCGCCGCGGGATAAACCGTAAGGCTGCTTCCGCCCACGATAAGCGTATCGGCGCGTCGCACTTCTTCCCACGCGCCCTGCCATACGTCGTCGTCAAGCGGCTCCTCATACAAAACGACGTCGGGCTTAATCACGCCGCCGCACTCGCACGTCGGCACGCCCTTTGCGCCGAGAATATAATCAAGGTCATAAAACTTTCCGCAGCGCGTGCAATAATTTCTGTGGACGCTTCCGTGCAGTTCATAAACGTTTTTGCTGCCCGCCGCCTGATGCAATCCGTCGATATTCTGCGTCAGCACCGCCTTGATTTTGCCTTCCTTTTCAAGCCTTGCCAGCGCGACATGCACGACGTTCGGCACGGCGGACGGATATACCATATACTTTTTGTAGTAATCGTAAAAGTCTTTCGTGCGCCGCGTGAAGAAGGTGTGCGAGATAATGATTTCCGGCGGAAGTCCCCACTCGTTTTCGGTGTTGTAAATGCCGTTCTTTCCGCGGAAGTCCGGGATGTTGCTTGCGGTGGATACGCCCGCGCCGCCGAAGAAAACGGCGTATTTGCTGTTGTCGATAATTTCCCTGAGTGTTGCCATAAAACCATTGTACCACCGTTTCCCCGCCGTTGCAACGGCAAAATTTTCTTTTATGATTCACTTTTTCATAAATTTCGGTAAAACGCTTGCCTTAAATATTATCTTGTGCTATATTTTTTACGAACTTGAAAAAAGTTTCCCCGATGGAGCATGGTGTAGTGGCAGCACATAGGCCTCTGACTCCTATGGTGTAGGTTCGATTCCTACTGCTCCTGCCAAAAAAAGAAGACTGCGAAAGCGGTCTTTTTTTTACGGAGCAGCGTTTCAAAGAAACGACGAAACAAGACAACCCGTACTTGCTACGGGTTGGTGCGTTAAAGATTTACTGCGAACGTAAACAAACTGCGAAGGCGGTCTTTTTTTTACGGAGCAGCGTTTCGGGAAAGCATTGTTCGCTGTTTAATTATTTTTTTCTTGCACACTCACTGTATTTGGTGTTATCATAATATATATAGCTTTATGATCAAGGAGAAATTATGAAAGAAAACGCAAAATCCACTCGTCTCGGGTGGAAAATCTGGTTTTCGGCAATCGTTTTCGGGCTTGTAGGTCAGATTGCGTGGGTTGTCGAGAACATGTATTTCGCAACTTTCGCACAGGACATTTACACAAATTCCGGCAACAGAGATATGGCTTACGTCGTAACGACGCTTATGGTCATCTTTTCGGCAATCACCGCAACGGTAACGACGATATTTGCGGGCGGACTTTGCGACAAACTCGGAAAGCGCAAGGTTTTCGTGTCGTACGGATACATCGCCTGGGGGCTTACCATAATGTTGTTTGCGGCAATCCCTATGCGCGCCGACTCACATACTCTGGGGCTCTTAGGCTTTTTGCTTGTCCTGTTCGACTGCATTATGACGTTTGCGGGTTCGACGGCATACGACGCCGCGTTCAACACCTGGACTACCGACGTTACCGACGACACAAACCGCGGAAAAGTCAACACTGTTTTGTCGGTATTGCCCGTGTTTGCGACGGTAATCGTGTTTATCGGGCTCGGATCGCTGTATAAACCCACGAATGAGAGCAACTGGCTGTTTTTCATAGTTTTGGGAATTATCCCCATCGTGGCGGGAATCCTTGCGATTTTTATGATGAAGGACAGCTCCCATATCGTCAAAAATCAAAACCCGGATTTCCTGAAAGAAACCTTTTACGGCTTCCGCAAACAGGTCATCAAAGACAACCGTATGTTGTACGTCTGTCTGGCTACCTCGTGCATTCTGGGCATCTCTCAACAAACGTTTTTCTCATATCTCATCAACTTCGTCCAAAACACGCTGGAACTAGGCGACAACTTCGTCGTGCCCCTTGCGGTCGTTATTATCGGCGCGGCGGTATTCACGGGGGTTATGGGCGTATTGTTTGACAAACTCGGCAGAAAACATTTTTATCTGCCCTTGCTTACGGTCATCGTCGCCTGCACGCTTATCGTGTATCTGATGGAGTTTATGCCGAAAGCCGCGTGGCTTCCCGTGCTGTACGTCGCGGGCATCTTTATGCTGGGTTCGATTCTGAGCCTGAGCGCGGCGCTTATGGCGTCTTTCCAGGATTATATCCCCACGGGCACGGAAGGCAGATTCCAGGGCGTGAGAATGTGCTTCAACGTACTTCTTCCGATGATTATCGGTCCGTTGATCACGCTTATTATCGGGCTTGCGGACGTCGATACGTCGGCGGCAGGCTTCACGCCGCCGTTCAAAATCTTCCTTGCGGCGTCGATCGTTGCGGTACTTGCGTTCCTGCCTTTGTATTTCGTAAGGAAGGACAGCGACAGACTGCGCCTGACGCTTTCCGAAAAACGAGAAAACGCGGCGGCGAAAACGGCACAAACCGAAGAATCTGCCGAAATTACCGAGAATTAAACCAATGTATAACAAAAACGTCGGGACAATTGTCCCGACGCTTTTTTTGCGTTTTTTATTTGTATTCTTGAAGTCCCGGCAGATAATCCGAGGACTCCCCGAAGTATGAGGCAAGTTTATACAGAGCCGACGCAGTCGGTTCTTGTTGTTTAGATTTCTGCACTTTTTCTATATAAAAAAACCCTCGCGCATTGCGAGGGCTTTTTCGTTTATTGTTTAAGATTATTCGGCTGTTTCTGCATTGTCGCCGTCAAGCGGCACAGCCTTTCTTTCAAACAAAGCCTTGAAATGTGCGCCTTTGAAAATAAAGATTTCGCGACCGATCATCATGAAAAGGAACGAAAGCGTGCCGCCGAACAAAACGTCGCTCATATAGTGCGCGCCAGCGGCGATACGGCTGATTGCAACGATACCCGTGAATGCGATCGTTACCGCATAAATGACGGGGCGCGTCCATTTTTTGTCGCCGATGCTCTTCACGAGATCGGGCAGACAAATAAGGGTGTAAATAAGACCTGCCGAATAAGTGTGTCCCGACGGGAACGACTTGCACTGGTCGGAAGGAAGCACGAGTGTCGTGCCCGCTTCCGCGGAATACGGTTTGCGTTTTCCGTTGCTCACCCACCAATCGGTGTACTGACTGAAAGTAGGATCAGCGGCGTTCATCGTTCTGAAACGCATGCGGCCGACGGGACCTTTCACAAAGTGTACGATAAGATAGCCCGCCATTGCGACGACGATGACGAACACCCATTTGAAAAGAGCGTCGTTGGTTTCGGGCTTGACGCGCGACCAGGCGAACACAAGGCATGCTCCTTCCGCAATCGCGATAACCGCCGAAATAAGCGTTTTGTAAAATCCGCCCTTCATTTCGACCTCGACGGGGATTCCGTTATTGAGCGACGCCGTGACCGCTTCCGTGTAATATTTGAAAGCGTCCTGAAGCGTCAAAAAGAATCCGATGAAAACAAGGATTGCGGCAATGACCGAAAGCCAGATTTTCTTGTGGGCGATGCCCCACCAGAACCATATCGCGCCGGCAATCGACACGACGAGATATATGGGACAACTTCCCATCGCCTCAAAGAACAGCGTGAAAACGCTCGTCGAAATATACGCACCTTCCGGCAACGTGTTTTTCGTGAGAATTTTCGAAATCGACAGATCGCAGTAAGACGCGATAAGTGTCAGTCCCGTGAAAACCACGGCGAACAAAACGAAAGAGATAATCGTTTTCGCGCGCATTGACAGTTGTTTCATAATTTCCTCCAAATTGAATTAAAATAATGTTAACGCATAATTTATGCGACGTAAACTTTCGTTTTTGCCAAGAATGTCCATAAGCTCGGTTGCGCCGCCGGGGGTAACGTCGCGACCTGCGACGGCAACTCGCACCGCCCAGAACAACTGCTGTTTTTTGTATCCGTTCGCCGCGGCGAACTCTTCCGACACCTTGAACAGATTCTCGTTCGTCCACTCGTCGACGCCTTCGTACAATGGCAAAATCTTTTCAAGTATTTCACGCGCAAGCTCGATAGTCGTCTTGGACTTTTGATGGACGAAAAGCGCGGTATCGAAAGAACCGTACTCGTCAAGGAATGCAACCTTATCGGGAATTTCCGAAAAGATTTCGACGCGGCTCATAAGAATGCGGCCGAGCTTGTCGTAATCGTATTTCCCTTTTGCGCAGCTTTTATCGAAGTAAGGACGGGCGTATTCCATAAACTTTTCAAACGGCAACTCTTTCACGTAAAGTTGATTGAGCCAGCGCATTTTCGCTTCGTCGAAGATGCTGCCGCTTTTGGAAAGCCCCGACACGTCGAATTTTTCGATAAGTTCTTCCATCGACATTTTTTCGGTGTTGTCCTTGGGACTCCACCCGAGAAGGGATATATAATTTATTATCGCTTCGGGCAAAAACCCTTTATTTATGAAGTCTTCGAAGTTGGCGTCGCCGTAACGCTTTGAAAGTTTATGCGACGCGTCTTTCATAATGGGCGGAAGGTGCATATACTGCGGTCTTTCCCATCCGAACGCGTCGTAAATCAGATTGTACTTCGGCGTGCTGGAAAGATATTCAACCCCGCGGATAACGTGCGTGATTTTCATAAGGTGGTCGTCGACGACGTTTGCGAAGTTGTACGTGGGCATACCGTCGGACTTAATAAGAATATTGTCTTCGAGTTCCGAATAATCGACGGAAATATCGCCGTAAACCATATCGTGATAAGTGCCCGTTCCGACTTTCGGAATATTCTGGCGGATAACGTACGGCACGCCGTTTTTAAGGTTTTCTTCGATTTCTTCCTTGGAAAGGTGCAAGCAGTGCTTGTCGTAAGTCCTGACTCCGTTCTCGTCGGTCAGCGTTTCTAGGCGTTCCTTCGTGCAGAAGCAGTAGTACGCCCCGCCGAGTTCGATAAGTTTTTTGGCGTATTCCATATATATGGGTTTTCTTTCGCTCTGGATATACGGGCCGTAGTCGCCGCCGACGTCGGGGCCTTCGTCGTGAGTGATTCCCGACGTTTTGAGCGTCCTGTAAATAAGATCTACCGCGCCGTCGACAAACCTTTCCTGGTCGGTGTCCTCGATGCGAAGAATAAACGTGCCGTTATTTTTCCTTGCGAAAAGAAAGGCGTAAAGACACGTCCTTAAATTTCCGATGTGCATAAATCCCGTGGGGCTTGGTGCGAAACGGGTTCTTACTTTTTGTTCCATATCAGTATTTTATACCGTCCTTCAAGAAGTTATTTACGTTTTGTTGAATCTGTCCGCCGACGCCGTCTTCAACGAACGAGCAATATCCGAAATCGCTGAATATGTAATGGTCGGCAAGTTTGATTTTGATAAGTTGCAACGCCGCCGCGATCGCCCGCGTGAGTTCGACGTCCTGAACGCTCGGGGACACATCGCCCGACGGATGATTGTGCGCGACTACGACCGAAACCGCCTTATATTTCAACGCGTTGTCCACGACGTCCCTGACGTCCACGCGGACTTCCTGCGGAATACCCGATGAAAGTTTCACAAGTTTGATTACCGTGTTTTTCGCGTCAAGACACAGCATGTAAAACTTTTCGGTCTTTTCGCCGTAGAAAAACGGGCTGAGATACCTGACAAGGTCGCCGCGCGTCGCAATGACGATTTTGCCCTTCTTGTCGCCCGACGCGTACATTCTGAACACACCTTTCAGACTTGTCAGCAGCAACGCCGCGTTTGCCGTCATACCGTTTACGTCCAGAAGCGCGTCGTAGTCGGCGTTAAGTACCCCGTTGAGACTGCCGAATTTCGAAATAAGCTCGTGCGCGATACCGTTTGTGTCTTTTCGCGGTATTGCGTGATACAAAAGATACTCCAACACCTCGTGCGGCTGTAAACTTTCTATACCCGACAGCAAAATTCGCTCTCTCATTCTGTCACGATGTCCTTCATGCATAAAATCGCCCTGTGCTTTGAAATATTAGTTCACATTTATTATAAATAGTGTATAATAATATATTGAAAATTACAAATGTTTTTCAAAAATTAAACGGATTTTTCGGAGGTAATAATGGAAAAATATCAAAACGAACTGCTGAAAGACACCCTTGAACTCCTGTCTTTCGACGGCGAAGAAGGCAAACCTTTGCCCGGCGCCCCGTTCGGCGAAGGTAACAGACAATGCCTCGACTGGTTTTTAAGCAAAGCGGAGTCTTTCGGTTTTCAGACGAAAAACCTTGACGGTTACTGCGGCATTGCGGACATCGGCGAAGGCGAGGCTTTCGGCATTCTCGGTCACCTCGACACCGTGCCCGTGGGCGACGGCTGGACGCATAACCCTCGCGGCGAAATTTCGGGCGACGTCATTTACGGCAGAGGCGTCGTTGACGACCGCGGCCCCATGCTTGCGTGTCTGTACGCCGTAAAGTCCCTTCTTGACGAAGGTCTTATCCCCAAAAAACGCATAAGATTCATCGTCGGCTGCAACGAAGAAACGGGCTGGCGTTGCATCAAACATTTCAATACCGTCGAAAAAATGCCCGACACGGGATTCTCGCCCGACGCGGACTTCCCCGTCATCAACTGCGAAAAAGGCATCGCGACGATAACGTTTGAGAAAAACTATTCGGGCAACGTCGAAATTTCGGGCGGCACTCGTCCCAACGTCGTGCCTAACGTCTGCACCGCGCGCATCCCCGATACCGCCGACAACCTGACGATTATCGAAAAATCCGGGCTCGAATATGAAATAAAAGACGGAAGAATCGTAGTTACCGCTCACGGAAAAGCCGCTCACGCCGCAACGCCCGCACTCGGCGACAACGCAATCGTCAAACTTCTGAAAGCGTTGAGCGATATCGACGTGGATTTGAAAAAGATTTATGGTGCGTTTGAAACCTCTGACGGAAAAGGCGCGGGACTTGACCTTCGCGACGACGTTTCGGGCGCGCTCACAGTTAACCTCGGCATAATTTCTTCGCACGAAAAGTTGAAGTTCACAATCAATATCCGTTATCCCGTCACGGTGAAAAAAAGCACCTTGATTGATATTCTCGACAAGTGCCTTTACGACTTCACGATTGCAGAATCGGAGTTTCAGGAGCCACTTTACGTCGATAAAGACGACGTTTTGGTGAAAACCTTGCTTTCGACATATAACGACGTAATGGGCACGAACCTTGACGCGATTTCAATCGGAGGCGGCACCTACGCACGCGCCTTAAAACACGGCGTCGCTTTCGGGCCGGAGTTCCCGGGTGTTGAGTCCACCATTCATATGCCCGACGAGCGCACCCCGATTTCGACCTATATGAACGTGTTCAAAATCTATCGCGAGGCAATCAGACGCCTTTGCTTTTGATAAAAAAATTGAATAACAAAAAAGCCCGCTGCTACTAAAAAAAGCAGTGGGCTTTTTGCAAACCGATAATTAAAAACCTTATCTTCTTTCAAAGAGAGAAACATCGCTTTGCGACAGCAAAATATCACGCCGAAGGCACATCGCTTTGCCGCAAGGCAAACATCGCTCGCCCTTATCTTGCGCCCGTGTACAGATATTGCATCACGCCCGAAAACAAGTGATAACAGAATTCCTTTTTGTATTCGTCGCCGACAAGCAATTTTTCGTCTTCCGCGTTACTTAAAAATCCGCATTCCACGATTGCGGCGGGGGCGGACGTCGAATTTATTATATAAAAGTCGCCCGAAAGCGCAGCATATTCCCGTCCGCCGTATTTTTTGTTGATTTCCGTATTGATTTTTTGCATGAGCGTCGCCGCAAACGGCAGAGAATACGGGTTTTTCGCGTCGTAAAACACTTGCGCTCCGCGCCGCGACGGCTGAGCCTTGTAAAAGTTCATGTGAATGCTGATAACCGCGTCGGGATTTACGCTCTCGATTATCTCTTTTCTGAGTTTGAAGTCTTCTTTTTTGAACCCTTTTGCACCGCCCGACAACGCGTATTTGTTTTTTCTGGTCAAAACGACTTTCACCCCTGCGTTTTCAAGGTAGTTTTGCAAAATTTTCACCATTTTAAGGTTAAGATCGCTTTCAAGCACGCCGGTATTTGTTCCGACAACGCCGCCGTCGGGTGCGCCGTGTCCCGCGTCCAGCACAACGACGTAACCCGCGTCGTTTTTCAGAATATTTAACGTGTTTTTCACACATACGACGCTTAAAAACGCAAAAATTGTCAAAATAATTACGAATATTGCCATACTGATTTTGAAAATTGTTTTGCCGAGTTTATCCACATTGCACTCCGTTGCGATTTTATTCAAAAATTGTATAAAAACGGGTAGTTATCCACCGAGTTATCCACATTCGCACTATTTTATGTTGACAAATCCACATTTATTCGTTAAAAAGTTGTCGAACTTTCGCAATGTTTTTCCGCTGCGATTTTGGCGTTTCGCCCGATTTTTTCCGATTTTTTCGTGCCGTTTTTGCCTATCTTCGGACAAACTTTCTTTTTTCGGAAGAATATCGACGTTTTTTGCAACATAAACGCCCGTTTTTTGAAATATCTTAATTTTGTAGTATGTTTTGCGAGGAATAATATGAGAAAAATCACGTCTTATCTGTCTTTACCCGTCATATCGGGCTCTCAACACAAAATTTTGGGCACTATCACGGGGGTTTTGTGCGAAAAGCGTCTGAAATCGGTGGGATTTTTCGCGTTTTCCGACCTTTATTCCAAAGATTCCGAAAATATGTACGTCGCCGCCCGAAGCCTGAAAAAAATAAACGACGATTCTGTCGTTTTGTCTAATCTTTTATGCATAAAAAGCCAATCCGACGTTTCGGGAAAAGACCTTATCGAATTTCCCCTCGGCGCGCCCGTATATACCGCCGACGGAAAAGCACTCGGGGTTCTTTCGGATTTGTACTTCGGCGACACCGATAAAATCGCCACCGCAATCATCGTGAACGAAACGCCCGTGCTTGTCGAAAGAATCGCGTCCGTTGACGCGCAAGGAGTCATTCTCCTGCCCGACGGGAAAAAGCGCGTGCGGAAACAAAAAAGCAAGCCCGTCATCGAAAAACCCGAGAAAGATTTTAAGGTGTCGATATTGTCGCCGCCCGAAAACGCCTTGTCCCTTCCCGTAAAGGCTCTGTCCAACTACGGATTTCTTATCGGACGCGTCGCGACGTCTTCCGTTTACGACAAGAACAACGTCCCCATCATCAAAAAAGGCGCGCTCGTGACGAAAAAAGTCGTGTTCGACGCCCACAGAAAAAACCGCCTTATCGCCCTTACCCTTGCAACATGTCGCTGATTTTCGTTTTTTTTCCTTGAAAAATCCGCGCGTATACAATATACTTATATCGAAGTAATCATCACGGCGGAATTTATGGAAAACAAACAAATTCTCATTTGTCCCGACAGTTTCAAGGGGACGCTTACGGCGGAAGAAGTCGCCGACACCATCGAAAAAGCGATAAAAGACGTCTCGCCTGCGGCAAACACGCGCGTTTTGCCGATTGCCGACGGCGGCGAAGGCACGCTTGAATGTTTCCGTCGCGCGCTCACCGGCAGACTTATCAGCGTCCGCACGAGAAACAGCAACTTCCGTCCCTGCACGGCGGAATACCTTTTGTCGCCCGTGTGCGCGATCGTCGAAAGCGCGAAAGCAATCGGACTTGCCTCAACGGAATTCAAAAATCCTGCAAAAACGACGTCGTACGGCGTGGGCGTTATCATCGACGACGCATTGATGCGCACGAAAGATATCGTCCTTGCACTTGGCGGCAGTTCAACCAACGACGGCGGCGCGGGTATTGCGGCGGCTCTTGGCGTGAAATTTTTCGATAAAAACGGCGAAACCTTTATCCCGACGGGCGGCACGCTTAAAAACATTGAAAAAATCGACGTGAAAAACGCCCAAAAATTCAATCTGACCTGTATGTGCGACGTCGACAACCCGTTGTGCGGCGAAACCGGCGCGTCGTACGTCTTCGCACCGCAAAAAGGCGCGGATTATATGATGGTGAAAGACCTTGACGACGGGCTGAAACATTATGCGTCCGTTATAAAACGCGACGTCGGCGTCGACGTCGAAAACCTGAAAGGCGGCGGCGCGGCAGGCGGTATCGCGGCGGGAATGGTTGCCTTTTTCAACGCAAAACTCACGTCGGGCATCGACGTAATGCTTGACGGCACGGGATTCGATTCCCTGTTGAAAGACGCCGCTTTCGTCGTTACCGGCGAAGGAAAACTCGACAACCAGACTCTTGACGGAAAAGCAATCAGCGGGCTCACGAGACACGCGAAAAAGTTCGGCGTGCCGGTGATTGCGATATGCGGACAAATCGCGATGGGTTTCGACCTTGAAAAATCGGGACTTGCCCTTGCGACGGCGACCTCGCCCGAAAACACGCCGCTTCTTCCGTCCAGAAATTATAAACAGGAACTTTACGACGCCGCTGTAAAACTTTTCAAAAACCTTCTTGAAAAGAAATCATAAGACTGTTTCAATTTGAAACAAACGAAAAATGCCTGCAAAAATGCAGGCAATTTCTCGTTTTTAGGGGGATTGGAAATTATGTTAAGTTGACTTATTCAATCGTGATTGTGCGCGATTTCTCGGGTTTATCTTCCTTTTTGGGCACATAAACCGTCAATACGCCGTTATCGTACTTTGCTTTGACGTTGTCTTCGTCAATGTCGCCGACGTAATAGTTACGGCTGCAACTTGCCGTCCTTTCCTGACGGATATAGCCGTGTTTTTCGTCCTCGCTCTTTTCTTCTTTCTTTGCGGAAACGGTAAGGTATCCGTCGTTGACGTCAACCGAAATATCCTTCTTGTCGTAGCCAGGCACTTCGATTTCCAAAACGTATTCCTTGTCGCTTTCTTTGACGTCGGTACGCATCATATCCCCGTCGTACATCGGGCGGAAGAAGTTATCGAATGCGGCGTTGAAAGAATTGCCGAAGTTGTCAAGTCCTTTTTCAAATTTGTCCCATCTTGTAAGATTGTTTTTCATAATATGCACTTCCTTATTTTTTAAGATTGTTAGCAATCATCATTTGCGACTGTTAGCACTCGCTTTCCTTGATTGCTAACTATATTATACACCCGTTTTCGGGTTTGTCAATACCTATTATGAAATTTTTTTAATTATTTTATGCAAAAAAAGAAAGACTTTGTCGAATTTTCTTGAAAGTTAATATTGATATGATGTAAAATAAAATTATTATATGAATTTCGTGCGCGTGTACGCGTAAATACAAGGAGAATTATGGACGAAAAAATTTTGACGCTTGTGAAAAATTGCGATTTATCGAAGCCGATGTTTCGTGCTCGTTCCTCGGAAGTTTTCGACCTTGGCGACGAAAAGGTGCTGAAACTTTACTTCGATTCCGTATCGAAAGAAAACGTCGATATCGAACTTCTGAACACGACCGTCGCGTTTGAAACAGGCTGCACTCCGATGGAATGTTTCGGCAAAGTCGAAGTAAACGGAAGACAAGGGCTCGTTTTCAAAAAACTTTACGGCGAATCTTTGACGAACATGCCGATGAAAAACCCCGCGATTTTGTTCAAAGCAGGGAAAATCATCGCCGCGCTTCACACTCATGTTCATTCCGCGCACTCCGACAAACTCCGCGACGTCCGACAAGTCGCGCTCGAAACCCTTGACAACGGGCTTTTTACTTTTCTTTCGACAGAAGAATCCGAAAAACTTAAAAACTATATTTCCGCCCTGCCCGAAGCCGACAACATAATCCACCTCGATTTCCACACCGACAACATTATGTGCGACGGCAACAAATATCAGGTCATCGACTGGATGACCGCCTGCAAAGGCCGTCCCGAGGCGGAACTTGCGATGATGCACTTTTTGTTCCACGACGCGGAACTTTTCCCCGGCAGCTCCAAACTCAAAATATTCCTTATGAGTACCGTCCGCGTGTTCATTTACAACGGATTTATCAAAAACTACGTAAAGATGAACAAAGGCTTCACAAAGGACAGTCATAAGCCGTGGGACGTCGTCGCGTACGTTCTGCGTTTGGGCATCTGGGACATCGCGTCCGAGCGCGAACTTTTGCAAAATAAAATAAAAACGGAAATCAAAAACATAAAATGAGCGATTTTGAGAAAAAAGTCAAAAAACTGAAAGAACTTGACGACAGAATTACCGCCGAAGAGAAAAACGGCTGCATTTACCTTTCGGGCGAAGTCGACGACTGGAACACCGTCGTAAAGGCGGGGCGCATCGCCGTCGACAAAAAATATATCGGCGTCGTCAACGACGTGAAACTGAAAGGCTTTGTACAAAAGCAATACGTTCCCCCGATTACCGACAACGCTCTGGACGGACTTTCCCCCGACGTTCTGATTATCGGCGCGGGGCTTGTCGGCGCGGCAACCGCAAGGGAACTTTCAAAGTACAACCTTGACGTACTTGTCGTCGAAAAAGGCGCGGACGTCGCGGCGGGACAGTCTTCACGAAACGGCGGCGCGGTGCACGTCGGCATAAACTATTCCCCGTCGTCGCAAAAACACAAGTATAACTACGTCGGAAACCGAATGTACACCGACCTTGCGCGCGACCTTGACGTCCCGTTTGAAAGGCTCGGTCATCTTTTGCTCATCGCAAAAAAATGGGAGCAACTTCTTCCCCGCCTTCTTGTGCTTAACTCCAAGCGGCTGAAAATACCCGGCGTCAGATACGTCGACAGAAAAGGACTGCTGAAAATCGAGCCTTACGCCCCGTCGTGGGCAACGGGCGCGCTGTATATGCCCACGGGCGGATTCACGTCGCCTTATAAAATGTGCGTCGCTCTTATGGAAAACGCCCTTGAAAACGGCGCAAAAATCGCGCTGAACACGATGGTTTCGGGCATGGACGTCGAAAACGGCAAAATCACCGCCGTAAAAACCAACCGCGGCACGCTGCACCCGACGATCGTCGTAAACTGCGCCGGCGTTTATACCGACGTCATCGCCGATATGGCGGGCGACAGAACCTTTACCATTCACCCGAGAAAAGGCACGGACATAATCCTTGACAAAAAGGTCGGAAAATACATCAACACGACGGAAGTCAAGTCGCCGATAACCGTTTTGTCCGACGAAAAACTGTCGCTGAAAAAACGCATCGATATGACGAAATTCGCCCTGTCGCACGAAAACACGAGCAAGGGTATCGCCGTCATTCACACAGTCGACAAAAATATGATAATAGGACCGAACGTCCTTGAAACGCCCGACCGCGAAGACGTCACAACCGACAAAGAAACCATGGACTTTATCATAAACGAGCAAATGAAAGTCGCCGAAAATATAAAGCCGTCCGACGTCATCGCATACTTTTCGGGAGTGCGCTCGCCGACCTACGAAGAAGATTTTCAGGTAAGAAAAGGTATTTTCACCGAAAATATTCTGGAAGCGGCGGGGGTACAATCGCCCGGCGCGACCGCCGCGCCCGCAATCGCCGTCGACCTTGCGAAATGGGCGGTCGAATACGTGTCGAAATTCAAGGCGGTTGAAAAGAACGCTTCCTTCAACCCGGTAAGAAAAAAGCACCCGCACCCGAAAGAAATGTCGGAAAGCGAGCGCGACGCTCTGATAAAACAAAACCCTGCGTACGGCGAAATCGTCTGCCGCTGCGAAGAAGTGTCGAAAGGCGAAATTCTGGACGCGCTGGACAGTCCGCTGCCCGTATATACCCTTGACGCGATTAAGCGCAGGTGCCGCCCCGGTATGGGCAGATGTCAGGGCGGTTTTTGCAGCCCGACGGTCGTGAAAATTCTGGCGGAAGCGAAAGGCGTTAGTCCCGAAGAAATCAAAAAATCGTCGGAACGCGCCGTCATACTTTTCGGAAAAACCAAACGCGCGCCGCGCGAATAATGGCAAAAAACCTTGCTTTTTTCACGCGCGTGTGATAACATCAATATACTAAATTACGGAAAAAATATACAAAATCTTTTTTGATAAGGAGTTTTATTATGAGTAACTTTGCAAAAAACATCGGCGAAAAACGCACGCCCGTCACGACGCCCGCGCATATCGTTGAAAACGGCGTCGCGCATTACGGCACGTTCAGCGAGCCTTTTCAGGACTTAAACCTTCTGGATTGCAAAAAACCTTTCTTCATGAAGACGCCGTCTTTCATCAAACGCATGCGCCTTATCGAGTGGGAAGCGTTTGAAGTCAACATGGACGAAGGCTCTCTCATCAGCGCGTGCTACAACATGGGTCCCATCGGTTTTTCAATTTTCGTATGGCACAACAACGCAGACAACAAAATTTATGCCTGGCGCAATCTCGTGCCCGTGAAACGCGCGAAGGTCGCAAAACAACTTTTGTCCGACAACTGCTACTGCAAAACCAAAAAGAGCGAATATAAGATTATCAACGATTTCGCAAACGGCAAAGCGCAATGCGTCGGTCATACCAAAGGCAAATCCGGCGAGTTTGCAATCGACATTTCGTTTGAACGTCTTTCGCCCCTTGCCAACGGCGTTATGCCCCTTATGAAAAACAAGGACGGCTCGTTCAGAAACCCCCTTTACAGCGAAAAAGATTTCTTCAAGGCGACGGGTACGATTACGTTAAACGGCAAAACCTATAAAACCAACGAGCGCTCGGTCGGTATCATCGACGACCACAAAGGATATTATCCCTTCTTCTCGCACTACGACTGGCTCACCACGATGGGCAAGACCGAAATCGACGGCGAACAGAAGTTCTTTGCTTTCAACCTGACGAGAAACCAATCGGTCGATCAGGTCAATTACAACGAAAACGTAATCTGGCTGGAAGGCGAATCTTTCCCGATGCCGCCCGTGGTATTCACCCATAAAGACGGCAAAAAGAAAGCGAACGAATGGCATATCCGCGACGAGGCGGGACAAGGGCTTGTCGATATCACTTTCAAAATCGACAACGTGTTTTATATGCCCATTCCCGTGGCTGTTTATTACGCCCTGCCTTATGGCAAGATTTACGGCTACGTCACCGACACGAACGGCAAAAAATACACCGTCGACGGCATGGTCGGTATCGGCGAAGACAAAACAACTCGCATTTAATCTTGAAACTCCAAACAAAAAGCACTTCTTTGCGAAGTGCTTTTTTTGTGGTAAAAATTTGATTTTTTGTTACATAAACATTTTCAGTTTGTTCGGCACGACTTTTATGTCAAGGTATCTGTCCTCGATAATCTCGCCGTCAAGCTCAAACCGGCTGTCGTCCAGAGCCTCGATAATGACGCGGTCGGTGCGGAATTCTTCAACGGTTTTGTCCTCGACGTGTTTACCTTTCATAAATTTCAGAAGCATCGACGGAATCCGTCTTTTTTTCATTTCGTTGACGATAACGACGTCAAGTTTCCCGTCCGACACTTCCGCGTGCGGGCAAATGGGCAATCCGCCGCCGATAAAGCCGCCGTTGCCGATTCCGATCATAAACACGCTTTTATCCATCGTTTTTCCGTCGACAATCAGGCGGAGTTTGTGGAAGCGGGTATGTAACAGAGTGTAAATCAAGGCGTAATTATACGCCGCGCTGCCTTTCAGTTTTTTGACGGAGGCGTATTTCACAAGGACGTCCACGTCCATGCCGCCGCCCGCGACGTTCAAACACCTTGTCGTGCCGAGGTCCATATAGTCGACGTAACCGACGTTGCCTTTCAGAATCACGTCAAGGGCTTTTTCGACGTCTTTGGGGTGTCCCGACTTTTTGATAAAGTCGTTGCCGCTGCCGCACGCGATAAGCCCGAGCGTAACGTTTTCAAAGTTTTCAATGCCGCAAAGCACCTCGTGGAAGGAGCCGTCGCCGCCCATTGCGATGATTTTTGTGTCGGGCTCATGCGAAAGTTCCCTTGCGATTTCGGTTGCGTGGCGCGCGTATTGCGTTTCGTGCACGATATACGGCACTTTTTTGGCATCCAACAATTTTTTGACCGTTTGCAGCGCTTTCTGGCTTTCTCCCTTGCCGCCGACGGGATTTATAATAATATGATACATGGTCTTCTCCGAAAATATTGTTGTATATATTTTATCACCCGTGCGGCGCGCTGTCAAGATTTGGCATGTTTTGCGGGCTTTGTCGGTCGTACGACTTAAATCTGTCGCATATATAATTATTTTTAATCAAATACTTGCAAACTTATTCGCAGTGTGCTATATTATCTCTCGAAAATCAAGTTATGGAGCACACTTTATGAAAAAGAAACACGAATTCAAACTTTGGCAGGAATTCAAGGCGTTCATCAATCGTGGCAGCGCCCTTGACCTTGCAGTAGGTATGATTATCGGCAGCGCGTTCACCGCAATCGTAAACTCGCTTGTCAAAGGTATACTTCAACCCCTTATCAATATGATTCCTTTGGGACAAGACGGCAAGAGCCTTCAAGTCGTCCTGAGAGATCCCGTCATCGACGCGACGACAGGCGCAGTCGTAAAAGAAGCGGTCATTATGGACTTCGGCGCGGTTATTTCCGCAATCGTTACTTTCCTTCTCACCGCGCTTGTACTCTTCCTTATCGTGAAAGCAATCAATAAGGCGCGCGAAATCGGCGGCAAAGAAAAAGCAAGACTGGAACAACTTGCACAAAAAGTAACGAAAAAGAACGGCGATGCCGAAACGACGGAAGCCCCCGCAGAAGTCGCGGTCGCAGAAGAAGCCCCCGCAGAACCCGCTCCCGTTGAAGTCGCGCCCGTTGAACCCGCTCCCGACAAAACGCAGGAACTTCTTTCGGCAATTCTTGACGAACTCAAAGCGCAACGCGCCGACAAGGAATAATCAAAAAACAATGAAAAACCCCGAAGCAATTCGGGGTTTTGTTTTATTGTTGCGAAAGCAACGTGGTTTTCGCGCAACACGCGCTTTGTTGACACTCCTCAGGATGGCAATTTGCACGTCATTCCGAGCGTAGCGAGGGAATCTCCCGGAAGGGACACCGCTTAACAAACATTCTTTGTCAGTTGTCTGCGCTCTTCTCGACCGTGATTTCGCCGTCGGTGCATTTTACGACGATTGCTTTTTTCGGTTTTTCTGCAATGCTCACTTTTGCCCATTCGGCTTTCGTCCCCATATAGCGGAACTCGGTGTTGTAGGCATTGTTTAGGAAACTAATTTTAACGTCACTTGTCGGAATATTCATTATTTGTGCATAGTTGTTGGTAATCTTTGCGCTTATTACGGGCAATATGTATCAAAACGATTTGTCAATAATTTTAAGTTGTTGCACTTTACAAGACTTTTCGACTGCCGGGAAAAAATAATACAAACCTTGTTCGGCACGCATTGACAACGCCCCGAAAATCGTCGTATAATCTGTTTATCACCTACGAAAAAAAGGCAACATTACTTTATGAAACTCGATCTGAACGGAAAATGGCAATTCAAGTCGTCAAGGGACGCGAGCTTTTTTGACGCGGTTGTCCCCGGCACGAACTTTCTGGATCTTATCCGCCTTGACCGCATGAAAAACCCCCTTGTGGACGTCTCGCCCGAAAACACGCGCGATAACGAATGGTTTTTCCGCGCGGGCACGGACGACTGGATTTATCGGAAAACTTTCAATGTGAGCGAGGACTTTTTGAAAGCCGACAAGGTTTTCCTTGTGCTGAACAAAATCGACACGCTCGCTTTCGTCGTTCTGAACGACCGGGAGGTCGACCATTCCGAAAACGCGTTTCTGCCTTTCCGCCGCGACGTGAAATCGCTGTTAAAGCCGGGCGAAAACGTGCTGGAAGTAAGAATCTGCGGGCCGGTTGCTTTCGTCGTTGGCGCAACCAAACTCATCAAAACGCCGAAAAATCTCAACGGACTTTCGGGCGACGTGCATATAAGAAAACCCGCCTTTCACTTCGGCTGGGACTTTGCGCCCTTTGCCCCCGCGTCGGGCATCCGCGAAGACGTGTATCTCGAAACGGCGTGCGGCGCGGAAATTTCCGATTTCAGAATATCGCAAAAACACAACTCGGACGGCGCGGTAACGCTGTCGATGACGGCACGCGTCGAAAGATACAATACGACGGACGATTTTTCAACCTTCTTTTCGGTACTGTCCCCCGATAAGTCGGAGTTCAACGCAAAAGGCATCGAAATCGAAAACGGCTTGTTCAAGGCGGATATCGAAATCAAAAACCCCGAACTCTGGTGGACAAGAGATTTGTCGGATAAGCCCGAACAACCTTTGTACGAAGTCGTGGTAAGTCTGAGCCGCGGCGACGAAATCGTCGACGGCAAAATCGTGAAAATCGGTCTTCGCGACCTTGTTTTCGACAACAGCCCCGACGAAATCGGCAAAAACTTCCGCTTTACGTTAAACGGCGTGCCCCTTTTCATAAAAGGCGCGAATTACGTCCCGCCCGACGTTACGGACGTTTTCGACAGGGAAAAATGCCGCCGTTTGCTTTCCGACGTCGAATTTATGAATATGAATATGATAAGAATATTCGGCGGGAGCGGATACGAAAACGAGTTTTTCTATGACGAGTGCGACAAGCGCGGTATCCTTGTGTGGCAGGACTTTCCGTTTGCGTGTCAGGGATATCCCCTTTTCCTGCCCGCGTTTATGGAAAACGTAAAAAGGGAAGCGGAATATCAGGTGAAACGTCTGCATTTCCACCCGTCGCTTGCACTGTTCTGCGGCAATAACGAGATTGAGGCGATGTCCGTCAACTGGATGTTTTTCTCGCGCTATATCGACGCGGCGGAACCGTTTTTCTATTACGACCTGAAAAAAATCGTGCAAGAAAATTCCGACGTAGCGTATATCCCCGGCAGCCCGTCGGGCGTGTCGTATATGTTCGGATACGCCGCGGACAACGTCGGCGACGCTCATATATGGGCGGTGTGGCACGGTATGAAGCCCGCGACTTATTTCAAAAAACGTCTGCCGCGCTTTGCAAGCGAATTCGGCATGATGAGTCTGCCGTCCGAAAACAGCATGAAAAAAATTCTCGGCGACGACGAAAATATAAATTCCAAAAAACTGAAAGCCCGCGACTTTTCACAAGCAGGCGTCGGAAAAATCAAGTATTATACCCTTGAAAGGTTCAACGCGCCGAAAGATATTTTGGGCTGGGTTTACGCCTCGCAAATCGCACAGGCGGAAGGTCTTCGCGAAGGGGTGTCGCATTTCAGGCGCAATAAGCCCACCGTGAACGGCACTATCGTCTGGCAACTCAACGACGTGTTCGAGGGGCTCAGCTGGTCGGTAAGAGATTTTGACGAAAGTATTAAAGCGGCGGGGTATTATTTAAGGCGTTATTACGCGCCCGTCGCAGTCAATATCGACGCAGTGGACGGCGGCTTTTACGTCCACACTTTCAACGACACAAATAAGGATATTTCGGCAAAACTCACGTTTAAGGTGTGCAATTACGACGGTGAAGTGCTTGTTGAGAAACATAGCGACATTACCCTTGTCGCCGGAGAAAGCAAAATGCAACTTGCACAAGGTATGGCAATCGTGAGAAATCAGAACAAACGTTTAAGGTGTTTTGCTTATGCAGAACTTGAAACGGAAGACGGAAAATATACCGACACAAGGCTTGTAAGACGGGAAAAATACGCGCGACTTTTGCACCCCGTCATCAAAAGAGAATACGACTTTATCCGCGACGGCGTGCTTAAAATCACACTTTCAACGGACGTGTTTGCGCGCGGCGTGTTCATCAGAAACAACATTAACGGCGCAAAGTTTTCGGACAACTTCTTTGACCTTGTCCCCGGCGAAACAAAGGAAATCACGGTAAATCTCGGGCGCACTTGCCCCATAAACGGTCTTGACGAATCGCTGCCGATAACGTCCGCCGCCGATATCGAAATCAAGGGAAATTCCGCCGCCGCGTTCTTCACAAGGCTTTTCGTGTCGCTGCACCCCGTAAACTTTTTTAACAGTATTTATTACAGAAAAATCCCGCGTGACGTAAGGAAACGTATCGTCGCGTTTTTCTACGAACAGGAAAAAGAAAAAGAAGAATAAAAGCACAAAGAAAAACCATCGGGAAAAACACCCGATGGTTTTTTGATTTTCGCCGCTTATTCCACAACGATTTCTTTTATCATGACTTCGTTGCCCCTTAAAAGATAAGTCCTTTCGCTTTTGCAATACGGGCAGATTTTGCCGTATTTGACCGTTTCGTATTCTTTCTTGCAGTCTTCGCAGTATGTCACGGCTTTCACCGGTTCGATTTCCAGCACGCAACCTTTCAGAAGTTCCGTACGGTTTGCGTTCCAGTTCCAGCAATCGATAAGCTGGTCGTTGACGACCGTCGATACTTCGCCGATTTGCATGACGACTTTCTGGATTTTCGTCGCCTTGTTTTCAACCGCGACGTCGCGCACTATGTCCGCGATATGGAAGACCACCCCGAGTTCGTGCATAAATTACTTATCCTTTTTGGCTTGTTTTGCCGCTTTTTTCGCAGCCTTATGGCGTTTTTGCGAAGCCTTTTCTTCGGGCGTTTTCTTGCCGAACGCGATTTTCATACCGCGTTTTATGGCATACGGTAAAATCTCCTTGAACTTATCTTCGCTTCTGCTCATCTTGGAGCATTCGGGATGTTCGCGATGCAGATGGATTGCGTCGAATTCGCACTTAGTGGTGCAGATACCGCAGCCGATACATTTGTTTTCGTCGACGATGCTCGCGCCGCAGCCCAGGCACCTTGACGCTTCGATCCTGACCTGTTCTTCGGTGAGAGTGCCGTGCAGATCGCGGAAGGAGTGCTTGTCGCCGTCGAGTTCTTTCGCTTCCTGTCTGCCTGCCGTATCGTAACTGTCGATGACGATGTTGTCTTTGTCAAGCTCGACAAACTGTCTTCTGTTGCGGCCGATGGTCATGCTCGTGCCGGGCTGTACGAAACGATGCAGCGATACCGCCGCGTTCTTGCCCGCTTCGATTGCGTCGATTGCGAATTTCGGTCCGCTGTACACGTCGCCGCCGACGAAAATGTCGGGTTCCGCAGTCTGATAAGTCAGAGAATCCGCAACGGGATAATTACCGTGATGGAACTCAACCTTCGTGCCTTTCAGCAAGTCGTTCCAGACAACGGACTGACCGATTGCGAAGATAACGTGTTGCGCCTCGACCGTAATCGTGTCGTTTTCGTCGTATTGCGGGTTGAAGCGATTTGTCTTCGGGTCGATGACCGACAGGCATTTCTTGAACACGACCGCTTTAACGTTGCCTTTTTCGTCTTTCAGAATCTCTTTGGGACCCCAACCGTTGTTGATCGAGATGCCGTCTTCCAGCGTTTCTTTGATTTCGTTTACGGACGCGGGCATTGTTTCGCGCGATTCGAGGCAGTACATGCCGACGTTATCGGAGCCGAATCTGACAGCCGTACGAGCGCAGTCCACCGCAACGTTGCCGCCGCCGATGACAACCGTCTTGCCGCCAAGTTTTCTGTCGTGGTTTTCGGTTGCGTCGTGCAGGAACGATACAGCCATATCCGTGCCGATCGCGTCTTCGCCGGGTATGCCGGGGAGTCTGCCGCCCTGGCAGCCGATTGCAACGTAAAACGCCTTATAGCCTTGTTTTCTGAGTTCGTCGATGGTGACGTCGGTGCCGACGTTCACGCCGCATTTAATTTCGACGCCGAGTTCGCGCAGTACGTCGATTTCAGCCTCGATGACGTCCTTTTCGAGTTTATAGGAAGGAATACCGTAAGTGAGCATTCCGCCGGGACGCGCGTTCTTTTCAAACACGGTGGGCTTGTATCCTTTCGTCGCAAGATAGTATGCACAGGAAAGTCCAGCAGGGCCTGCGCCGATGATTGCGATTTTTTCGGACCATTGCTTATCGACGTTCGACGGAATAACGACTTCGGGAACGAATCTCGTTTCCGCGTGCAGGTCTTGTTCCGCGATGAACTTCTTGATGTCGTCGATTGCGACGGCTTCGTCGATGGTGCCCCTTGTGCAGGCGGCTTCGCAACGCTTATTGCAGACGCGTCCGCAGACTGCGGGGAACGGATTGTCCTTTTTGATAAGTTCCAACGCTTCCCTGTACTTGCCTTCTTTGGCTTTTCTTATGTAGCCCTGAACCGCGATGTGAGCGGGACATGCAACCTTACAAGGCGACGTACCCGTTTCGTAGCAGTTGATGCGGTTGTTGTCGCGGTAATCTTCGTCCCACTTGTCGGGTCCCCAGCTGAGATTGTCGGGGAGTTCGTGCTTCGGATATTTGATTTCGCCCTGTTTCGTGCAAAGTTTTTGTCCGAGTTTTACCGCGCCGGCGGGGCAGTATTCCACGCACTTGCCGCACGCCACGCATTTGTCTTTTTCAACCCTTGCGACGTACGCGCTTCTGGACATATTAGGCGTGTTGAAAAGTTGCGACGTACGCAGAGCGTTGCAGATATTGACGTTGCAGTTGCAGATTGCGAAAATCTTGTTTTCGCCGTCGATATTCGTGATCTGATGTACGAAACCGTTCTTTTCGGCGTTTTTCAGAATTTGCATTGCCTCGTCGTAAGTGATATCGCGGCCCTTGCCCGTTTCGCGGCAGTAATCCGCCATATCGCCGATACCGATGCACCATTCTTCACAGCTGTCGCCGCAACCTTCGCCCAGTTTCGCCCTGCCGTAACGGCACGAACAAATGCCTACGCCAAGGTGACCTTCGTACTTTTTGAGCCAATACGAAATATGCTCGATATCCATTGTGCCGTTTTCCATCTCGATTGCTTTCTCGACGGGGATAACGTGCATACCGATTCCCGCGCCTCCCGGGGGAACCATAGGCGTGACCATTGTCAGGGGAAGATACGTCATACGCTCGAAGAACATCGCGAGTTCCGGATGATCGTCAAGCTGTTTCTTTATCATGTTCGTGAATTCCGCAGAACCGGGAACGAACATCGGTAACGTATAACGACGGATTTTCTTTGCGCCCTTAATGGGACCGTTGTGGTCGTAATTGTCGCCGTAATCGTATTCCAGAATACCGATTCTGCTCATGTCGTCAAGCAACTTTTGAAGTTTTTCTTTCCCGAGTTCGGGATTCTTTGCAAGAAGGTCTTCAAACGTGTAGTGATGACGCACTTTCATTTTCAGCGCGACGTCCGCCATTTCGTCGGTAACCACGCAGGCAAGTCCCCAGTATTCGGGATCGTTTACCGTGACGCCCAGAATCTTATGGTCGACGCAGTCGGTGATCTTTCTTGCGAGTTTGAGAATTTTTTCACGCGGATTGGGATCGCCCATAAACTCCGGTGTGTAGGCTTTACTCATCTCTGCCATTGCTGTTTTCTCCTTTGAAAATTTGTTTTATAAATTTCGTTTCGAGCGCGGCTTTTCGTCGCCCTTCCTTGCACATACGATAAATACTGCGCGCGGCAGGGCTTCAAAATTTTCGCGTCGTTAAAACCTTTTTTGTAAAATCCGGGTGATTTTGATACGTCCTCTTTTGCAAGAATTATCGGATTTTCCGTCCGAAATTGCCGCATTTTCAATATACCCTTAATATAATATCTTTAATATATTTTTGCTTACACTATGAATAATAATACGGAAATTCGGGAATGTAAAGTATTTGCACGATTTTTTGTGATTGTAAAGATTTGGTAGAAAACCGAAAAATCCTATCACCCGCGCCTTTTTTAACTCGTTTGTTCATTTTCTTCAATAAAAAACCGCCCGCATTCGGACGGTTTTGTTTGTTGTTTTTTGACTTTGCGGTTACTTCTTTTTAAGAACGTCGTCGAAGAGTTTCAGGTTGTCGAAAGACGGTTTGTACTTGCCTTCTTCGATGCCGCGGATTATTTCGACCGCCCTGTCGTTGACGGGAGTCGGCACGCCGACCTTTCTTCCGTACTCGCTCACGACGCCGTTGATTGCCTCGACCTCGCAAGGTTTGCCCTTTTCGATATCCTGCAACATACTTGCGCGGATAAGGCGGTGTTTTTTGATTGCGACGGGAATTATCGCAAACGAGATTTTTTGTTTGATCGGGTTGTTGTAATCCAGAAGTTTTACGACGTCTTTGCCCTGAATCGGCTCTATATGAATGCCGCCCGCGCGGGTTGAGTCGATGATTTCTTTTATGATGCGTTGCGCGCAAAGTCTGCTTTTTTTGTTGTCCGCGACCTCGCCGAAATTGCAGCCGAGCACCGCCGACATTCCGCTGAATGCGGAGTTTACGAGAAGTTTTGACCACCTTACCCCTATGAAATTGTCTTCAACCTCAACCTTACCCATAATGGACAGTATACGGACGATTTCCTTGAAATGCTTGTCTTCCTGCGCTTTTTTATTGAGTGCGCCGAGCGCGAAAACCAAAGCGTCGGGTTCCGACGTGAGTTCGCTGACGCCGGGAGCGGTCATTTGCGCGCCCCAGCCGATTGCACAACCGTACGTCCTGTCTTCGCCGATTATTTCGGACACGCTGTGTTCCGGAAGACCGTTTTGCATCGTACAGATTACACCGTCGTCCGCCAAAAAGTTTGTGAGCATTTTCACGACTTCTTTGTTGTTGAGCTGTTTTGTCATAAGGAAAATTATGTCGTATTTTTCCTTCATTTCTTCGGGCAGCATCGCGTTGACTTTCACGTTGAAATTCGCTGTCCCCGTGATGGTTGCGCCGTTCTCTTTCAAGGCGGCGACGTGCGCTTTGTTCCTGTTGACAAGGTCGATTTCCTCGCCACTTTTCGCGACGTATGCTCCAAGTACCGTTCCGAGCGAACCCGCTCCGTAAATGCAAACTTTCATATAAGCTCCTTAAAATTTTCAATCAAAGATATTTTACCACGAAAAAGCCTTATTTACAACGGTTGAAAATAATTTATTCTTTTTTCGCGGCATTTTCACGGCAGCGGTCTTTCATAAGTTTCGACGAAATCTCGTTGACAACCTCCGTTTACTTCTATATAATGCAATCAAACGAATAATCTCGCCGCCGGGTGAGCGCGTCAAATTGCATCGTTAGGCCTTTGAAGATGCAACCTGGCGCTTTTTTATTTGTGGAGAAAAAATGAAAAACCAGACCTTGAAAGAATTTTTTAAATACGTGTCGGCAAACGTGATTGCCATGATCGGGCTGTCCTGCTATATTCTGGCGGACACGTTTTTCATTTCTTTGAGTCTCGGGAAAACCGGGCTTGCCTCGTTGAATCTGGCAATGCCTTCGTTCAGTATCGTTTTTTCAATCGGTCTTATGTTCGGCATCGGCGGAAGCACGAAATTTGCCATATACAAAGGCGCGGGGGACGGCAAAAGCGCAAACAGAGTGTTCACTCACACCGTTTTTGTCGTCGCGTGTTTTGCGGTCGTATTCGTGCTTCTCGGCGCGTTTTTAAGCGGTCCCGTGGCGTCGCTTCTCGGCGCGGACGGCAAAACGTTTTCGGGGAGCAAAACCTACGTGCAGATTATACTTTGCTTTGCGCCCTTTTTTATGTTCAACAACGTTCTGCAAAACTTCATCCGCAACGACGGCGCGCCCAGACTTGCGATGACCGCGTCGCTTCTCGGCAACCTTTTCAACATCATTTTCGACTACGTTTTTATTTTCCCATGCAAACTCGGCATGCTCGGCGCCGCCCTTGCGACAGGCATTTCGCCCGTAATCAGCATGCTTATTCTGATGATTTTCTTTTTCCGAAAGAAAAACACTTTCCGTCTTGAAAAGACGAAACTATCTCTTAGCGTGTTCGGCGAGATAATCTCGCTGGGACTTGCTTCGTTCATTGCGGAGTTCGGCTTCGGACTTGTGATGATGCTCATCAATAAGTTGTTCAAGTCGCTTGGCGGGGATACGGCGGTTGCGGCGTTCGCCATCGTCGTCAACGTGTTTTACGTGATAAACGCGATTTTCAACGGGATTTCAGCGGGCACCCAGCCTATAATCAGTTTTTCATACGGACAGCACGATTTCACGAGAATACTACAGGTGCTAAAATATGCCCTGATTACAATCGGCGCGACCGCCGCCGTCCTGTACGTTGCGCTGTTTTTCTCGGCGGACGGCATCGCGGCAATCTTCAACACGGAAAAAGCGGAAGACCTTCAAAAACTTGCCACGACCGGCATAAAACTGTATTTCATTTCTTCGCTGTTTTCGGGATTCAATCTGTTATTTTCGTCATACTTTTCGGCGTCCGACAAAGGCGTATGTTCGCAAATCATCACCCTTCTGCGCGGAGTCGTGCTGATTATTCCGCTTGCTTATCTTTTCGCACATCTTTGGAAAATCACGGGGCTTTGGCTCGCAACGCCCGCCGCCGAAATGCTGACGCTCGTTGCGGCGATTATCATATTCTTTGTCACACGCAAAAAACGCGCCGACGCGGAAATCCCCGCCCCCGTTTCGGAACAGGAATAATCCGCCGTACGCGTTCCCGTTTTTTTCTGATTTTATTTTTTCTTTCCTTTTGTTTTCTGTTTTTTGACGGTAACGACAAGTATTATCGTCTCGATAACAATCATCCCGATGCCAGTGAACAATATTATGATGATTTTGGTCACCTTTCCGAGCGGCGGCTTGTACCTTTCGGGATTTTCCGACGCGCAAAGGAAAAGCGTGAGATCGCCGTTGGACAGTTTTTCAAAACGCGCCTCGTAAACCCCGCCTCGGTCTGCGATTCGTCATACGGAACGAATCCGAAAGGAAACCGGCATCTTGTTTCGACAGTCAGATTTGTCGGATTGCGGAAAGTGTATTCGGCTGTAACTTTGCCCCGCCTGTCGTATTCCTGCATGGGGATAAAGCGGTCGGCGGAATAAATATAAAAAGTCAGATCTTCCTTGTCGACGACTATCGGGCTGTTTTCGGTCTTGACAATAACCCCGCTTGAATCGTAGCCTTTCGTTCTCTCGGCGCGGAATTCGCTTCCGAGACGGCGGACGGCAAGAATACGATCGACGAAAATAACGTCAACGCTATGGTCAGAAGAAGGATTATCGTCTTTTCCTGTGTTTCATTTGTGTCCTATTCTATTTCGGAAAACAATTCTTTTCCAACTCCGCATACGGGACAGACGAAATCGTCGGGCAAGTCTTCAAACTCGACAAGCGGAATCCCGTTTTCCTTGCAACTTTCTTCGTCATATACCCAACCGCATACTTCGCAAATGTACTTTTTCATTTTCTTTCTCCTTTTGGTTTATTTGTATTTGATTTATTTCATAAGTTCAAACGCCGACGCGTCGTGCTTGCATATCGGACAAATGAAGTCGGGCGGCAGTTCTTCGCCCTCGAAAACGTAGCCGCACACTTTGCAAACGTACGATTTCTTCTTTGGCGCAACGGGCTTCGGCTTCACGTTTTTCTGATATTCCGTATAAGTCAGCGTGTCGAGATCGGAAAACACCGCCGCTTCTTCGACGGAACAAACGAACATGTCGTGCGTGCCGAGGTCGATTGTCTGCTCCACCGCAAGGGATATGAACGCGTTGCAAAACTCCGGCATTACGACAAGCCCGTTTTCGCTCCTTTTCGGCGTTTCTCCGAAAAACTTATCGACAGTTCTGCCGCTTTGGAAACCGAATCTTTTGAAAACGTCAAAGGTCGCGTCGACCGACAAGCAGTTGATGTTCATTTTCAGCGTTTCCAGAATCGTCCCGCACGAGTAATTCTGTTTGTTTACGCAAACGGCGACTCTCAACGGATTGTTTGTGACCTGCATTACGCTGTTTACGATGCAGCCGTTGTCTTTTCTTCCGTCGTTGGTGGTCAGAACGTACAGCCCGTAGCCGATTCTGAACAATGCGGAAAGGTTAATTTTCTCTTTTTCGTTCGTCATATTTATTCTCCTTTGTTTAATTCTCGTTGTTTGTTCGCACCGTATACAACCGCCGCCGCGCCGCACAAGGACGCATAGTATCCAAGCCCCGAATATTCGATTTTGACGGTTTTATCAATCGGAAGAAACAGTTTATCGTTGATTTCTGCGATAATGTCGTCTTTGAACAGGTCAAGGCTTTGGGATACTCTGCCGCCAAGATAACATACGTTCACGTCAAGAAAAGTCGCAGCTTTCGCTATGACCGCACCCTGTGCTTTTGCCGCGCGCCGCCCTCCAGAACTTTTGATCCTCCGATGTCGATTGCAAGACACTTTTTCATTTTTCTTCTCCTTCCAGATTCCTGTCAAAAGATAATCCGTACTTGCTTTTCATGGACTTTTTCGGTTTTCTGCAACAAAAAAGTGAAAGGAAATAAAATTTATTCCGATTGCGCTTTGATAATTCTTCTCATAGGCGGTTACCTCCGTCGCGGGGTAAACTTCCGATTAAAAATAATTGTCGTTTGCTCCTTCCTGTTTTAGGTATAAATATTTTATCACTAAACTTCGTTTTTGTCAATTTGTCGCGGTATGTCCGTAAGGCGTTGTTTTCGCTTCTCAAAGGTGCTCGCGGTTCTTTTTACCGTTTACGTTTCCGAGCGTTATTTGGACAACCGCCCCGTTTTTCGTCAAACGAAAACCGTTCGCCTTTTTCTTTTCTTCACTTGCGGACATTTTGGCGAGCCGGGGTTCACGCCGCAGGTGGCGCGATGCACCGCATCGTGCAAAATCCCTGTTTCGGAGCATAGAGAAACAGGGATTTGTTCTTGCCTTTTGCAAAGCAATCCGTGTGAAATATTTTTATGCTTTGCAAAAGTCTTCGGGCAGCCGCTAAAAACGACGCACCGTGTCGTTTTCTTAACGCTCTCGTTCAAATCCCTGTTGTTAAGTGTCGTAAAACAAAAACGGACAAGCGAGTTTGCTTGTCCGTTATATCCATCGGAGAAACAGAGATTTGTTCTTGCCTTTTGCAAAGCAGTCCGTTTAAAATATTTTTATGCTTTGCAAAAGCCTTCGGTCAGCCGCTAAAAACGACGCACCGTGTCGTTTTCTTAACGCTCTCGTTCAAATCCCTGTTGTTAAGTGTCGTAAAACAAAAACGGACAAGCGAGTTTGCTTGTCCGTTATATCCATCGGAGAAACAGGGATTTGTGAAATAGCGTAGCGGGTGAGTTTACTCACCAAAGCGGAGCGTCAGCCTGGCGAGCCGGGGTTCACGCCGCAGGCGGCACGATGCACCTCATCGTGCAAAATCCCTGTTTCGGAGCATAATAAAAACCCGACAAAATAAGTCGGGTTTTTATGGCGGAGAAACAGGGATTTGAACCCTGGCTACGCTCCTCACGTACTACTCCCTTAGCAGGGGAGCCCCTTCGGCCTCTTGGGTATTTCTCCTTAAACCGAAAACGCGTCATAAAAGATGCTTAATTATAATAGCATACGAGTTTGCATTTGTCAAAAGCATTTCGCAAAAAAATGCTCAATATGTGATAAAGGTTGAAAAAACAATTATATTTTATCAATCGAAAGCATTTTGAAAAGGTCATCCTCGGTGAGGGTAAGGACGTTTTTCCCGCGGCGGACTGCGGACTCAATCGCCCTTTCTTCTTCTTTTGAGGGGTTGCCCGCAAATATATCGGCGCGACCGACGTGCGATTCCATAACGCCGCCCCTGTCCCGGACTTTTTCGACGATAAGCAACATCTCGCGGAAGTGATTGTCAAAGTAATTTCTGGACACCGCGACGTGTTTTCCGAACAACGATTTTTCAACCGAAGAATCCGCGATAAAGTCTTCCAGAAAGTGTTTGTATTTGTTGAAATTACTGCCGCGCATTAAATTACTTCCCGACGTACTGTTGCGGTTTATTGCACAAATAAGGCTTTCTGCGCGCGTTTTGTAAAGATAAACCGTGTTATACACCTTATGAACGCCCATACAGTTCGGATACTGCGCGATAAGTTTATTAAGCGACAGCCCCAACTTTTCGCAAAAGTTTTTGGTGACGAGCATCGACACTTCGGCGTCATCGTCGCTCTTATGCGGGACGTATTTGTTGACGTCGAGGTTCAGTTCTTCCACAAGTTTTTCGGTGCTGAACGGGTTTATGAGATTATTGTAATCCTTATGAATTGTCTGCACGTCCACGAAGTCGTAATCTATTGACGGCAGGTTGTAACGCTTGCAGGCGTTGTCCAGAAACACGGTGTCGTTTTTGTGCGAAAACCCGATGACTGTCTGATCCTTATATTCGATAAGCGATTTGATTTTTTCGTACAGCGCGGGGAAAGTCGGGCTTTTCAGAAAAACTTCTTTCGGGTACGCCATTTCGATGCCGGGGTACGCTTCCCTGTTTTTCTTGCCCCAGGCGCCCGTATGGAAAATCGCCTCGGGGTTCATCAGAATATCGTCCTTTTCAAGTATGCGGAATTTTTCGTCGGTCAGAACGTAACCGAAACTGCACATACTTTTACCTTCGCTGCACTCTATGTCGAAAAACAAATATCTCATAACGGCGATTAGTATAACACATCTTTTGATACTTTGAAAGCAAGACCGTATATTTTTTGTAAATTTGCGGATACTTTTTTCGGAGGTATTTATGAAAAATCTGAAAAACAGCAAAACTTACGAAAATCTGGCGCGGGCGTTTGCCGGCGAATGTCAGGCTCACGTCAGATATATGTTCATCGAATACGGCGCGAGAAACGAAGGCTACGTCGCGATGTCCGAAATCATCGACAAAGTGGTTTACGAAGAATTCAATCATGCACGCATGCTTTATTCATTCCTGCAAACCGCCGACGAAAACGTCATCAAAAACATCGATATTTCCGCGGGCTTCCCTTTCAAACAAAAATGGAATCTCCTTGACAACCTTGCATTTGCCGCGGAAGACGAAAAAAACGAGGCGGAAAGAATCTATCCCGAATTTATGGAAACCGCGAAAAAGGAAGGATTCAATGATATCGCGGGGCTTTTTGAAAACCTTATTCAGGTTGAAACCTGTCACGAAAAACTCTTTCTCGACCTGCACGAGCAGTTGAAAAATTCCGCCCTTTATAAACGCCCGAAAGCGGTAAAATGGAAATGCTCGGGCTGCGGCTATGAAACAATCGCCGAATCCGCCCCGAAAGAATGTCCGCTGTGCCACGCAAAGCAAGGCGCGTTCATGCTGAAATTAAACGACGGAAATTAAATCAAATTGATAGATTTATTATCAGGAAAAATCAATTTTAATAATTGCGAGAAAAATTAGCACTCGACTATTGACACTGCTAATTATCGGTTGTATAATGCAGGCGTAAAGAGGTGAGGATATGAAAAAATCAACTTCAATTTTATGGTTTTTAGCAAGTATTTTGATGATTGCCGCGGGTATCGTATGTTTTGCGTTGCCCGTTGACACCACGCTTACGACGCTCGCATACGTAATCGGCGCGATCGTACTCGTGATCGGCGTCGTGGAAATCGCAATGTTTTTCACGACGGTCGGACTTTTCGGCGGCGGAGCGTTTCTTGCGGACGGCATAATCACGACGATTCTCGGCATAATAATGCTTTCAAACGAAAACGTCGTCGCAGGTTTCCTGCCCTTCATTTTCGCAATGTGGTTTATTTACGAAGGCATTTCGGAATTGTCGATGGCGATTGCCGCGGGCAGACTCAAACTGCCGTACTGGTGGGTACTTCTGATAACTTCGATATTCGAAATCGTTTTCGGTATGCTGGCGTTCTTCAATCCCGTCGGCGGCGCGATATATCTCACAGTACTTCTGGGAGTGTTCCTGCTTGTACACGGCATATCGATGCTGGGCGACTGGTGCGTCGCGTTCAGAGTCAAAAACTTTTTCAGAAAGTGGATGGGCGATATGAAAACAAACGCCGACGAAATCGACGGCTGACAAACGAATATCCATTCCGGGGACGGGTTTTTCCGTCCCTTTTCTTTTGCCGAAAACTTAATTTTTTCAAAAAAATTCGCGTCGGGCGGTTAATATCCTTGCTATTATTTTAAGATATGTATATAATACAAAAATCAAACGAGAGATAATAATATGAAAAGAACAGATTTAAGAAACGTTGCAATTATCGCCCACGTCGACCACGGCAAAACCACGCTGGTTGACGAAATGCTTAAACAAGGCGGCACCTTCCGCGAGAATCAGCAGGTTGAAGATCGCGTTATGGACAGCAACGCCCTTGAACGCGAACGCGGCATCACCATCCTTGCGAAAAACACCGCAATCCATTACAACGGCGTGAAAATCAACATCATCGACACCCCGGGACACGCGGACTTCGGCGGTGAGGTTGAACGCGTCCTGAAAATGGTCAGCGGCGTGCTTTTGCTTGTCGACGCCGTCGAAGGGCCGATGCCCCAGACAAGATTCGTTTTGTCAAAGGCTTTATCGCTCGGGCTTAAAATAATCATCTGCATAAACAAAATCGACCGTCCCGACGCGCGTATTCACGAGGTCGTGGAAGAAGTTCTGGGACTTTTGATTGACCTTGACGCCACCGACGAACAGCTGGACAGCCCCATCGTCTATTGCAGCGGCAGAAAAGGCACAAGCACCCTTACCGAAGGCGCGGAAGGCGAAAACCTTATCCCGCTTTTTGAAACGATTCTGAGCCATATCCCCTGCCCCGAAGGCGACGACCAAAAACCCGCAAAACTGCTGATTTCCGCAATCGACTACAACAACTACGTCGGTCGTATCGGCATCGGCCGCGTCGAACAAGGCGTCATAAGGACAAACTCCGACGTCGTCGTCAGCGACTGGCACAACCGCATTCAACCTTATAAGAGCAAAATCGCCAACCTTTATCAGATCGAAGGCTTAAAGCGCGTTCCCTGCGACGCGGCTGCGGTCGGCGACATCGTATGCGTTTCGGGCATCGAAAACATCAACATCGGCAACACCGTGTCAAGCCCCGAAAACTCCGAACCGTGCGAGTTCGTCAAAATTACCGACCCCACCGTGCAAATGACTTTCTCCGTAAACGACAGTCCCTTTGCCGGCAAGGAAGGTAAATTCGTCACCAGCCAACGCCTGAGAGAAAGGCTTTATTCCGAACTTCTGAAAGACGTTTCCCTGCGCGTCGAAGACACCGACAGCACCGACAGCTTCAAAGTGTCCGGACGCGGCGAAATGCACCTTTCCATTCTTATCGAAACAATGCGCCGCGAAGGCTATGAGTTTGCGGTATCCACGCCCAAAGTCCTTTTCAAAAAGGAAGGCGACACTCTGCTTGAACCTATCGACAGGCTTGTCATCGACGTCCCCGGCGACTGCAACGGCTCGGTCATGGGCGCGGTCGGCGCACGTCGCGGCGATCTCGTACACATGCAGGCAATCGGCGACAGAATGCGCCTTGAATTCGATATTCCGTCGCGCGGACTTTTCGGCTTTAAGAGCGAACTTCTGACGCTTACCCGCGGCGAAGGCGTAATGAGCAGCATATTCCTTGAATATCAGCCGTATAAGGGTGATTTCCCCCGCCGTAAAACGGGAAGCCTTATCGCTTTTGAAACGGGCGAGGCGGTTACTTACGGATTGTTCAACGCGCAAGAAAGGGGCATCCTTTTCGTCTCCGCAGGCGAACAAGTGTACGAAGGCGAGGTCATCGGCTATCCCCCGACGCTCGGCGATATTACCGTCAACGTCTGCAAGAAAAAACATCTGACGAACACCCGCGCGTCTGGCAGCGACGACGCGTTGCGCCTTATCCCCGTCAAAAAACTTTCCCTTGAAGAGTGTCTTGAATTCATCGCCGACGATGAGTTGTTGGAAGTCACTCCCAAGAGTTTACGCATCAGAAAACGCATCTTAAACCACGAGTTGCGTATGAAAGCGCGTTTCGCAAACGCATAATCAAAAATGGTATATCTCTTTTTCGGCATCTGCATAATCGCGGCGACTTTCTGCCTCGGCTTCCGGTCGCTCAATAAAAACTTCTGGGGGCTCGTCGCAAAATATATCGCGTCGCTGTCCTTTCTGATAATCGGAATTGCCGCATTCGCAAAAAACCCCGCCTGCAACATGAACTACTTCGTTCCGCTGTTTCTCGGGCTTATCTTGTGCCATGCCGGCGACGCTTTCCTTGGCGTTAAGGAACTTACTCCGACGTACAGAAAACGCCTTATCCCCATCGGTTTATTCGCGTTCCTTCTCGGCCACGTCGCCTTTTCAACGGCGTTCAACCTGACAAGCGGTTTTTATTTCGTGACGGCAATCGTCGCGGCGGTCGCAGCAATACTGACGTTTGGCGGCTCGTACGTCTTTAAGTTTGAAATTCCGCTGTGGATGCGCATACTTATCACCCTTTACTCCTTTACGGTAACGTTTACGGCGGTGTCCGCATGTTATCTGTACGCGGTGCAAAAGACCGTCGGCGGGCTGCTTGCGATGATCGGCGCGCTTTTCCTGCTGTTCAGCGACACGTGTCTGTCGTTCGTGTACTTCAAAGAATGGCGTGCAAACCGCACTTTGTCCGTTCTGGAACTCGCGACCTATTTCGCAGGACAGGCTTTAATCGCATTGTCGATAATGTATGTGTGAAAAAACAGTTGCAAATTTCAAAAAATATTATATAATATAGCAGTACGGCAAAAACCGCCGTATTACCGGGGTGTAGCGCAGATGGTAGCGCGCATGGTTCGGGACCATGAGGCCATGGGTTCAAATCCCGTCACTCCGACCATAAAAAACACACACGCGTTGTTTGCGTTGTGTGTTTTTTATTTGCCCGCAATAAGGGATTTGAACGGGACGTTAAGAAAACAGCACAGTGCGCTGTTTTTAGTCCCCGGCGTGTCAACCGCGTTAGCGGCGCAAAAAAAGGCGCATAAAACGCCTGCGCCCGTAGGGTTGCGGAGCAAATCCCGTCACTCCGACCAGAAAAAAGAGCAACTCGCATGGGTTGGTCTTTTTTCAACGATGTGTTCCGTTGCACGGAACGTGATGTTCCCTGCTGCGCGATGTGTGCCTTCGGCACGTTGAGGATAAAAAATGTCATTGCGAGCGTAGCGTGGCAATCTCCCGGAAGGGCACCTTGTCATAAACCCCACGCAAGATACTTTTGTACTTGCGTGGAGAAAAAGTTGCACACAAGCAAAAGAGTGAGCGTTATCGCCCCCGATAACGTGATTTCAAAAGAGCAGTGTGCGACTGGCGGTCGCCCGCTCGTCCATCCTGATAATGGCATTTCAGCCAAAGACTTAAAAAGCCTCAATATATTATAGATATTTTATTAAGTCAACCATAAAAGCTTATATTTTGCAATGAAAAACCCACGGCGTGCCGTGGGCTTTATAAAGTATTTAAGATTATTGTTGCGGTTGAGGTTCGGCAGGCTGCACCATATTTCCGTATTTCACGCGGTCTGCAACCTCATACAGAAGTTTCGGGTTGTCGGACATAATGCAATCCGCGCCGTTTTTAATGAGTGTTTCCATCTGGCTTGCCTCGTTGATTGTCCAGAACTGGCAGGCGATGCCGTACTTGTGCGCGTAATCGATGAACGACTTGCTGCCAAGGAACGGGAACAAATTCATATAAGGAATTTGCAAAACGTTGTATTTCACCGTGCCGAGGTCGCGGTTCATAAGGTAACTCAAAAAGATTTTCAGAACTTCGAGAATACCTGCGGAGCGGTTGATTTTGCCGTTGTACACGTTGGCGTTGAGATAATCGAAGTAATCGCTGATATCGCCGTTGAACGTGCCGACAACAACTTTGTCGAACATATTATACTTTTCCATAAGCGCGCAAAGTTGTTCCGCCGCGTATTTGCCGACCGAGCCTTTGTCCTTGATTTCGATGATATAGCGATATTGTTTGCCCGCATTTTCCGCCGCGACAATAACTTCTTCCAGCGTAACGACGCGTAAATCGTTTGCGTCGACGCCGTCCGGCAAAGCGTTCAGGTCTTTGTAAATGCGCTTATCTTCAACCTGGACGCTGCCCCTTTCGTACGGGAACCAGTATCCGAAGTTCAGCTCTTTGATTTCTGCAAGGTCTTTGTCGCGCGGCAACACGCCTTCTCTGCCCCAGACTTCGACGCTGTTTGTGGTGCGGTCAAAATTTTCGTCGTGAAGAAGGATAAGCTCGTTATCTTTCGTCAGGTGCAGGTCGAATTCCAGAATGTCGACGTCGTAACCTTCGTTCATACTGTTCAGACAGGTTTTGATTGCCCTCATCGTGTTTTCGGGATCCTGTACGCCGCCTGCGCGGTGAGCCGAACGCAAAAGCCCCGTCGTGTTGTAAACTATGTACGGATTATCGTTGTTGGTTTTCGCATACGAAACGCTGTCGCCTGTCGTTGTGACGTTCCCGCCGGGCGCAGTCAATGCAAACGCCGTTACCGAAAGAGCGACGACAAGCACTGCGATAATCGAAAATGCCGTAATCTTAAATATTGACTTTTTCATACGTTTACTCCCTTTTTATATAAGTGTTAATTGTTTTACAAATTGAATTTTTTTACCACTTCGTCTTTCATCGCGGCAAGGTCTTTTTCCGCCGAATCGAAGGAATCTTCTTTCGTGGCAAGATAGATTTTGAGTTTCGGCTCCGTACCGCTCGGGCGGACGCACATCCAGCAGTCGTTTTCAAGAGTGTAAAGCAGGACGTTGGACTTCGGCAAAGTGATTTTTTCCTTTGTGCCGTCGCATTTCGTCGTAACGCCCGTAAGGTAATCGCTGAGCGCAAGGACTTTTTTGCCCTGAACCGACGAAATATCGCTTGTGCGGATATCGTTCATAATCTTGTTCATTTTGTCCATGGCGTCGATGCCGGTGAAGCCGAACGAAAATGCCCTTTCAAGGAAATATCCGTATTCCTTATAAATCTTTTGCAGCCTGTCGTAAACGCTCGAACCTTCGTTTTCTTCAAAGCAGGCAAGCTCCGCAAAGAGCATCGAGGCGACGACGGCGTCCTTATCGCGGGCGTGCGTGCCCGACAAACAGCCGTAACTTTCCTCAAAGCCGAACATAAAGGTATATTCGTGAGTCTGTTCCCACTCTTTTATTTTTTCGCCGATGAACTTGAACCCCGTCAACACGTCGAACACGGTCGCGCCGTAATCTTTTGCGACGACGTTTGCAAGCCTTGTCGTAACGATGGTTTTGACGACGGCGGCGTTTTTCGGAAGCGTTCCTTTGTCGCGGTTGCGCCTTAATATATAATCCATAATAAGAACGCCCGTCTGATTTCCGTTCAGAAGGACGAACTCGCCCTTGTCGTTTCGTACCGCAACGCCCATTCTGTCGCAGTCGGGATCGGTGCCGATAATAACGGCGGCGTTGACCTTTTTCGCAAGCGCGACAGCCATCGACAGGGCGTCGGCTTCCTCGGGATTCGGCACGCGCACCGTCGAAAAGTCGGGATCGGGGTTGACCTGCTCGGGAACGGTAACGACCGGCATACCCATTCTTTCAAGCATTGTCGTGACGGGCATATAGCCGCTGCCGTGAATGGGGGTGTAAACGATTTTCATTTTGTCGCGCTGCGCTTTGACGGCGTCTTCGGACAACATAAGTTTTTCGATTGCCGCAAAATAACGCTCGTCCAGGGATTTCCCGATGACGGTGATATTTTCGTACGTTTTGCCGTCGGCGTTTCTTATGTCGCTTTCGGTAATTCCTATTTTTTTATACGGCGCGAAATAATCCTTTTCTTCTTCGATAAACTTCACGACGACCGCCGTATCTTCGGGCGACATCTGCGCGCCGTCTTCGCCGTAAACCTTGTATCCGTTGTAAATTTTGGGGTTGTGCGACGCGGTAATCATAATGCCCGCAACCGCGTTCAAATTGCGGATTGCAAAACTGCAAACGGGCACGGGGCGTACGTTTTCAAAAAGATATACGCGTATGCCGAAAGAATTCAGGACTTCCGCCGAAACAATCGCAAACTCCGTCGAAAAACGCCTTGTGTCATAAGACACCACGACGCCGCGACGCATCGCGTCTTCGCCTCTGCCGATAATATACCTTGCAAGTCCCTTTGTCGCACGGGCAACCGTGTACGCATTCATTCTGTTAATGCCTGCGCCGAGAACGCCGCGCATACCCGCCGTTCCGAATTCGAGTTCCGCCCCGAAACGGTCTTTTTGTGCGTTTAAGTCATCGGAAATCGCCGATAATTCCGCCTTTTCGTCGGCTGTCAATGCGCCCGATGCAAGCCAGTTTTTGTAGATATCTCTGTAATCCATAGCCTTTTTGCGATTTTTAATCAAGTTGTCAACAATAAAATCACCCGATGTGGATAACTTTGTGGATAACTTGCCCCTATTGATATTTTACTGCATTAGTATTATATATGATAATGGAAGTAAAGTCAAATTATCCCCGCAAGTTGATTTCTTTATTGTTATCGTCCGCCGCTTTTTTGGTGCCGCGCGCCACGACTTTTTGTTGCGATTTATAAAAGTCTTTCCGGATTTCCCTGCGGAACACGCATTCCCCGTTCATATACTTTTCCATTATTCCGCGGCTTATCACGCCGTCCGCCCCCTCGGCAAGCACAAGTTCCTCGCCGACGTTCATCGTGTCGTCGTCAATATATTTCACGTCCCGCGGCGCGCTTCCCGTGATTTCCGACACAAGCCGCACTTCATAGTTCAACGGGCTTCCGTATATTTCAACGTACAATTCGTCGTCTTTAACGTACGACTTGACGTATATCGGATACCTTCCGTCGTTTGCAAACTTAAAGTCGGTCATCGACGACACCATCGCGTCGAAACTTGCCGGCACGTATTTTACGGGGAGCGAGTGGCGCGATACGCCGATTATCGTCAGATCCGCATACAGCACTGCGTTGTATAAAGTCGTCGATACCTGACATACGCCCCCGCCGATGCCGCCCTGAAATTTGCCGTCTACGATGACCGGAGCTTCCAGAAATCCGTTGTCAAGTGTCCTTGCCCCGATTCTTTCGTTGAACGAAAAAACTTCGCCGGGGTATACCGTCGCACCGTTAAGTTTTTTCGCGGCAAGCCCGACGTTCGACTTTCTTGCGTCCGAGCTTCTTTTGAACGCCGTCGAAAACTTTCCGCGAAGAAGGGTGTTTTCGCGCAAATCTTTTTCGGTGATTTCGGGATACAGTACGTCGTACGAAACGCTTACTACGCTTTGCGCGCCGATTACGTTTTTCACGACGTCTTTGATAAGTTTATCAAGATCCGCCTTGCGCCCCGTTTTCTCGGGGACGTATTCAAACGTTTTTTCACCGTCCGGGTTGAACGTTACGCGGGCGTTTTCGGGCGGCAAGTATTTTTCATTCGCCAGATTTTCAAGCGAGCGAAGAAGCGACGGAAAGGTTTTCAAAAGCGCGTCCTTTTCGGAATAACCTTGCCTTAAAAGCCCCGTCAGTCGCTTTTCGACGTTGAACCCGAACAGCCGCTTTAACGGCGGAATACCGTCGCCGTCGGCTGAAAAAGTTTCGTCAAAACATATCTCCGCCCCGTCCACAACGATGACTCGCATCTGCGTTTTCGGCTTTGCCGCAACACTTACCGCGCATAAAAAAAGCAGTACGACCAAAATAATTCTTACCTTTGCCATACCGCTATTATGTGTATATATTAAGTTTTTACTTTCGTATAAGGTTTTCTTGCGTGGATTTTTAATATTGTAGCCCTTCCGGGAGATTGCCACGCTGCGCTCGCAATGACATAAGTACTTCGTACGCAAAATAATATTTTCTCTAATTACTCCCCTAAAAAGTCAGAATTTTGATATTTAACTTCCATTAAAACGGCGAGAATTTGATGAGATTGTGTTTTTCTCGGCGGGTTCTGAAAAATCCAGTGTACTAATGCGTACACGATTTTTCGGGTTCTGCCGAAAAAGCAAAATATCGCAAATTATCGCCGTTTTACAGACCGAGTTTTTTGAGAGAGCGCATGTCTACCCTAGTACAATCGTACGTCGGCGATACGTAAAGATTCGCGTCGTGCAAATCCGTGCCTGCGGTCGTGATGAGATTGTACTTTGCGGCAAGGCTCAAAAACCTTTTCGTATCCGTTTCGTTGAAGGTGGAATAATAACATTCAAGCCCGTCAAGACCGTACGGCACCAGCCCCGCGACAAGAAGTTCCAACTTGTCTTTCGGGATATACACGGGGTGCGCGACAACCGCAACGCCGCCGTATTTTTTGATGAGTTTCACGCCGTCCATCGGGCGGAGTCGGTAGCCCGGAATGTACGCTTTTTTGCCGGAGCCCAAATATTGATAAAAGGCGTCGGACACCGTTTTTGCAAGCCCTTGTTTTACCATTTCTTTGGCGACGTGGACGCGGCCGAGATTTGCGTTTTCAAAGTCGAGCGCGCTGTCGTCGAAAGGCACGTTTAGGGCGTGCAGTTTTTCGACGGTCTTATTTATTCTTTGACGTCTTAAATCCTTGACGTTTTCAAGTTCCTGCACAAAATCGGGGTTTTTGTAGTCAAAATTATATCCTAAAATATGGATTTCGCAAACACTGTAACACGAAAGTTCGATCCCGGGGAGCACTTTCAAGCCGTATTTTTCGCCGGCGCGGATTGCCTCGTCAATGCCCGAAACGTTGTCGTGATCGGTAAGCGACATGGCTTCGATGCCGTCGTCGCGCTGGATTTTCACGACTTCTTCCGGCGTGAACACACCGTCGCTTTTAACGCTGTGCGTATGCAAATTTACTTTCATAATTCCCCCTCGGAAAGTTCCGCCGCGATACCTTCGTCGTCGGTGGTAACCTTGTCAAGTCGTTTCTGGATATATTCGGTACGCTTGCCGGCGCGCTCGATTTCCGTCGTGACTTCGCCCAGCTTTTTCTGCGTTTTTTCAAGGATCTGACAGAAGGTTTCAAAGTCCTTTTTGAACGCGCCCAAAAGTTTGTAAATCTCGCTTGAACGCTTTTCGATCTGCACCGTCCTGAACCCCATTTGCAAGCTGTTCAGAAGCGCGGCGAGCGTCGTAGGCCCCGCAAGAATTATGCGCTGATTGTTCAGAAGTTCGTCGGAAAGCCCGCGGATTTGCATGGCTTCGGCAAACAGCCCCTCGATGGGCAGATACAGTATCGCGAAATCGGTGGTTTTCGGCACGCGGATATATTTGCTCTTTATGCTGATTGCTTCGGCGCGGAGTCTGACGGCAAGCGCCTGTTTGGCTTCCTTAATCTGCACTTCGTTTTGCGCGTCAAGGACGTGCTGATAGGTTTCGAGCGGGAATTTCGCGTCGATGGGCAGCATAACTTTGTCGCTGGTTTTCCCGGGAAGATTGATGACGAAATCCACGCGGTCGGCGTTTTCCGACTTGGTAAGCGCGACGTTTTTGTCGTATTGCTCGGGCGTCAGAAGTTGCGACAGCAAGTTATCGAGCGCCATTTCGCCCCAGGTGCCGCGCGTTTTCACGTTGGACAAAACCCTTTTAAGGTCGGACATTCCGCTTGTAAGGGTTTGCATTTCGCCAAAGCCTTTCGTGATTGCGTCGATTCTTTCGGACACCATCTGGAAAGATTTCTGAAAGCGTTGTTCCAGATTTTCGTTCAGTTTTTCGTCGACGGTCGCGCGCATTTTGTCAAGCTGCTTTTCGTTGCTTTCGTTAAGTTCTTTCAGGGAGTTTTTGAGTTCCGTCGTGATTGTCGCAAAGCCTTCGTAAACGTTCGTCTGCAACCTTTCGGTTCGCTCTTCTTCCTTTCTTACGGTGTCGAGAATGGCGGTCTGGTTTGCGTTCAGCGCGTTTTGAATGGACGTGTTTTGAAGCCCCATCGCGCTCAGCACGTTTTCCCTGGTGGTTTGCCCGTCGCGTGCGATTTCGCCCTTGATGACGTCGACGGTCGCCTGCCCGATTTCGACGGACGAGTCGTTCTTTTTCTTTCCGCCACGAACCATAAGCGCAAGCACCGCAATAAGAAGTATGACGGCGACGACGCCCAGAACGAGTGCGACTATACTAATTGCTTCCATAGTTTAATCCCCTTAAATATTGAAGTTGCGATTCCCGCGTGCGACAGTCTTCGTGCAGGACGGCGTGTTCCAGAATTTTACGCATCGCCCAGGCGCGCTTGTCCTCGGGAATTTTCGTGCCGACAAGGTCGTTGCCGTCGACTTTCAAATCGGAATAAGCAAGCGGAGTGCCGTCGGTCAGCATCTCGCGATAAACCTTATTGATTTTTTCGGCGGACACCGACGTTGCCGACGCGTCGCCTTGGGACGCTTTTGCGTCCGCCCTTTTCAGCGCGATTATATCGTTGATAATTTCAAGGTTGTCGACAACGAACATTCTGATTTTTTTCTCGCTTGTCAGCCCGTCGATGTCGTACATGTGCGTGTCGATAAGCCGCAGAATTTTGTTCACGTCTCTATTCGACATTTTCAGCCCGTCGCGGCCGAGAATTTTTTTGGCGATTTCCTGTCCCGTTTTGGCGTGCATATGCATATTGCCGTACTTTTGCACCGAAAGCGGTTTGCCGACGTCGTGCAGAAGCCCCGCAAGACGTAAATCGGGCGGACAATAACGCACCGTCTCGATAAGATGGTTTAACACGTCGTAAACGTGAAAGTCGGGACGTTGTTCCATACCCTTTGCGGCGGAAATGCCGGGCAGAATGTATTCGAGCGCGCCGATTTCGTCAAGCACGCGAAGTGCCTTGACTTCGCTGTCTTTCGTCCTGTCCGACGGGTATTTTCTGTCCGCGCGCAAAATCTTCAAAAATTCCTCGCGCTTTCTTTCGCCCGAAATATCTTTCAGAAGATGCACTGATTTTTTTGCGCCGTCAAGGGTTTCTTTGTCGATGTTGAAGCCGAGTTCCGCGGCGATTCTTACCATACGCAAAATACGCAGACCGTCCTCGGAAAAAACCTTTTCGGGCGATTGCGTCGTCCTTAAAACGTGCTTGTACAAATCGGGAATTCCGCCGGTGTAATCGACGTATTCCGCCGTGTCGATGCTGTAATATATGGCGTTTACCGTAAAATCGCGGCGCAGCGTGTCCTTTTCGATGTCGCGCGTGAAAATTACGTCCGACGGCGTATGCGCGCCTGAATTTACGGGATAACTGTCAATGCGGAAAGTCGTGTATTCCGCCTGAAAACGTCTGTCTTCGCGGCTCAGAATTTTGACCGTGCCCAGTTTTTTGTTAAAATCTTTTAATAAAAATTCCGTGTTGGAAAGCGCGGTCGCAAGCTCCTGCACGGTGTATTCCGCCGCAAGGTCGACGTCGCTCACGGGAAGTTCCAATAAAGAATTCCTGACGTAACCGCCGACGATGTAAAGCGACGGCAGATAATACGACAGAATTTTCAGTTTTCTCGGAAGTCTGATATCCATTTTTTATTTGTTTTCGTAAACCCACGGCGCAAGTACGCAAACATCTTTCAGCGCGCGGTAGTCTTCGTTGTAGTCGAGCCCGTATCCGATGACGAATTCGTTGGGAATTTCAAAAAGTTTATAGTCGGGAATAAGGTCGACCTTTCTGCGCGCGGGTTTGTCGAGAAGCGTGCAGATTTTAAGCGATTCGGGCTCGCGGCTCAGAAACACCTTTTTAAGGTAATTGAGAGTGATGCCCGTGTCCACGATATCTTCGACGATGATTACGTTTTTGCCCGCAATCGGCGTCGAGCAGTCTTTGATAAACTTGACTTCGCCCGTCGAGACCGTGCCTTCGCCGTAACTCGAAACCGCGATGAAGTCAACCTGCGCGTTGACGTCGTATTCGCTGATTTCCCTGACAAGGTCGGCGAAAAACATAAACGCCCCGCGTAAAACGCAAATGAACAGAACGTCTTTGCCCTTATAGTCGTCGCCGATTTTTTTCGCGACTTCTTTCAGTCTGTTTCTGACGTCTTCGTTCGTGATTAAAACCTTTTCAATTTCTTTGCCGTACATTTAATTGTCCTCCGATGTAATTTCGAAAATATATTCGGGTTTTGTGTTTTCGTTGATTTTTACCTTGTCGGAAATTTCCGTGCCGACGACGATAAGTACGTCTTTACCGATTGCGACAAGGGGAATTTCGTCCCTTTCTCTTTTGGGGATTTTTTTGTCGGTGAAATAATCGCCGAGTTTTTTCGTGCCGCCTGAAAACTTTGTGAAAACGTCGCCGTCTTCACGCGTGCGGATTACCGCGCCCGCGGGTATTTTCGACAGGTCGAAAGTAAGCGTTTTTACGCCGTCCTTGCTTTTCGCAGTCTTGTCGATTATCACGGTTTTGTCCAAAAACGCGACTTTACCTGTCGCAAACGGCGTTGTAAAGGCTTGTTTCTGCTTGGATTTTGAAAAAACGATCTTGTCGTATTCTTTCGTGACGACGACGCCGTAAGGCATATCGACGCTTGCGCCGTTTTCTTTTTGCAACAAATCGAGAATGATGAGGACGTGCTTTTCTTCCACGTCCTTTTCAACATTGAGCGCCAAAAACGCGTTCCTTATCGCACGCTTCAAAAGGAAAACGGGCGGGTTTTTCACGTCGATTCCGACGCTATCCTTCGAGATTTCAAGCGGCAGATCGAGCGTACTTAAAAACTCTTCCGTGTCGGCGGCAATGCGCGAAAGTCTGTTGAGGCTTCCCGTCGCGTCGCCGGCGCGGTTCAGAAGCGGCATAATTTCATTGCGTATTAAATTTCGGGTTTTGTCGTTTTCGAAATTGCTTTCGTCCACGACGTACGGCACGTCGTATTTTTTTTGGAAGTCGAGTATTTCTTCCTTCGACACGTCAAGGAGCGGACGGACGTATCCGCGCGTTTCCTTTTGCATGCCCGAAAGCCCTTTTATGCCCGTGCCGCGGATTATACGCATCAATACCGTTTCCGCCTGATCGTCCTCGTGATGAGCGAGAAATACCTTGTCACAATCGCCGTCGATAAGCAGTTTTTGGAAAACGCCGTACCTTAAAACCCTTGCGGCTTCTTCTTCCGTCTCGCCAAACTCTTTCGCGCGGCGCAATGAATCAACCTTGAACGTGCGGCACTCTATGCCGTGCGAACGTGCGAAATCCGCAACGAATCTGCTGTCGTTTTCGGACGACTGCCCCCTTATTCCGTGTTCGATATTAACAATAAAAAATGAAAAATCCGTCGATTTTTTCGCTTCGATAAGGGCGCGCAAAAGCACCATCGAGTCAACTCCCCCGCTGACGCCGACGGCAATTCTTTGATTTTTCGCTGCCTCCGAAACGTTTTGGATAATCTTTTCTTTCACGAATAAAATTATACTATCATCCGCGTTAAAAAACAATAATTTTATTAAATATATATTATTAAATGCGCGAAAAGATTTTGACCGTCAAAACCGTCGCGTCGTCGCTTGCCCCGTTTTTCACGGCCGCATCGAGTATTTTCGACGACAAAACTTCGGGATTTATCCGCCTTTCTTCGTCAAGAATTTCCGCGATTTCGCCGCCTGTCGTTACGTCGGTAACGCCGTCGGACAGCAACACCGCAACGTCGTTTTCGGACAATACGCGACGGGTGACGAAAGGCTGCACGTTTTCGACCACGCCCATCGGGAGCGCGTTTCCTTCAATAATTTCCGGCTCGTCACCGCTTTTAATCACCGTGAAAGTCGCGCCGAGTTTAATGAAGTTTACCGCGCCCGTGTTAAGGTTCAGCACCATAATATCGACCGCGCTGAACCCGTCGCCCGTGGCGTGCCGCGTCAGTATTTTGTTGGACACTTCCATCACGACATCTTCCGAAAACCCCGCTTCAAAGAAGTTTTCGATTGTCTTAACTGCTCTTTCTGACAAATCGTTTGCATTTTTGCCACTGCCCATTCCGTCGCCGACGGCAAACAAAACGCGGTTTTTCGACATGCGCCTGACAAGTATCACGTCGCCTGAAACGTCGTTGCCCCTGCGGCTTTTTCCCGCACTGCCGTAAACGAAATCGTATCGCGGCGCGGGCGACAACACTATCCCCGCGTATCCGTCGGTCGCGTCGCTTTCGTGCGTTTTTTTAAGGCGCACTTTCATAATGCGCGACACTTCTTCGACAATCGCTTTTTTGTCGGCGTCTTCTTTTTTGACGACAAGCGTTACGTCAACGTCTGCCTGCTCGCCGCACACCAGAACTTCTTTGCAATCGACGCCGCGCCTTGTGAGTTCGTCGGAAATCCTTCTTTCCCTTCGCCCGTCGAAAGACAGCGGCCGCTTAAACTCGTCCCCAAGGTTGTCAAGGACTTCCGCGACGCCGCCCATTTCCGCGGCAAGGAGAGCGCGGTTTTTGTCGGCTTCTTCCGCCTGTTCGCCCGCGCACTCGATTTTAATAAGTCGATCGTTCACCGCGCCGATAAGTCCGTTGAGTTTTTTGCATCTGCTTGTAATAAACGGCGGCATATCGATTATCGTGGCTTTGCCCTTTTTCATCGACGTTTCCACGACGCCGTTAAGTATTACGCCGGTATCTCCGCCAAGCGAGCGGAAACAGTTGTTCGCGTTCTCGCATCTTCCGCAAAAATTCGACGCGACGTCGTATGCGACCGCTTCCGGGGACACTTCGGTTTTCCCGCCGGACTCCGCCGACAAAAGGTTTTTCATATCCTCAAAAACACCGGCAAGCGAATACAGCCGTATCGACGTTTCCCGACGGTTTTTGTTGACGACGGATTTTCCGACCGCCGTGTAACTTATTCCCGACGACGACAACATAGTTTTGTATTTTCTTGGGACAAGTACGTATGAAAACGCGCCGACGAATATCGAAATCGCGTTGACGTAACCGTATCCCGAAAACGTGTCGAGAAAGAAAAGCGAGAACGTGAACGCGACGGTCAGTGCGAACGCGCACGCCGCCTCGGGCAGATTTTTGAACGCGGCGGCAACGCCTGCGGTAATCATTATCACGGCGAAAACGCCCGAAGATCCCCCTTGAAGGCTTGCCCCGAGAGCAACCGAAAGCCCCGTAACGAGCGCGCCCTGAACGCCTTGAAACGCATACGCCGAAAGCATCAGACAAAACGCGAAAAACGGATATAGCAGGTTGAAATTCCTAATTTTTATCGTAAATAACGACAGCGAAAGCATTCCGACTGCGACGATAAGCGATATCCTTTCGTCGACGGTCAGACGATATCGAAGTCCCCTGACAACGACGGCGTTCAGCGCGGCCATCAGCACGTAAGCCGCGACAAGCGTTATCACCGACGACAAAATCGGCGCGTATATTTCGCCGTTTACCATAGAAAACGCAACGCGCGGCACGCACGACAAAAGCGTAACGATAAGCGCGGTCGTCCTGTGCATCGGACGGTTTAATTTGTGATATACGAAATACGCCGCGATAAACAGCACCGCGGGCGTTACCGCGACGACAAGCCCGACGTACGAGAAATCTTTCAGTAAACACGCCGCAAGATACATCGGTGCAAGCAATATAACGTTCCGCCGTGAAAACACCAGCGCGGAAAACACCGCAAGCCCGAGCGGTCGCAGTCCTCCCGCGGCTTCCGCGTTTTCAAAAAGCATCAAAATTACAAGGTCGCAAAAATATCTTATAATATCGTTGCGCCTAGGCGAAATCCTTTTCATATTAAAAACGCTACGCCGTCCCGCGCGCAAAAAAATTCCGACGCACGAAAATATACGTCGGAATTAACTTAAAAATATCGAGTTTTGTCGGATTAAAGTTTCTTTGCGGAAACAAGCTTTTTCGCGTCTTTTTTGGCGACAAGGATAACCCGACCGACCATCGACTGCGTTTTCACGACGCCTATGTCGCGGCTGTCCTGCGAAACCGCACGATTGTCGCCCAGCACAAACATTTCGCCGTCGCCCACCGTCCACTCGTCGGTAACGCCGCGCGGAAACGTGTTGCCGAGGGCGTAACTTTCGTCAAGTTCTTTCCCGTTCAGATAAACTTTCCCGTCCGAAATTCTTACGGTATCGCCGGAAACGCCGATTACGCGTTTTATCCATTGTTCGGTTTTCCCTCCGCTTTCGTGCATGAAGACGACGATGTCGCCGCGGCGCGCTTTTTTGGTTCTCAGAAGAAGAGCCTTATCGCCAAGCGTGTCCTGCCGGCCGAAAAACAGAACGTCGAACGCGGTATCCTGTCGTATGACGTCGAAGTGCAAGGAATTGTATTCGGCGTCGTCATACAGCCCGACGCTTTTCCCGCCGTACAAAGTATCGTCCATGCTCCTGCCCGAAATCCGTGTTACGTCAAACGCCGCGCCACTGATAATGCTTGCGGCGATAATGGCGCATATTATCACAATCAGGACTTGCGCTGTCGATTTTGTGCGATTAAGTTGTTTTTTTGCGATATTGTCTTCCATCAAATCCACAGAATGTTGTTGAACAAAACGTTTTCGGCGTCCTTGATTTTCATAATTTTTACAAGTCGCCAATCTTTCAGTGTTTTCCTGTCGGCGGTTTTGAAATCGGAAATTTCAAGGTTGAAACGCTGCCACTTCTTGCTTTTTTCAAGATGCAGCACCGAGGTGTATTTCGTGACGGTATTCTCCGCCGTATACATAACGATGCGGACGTTGCGTTTTTCTTCCGAATACGCTTCCAGCTGCAATATGTAGTCCTCGTTGCGTATAGACGACGTTTCCGGCGGCTTCACGTCGTAGGTGCAAAGTCTGCCTTCGGTTGTCGTGAACCCTTTGAGCCCGAGCGGCCCCGTTTTGATTTTCAACACGTCGTTGTCAACGACGGGGCTGAAATCTTCAACCGAAAACGGCACGGTCGTCATCTCGTTGTTGTAAAGGATTCTTTCCGTCGTTTTTGCGTCCTCGTCGTAATCGTTAAGGGACACTTTCGTAAGGTCCATCATCAATTCCTGAGTCGAAAGCACGATCCCGTTTTTGAGCGTAACGTTTGCAAATACAAACAAAATTTTGTTTTCTTCGGCGGGGTGCAGCTCGCACAATACTTCTTCGTTATTAAGCAGCACGGGCTTTTCGCACTGTTCCCATCGTCTGAACGCGGGGGTGATTTCGTCGGTGGAATAATAAACTTCGGTTTTCGCCATATCGCCAATGTCTGTCACGCTTGCGTAAAGCCTGCCGTCGCTGACGTACGTCTTGATTCCGGGGCGAGGCAACGTTTCTTCAGTGCCCGCAACGACGCTTTTTACAAATTCTACCGCGCCCGTGAAATTCTGCAAAGAAATGCTCACGTTCGTCCCGACCGAAAACGACGAAAACTTTTTGTTGTGCGGAATAAGGTTGAACAAATCGGACAGTCTGTCGATATCCGCATAAGAACTGTTCGTGCCGAGCACGCAATATACGGGACAGGTCAGCATGCGCGCGTAAGCCTGCGTCGACATACCGGCAAGATAACATTCCCACTCGTCCGAAAACTGTGTGGTGGGATTGGAATCGTATTTCGGCTTGTTGAAAAACTCCGTAAATCCGTCGGCGCCCACGGGGATAACGCACGAAACGCGCCCGTCGATGCCCGCGACTTTCCAGGCAAGTTGCCCGCCTTCGAGATTGCCGATCAGGAAAAAGTTGTTTTTGTCGACGTTGCTTTCTTCAAATGCGAGCGTTATCGCGCGGCGCACAACCTTCATCCACACAAACCAGGGCGACATATCCGCCCGGCACGGGCTGTATGCAAGTTCCTTATTCTCGGAAAAATTGCAGTACGAAAGGCTTTCGGGATATTCGGTAAAAACCTTTTTCTTGGGCGATCTTCCGGCAAAATCGACCGTGATGATATTGAACCCGGCGTCGACAATCAGATCAAAAAACGCCGTTCGCTTTATCGACGACTCCCCGCTCGGGAGATATAAAAACGTCGGCGCGACCTTGTTTTTTTGCACAACAATGTTCGCATACGCGCGAATTTTCCCGTCGGAAACCGTTTCCGCGGTGAAAGACACTTCTTTCGAAACGTATTTTTCGTTGTTTTTCACGCCGTTTACGACAACGTCCAGCGGCTCGGTCATGGGATTGTAACCTTGCCAGAGCGTCATCGGCGTCATTAACTTATATTCCATATCTGCTATTATACATTTTATTTGCGCTTATTGCAAGCAATCTTAAAAAATCGTCGTCTTTCACAAATCGCGCCCCTTTTGCATAAAATTTATCGGAGGTGCGACGATGGACGACTTTGCTTTCCCCGACGAAGAAAACCTGCTTAAAATGCAGAAAGAATACGAAAAAGTATTGGGCGGAAAAAACGTTGTTTCGTCGCTTTCGTTGTCAAAAAACGACGGCTGTCGGAACAACTATTTTTTGAAGACGCTGATTTTGGCGTTGACGATAAGTCGGATTCTGTTTAGATAGTCGCCGTTTGGGGATTCGTCTTTGAAATCCCCGAAACTTTTTTCGTAAAGCTTATCGAAAAGTTCATAAACGTCTACGCCGCGCGCTTTGCACTTCTCAAATGTCGCGACAATCTTTTTTTCGACGACTTCTTTCATCGCGGCGGCGATTTTTTCGGTCAAACATTCTGGAATCTCGTCAACCGAAAAATATTTTCCAAGCCCGTCTTTTTCCGAAATACGGGCTTTTATTTCGACGTCGACGAAGACGCTCGGCACGCCGCCGTTTACTTCCGTTTTGTATTTCGTTTTTTTGCTTGTTATCTGCAACCCGAAAATCTCGCCGTCGACGCTCACCGTTTCGCCGCCCTTTTTAAGGTTGTACTTCATATAATTTATCGCGACGGTGTCGTCCTTTTCAAGAAGCATCGCGCTTTTCCCGTTTATGAACAGCGCAAGTTTCGAGTAGTCGTATTCGTAAACGTCCCCGCTTTCGCCCGAGCCTTTATCGACGTCGTTTTTGTCAATCTTTTTTGCGGATATGCTGACGACGTTCGCCACCCCCGTCCGTGACAGATACCCGTTGAAAAAGTCCTTTACGTTCGTTGAAATTATCGACGCATCGTCGGTTGCGGAATGCAAAGTCTTTTGCATTTGAAGCGCGCTGAGAGTCGTCATAACGGGCTTTGTTTTCAAAAGTTCTGCCGCGCTGCTTTCGGCAACGGCGATTATCGCAAGTTCCGGCACGGCATAGGTTTGCACAAGGTAATTCACGCTCGGAAAAGTTTGTTCCGTCAAAAACATATTTCCCAAAACAATAAGATTACACTGACTTAACGACACTTTTAACCCCGTTTTTTGCGAAATCTCGCCGATTGCGGCATCAAGCGTTTTCCCTGTTCCGGTAACCAAGGCAAAGCCGTCCGACTCGCCTTGTCCGCCGCCACTTTGCGATTTCGGATTGATTATTTCGCAGGATACGGCGTATCCTTTTTCCGTCTTGTCGATGCCGAGTCCCACAACGATTGCCCGCTCCGACAACGCGGTTTCGGGCACGGCGCGCAGATAACAAAGCGCGACGGCAAAAACGATAAGGAATGCGATTATCGCCTTCTTATGATTCCGACTCACCTACAGCCTCCTTCGCCGGCGCGATTTTTGCCGACTTTCTTTTTCTGACCTCCGCATAAACGATAAGCGCGACGGGCAGGACATAGTTTGTCGCGGCAACGTACCACCTTGCGCCGCCCGTCACGAAATCAAGCATGTTTCTTATATCCTTTTTCAATATCGTCATTGCGCCGACGCCGATAACCGTAAGGACTATGACGATATTCTTTTTTCCTTTGAAAAGGCTTTTGAGCGCCTCTCCCGACGCCCAAAGATACGTCGAAATATAAATGACCGCAAGCATGAGCCACACGATTAGACCCGTCCAGTCAAGTCTGCCCAAAACGTCCGAAAACTGATTGAACCCCGCGACTTTCACGACAAGGTTGACGACGTATTCGCTTGCGTTTCCGTAAATCGCGTTCATCAGCACGAATCCGATTATCACGAATCCCGCCGACAACCCGTACATCAACGACGTCGGATTCCGCCTTGACGGCTTAATGCTTAAAAACAATAAGGGCGTCGCATCGCCGAACCACATGAAAAACTTGTCGCCACGTTTTAACACGTCCGAAATTTCCCCGTCGATAAATGGCAGGTTTTCGGAAATATCGAGATACACTTTCAGAAAAACGAAATTCAGCATGAATACAGTGAAAATAAGAAACGACGATATTTCCGCCGTGCGACCTATCGTTCTTATGCCCTTTGCCGCGACGTACCCCGTCGTAACGAGAAGCGCGACGACAACGCTGCCCGTGCCAATGTCTTCAAAAAGGGATTCCGTCGTAAACGCCGTCGTTCCCGCCGTCGCCATAAACGTTTTCATAAAAAAGTTGACGAAAAGCATTGCCCCCGCGACCTTGTAAAACACGGTGTCTTGTATCGCTTCCTTTCCGCCCGTTGCGACGAATTTATATACGACGAAAAATTGAGCAGCGTCCAGAAGAAGATACAGTAAAAGCACGAAGAGATCGTTCGTGCCCACCGCCTGTCGCATAAGCGGCGGCAACCTCGACACCCGAAAAGTCAGACACGTCACGAACGCAAGTAGCGCGAATTGCCTTGTATAAACTAAATTCCGATTATCTGTCACGGCGCATTCTCCTTCTGTTTTTCGTCGGCACGGAATACGGCCGCTTTTCAAACGACAACAGGTTTTCCTTTGCGACGGCGTCCTTGAAATCGGCGGTTATCATCGGCGCGAACGGCGCAAGATAAGGCGAGCCGAAACTGTCCAGCCCGCACAAATACGCGATAAGCCCCATTGAAAATACGACGATGCCGAAAAGCCCCAGAATACTTCCCGTAATCAGCCCCGCAAGCCGCAAAATGCTGAAAGCGTCCACAAGGTCGGGCACACAGTTTATGCCGATTGCCGAAATCGCAATCACCAGCACCGTCGGACTGCTTAAAAGCCCGGCGTTTACCGCCGTTTCGCCGAGCACGATTGCCCCGACGATTGAAAGCGCGGTGCCGACGTATCGCGGCATACGGATGCTTGCCTGATTCAGCACCTCGAAAAGCGCAAGGACAAACAACATTTCCATCGGCGGCGTGAAGGGTATCCCCGACACGCTGTTAAGCAGGGATATCAGAAATTTCAGCGGCATCAGTTGATAATGATATTCCTGAAACGCGACGTAAAGCCCCGGCAGTAACACCGCCAAGAACGCGCCGATAATCCTGATTATTCTGAGCATCGTGGCGCGCTTGTTCTGGACGTAATAATCGTATCCGTCCTGAAAACTTTCCAGCAAAACGTAAGGATAAGTTATGACGACGGGCGTGCCGTCGATGAAAAGCGCAACCCGTCCTTCCAGAATTTTTGCGCTGACAATGTCGGGTTTTTCGGTCATTCCCGACTGATTGAAAATGCTGCCCGCATGCTCGCAGACAAACCGCGACACGTATTCCGCGCCGATTATGCCGTCGATGTTTATGGATTTGATTTTTTCGGATATTCGCAAAACAACGTCTTTATCGACAATATCGTCAATGTAAACAATCATAACGGTTGTATTTCCGTATTTTCCGACGGTGAATTTTTTCACTTTCAGTCGCGGCGATTTTATGCGCCGTCTGACCAGCGACACGTTTGTTTTGATTTCTTCGGTGAATCCTTCGCGCGGGCCTTTGATTACGGTTTCGGTGGGCGGCTCCGCAACGGCGCGGTGCGGGTAGTTCCGAAGGGAGATTTCGTAAAGTTTGTCCGCCCCGTCAAGCGCAAGTACCAGATCGCCGTTTGCGACGGTTTGTCCCGCCGCGGTTTCTTCGATTTCCTTGATTTCTTCGCCATAGGGAAGTTTCTTTACGTCTGCAATACCAACCCCTGCCCACTTCATTGAAAGCAAGGGCTTCACAACGCTTTGTTCCAGCAGTAATTTGTCGCTCATTCCGTCGACGTAAAGCAACGCGCCCGCCGCGCCGTCTGCCGAAAAATCGCGCGCGATAAAGTCGTCGGACGATACGTCGGCTTTCAGTTTTTCGATTACGTCTGCGCTCCTGATCATAATATCGTATTTTTGCCTTAATCCGAAATATAAAACCCGCGCAATAAAAAAACCGTCTTCCGACGGCTTGAAAATTATCGTTTTTTGTTTTTATTCTTCTTTTATTACCGATATGCTTACGACGCCGCTTCTTAAAACGGACACGCCGTCTTCTTTCATCACGACAAGCCCGAAGTCGTCGTCGATATCGAGAACGCGCGCCTTGTACGTACCGAATAAATCCCGGACAATTACGTCTTTCCCCGTGAGATACGATTTCTCGCGGAAGGTTTTCAGGGCGGACTTTTTGTCAAAGTTTTCATATTCGTCCCGAAGGTTTTTTACAAGCGCGCCGATATATTCCGCACGTTTGTCGACGAGAAGATTCAACGAGCCCGCGACGTCTTTTATGTCGTCGGGGAAGCCGTCGTCGGGATCTTGCAGGTTCGTGCCGATGCCGATGACTTCGCCGGTGACGCTTTCGGATATTACCCTTTCCGCCAGAATCCCTGCAACCTTTTTATCGAAAAGATATACGTCGTTCACCCACTTGATAAAGGCGGGGCTGCCCGAAAACTCCTCGACGGTGCGGGCGGTCGCAAGCGCGGCGATTGCCGTGACGTACGGTCTTTTGTCGTCAGACGCGTGCAGAGCGACGCTGACGTACGCCCCCGTTTCGTCGGGCGAATAAAAAGATTTTCCGCTGCGCCCTTTGCCCTTCGTCTGTCTTTCGGCAACGACCGTTGCAAAGTCGCGGCAACCGTTTTTCAGCAGTTCTTTCGCGACGTCGTTGGTGCTTTCGGTTTCTTTCAGGACGACAGCGCGGCTTACCCCTGCCATCGCAAGCGAAAACGACGTCTTGTCGCAAAACGACGGCTTTCTATTTTTCATTTTCCGCATTTTTCGTCAGTAATTTTTGCCGGCGTTTCCTTTCGATATATACAAGCGAGTACGGACGAAGCTTTGCGCTTTCGACGCTCTTTTCGATTGCAAGCGTGATGACAAACAGGAAAAGCAGCCCGTTAGGCGTGTAATAAAACACGTCGACCATGCCGTACAGCCAGAACACCGTATATCCGAAAAGCATAAACCACTTTTCAAGGCTGACGTTCGTAAGGAACGCACGAAGTCTCGAAACTTCCAGATTTACCCACGCCAAAAAACCGACGATGCCCGTTGCGGCAAGTGCCTGGAAAAACGTGGAGTGATACCAGTACGGCGTATATCCGTCGGATTTTCCGCCGTTGTGTCCGCCGAGATAGTAATCGAACCCGGTGCCGAAAATCGGATTTGCCTTGAAATTCTTCCAGGCGTCTTTCCACAGCGGAATACGTCCGTTTTCGTCCAGGGCTTTTCCCATAAATATGCCCAGCGAGTCGTAAATGACGTCGGCTTTCGCCATCAGCACGACGGTCGTTACCGCCATCAGCACGCCCGTCGTGATTATCATTCTGCCGCGGAATTCGCTTTTGTAAATCGCAAGGCCGAACGACGCGACAAGTCCGAACGCACCGAAAAGTATCGCGCCACGGCTTGCCGACGCAAATATGAAAAAGTATTGCACGACGGCATAAATCAGATACAACGGCGAATATTTTCCGTTTTTCACGGCGAAATACAACGTCGCGGGCGTCATCATCGCCAGGATTATGCTATAATTGTTCGGGCCGCCCCAGCCGAGTTCGACGTCTTTATGCACAAATCCGTCGATAACCGCCTTGAAGCCTCCGCCGCGCATCGCATAATATACGATAAGTTGCAGCACGATGACGACGCTTGACGCAAACATCAGAAATAAAAGGTGATTCAATACCCTTTTGCCGTCTTCTCCTCCCGATATCGTCGCCGAGAAAAAGACGTAACACAGCGCCAGCATCACGCACAACGCGCCGACAACCGTCGCATATAAGCCGTGCTCGGAAAAGTTCAAATACCTTTCGCCCCTTGCAATCCCCGACAGCATCGCCGTCGCGCAGAACGCAAGTATGGCAACCGTCGTCGCCGTTACCGTTTTATAACTCATAAAGCGGAAATTCGGGCGGAATCTCACAACGTTTACGACAATACCAACAACTATGAAAAGCACCGCCGCGATAAGCCCCGCCATGCCTTGAAGTTTGTGTCGGTTTGCGCCCAGTATGAACAGGAACGTCCAAAGTATCGTCGTTACCGGCAACGAGTCGCGACATAAACATAAGATTATCCCCGCAAGCACCGCCGCGATTATAAAGCCCGCAACCCAGCCACCGGTAATCCAGCATATGAATACGATTGCAAGCCATACCCAGACGAATTCCTTAGATTCAAAAATCTTTGCAGCATTTTCTTCCCTGAAAAACGATTTGATTTTATCCATGTTGTCTCTCTTTTGTGTTTTTAACAATATATCTATTATAACATATCAACCGATTAAGTCAAGGTTACGCCGCGGCAGAAAAAATCCCGACGCCGAAAAGGAAATAACGGAATTTTTTTCAAAATAAACCGCGAAAATCGTTGACAAGTCGGGTTTTGTATTATAGAATAATCGTGCTATCAAGGTAGCAACAATATTCCTCCTTAGCTCAGCGGTAGAGCATTCGGCTGTTAACCGAAGGGTCGTCTGTTCGAACCAGACAGGGGGAGCCAAAAAAACTGACTGCATTTTTGTGGTCAGTTTTTTTATACTGTACCGGTATGGTTCGGACAGACGACACGCCGCTGCATTTTTGTGCAACAAAAAGCGCACGAAGGGGTTGCCGCGTTAAGAAACAGCACAGTGCGCTGTTTTAGCGATAGCAACGGGCATTTGCCCCGAGAGTTCGAACCAGACAATTAAAACAAACAACCTTTTATTTGCAGCAGCGCGCAAAGTGTGCTATACTTTGCTTATTCGCAAAGGAGAATAGCCTTATGTTTTATATCATAATCGGTATTATCGCATTTGTATGTTTATGCATTTGTGTTACTGCTTTTGTTTGTTCTCGTATTAAAAAACAATATCGTCAATTTGTCCTTAAAAACAGCATTTCCTTAAAATATCTTGATGAAGTAAATAAAGAAAATTGTTTTTTTGATATAATAAATTTAGATGAACAACATATCTATGACAATGAAAAAATGTATGATACCATCAATTGCAGTGATTACCTAATATATCAATTACAATTTAAACAACGCGAGGCTTTAAACCAAATCGCCAACGCGGATACCAACAGGAAAAAATATGAGGATTATTGTGAAAAGGTTCTTCAAATACAAAAGTTTGGTGACTTTTCCCAGCCGATTGATAAATATAACAAAAAACGTTTGTTAGCCTGCGAAGAAAAAATATTTAATCAAAACAAATTACACCCGCAAACCAGCTTTTCGATTAAAGTTTTATTGAGTCGCTCAGACATTAACGGTAGAGTTTTTGAAAGAAAAAGCGAGTTCTTCGATTCAAATCAAATAAAACAATTTATCAAAAAACTCAATAACAAAAACGGCAATTTTTATAATGACAAAACCATATGGGATTCCATATGTAAAGTTGAAAGAGGCAAAGTATCAAATAAGATGAGATTTTCGATTTATAAACGGGATGGCTACCGGTGTCGCATGTGTGGCAAAAGCGGCAACTTTGTTGATTTAGAGATAGATCACATTAAACCAATTGCCAAAGGTGGTAAAAGCACATATGACAATCTTCAAACATTGTGCCATAATTGTAATCAAAAGAAGGGGGACACTTATTAATTTTTGTAACTGATGTTACAAGTTTTTACTACGAGACATAAGCTGTTTTTACAATCCCAATACAATTAAAACTCACACGGGAGCAATCTGTTTTCTCTCTCAAAAATCAAGCTTAACCGAAACGAGCTATCCTTCCAACAATAAAAATTTAAAATCCCTATGAATTCAGTTGTAATTAACTGATTGTTTTGTTATAATTATCAATACTTTACAAGACAAAACAGGTGTGTAAAATGGCAATTGAGAAAGTAAGAGCATATTTTGAACAATTCGGAATCGCCGATAGAATCAAGGAATTTCACGAGTCGAGCGCAACCGTCGAGCTTGCCGCGCACGCCCTTTGTACAGAGCCGTGCCGCATTGCGAAAACGTTGTCCTTTATGCTGGGCGACAAAGCGATTTTAATCGTTACGGCGGGCGACGCGAAAATCGACAATCACAAATATAAGTCCTTCTTCGGCGCGAAAGCCAAAATGCTGAAACCTGAGGAAGTGAACGACCTTATCGGACACGGTATCGGCGGCGTCTGCCCTTTCGGTATCAACGACGGCGTCACGGTATACCTTGACGAATCGCTGAAAAGATTCGGGACGGTTTTCCCCGCCTGCGGCAGCAGTAACAGCGCAATCGAACTCACGATTCCCGAACTTGAAAAGTATTCAAACTTCGTCGAGTGGATTGACGTTTGCAAGATATAAATTTCCGAAAACACAAAAACGACTCGCAATAGCGAGTTTTTTTTATAACTTTTTTTATACAATGCCAGCCCGCAGGGGTTCAGTTGCAAGGCATCGCGTGCGATAGCACGCAGAATCCCTTGTGCAAATTAAAAAGACTCACGATTTCGTGAGTCTTTTTGGTGTACCATAAGGGATTCGAACCCCTGGCCTTTTGGTCCGTAGCCAAACGCTCTATCCAGCTGAGCTAATGGTACTTACTTTTTAAGCAATGGTAATTATAAGCGGTTATTTTTGATTTGTCAAATCTTTTTGCTTTATTTCAAAAATAATAACGCCTTTCGTTTTTTAATCAAATCTCGGAACAATTCTTTACGGGCGTTCGTTTATTGACTTTTTGCATAGTTAAGTCTATACTTTATAACATAATGGAAAAGATCAAGTCATGGCACAGGCTGGACAACTCCGGAAAGATATATCCGTTCAACCTGAAAAGCAACATACAAAACCTGTTCAGAATATCGGCGATTATGCGCGACGACGTGGATCCCGCCGTGCTTCAAACCGCCCTGCAAAACTCGATAAAGCGATATCCGTATTTCAACGTATGTTTGCGTCGCGGGATTTTCTGGCACTATTTGGAAGAACTTGACGGAAAGCCCGAGGTCGTGCCCGATTCCGACTACTTAATCAAAGACATCGACAGCATCGAAACGTACGGATATAATTTCCGCGTGTCCTATTTCAACAACAAAATCTCAATCGACTGTTTCCACGCCCTTTGCGACGGAAACGGCTGCATGGAATTTTTCAAAACGATACTTTTCGAATACGTCCGTCTTTCAGGCGACGACGTGGATCCCGAGGGCAAAATCAGGCTGCCCGAAAGCGCGCCTTTGCCCGACGAAGCGGAAGACGGATTTTTGAAATACGCACAAAAAGTGAGCATTTTCCACCTTAAAGGCGTGAAGGACCTGCAAGGCAGCAAAGCGTACACTTTTCCCGACGCCAGATTCGACTTCAAGGGAAGCGGCGTTATCGAGGGGACCGTCGACACGGCGAAACTCCTTGAACGCGCGCACGCATATCACACAACCGTAACGGCGTATTCGGCTGCTGTTCTCATAAACGCGATTTACAAGGCAAAAATCACAAAGCCCGACGGAAATCCGCCCATCGTTCTTTTCGTGCCAATAAATCTCAGAAAGCCTTTCCCGAGCCGCACTTTGCTGAACTTCTCGTTGTTCTCACGCGTGGGCGTCGACGTCAACGACGCGCCGTCGTTTGAGGAAATAATTAAGTGCGTCGAAACCCGCCTGAAAAAGGACACCGAAAAAGAAGTTTTGCAAAACAAAATCAACGTAACCGCAAAAACGGAACGTCTGTTTTTGTTCCGCATACTTCCCCTACCCGTAAAACAATTTATTTTCAAGGCGTCGGGGCTTTTCTTCGGAAACAGCAAAAAAACGATGACGTTTTCAAACATGGGCGTCGTGCAGATTCCCGACGGAATGAAAACCAAGGTCGATCAAATATCCATCATGGCGTCGACGGCAAAAACGTCGCCGCGCGCGCTGACAAGCGTATCCGCACTCGACAAAACCACCTTTACTTTTGCAAGAAAACTCGTCGACACGTCTGTCGAAAAAGAATTTTTCCGTTTCCTTGCGGGCGAAGGTATGGACGTTACCGTGCGAAGTAACTATTGGGAGGAATAACGATGTATTGTAAAAATTGCGGCGTTCACGTCGACGGTATTTACGACGTCTGCCCCCTGTGTAAATCCCCGCTCGAAGGCGAGCCTGCGGAGCGCCCGTTGTATCCCGAAAAGCATATAAGAAAAATCGGGCACCCGGTGACGTTTTCAAGCGTATATCTTCTCGTCGCGCTTTCGATAAACGTAATCTGCATTGCCGTCAACCTTACCGTTGCAAGAAAGTATCTTTGGTGCGTTTTTGCACTAATCCTCACTTTATACGGCTATTTTACACTCAAAACCACCATTTTTTACAAAGGACCGAGCGGCGCAAAGGTGTTTTCGCAAACGCTGATGCTGTCCGTCATATTCATTACGGCGCAGTATATTTTCAAAACGAAAGAGTGGTGCTTTGCCTATGCGATGCCCATAACCGTCATATCGTCGCTTGCCCTGCACCTTGTTTTTGTCGGGGCTTTCCGCAAAAGAAAAGGCAAATCGTTTTTCAGATATATGTGGATGACGTGTCTTCTGGGAATCGTTCCGGCGGCGGCAGTCATGGCGGGCGCGTGCACCGAAATAATTCTTCCGATGGTGGCGTTCGGTATATCCATGATAACGCTTATTTTCCTTGTCGCGTTCACGGGGCGCACGATATACAACGAAATCAAAAAGAAAACCCACATTTAATCAATGCCGATAAGAATATAAAAAGGACGGCATTTCGTATGAAGTTGCCGTCCTTTTTTATGGATATTTATTTTTTCAGAAGTTTTATCCTTTCGTACAGTTCGTTTTCCAACGCCTCGATTCCCTCGCCGGTTTTTGCGCTGACCTTAAAAACCCGCGCGTTTTTATTGAGCTTTCCGACGCGCTCTTCAAACTTTTTCATATCGAAGTCGAACGCTTCGAGTGTATCGATTTTCGTGACGACAACCACGTCGCACTTTTCAAACATAAGCGGGTATTTCAGCGGCTTATCGTCGCCTTCGGGCACGGACAAAAGCATCATATTAAGGTGTGCTCCCGTGTCGAATTCCGCCGGACACACAAGGTTTCCGATGTTTTCCAGCACGATAAGATCGGTTTCCGGAAAGTCCGCCTGTTCCAGCGCGTCCGTGACCATCTGCGCGTCGATATGGCACAGTCCGCCGTTGTGGATTTGCACGCTGTCGACGCCGGTATTTTCCGCAATGCGTCTTGCGTCGACGTCGGTCTCGATATCAACGTCCATCGCGACAATCCTGATTTTGCTTTTCATATCGTTGATAAGCCTTGTGAGAAGCGTCGTTTTTCCGCTGCCCGGCGAAGACATAACGTTAATCATGAACGCGCCTTTTTTTCGGAGCGACGCACGCAGTTCGTCCGCGACCTTGTCGTTGTTGGAAAAAATACTTTCTTTGACCGCAATAACTTTCATTTCAATCCCTCGCGCCAATTTTTATAACTGTCGAAAATCCAGTCCGCAAGCGTATCGACGCCCTCGCCCGTCTTGGACGATACGGCGAAAACTTTTGCATTCGGATTGATTTTCGCGATATATTTTTTGCATTTTTCAAGGTCGAAGTCGAAGTACATTGCCGTGTCGGTTTTCGTGACGACGACAACGTCGCACGTCGAAAACATAAGGGTGTATTTCAGCGGTTTATCATCGCCCTCGGGAACCGCAAGAAGCGCCATTTTGAGATGCGCGCCCGTGTCGAATTCCGCCGGACACACAAGGTTTCCGATATTTTCCAGAAACACGACGTCCGCGCTTGTGCAAAACTCCTTGAATCCTTGTCTGGACATATCCGCGTCAAGATGGCACATGCCGCCCGTGTGCAGCTGGATTGCCTCGGCGCCGGCTTCTCTTACGGTATATGCGTCCACGTCGCCGTCGATATCCGCTTCCATTACGCCGACGGCGCACCTGTCTTTAAGCGCACCGATAAGCTTAACGAGAAGCGAGGTTTTTCCGCTGCCCGGCGCAGACATCAGATTGATATAATAAACGCCCCGCGCGTTAAGTTCCGCGCGAAGTTTTTCGGCGTCGGCGTCGTTATCTTCAAGAATGCTCTTTTTCAGTTCAATCGTACTAATCGGGTCGATCATGTTAAAATTCCGTTCCTTTAATTGTCGTTTTTTGTCTTTCTTCTTTAATCATAATACCATATTGTTAATTATTGATCAATTTTTTCGGATCTTTTCTTTATTTTGGTTCTATTTTGGGACGATTTGGTCGCCCGCGAGTCCGACGCCGTATTTTCAGGCAAAGACAAGGCATGCGAACGGGTTAATACTTTATGTCGAAGCCGCGTCGGGAATCGGGACGACGGAACGCCGTCCTTCGATTTCAAGTCGGGATAGCAAAAGCAGACACGTCTGTGTCTGCTTTTTTGTACTCCCGTTCATCAGCGAGCTTGTCGAGCGCACGGGAATCGGGCTGTGTCAACAGCCGTTCGATTCTCCGTTGGGTGTAAAAAAACGACTGTCTTCACAGTTGTTTTGGTACTCCCGTATAGCAGCGAGCCTGCCGAGCGTACGGGAATCGGGCTGTGTCAACAGCCGTTCGATTCTCCGGAGGGATAGCAAAAGCAGACACGTCTGTGTCTGCTTTTTGGTACTCCCGACGGGAATCGAACCCATAACTAACCCTTAGGAGTCCAAGCCAAATGCCCAAATTATATGCAAAATGCCCCTTTTTATTCATTTTTGTGCGTTTTATGCAGTATTTTTCATCCATTTTGCATAATATTTTGCTGTTTAAGTGGTGATTTTTATGCCTTTTTGTAGGCTCAAAAACAGAAACATTACCAAAATATTACCAATTTTCGAAAAAAATCGGATATCCGCGGCATATCGAAACCCCAGTATTTACAAGGGGAAAATAGATATTTGCATTTTTGAGTGCTCAAAATTTTTGCCGAAATTTTTTAGAAGTTTTATCTCTATTTTGGATAGTTGTATAAAATGTATACTCTACTTTTTATAGCCTTTCGTTGTGTCTTTTGTAGCATAAGTCAGCGAGAATATCAACAGCACGAAAAAATAGCACTTAAACATTTTATATTGAAGAACTGAGTCAAGCCGATTGTGAGTTTGGCTCTTTTTATTTACGACACTATTTTTTCTCAAAAATATTTGGTCGTTGATCTTCTCCATTGCAACAAAATCTACATTTCAATGCGTTTCGACTTATGCTAGGAAGCTAAGCCTATATCCTATACGTATTACAGTAAAAGCTATCTTGCTTAAATCTTGCCCAACATCTTACTTGAAATACCGTTGATTCTTACTTTTGGGTTTGTCGGGCAAAGTCATTCTTATAAGTCCGTTTTCAATAGCCGGATTCAGATAACTGTTTCTCAAAGTTTCTTTAGACTTTATTCCCAGTCGCTCCATAATTTCATTGGCAGATAGCGGAATATCAGGCTCCATAACGTCCAACAATCTATTGACTTGTTCGGAAATATTTTTTGATTCTTGTTTTACTCCGGCAATCACTTCATCAAGAACTTCGTCTATCATCTTGAGCATAAATTCAACAAAAGCGTTCGAGTTTCCTTCCTGATGGCATCTCGCTATTGTTTCATAATACTCAGTCTGGTATTTTTGAATCTGTGATTCAATCGGAATATATTCAAACAACGGATTCCATTTTGTAAGTAGCACGTTTTGCCAAAGTCTGACAGTTCTGCCGTTTCCGTCGCTGAAGGGATGAATGAAAACAAATTCATAATGGAATACGCAAGACTTTATCAATATGTGGGTATCACTATCATTTTTGAGCCAGTCAAACAAATCGTGCATAAGCGACGGCACAAGATTTTCCGGCGGGGCAACAAAGATGACTTTTTCTCCGTCGAATACTCCTTCGCCATGGTTTCTGTACTTGCCGGCATCATTCTCAATAAGGTATGTCAAAATCGAGTGTGCTTTAAGCAAGTCCGATTCGCGATATCCATCGAACTCGTTTATCATATTATAGGCTTTATAAGCATTCTTGACCTCTTGTATCTCTTTTTGAGGTCCTATAACCGGCTTACCTGCAATAACGTCTCTTACTTGATTGAGAGACAATGAATTAGCCTCGATAACCAATGATGAATGAATGGATCTAATTTTATTATTCCGCCTTAGTGTTGGCATACGTTTTAAGGAATTAAACGTAGTAATCTGACCTAATTTCTCTGTAATGGAAATGGTTTTAGAAAGCATAGAGTTAGAAATTGAAAAAGGCGGTTTGTACATAATTGATTCTCCTTTCAAATCTGAAATTATTATACCATAATTACCGATGAAAATCAATCATCTTGCTTAAATCTTGCTTAAAATGTTGCACGAAAGGTTATTAACTCGATTCCTCCATTTATCTTTTCAAATACGACATCTCGACAAGTCTCTAAGTTTTCTAAAGTTTACTTTAAGTTCGGCAATAAGTGGATTGTAAACTACGATCAATTCTTTGAGTAAGAACGAAACATAATAGTCCTTTTCTATAATTCCAGACTCAATTCCACTCCTTTGGACAACTTGAAATATCGTTTGTTCAAATAGATTTTTATCTTTATGCAAAAGCATTTTGCACCTCGCTAATCATAAAATTCTTTATAGCTCTCGCAGGAACAAACTTGGCGTATTTCATAATACCTTGAACTGATATATTGTTCTGTTTCATATAATCAACGATTTTTTGTGTCGCCCGTGCGTCAATAGAACGAATATCCGCAAGATTGAACAATTCCAAAAGCATCATCTCTTTGTAGTTCGAGTTATTTATTGTAGTACGCGCTCTTTTGACTATAATCGTTTGATTGTTTATTGTCACACGTCTTGATTTTGTGGCTTCATTGTTTGTGAAAACTTCTATGACATTCGGCATTTGAGTCGTTATGCCGAAACTATTAAGCAATGCCAACCCCGTATAAAAGCCATACACTTCACCTTTGTTCGAGATATACTTTTTCTCAATCACCTTTCGGGGATTAAGCAAAGACTTCCCAAACGGAGTTGTTGTGGGAATATAGTAGCAATCATATCCCGCCTTAGCCAAAAGGCCGCTATTCATAGCGGCATCAATAAGCTGATATACACGTCCTCTTGTATATCCGGAACAAACATTAGCAATATCTTCAAAAAAGATAGGCGTGTTTTCTCCATATTGAGTTTTTATGCATTTAACCAGGTCCATATTTCCTCGCTATATTATATTCCATTTGCTCTTAGATTATACAGTTTTATACCTTGTTTGTCAATAATTGTTCAGCGATTTTTTGATATTATATGGTGTCAGATTCAAAAAACTAAGTTATGGATAGTGATTTTTGTTTTTTTCAAAAACAGTGTCGATAAAATAAGTTTTTTGTCGATTTCTTTACATTTTTATAGCACAGTAAGAACAAAAGTAAAGATAAATAAGACGGCAAGTAAAGATTTTATATTTTATTGCCTTTCGTCCGGTGTTTGTAGCACAAGTCAGCGGCGATAGCAACCGCCGTGAAAAATAGCACTTAAAATTTGAATATAAACTTACAAGGTCAAGCTTGAAATGGTTTGGCTTTTTTATTTTACAGCACTATTTTTCACTAAAAAGGATTTGTGGTTGCTATTGCCCATTGCAACCATATTCGCATAAAGAATGAGTTTCGACTTGTACTACCACTCCCTTGCCGAACGGCAATATCAAATAAAAAGGAGTTAGAAAAATGATTGAACTCAACAAAATTGCATTCATTGATGAAGATGGTTTTGATTTCAATGACGGTGAAAGCCTTATCAGATTTGATACTGTTGCTTATTACCCTGACAGAAACGAAATCATCTATGCAATCACCAACAACGGAAAGATTTCCGTTATCACTTACGACGTGTTTGAAGATGACAAAGGTCATTATATCGAATACGGGAACACGCTTATCAAGATTTACATATCGGAGGACTGACAATGGGAAACATCAGTATTGTTATCGGCTCTTGGGGCAGTTACAACGAATGCAACGAAAGAGCCTTAGGCTCGAAATGGCTTGACCTTTCGGACTATGAAGAATGGGACGAAATAGTCGAAGAACTCAAAAAAGAAGGCTTTGAACTTGACGGCATAGACGAAGAATTGTTTATACAAGACGTCGAAGGTATCGAGGACGGTTCAATCAATTGGGATTATGTCAACCCCGAAACGCTATTCAATACTCTAAAAGAGTCGGGTGTTTTGGACAAAGACTACAAGTATAAAGTCTTTTGTGCGTACCTAGAAATCTACAACTTCGACGATTTTGAAGAACTTGTTAAAAACCGCGGTGAGAATTGGGACGATAACGTCAACCTTTGGAGCGGTTATTCGTGGGAAGATTATGGACGTGAAATGCTTGACTGCTGCGGCTATCAGATACCCGACCATATTTTAGACTTTATAGACCTTGAACGCTACGGAAAATACTGCGGCGACGACACTGTGCACGAATACAGCAGTGGACTTATTGAAATTTATTAAAAAGGAGAATTGAAACAATGTTAAGAAGCATTCAAAAATCATTTGACATAGTAAAAGCAGACGATCCCGAAACGGGAATTACCGTCCATACAATCAGACAATGGTGCAAGCAAGGCAAGGTTAAGTGCCTAACAGCCGGCAACAAGGTTCTCGTTGATCTTGAAAGCCTTATGAGTTATATCAACTTGGAGTAAGGAGTTTGCGATGAAACGTATCAAAACACAATGGAGACACGAACACAAAATCTTTTATAACAACCCGTTAAAAACAAAGGAGTTGCAAATATGCAAATAACAATTGAAGAAAAGAAACAAAAAGCACTTGAACTGATGAAGAAATTGGACATTTACAAGCCGTATATCAAAGGCTTTGAGCAGCACAACGATGTTTGCTATTTTGAAGGCTTTGGCGGATTTTGGGCTTATCAAGAGCCGGAACTTATGGAAAAGATAAAGACATTCGAGAAGAAACACAACTGCCTCGTATATGCGGTAACCCACGAATACTTGGAATTTGGCGAATGCTACGACTTTCTCTATATCCCCGCCTACAAAGAAGATTGGGATTTCGTTCTCGAACATCAAGGCAATATGTACTTTGCCCTTGCTTACGTTTGGAACAAAGACTGTGAATGGTGCTCGGAATTCGGCACGATTGGAATCCGCTCGTTCGGCGGTGGAATCAAGCGCGTTGCGTAATAAAAATACAAAGGAGTTAATTACTATGGGATTGGATCAATATTTGAGAGCAAAAACAAAATCGGTAGAACACAAACCAACTCGCGGTGCTTGTGGCGGATTGTTTCCTATCGCACCTGCCGACAAAGGAACAACTGAAATCGGATACTGGCGTAAAGCGTATGCCGTTTCGGATTATCTTAGGCAAGTCCTTGAAATATACGATGAGTTCAATCTTGAAGATAAGGAAATTCCTTACCGCAAAGTCATTGAGATTATCGACTATGCCAACGAACAACTTGAACGAAACAAATTTGAAAACGGATACGAGAAAGCCGATTGGCAAGACGTCGTTACGGCTTTTACAAAAGCAAAAGAAATTTTGGAAAACGATCCCGATGCGGAAATCTATTATATGGAGTGGTATTGATATGAATGGATACAAAGCAATGGCACACATTCACTCGCTTAACGGTGGAATGGCTGAAATAACCGTACTTGAAGAAGTCGGCGACAACGATTACATTGTGGACTACAAGGGCGTGAAATGTCACGCTCTTTTTAATTGGTTCGTTTGCGAATACTACGCAGACGACGTTTATAGGAGAATCGAAGAATGAATGAAGTAAAAATAGGAGACAAAATAAGAATTAAATCTATGAAAGGCGAGCCGACTTATACAAATAAAGTCGGATTTGTCACCTATATTGACGATTTAGGACAACTACACGGCACTTGGGGCGGACTTGCAATAATCCCCGAAGAAGATCAATTTCTTGTTATCCAAAGGAGCGAAGAATGAAATGCATTATCTACTATTACAGCGATACAGGCATACTTACGCTTGAATATTACGACGGGCCGAATCAAACCAAAATTCGTTATGTCGGTTACACGCTTCGGCAAGCGATAAAGAAATTTCGTCAAGACCGCAACCTTACCCATAAACACATCAAAATTATCAAACTTTATTGAAAGGAGCAAAACAATGGCAAAAATCAAAGATTTAGAAAAATACATAAACTACGAGTTTTCCACCGGTTGTTACACCGGGGACGATTACAAATCTTTCCAAACGAAGTACATCAACTACTTGAAGTCTATATGTAACGCAAATCATTGGCGACTTGTAAACGTGGGTAAAAACCATTATTGTTTTTCGGCTTTTATAAAAGGCGGAACGGAAAACAAATGTGTTTACATATCCATATCCGACGTCCGTTACTTTTCAAACGAGTGGTACAACCACATACTTATTCGCACGGCTAAAAACGAACAAGATTATTACGGCGGTTTTAACAACTACACAACGCTTGAACACTTGGAATGCAAAATTGCCGAGATGCTTAGCGAATTGCCATTTTAGGAGAAAACTATGATTAAACTTAACCTTTCTGCTGCCAATAAACAAGAAGAACTTATCTTGCATTACCTTGAAAACAATGCGAGTGAAACTTTGGCAGACAATATAAACAACGGCACTCCGTTTGAGAAAGACGGAAAGCCGCTTACCAACAAAAAGACACTTGCGGGCTTTATGAAATTTGCTTGCGACGAGGCACGAAAACTTGCCGAGAAAGGTGCTAATTCTGCCTGTATTGACGACGCTACCGTGTATGGTTGGGCAATTCATTTCTTTGAAGAAGACAGCATTGAAGGGACGCTTTACACCCTTGACGGAGCGGAATATAACCCTATTGTTAAACGTGTCGAATTCAACACGATTAAAGCAAAAATTCAACCGCCGAAACAACAAAATATTCAGTTCTCGTTGTTCGATAAGTTTGACGAAAACGGTGTTAAAGATAGCGCAAACGACACTTTAAGTGACGAAAGTGATACAAACAACGAAAAAGCAAGTGACTCCAAACAACCGACCGAAACGGTCTCGGAACACGCCAAAGAACAACCGAAAGGCAATCGGACTTATCGGGATTATATGCTTTATCAAAGCGAACGTCCGACGGCGATTGTAGCGCTTCGCTTGGGCGATTTCTATGAAGTTTTCGGCGACAATGCCGTTGCGCTCGGTAACGAACTCGCACTAATAATTACAAGCCGTGACGTTGGTTTAGAAAGCCGTGTCCCGATGATTGGTTTCCCGTATCACGCTGCTGAAAACTACTTCGCTAAAATCGTTAAAAGGCACGACCTGTATATAATCGAAACACCCTACGATACGCAATTCATTCCGTGCGTGAATCGTGTGGATAATCGACTTATAGACGAAGATACGGGAGAAATCATCTGCGAGGATTTTACCGAAGACGATATGCGTAAATTCGATGGTGACATCGAAGAACCGAGAGATTTTATCCCGGACAAAACACCCGCGCCGAACGACGAGATTATAAGCAAACTCAAAGCGGTTTTCGGCAATACGTTAATTGTGAGGTAACACAAATGAAAATCGAAAAGATAAAACCAATTCCGAAATACATAGTCAAAAAGATAAAACAGACTGACGAGCAGTGCCAAAGACTTTATACAAGCAAAGGACATACTCGCTTTTATTCTTACCTTACAAAGAACGACGGCGAACTCGTAAAAGTTACCGTTGCGGTAAAGCATCACTACAAGCAATGGCTGTACAAGCAGGTAGCCGTTCACGGCTTAAACTCCGAGCGATGCTTTGTTAAAGATATGGTGTTTTACTACATCTCTGGCTATCAAGTCGGCTGGTTCGAGCAAGGACTTCAAAAAGGTCAACGTTGGTACGAATGTTCCGATTGGGGCTTTGCCGAAGACAAATACTTTGATCCGTTTGCGCCTATCGTAAACCGTGAGTATTTAGATAAATTTCCAGAATATATGTATTCCGCAGTAAATCTCTATCAAGGTGTGGATATTCTTAAATACCTACGCTTTTATAATAAGTATCCACAAATCGAATACCTTATGAAAGCAGGACTTTCAAATTACGCCTTTTCTACGCAAATCTTGAAAGAAATCGGCAAGAATAAACGCTTTTGCAAATGGCTTATGAAAAACCGCGCCGAGATAATACAAAATAGTTATTATGTTGACGTTATTCTTCGTTCATTCAAAACGGGAAAGTCGTTTGCCTATTTGCAATCATACAAGAAAAGTCGAATGCAACTTTCAAAAGATACAGGTCTTAAAGAGTTAAGAACTTTCTTTAGTAATGACCTTGAAAAGTTTGTGAATTATATCGGCGAACAAAACACCAATCCGTATTCGTATAAGGATTATCTTCGTGCCTGTAACTATCTCGGCTTGGATATGTCGGAAGATAAGAACCGCTATCCACACGATTTCAAACGTTGGCACGATATAAGAATAGACGAGTACAACACGGCAAAAGCCTTGAAAGACGAGCAGGAACGCAAAGAGTTATATGCTAAGTTTACCGCCGTTGCGAGTAAATATTTAGGGCTTGAATACGATAAAAAGTCGGTTTATATAGCGATTATCGCACAAAAGCCGTCGGATCTTATCCACGAAGGCGAACTGCTTCATCACTGCGTCGGACGTATGGGTTACGACCAAAAGTTTGCAAGAGAAGAATCACTTATATTCTTTATACGCACCAAAGAGCAGCCCGACGTTCCGTTCGTTACGGTTGAGTATTCCCCTAAACGAAAACGAGTTTTGCAATGCTACGGCGACCACGATAGCAAACCGAACGATAGTGTAATGGAGTTCGTAAACAAAAAGTGGCTGCCATACGCAAACAAAAAGATTAAACAATTAGCCGCATAAAACAAAGGAGATAATATTATGGCAAACTACTACCGCATTACCGCATATCACATCGAAAAAGACATATCCATCGTTATGGACAGTTTCGGACTGTTTGAAAGGAAATGGCAGTTTTCCGCCGACCTAATTAAAAAAGGTTTTGACATACTAGAAGTGTCGGACGATTCGCAATTTCTTGACGGGAATATAGAACGTCTCACCGAAGAATATCCGGACAAATTTGTGCTTCGAGCCTACGTGGAAGGTAAGCCCGAATATCTAACGCAAACAATCGGCGGAACAAGTTATAAAGCCGTAAAAGTCGGGGACAAAATATACATACCTCGAATTTAGATGTTTTTAATTTACAATCAACTCGAAACAAACTAAAAGCCGAGAGAATTTTTCTTTTCTCTCGGCTTTTAACTTAATCAGGTAAGGGTATCCATTATCTTTTGCGCAATTCGCTTTATAACATGAACAACCACACTGTTTCCGCATTGTTTATAAGCACTGTTGAGCGGTATTCCTTTAAATACAAAATCGCTTGGGAATCCTTGTAGCAATAAACATTCTTGCGGAGTTATTTTCCTTATTCCAAAATCATCTAAAACGATTGGTACTCGATCCGGGAATGTTCCCATATTTGCTGTAAGTGTAGGACATATAAAATGTCTTGTCTTCATTACTCCCGAATCTTCGATTTTGTATATAGCACGTTTATCAGTAACGATTTTTTGCAAATCGGAATAGTAGAATGAATTTGCAGTGTAATAATACACATCGTCGTGTTTTATAGTTCTTTGGATTATATCATTCAATCCGATTGTACATTCTATTGGCTCGGGATACTTGAATCTTTGGCATTGATCCAAATCGAGAAACGCAACTATAAATACTCTCCTTCTAGTTTGGGGAACATTACCATATTCTTTTGCATCCAATACGGCGTATCGTATATAGTATCCCAATTCTACAAGGGAATTATGGATTGTCATAAATGATTTTCCATTATCATGTTCAACTAAATTGGGTACATTTTCCAATAAAACTATTTGTGGTTTTTTCTCCCTAAGTATCCTAATTATTTCAAAGAACAGGTTCCCTCTTGGATCTTGAAATCCCTTTTTTCTCCCTGCAATGGAAAATGGTTGGCAAGGGAATCCGGCAACCAAAATATCAAAATCCGGGATAGTTCGTGCGTCAACTTGTCGAATGTCTTTTTCAATTAGGTAATCGTTACCAAAATTGGTGCGATAAGTAATTGCTGCATCGTGGTCGGCTTCATTTGCCCAAACAATTTCGAATCCGGCTTGCTGAAAGCCAAGATCAATGCCGCCGATTCCAGAAAATAAACTTGCAACTCTAGTGCTCATTTCCACTCCATATCAATAGCAAAGAGGTTTGCTAAAGGTATAAACAGCTATTATTAAACAGCTAAAGTATCTCTAAAGGCCTTTTCTACAAAAGAAATCAAATCACTTGTGATTTCTCGCCAATCCCGATCCAAATTGATACTTTTAAAAAACACCCATCCGGGTACAATATTTTGCTTACCATCTAATACGTCAGTAACGGTTGGGTATAGCAAAGCACCTCGTTTTTCTCCATCATAAGGACTATTTATCATATATGTCATAACTTGCGAGATGTGATCCCTTCGGAATTTTTTTGCATCACTATGATGAGATTTGACTAAAGCCGAAACATAGTATTTAGCATCAATAATCAATTGCACATTTTTTGTTTTATTTTCTATTACAATGTCGGTTCTTAGTTCGGGCATTAGATAATCCGCCTCTTCAAAATCATCCCAATTATCTACATATGATGATTTTTTCCATGAAAATTTAGGAGCACTCACTTTATATTTTGACTTATCCAAATGCATTGCATAGAAGTTTAATAAGAATAACTCATAAACTTTTTGCATTTGTTCTTCACGAAAAAAGTCTTTAAATGTCTCCTTTCCATCTTCTTCGCTAATCGCTGTGTTATCATACAACATAGTTGCAATACTTATTAACAGTTTATAAGTAATATTATTGCGATTATAGTGTAGCCTTTTTCGAATTTCTTTTGTCGGAGCTATTTCTCCAATTTCTCCAAAAAACATTTTTTGTTTTTTTAGCGCGTCCTTTATAGAACGATCGACAGTAGAATTCCTCAACAATGCTGCTATTGTATAATTGAGAATTTGATTAAATACATCGTCAGAAGAGTACTCGTCATAATTACACACAAGCTTTTTCTTTTGTATTGATAGCTTCTTTAAACTCTCTTGTATATCAATTTTCCCTCGCAAAGAAACAAGTTCTTCATGTCGTTGAATATATGAGCGGTGAAAACCAGATCTTATCAGCTTTCCTATGCCGTAAGAAAAAACTCTCCCAAGAACATTATATGCGTCATCATAATCATCCAAACCGACAAGAATTTCATCTTTTATGGAGAGAATGTTCCATGCATAACAAAGCATGAAAAAGAGATTTTTTATAGGTATTGGATTTTTCGTTGTATTCATTGATGATACCTTATTTTATTAATTCTTTTATGCAATCATTAGCTTTATCTTGATCATCCCACCAGTACTCATACAATAGAGGAGTAATTTCATATTTAATAATGGAATCATACCAATCTTGCTCATTTTGGCCTTCGATAGGGGGGACACAAAAATAGCTATGACCAATACAATACCCTTTACCCAATCCGGAAGTGCTTTCTTCTGCTATGTTTTTATTCAAGTTTTGGAACTTTGATATTATTTTCTCGGCCAATTCTACGCTTATGTATTGGGTGATGTATGCCTTAAATGAAGGAGTATCGAATGCTGGTGATATGTCGAAAAATGAAAACCTCCTTCTTAATGCATAATCCATAATTGCCAAGCTTCTATCCGCCGTATTCATCATGCCTAACAAATAGACATTTTTAGGAACACAAAATTCTTCGTCTTTGTATGCAAGCTTTACCTTTTCACCTCGTTTATCGCCCTCAATAAGCATCATAAGTTCGCCAAAAATTTTACTTAAATTTCCTCTATTTATTTCGTCAATAATAAAGAAAAACTTTTTTTCGGGAGATTTTTTTGCTTTTTGACAAAAATTATAGAATATCCCATTTTCCAGTTTAAAACCGGATTCATTTGGTTTATAGCCCATAATAAAGTCTTCATAAGAAAAATTTTGATGAAATTGGACCATTTCCACCTGATCATCATTCGTTGAGCCTATAATAGAATAGGCAAATTTTTTTGCAAGAAACGTTTTCCCAACACCAGGGGCTCCCTGGAGCAAGACGTTCTTCTTGTACATCATCAAGTTGTATAAAGAATCATACACTTCTTTAGACATAAACACATCTTTTAAAAAATCTTCTCTCGAATAATTTTCAATTACGCATTTTTCCCCTTCGTCAAAGTAGTCCATTACCGTCTTAAAATCATTGAACAACTCAATGATTGTACAATTGGGAGATGCATCATCAAATAAGGACAAAGACTCTACTTCGTAATCCTTTTCAAGAATTTTTTCAATATCTTCCGATAAATCTTTTTGGACGTTATAAACATCAATGTATAAGCCTTTAACCTTCTTCGTATCTTTATCAAAACGAGGTCTAATATTTATACCTGTATCAGTTTTATTAATGTAGTTTACTTTTGAAAAAGTGCTTTGGTCGCCTGCGATTATATTGCAATCCAATGTGAACGAACAATAATCTCTCCAATTTTTATATTGCTCCCTAATTGCCGAGCCATCTTTATAACCTTGTCCAGACGTTTTAACCCCCTCAACGAGACCATTGTTTATATCCAACTGTTTTACAAACCAACCACAAAGGTTTTTAAATTTTGAATACAGCAAAACATCGTTATCATCACAGTTGGGCTCGCTATCATCACTGCAATTAATTTCCCAAATTACATCAGGAGATATTTTTCTTCCCAAATTTATAGCTTTGATTAGCTCAGCGTCATTATATTTTGATTCGTGGACAAGCTCGTCTATTTCTACATCAGAATTGCCAATAATGGCATTGTATTTTACGCCGAAAACTATGGCTGCGATTTTTTCGCTTTTGCCCTTCGCCTTTTCCGCATACATATAATCATTAAACGTGCAAATAAGATCGCTTTTTCTCATTTTTACTTTCATAATTTCATCCCTCCAAGAATCGGATACTTTAACATCCACATAGTAGACAGTGCCCACTTTCCTTATTTCAAATCTTGTGATTTTTGTAAAGAGAATATTTTTCAATGCAATAATTGTGTCGTCTTTATTATTGAAAGTATAGTACCCCCTTTCTCCTGTTGTGTAAAATTTGTCAATTTCTATATCATTTTTTTTAATAAGAAAAAAACTTCTTGCCTTATTATAGTCCGAAAGTGTTCCCTTGAATATGTAAATATATGAAGATAGTATTTGATCAAGCGCGCAAATTGCCTTATGCACACTATCAATAGCAATATACATTTTTTCACAATTTGACATAAACTTTTTTACGTTTTCTTTGCTTGGCAAGTCATCGCCTGCGTAATAACTACAAGTGCAAGAATCTCCTCCTCCTCGATACTGGCAGTTAACTACAGCATCACTTCTTGGAATCTCAGCAACAAGAATATCATTTTCATTAACCCTTATCATTTGTTCTCCTCAAAAACATTTGTTTTGTATATTTCTTTTAGCACAGCCATCATAACATCAACAACAATTGAGTTACCAGCCTGTTTATACATTTGTGCTCTTGAAACCACCTGCTTAAAATCGTCCGTGAATCCCATAAGACGAAGTGCTTCTCTTTCGGATAGCATTCGTATTTTCCCATCCACTGTATAGTAATTATCTACACCGGCTCTATGTCTATTGCCCATTGTTTTTAATAGCGTTCGTGCAATAGGCAAGTCTATTTTAACAGGAGTAGAAAACGACTTTGTCCCTGTGCACATCACATATGCCTTTAGTTTTGGTGTTAAAAAGTATTTTTGATCAATTACACCTTTAACTTTTTTCAAAACAATATCGCCACCAACCGAATTATAACAACCTTCGGCGCAATTTTCAATTAAAAAATCTTGAGCAACAAACTGTAATGGTTTTACCGCAGGAGGGAACACCAACTCGTTGTGATTTAAATCTTTTCTAATCCCCACAACGAACAATCTTCTTCTTGTTTGCGGTATACCATAATCACTAGCATTGAGGACATCAAACTTAATGTCATAATTTAGTTTGTTAAAAACATTTTTTATTACGTCCCAAGTTTTCCCCGAGTCATGATTAAGCATATTGCGTACATTTTCAAAAATAAACACTTTCGGTTGTATTTCATCAACCAAACGGCCAAATTCATAAAACAATGTGCCACGAGTATCATCAAGTCCCATTTCAAATCCAACTGAAGAAAAACTTTGACAAGGACTTCCTCCGACAAATAAATCTATTTGATTTCTAAAATCTCTACCGTCAAGCAAACATACATCTTGAAAAAACATGTCATTTTTTAAGACATAATTTGCAAGGTAAGATTCTTGCATATAATTCCTGGATTTTGTTTTTTGAGCATACAATTTTTCAACATACTCTTTTTTTTCTTGAGGTGTGCTTAACATATTGATCGTAATTTTCTCTTTTTCGTAATCAATTTGCACTTCTCGCTCACCGTTATCACAGGCAAATATAATTTCGTGCGAAATATTCATTCTTTTCAGTGCGAATTCAATTGCTCCAATTCCACTAAATACGGTTGCTACTTTTAACATTTCAGTGTTCCTTTATCGCTCATTTCTTTGATAATCGCTTCTAAGACATTTACTACAATAGCGTTTCCGGCCTGTCTCCAAGCCATTGTGTCGTGAACTACAATTTTATAGTCATCATCAAAGCCCATCAGCCTAAAACATTCTCGAGGGGTTAATTGTCTAATAACGCCCATTTCTCCTTTATACTCTCCAATATACGCTCTTTCCAAAATATCAGGAGTGTGTTTTGTATAATCGAGGACTTCAAATCTAAAATCTCCATTCCAATTAAATTGTTGATTAGCTTTTTGGCACATCATTATAGTTCCATTCACTTTTGCTCTATTAAAATAAAATGGATTAGTCACAAACTCAAAGCCTTTGCGACCCAAATAATATTTAGCCGGCACAGTTTCTTCAACATAATCCGAAATAGATGTCGTCAAATTGATTTCTTTTGGGACTTCCATTTCATTTTTTTCTTTAGAACCAACAACAAAAATCCTTCTTCTATCTTGTGGAATGCCATAATTTTTAGCATTCAAAATAAACAGTTTTATATCGTAGTTCAACGACTGGAATACATTATTTATTGTGGCCCACGTTTTTCCTTTGTCATGATTTAACATTCCTAATACATTTTCGTAAATGAAAGCTTTGGGTTGGCATTCTTTTACAATTCTCGCATATTCATAAAACAAAGTGCCGCGTGTATCTTCTAGGCCACCTCTTTTTCCAATAACCGAGAAACTTTGACAAGGACTTCCACCGACCAGCAAATCGATATGCTCCTGTTGATAAACTTTCCCATCTAAAAACCTTACATCTTGATAATAATGTCCTGTTGGAACTGAAAAATTAGCAAGATATTGCTTTTGCATGAAGTTTTCTTTTTTGCTTTCCTCTCGATACAATTCTTCTATGTAATTATTCTTTTGTATTAAATCCATAGAACGAATTACTTTAAATATTTCTTCCGCAGGTGTCAGCAGCTCTCTTTCGCCATTATCGGCAGCAAATACAATTTTATGTTCTATCTTTTGTTTTATAAATGCTTCTTCAATTGCGCCAACGCCACTAAAAAGTGTAGCTAATTTAATCATATAACCTCACATATATCCTCTATTCTACAATTGAGCGACTCACAAATTCGAACAATAACGCCAAGACTAACAATTTTGTTTTTGCTCATTTTTGCTATCGTGGCAGTACTGATTCCAATACTTTGGCACAGGTCTGTTTTATGAATTCCTTTATCAATAAGCGTTTTCCACAATGGTGCATAGCTAATAATCATTACATACCTCCGAATACATTTTATCATTTTAAAACAAAATAATCAACTAACTTTTATCTGATAAATTATTTTTTTAGCAGATTAAAGGATGGGCCGTTTTAATGATTATTAAAAATTAACGACTATCAACCCTCGAAAAAGATCTCACAGTGCCTATCTTCAAGCTGTAATATTTTTAAGAGATAACAAGACTTGGTCGTCATATGTAATATTTCTCACTCCATTTTAACCCCACCTAAAACCATTCTTCACCCCTCCCCAAATTTCCTTTAAGAGATTACGGCGTGTGCTTGTCTTGAACAAGTGGCGTCGCTTCGCTCCGCCAGACAAGCACACGCCGATGCAACTGAACTCGACTCACTATACTCGGAAAATGAAAGCGCGTCGAAGGGCGATGCTGCCGCTACACCGCTTGCAGTCATGCGCCCGTTTTTCGACTTGCGGTTTTTTCATTTTTAAGCCTTGTATTACGCTTATTTCCCTTCAGTTTACTTTTCGGAGTTTGCTTATTGTTTCAGCCGAAACTTCGCCAATATATTCGCCTTCATTCCAACAAGAAAAGTCGTCAAAAAGAAGCAACTTTTTATCCTCGATTCCTATTGTGGCGGCAACGTCTTTGTCCATAATATCGGATATGAAAAACTGCGGTAGCCCTTTTGAGTATACGAGTTTTTCCCCAGTCTTTTCAAGGTACTTGATAATATACTGCATCATCTCTCCGAGATCAAGTTTTGAGTTGATTGCAACGAAGTCGCTTCTACCGAAACGAGAGTTAAAGTCTGTGTTTTGATATGTTATCTGCCGTTTGTGTGTATTTAGGTTATAATCTTCGATCGGCACAAGTTCTCTCATCGTGCCCTCCGGGATATAAAATATACCGTGAAAGTGCAACCTGTTTTTCTCCGGCGACCGTTCCCAAACACCTATATATTTCCAGCCTTTTCTGTAACACAAATTGCGAAGATAATTTTTCAATTTTCGCCGAAAAGTCTCCTCGGTATGCAAGGCAGAATCATACGTAAAAGTGCAAAAATAGTTGAAGTTTTGCAGGTTGATTTTTCGCCACATCCGCACTTTTCTTGCAATCAAATTCCGCTGTTTTCGTTCAAGGTTTTTTACAACGTATTCCTCGGCTTGTTCGTCTGTTTCAAAGTATGGCAGTATCTCCTTTTTGATATAATTTTTGCGCATGCCTTTTGGCATACTTTGGCTTTGAAGATACAACTCCTCAAAGTATTCTTTTTTGGTAACGGAGCGTTTTGACGGTTCCGAAACTTTGGGTTGCTCTACGGCTAAATCTTTGGATTCGCTTGTTTCTTCATAAGTCGCTTCAGGTTCAGCCGTGGGGAAGGATCCACTTGCCCTTTTATCCTTTTCTTCAACGACAATGATTTCTTCGGGCGGAGTGGTCCTTGGTTTTGTCTTTCTGGTCGTATGCGGAATCGCTATGTAATGCGAGCCGTCGCAATAGACCTTTGCCTCATGATATGGCATATACACCTCCTTGTGCTTGACAAGAGATACCGATTGCCATTCTATTCATTGTCCGCAGAACTTTCTTTTGAATCGGTATTCTTGTACAATGCGTTAATGAAATAACTGTTCTGCATTTTCAATTCGTCAACCGTCGCTTTTTCTGTTTCGTATTCAAGGTAATCTTCCAAACCAACACCTGTTTTCCTTGCAAGGTCATTGAAATAGTCCGAGAAACAGTCCGTTGAAAATCTTCGACTATAAATCTTTTTGTTCATAACGTAATACTTCTTCTTTTCCGCTTTTCCGTCCATAGTGCCGCGCTCCTTTTCAATATTCGAGATACTGAATCCATAAGTGTTGTAAATCTTCACGGTTCGCCTATATATCGCTGCCGTAATTTGTTTGAGCAAGTAAATGAATAGGGTGTTATCCCCTCGAATAAACCTGAAGTTATAATAGAGTTTCATAAACCGTCCAAACAGCCATTCGTTTACCATATCCTCGATCGTGAAGAACGGAAGCGCAAGACGCTTATTGCCGGAAGACACGATATGAACGATGTCGCAGAGATCTCTTGCGTCCGCTCCCCACGACGTCGGGCGCTGTTCATCGGCAAAGACTTTCACAAAAGGATAATTGTCAACGGTTGCGCTGTGGCGACACATTTTAAGCCAAAAGTTGAACAAGTCGTTCTTTTGATTGGTTTCTTCCGTGCCCTTCTTGACTTCTTTCAGTTCCAGATTGTTGCCGCGCTCCTTGCCAACCTCGGTAATCGACACAACGCCAAACTCAAAACTTCCTGCGTTCGGGTTGTTTTCAATCACCTTTTTCCCAAGTCGCAAAACATCAAAGTCTAAAATGTGAGCGTGACGAGACGGACGTTCTTCCTTTCTGAAGAAATCGTTGGACCACATGGGAAAGTTGCCTTCGTCTATCATCAAATTATCTTCGCGGATTGAATAGTTGGACACCAACAAGCTGCTTTGGATAACGTAGATGAAATAGAGTTGCGCATAGGTCGAAAGCACGTCGAATATGTAACTTGTCCTTAGTCCGTCTGTGTAGTAAAGTCCATACCTACAACTGTCATATCCAAAGAGTTGCCAAGCATCGTTGTGGTGCTTTTCGTATCTTTGCCGTTTCAAATTCACCCACTCTTTTATGGTGGCGAGATTGTAAACAACACCGTGTTCCATACACTTTCTAAGCTCCATTTCAAAAGCAATCCATCCGAAGTTGGGAAACTTCATATCCGTCTTTTGCAACTTGTCATAGGCAACGGAACGGAACATAACTTCTTGCGAAAGAGCCATATCCGTAATGATTGTGGTCTTCTTTTTACCCATACTTCCGCACGTCATCGAAACAATGGGTAGGTCGTTTATAAAACCCCTGTTGGACATCTCCATTCGTCTGAGTTTTGCAAGCGCGAGATTTTTTCTCCAATGCTCGAAACCAAGCCATGCAGCGATACAAATTGCCCAAAAGGGGACATATCTTACTATCACCTGCAAGTCCATAACCACCTTGACAAATTGCACGTATAACGAGCCGAAATCGAAGGTTACAGCAAAGTAAAAATAGTAGGCGAAAAAGGCGATTATTATGCTTACGATATTGAGATTAAAAGCCCACAAAACAAGCCAAACAATCCATATTGCAGAATGCTGTTTCACATACTCATAATACTGCTTCAAAAAGTCTCGTATCGGCACGTAAGAATAGAGTGTAATCTTCTTATAGATTTTCAGTGGAAGGGTGTCTTGGTTGTGCTTTGTATTGGGCTTATTATAGAAGGTTTTGACCGCCATAAACAATGCCAGCAAACAAGGCAAAATCAGCAATATTATCTTTGAAAAACCGCCTGCCTTCTCACCCGTGAATTTGAGCCATGCAAGGAAGTTTTCTTTGCTGGCGAAGGCTTTCCAAAAGACTATGAAATTTGCCTTGAACGTCTCAAGATTCTCGGGCAATAACAAGTCCCATTTAATCACCTTAGAGAACTCGGAAACAGCAGGCTTTTCGCTTGCCGGCAAGTCGAATATTTTACAGAAATAGTATTTTATACTGCCAATTAGGTCGGTTAAAGCCTCGATAACGCGCAAATATGACAATCTGAACACAAACGCTCCAAGCAAAACAAACGCCACGGTAAGTGCTATTGTGAGCACAATATTAAGCCGTTTTTGCCATTTCATGCAGCACCTCCGAAATCGCATTTTCGGGCGGTATTTGCTTTGCCGTATAAACGATATAACTGACCGCCAAAATGGCTATGAATAGCGATAAAATCGCCAAGATTCTTTTTAGTGTTTTCATATTGAAAATCTCCTGTTTTTTATAGATAAAAATAACGCCGACGATCCATACGATTCGCCGGCGTCTTTTCGTTAGATTTTACTTTCCGCCTGTGTTCCACCGGTCGGCAAATTCTTTTCTGACACGCTTCTCGGCACGCCGTCGTTTAGTGGATTTTACAGCCGCCGAAATACCTTTGAACGGCAACGAAATTATCCATACGACTGCTTGAAGAACATACGGCAAAATCGGGGCTAAAATAATCAACAAAAGGATGAGCAAAAGCAGGAATAAAAGATTCTTTCCCCGCTTGTTCAAACTTATGTCAATGTCCGTTTCGTTGGACGGATCTTTGCTGCCAGATTGCTTGTTGTCTATAACGCCCAAGTTGTAGGTTATCCCATCTGTTTCAAACTTCAATCGAAGTATGGTTACGTCTCCCACAATGGTAGAAAAAGTTCCGTAAGAGCCTTGTCCCGACCAGAGCGAATAGTCCGTTTCCGCAAAACGAAGAACCCATTTTTTGCTTTGAAGTTCAGCTAGTGCAGAATCCGTCAATTTCGATGAAATCTTCACGTCGATTATCGCGCCCGAAAAGATTTGCTCGCGATCTTCGCTTTTTATAAAGTCATCAACCGTCTGGATTCTATCCCATTTATACGTTCCCGCAAACCAACCGCTGCCGGTATGTTCGACTTTATCGGTGTATTTGAGATAAGCATATTTATCGGCTTTCTCGCCGAACGTTTCGTTTTCTCCGATAAATGCCGCCCACGATGAAGAATATTCCTGCGTTGTGTAATACACGTCGGCTTCAAGAAGTTTGTCCATAGGCTTATTAGTATTGAACGCCACGAAATGGCTGTCGCAAGCACCGACATAGAGTTGGAATCCATCGGGGTATCTGACAAATCCCACGAATTTGTCCGTGACAACGATTGTTTCGATGTCCACGCAATTGACGTATGGATTACCATTGATTTCGCCAAAGGTATATTGCTTTGAAATATCGTAATTCACCTCAGTTATCGTATTGCCACCCGTCGCTTGCTCATCGATGCTCTCGTCAAACGGTCGATATATCGAACTTATAGCATAGTGCCTCACCGCATCCGATTTCACGGCCAAATCTTTGACTTTATACTTGTAAAACACTCCGTCGGAGTTGAGATACTCCAACTTATAGTTTGTAAAACTTATTGAATCGTTAATTGTGGTCGAGATATTGATTGAGGACGCTCTCAAGTTTTTGTCCTTACCGCTTGGCTGATAGACGTACACAAACAGTTCTTTGTCAACGCTCTCGGCGAGTTGAATGATTTTCAACGAATAATCGGTTGCGCTCGCGGGGTAATGGCCCGCGTCAAAAGATTTGTCCTTTTTCAAATCGTCCAAAACGCTCGAGTAGGTTTTGCTTTCCTGAGCATAAGCAATGACGGGCGTCTGCACCGTGAAGTACACAGTGCAGAACACCATAATGAAAGCGAGCAGAAAAGCGATCCCTCTCGTTCTCATTATTTTCGTCATAGCTCGATCACCGCCTTGTCGAGCGTTACTCCGCTTACGCTAATGGACAATCCAAAATGCAAATTTACGTTTGATTTCCCATCATACGACGTCAATACGAGTGTGAACATGTCGGGGTAGCCCTTTCCTGTGCAATCGCTGATTTCCGAATCAGGATACAATGCCTTCAAAATGTCGGTCAAACCGCCTTTTGGCATAAGTTTTAAAGACTTTTCGGTCTTTTCGACCACAAACCCTTCCGCCAAATTCGTTTCGTCCGACAAATAGTGCGTTTCCCCGTCAACGACAAACTCCAAATTGCCTTCCGCATTTTTGTTGGGAACAATTTTATAAGAAAAGTCTTTAGTTTCTTCCTTATTAAACGCCCCAAAAGTGTATTTGACGTCAACCGACATAGGGCTTTCCGAAGTCAAAACGTATCCGCCGGACGAGTTCATAACGTCCTTGCCGTTTACGGTTGCATAAAACGTCTTAAATTCACTTTCAAAACCGTCTGTGAAATGTGCGCAAACGCCGATAGCCACTACAATAACCATTACGATGAGTATGTAGGATACAATCCTACCTGCGTTGCTTTTCTTCATACGTCACCCCTTATATGTAAAGGGTATCGTTTGAAAGAGAAACGCCGTTAACACCCGAAGTCGTGCGAACACAAAGAGTTTTGGTAAGACCGGTGTTTTGCTCGGTAACAGTCACAAGAACGTAAGGCAACCTGTTGTCCTGGTATCTCAAGAACGTTGACCTTGCACCACCGCCACGGCCATAAGCGGCACCTTGTGTGGACGAATAAACGTCTTCTGCTATCACCTTCAACTTGCCGTTTTCAATCAAAAATTTGTTGTAAAACGCATAACTGCTTTCAACCTGCATGAAAGTGTAGATGTATTGATCCGAGTCCCAAAGGTCTGCAACGCGCACTTCTTTCTCAACCTCGCTTGTTCCGGTGATTGTGCCGCTTGAGTCAAAAGTCTCTCGTTTAAGAACAAGCTTGCCATAAGAAACGCCCGAAATCTTATAGTTTGGGGTGAATCCTTTGCCGACTACACCGAAATCGTTGTCAAAATTGATGTCGAACAAGTATGTCTCACCGCTTTTCACTTCAACAATATCAACGTTCCATGCGTCATCGTGTTTGACTGTCGCACCTGTTACGATGATATCCATCTCGGAAGGATTGCCGACGTAGATAACCTTGCATTGCGCCGTGAAACCGCCGTCTCTCGTCTTTACGGTGATGACAATCTCCGCTCCATCAAACGCTTTTTTGCAAACCGCGGTTGCGGTTGCACTGCCGTCGGAATCGGGAGTAACGGTGACATAATCTGTGACGGTTTTGTCGTTGTTCGTTTCTTGATCAACCCATGCGACAGACCAATCTACCGCTTTGTTTTCTGCCTCGACAGGTGTAACTGTTGCGGTGAGTCTTATAGACACCGTGTGGCCGGGGTTTGCTTCGCGCGGTGTGGAAGACGCGGCAAACAACAATTTTGCGGGCATATTGTATGCAGTGGCAACGCTGTCGTTTACAACCAAAGAACCATCTTCAAGTTCAACAACGGACGCAGGGTTTTTGTTTGCCTTGTCAGCCCTTACCGCAATCAAGATTGATGCGACGACACCTGCCATAAGCACGATAATGAGTGAGAACGCCACAATCCATTTGATGGTATCGGAGCGTTTGTGTTGATTAAATTCTTGATACATAATCTTTTCTCCTTTTTTAGATTTGATGTAAAAAACTACGGCTCACTTAGGCAAACCGTAGCCTTTTACGGGAATTATGCTTTATCTCAAAAGCATATTGAGGAAGGTCTTGTCCGAAGTCCTTGCGGGCTTTACGGGACATTCATACACTTCGCCGTCTTCGTCATAAGAACGAACAGCATAGGTGTTGCCCTTGACAATGTTTCCGTCCGCGCCTTTCATTTCAAATGGTTTCACCACGAGTTCTGCTTGCATTGCATCTCCGAATACGACGTCAAGAACGTTGTAACCGCCTTTGTCGGTATCTTTGTTGGGTGGGACGATTTGGATGCGAATATCTTTGCCTCGGACTACGCCTTTGATGAAATAACCGAAATAGGTTTTGCCATTGCTTTCAAAGGTTTCGCGTTCAACCATAATGTTATTAGCCATGCTTTTTCACCTCCTTATTTCTTCTTCCCGACGGTACGGGAAATCACTTTTGCCTCGGCTTTGGTCTTGCCTTCACCAAGAGCCTTTTTGTACTTGTAAAGTCCTGCGTGGTCGCCTTGCGCCTGAAGATAACCGGAGCGAAGGCCTGCTTCGTAATCGGTCAACTGTTTACCTTCTTTGGGGCCATGTTCATGGACTTTGTTCTTTCTTTCGGATGCGTAACTCTTCGCACGTTTGGAAGGCACGCTCCATCTACGTTCAGCTTTTGCTGCCATTGTAAATCTCCTTTACCCGTATAGCCGTTGGTGCAGCTTTAGAATGATTTTCGTTGCCCGTAATGCCGTTGGCTCAGCGTGAAAAATGTAGATATTAAGTTGTAATTTGATGCTTACCAATCGGCTCAATGAAACACCTCGTTTCGTGCGACTTTGTTTGGAAGGTGGCCACCTTTATCTCTCGAAAAGTCCAAAACGAAAATGTCGATTTTGTTTGTCCGAATAGGCTTACACCCGATTGTATCCATATAGCATAAATTTGCTAAAATGGCAGTTTAGTTGTCCACAATTAACACTTTAAGTGTCGGTTGTGGATAGTTTTACAAAAATCTCAGTCTATGTACGACCTGATGTAAGTACTTGCTTTTACCCTTTTGCCATCGACGTTTACTCTGCTTGAGAAGGCTTCGTCGAAGAGTCTGTCTCTAAACTTCGTGCGTGCAAAATAGGTGTCGGTGCTTATGGTATAAGCTTCCAAATTTTTGTCGCGCGAAAGCGAGAGTTTTTGCTTTACGATATATTCTTCAGTGCGATACACGTTGTCCGCATTCTGTAAGAAATCTATCGGCTCGAGATCATCGAAATATAATGCTTCCATTGACTTTTCTCCTTTGCCCGTAACCTTGATAGCACAGTGTTTTTTTATAACGAACTCTGCAGATACTCTTGCAGCAGTCTGTTTTGGTTTTTGATAGACTCTCTTGTAAGGTGCCAATCCTCGGCTATAACAGCCTGCGAGTTGTTGTACACGTACAACGAAAGATAGAGAGCAAGCATCTTTGCCGGAGCGTTTTCCATAGCCTTGTTGTACCTGTTCACCTTCTCAATAATCGCCAACGGTTTGACCGTATCCGCGCTTTTGTCGAACATCTCTTTCATGCTGTAGTAGTAACGAATCTCTCTGAGATCTGCCTGTATTTCTTGACGTGTCATCCTCTTATTTGCCTCCTGTTTGTTTCCCGAATTTTTTGATTATCGATTGCAAAGTTTTTTTATCTGCGTCGTTGCAAGTTGAGTACAACCGTTTCAATAGTTCTTCTTGCGCATAGGAGAGATATGTTTTTCCAAGATAATAGTCTTCTTGAACAAAAACTCCGCCGTTGTTGCCTACAGAAGTATAGATTGGATAGGAAAGTGAAAGTTCCAAAACGTCGTTTTGTATGGTTTGTCTTGACACTCCGAATTCAAACGCTAAATTCGCCATCTTTTCATAGCGTCTTTCGCATAACAACTCTAAAAGCGCCTGCCGACGTTCTAATGTTTTCACTTTCTCACCTCCTTTGCCTTCGTTGGCTCTATTCTCGCAATCAAATGTCAAGGTTTATTTGACATTCGAAAAACTTTTTTAATTTTTTGTCGGGGTGATATAGAAAAACGCCCTGACAAACAGTAGTTCAAAATTGGAACTATCTGCTCGCCAAGGCGTTTACGTCCTTGCTCTGACACCCGAAGGTGTTTCACGAACACTTAACTATATGGTATTTAGAAAGGATTTATCAGGAACACTATTTCAGTTGGACCTTTCTGTGCCGTATAATCGAATATAAAATTGTTAATTGCTTGCTACAACTTTTAAGTTGATTTCCTTTCTGGTGTGACGTTTGCTGAAGATCACGGCTTTGCACGTGTCGCACTTGATTCTCAAACTACCGTCATCACCCTTAAAACCAATGATTTTTCTTCCACAATTCGGACAAAAAAGACTCACTGGCGCAAGGTTTGAAGATTCCACTTGTACCATCCTCCTTTTCCCAAGATACATGAAGAATTGTATTTAGCCCACTGCTTTGATAGGGGTGGGAAGTCCCGTATCGCAGGAAGACTATCTTCTGCACCCAAATATGAATAGTCACTCTAAGGCGGGGCGTGTCTTAGTCGGCAACTATGCAAATTTCATAAATATCATCATAATAGATTTGAGAATCTCCCACTCTCAACCAATGATAAACTTGATTAGTTTTGGTGACGATACCTTCTTTTAGAAGGTAATGACCGTTTTTATAGTATTTTAGTTTGATTTCCGTGCCGCGCCTTATTCGGCAAAGCACCGCAGATATTTCTTCTTTGCTTTCTTCGGACAACTCTATTTTTTCAATCCGAGAACGTCTTTCTATACGACTTTGAATTTCTTCACTCAAACCTTTCAAAGCGTCAAAAGGCAAAAACTGTGCCGCGCGATTTAAGTCATCGTTTCTATTCACCATTATGTCCCCCGATTAGTTTGTTTCTTGTGATTTGAGTCGCGCCTTCTTGCAGGTCGAATGCCCGGAGCATAGCGTTTTTGCCAAATCTATCTTTGATTTCCAGCACGGCATTTTCAAGTTTACGCTCTCTTTCAAGTGCCTCGACATCGGTGAAAAGGTCATATCCTTCTGCCGATTCGTCCGCAAGCCCCGAAAAGCAAATGCCAAGTCTTCTTATCGGAACATCTTTGGATATGGTTTCATAGTACAACCTATCCACATACTCTTTGACAACGGAATATACGTTTGTGCTGTTTGCCATTTTCATAGTTCCGCCGGACTGCGGGATAACATCCTTTGAGTATCCGACGAAGATACCGACGTGACTTGCTATAAGATGCTCTCTTATCAGCCTTTGGCAACCCGTTAATGCCATTTCCTGAATTACAACATGCGCTTTGTCATAATCGTAATCGCTAAATAGAATTTGAGAGTTGGAAATGGATTTTGACTTGCTCTTATAACTTTTTATTTCTGCAATGGTACAAGACTCTCTCCCGTTTGCGTGGTCTATCAGGATTTTGGCGTTCTTACCAAAATTCCTATACAACAAATCTTCGGGCGCATGCGCAATACCTTTCATAGTATATATGCCGTATCTTGCAAGCCTATTTGCCGTACCTTTCGCAATATTCCAAAAGTCGGTTATAGGAGTATGTTCCCAAAGCGTTTCCTTGAAAGATTCTTCCGTCAGTTCACCTATGTGATCCGTGCAATGTTTTGCCGTTATATCGAGTGCGATTTTAGCAAGAAACAGATTGGTTCCTATACCACAAGTTGCCGGGATATGAGTTCTTATTGCAATTTCGTCAATGATTTTCTTTGCAAGTTGCTTTGGTGTGAGATTATAGACGGACAAGTAGTCAGTGACGTCTATAAATGCCTCATCTATGGAATATTGATGAATATCTTCTTCGGAAAAATAGTCAAGGTAAATCTCAAATATGTCGGCACAATACTTAATATAAAGGCTCATGCGCGGGAGCGCGACAATATACTTAATGTTTTGCGGAATCTCAAACAGCCTGCAACGATTTTTCACTCCCAATGCTTTCATCTTTGGGGATATTGCAAGGGTAATTGCACCTTTCCCGCGAGATTCGTCTGCAACAACGAGATTGGTTTCAAACGGACTTAACCCACGCTCGGCACATTCTACAGAAGCGTAGAACGACTTCATATCAATGCACAAGTATGTCCGTTGTTTTTCCATATCTCTCCTTATTCCAAATCTTTCAGCACCTTTATGGCTATCCCTTGAATTGCTATATCGTCAAAAAACATATCTTCCATTTTGTCGTTTTCGGGATGGAGTCTTATCTTTTTGCGTTTGTTGTCCAAATAGTAGCGTTTGAGCGTTGCCTCGTTCCCGATAAGCGCAACGACGATTTGCCCTATCTCTGCTGTTTCCTGCTGGCGAACAATAACCAAATCACCGTCGTTAATCCCTGCGTTTATCATGCTATCGCCCTTTGCTCTCAAAATGAAGAACTTGCCCGATCCCAACAACTCTTTTGAAAAAGTGACATAGGATTCTATATTTTCTTCGGCAAGTATCGGTCCGCCACAAGCAATCTCGCCAACGATAGGTAAACGATTGTTATTGCATATAGTATTCGCAATTTCTTTTGTTTGCAAATCACCGAATTTCCCCTTTTTGTCAATCTCGCCGCGCTTGATAAGTTCATCCACGTATCTGTATGTCTGAGTCGTTGACAAACCAACTGCGTTCGCTATTTGTTGAAGGCTCGGATATGTTCCTTCTTGAAAATAACAATCGTTGATGAGCGTCAATATTGCCGACAATGTTTGTTCGTTTTTGCTACGCATAAGGACTCCTTTTTGTTCTAAACGAAAAATGTTTTTCATTTAGGATAATTTAATTATATTGTTACGCAATAAGAAAGTCAATGATTTTTCGGTGGGAATTTTAGGGAAAAATGAGTGGTGTCCCGTTATTGGTACAACCATATTCAAAATGAAAAAATCAATGGTTTTTTGTTGTCTTTCGACAGCGGATGATAATCGGGGCTTTGACTTTTGCAACGCTCGATAAAAAATAGTCAGACAGAAACGATACAGGACTTTGAAACACCACAAAACCTTTATGTTTTTGCAACCTGTTATACAATTCAAAGAAAATATCCTATCCAATTTTTTATCTCGTCGCTTTGCTTTTTCGTTGCAAAAGCCGTCTGCCCCGATTACATCGTTTTGTGTCGAAAGACAAAACAAATCAAACGCAAGGCAAGAACAATGGATGTTACCTTTATGTGCTTTTCCCACAAGAAAATACCTTTGAATCCACCTTAATTTGGATATTTTTATACCTAAATTTCTCTAAAAGTTGGATTTAATGTACTCACGCTCAAAAGATATTTCGTGCTATCGTCAATGTAGAAGTTAGCAACCAATTAAGAAATCAAAGGTTGAAAACGTCAAATCTAAAAAAGGAGGAACAAGGCAAATGTTAAGAAGCATTCAAAAAGCATTCGATATAATCAAAGCCGAAGACGCAGAAACCGCCATTACCGTTCACACCATCCGAACTTGGTGTAAACAAGGCAAAATTAAGTGTCTTACCGCCGGCAACAAGGTTCTTGTTGATATGCAAAGCCTCTTGGATTATATCGCAATCAAAACAGACAATACGGAGGTATAAAATGGCACATATTGACGTTACAAAAAACAAAAATGGTAGATTGCAAGCAAAAATCATGTTTTATGGCAAAGACGCCGTAACTCAAAAGACAAAGTTGTTATCACGCAGGATTTATAACGATGACAACCTTACGGAAGCGAAGTTCCGCAGATATGCAGAGAAAGTTGCTATTCAACTCGAAGAACAATACAAGCAAGAGTATGTCGAAGGAACTTCCGCTATCCGTAATAACGTCGTTACGTTCTCGGAACTGTGCGACGAATGGAAAGCAAACGTTCTTCAAACGCTTTCAAGAAACTACTATTCAAAGATTTGCGAAGTTCAAAAGCGATTTAACGCATACCTTGAAGAAGTACAGTTGGCTCACAGACCTATATCGGATATAAAGGTAAGAGATGTTCAGTTGTTTCTAAACCGCTTTATGCAACCAAAAGCCGAATTATCCAAGACGGTGAGTCTTATCAAGCCGCTGCCGAAAAAAGTTAATTTTCGGGAACTTGCTCGCGAAGGCATAATAACAAGGAATACTTCGTACTTAATGAACAATGACAATGCAAAAATCTCAGCTGAAAAAGCTCAGGCCATTTGTGAAAAGTACAATCTCGATTTTTATGAGTATTTCGACCAAAAAGCGGAAGTAAAAAAATATGCCGTTGAAACTATTAAAGGCTACAGACGAGTTTTAAGAACTTTATTCAATGAAGCGGTACGCTATGAATGGATAACAAAAAATCCGGTTTCTGCTACGAAAATTACCGCAAACAATAACAACACTTCTCTCAAACCTATTACCGAAAAACAAGTATTCTCTATTCAAGAGTCAAAGGTATTTTTGAAAGCGTTACAGAACGTGCCGGAAGAATTCATTTTCCGCAAGACTTGTGTGAAGTTTATGTTGCTTACAGGCGTAAGAACGTGCGAGCTGCACGGTTTGAGATGGTCTGACATAGACTTACACAATAAGAAAGTCAAAATCGTAAGGAACAGGTTATACACAAAAGAATTCGGCATATACGAGAAAGAAACAAAATCTAAAACGTCAGAAAGAGAAATCCCGTTGACGGACGATCTCGTGGAAGATTTGAAAAAATATATGGATTGGTTCAGGATTGCCGACGATGAATTTGACAATAAATTAGACGAATACTATTTTGCGGTTAATATTTATCGCCAGCCCGAAGGCATAAAAAGCACTAGTCAGTGGTTAAACAAGTTTGAGAAGAAAAACGGTTTCAAACAGGTTTCTTGTCACGGATTACGGCATACATATTGCAGCCTACTGCTCGCCCAGAACGTTCCGATACAAACCGTAAGCAAATATATGGGACACAGCGACTCTACAATAACATTACAAGTTTATAGCCACTTTATCCCGGACACAAAAGAACGAGTAGTAAACGCACTGAATAATCTTATGGACGATTGAGAGAAATCTCGGTCGTCTTTTTTTTGGAGGAAATATGTATATTCCACGATTAAGAAGAATACCCGACGTGGTAAAAGAAATGAGAGCATCCGATCCGGAATCGGTGATAACCTACGCCCTAATTAAAGAGTTGATCAAACAAAAGAAAATCACTGCAATGAAATACGGAAATGCTTGGCTCGTTAACCTTGACGAGCTATATTTTTACTTTCGAGGGAACAAAAAATGAAAAACCTAATTACTTCCGGTAAGTTGCTAAAAATGTTTCTTGCCGAAGATGCAAACACAATTATTCGTCGACCAAACTGCCGAAAGTTTTGCCTTGACAATGATATATTTATGGAAATACACGAAAAGGCTTGGTTAATAGACCTTGAAAACTTTATGAGAAAAGTCAACCCAAAATCAATGAGCGAACATTACGAAGTGCCACGTCTGAGAAATCTTCGGTACTGTGTAAATAGTTGGAACAAGCGTTATAAAAGGTGGCAAATTGATAAGCACGACATAGAATACCTGATAAAAAACGAAAAGATTTTTAGTTTCAAACACGGAAACAGATGGGTGTTAAACTATGACGAAGTGCTAAAAGAACTCAAGATTTACGTCAAAACCTACAAAGGTCATCCGAATGCAAAGAAAAACCGCAAAAAATCGGATATCCGCGGCATATCGAAACCATAGTATTTACAAGGGAAAAATAAGTATTTGCATTTTTGAGTGCTCAAAATTTTTGCCGAAATTTTTAGTAGTTTTATCTCTATTTAGGATAGTTGTATAAAATGTATACTCCACTTTTTATAGCCTTTCGTTGCGTCTGTTGTACTGTTCATCTCCTTTGAAAAGTTATTTCATATTTAACGGGCGATGCGACGGACAAAATTTGTCCGCCGCACTCCTTGATCATAGCATCCGGCAAGACGGAAATTTCATTGTCCGTCACACCCTGTACGTTTGACTTTTGCGTGCGAAAAAAGTCGTGTTTCGCCCACGTTCATCTTCGGTTTTCAGATAAAAACCGATTATGACCAATTATCCCTTTACTATGACGTTGCCCTTGACGAGATAGTCACCTGCCGCAATGGTAGTGTCCGAAGCGACGCCTCTCAGCAACAAAGCGACAGTCCCTTTGGTTTCGGCGGTCACCGAATCAACATTTTTGCCATCCACAGTAATAGCTGTTACCATTACGGTTAAGTTACCGCCCGACGCCCTAAAAAGAGTGAAATTGTCGCCTACATTGATAATACCGCCGTCAACGGCTCCATCTACCGCCATTCCTCTTCCGGAAATAAATTGGCTGTTGGAGATGATGAATTTCGCATAATCGAGAATGTCGGCGGTTAAAGTCACGTCGGCTTCGGGTGCAAGGTAATTTGCGATATCCGCTCCGCCGATCAGGTAAGTCACGGTCACGGCAATATCGTTGCCCACTGCCGCACTTGCAAACGTGCCGCTTGCGCTGACGGTAACGTCTTCCTCTTCCACAACGCCGTTCAACGTGCCTACCGTGACGTTTGCCGTCGTATTGCCGTCATAGTTCTTATCGGCGACGGTCGTGCCCGTGACGGTCAGTTGTTTCTTGGCAATGGTGAATTCCTTTTCCGCGGATGCTTCGGTGTAATCGTCCGTTTCCGCAATCTTTACCACAACCTTATAATCGCCTGCGTTGACAGGGGTTGCCGCAAGAGGCGTACTGCCGTAAACGCCGTCAACTTTTTGATACCATGCAATCGAGAACGCGCCTGCGGCGTTATTTGTGGTGCAGTCGGCAAGAACGGGAGCTGCAACAGGAGTCTTGTCATAGGTTTTGTCGGGGGCGTAAGATGAGTTGATGGAAACCGTACCCGCAGTCTTTTCCAAAACGGCAATCGGTTCGGTCTTGGTTTTATCGCAGACGGTGCAGGTATAGGTCTTTACACCGGGCGTCGTTGTTGTTGCCGGGGTGGTGATTACGCCCTCGTCCCAAACGTGCTCTGCTTCGTCCAACTTATCGTCGTGACCTTCGGTTGCGCACTCGTGCCAGTGTTGTGTGTCGTTGTACTTCCACTCAGACTTTGCTTCATGCTTGTTCTTGTTACAAGCAACAAGAGAAACGCTAAGCAATAAGCAAAGAATAAGAGAAAGCATACCGATAATTTTCTTTTTCATGTTCATAACTCCTTTAGTTTATGTTTTTTTATCTCAAATCGCCATAATGCGATGTGAAACCTGTTTTATTTTTTCTTGAACAACGCAATCAGGTCGGCAAATTTCTTTTTCTTGATGACAAACCAGAAGATTGCAAATCCGCCACATCCAAGGGCTGCCGCACCTGCGACAGAGCCAACAACAATACCTGCGATAGCGCCACCGGAAAGTCCAGTCTTTTCAGGTTGCTCAACCTCAGGTTGCTCGCCGCCGGGTTGCTCACCACCGGGCCCCGCGTTTTTATAACGTGCTTCAAGCGCAATGCCCTCGGCTACGGTGAAGGTGTAAGATGCATCGGACGAAACCTTTACGCCGTTTACATACCAACCGTCGAACTCCTTACCTTCTTCCGGCACATTCGCCTTAACCGTAACACTGTCGCTCTCGTAATAGTCGCCTGCGCCTGTGCCGCCGAAAACGGTTACGTGGTATTTTGCAAGTTCTTTATACGTTGCCGTGAGCGTGACGTTGCCGTCGGGCATTGTAAAGGTGATTTCCGTGCTTTTTGTTTGCTCGTCCGTAAGAGTGATACCCGTTGCCGTCCACTTGTCGAACGCCTTTCCTTTTGCGGGCGCGCTTGCTTCAACCGTCACGCTTTCGCCGTACTTTACGCTCGTTTTATCTGCCGTGCCGTCCGTAACCGTCACGGTGTAGATAATATCTTTATACGTTGCCGTGAGCACAACGTCACAGTCAGGCATATCGAAGGTAACCGTGCTGCTCGTCGGATTTGCAATCGTAACGCCCGTTGCCGTCCACTTGTCGAACGTCTTGCCTTTTGCGGGCGCGCTTGCTTCAACCATCACGCTTTCGCCGTACTTTACGCTCGTTTTGTCTGCCGTGCCGCCAGTAACCGTCACGATGTAGATAATATCTTTATACGTTGCCGTGAGCACAACGTCACAGTCAGGCATATCGAAGGTAACCGTGCTGCTCGTCGGATTTGCAATCGTAACGCCCGTTGCCGTCCACTTGTCGAACGTCTTGCCTTTTGCGGGCGCGTTTGCTTTGACCGTCACGCTAACGCCAACTGCGTAAATGCCTGAGCCGGTGCCATCCGTTACCGTTACGTTATGCGTTACAACGCCGTCCTCGCCGACGGTTACGGCAAAATCAGAGCTTGCGTTGTAGTTGGCATTCTCCTTAAAGCGAACGTAATACGTTCCCTTTTTCAGCCCCGTAATTTCCGTGCCCGTGCAGGCGGTGTATGACGAAATGTCAGACGCTCTGTATTCCATTTCCGTCGTTACACCTTTGATTTTGCCGTCGGACGCGCCGTTTGACGCGTTTTCGGCGGTAATGCCCGTAGGCGCTACCCTATCGCCTTTTTCGATTTTCCAATTCACGGTTTGATCATATAATGAGCCGTTCGGCCATTTATAGCCCGGTTCAAGCGTTACGGTTACCGAATAAAAGCCGACATCAGTCGCATTGACCGTGCCGCTCAGTGTGTAGCCCGTACCGCTTTCCACGCCCGTCTGCTCCGAGCCGTTGTATTTAAGCGTTTTGCCCACAGGCACGTCAATCGCTGTTCTGTCTTCTATCACAACCTGCACGTTCTTTTTTGCAAGCAGCGTTCCGCCGACGGTTTTCCACCAAACGCGGATTTCAACAGAGTATGTACCCGCACTCGTCGGCGTACCCGTGATACTGCCGTCCGCGCCAAAAGTTAATTTGGTGGGTGAAGCATTGTTAGAGTCTATTACGATTTCGTCGCCCGATTCGACGCCCGAAAGCACTATATTACCCGTAAACGGGACGCCGACTTTACATTCGATTTTGTCGGTTACTATTTCTATGTTGTTTCCGTAAGCATCAATCGTAATAATAAAAGTGACGGATTTTTCTTTCCAACTTCCGAACGAAGCCTTATATTCCTTGTCGCCGCTTACGATTTTTCCTTCAAGCAAAGACTGTCCCGCAAACGTTTTTGCGCTTTCGTCCTTTATTTTCAAGCGTAGTTGCAACTCATACGTGCCGTATTTTTCAAACGTCGTAGGCGTGGTGCCAGTACTCGGAATGATCCATCTTGCCACAGGTGTATAGGTCGTATCCCACTCCAAATCGTCGGGAAGCGTGATTGCGTTTTTTATCTCTTCCTCTATCGGGCAGGATGCGCCTATTGCGGGAATCGTGTAGTTCAATGAAATCTCCTTGATCGCGTTGGGATCTTCCGTCACTGCGCCCACGCTTACCGTAAAAGTTCTTACGGTGCCGTTCGCGTCCGTTACCGTCAGCGTGATACTGCCCTCAGGCTGCGTTGTCATGGGCCGATATTTTTTATAAGATATTCCAGTAGGATAATTGCCCCAAAAATCATTATTTTTGGCGCCAATCCAACTATCGGAATGATCAACTTCCACCGTGTAGGGATACTTTCCGCCCGCAAAGCGCGCCTCGTAAAATAAATACGTGCCGAGATAGCCTGCGGGAATTTGCTCCATTTCGGGCTCGGCTAAACGCAATTCATCACTGCCAAGCGTAGGGAAAAGAACATAAATTTTTCCATCGCTATCCAACCGAACGGTCGTACCTTCGGGCGCGCCCTTGACTGTGATAATGTCTGCACTCAATCCTATATAATCGTCGTTCAAGGAATATCTTATTTCGAATAGATAGGTATTGCCGCTATGAAACTCTGTTTCGGAACTTGTTCCACTAAGTGAATACAAATTGATTGCCGTCCAATCGCCACCGCTGAAAGTTAGGGCATCTGTTTTCGTTTCCGTGGAGTCGTCGGGAGTTTCAATCGACGCGGTTGCCGTCACCGTGGTTGACGTAGGTATCGTATTTCCGACAGCGGGCGCCGTGATTCCTTCAAGAGAAAGCGACTTGATTTCGGGCACTTCCGCGCCGTCGGGAATCGTCAACTCATCGAGCCAATCATAGATCCGTCTTTGTCCCGTTTTGTTGCAATTGTATGTATCAAATATGTACACGCTTTTGCCGTTGATTTTGACTGTGCTTTTCGTACATTCGCTGATATCGTATCCGCTCTTTGGCGTGATAAAAATCGCGACGGTATATTGTCTCGCTTTGAAAGTACCCGAAGTTACTACTTCTTGTCCCTCTAATCTAAACTGAATACTGTCTATCGTGATTTTATCTTCTTCGCCGGTGATTGTTACGTCGGCGATATTTTTGCCCCATTCGTAGCCCGTCATCGTCAAGTTCAAATTGTAAACTTTTTGATCGCCCTCTTCGGCATGAGCGGTTAGTGTGCCGACGCCAAACGACGCAAAGACCAAACACAGTGTGCACAACGCGATAAGCGCCACTGCCAAGATTATCGATCTTCTTTTTGTTTTGGTATTCATATTGTTATCTCCGTTCATACGGTTTTAGCCGTGCTTTTTAATTTTATTTTTTCAAGGATTTCGACGAAAGGTAATTTTCCGCCGACTGTTTTGCGGTAAACCTCGTCAGAGTTTACCATGATTTGTCCCGGCAAGAATAATGACTCACCGTTTTCACCTGCAAACACGATATTAAAATACCACAGGGCGTCTTTTCGTCCTTTCGTTCTTGTAGGGCAATAAAAGCAAATTTTTCTATCTTGCATATTTAGCTCAAGAGAACTGCTTTCTTCGCAACCGTCAAAAACGTTTTCCCCGAATATGGGCATTGAACTGTCAAAGTACACCGTGTATATATCTCTTGGTGCATTGATGAACAGGTATTCGGTAGTTGCGTCTTTGTCGATAACTTTTTCGTGCCCTTTTACGATAGGTACTTCAATCTCATTAAGCTGCAACCTTTTTGCTATCACATACGTTACCTCCTTGCCGTTATTTCACCCTTAAATTACTATTAGGCATTATAATTATATCAAACAACGAGGCGTTTGCACCTACCCATCGGGTATAGGTTTAGTATAGGTTAGGTATAGGTTTTTAAGTTTTTTGGGGATTTTTAGGGGTTTTGAGCAAAAAAGGACAAAAAAAGACGGTAGCAACTTGTACTACCGTCGAATTTTAAGTTTTACTTAAAGAGTGCTAAAATTTCATCCTTTCCACTAACGTTCAGCGTTGCATATAGGATACCAAAATGCCATTTTACCGTGCTTTCAGAGATATGTAAATCGGCTGCGATTTCTTTTTGACTTTTACCGTCGAGAAGTCCGTCGAGCATTTCCATTTGTCTTGCCGTCAACGTTTTATCCGCAGGGAGCAATTTTAATACTCTTTCCAATCTTTCTGCTTTGGGGATAGAATCTAAAACGATAACTCTCGTTTTTTCCATTGTAGATGCAGGTACGTCAACTTTACGGATATAGTCTTGCAATAATAGATACACGAAGAAGTATGCAAGCACGCTCATATAAAAGGTTGCTGCAAGCAGTTCAAAGTTCCACGTCGTAATCTTTCCAACTATCCACATACCGACGTTGCCGAGAACGATAGCAAGCATAAATCCTGCTAACTTTTGTGATGCGTCTTTCTTTTTTACTAACGACGTAATACAAACTACGAGCATAGCCACGAAATAAGCAACGACATAAATTAAATTAGTCGGGTGCAGTATGCCGTATTCTTTTACAAGATATGCCGAGCCGTTTTCAAATTCAAGCGTAACGTTTGTATAATACCAATCGAGCCAACCCGTGGTAAATACGATAGCGTACATAATTACAGCTAAGCCAATCAACACACCTAACACCCATTTTTTATAGGTATATCCGCAAAGCTTTGAAATTATCATAAACATACACATAGGAACAAATACTTGTCCTAAGTACGTTATTTTATTAGCCCACAATGCTAACTCAACCGTTTTTGAAATGGAAACCAAAAAATAACCAAACGTTACAACGCAAACGCAAAGGAATAGACCTAATAGCCACGGCTCGTTTTGCTTTTTGCGAATGAAAGCAAAATATAACGGTGGCATTATAAGCGATAATGCGAATATTATACCGTATGCAATAGCCATTGTCGTCCTCCTTTTGTTACGTTTTGATATTTAATTATAGCAATTTTCCCCAAAAAAAATCAAGGTCTTTTGATATATGAGCGAAAAATAGTACTATCCTTTACGAATTAGTCAAATGCTACAAAGGTCATCCGAATGCAAAGAAAAACCGCAAAAAATAGAATTGGTAATATAATTGGTAATGCGTTTTTTCGCGTTGATCTTCTCTCGCTTTCTATATATTGTGTCAAATAAAAAGAAAAAACCACAATATATTGTGGTTTGTGGCGCACTCACCGGGAATCGAACCCAGAGCTAACCCTTAGGAGGGGTTTGTTTTATCCGTTAAACTATGAGTGCAAAATACGGATTTTACGAAAGTTAGTAAACGATATGGCATTTTCAAAAACATTACCAAAAACATTACCAATTTTCTATTCACTTGTCAAAAACGCACGTTATTTGGCGTTTTTTGGGCTAAAAAGCCCTATTTTTGCCCATTTTCGCTGGATACATCTCGCCCTTAGGAGGGGTTTATTATATCCATTTAACTACGGAAGCGTTTTATAAGCTGCAAAAAAGATTTTATCGTTTTGCAACTTGTTTGTCAAGGAATCGACCGGCGAAAAGTCTTTGTCGGATTTCTTATTTCAGATAAATGGACGCGTTGGTTGCGGCAATCGCGCCGTCCGCCGCCGCCGTTGCGAGTTGGCGGATATGTTTGGTACGGCAGTCGCCCGCGACGAACAATCCGTCGGTTCTGGTCGTGCCGTCTTCGCCCGCGACGATATATCCGTTTTTGTCGATGTCGACGAAGTCTTTGAAAGCGGAGTTGTCGGGGATTTGCCCTATCGCGATAAACACGGCTTTTACGGGCAGACGGAATTCCGATTTGTCGACGGTATTTTCAAAAACAAGCCCCGAAAGTTCGCCGCCGCCACTTAAAAACTCTTTCAGCGAAAGGTTGTGATAAATCGCGACGTTATCTTTTGTCATAAGGTTGTCTACGTGGGCTTTGTCCGCAAAGAATCTGTCGAAAAGCGTGCAAACGTGGACTTTTTTGCAATAATTCGTCAAAAACAGCGCGTATTGCAAAGCGGTATTGGCGTCGCCGATGAGCGCGACCTCTTCGTCCTTGTAAAACGCTCCGTCGCACAGCGCGCAATAAGACACGCCGTGACCGATAAGTTCGTCTTCGCCGGGGACGCCGATATGTCTTGCGCTTGCGCCGGTTGCGATGATGACGGATTTCCCTTCGTGCGCGCCGTAGTCGGTAAGAACGGTGAAGACGTCGCCGTCCTTTTTAAGTCCGGTGACCTTTTCCAGCTCGAAATCCGCGCCGTGGTGCATAATCTGTTCAAACAGTCTTTCGGAGAGTTCCGCCCCCGAGATTGCGGTAATCGTGGGGAAGTTTTCGACGCGCGGCGAAAGCGAAATCTGACCGCCGACGGTTTCTTTTTCCAGCACAAGGACTGTTTTGCCGTTTCTTAAAGCGTTGAGGGCGGCAGTCATGCCTGCCGTCCCCGCGCCTATGATAATTACATCGTAAATCATAAATTATTTTGCGTTTTCAACGAATTTTTTAATGAAGCTCGCGTTTTCGTAGCGGTCGTAGCCCTGTCCGTTCGCGACGAGCATAGTGGGGGCTTTTTTGACGCCGTATTTTTGAGTAAGGTCTTTCTGATCTTCCGCGTCGATGACGGTGTATTTGATACCTGCTTTATCGAGCATCATTTTTGCCATTTTGCAGTTGGGACAGGTTTTCGTTGTGAACAGCAGGATTTCGCCGTCGTTCTTTTTGAAGTTGGGATCGGCCTGCACTCTCACATCCTGTTCGCCGCAGCAGGTATCGCTGACGATATGCTGATTTACGCCGTGATACGCAGAGTTTGCGATGTCGTAAGTTTTCCTTTGCGAGAACTCTTGCAGTTTGCCGTCGTTCCAGTTCTGTACGGGACGATAGTAGCCGGTGATACGGCTGTAAACTTCGGCGGGTTGTCCGCATTTGGGGCACTTGAAGTGTTCGCCCGAGATATAGCCGTGTTCTTTGCAGATGCTGTACGTCGGCGAGATGGTGTAATACGGCAGTTTATAGTTTTCAGCGATGGTTCTGACAAGTTTTGCCGTGGATTTCCAGTCGGGAAGTTTTTCGCCGAGGAACGCGTGGAATACCGTGCCCGAAGTATACAGCGTCTGGAGTTCGTCCTGCACGTCGAGTGCCGAGAAGATATCCGCGGTGTATCCAACGGGAAGGTGCGAGCTGTTGGTGTAGTACGGGATATTGTCGTTTTCGGAAGCGGTGATGATGTCGGGGAATTGCGCCTTATCGTGTTTTGCAAGACGATAGGAAGTGGATTCCGCCGGGGTTGCTTCAAGGTTGTACAAATCGCCGTACTGTTCCTGATAATCGGAAAGTCTTTCGCGCATATGGTTGAGGACTTCTTTTGCGAATTCCTGCGTTTCGACGTTCGTCAGGTCTTTTCTGAGCCATTTTGCGTTGAGCCCTGCCTCGTTCATGCCGACAAGACCGATTGTCGAGAAGTGGTTGCTGAACGTGCCGAGATAACGTTTGGTGTAAGGATAAAGCCCTTCTTCGAGGAGTTTGGTGATGACGTCGCGTTTGACTTTCAAGCTGCGCGCGGAGATGTCCATCATCTTGTCAAGGCGGCGATAGAAGTCCGCCTTATCGGTTGCGAGATACGCGATTCTGGGAAGGTTGATGGTCACGACGCCGATAGAGCCCGTGCTTTCGCCGCTGCCGAAGAAGCCGCCCGATTTCTTGCGAAGTTCGCGAAGGTCCAGGCGAAGTCTGCAACACATACTTCTGACGTCCGAAGGCTCCATATCGCTGTTGATGTAATTCGAGAAGTACGGAGTGCCGTATTTCGAGGTCATTTCAAACAGGAGTTTGTTGTTTTCGGTTTCCGACCAGTCGAAGTCGCGGGTGATGGAATACGTGGGGATAGGATATTGGAAACCGCGGCCGTTGGCGTCGCCCTCGATCATGATTTCGATAAAGGCCTTATTGACCATATCCATTTCTTTTTTGCAATCCTTGTATTTGAAGTCGCATTCTTTGCCGCCGACGATTGCGTTGAGTTCCGCCAGATCGTTAGGAACCGTCCAGTCAAGTGTGATGTTGGTGAACGGAGCCTGCGTACCCCAACGGCTGGGCGTGTTGACGCCGTAAATGAAGGATTGTATGCACTGCTTTACTTCTTTATAAGAAAGGTTATCGACTTTGACAAACGGCGCAAGATACGTGTCGAATGAGGAAAAAGCCTGTGCGCCCGCCCATTCGTTTTGCATGATGCCCAAAAAGTTTACCATCTGGTTGCAAAGCGTGGAAAGATGCGCCGCGGGGCTTGACGTGATTTTGCCGCGGATTCCACCAAGACCTTCCTGAATAAGTTGTTTCAGCGACCAACCGGCACAGTAACCGGTGAGCATCGACAAATCGTGGATGTGAATATCGGCGTTTTTGTGAGCGCGTGCGATTTCTTCGTCGTAAACTTCCGAAAGCCAGTAGTTTGCGGTGATTGCGCCGCTGTTGCTGAGAATAAGTCCGCCGACGGAATAAGTGACCGTGGAGTTTTCTTTCACGCGCCAGTCTTCAAGATGGACGTAATTGTTGACGACTTCCTTATAGTCAAGTATCGTCGACTTCATATTACGGATCTTTTCACGTTGTTTTCTGTAAAGAATGTATGCCTTCGCAACGTCGGTGTAGCCCGATTGTTCAAGGACGTGCTCGACGCTGTCCTGGATGTCTTCGACGTGGACGAGATTGTTTTCAATCTTGCTTTCGAAATCGGCGGTAACGCGGAGCGTCAACATGTCGATGATTGCGGGAACGTACTGCTTGTTCTGCGCCTCAAACGCTTTGGTAATGGCGACAGAGACTTTGTTAAGATCAAAATCGGTTATTTTACCGTCTCTTTTAATTACCTGATACATTTTCCTCATTTCCTTTATAATTTCTTTTGTTGACTACTTTATACTTAACGACATCGTCGTTTTGTTTTTATTTAGTGAAACTCTTTGCAATCCGTTGCGTCTTAAAAAGGCGCAAGATTTTGCCGTTTTATCGTTTTTGGGCACAAAAAGGGGAGTTTCCCGTGAAGATTCTTTGAAAAATCCAAGCGGATAACACCCTGACATATCGCTATTGCGAGTACATTCATAATAACACGCATAAATGCACGTGTCAATTGTTTTATATCAATATATTGATTTGTTTTTTTAACTGCACCACAAGATATTGTGGTATGCCAGACAAGAACAATACGAATCTTGTCTGGCATCAATCTATGCCGCGAATTTCAATTTTATCGACTTTTCCGTCGAAAATCGGCAATATTTCTTCCATTTCCTCTCTTGTCAGCCCGTGAAGTGTCTCGTCAATCAGATCGCCGCTGTCCTTAAATGCCTGAAGATAATATTTTTTCGCGCCCGAGATAAGGTCGGCGACGCCGTAAAACGAGTTTCTGTCGTTAAATTCGCGGACGACGGTCGTGCGGAATTCGTAATCGACGTGGTCTTCAAGAAGGTATTTCACGCTGCGTTTTATTTTTGCGGTGTCGTAATTTTTTATGCCGACGGACATGCCGTAATTTTCAGGGCTGTTTTTAATGTCCATCGCGACGTAGTCCACCGCCCCTTCTTCGACCGCGCGGATCAGCATATCGGGGTTCGTGCCGTTGGTGTCGAGTTTTACCTTGTACGAAAGCGACTTTACCTTTTTCATAAAGTCGATAAGGTCGGGGTTGAGCGTAGGCTCGCCGCCGGTGATACAAACGCCTTCCAGAATGCCCTGTCGCTTTTTAAGATACGCGAATATTTCGTCTTCGGGAATGACGGGTTGTCCCATCGGATTTTCGACAAGGCTCGCGTTGTGACAAAACGGACAACGGAAATTGCACCCGCCCGTAAAAAGCGTGCATGCGGTAAGCCCCGGATAGTCCAGGAGCGTCAGTTTGTTAAGCCCGTGAATAATCATTCTTCTTTGCCCTTTTTTGTTTGTGATCGGATTACCTATATTTATTATAAGTATACCCCGAGCGCGCGCTTTTTCAAAGCGAAATACATCAAAAACAAACGGGCGCGGTCAACGAAAAATCGTTGACATTTTTTTCTTGCATGCGTATAATATGTTTATCTAAATATATTTGGAGGATTTATTGTTTATGAAAAAGAACATTGGCAAAATTCTTGCCGTTATTCTTGTAGTTGCACTTCTTGCAACCGTACTTTGCGCTTGCGTACCTTCTGATTTCTCGAAAGCCGCAGCAAACCTTAAAGAGAATGGCTATACTGCCGCTACTGTTGGAAACGGCGACCTTGTAAATGGCGCTAACGCTGCTGCGAAAGTTGCCGCTGCTGCTTATGACATTACCCTTACCGGCAAATGCGACAACATCGTTACCGGCGTAAGCGAAGACGGCAAACAAAGCGTTACCATTTACTACTTCGACAACGCGAAAGACGCAAAAGCTTTCAACAAAGCTTGCAAAGCAAACGTAAAGAAAGCTAAGGACGAACTCAAAAAACAAAAAGACGCAGGCAATATCAGCGAAGACGATTACAAAAAAGCCCTTGAAGAGATGAAAGACGTCAAATTCGGTGTTTCCGGAAAAGCTTTCTATTACGGCACCAAAGCAGCTGTTAAGGCTTGCAACTAATTAACGAACAACAAAAAAAGAATCACCGAGCAATCGGTGATTTTTTTGTGCTTTTTCCTATAAGTCGTCCGCATCTTGCGTGGGCGTTTCAAGCGGCTCGTACGTTTCAAAAGTCATAAGCGCGGGGAAACAGCCGTACATTCCAAGCGGATCATACATATTCGGCGCAAACGCCGCCTGGTTGATTTCATTTTTACTTTTCAATGATTTCATAAACCCTCCGCCCTTTATTCTGTGCAAAACGGAAAACTCTATTCGCCTCGAAAAAGACAATTCCCGCCTTTTGTAGGCGGGATTAATAATTAAGCCCCACAAGTACAAGTATCTTGTGGGGACCCCGTGTGGTTTTCTCGGCGGGTTTTGAAAATTCCAGTGTACTTTGGCGTACACGAATTTTCAAGTTCCGCCGAAAAAGCAAAATATCGCAAAATTATGACTTTTTATCCTTTGGTGATGGTATCGGTGTCGTCCAAGGTCACATCTTCCACCGAAACTCCGCTGTCTTTGATATGCTCGATTTCGGGCGCGGCGTCGGGCGCGGCGTCGGGCGCGGTTTCCTTATGCGCTGCCGTGTTTGCGGACTTCCTGTAAATGACGAATTTCTGCCAGCAGAATTCCAGAACGCCGTTGATAAGCATTACGGTTGCTTCCGCAATAAGGCTTGCCCATTCCTTGCCGCCGAGCGCGGTTGACACGGAGTGAACGTACCAGGTCTGGAACGGATAAAACGGGACGTAAAACAAGAACGCGAGCGCCATTGCGACGGGAACGTTCTTTGCCGATTTGAACGTGAATTTGCGGTTTAACGTAAAGTTCCACAAAACCGACAGAGCAAGCGCGACGGTCGTTGCGACGAAGGTCGTCTTTTTCATTTCGGTGATGAAATTTATCGTGCCCCAGTCGAGTTTTGCGAACGCATAAGTCATTATCGTGAACGAAACGAACTGGATAATCCCCGCGCTTGCCGTGCAAAGTAAGTATTTGACGGCTTGCCAACGAGTGCCGTTTTTCTCGTTCATTGCCTTGAATTTCGCCTTTCTGTCTGCTTTTCTTTGTGCCTTTTCTTCGGGCGTGAGTTTTTGTTTTGCCATACTTTCTCCTTATTATAACGGGCGTCTGATTGCAGTGTCTTCCGCTTCGCCGCAGCAGTGAATGTGCATATTGTTCATTACTCTGAATGCGTCGGCGCGAATATGGAAGCTTCGCAAGCCGTTAAGACGGACTTTCAGTCGCATATACAGCATAAGACTTTTGCCGTTGTCGGGCGGGGGACATTGTGACACGAAGCAAGCGTACGCCGCTTTTGTTTTTTCAAAGTCTTTTTTGGTGATTTTGACGAATCTGTTGGGTTTACCGGTGAAATAGTACGCCAGAACCGTTGGTTTTGCAATTTGGGTTGCCCCGACGCTTTTCATCATATTGACGTTGCTGCACATAAAATACGCCTTTGACACCGCTTCTCCCACACGAAGATGGTCGGGGTGGCTTTCGGGGTACAGTTTGTGGTCGGGGCCGATCACGACGTCGGGCTTAATTTCTGCGATGACTTTTGCGATTTCGATGCGGAGCGCGACTTCGTCGTACATGCCGCCGTCCTCAAAAGGCAGAAATCTGACGTCCTTAACGCCCAGAATTTTCGCGGCTGCCAGTTGTTCGTCGCGGCGGATTTTAACAAGCGTTTCGGGCGACATGTTTTCGTCTTCCGTGCCGAACCGTCCGTCGGTGCAAACGAGATAATATACGTCCTTCCCTTCGCGCGCAAGCCTTGCGACGGTGCTGCCCACGGCAATTTCGATATCGTCGGGGTGCGGCGCAACGAACAAATACGTCTTGAATTTTTCGATTTTCGGAACGGGTGCGACCGTTTTTATGAGCAATCTGTTGAGTAACATAACTTTCTCCCTATACAATCTTACAATATTTTAACACACGATATTTGTTAAGTAAAGGCTTTTCAAAAAAATGTGGTTTTCTTGCGCGTTTTTGAAAACGCATTGTAACAAAGTTTTGCCAAAAACTCAAAAGGTCGCAAAATTATGACTTTTTAATAAAATAAGGGCTGCACGGTAAACGTGCAGCCCTTTGTGTTGTTTTTTACGTATTACTTATTTGTTATACGTTTGCGGATTGATGATCTGGATTTCAAAAGCCTTTCCCTTTGTTTCGTCGGAAATAAGGTTTTCTTTTGTGATTTCCGGCGCTTCCGTCAGGTAGTTGACGTAGCCTTTGATCGAGAACGTCTTTCCGTAGACTTTTCCTTCGACAGTTGCGGTGCCGTACGTTTCGCGGTCGCCGTCTTTCTTCGTGCCGATGATGACTTTAAGCGCGATGTCGTCAATAATTTCCGCATTTGCGCTTGTGCCGGCCGCAGCTATTTCCTCGACTTTCCAGCTGTTTGCCGTCTTATCGAAATACGGGACGTAGGTCTTTCCGAGGCGGTATGCCTGACGGAGCAACGAACCGGCTTTGCCGTCGATATAGTTGCTTTCCGTGTATTCCCCCGCTGTGCGATTGAGTTCGTCTACGATTGCCTGTTTAAGGACGTCGGGCGTTTTGATAAGCACGAGTGTGCCGTTTTTAAGTTCAAACCCTTCTTCGCGGATATATGTCTCGTTGTTTTTCTTTACGGCGTTTTCAAGCTCTGCATAAAGCACGTACGGGTACAGATATTTGTTGCCCGCGCTGTCTTCGATCACGGCGTATTCTTTGTGGCCGTTTTCGTGCATTATTGCGGTCGTTGCCGTCGCTTTATTGTCTGCAAAGAACTTTTCGCCTGTCGTCATATATCCCGTGGGACGGAGCAACAAAAGCTGTTTGCTGAGACCTTGCGCGTAAATTCCGCGAGCCGTCAACTTGTAAAGTTCGGTTTCGAATTCCTTATAAACCGCGACCGAGTCGTAAGTCTTGCCTTTCAGGTCAACCTGATACTTCGTGAAGTATTTCATTGCAAGAGCGACCATGCTCACCGCGTCGATATTATTGTTGTTGTATTCAAACAAGTTTTTGAACGTCGTCGCAAGGAGTTTTTCGCCGCCAATAACAAGCGAGTTGTCAAGACCGTCCGCCTGATTGATGCCGATAAGTCCGTACACTGCGGGAATTATGCCCACGTTGTCTTTAAGCACCAGGTTCATAATAACGTCGCCAATCGTGATGTCGTTTTCCGCTGCCGCTTCGGCTTTGTAATCATCGTAGTTCACGAACAAGCCGTTGCCATTCTTATTGATAAGGTAGTTGACAAGTTTTACGAAGTTGAGCCCTTTGACGTGCGCTTCGCCACTCGTCATCAGATGATCGATGGATTCATTGACTTTTGCAAAGCTGTAAGAAACGTTATATTTCTTATATTTCGCGCCGGTGTAGGTTGCCGAGTTGTCAGCGGTCAGCAGGAAGTATTCGCCCGTTTCCTCATTTTTGCCGTAATTGCCGTCTGCGTGCTCTTCATAGACCGAGTACAGGACGCCGCCGACTTTGTCTGTGCCGTCCTCTGCATAGAAGCCCCATTTGCCGCCAACTTTCTTAAAGCCGTTGATACCGATTGCGCCGTTTTTACCGAGCGCGACGCACATATCGAGAATCCCGGGGAGAACGCCTTTGTATTCTTCCATGATTTTCGCGTCAAGTTGCAGGTCGTAATCGGGGTTTTCAGCTGTTCCTATGTTGGCGGAATACAGTTGAAGTTTCGCAAACACCTTGTCGTTTGCGGTAATCGTTGCAACCGCGCGAGTGTTTTGGATATTTACGAAATCGAGCGTGCCTTTGATATTGAGTTTCAGCGTTTTGGGAACGGTGAGCGTGTTCGCCAACGCATCGTATTTCAGATCGTCGCCGCCGACTTTGAATGTTAAGCCGTTGGGACTTGTGTAATCGTGTGCGACAAGGCTCAGAAGGTCTTCGCCGAAGTCGAAATCAAGACCTGCGTCGATATTCATTGCGCCGTAATCTTCTTTGTTTACAGCCGTCGTGGAAATCGCGTCTTTACTGTTTCCGATTTTAAGGTCGGTGATTGCAAGTTCGATACCGAAAGTCCTGTTGTTTTCGCCTGCGGGCAGGTTAAGGTCGATGAAGAATTTGCTCATCTTGCCGATGCTGCCGTTTGCACCCGCTTCTTTTTCAAAGCCCAGCTTGATTGCGCTGTTTTTCGTCAAGGCAATGCTGTCGCCAAAACTGAAAGGATTGAGCGCGATCGTTGCGGAAAGTTTTTGCGACAGGTCGCTCTTGACGGACGAATAGCCTTTGTTCGCTTCTTGGAACTGACCGTTTTTCCAGGTGTACCAGGTAGGTTCGCTGAACAAGTTGCTTGCAAACGGTGTGCCTTTTAAGTCCGCGGTAAGAATGCCCTGAACGTCAAGGGTTTCGCCAAAGTAACTGTAAAACTTTTCTTCGCCGCCGAATATATCCGAAAGCATGGTGTTGATCGAAATGCCGCTGAAAGAAATGTCCTTCTCAAAAATCGTGTCGGCAAGGGTTTTCACAACGTGCGTGCCGTCTGCGGCTTTAACATATTCGCCGTTAACGAAGTTGTAACGAGTACGGTTTGCCGCATTGACAAGCGTGTCGCTGTACGGCATATACTCTTTCTTTACGAACGTGTTGATAAGCCCGGTGATAACTTCGTTAAGGTCAAAGTCGCCGCCGTTGAAAGCTTCGACAACGCTCTTTACGATGTTGTTTTTGAGCAGCCCTTCGATCTTGGTGAAAAGCGCGTCTTTGACGGTTTGTCCGTTTGCGGTCTTTTCAAGTTTTGAAAGGTCAACGCCGACTTTGTTCCCCGCAATCGTTGCGTAAAGGAAGTCTTTTTCGTAAATAAGGCGGAAAGAATCGACGCCGTTAATGCGCGCGGACACGTCGATATAGGTTTCGTTGTCTTCCGTGAGAGCAACCGCTTTCGAATATCTCGTTTGTCCTTCGTGGAGGCTTGCGTCATACGACACGTACTTGCCGTCGATAAGCACGTATGCACCGTTTGCGTCATCGATATATTTGTCGGTGACGTTCTGACGGTCGAGAAAACCTTTCAGAGCAAGTTCGATCGGCATTATTTCGCCCGCGACGCCGCTGTCCTTTTTAAGGGTGATTGTCGCGCCGAGGCTCAATGCGATGTTTTTGCCGTCGGCAAGTTCAAACGAAGTGCCGTTTGCGATTTCGTTTGCGCTTTGGAACATCGTGTTGACAAATGCGTTCATCGAGGCGCCTGCTTGGTTGCCGGTGCTTCCGCCACCGCCGGTTCCGCCACTGCCGCCCGTTCCGCCGCCTTGGTTTCCGCCGCCGCTTCCTTTATTGCAGGCAGCCAGAACGCCGACGCACAAAACGAGAACGCAAACTATTGCGAGTACTCGCAAAAAATTCTTGTTTTTCATTTTTCGTCTCCTTTCGAGATTTAAATTGTACACGCACGCGAACGTGCGTATATCTCTACATCATATATTTTAATATTTATTAATTTTCTTGTCAAGGCTAAGTCGTGATTTCCGCCCGACGCGCGCCGTTTCGGGGTTATAGGCAAATCGTTTTAAGGTAATTTTTAACCTAAACGTTACAAATGCGCCCGCGTGTAATATTTTGCGAAAAACCTTTACATATTGTCCTTACGTTTGTATAATAATCGTTAGGAGGAATTTTATGCACGATTCGCACGTTCACAGCATTTTTTCGGACGACGGCATGGAGGCGGTCGAAGACGTCGTTGCGACGGCGCTTTCTCGCGGTTGCGACTATGTCGCAATCACCGATCACGTCAACCGCGATTATCAGGTCATCGGATATGACAACCCGCAAATAAATATGTCGGCGTACGTCGCCGCAATGCAGGACTTCAAACGCCGCTTCAATAAGAAAAACTTCCGCCTTGCCATGGGCGCGGAACTCGGTTACTTGAAATCGGCAAACAATCTGTATATCAAAGACCTTGCCGATATCGACTTCGACGTCATTATCAACAGCGTTCACTGCGTGCTCGGCAGCGAGGTCTATTACGCGGAATATTTCAATAAGTGCCCCTATAAACACTTTGCCTATCTCGAATACCTGAAAGCCGTCCGGGAAAGCGTCGACGCGCCCTACCCCTACGACATCATCGGCCACATCGGCTATATCCAGAGAAACGCGCCGTATAAGGAGCCCGATATGTTTTACGAGGAGTTTTCGGACGTCTTTGACGATATCCTCACCGCCATCATCGAAAAGGATAAGTGCCTGGAAGTCAACAGCAAAACTTATCGCGGCGGAAAAACCACAAGCGAGTTTTCTTTGCGACACCTTTCAATCCCCGACGTCGACGTCCTGAAACGATACTACGAACTCGGCGGAAGGAAAATTTCTTTCGGCAGCGACGCACACCGCACCAACAGCATCGCTTACAATTACGACAAAATTGCGGCGGCAATGAAAGAAATCGGCTTTGAAGGTTTCACCCGATACGTGAACCGCGAGCCGGAACTTGTGAAGTTTTGATAAACCGAAAACAATACGATGCCAACAGATAATAATACTAACATTGCCAAAACGCCGATATTTCAACGCTTTTATGAAAAATGCTCGCTTGTGGTACGAAAAGTACAACTGCGTTCGCCTTTTCCAAAAATCATCTGAAATCTCGGCGTTTTCGGTTGTGAACAAGTTTTCCGTCGTGTTTTTAGAATAAGACAAGGCACGCGAGCGGCTTAATACTTTATCGTATAAGCCGTGAGCGTAACGCAGTATTAGTCAAAAACACGGCGGGAAACCTAAGTTCGTATCATTATCTGTTGGCATAACAAAAACCGTCGTTTCCCGACGGTTTTTTCGCGCTTCGCGATTTATAAAACGCTTTTCGTCACGTTGAACTTTACGCCGTAAGAGTTTGTGACTTCGTGATACTCCGCGTTTTCAAAAAGTCCGCTCGTGCGGGACACGACGTAATCCACGCACTCAAAAAGGGGCTCCGAAAATCCTTTGTCGATATGATATATTTCGAGCGATCGGCGGGTGGGGGTTTTAACCTTTGTGTTTCTGATTATAGCAAATAATTTTTTCATTTTGTTCACCTCTTGATTGCATTATTGCATACAAAATATGACAATGCTTTGCATATTATTGAAAAATGTTTGATATTTTTTGTTTTTTCGCAAGGTGAATTTTTGCAAAAAGAAACGCCCCGAAAATCGGGACGTTCCTTTGATTTAGGTGGAAAGATTACTGTCGTAATCCGATAATAAGCATATTATTTGCCGACATTGACGCTGGCGTTGCCGCTGACTTGTACAACGTATTTGCCGTTTTCGACTTCCGGTTCACCGGGGACGTATTTTGCAGCGCCGCTGATATCGACGTTCACATTCACGTTTACAGCGCCCGTCACGATGACAGCCGCCGTGCCGTTAATTGCAAAGTCGTTTTTGTCAAGGTTGGTTGCGTTTGCATTCGAGACAACGTTTGCAACGACGTTCACTTTCACGCTTTCGCCTGCCGCTACTACGTCAACGTAGACTTTCGCGCCGGTTTCGGTATCGCTGATTTTGCCAAGTTCGACTTTTACGTTGACCTTGCATGCGTTGTCAACACCGACGTTAACTTCAACGACTACGCCGCCCTTTTCGTTTGCATATGCGGTGACTTTTGCGCCGACGTTGTCGACTTCAACCCCTACGCCTGCACCAAACTTGAAGACCATCGTGTCTTTTTCTTTGTCATATTCGCAGGTGCCTTTGATTTCTACAAGGTTGACTTCGCCGTGTGCAACAACCGCTTCGAAAGCGTAGCTGTCTTTGCCGTTGATGTCTGCGTCTTCTTCGGTAACTTCGCCGTCTTTGATTTTCTTTGCGTTGATGTAAATCGTCGATACGTCGGATACGTCTTTGCCTTCGGCGTCTTTATAAGTGACGGTCACGAGCATTTTATAGTTGTATCCGTCTTTGTCGGACGAGGTGATTTCAACTTCGACGCTGTGATCTTTGATGTACGCCTGTGCGTTGTTTACGTATTCGTTAAGGTATTTTGCAAGTTCGTCGGTTGCCGCGCTGATACCGGGGATTGCGCCGATGCCGTTAATGGTGAAAGAAGGATCAACGTTTTCATCGCCTTCCGCTGAAGCAGTGCCCGCTGCCGAAGAGTTCATCGCGACTGCGATTGCCGTGCCGAGAGTTTCGGCGTTGTCTGCTTTTGCAGGTGCGGTTGACTTATCCTTATTGCAGGCGGTAAGTCCGACCGCAAGAGCCGCTACCATCGATACTACAAGAAGTATTGCCAGGATTTTCTTTTTCATATTGAGTAAAACCTCCGTGTTTTTCAAATTGTTTTCGCAAAGTAAACAATCGACGAGCGCGTTTTATTGGGATTTTCTGAAAAATTTTTTATTTTTTTCAAAAACGATATAATATTGATATTTCTTCTCAATTCTTATTTATATTAAATTGCAACAAAAAACCTTACCGTTTCCGATAAGGCTTGTTTTTATTTTTATATTGTTTATTAAATATTAAAAATACTGTTCGATGTTTGTTCGCTCGGGTTCAGAATATCGTTGATTAAACCGGTGATATAATTGTCGTACATCGTCTTGATTTTCGCAAAGTCGATGTTTTCAAGGGAGCTACGAATTTCCGCAACTTTTGCCTGCAAATCGGTCAGTCCCAAAATCTCGCACATACTTTCGATACTTTTAAGGCTTTCGATCATTTCGGCGTAAGAGCCCTTTGTAAAACTTTTTACGTAGTCGCTGCTGATATTTTGTCGCTTGATTTCTTCTTCCGCATATTTATAATAAACGTCAGAAAAAATGCTTTTGTCGCCGAGCCAGGATTCTTCCAGCAAACTCTTTCTTTTGGCAAAAGCGGCGGTTAATTGTTCAAAACTCATTGATGAAGTCGCGTTTTGCAAATATTTCTTCGCCCGGTCTGCAAGGTCTTCCTTTGAAATCGTCTTTATCGACAGCGAAAAGTCAAACGCCGCTCGAAGCCGTTTTGCAAAGCTTTCGGCGGTCTCGCCGGAAACGGAAACGGAAAGCCCGTCCGCGTCATCGACGAATTTGAGCGTCCGCGCGGCTTCGTTGATTTTTCTTGTCGCAACGTCAAATTTAAGCCCTTTCAATTCGCCGGAAAGATGCAGTATCATGTCGCCGTCCACGTTTTCGGCGCGCACCGTTTCCACGGTTTCCTCGCTGTTTAACGTGAGCGTGATTTTTGCGCAGTCGGTTTTTTCGTCCGCCGCCGCAGTCGCTTTGTCCGCGCCAGCAGAAACTTGCACGTAATAATAATTGCTTATCGGCGAATTATCTTTTTTCGGCGCGAATAAGACGCCGCAGGTGATCGCGATTGCCATAATCAGCACGCACGCCACGGCGGACGTCGCGATTCTGAACGCTTTGCTTGCGCCCGCTTTCTTTGTTTTCGCCACGGGTTTTTCGATATAGGAGGACTGCACGACGTCGTCGTAAACGCGAGGCGTAATACTTTCGATTTCGCTTTTTAATCTGTTTTTCAAATCTTTGTTGTTCACGCTTGCTCCTCCTTTAAGTATTTTCTGAGTTTTTTAAGGCTGTTGTTGTACGTCCAGAGAACCGTGCCCACGGGTTTTTTTACGATTTCAGCAATCTCGCGATGTTTGAATCCCGCCACGACGTACAGCATAACGATTTGCGCTTCGTCGGCGGTCAGCACCTTTTTCATCGCGTCGGTGACGGTGGTGTCGGCAAGGTCTTCGACGCTCTTTTCGCCGGACACGGGTTCCCACTCCGAAAAATCCGTCGCGGTCTCGTACTTCGCGCGCTTTATGTGGTTGAAGGCGATGTTTTTGCCGATCTCGATAAGAAACGCCGCCGGATTGCCAGATTTGTAACTTTGCACGCTTTGTCTGAAACGCACGTACGTATCCTGCATAAGGTCTTCGGCAACTTCCCTTCTCCTTACTATCGACAACAAATACGAAAACAAACCTTTTGACGTGAGTTCGTAAAACTCCGCAAAAGCGGTTTCATCGCCAGATTCCTTGATGCGCGCTATTAAAATGTCAAGGCGTTTATTATCCAAACGGAATACCTCTTTTATTTAATAGGCATATTATACAAAGTCGGGAAGAATTTTGCAACCGATATAACCCTTGCAACAAATAAACAATCGAATCCCTTTTTTTATTTGACGATTTTTACATTTTTTCGAATTTTGTCAAAAAACGGCGGATTTTTCAGATTCCGCCGTGTTTTTTCAAAAAAGAAACCCCGGAAAAATCCGGGGGAGTTCTTTCTTTTTGTGTTTGTCAGCCTTGGATTGCTCCGACGGGGCAGCCTTCTGCACAAGCGCCACAATCGATGCATTCGTCGGGGTTGATTTCGTATTTACCGCCGTTTTCGGAAATAGCACCTACCGGGCAAGTGTCCGCGCACGCTCCGCAAGCGATGCATTCATCACTGATTTTGTGTGCCATAGTAACGTCTCCTTTTCAAATTTGTCTTATTTGGGTTTTCCCCTTTTTATTATATTACCACACCGCCGCGGAATTTGCAAGGGTTTTCAAATTTTACTTGACTTTTATTTAGACAAACGCGCGAAAACAATATATAATAAGGATTATGAAACCGTTGTACGACAAGATCTGCGAATACGTCGCAAAAAATCCCGCGCGCTTCCATATGCCGGCGCACTTCGGCACGGGCGATAATCCGCTTTTTTCAAGCGCGAAATACGACGTGACCGAACTCGATTTTTCAGACAATCTGCAAAATCCGACGGGCGCGATACTTGAAAGCGAAAAGGAATGCGCGAAAACGTACGGCGCGAAAAACTGCTTTTATCTGACCTCGGGCAGCACGACGGGGGTTTTCATCGCAATGAGCGCGATACGAAACCGCACCGACGAAATAATCGTTGCCCGCTCTTCGCATAAGTCGGTTTACGCGGCGGCAAGAACGCTCGGGTTTAAGGTAAGATATATTCCGTCGTCTTTCGACAAAAACGGAATCCCTTTGCCCGTGACGGAAAAAGACGTCGAAACCGCGCTTGAACAATATCCGTCTGCGGGCGCGTGCGTCATAACGTCACCGAATTACTTCGGCATGACCGCGGACGCAAAAAGTATATCCGCGCTTGTGAAAAAACGTGGCAAAATTCTTTTCGTAGACGAGGCGCACGGCGCGCATTTCCCGTTTTCAGAACGCTTTGAAAAAGGCTTTTCGGGATTTTCCGACATCTCCGTTACAAGCTTTCACAAAACCTTGCCCGTGTATTCGGGCGGGGCGGCTTTATTTTGCAATAACGATACTTTAACGGACGATTTGTTGCGTTTACGTGCCGATTTGCACACTACAAGCCCGTGCTATCTTACCCTTGCAAGCATTGATTATTCCATTGACGAAAGAAGAATATCGGGCGAAGAAAAGTATGAAAAACTTTTTGAAAAGGTAAACTTATTAAAAGAAAAACTGCCTCTGGAAATAATTAAAAACGACGACTTCACAAGGCTTGTCGTAAGGTGCGGGGACAACGGGTTTTCGGCACTTAAGAGTAAAAACGTCGTGCCGGAAATGACTTTTTACGATTTGGCGGTCTTTATACTGTCTCCCGAAAACGAAGAAAGAATCGACGATATTTACGACGCCTTAAAAGACGTGAAATGCGAAAGCGCGCGTGAAATTCCGCCCTTGCCCGCGCCTGTTTTCAAAAAAGTAACGGGCGGCGGCGCGTATCTTCCGCTGCACGACGCGATTGGTCACGTGTCGCTCGGGGAAGTCGGGACGTATCCCCCGGGCATTCCCATCGTCGCGTACGGCGAAGTAATTACCGAAAATATTGCCGATTTTTTGAAAGACCGCGACGTTTTTGGTTTTGTAAACGGCAGATTATATGTTACAATAGATAAGTAGAATAATCAACGGACATCATTATGAAAGGAAAATTTATCACTTTTGAAGGCGGCGAAGGCGTCGGAAAATCCACGCAGGTTCGTCTTCTTATGGAATATCTTGAAAAAACGTCGCAACCCGCCGTTCTCGTTCGTCAGCCCGGCGGCACTCCCATTTGCGAAAAAATTCGCGAAATACTTCTCTCGCCCGAAAGCGCGGATATGACGCCCGAGTGCGAGGCGTATCTTTACGCAGCGGCGCGCGCGCAACTTTTAAGGGAAGTCGTCATTCCCGCCCTTAACGAAGGAAAAATCGTGATTTGCGACAGGCACGTCGACAGTTCCGTCGCCTATCAGGGCGCTGGACGCGGACTCGGCACCGACGTCGTGAAAAACATAAACGCAAAAGCAATCGAGGGCTGTCCCGTCGACGCGACGGTTTTCATCGACCTGCCCCACGACAAAATGTTCAGAAGCCGCAAAAAGGCGGAAGAACTGGGCGACCGTTTCGAGGTGGAATCGGGCGATTTCCACGCCCGCGTTTACAAGGGCTTTTCCGACATCGCCGACGAAAATCCGGAAAGGGTGATCCGCATCGTCCCATGCGAGTGCAAGGCCGAAACAAGCCGGCATATTATCGACGCCCTTCGCGAAAAAGGACTTATCAGATGATTGAGTTTCAGGACGCTCTGAAAAAGAGCCGCGCCTACAACTTAATAAAACACGATATCGACACGGGCAATTTGTCGCACGCTTATATGGTGATCTCGCCCGACGTTTTCGCCGTGCAGAATCTTTTCAGACTGATTGCGTGCGCGGTATATTGCAAGGACGCCTGCACGACCTGCCCCGTTTGCAAAAAAGTGCTGAACGGAAATCACGCCGACGTGAAATTCATCAACGAAGACGGCAAAAAAATCAAGGTTGAAGACGTCGCCGCCCTTATCGAAGACTCCGAGACTAAACCGTTTGAGAGCGACAACAAACTGTACTTTGTAAATTCCGCGGACAAAATGAACCCCGCCGCGCAAAACAAGTTGCTGAAAACTCTGGAAGAACCGCAAAAAGCCGTGAGCATATTTCTGGGTGTCGGCAGCGAAAGCGCGATTCTGGACACGGTGAAGTCGAGAACGAAAAAAATAACCCTTGACAGGTTTTCCGCGGGCGACATAAAAGACGCGCTGATAAATTCGGGCGTTGCCGTCGGAAACGCGACGATTGCCGCTGCCTGCGCCGACGGTATGCTGTGGCGCGCAAAGGAAATTTCGTCAAACTCCGCCTTTTCGGAAACGTTCGACCGCGCCATATTCATACTCAACAATCTGAAAAAAAGCAGCGATGTGGCGTCGTTTTTGAACGATAAAACCCTTGATAAGGATAATTTGCCCGTTTTTCTGGACGCGCTCTCAATCGTTCTTCGCGATATGATTGCGGCAAAAACCGACAAGAACCTTATCATGAGCAAACATAAGGAATGGGAAATCGAAACGCTGTCGAAAGGCTTTTCGCTTGACGCCCTTTCCAACATACTTTATCTTGTCAACGAAGAAAGAAAAAAATTGAGTTTTTACGTGGGAAGCACCGGAGTTGTCGAAAACCTGCTTCTCGGTATTTTGGAGGTTAAATATAAATGTCAGTAACGATAGTCGGCATAAAATTTAAGAACTCGTGCAAGGTGTACTATTTCAGCCCCGAGAAAATTTCGTTTTCGGAAGGCGACGCGGCAATTGTCGAAACGGCGCGCGGCACGGAATACGGCGAAGTCGTGCTCTCAAACCGCGAAGTCGACGACAAAGACGTCGTGCAACCTTTGAAACCCGTTTTAAGGAAAGCCACCGACGCCGACAAAAAACAGGTGGAAAAAAACCTTGCCATGCGCCCGGAAGCCATTCGCATCGCAAACGAGAAAATCGAAAAACACAACCTTAATATGAAGCTTGTGGACGTGGAATACACTTTTGACCGTCAGAAGATTATCTTTTACTTCACGGCGGCGGGACGAGTCGATTTCCGCGACCTTGTCAAAGACCTTGCGGGCGTGTTCAGAAACCGCATCGAACTTCGCCAGATTTATGAACGCGACGACGCGAAAATGCGCGGCGCGCTTGCCCCCTGCGGACGGCCGTGCTGCTGCAACACCTGTCTTCCCGACTTTGCGAAAGTTTCCATCAAAATGGCGAAACTGCAAGGACTGTCGCTTAACCCCACAAAAATTAGCGGCGTTTGCGGACGTCTTATGTGCTGCTTGAAATTCGAGAACGATTACTACGCCGAAATGTACAAAAAAATGCCCAAGGTCGGCAGTCGCGCAAAAACTCCCGACGGCGAAGGCGTCGTGGAAAGCAACGACATCTTAAAACAGCAGGTCAAGGTCAAAATCATGGACAAAGACGGCAGTTTCGACGTCAAAACCTATGACCTTAAAGACGTGTCGGCGCGCGTGCATCAATCGGTGGAACCCGACGATTCTTCGGACGACGAGGAGCTCAAAAAACTTGAGGATTGATATATAAATATATCTTTTTTGGAATACAGTGTTTATCGACAAAATATTTTGTGTCGAACATGAGATATTTTTGTTGACAATTTTCTTTTATAAGTTTATATTACGGGCTATGAAATCAGAGAAATCGAAAAAATTTTTAAGTCGTGTCGGGTTTTACGGTCTTTTGATATTCTTCGCACTGCTTCGCGCGGTGGCGTCGTACGTCTTTATTGTCCCGAACGCATTTGCCCCGGGCGGCGTAGGCGGTATCGCGAGTATCGTGTACAACGTCGTCAATCTGTACGACCATAAACTTGCGGAAGGCGTGTTCAACCCCGCCGTCACGATTTTCGTGCTGAATCTGCCGCTTGTTATCGCGTCGTTTTTCACGCTCAACAAACAATTTGCAATCAATACGACCGTCATCGTTTTGGGCTATTCGGGCTTTATGGCACTGTTTTCCGCACTTAAACTGCCCGTATTTCAAGGCTCGGGCATGGAAAGCAGTCTGACGATAATCTCGGCACTCGCGGGCGGCGTCATTACGGGCGTTGCGCTTGGCGGCTCCCTTCTTACGAACAGCAGCGCGGGCGGCACGGATATCCTTGGGAAAATCGCAAACAAGAAAAAGCCCGAACTTAATACAAGTTGGTTTATTTTCCTGTTTGACAGCATCGTCGTTTTGCTGTCGGGTATCGTCGGTCTGCTGTCGGCAAAAGGCATGGACGCGAACACTACCTTCGTCAAAATCGCTTCCCCGATATTTTACTCGTTCATCACCCTGTTTTTGACAAGCGAGGTTGCGGACGTCATCACGACGGGTACGCAATCCAGCGTCGTGTTTAATATCATCACCGATAAGGCGGAAGAAGTCGGCGACGCAATCGTGCAAATCCTGCACCGCGGAGGCACGATAATCCACGCGGAAGGCATCTACACAAACTCCACCAGAAAAATCCTGGTCTGCGTCGTGAAGAAAAAGCAATCCGCCCTGCTCAAACAAATCATAAAAGACGTCGATCCCAACGCGTTCACCTATATCAATAAGGCGAAAGAAGTCAGCGGATTCGGCTTCCGCAACAATCAATAATAGCGCGCAGCGATATAAAAAAACAAAAAGCACCGAAAAATCGGTGCTTTAATTATTATTTGGCTTTCTTAAAAAGTTGCTATATTGTGTCATTGCGAAGTACCGCTTTGCGGTGCTGTGGCAATCTCCCGGAAGGGATCCGCTTTATTTAATAAGGTGTCCGTTCCCGGCGATTCCCACGCTTCGCTCGGAATGACATAGTACTTCGTACGGAATAATTCTCTCTAAAAAGTCAGAATTTTGATGAAATTTTGACGTTTCTTGGCAAGTTCTTACGAGGGCGCGTACTCAGGCGTACGTAACCGAGTAAGGTTTTGCCAAAAACTCAAAAGGTCGCAAAATTATGACTTTTTAATAGGTTTCATTGTGGGGAACAACAACACATCCCTTATCGTCTCCGCACCCGTAACAAGCATTACAAGACGGTCGACGCCGACGCCTAATCCGCCCGTCGGGGGCATGCCGTATTCCATTGCGGTGAGATAATCTTCGTCGATGTCGTTGGCTTCTTCGTCGCCCTGTTTTTTGAGTTCCGCCTGAGCCTCGAATCTGCCGCGCTGGTCGATTGGATCGTTAAGTTCCGAAAAAGCGTTGGCGTATTCCCTGCCGTTTATGAACAACTCAAAACGCTGGGTGTAGCCGGGATGATCGGGATCGCGCTTTGCAAGCGGGCTGATTTCCACGGGGTGTCCGGTAAGGAACGTGGGCTGGACGAGTTTATCCTCGACGTAAGCCTCGATAAACAGATTGAGAATGTCGCCTTTTTTGTGGCGTTGTTCGTATTCGATGTGGTGTTCTTTCGCAACTGCCCTTGCTTCGTCCAGTGTTTCGATTTTGTCAAAGTCGACGCCTGCGTACTTTCTGACTGCCTCGACCATCGAAATTCTTTCAAAAGGTTTGTCAAGGTCCAAATCCACGCCGTCGAAGGTGATTTTGCCCGTACCGCAAACTTTGTTTGCAACGTGTCTGAACATACCTTCGGTGATGTCCATCATGCCGTGAATGTCGGTGTATGCCTCGTAAAGTTCCAACAAAGTGAACTCGGGATTATGGCGTTGATCCATACCTTCGTTTCTGAAAACTCTGCCGATTTCGTAAACTTTTTCAAACCCGCCGACGATAAGGCGTTTAAGATAAAGTTCCAGAGCAATACGAAGGTACATATCGATATCGAGCGTGTTGTGGTGCGTAATGAACGGCCTTGCGTTTGCGCCGCCCGCGATGTTGTGCAGAACGGGGGTTTCGACCTCGAGATATCCTTTTTCGTCCAAAAAGTTTCTGATTTCGCGAAGAACCATGCTGCGCTTCACGAAAACCGATTTTACTTCCGGATTGACGATAAGGTCAACGTAACGCTGACGATAACGAAGGTCGGTGTTGGTAAGTCCGTGGAACTTTTCGGGGAGCGGCAAAAGCGACTTTGAAAGAAGTTTCACCGACGAAACGTTGACGGTGGTTTCGCCCATGTGCGTCACGAAAACTTCGCCGGTAACGCCGATGATATCGCCGATGTCGTATTTTTTGAATTCCGCATACGGCTCATCGCCCAGAACGTCGCGCTTAAAGTAAAGCTGAATCTGACCGTCGCCGTCAAGGATATGTGCAAAACTTGCCTTGCCCATAACGCGTTTGCTGACAAGTCTTCCGGCAAGCGACACGGTTTTGCCCTCGTATTTTTCAAAATTATCGACGATTTCCTTGGACATCGCCGTTTTATCGAAGCGGACTTCTTTGAAAGGATCTTTGCCCGCTTCCTGCAAATCGCGCAGTTTGTCGCGGCGAACCTTGATAAGCTCGCTTAAATCTTCCTGTTGTTCGTTGTTTCGGACGTCGTTTTCTGCCATTTTGACCTCTTATGCGTTAATGCTTAAAATTTTGAATCTTGCTTCGCCGCCGGGGGTGGTAACGACGACTTCCTGTCCCTTTTTCTTGCCGATGAGCGCGCTGCCGAGAGGAGATTCGTTGCTGATAAGATTTTCTTCGATTTTCGCTTCCGAAACGCCGACGATTTTATATTCGAGCTTGTCCCCGAATTCCAGATCCTGAAGTTTTACGATGCAACCGACGCTGACGGTTTTGGTATCGATCGTGCTTTCGTCGATAATCGTGCAGTTGCTGAGCATTTCGTTGATTTCACGAATGCGCTTTTCAAGGAAACCCTGCTCTTCTTTGGCGGCGTCGTATTCCGCATTTTCGCTGAGATCGCCGAACTCACGGGCGATTTTGATTTTTTCCGCCATTTCTTTGCGACCTGTCGAACTGAGTTCGTCATATTCGCGTTTTAATTTGTCGTAGCCTTCCTTGGTTAAAAAAACTTCTTTTTCCATTTTTCTTCTCCATAAAAAATCAAAGGCATATAAAATATGCCAATGTCTATTGCCCTATTATACTTGCGACTTTTCGTTTTGTCAATGGTTTTGACCGCCTTACGGGCGCGCTATCGCGCCAAAATGCGCGAAAAAAGACGAAAAACGGCAAAAAATGAAAATTTTCGGGACATCGTTATCAATAAACTGACCGTCAGTACAAAATTGTACTTTAATACAAAAATCTCTTTACAACCGTATTATTTTAGTGATATAATCAAAATATATTAAAAGGAGATTTTATGGCACCATTGGAAACGTCACGCCGTCTGCGCAAAAAAAACAACACTCATAAAGCGTTGTTGCACGCGGCGAAAAAACTGTTTGAAGAAAAAGGTCTCGGGAACGTTACCATCGACGAAATATCAGAGGCGGCGGACGTATCGCGCAGCACTTTCTTCACTCACTTCAATTCGCTGGACGACCTTATGGAACAAATCGCGGCGGAAGAAATCAACGACCTTGTTTCGGTCTTTGAAGAATCCGAGCAGGAAGTTTCCATATCGGCGCTCATCGACAAACTCGTCGACGACACGATTCCTTACCCTTACCTTACGGGCAATCTTTTAATGCGCGGTATCCTGTGCAAAGGCGAAAGCAGTTTCTCGAAAATTTACGATATTGCGACGGAGCGCATAAAAACGCACGCGGCATACGCGAAACTTCTGGAAACTTTCACCCCCGAGGAACTTTCGGCATATATCCTCGGCGCATATTTCGGAATTGTTTTTCAACGCTTCATCAAAAACAAACCCTTTGACGACGTTGAAATCAAACAGTCAATCGATAAATTTATTAACTACTTAAAACGTTAGGAGGACTTCACTATGAGCAGAAACGGTTACGCTTGCGAACAAGGCAAATGGCCGAAAGCGCAAGACATCTACAACGAGTTGCACGAACTCACGAGCAAACCCATCTATTGCGTATCGGACGCAGCGTATAAGGACATCGTCGAAAACTACTTCGACAAACAATGCGCGAAATCCAAAGCAATCACCACCGAGGCAAAACAATATATCCCCGGCGGCGTTCAGCACAACCTTGCTTTCAACAAACCCTTCCCCATGTGCATGGTAAAAGCCGAAGGCGCATACCTTTACGACGCGGACGGCAACAAATACTTCGACTTCCTGCAAGCGGGCGGCCCGACAATCCTCGGCAGCAACTTCCCCGAAGTTCAGGAACAGGCGATCGAACTTATCAAATCCTGCGGTCCCGTTACCGGTCTTTTCCACGAAGCGGAACTTCTGCTTGCAAAAGAGATCAATAAACATATGCCTGCGTGCGAAATGTTCCGTATGCTCGGCTCGGGCACAGAATCCGTCATGGCGGCAATCCGCGTATCCCGTTGCGCAACCAAAAACAAACGCGTCATCAAAGTCGGAGGCGCATATCACGGCTGGTCCGACCAGATGGTCTATGGTCTGAAAATCCCCGGAAGCCGCAACCTTCTTGAAAGCCACGGCATTCCCAAAGGCTGCTTCGGCTCCACCGACGAAGTCCGCCCCAACGACCTGAAAATGCTGGAAGGTATGCTCAGACGCAATAAACTTCGCGGCGGCACGGCTTGCGTCATCGTTGAACCCGTGGGCCCCGAAAGCGGCACTCGTCCCATTGACTTCGATTACAACCAGAAAGCCCTTGAACTTGCCCACAAATACGGCGCGCTCTTCATCTTTGACGAAGTCGTTACCGGTTTCCGTATGGGTCTTGGCGGAGCGCAAGGTTTCTTCAACGTCAAACCCGACCTTACCATCTTCGGCAAAATCATCGCCGGCGGTTATCCCGCAGCGGGCGGCGTAGGCGGCAAACGCGAATACATCTCCCTTATGGCGGCGGGCGTCGCGGGCCTTGGCAAAAAAGCGTACGTCGGCGGCACTCTTGCGGCGAACCCCTTGTCCGCATACGCAGGATATTGCTGCATCAAAGCCATCGAAAAATACAACGCTTGCGAAAAAGCGGGTATTGCGGGCGACAGACTTGCGGCAGGCCTTAAAGCCCTTGTCAAAAAACACAATCTTCCTTACGTCGTTTACAACCAGGGCAGCATCGTTCACCTTGAATGCACCGGCGCAATGAGCTTCGATTACAGCAGTTTCAGCTTCCTTAAATCCGCTTTGGGACTTCTCAAAAACAAGCCCGAAATGGAAGCCCGCGCAGAAGCCATGAAAGATATGGGCGCAGCGTACATGGCAAACGGTATCGTTACCCTTGCAGGAAGCCGTCTTTACACCTCCATGGCGGACACCGACGAAGTCATCGACGCCGCGCTTGAACGCTTTGACAAAGTTTTCTCTCTCGTAAAAGCACAAGGCACGCCCGAACTTCAACGCAGTTTCGAAAAACCCAAAAAGAAATAATCGTTAAAACTTGCGGGCGGTTTTTTCCGCCCGCTGTTTTTAATAAGGAGTCGTTATGAACGAAAAACTCAAAAACACAATGGTTGAGTACGCGCATAAGGTTTACGACGAAAATCTTTTTGGCGCGCACACCAACAACATCAGCGCAAGAGTGGACTCGGAAAGTATGCTTATCACCAAATCGGGGGTTAACTTCAAAGATTTGACCGTTGAAGATATCATTGAGGTAAAATTCAATGAAACCGACAAATGCCCTTCCGACACTCTGAAAGACGCGCTTTTGCACGTTAAACTGTACGGCGCGCGTCAGGACGTCGGCGCGATTATGATTACTTCGCCCGTGTTCGCACTGACCGTCGCAAATAAAAAAGTCACCATTCCGCCCGTTCTGGACGATATGGCGCAAATCGTCGGCCCTACCGCAAGAACCGCAAAAACCAACGACATCTTTGGCATTTCCAAGGCGCTTAAAGGCCGCGGAGCATGCCTGCTTTCGGACATCGGTATTCTTTCGACAGGCACGACGCTCAACGAAGCGTTCACCGCTTGTCTTGTCCTTGACAAAGCCGCCCATACCCTTATCATGGCCCAAGCCGTCGGCGGCTGCAAACCCGTCGGCAAAATCGGCGCGGTGCTGGAACACGTCGTGTATCGCAAAAAATACAGCAAGACGAATCAGGAAGCGCTTTTGAAAGCCGAGCGCGAATAGGAGGTTTATTATGGCATTTACCGAAAAAGAATTAAGACAAATGGTCAAAGACGCAGGCGTCAGAATGCTGGAAGAAAACCTCGTGCAAGGCACCTGGGGCAACATCTCGATCCGCCTTGACGAAAAGCACGCGCTTGTCACCCCGTCGGGACTCGATTACGTCGTTATGACGCCCGACGACCTTCCCGTCGTCGATATCGAAACGCTTGAATGGACGGGCCCCCGGAAACCCACAAGCGAAAGGAAAATCCACGCCGCTATTCTTCGCGCGCGTCCCGAAATCAACGTCGTTCTGCACAGCCACCCCACCTGGGGCGCAACCTTTGCAAGCACGCACCTTTCATTGCCCGCTTTCAACGATAAAATGAAAAAGTATCTTCTGGGCGACGTCCGTTGTGCAAAGTACGGCCTTGCAGGAACCAAAAAACTTACGAAAAATACCGTCGCCGCAATGGAAGGCAGAAACGCCTGCTTCCTTGCAAACCACGGCGTGTTCGTGTGCGGGAAAACCTTGGAAGACGCTTTCGAAGCGTGCCGCGCTCTGGAAGAAGGCTGCAAAACCTATATCGAGCAAAAGACCGTCGAAAAGGCAAAAGCCGACAAATACACGACCGAACTTTCGCTGGAACTTTTCAAAAAGACTTATAAGAAATAATTCGACACAGCAGAAAGCCGCGGAATTTCCGCGGCTTTTTCGTTGCCTTTTTGTCGGTTATTTGTCGGCTTATTGTCCCTTGCCGATTTCCTTAAACCTTTTTTCAAGCGCGGCAAGTTCCTCCTTTGACCTTGTCGCTTTCAGGTAATCGACGTACTTTCTGGTGTCGGAAATTACCGTGGCGTTGGATAATTTGTCCGCTTCTTTTATTGTATAATTCTTCCCGATATTTTTCATCGCGTGACAATATACAAGCAGTTTTTTGACTTTTTCAATCGAAATATCGTTGTCAACTGCCATTTTTGCAAGTTCGCGCTCCGAATACTTGCTGAAAACCTTTTCTTTTGCGACTTCGTTTTCGTAAAATTCAAGGTGGCGTTCGCTGAAAACATCGTAAAGCGTTGCGGCGTTTGACGCGCCGCGGTTTTCAAAACCCGCGATGAAAAACACCGCCGCCGTCATCATAAACAATAAGCATTTTTTCATATCTCTGATAGCGTGTCGGAAAATTAAAAGAATATACTAATTAAAATAAAATTGCTTTTTTCAAAGAATAATGATAACATTAGCGTATGGACGAACAAAACGTAAAAAACGAAAAGAAAAAAGAACTTCTGAATATTTATTGGTTTTTGCTTATGGTGATGGCGGCGATAAGTCTTGTCAACCTGCTGGCGATTTCCACGGACAGCATGAAAGCCGCCGCAATCGTGAACGTCGTCCTACTTTTTGCAATCCCCCTGACCTTCGTCTTGGGATATATCGATTTCAGAAATTTCGCGCCGATGAGCGTCAAAAAAGAAATTGCGTACGACGCGACGGCGGTCATCGCGCTTTTTATCTCGCTCATTCACTTCAACGTCCGGAACTACACTTTCATGCAGGACTACACCGACGAAAACACTTATATCATATGGGTGTCGATGTTTGCGGCGTTGTACCTTGCAATCGCTTTCATTTGCCTGCTTCTGACGTTTCTGAACTTCCACAGCAGAAAAAAACAAACGAAATATTACTACGCGACGGCGATTGCGTCGATTGTCTGCTGTGTGTTCCTTACCGCGTTCAACTACAATACGACGGTTACGATATTCTGGGCGCCGCTGAAACTTATGGGGATTCAGGACGGCTTCGTCGTTGACCTGGGGATAACCGTCCTTGCCCTTCGCGTTATCGTGGAATACGGCATTTTCATTTTCCACGCCGTGCGCGAAAAGCAAAAAGGAGGGCTCCCCGAGGGTGAAGAAACCGAATACAAAAAATGCGTGTTTATTCCGTCGGTTATCGCCGTCGTCTTTATGCTTGTCAATGTGATTGTCCTTCCGATAATCAGCGGTATGCAAAACTTTTATCCCGATAAAAAGCAAGGGCTTTTCATCGCGTACGAAATTGTCGAAAGCCTTTCCGTCGCCGCCCTGCTTGCGTCGGGCATCGCAATCTGCTGCTTCAAAAAAAAGAGCGAAAAGTACGGCGAAATTTATTTAAGGCAAGGGCTTGCAAGCATAATCTTTGCGCTTGTTTACGCGATTATGGACTTTATCCCCGTGGGCACGCTTATCGGCGGAAACATTATAAAGGCGCAAATCGCGTCCGACGTTTTCCATTCGTCGATAAAAATCGGCGGGCTTGCCATTTACACCTTATACGTCGCACTGCGTAAGCCCCTGAACGAAACCCTGAAAAAACTTGACGAAGAATACGCCGAAAAACATTCTGCCGAAAATTACAGCATTTAATTTTTGCGGACGGGCGGCCGTCCGTTTTTTCACGGCAATAATACACCCCTTGAAAAAGGCGCAAAAAAGGGCACGCTGTTCAGCGTGCCCTTTGCATTGTTGAAGATTATTGTTTCTTCTGGTCGTCAAGATACGTGCCCTGCGCGTAATATGCAACCGTGAAGAGCTGTGCCGAAAGTTCGTTGCCGAATTCGGGCGCGCCTTCGATGGACAAATATCCTTTTTGCATATAAGGAATCATCTCGACCTTGCTCATGAGAATTTCAAGAGCGTGTTTGGGAGAGTCGAAGCGCATGCATACGAAAGGTTTGCAACGTTGGCATTCGCCGCGTCCCGAAACGGTCTGACCGTCCTTAACGCGGAGCCAGCCTTGGAGTTTTTCGTGACCGGTAACCGCAAATGCGTACACACGGTCGGGGCTGCCTTCCGTAAAGTGCTTGACGTCGGGATGTTCAACCCTGTTAAGTTGGCTGACGCCGACGGTAAGAAGGTTGATGTAAAGCAAGACCAAAAGTTCCTGATCTTCGGGTTTTTCGGGAACGTCGGTGGCTTGCAGAAGTCCCGCCATTCTGAGAAGCGTCATAAGGATGTTCACGAAAGTGGGAAGGTGTGCGAGCGCGCCCTTGATTTTGGGAAGCGGCATACCTTTTCCGGTGAAGAACAGAATGAACTTCTCGGGGGTTGAAAATTCCAGTTCGATATCAGGATGGGGATGGGTTTCACCGGTGTGAGTTTCCCACTTGCCGTCCTTGACAACGAAGTGCGTTGAAAGTTTTCCGGTCTTCTTGAATTCCGGCGACAAAACGCTGATCTGGAAAACGAAGTTTTTGCCCTTGAATTTCTTTACGAATTTCGGATCGTTTTCCGCAACGGTTTTTGCCAATGGAATCGCGGCGAAGAAGAAAATTCTCAATGCATACTTATCGCCTTGAGTCATTGCCATAATACTATACCTCGTCTACCCAGTTTGCGCCCTGCGGAGCAAGTTTGACGGCTGCGCCGACTTTTGCGGATTCCGCTTTGACGGCAGAGCCTTTGACGCCTTCTTTTTCGAAGTCCTGATTGATGACTTCAAGAGCGTTTTTCACGATGCCTTCCGCATCGATTTCGTGCATAGCCATAAGGTCTTCGTGGAGACCGATTTTGCTGAACTTGTCTTGGAGGCCGAGTTTTCTGAACGCGCAAGCCTTACCTGCTTCGATGACGACTTCCGCAACCGCGCTGCCGAGACCGCCGATAACGGTGTGGTCTTCCGCGGTGATGATACGACGAGTGTCGTTGACCGCAGCAAGGATTGCTTCCTTATCGATAGGTTTAATGGTGTGCATGTTCAGCACGCGAGCGTTGATGTCGTGGTCGTATTTAAGGATCTTCGCAGCCTGAACAGCCTGATATACGCAGCTGCCGCACGCGATAATGGTGATGTCGTTACCTTCGTTAAGGAGAACGGCTTTGCCGACTTCGAAGTCGTAGTTGTCGTCCGCGTAAACGTTGGTGTCGAAACCACGGTTAATGCGAATGTAGAAAGGACCTTCGGTGTTTGCAGCCGCTTCGACCGCTTTGCCCGTTTCGATACCATCGGCGGGGCAGATAAGCGTCATGTTGACAAGCGAACGGATAACCGCGAAGTCTTCGATTGCGTGGTGGGTGGAGCCCGCCTGTCCGAACGACGTACCGCCGTGCGTGCCGATGATTTTCACGTTGACGTTCTGATAGCAGATGTCGGTGTGAATCTGGTCAAGCGCGCGGAGCGACGCGAAGACGGAGAAGGAAGACGCGAAAGGAATGAATCCGCATTTCGCAAGACCTGCCGCCATGCCGTACATGTTCTGTTCCGCAATACCGACGTTAATGGTTCTTTCGGGGAATTTTGCCGCGAAGTCGCCGATTTTCGTCGAGCCTTTAAGGTCGGCGGTAAGAGCGACGATTTTGGGGTTTTGTTCGCCGAGTTTAACAAGAGTTTTGCCGTAAATTTCGGCAGTTGCCATTGATGTGCTTTCAAGCGCAGTATATACTAATCCGCCAGCCATAATTAAATGCCCTCCTTTTCAGCCACAGCGATTCTGGATTTCTTGTATTCGTCCAGATCGTGCAAGCAGGTTTCATACATTTCGTCGTTGATGGCGCCGTAGTGCCATTTGAAGTTACCGGACGTAAGTTTCATACCTACACCCTTGATAGAGTCGGAGATGATGCAAACGGGTTTGCCGTTCGGTGCTTTCTTTGCGTATTCGATAGCGTCGCAAATTTCGTCGAAACGATGTCCGTTGATGACTTTGGTGTCGAAACCGAAAGCGGTCATTTTGTCCGCAAGGGGTTCAAGCGCCATAACGTCTTCGGTGTTGCCGTCGATACTGAAATGGTTGCGGTCAATGATAACGACGCAGTTCGTGAGTTTGAAGTGCGAGATTGCCATGAACGCTTCCCAGCAGGAACCTTCGTCAAGTTCGCCGTCGCCGGTCATAACGTACGTAGTGTAGTTTTGTTTGTTAAGACGTGCCGCATAAGCCATGCCGAGAGCAAGCGAGGGACCGTGTCCCAACGAACCGGTGGATGAGTCAAGACCTTTGACCTTGTTGCTGTCAAGGTGCATTCCGAGACGGCTGCCGGTAAGGTTGAAAGTTTTGAGTTCTTCTTTGTCGACAAGACCGAGGTCGGCGAACATACCCGCAAGGAAAATACCGATGTGTCCTTTGGACACGACGCATCTGTCGCGGTCGGGATCGTCGGGGTTCTTCGGGTCGAAATTCATATACTTGTAATAAAGAGCAGTGAGGACGTCGGCTGCGCTCATGCTGCCGCCGATATGCCCGCTGGAACAATGCGTGGTGTAAAGACAAAGTTTGCGCAGTTCGTCAGCCTTTTCTTCAAGTCTTATCCACTCTTGTTTAGTTAAAGCCATAATTGATTCCTCCTAAAATTATTTAATGAGTTGTGCCTGGGGATAGCGTTCACGAACTACTTTGTACGCTTCGTCCGCAACTTCCCAAGTGTATTGGATGTCCTCATTGCTGAGTGCATAGTTGATGAAGTGGTTGTGGTGGCTGGTGAAGAATACGCCGCGTTTTACGCACTCGCATACCCAGTCCTGATGGATAACGCGCGAAGGAAGATCGTTCGCAAGGCGCAGATAGAACATACCCGGTTCGCCTGTGACGCGGAGGTCGAATCCGTTGTCTTTTGCGATTTCTTTAAGGCCGTCGGTAAGTTTCTTGCCTTTCTTTGCGTTTTCTTCGGTAGCGTTCAACGCTTTTGCCTTGCGAAGAGTTGCGATACCCGCCGCAAACGGTACTGCCGAAAGCCAGTAGCTGCCGGTGTACGCGATGTCGGACGTCGCGTTGAGAAGTTTCTTATTGCCGCAGAGGCACGATACGTTGTATCCGTTTGCGATTGCCTTGCAAAAGCATGACAAGTCGGATTTAATGCCGTAATGGTAATCGGAACCGTTGATGTCGATACGGAAGCCCGCGCGTACGTCGTCGATAATAAGAACTACGCCGTATTTGTCGCAGATTTCGCGAATCTTCTGCCAGTATCCGGGGGCGGGCAGTTCGTTATCCGCAAAGTTACCGTGTTGATAAGGTTGCGAAATGAAGCCTGCGATTTGTCCTTCGTACTGTTGGCAGAGAGCCTCGAATTGTTCGGGATGGTTCCACTCGATATAAAGGTTGTTGCAAACGTCTTCTTCGATGATGCCCGAATAGCCGAGTTTTTGCGTCCAGGGAGATACGCCGTGGTACCAGCCTTTCGTCAAAACCATTTTCTTGCGTCCGGTATAAGCACGCGCGATCATCATCGCAAACTGCGTGACGTCGTTGCCGTTCTTTGCGAAGAATGCCCAGTCGGCCATATTGATGGTCTTGCAAACTTCTTCCGCAAATTCGACGGTGATATCGCTGATAAGCGTGGTGCAGTCGCCCTTCTTTCTCTGAGCGGCGGCGGCAGCGTCGACGTCGGGATCGTTATAGCCCAGATAGTTGGGGCCGTAACCGCACATATAGTCGATGATTCTGTTGCCGTCGATATCGTATATGTACGCGCCTTGCGCGTGATCCATATATAAAGGATACGACGATACGGGAACCATACAGCCCTCGGAAGGTCCGAGATGTCCGTAAATGCCCGCGGGGATACAATTCAGAGCCCTTTTGAAAGTGGCCTGGCTTTTGGTAACGTCAATTATCTTTTTGGGTTCGTAAACGAGATTCATAATTTCCTCCTATCCGAGATATGCGCTGACGAGGTTGAGCATCTTTGCCATTTGTTCCAGCATATCGAGACGTCCTCTTACCTGGAAGTCGCCGCTGCCCATACCGCCGAAACTCGACGCGTCGCCGTTCAGCAAGTCGTGCGCGAATTCCATATTCGCAAAGAACATTTGTGCCGACCAGTCGTCGATTGCGCCCTTCGCTCCGTAAAGTTTGTGATCTTTGACGGTGATGTTGAGTTGCGGACCGCCGGGGATACCCGCAGCAATCTTGCCGTCGCACATACGCTTTGCACAAAGTTTGCCGACCTTATCGCTGTTTGCGACTTCGCAGAGTGCGAACAACGCGGTGTACAGCGTGAGAGTCGTGTTGATTTTGAAATATTCGGGATCTTTCAGAAGTTCCGCCTTCTTGTCCGCCGCCGGTTGCAGATAATACGAGAGCCTGTCGGCGAGTTTCGTGAATTGATTGAGAAGGAATCCTGCTTTGAATACGTTGTAGAAAATAGGTATGACCGTTTTGGGTTTACCGTTAGCATCCTTGGGCGGATCGATAAGGTTGTTGAAATGCTCCGCCGAAGTGAAGAAGAGTTGCAGTCCGGCGTGTTTTTTGCCGCGATTGAAAGTGCACTTGCCGTGATCGAAATCTATGGTTGCGCTTCCTACGTCGGGCACGTTGAACTGTACGGAAAGTTTGGTATCCTTGATGATGTCGGCGGACTCTTTGTCCATTGCACATAAATCTTCAAGGTTCCTTAAGACAGCAAACAGATTTATTTTTGCCTTGGTGATGTTGTCCATAGGATATCCCCCTTTTTATAGAATTTAGTAATTTAATCTTATCATAAAACCGCGCCATTTTTCAATCCTTAATCGGATAAAAATATTATTTTTTACACTCGTCTTGTTTTGTATGGAAAAGAACGTGTGTTTTTAAGGCGATTTTTGACAAAACGGCGCGTTTGTATTTTCTTTTTTAATAAAATCGTATGCGCGTTTTCCCCTCTTTTGTCTTTTTCTTTTGCCGGGCGGCGGAAAATTGTTGCATAGTGCGGCGATTTTTATTATAATTATCGTAATAAATCTTGGAGGAATTTTATGTCATTATTAAGCACTGCTTTTTTTGTCGATGACTATATCAAATATTTATTATGCAACCGCTTCCCCGGAAAAGGGCTTACGGAAGTGAAAGATATCGTCTATGACGAGGAACATCCCGACACGGGAAAACTCGATATTATTTACGACGAAAAGCAACGCGGAAAACTTACGGAAGGAAAGTTCCCCGTGTTCTTTAATATCCACGGCGGCGGCTGGATCGAGGGCGACAAAAAAATGCGCCGCGGCTATTGCCAGCATATGGCGCGCACGGGCGCTTTCACCGTCAATATCAGTTACGGTCTCGGTCCGAAATACCGCTTCCCCGACTACATGAAACAGGTCTACAAGGCTCTGCAATGGGTTGTCGCCAACGCCGACAAATACGGCCTTGACCTTGACAACTTCGTCATCTCCGGCGACAGCGCGGGCGGACACCTTTCCATGGTGACGATAAACTGCCAGAATCACCCCGAATATCGCGAACATCTGGGACTTCCCGACGTCGATATAAAAATCAAGGGTGCGATTCTCAACTGCCCCGCAATCGACTTCGAAGGCAAAATCATCAACCTGCCCGTTATCCGCACGATGACTTATCACTGCACCGGCATCAAACACTACAAAAAACTCAAATCGGAGTACGAATATTACAACGAATTGCAGGTTTTTTTGGGCGTCGAGAAACCCTTCCCCCGTCTGTTCCTTAACAACGGCATCCAGGACGTCTTCACGAACGGCGGCAGCAAGAAACTGAGAAAAGCGTTGGAAGCAAAAGATATTCCTTACGAATACTTCTGCGCGTGGGAACCGCTCAACTCTTTCCACGACTACAACCTGAAAACGTGGATGCCCTCGGCGCGCATCGTCCTTAAAAAGGAAAAGGACTTCCTGTGGCGCGTATATCAGGATAAATAACGAAAATCCGCTTTGCGGCAAAAAACAAACCACCGATTTTTTTTCGGTGGTTTTCTTTTGTGCTTTTCGTGTTTTCGCGAATTTTATTAAATGCGGGATTCGATATATTTTACGACGTCGCCGATGGTATGAAGGTCTTTCACGTCTTCTTCTTCGATGGTGATGCCCCATTCGTTTTCGGCGTCCATCAGAAATTCCACGATGTCCAAACTGTCCGCGCCGATGTCTTTGATAATATCGGAATCTTCGGTGATTTTGCTTTTGTCGATGCCGAGTTGTTTTTCAAGCATGTCTTTAATTTTATCAAGTACCATTTCAAAGTCCTCCGTTTCGGAATATGTTTTATTTTACTAAATCTTTTTCGATAAGTCAATCGAGATCGACGAAAATAACGGGCTGGTCTTCCGCAACGACCGTGCCGACGTATCCCGCGAAAATGTTGAGCGGCGTTGCGACGACGCGCTTGCCCTCGTAAAACAAATCGCCCGACACGTCGTTTGACCTGACGCCCGAAAGCCCCTCGCTCGTGAGTTTGAGATAGGCTTCCTTTCTCGTCCATACCGCAAGAAAAGTTTCAAGGTCTTTGACTTCTTTCGCCTCGCCTTTCGTGAAAACGTTTTCGACGACTTTCTGATAAGCGCGGGGACGGAACTCCTCGATGTCGATTCCGACTTCCGTCTGCGCCATTGCGATGACAACAAGCGCGCCGCTGTGTGAGATCGAAAACCTTACGTCGGGATAATCCTTGAAATAAGGTTTGTCGTTGTGGTTTTTAAGCTCGGTAAGTTCGCCTTCGAGCTTGGTTTTTTTCATGGTTTCAAGATATTTCGTCAGGCATTCTTCCAGAAGTTCACGCCTGTCGTACTCACCGTATTTTGCAAAAATAATCATTTCTTTCTCCTTATATCAAAAATGCGGTATACTGCAAAAAGTGCAGTTTACCGCATAATTTTGGTTGTTTAACCTTGTTTTTGTTTTTCTTTCTTCTTGCGACGAACATGGTCGGGACGATAAATAATGCTCATTTTATCAACCGTTTTTATGAATATCGACGGCAGGAAGAAATTGTGCTTTTGCTTTAGGATTCTGTCGGCGGTTTTCATAATGCCCGCCCCGTCTTCACGGGTGAGCGGCGCGGAAAGATGCGACGGCCAGAACACGTCGTATCCGTCGATTTTCAAAAGTTTTTCCTGCGTTTCGCGGTATTCCTCGATTGACGTCGCGTGCGCCAGAAACATCAGCATAAGCGGGTTGAACGTGTCGCCCGAAAACATTATGCGGTCGCTCCTCGACAAGAAACACAAGCAGCCTTCCGTGTGTCCCGGCGTCTCAAAAACTTCAATCTTTTTGTCGCCAAGGTCAAACGTGAACCCTTCGCAAATCGGGATAAGTTCCGGCTCCTTTTCGACCTTTTTCATGACCGCGTCCTTAAACTTTATGCACTTGAAAAACATAAGATAGCGCATAATGATTATGTAAAACTTGCGGTACAAAAGGGTTGCTTCCTTTACAATGTCTTTGTCGCGACTGCTGACGTATATTTTGTCGAACTGCTCGCGGCCGCCGGCATGGTCGACGTGTCCGTGCGACAACACCATATCGTAAGGTTTCCCTTCGACAAGCCTTTCGATGACCGCCTTATAGTCGCCTACGCCCGTGCCGCAATCTATGCAAAGCGCGCGCTCGCTGCCCACGATCACGAACATTGTCGAAAGGTTGTATTCGTTGATTTTATAGATTTTCGGCGCGACTTCCTGCACGTCGTAATCTTTCAGTTGGGTTTTTAACGTTTTGTCGACGCTCATAATTTCACCTCTCGATATATTATATCAGTCTTTTTCTTAAAATACAAGGCTTAACGAATATCTTTTATTTATTCTTCGCCCGGCTGTTTCGGACGGTATTTGCCTTTTTCGTTGAGATAATAGACTTTGTTCCCGCCGTCCACGGTATGTTCGCCGAGTTCGTTTGTCCCTTCGCCTTCGCCGATAATCGTAAGGCGGGTATTGTCAAATTTCTCCGCTAACCACCCTTGGACTGCGTACTCCTCTCCGTCTTTTGCGGCTGTCGTAAGGTCGATTTCCGAAAACAACATTACGTATCCCCCGTCCGCCGGCAAATTCGTTATATCGGGAACGATAATCATCTTTTCCGCCGTACCGGGAAGCGTGATTCTGCCGTTTGCGATTTTCTTGTCCGTCCTTTGTCCGTCAACGAAAACGATGTAGTCGCTTTCGTTTTCAATTATCATTTTGTACGTTTTGAGTCCTACGCGTTCGATTGCGTCGCCGATTACGACGATTTCTTCCGACACTCCGTCTGAAAACCCTTCGGCTGTCGCGACGATTTTCACTTTGTTTTCACCCTGTTGAAGATACGTGGAAATATCCGCCGTTGTATCGGTAACCGTCAGCACCTTTTCGCCGCCGACGTAAACGTCATACGCCGTTGCGCCGAGTACTTTTGTCCAGCTTATAACGCTTCCGCTTGCCGTGGGTACGGGTGACGAGAGCGCGCCCGTCTTAACAAAAGTCGCCGTTCCTTCCACCGATTCATAATACCAGCCATTTGCGTTTGCGACAACCGCAATCGTGTAGGTTTTTACTTCCGCAACGTACAGCGAAACGTCAAAACTTTCTGCTGTTACGTTTGTGGAAATTATCCTGCCGTCGATTTTTATCGTGTAATCGACCGCGTTTTCGACCTTTGTCCAACTGACGATTGTCCCGTTTACGGCAACCGTCGGCGCCTCGAGCGTCAGGTAATTGCGGTAATATATCGTCGTTACGTCGGAATAATCGTAATTCCCGTTCGAAAGTGCCTGCACTTTCACCGCGTATTCGCCCGCTCCGTGCTTTGCGACAAGTTCCGAAAGGTCAAAACTCGTTCCCGAAAATCTGTCGACCTTTTCAATTTCGGTTTCCATAAAAGTTACGACGACCGAGTATTCGTTTGCGCCTTCCGACTTTGCCCAGGACACCGTTTTGTTTTCAACCAAAAGCCGCGGACTTTCAATGGTTTTACGACATTCGTACGTTGTGGTCGCCCACTCGCCCGCGTCATATCCTTTTCCGCCCGTCGCGCGCACTTTTATCGTATAATCCGCAGGAACGGACACTTTATCTGTCAAATCATACTTGTTATCGGTTGTTTTTAATATTTCGCCGTTCACGTCGATTTCATATCCGCTTGCGTACGAAACGCTGTCGAATGATAAAATCACCTTCCCGTCGACGCTTGTTATCCCGACGTTTTCCGGGGTGCCGAGTTGCATCACGTTGTCGTAAGAAAGCGTTGAAAACTTGCTGTCGAAAGTCAAACGATTGTCGCCGTTTGCGCGCACTTTTATTTCGTAATTTATCGGCGAAGTCAGTACGTCGTTAAGTTCGATCTCTGTTTTGGTCGCGGATTTTAAGACGGACACGCCGTTTATCACGACGTCATACGACGCCGCTCCGTCAACCGCGGAAAACGACAGTTTCTTGTCGGCGGACATCGTAAGTTTTTCGGGCGCGGAAAGCGCGCGACCGATAACGAGCGTGGTTTCGTAAAAGTCGGACGTGCGCGTTTCGTCGGCGCAAATCGTCCTTATCTTTACCGAAAATTCGCTGCCGCTTTCGACGTTAATCGGCACCGTCGTTACGTCCTTTTCGACAACGTTCACCGTTCCGTTTACAACGACTTCGTACCCGTTATTGCCGGGGACGTTTTCAAAGGTCAGATAATAATTCCCGTCACGCACGATGACGGAAAGATTTTTCGGCGGCATCGTTTTGCCGTCGTTTGCAAAAGCAACGTCGCTTGCACCAACCGGCGCAAAGACGGCGACAAGCAGCATAAACACCACCGCCGCGATTACTTTTTTCATTTTTTATTCCTCCTCATTATATATAATTTCGACCGAACTCGGCTTATAGCCGTCAAGCATGGCCGTGATCTTGATTTTTGCCGCGGTTGTGCCATTTTCCAGCACGTCGGATAATGCAAGCGACTTGTTTTCGTCAAGCTTGTCCGCGACGTTGACGCCGTTGATTTCGACAAGGAATTTCACGTCCTTTTCGTGGGAAACGGTCAGAACGCCGTTTTCGATTTTTGCAACGGGCGCGGAAAGCGTGCCTTTGAAGGTATATTCCGCCGCGAAGGACATTTCGCTTTCGGGGCGGTCGCCCGTCGCGCGGACGGAAAAAGCATATGTGCCGTTTTCTGTGAAAAGCGTATCGACGCGGATAAGTATGCTTCCGCCCGAAGCCTTCTTGTCTAGTGGCGTTTCAACCTTTTGCCCGTTCATAAAGATTTCGTAACCGCTTGCCGCAAGCACCTGTTGGAAAACAAAATAAACCTTGTCTTCTTCGATGAGCATACCGACGTTTTTCGGCGTATCGTACGGACGGACGTAATTTATATTTATTGCGCTTTCGTTCTCGCCGAAGCCGTCGCCCTTAACTTTTACAAGCACATTGTGCGCGCCGTCCGACACATTGTAATCCGCAAGGGAAAACTTCCCTCCGGAAGTAGTATTAAACAAAAATTTGCCGTCGATGAAAACTTCGCAGCTTTCGGCGTTTTCACCTTTGACAACTGAAATTCTTCTTCCGTCAAAAGATATTTCGGGCTTTGAAAGTCTTTTCAAAAACACCGCGTTTATTTTTGTGTTTTCGGATTTAATCGTAAAATTCAAGGTTTTATCGTAATATTTCGTCCCGTCAATCTCAAAATGTGCAAAAACAAAGTTTTCGTCGTCGCTTGCGGAAACCGTGATTTCTTCGCCGAACGCCGCGCTTTCGGGCGCCGCGACCACGCACGCTTTGTCTGTCTTTTCAATTGTTATCGGATACTTCTTTTTTGAAAACCTAACAACGAAAACGCGATCGTTCGTTACCGTGAACGAGTATTCGCTGTTTGATGACACAAGATTGTCTTTTTCGTAAATCCCGTTAATTTCAAAATGATTTGCCGGAGTTAAAGAAAGAGTTGCGGTTTCGCCGTACTCGTACTTTCCCGCGCCCGAAACCGTCCCGTAATTTTCGTCAAAGAAAGTAAGCACGTCGTACCGGCACTTCGTCCCGACGATTTCAATGCCGTCCACGGAAAAGCCTCCCACCGTGTAGCAATTGAAAGAATATCCTTCCTTTGAAAACGTGATTACGTCGCCGCTTTTAAGATGAGAAATGTTGAAGCATCCGCTTGAATCAAGCGAATAATCTGTTTTTATGCCGTTGACAAGAATTGAAATCTCAAAAAATTCGGCGTCCGTTATTACGATACCGCCGACAGAAAAGTCGTTATTTGTCTGTGTCTTGGAACAAGCCGAAAACACAAGTGTTGCCACCGCGATCAACGCGAGCAGCAAAATTTTCTTTCTCCCCTTCATTTTCCCCTGCTTCTGACCGTTTTTCTGTCCGTAAACTTTAATTAGTTTACCGCGGCAGCAAAAAGCCGTCAAGGTTTTTTTGGGGAAAAACGATAATTTGACATATATTTTGTCTTTTTTTACGATATTTTGCTAATATTCCAAAATTTTTCCCGACACTTGTCTAAAAATTGTTGTAAAATCAGCGCGCGTTTTTTCAGTTGGTTAGTGGCACTAACCAACTGAACCGATTAAACGCAGTTAAAAGCGGTTTATTTTGAAACACGACAAAAAACAACCCTTCGGGCGAACCGAAGGGTTATCCTTTTTCAACAATTATCTTATGTCTTCAAGCAAGTTTTTGCCGGGTTTGAAAGCAACGGTCTTCTTTGCGGAGATTTCGATTGCTTCGCCGGTTTTGGGGTTGACGCCCATTCTTGCGGCGGTTTCTTTTGCTTTGAACGTACCGAAGCCGACAAGGGCGACGTCGTTGTTGTCTTTCAACGCTTCCGCAATGACTTGAAGAGCGGCGTCGACGGCTTCTTTTGCTGCCGCCTGTGAGATGTTTGCTTTCGCGGCGACTGCGCCGACAAATTCGTTTTTATTCATAGTTATCCTCCGTTATTGGCTAATTGCCTGAAAACAGTATAACCGAAATTTCGCCCCCGTGTCAACAGAAACGGGAAAATTTGGTTATCGGGCGGGTTTTCGGGGCGGTTTTATGCCAACGTTCATATTATTATCTGTTGGCATACATTTAATAATACCCAAGATAAAGCGTTCCGAAACGCATAATTTCGGGAATTATCATATTTGCGAGCGAATAATATATCGTTTTTCCGTCGCGGCGCGCCGTAACGATGCCCGTGGAGCGCAGAATTTTGAGCTGATGCGACACTGTCGTCTGATTCATATCGAGCATTTCCGACAAATCCCCGACGCACATTTCGGAAATGCAGATTGCCGAAAGGATTTTTATGCGGGTACTGTCCGACAAAACCGAAAACAAATCCGAAAGTTCGGTAAGAACGGCGTTGTCGGGCAGATAATATCTGACTTTGACTTGCGTTTTATTATCGATAAGCGGCATGGCTTCCCCCTTTGTTCACACCGATTATACATTAAAAGAAAACCGCGGTTTTGGGTAAATTTATCTCATTTTGTCGCATATTGTATATTTAAGAGATTTTCAAAAGGGGGAAAATATGTTTGACGACAACTGGATTTTGTACCTGTTCATAATAATGGTGCTGTTCGGCCGCGACGGCGAAATCGCGGGGACGGAACTTATCGTACTGTTCGCTTCGACGCTTGCCGTGCTTATCGGCGAAAACGGGAACGGCTGCGGACTGTTTTCGGGGAATGCCAACAGATAATAATACGAACGTTACCAAGCATACGACAAATTCTTCGACCTGACGATTTTATAAATCGTTTGACACCGCCGTTCGTTTATTTTACAATAGATAAAAAGAGGTAACGTATGAAAGAAATTCAGGAAATCGCCGAAAGGCTGAAAGGTATCCGCGAAATGGAAGAAATTTCCACGGCGGAAATGGCGGAATGCGCGGGCATTTCGGAAAACGAATATATCGACTACGAATCGGGCAAAAAGGACTTCACCTTTACCCTGCTTTATAACTGCGCGAAAAAACTCGGCATCGACATCACGGAATTACTGCTCGGAAAATCGCCGAACCTGTCGGAATATTCCATCGTGCGCGCGGGCTACGGCATGAAACTGAAACGTCGCGAAGGATTTGAGTATTTGCACGTCGCGCAATATATGAAAAACCGCATTGCGGAGCCGTTTGTCGTTACCGCCCCGTATATCGAGGAAGAACAGGACAAGGAAATTCACCTTTCCAGCCATAAGGGACAGGAACTCGACTTTATCCTGGAAGGCAGCCTGAAATGCAACATAAACGGCAATATCGAAATTCTGCACGCAGGCGACTGCTTGTATTACGACAGCGGAAACCCGCACGGAATGATTGCGACGGGCGGCGGAAAATGCGTGTTCCTTGCAATCGTCATGGCAAAATGATCAAAAGAGATAAGGGATGAAATATGAAAGGTACGGTTGCGATAATCGGCGCGAATCAAACGGGTTTGTTTGCCGCAAAGTTGTTTTCGGAACAAGGCTTTTCTGTTTTTGTATTTGAAAAAAACAGCCGTGAAAACGCGGCGTACGAATGGACGGACGATATTTCTCCGTCCGTTTTCAAAGAGGTCGGATTACCCTTTCCCCCAAACGATATTTTTACCCGCGCAAGGAGTCTGACTTTCGTCCCGCCCGGGCACAACCCCGTCTTCGTCCCTAAGAACGAAGAAGAACCTAACATAAACGTGTCGCGGCGCGGACTTAACGAATGGCTTATTTCCCTTCTTTCGGAAGGTGTTGAATTATATTTCGACGCGTGCGTCACGCGCGCACTTACCGACGGCGACGTCGTTTACGGCGTGGAGTTCTCAAACGGCGAAACTTTTGAATGCGACCTTGTCGTCGACTGCGGCGGTGTGAACTCGTCCGTCAGACGTTCCTTACCGCAAATTTTCCAAATCCAAAACGAAGTGAACGCAAACGACAAGTTTTTTGTGAAAAGAGAATTTTTCGCGCGTCCCGAAAACTGTCCGTGCCGGGAGCATCCCAAAAAAATATATCTCAAACACAAAAACGAAAACGGCATTTCTTGGTGCTTTTTGAAAAAGGACGACGAAACCTCGGACGTCCTTGTCGGCAGAATCGGCAGTCTTTCGGACAAAACCTACGAAAACGCCATTGCCGACTTAAAAGCAGACAATCCCGTCATCGGCAACAAGGTTTCCGGCGGCGACGTAATTTTTGAAATCCCCGTGCGCCGTCCCCTTTCAAATCTTGTTGCAAACGGATACGTACTGCTCGGCGACAGCGCGTGCATGACAATCCCCATAATCGGAAGCGGAATTGGAAGCGGACTGAAAGCCGCAAAAATGCTTGCCGACGCCGTGACGAGTGCCGACAAAGAACCTTTTTCAAAGAAAAATCTTTATCGCTATCAGTTGAAATTTATGCGCGAAATCGGCGGAAAACACGCCGCGATCGAACTTGTCAAAAACAAACTGCTTTCAAGCCGCGGCAACGAAATTGACGATCTTGTGAAATCGGGCGTTATGGAGGGGTTGGCGTCGGTCGTGTCGGGCGGAAGCGCAAAGCGACTTGTCAAAAGTTTCCTTGCACTCCCGTTCAAGTATTTTTCGCTGTGGAAAACCCTTTTCGGCGTCTCAATAAAAGCGGCGTGTGTTGTATCTCACGCCACGAAAATGCCGCCGCGTTTTGACGAAAAAGAATTTGAAAAGTGGCGGAAAAAGTACGATAAACCGTTTAATAAATAAAAATCGACGCGTAAACTTGCGTTTTATGCAGTATGGAGGAGATTATGAATAAAAACATCATCGTTGTCGGCGCAAACCAGACGGGGCTTGTTTTTGCCGCGTTTGCAAGAAATGCCGGCTTTGACGTCACCGTGTACGAGGCGAAAAAACAATGCGACGTCGCGTACGACTGGACCGACGATATGGTTGAAGAAACCTTTGAAGAAGTCGGCATGCCCCTTCCCCCGAAGGAGATTTACACGAGAAAAAGAAACTGGACGTTCGTGCCGCCCGAAAAAGGCGTGAACGTCCTTATGGATTTGCCCGACGACCAACTTGATATGGCGATATATCGTCGTCCGTTCAACGCGTGGCTTTTGTCGCGCGCGGAAGACGCCGGCGTGAAGGTTTTTTACGAAACCCCGGTAAAGCGCGCCATTGTCGAAAACGACGTCGTCCTTGGAGTGGAACTTGAAAACGGCGAAGTCGTGCCGGCCGGGCTTGTCGTCGATTGCGGCGGCGTAAATTCCGCTGTCAGAAAGAGCCTGCCAGAATCTTTGAAAATCACGAGAAACGTCGACAAAAACGACACTTTCATCGTAAGGCGCACTTTCTTCAATCGCCCCGAAAACACGGCGCGCCCGAAGTACACGAACCGCGCGTACCTTAAACATATCAACGAGCGCGGCATATCATGGTGCACGCTGTCCCACGACGAAAAACAAGCAGACGTCCTTATCGGCCGCGTCGGCGAGATGTCCGATAAAACCTACGAAAACGCCCTTGCCGATATCCGCTGCGACAACGAAATCGTGGGCGATAAAATCATCACGGGCGGACAACTTCTGCAAATCCCCGTACGCCACCCCTTGTCGCGTTTCGTCGCAAACGGATACGCCCTGCTCGGCGACAGCGCGTGTATGACCATTCCTATGCTGGGAAGCGGCATGGCAAGCGGTATGAAAGCCGGTAAAATGCTTTCGGACGTCATCTCTTCCCCCGTTGGCGAAAACCCGTTTTCAGTTGAAAATCTTTATCGCTATCAGGCAAGGTTTATGAAAGAAATCGGCGGAAAGCACGCCGCCGTCGATATGATGAAAAACTGGCTTCTGAACAGCAAAAAAGGCGATGTCGACTTTCTGCTCGGTAAAGGCGTGGTTTCAAGGAAAGTCCTGATCGAAGCGAGCGCGGGGCATATGATCGTCATGTCGCCCGCGGAAATGGCGCAAGCCGCCGTAAAGGGAATCAAAAAACTTCCCCTTCTTCTGAATCTTGCCGTGCTTTTGCAAAAGATGAAGAAAGAATGTAAGACCGCGTCGAATATGCCCAAATATTACGACGAAGCCGCCTTTTCGAAATGGGAAGAAAAATACGAAAAACCTTTCAGAAAATAATTTTCGGCAAAAAGAAAACCGCCGTTCATACGGCGGTTTTTGTTTGGTTCGTTACTTGTTTTCGTCGGGCTTTTCGTCCGTTTTGTTGTCTTCGGGTTTTTCCGACGTGTCCGTTTCGGTTTGTTCGGCGGGCGCGGAGTTTTCGATTTTTTCAATCTTTTCCTTCAACTTTTCGTGAAGTTTTTTAATTTCGTCCGCAGCCGTTTTGTCGTCCGCACCGACTTCCGTTTTGTCGTCGGTTTTTTCTTCCGCCTTTGACGCTTCTGCCGCTTTCATTTTTTCCATGCTTTTTTCGTTGCTGAGTTTAATGATTTCTTCGGGCGTTTTGCCTTCAAACAGCATATCGACTTCGTTTTGGAAAATGGTTTCTTTCGCAAACAGCACCTTGACCATATTGTCCAGCAGTTCCCTGTGTTCCGAAAGAATATTCCTTGCGGTGTCGTAACACTCATCGAGGATACTCTTCATTTCGGCGTCGACTTTCGCGGCGGTTTCGGGCGACATTGCCTGTTGATTGAAATCGCGTCCCAAAAACACTTCGTGTTCGGGATTGCCGAGATATATCGTGCCGAGCGGGCTCATGCCCCATTCGGTAACCATCTTTCTTGCGATGGCGCTTGCGCGCTGAATATCGTTGCTTGCGCCCGTCGTGATGTCTTCGATGACGATTTCTTCGGCGACGCGTCCCGCAAGCATCATTGCGATTTCGTCCATCAATTTTCCGCGGGTAACGTGATTGTCGTCGTTCACGGGACGGGTGATGGTATAGCCTGCCGCCTGTCCGCGCGGTATGATGGAAACCTCGTTGACTTCGTCGCAGTTTTTAAGGAGTTTCGCAACGATTGCGTGTCCGCTTTCGTGATACGCGGTGATACGTTTGTCTCTTTCGCTGACGACGCGGCTCTTTTTCTGCGGGCCTGCGATGACCTTATTGATACCTTCGTTGATATCGCCCATCGTAATGACCTTTCTGTTGTCGCGCGCGCAAAGGATTGCCGCCTCGTTCAGAAGGTTTTCGATGTCCGCGCCGGTGAAGCCCGAAGTAAGACGGGCAAGCGTTTTGAAATCGATGTCGGGGGCAAGAGGTTTGTTCCTTGCGTGAACCTTGAATATTTCTTCCCTGCCGCGAACGTCGGGGACCTGTACGTAAATCTGACGGTCGAAACGGCCGGGGCGCAACAATGCGGGGTCGAGAATGTCCGCGCGGTTGGTTGCCGCCATAACGATAATGCCGTCGTTCTTTTCAAAGCCGTCCATCTGGACAAGCAACTGGTTGAGCGTTTGTTCGCGCTCGTCGTGACCGCCGCCCAAGCCCGTGCCGCGCTGTCTGCCGACCGCGTCGATTTCGTCGATGAAAACGATACACGGCATATTGTGTTTCGCCTGGTCGAACAAGTCGCGCACACGAGACGCGCCGACGCCGACGAACATTTCGACAAAGTCACTGCCGCTTATGCTGAAAAACGGCACGTTCGCCTCGCCTGCGACCGCTTTTGCAAACAACGTCTTACCGGTGCCCGGAGGACCTACGAGCAAAACGCCCTTGGGAATTCTCGCGCCGATATCGACGAACTTTTTGGGGTTTTTAAGGAATTCCACGATTTCTTGCAGTTCTTCCTTTTCTTCTTCCGCGCCGGCGACGTCCGAAAAACGCACCTTAACCGACTGGGTAACGCGGGCTTTGGTCTTTCCGAAGTTCATCGCCTGCTGGTTTTGTCCCTGGCTCTGACGGTAAATAATGTACATCACGATACCGAGAAGCACGACCGACAGTATGGGCAAAAGCAAGCTGTAAAGAAGCGAGCGGCGCGCGGGATTGTCGTACGAAACCTTGGGGGACGTCCAACCCGTGTTGCCCTGACAGTCTTCGATCATGTCGTAAACCTGCTGAACGTTTCTGTCGGGAATATAACAAAACGCGTCGTACTTATTCGGGAAATTCTTTTCGGCGATCTTGCTGTCGTTATATCTGACTTTCAGAACGTAGTCGCCGGTAATCTGAATATTAGCGACTTTGCCCGCCTTTATGTCTTCGACAAGCGACGTGTAGCTTATCTCGCCCGCGCCGTTGTCCGAGAGCATCGTCGCGACAAGCACGACAAGCACAAGACAAATCAGAAAAATTATTATTCCTTTTGTTCTTTTTTTCACTGTGTAATAGCCTCCGCTTCCGCAATAAAAACGTCTTATTATTTATCTTTATCACGAAGTTAGTACTATTATAACATAAACTCCCTAAAAATCAACTAAAATTAAAAACTCGGGTTTTGTTGATTTTTACGCGGAAAACAACGCTTTATATAACGCAATCGCAATTTTAACGCTCGTTTTTTGCACTTTATCCCACGATACCGCCATAAGAGTTTTCAGCGGATCGTCCGACGGTTTTTCGACCGCGCCGAGAATGCCGACGTCGCCTGCGGGATTTTCGATTCCCGTTATCGCCCTTTTGGGGTTGACTCCGCCCGAAACCACTGCGACAAAAGGCTTTTCCGCCTCCTTTGACAAGCACGCGTCCACCGCGATTACGGGGCTTTCGGGGTGCGCGCATTTTATGAGTTTCAGAAAGTCCTGCACGTTTCTTCCGTTGACGCTTTTTCCCGTCGCGCCGTATACGAAACATCTTGCGTTCAGCCTGTTTTTCAAAATATCGCCGACAATCGGACCGACGCTGTCGCCGGCGATTTTGTCGCTTCCTATGCACAAAATTACGGGTGTTCCTTGTTTCATTTTTATCTCCTTTTCATAAGTATTGACAGGGCTTACAAAAATAAGCGCGTTTTTTTATTAAATATTGTTTGATTTCTGTGACAAATTTGGTATAATATTTATAAATATCGAGAAATATCGTAAAAAAGAGGGATTATGGTATGTTGAATGCTTTATGTACAGCGAGCATGAACGTCTCGGATATCGTCATTCTGGCGGTTCTGGCGGTCGGCATCGTCGCGGGTATTATCGCAGGCTTTGCAAAATTGCTCAACGGCACTATCGGCGGCATCATCGCGTTTATCGCGGCGATATGCCTTGGCATATTCCTTGCGGGGTATCTTGCCGGTGTTTCCGCGTTTGTTGACCTTCAAGCAAAAATCAGCGACTTTTTCGTAAGTAAATTCGACGTGGCGGGCTACAAGGCAAAGGTCTCCGACGGGGAACTTTTCCTGAACGTCAGCGGCAGCGCGTGGACAAGCGTATCGACGTTGTTCGAAGGCTCGTCAAAACTCAAAATCGCACTGCTTGTGCAAACCGTTTGCGTCAAGCTTTTCAGCGGCGCACTCACGGGCAGCGTTACCCTTGCGGCGTTTGCGGCAAACCTTATCGTGAAAGCCCTTTGCGCCATTATCGTTTTCGTCGCATCGATTATCGTGCTTGAAATCCTGTTTTCGCTTCTTTCAAAACTTCTTTCAAAGATTATCGAAAAACAAAAAGGATTCCGCAGCGTCGACCGTATTATCGGGCTTGTGTTCTCGGCGGCATTCACCGTTGCGCTCGTTTTCGTCGCAATGTTCGTGATCGCGAAAGTCGGCTCGGGCGCGCAGGCGGCAATCGACAATATCGAATCGGGTACCGTTGCGAAATGGTTTTATGAAAACAACCCGTTCCTTCTTCTGTAAATAAGACAAAATTAAACAAAAAATTAAGCAAGGTTTTTTACCTTGCTTTTTTTATGTGTTTTGTTTTGAGGTTTATTTTGCGGTTTTCAGATAAATCAGCAGAACGGTAATATCCGCGGGGCTCACTCCCGAAATCCTGGACGCCTGCCCGAGCGTCGCGGGACGGATTTTTGAAAGTTTCTGCCGCGCCTCGATCCTTAATCCGCTTAAAGCGTTGTAGTCGATATCTTCGGGCAAAATCTTTTCTTCCAAACGTCGTGCGTCTCTTATCGCGGCGTCTTCCTTTTCAAGGTATCCCGCGTATTTTATCATGACTTCCGCCGAAAACAGCGCGCTTTTTGAAAACTCCGAAAACGCGTTTGTGACTTCTTTCAATACGTCAAAGGTAATGCCGGGGTGTTTCAACGCTTCTTTTACGGGCATCGTTTTTTCAACCTGCACACCCTCGTATCTTTCAAATATTCCGCCGTTTTCCTTTTTGATTTTGACGGTTTCGGAAAGTCTGACGATACGCTCGATTTCTTCCCTTCTTTCCTGCATTTTTTTGAGTCTTTCTTCCGTCGCAAGCCCAAGGGCGTATCCTTTTTCGGTAAGGCGCAGGTCGGCGTTGTCCTGACGGAGCCTCAAACGATATTCCGCGCGCGCCGTCATCATACGATACGGCTCGTTCGTGCCTTTTGTGACAAGGTCGTCGATAAGCACGCCTATGTACGCTTCGTCGCGGTTTAAGGTGAAGGGCGGTTTTTCGTCGACGTACAACGCGGCGTTTATGCCCGCCATAAGCCCTTGCGCCGCCGCTTCTTCGTATCCGCTGCTGCCGTTGATTTGCCCGGCGGAATAAAGTCCTTTTATCCTTTTTACCTGCAACGACGACGAAAGTTCCAGGGGGTTTATGCAGTCGTATTCTATCGCGTACGCGTACCTTATAAACCGCGCGTGCGTAAGCCCTTTTATCGAGTGGTACATTTCTTCCTGCACGTCTTTCGGCAAACTTGACGACATGCCCTGAATATACATTAAATCACTGTCGCGTCCTTCGGGCTCCACGAATATCTGGTGTCTGGTTTTGTCGGGGAAACGCATTACCTTGTCTTCAATCGACGGGCAATATCTCGGGCCGATTCCGTGTATCGTGCCGTTGTAAAGCGGACTTCTTTTTATGTTTTTCCTGATTATTTCGTGAGTTTTTTCGTTGGTATAGGTGAGCCAGCACGGCATCTGAGAATAAAGATTTCCGTCGTTCATGAACGAAAACGTGCCGATATCGCTTTCGCCTTCCTGCACTTCCATTTCGTCGTAGTCGATGCTGTCTTTCGCAATGCGCGCGGGCGTTCCCGTTTTGAAACGGCGGATATCTATGCCAAGACTTAACAAGTTGTCCGTAAGGTGCGTTGCGTTTTTGAACCCGACGGGGCCGCTGCTTTTTGTTTCCGCGCCGATTATCGTGCGCCCGTTTAAATATACGCCCGTCGCGATAACGACCGCCCGTCCCTCGATTTCGCCGTTTTCAAGGGTGGTTATGCCGTGCGCCACGCCGTCTTTTACAAGAATTTTTGTCGTTTCGTCGTACAACACGTCAAGGTTTTTCTGATTTTCCAAAACGCGCAACATTATGTCGTGATACAACGCCTTGTCCGCCTGTCCGCGAAGACTGAATACGGCGGGACCTTTTCCGCGGTTGAGCATTTTTATCTGCAACAACGCCTCGTCCGCAGAAAGCCCCATTTGTCCGCCAAGCGCGTCCACTTCCCGCACGAGATGACCTTTCGCCGTGCCGCCGATTGCAGGATTGCACGGCATAAGCGCGACGCCTTCCTTTTCAAGCGTCGTAAGAAGGGTGCGTTTGCCCATGCGCGCCGCGGCAAGCGCGGCTTCGATGCCGGCGTGTCCCGCGCCGATTACAATTACGTCGTAAACCTTTTTCATTATTTACCCACGCAGAATTTATCGAATATGTCGTCGATGATTTTTTCGCTGACGGTTTCTCCCGTGATTTCGCCAAGCGCGGTGTAGCCTTCCGTCAGAACGGAAATTACGCAGTCGGTCGTAACGCCCGCTTTCAGCGCGTTAAGCCCTTCTTCGACCTTTTCCCTTGCCGTCGTTACCGACGACAGTTGTCTTTCTGACGTCAGCACTTCCGATTCCGACGTCTTTTCTTCATCGAAATATTTTGCGACGATTTTCAAAAGTTCGTCGATTCCGTCGCCCGTTTTCGCACTGACGAAAATCTTGTTTTCTTCGTTTTTCGCATTATTTATAAGGTCGCTTTTGTTGTAAACTTCCACGACTTTTTTGCCTAAAAGCGCGTTTTCAAGCGCCTTGTTTTCAGGCTTTCCTTGCGTTGCGTCCAGAACGCGAAGTACCAAACGAGCGTCTTTAACTATCGAAATCGAACGGTTAATGCCTTCTTTTTCAATTTCGTCGTTGCTTTCTCTTATTCCCGCGGTGTCGCAAAGATTGATCTTTTTCCCGCTTAATTCAAAGCTGTCCGAGATAAAGTCCCTTGTCGTTCCTTTTATCGACGAAACGATTGCGCGGTCGTACCCCAAAATCGCGTTCATCAGACTTGACTTGCCGACGTTCGTGTCGCCGACGAGAGCGACGTCCATGCCTTCTTTTATCATTTTGCCGTAGGCGCGGCTGTTTTGAAGCGCGGTAAGGGTTTTTACGATTTTTTCAAGTTCTTCTTCCGCCGACGGCAGTGTTTCGTCTTCCAGTTCCTCGGGATAATCCAGTACCGCGACAAGCCCCGTCAGGACGGTTTTCAGGTCGTTCTGAACGTCTTTCACTGCCTTGGACAATTTGCCGGTCATAAGGCGATATGCGGCTTTTACGGCGTCCGCGCTGTCGGCGTTTATCATATCTATGACGCCTTCCGCGTCAGACAAATCCATTTTCCCGTTCAGAAACGCGCGACGGGTGAATTCGCCCCGCTCCGCAAGGCGCGCGCCTTTCGACACGCACGCAGAAATCACGCCTTCCGCAATCCTTGTTCCGCCGTGCACGTGAAACTCCACGACGTCTTCGCCGGTGTAACTTTTCGGCGATTTGAAATAAACCATATAACCAAGGTCGGAAAAGTCTTTCGCGTTAATTTTTCCGAAGTACATAAAGTTCGGTTTAATTTCGCCATTTATCGCTTTCGTTTCAAAAACGGCGCGGGCAATCGGCAGCGGGTTTCCGCTGAGTCTGATTACCGCTATGCCGCCCTTTCCCGCGGGCGTTGACAATGCCACGATTGTGTCCATACTTCGATTTGATTTACCTTTTTGCTTCCCGAAATATACCGGGTATTTTCCCAAAAAAAATCCTGCCATAACGGCAGAATAATGGCGTCAGTCCGAACAACCTGTCGCAATCTCCCAAAACCCTTCCCTAAAACGGCAGAATTTTGATGAGATTGTGTTTTTCTCGGCGGGTTCTCGCAAGGGCGCGTACTTTGTCGTACGTAACCGAGCGAGGTTCCGCCGAAAAAGCAGAATATCGCAAAATTATGCCGTTTTAAAAGTGTTTTTTGGTATAGCCGAAGGATTTGAATTTCGGCGGTCCGTTCTTTTTCAGGTTAAACTCCGTTGACGTTGGATCTTCAACGGGCTTTACGGGCGCGGATTCCTGACGAGAATCGTTGCGGTTGCCGCGACGGTCGCGGCTGTCGTTTCGTCTGTTTCTGTCGTTACGTCTGCCGTCGTTTCGTCTGCCGTTTCTTTCTTCGTATCCTTCGCGCACGCCGCCTTCTTTCGGGACAATGACGATATGACGATTCATATCTTCTCCCTCGGATTCGGTCGTGGCGTATTTGCTGTTTTGAAGCGCGGTGTGGATCACGCGGCGTTCAAACGGATTCATGGGTTCAAGTTCGACGTTTCTTCCCGTGCGGTACGCCTTGTATGCAAGGCGGTTTGCAAGGGATTCCAGCGTTTCGATGCGTTTTTCGCGGTAGTTTTCGGCGTTGATCGACACGCGGATAAAGTTGTGTCCGCTTTCGTTGACAAGAATGAGCGCAAGATACTGTATCGCGTCAAGCACTTCGCCGCGGTATCCGATAATGACGCCGCTGTCACTTCCCGTGATATTGACGACGATTTCTTCGTCTTTGACTTCGCAGTCGGCATAGCATCTCAGATTCATTCTTTCAAACAAGCCGTTCAGAAAGTCGATGACAATGTCCGCGGGCGTTTCCTTTCTTTGGACGGTTACGACCGCCTTGCTGAAAAGACCGCCTTCCTGCAAAACTTCTATTTCGGCGTTTTCTCTTTCGATGCCGAGTTCTTTCAAGCCTTCCTCGATGGCTTTTTCGACCGAGGACGCTTTGACTTCGATTTTTTCCATAGGGACTCCTTATTATTTGAAGGTCGATTCAAGGCGTTTTTCTTCGTTTCGCTTGTCGTTGACCTTTACGCACGCATTGTAAATAAGTTGGAAAACGGTGCTGAACAGGTTGCTTATTACCATATATACCGTGAACGCCGTGCTGTACAAAAGGGCGAACACCGCAAGCATAATGGGCATAAACCACTGCATCATTTTCATGTTTGCCTGCATTGCGTTTTGCATATCTTTGCCGCTGCCGTTAGCCGTCGGGGGCTGGGGCGGCTGGGTTTGTTTCATAAGTTTGGTGGACGCGAAAGTGATAAGTCCTGTGATTATGGGCAATAACATAAAGCCGTTCCAGCGGCTGCCGCTCTTTCCGTTTCTCTTGACCTCGTTGTACTTCGCGATAAGCGGGTTCATGACTTCTTCGTATTCGGTACGGTTGCCGTGCTCGATAGAAGCGGTGTCGATGCCGAGTTTTCCGATTCCGTTGCCGATAAACGTTTCGTAATCGGGGATAGGATTCTTCCAGCTGTCGGGCATAAACACGTTGTTTACCCACATGAACTTGATTTCTTTTTTGTATTTGTCGTCAAAAAGGCTTACGACCGTGTTTTGCGCTGCCGTCGTTGCGGTTTCTTTTGCGACAATGGTTGCCGCCTCGTCCGCTTCCGTTTTGCTCTTTCCGTCGTTTATTAAACGATTGTATTCCGCCGTATATGCCGCGGCGCGTTGTGTTTCGTAGGTCGAATAGTACGAGCTTGACAAATCCTTGTACATGTTGATGTTGTATTGCTTTACCATGCCGTTAAATCCCGAAAAAACCATGAAGAATATGACAAGCGAGATTATCGACGGAAGACAACTTCCAAGCATGCTGTACTTTTCCTTGCGGTAAAGTTCCATCTGCTTTTGCGAATACAACTCCTTATTTCCGGCGTACTGCTGCTGCAATTTTTCAAGTTGCGGCTTCATTCTTTCCATCGCGCGGTTGTTCTTCGTCATTACGACTTTCTGCCATACGTCGAAGGGCGACATCGCGAGCTTTAAGATGAGCGTGAAGCAGATTACCGCCACACCGTAGTTACCGATACCCTTGTTCAGCGCGTCGATAAGCCACATTACGCCTTCGGCAATTTTGTTCGCCGCAAGGCCCATCTCCATTATACTAACCATTTTGCGTTTCCTTTATAGTTTTCTGCCACGGGGTCGTAGCCGCCCTCGTGGAAAGGGGTGCATCGAAGTATCCTTTTCGCACCCATTACGCATCCCTTAAAGAATCCGTGTTTTTCAATTGCGGTCAGGGTATAAATCGAACACGTCGGCACGTATATGCACGGCCGCGTAAGATTTATCGAAATAAAACGTTTGTAAAATCCAATTAAAATACGGGCGAGCGTTTTCATAATCATAAGGAATGGCCCAAAAGTCCGGCCTTTTTGAGGAGCGACCTCATCGAATCGGCAATGACGCTGCTTTTCTTGCCGTAGACTGTGCTTCTCGCCACGAATATTATGTTGTACCCGGTGGTTATCTCGGGTATCATAAGACGGACGCTTTCGCGCATCTGTCGTTTTACCCTGTTTCGCTGGACGCTGCCGCCGACCTTTTTCGAAACCGAAAATCCGACTTTGAGCGCCCCTTTCGTCTTTACTGTGTACAAAACGAAATCGTCGTTTGAAAAAACCGTGCCTTTCCTGTAAATGTAGTTGAAAGACGCGCGCTTTTTTAACTTATATTCCTTTTGCATTGTTCGGGGGAGCGTCTGCCCGCACAATTAGTTGTGCGGGGTAAGTTTTGCTCTGCCTTTGTTGCGGCGACGTTTCAGAACGTTGCGGCCTTGCTTGGTTTGCATTCTCTTCCTGAAACCATGTACCTTGGTTACGTGTCTTTTCTTGGGTTGGAATGTCCTTTTCATATATGCCTCCTTGATAGGGATTATTTCTTCGTTACTATTGTTATTATAATATAACAATGCCAGTCAATTATAAGGAAATTTTGTTCGCGTGTCAACCGATTTGACGCCTTTTGAATAAATGCCGTTTTCCGCCCCGATAACTTTTCGGTAAAAAGTATAAGGCGATTTTTTCCGTTCGGTTGCACGTAAAATAAAAAATCTTTCCGCTTTCGGAAAACGAAACGACGATATTTCTTGTTTCATTCAAGATCTTTTTCAAAAGAAAAAACCTTTTTCTCTTTTTTGAAAAATTAAACCGTACTTTGTACGGTTTAAAAATATTTCCGAAGATTATGTACCGTTTTTCCGTCAAAAAACAAACAACGGCTCTTTTGAATTAATATTTGTTTCCGCCGCGTTATGAAAATTAGACACTTGTATAGTTTTTTTGCTAATGTTTATGCTTCTTTCCGTTCTCGCGCTTTGTTTTTTGTCCGAAATTACTCTTTTTGCAATATTCGACAATGCAGAAGCCTTTGGTGTGCTTGCAACAAATATAAATCATCAAAGCACCATTCGCTTGCAACAACCCCGCAACAAAACACCGTTCGTTTGCAATAAACACTAAATAACAAAGCAACTTTCGTTTGCAACAAAAAAACAAAACAGCAATACGTTGTTTAGCATGAAACAAAACACAAAAAAACACCGCACGCATGCAGCACTGTCAAAACAATTCAAATTTATAATACCCGGCATTTGCTACAAGGCACCGCTTAAATAAAACACCGTATTTATTACAGATCGCTTTTTGTCAATTTCCGGCATCAGTGTTTTACAATTGCTTTTCGCAACACATGTGCCAGAATCGTTCGCGACTGTTTTTTAGGAATAAATACACCACAACACGACTGCGCTCGCCCATAAACAAGCACTTATCAAAAATTATTGTTTTTACGATCAGACAACGCAAAATTATTCGACCTAAAACAGCCCGAATAAACATTATTTGCATTTTACACCCTTTTCACGTCCAAAATCATAATTATGTTTAATAATACGCCTATCGTATTGCAACCGTCTTCGATTGCGGAAAAAGACTCAAAGCACAACAATCGTCCAAAAAAAATGTACGTATCCACAAGTTGAAAATATTACCATTCTTCCCGAACATCTCTTCTCGTTGAAAAAAACAACGTCTCGCCTCTTAAAAAGACAACGACTTTGTTCAATCCGTGTCAGTCATTTTCCACGGCGCGTTTCGATGATTATTTTTTTTCAATCAAAATCATTTATGCGCCGACGAGTACGCCGCTACCGTTTGCGCCATAAAATCCACGCAATTAAAACAAGGCCAAACAACCCGCTGCGTTTTCTTAAACACAAGAACGTATCCGTCGCTATTTCGCAAACGATTTAACTTTTTCGTCATTCGCAAAGCGACATTCAGAACAAGAAAACGTTTACACAACAAACAATACCCACCAAAATCAAAAAATCAACCGCTTGAATCAGAGCGCACTCATTTTGACACAGGGTTTAACAACGGCAACTTTCAATGCACCGTCAGACCTTTATTTTTCTTCTTCCACACCAAACCTCATCAATCAACCGCAAAATCAATCAAAAAAACAGCCAACCGGAACAATCAATCAAATCAAGCAATCAGAAAAAACAAGGCCCCGCAACCACTCAATCAAAAGCACCCAAAGACAAACACAACAAGCAATTACGACAAAATGCAATGTTTTTTGAATATTAAAATATCGCAAACGGCAAGTAATTCCGAGTCAACCGCAAATAAGCTTTTATAAAAACTAAACGCAAATGCACAAGACAGCTGGGGCAACTATAATTTAGAACAAGGTACAACAAACACGAAAAAGTAAAACTCTTTATTTTTAGATACTATGAAACCCGCAAGAAAATATATTTATTTGGATAAACTTCAAAACATAAAAACAAACAACAATTTCAATAATGTATTATCTGCACAAAAAACAAAAGTATTACATTGTAATCAGATATTGACAATTTATATTTCTATTCCGGACACGCATGCCAAATATCAAAAAAACGGCACTTTTCATAAAAAACACACCTTTTCGGAACACGGCAAAATAATAATAATAATAAAAAAGCCCGAAAACTCGGACAAATAAAAAATTGCTATTTTATTTCTTTGGCTTGTCTTTTCGACAATTATATACGGCAACAACCGTTTGCCTTGCAAGATCGGAATTATCAATGTCCAGCACGTAATGCAACCTTGCGCCGCCGTATGGATATCCTTGTTCGCAATCATCACCAAGAATCTCGGATGTTTCTTTCAAAATCTTAACAAAAACACAGTCATCGCAAACAAGTAAAACGGGTACGGCTTTATAATATATCATATATTCGCCAAACATTTTTTTGAAAGAAATGTCCGGTAAATCAATTTGTTCGACAACGTATTTAATATAATTCAGATCGGTAGCCATAAAAACCTTCTTTTATGTTAATTTTCTCAAAGCTATTATATCAATCGGTTGACAATATGTCAATTTACTGGCAAAACGATTAAAAGATATCCACATTTTACAGAAGTGACGTTTCACGTGAAACAACGGGATATTTTGACAGTTTTAAGATGTATCGATTTTATATGTTTCGCGTGAAACAATTAGTTGTCCACATTTGTTCCACGTGGAACAAAAGTCGTTGTTTTGGGCGGGTTTTGGGCTGTTTTTCTGGGGTTTTGGGCTATTTTTAATTGTTTTTATCGTTTTGTTTCGTGATTTTCCGTTCTTTCTCCGTGTAAATTTAAGGGCGCGGTTTTGTGGATAACTTTCGGCTTTTTCGGACAAGGTATATATCGCATTTTTTTGGGAATAATTGCAATAAATTATATTAGGAAAAGGCGGTAATTATTATGAAATGTACGTCGTGCAATAAGTCATTTTCACCCGAAAAAATGTATGTTTGCAAGTCATGCGGCGCTTGCTTTTGCGAAGATTGCGTGAAAAACAACCAAAACTCATGCCTGAAATGCGGCACATCCCTTGATCGTTTGAATTAAATAGTGCCGTTTTTCTTGGCAAAAACGGGCGTTTCACGTAAAACATTGTCGTTTTTGGCGCGGTTTGTTGTCTTTTTATATTGGTATTAGCCGGTTTTTTTGTTTGTTTTTCGCTGTGTTTTAGTATAAAAACAGGAAAAAGTCTTTTGTATTGCGGATTTGATTATTCTTATCTTTTCGATGTTGCGGCAAGGAATGTGGGCGACACTGTCTGTTTGATTGTTTTATAATCGTTTTGTCTTGAATAATTTGCCGTTAAGACTTTTGTTTTTATTATTTTTTTCGGTATAACAAAAAACCGCCGTTTCTGGCGGTTTATTATAAGCGCGTTTTCGTCTTACAAAACGTTATAATTATTGAAAAGGCGTCTTGCTTGACGCCATTCCGATGTTTTTATGTTTTTTCTGCGAGTTGTTCCGACATGGTTTGCGCCGGGCTCAGACTTTGTCATGTAAAGGTTTTTTACCTTTAATTTATAAGTCTGCGCTGATTAAAAACATTCTTTATGCCGATTAAATAATATGGGGCAAAAACGCTCTGATTTCTTCCTTTGCGCCTTCAAGATCGTGGTCGAGATAATTCCCGCATTCCTGCCGCTTGGAGCCCGGAATTTCCGTCATTTCCAGACACTTTTCAAAGCACTCTTTCACAATAGGCTTTACTTCGTCAAGCGTGGTATCGAGCATAAGCAGATAAAAGCCCGTGCGGCAGCCCATCGGCCCGAAATAAACAACCTTGTCTTTGACCGCGCTGTTTCTTATCACGGTTGCGAAAAGGTGCTCAACGGTATGCGCCGCGGCAGTCGTAAGGAAATCGCCCGCGTTCGGTTTTTTGAAACGAAGGTCGTAAGTATAGATATTGTGCTCCTCATGAGAAAGGTAAACCCCCTCAGGGTGGGCGTCGTGATTTATAAGAAAAGATTTGATGGTTTCCATAGTTTTTGAATTTTATATATTATAATATAATATATAAAATTTTGTCCTTTGTTTTTTTCGTGATTTTTCGGCTTTTTGCCTTTTTATTTTTCGCGCGCAATCGCGTCGATAACGTCGACGATTATTTTCGCGCAATCGCTTGTCCCTTGGTCTGCGATTTCGTTGAAGTCGGCGGGGCTTGTTTCGTCGGCGTTGTCGCTGACGATTTTAAGGCTCAGAGCAGGCACTCCGTTTTTGTTTGCGATAATGCAAATTCCCGCGCCTTCCATATCGCAGATTTCGGCATCGAAATCCGCAATAAGTTTTTCTTTAACTTCGCTTGACGAAATGAACTTGTCCCCGGAAGCAAGCCTTGCCGTCTTAATTTTTGGAAAATCCTTTTTCACCGCGGAAATAAGGGTTTTGTCGAAATAAAAGTACGGGTCGGGATTTTCGTCGTAATGGCCCGCTTTCACGTTGTCGATTGCCGACGTGTCGATTTCGTAATGCACGACTTTTTCAACAACCGCGACGTCCTTGCAGCCGAAGCGTTTCGTAAGCGTCCCGACGAAACCGAAGTTGAATATCGCCCGTACGTCGTATTTCGCGATTAAATACTCGGTTGCTCCCGCGGCCGATATTTCGCCCATGCCGGACACCGCGACGTAAATCAGGGCGTTTTCGCGGCTGACAAGGTACGTGTCGTACGGCTTATTTTCGATTTTTTCGACTTTCCCGAAGGCTTCGAGCACGCCTTTGACTTCGCGTCCGATTGCGATAACCATTCCGAATTTTTTCATAACAGTCCTTTTTTGTCGATATATTTTACATAAGTATACCATATCTTCCAGAAATTTCAAACAAATGATTTGTTAAATCGTCGCGGCGTATGGTATAATTTCGGATTGAAGAGGTATTTATGAAATTCGATAAGAGAAACGTTGCGCTCGCATCGCTTGTATTCGGCTGGATTTCAATTTTCTGGAACGTATACGATCAACTTATTCAATCAATAAACACGTATTCATTCGCGCTCGAACCGTACGAAAGCGGGTGGATTCTTGCAATCGACAATATTGTCGGGCTTTTTATTCTGCCTCTTTTCGGCCACTTTTCGGACAGATGCAAAAGCCGTTTCGGCAAGCGCACGCCGTATATTTACGCCGGCACGGCGATATCTCTTATCGGGTTGTGTCTTGTTGGCGTATTCGCGTCGGAAAGGCAACTTGCCCCGTATATCGTGTCGCTGACGGTGACGCTTGTCGCGATGGCGGCGTACAGAAGCGCGGGGCTTTCTCTCGTGCCCGATTTCGTATACGAGCCCGACCGAGGCAGGGCAAACTCGATTGCGAATCTTGTGTCCGTCGCGTTCACCGCCGTTGGTATCGTGCTGGCGATGGCGTTCATGCCCCTTAAAGCCGCGAAAAACGCGCAATTTTTGCCGATTTGTCTTGCGGTTGTCGGCAGCAGCCTTATAACGGTTGCCGCATACTCGTTCACTTTCAGCGAAAAACGGGTGACGGACGACTTCAATCGTCGCCTGGAAGAATATAAACGCGACTACCCCGAAAAATACAAAAGCGAAACCGTCGTTGTGGAAGAACTTGACAAGCAGCAGATGAAGGGCAATCTTTTCAATAAGATTTTCATTCTTGCAAGCGTGTTCTTCTTTTATATCGCGTACAACGCGCTCGTGTCGAATTTCACCGTGTACAGCGACGTAATGCTCGGCTTCAAAATGCCGCAACTGCCGCTGGTTTTCGTCATAATCGGCGCGCTGCCCGGGTTTATATTCGCTTCTCCCGTCGCAAAGAAAATCGGCCGTAAGTACACGATAACGATCGGTCTTGCGCTTATGATGGTCGCGCTGCTTGCCGCGATGCCGTTTTCCAAAAAAGACTCGGGACTTGAACTGAAAATCCCGCTTGTTTTCTTCTTTATGGTCGAGGGCGTCGGCTACGGCTTTGCAATGGCTAATCTGTATCCGTTTTATCTGGAACTCAGCAAAGCCAAAAACATCGGGCAAAACACTGGTATCTTTGCGGGCTCTACAACCGCCGCAATGGTCGTCACTCCCATACTCGCCGGCTACGTAATCAAGGAAGTCGGCAAGAAAACGGGCAAGACGTACGTCATCGAACAAATCGTAAACGGCGTCAATACCGAGGTCGTGAAAGTCGGCGATTACAGCGTGCTGTTCCCGTACTGCGCCGTCGCGATACTCGTTGCGCTTGTCTGCATTCTTATCGTGAAATCCGACTACGCAACCGGCGGATTGCGCGACCACATGAAAAAATATTTCACAAAAAGGAAAGCGAAAAAGAATGACTGAATCCTTTTTTACAACGCTTAAAACCGCGGCGGAATCCGTCGGCATAAGCGTTACCGACAACCAATGCGAAAAACTTTACAAATTTTACGAAACTGTGGTTGAATACAACAAAAACGTCAATTTAACTGCCATTACTGACGAAAAAGAGTTTATCGTAAAACATATTGTCGACAGTATTTCCGCCGCAAAATTTATAAAAGAAAACGCCGCCGTCGTCGATATCGGGGCTGGCGCGGGATTCCCGTCGATACCACTTAAAATAATCCGTGACGATATTGTACTTATTATGCTTGACGCGCTTTCAAAACGCGTGGATTTTTTAAACTTTGCCGTAAGCGAACTTTCCCTTAAAAACGCAAAAGCCAAACATTTAAGGGCGGAAGAAGCGGGCGAAAAACTTTTAAGGGGGAGTGCCGACGTCGTCGTCGCAAGGGCGGTCGGTCAGACGAATATCCTTCTGGAACTTTCAATCCCTCTCCTTAAAAAGCACGGCATTTTTATAAATTATAAGGGCAAGGATTTGTCCGACGTGGAAACCGCAAAGACGGCGGAAGCCGCGCTCAACGCGAAAAAAACCGAAGTTTTCAATTTCTGTCTTCCTTTTGACGTCGGCGAAAGAAACGTCGTCGTTTACGAAAAGATTGAAGACACTCCGAAAATTTATCCGAGAAAATTTGGCACAATCAAGAAAAATCCGCTGTGAAAACAGCGTTTTTTTGTTTTATCCGCTTTTTAATTTCTTATGTTTCACAAAAATAATGTTTCACAAATTTTTGTAAATAATTGATTATTCACCTTTTTAATGTTATACTGAAAAAAAATACTTTTACATACGAGGTGTTTTATGTCAAACAAAGGTATCGGTAAAGGTCTTGCTGCCTTGCTCGGCAATATGAAGGAAGAAGAAACGATTGCGGAAAAAAGCGAATCCGCCGTATCCCGCGAAATAATGAACGTCGATATTTCCCTTATCGACACCAACCCTTATCAGCCGCGTAAAGTTTTTGACAAAGCCGCTTTGGAAGAACTTGCGGCGTCGATTAAGACTTTCGGCATTATCCAGCCTCTGATAGTTTTGAGAAGCGGCAACAGATACGTCATAATCGCGGGCGAAAGGCGTTTCCGCGCGGCGCGACTTGCCGGTCTTACCTCGGTGCCATGCGTCGTAAGGGAACTTACCCCGCGCGAAATGAGGGAAATCGCCCTTATCGAAAACCTTCAACGTGAGGACTTGAACCCTGTCGAAGCGGCGGAAGGTATCGCAGAACTTATCAAATCGTGCGACCTGACGCAGGAAGAAGCGGCGGAACGTATCGGTATGAGCCGCCCCGTCGTAACAAACCTTTTAAGGCTCTTGTCGCTTGATAAAGAAGTTTTGGAACTCGTAAGGTCGGGCAGACTTTCGGGAAGCCACGCAAGATGTCTTGTCGTCGTTACCGACCCCGAAGTGCAGGTATATTACGCCAACAAAGCGTGCGACAACAAAATGTCGGTAAGGGATCTGGAACAGCAAATCCAGCTTTATCTCGGCAGAAAACTTATCCCGACCGGCGCAAGAAAAGAAAAGCAATCGAAGGAACTCAAAGGCTTTGTCAACGATATGAAACGAATCTTCAATACGAAGGTCACAATCCTTGGCGGCGAAGAAAAAGGACAAATCCGCATTAACTATTATTCCAACGACGATTTGCAACGCATTTACGACTTAATCGACAGTTTAAGGCGTTAATTTTTAAGATAAAGTATGGAAACCACCAGAATAACCTTGCCGAAAATTACCTTGGTCGGGAAGTGCGGTTCGTCGAAAGACGGCAAAGATTTCGTCAGAGATTTATGGACGGAATTAAACAAAAACTTTTCGGAAATATCTTATCTTGCAAAGTGGGACGAGTCGGGCGCGCTTAAAGGCTTGTGGGGTGCTATGAGCGACGAATCACTGTCTTTTAAGCCGTGGGAAGGCGGATACGAAAACGGGCTTTATCTTGCGGGTGTCGAAGCCGTCGACGACGCCGTCGCGCCAAACGGCTGGACAAAATGGGTGATTCCGTCTTTTGAATATATAAAGGCAAAGGTGGAATCTACCGAAACTTTCAAGGAACTTATCGGATACCTTATCGCAAACAAGATAAACCTTGTCGGAAGTGTGCAAAATTTCACTAATCCGAAAACCAACGAAAACTTTCTTATGTTTCCGATAAGAAAAGTCGAAGAAGAAAAGTAACAAAAAGGTTAAAACAAAACACACTGCATTTTTTTGCAGTGTGTTTTTTTGTTTTGGAATAAGTTTATATTAGTTGATAATACGCACGGGCAGAATAAGGTAAAGATATTCGTCTTCCTTCTTTTCCGTAGGTACGATGACGCCGGGCGCGGTCGAAGTCGTGAAGCAAAGTTTCACAAAATCGTCGCTTATCGCGCGCAGGCTGTCCGAAAGATATCTTGCGTTGAACCCGATGTTAAGGTCGTGTCCAAGAAGGTCGATATTGACGATTTCGTTGATGCCGCTGATTTCGCTTTCCGCAGATATCGACATTCTCTTTTCGCGGATTTCAAGTTTTACGACGCTTTTCTTTTCGGTGCGGGTTGCAAGCGACGCGCGGTCGATTGCGGTGTCCAACGCCTTTTTATCGACAAACACGGTTGTTGTGAAGTCGGAAGGAATAATCTTATTGTAGTTGATATATTCTCCTTCGATAAGTCGCGTTACTATTTTGGTGTTTTCGAGATCGACCATGAAATAGTTTTTCTCGATGCTCACCTTTACGTTTTCGTCGCTGTCGTCAAGAAGTTTTGAAATTTCACTCATACTTCTTGCGGGGACGATTATTTTAATATCCGCTCCGCCGTATTCGATTTCTTTTTTGCAATATGCAAGGCGGTATCCGTCTGACGCGACGCCGATGATTTTATTGTCGGAAATTTCAATGCTGCAACCTTTAAGCGTTGGGCGGTTATCTTCGCTTGCGGTGCAGAATATAATTTTTTCGATAAGGTTTTTCAACTCTTTCTTTACAATATAAAAAGAGTTTTCGTCGTTGACGTTTTTGAAAGCGGGATATTCGTCGGCTTCCATTGTCTGGATATAGCCGTTATTTTCGCCGTAGGTAAGTTTAAGGGTGTTTTCCCCGGACGTATCAATAATAACGTCTTCCTTATCGATTTTTCTGACGTATTCCGTAAAATATTTTCCAAGGATAACCGTTTCTCCTTCGGTAAAAATATCCGCCTTTATTTTCTTTTCGATTGAAAGTTCGAGATCCGTTGCGGTAAGCGTCAAAGTATCTCCTTCCGCTTTCAGTTTAATACCGTTCAATATCGGCATTACTTTCTTTAAGGGAAGGGCTTTTCCCACCTGTGTTAAAGCGTCTGATAAGTCAAGGCTGTCGCAAGAAAGTTTCATCGTTTTCTCCTTAATTATTTATTGTTATTTTATACTTGATGATGATTTTGTTAATAAGGTTTGTGGAAAAGTTGAAGGTGAACGTTTCGCACAAGATATTGACAAAATACGATTGGTGCCAACAACAAGTTGTGGATTTTAATGTTTACAACTTTGTTGAAAACTTTTATATTTTATAAACATATCTACAATCAGCGTTTATAGAGCATGTCTTTTATGTCGTTGATTTGTATTTTTAGTTTTTGTGACGCGCCGCTATTCGATGAAATAAGGTCCGAAATTTTGTCGCGCGCGTGGATTATCGTCGCGTGGTCGCGGCCGCCGAAAATACCGCCGATTGACACAAGGGGGACGGAAAGCATGTCGCAGATAAGATAAATCGCGATCATTCGGGGTTCCACGAATTCCTTGTTTTTCTTTTTGCCGATGACGTCGTTTTCGGAAACGCCGAAGTATTTGCAGGTTGTCGAAAGCACGTCGTATGCGTCAAAGTGTTCCTTTTTCGTTTCGATATACCCTGAAAGCGCCTCTTTCGCAATCGCAAGCGACGCCGGCTGTCCTGAAAGCTGGGAATAAAACATAACCTTGTTCAGCAGCCCTTCAAGGTCGCGAATGTTGTTTTCCATATTGCTGGCGATAAACGACGCGACATCGTCCGAAAGATAAAAGTTTTCGGCGTCGGCTTTCTTTTTGAGAATTGCGATTCTCGTTTCGATATCGGGCGGCTGAATGTCCGCAAGAAGTCCCCACTGGAAACGGGTGCGAAGCCTTTCTTCAAGGGGCGCGATTTCCTTTGGCGGACGATCCGACGAAATAATGATATGTTTGTCGTTCTGATATAAATCGTTGAAGGTGTGGAACAACGCCTCCTGCGTGCCTTGTTTCGACGCGATAAACTGAATATCGTCAATCATAAGCACGTCGACGGAACGATATTTTTCACGGAAAGCGACGCTCGTTTTGGAATCTCTTATCGACTCCACATAGTCGGCGATATACTTGTCCGTCGTGATGTACATTATGCGTTTTTGCGGAAATTTCGCGTTTATGTAATTTCCGATTGCGTGCATAAGGTGGGTTTTTCCAAGCCCGACTCCGCCGTATATAAACAGGGGATTGAAACGACCGCCGGGATGCTCGGACACGGCTTGCGCCGCGGCGAAAGCGATTTCGTTGGATTTCCCGACGACAAAGTTTGAAAAGGTATATTTTTTATTGAACGAAAAACCCGCGTCATCGGATTTTTCAACCTTTTTCACGACAAGTTCGTCCCCCAATGTATAGTCCTGCTGTTTCAGGCAATCGGCTTTTTCGGACTCGATAATAATCTTAACGTCCGAGATAATGGGGTTGACTTCTTTCACCGCTTCGAGGATTGTTTCGCGGTAATTTTTCACGATTGTGTTTTTACTACTCTGACTTCCCGTTTGCAGCACGAGAGTATGACCGATAAAACAAATCGGTTCCAGTTTTTCAATCCATACTTCGTAACTTATCGCCTGAAGTCTTGCGGATAATTTGATTTTGGTGTCGTTCCAAAGGGTATTGATATCAATCATAATAAATATATGATAACATTATTGACCGAAAAAAACAAACAAAATCGGTATATATTATAAAAATAAAGTATATTTATTTAAGAAAGTTTTTTGCGCTTATTTTATCTTTTTTCGGCGACGGTGCCGTTCTTTACGACGTACAGTTTTGACAAATTAAGGGGTTTAACGTCAAATTCAGTACACGTAATCACCGTTTGCGTGCGGTTTGCAAGTTCGATAAGTTTTTCGCGGCGCGCCACGTCAAGCTCGCTCAGAACGTCGTCCAGAAGTAAAATCGGGGCTTCGCCCGTTTCGTTTTTGAAAAGAGTGAGTTCCGCGATTTTGACCGAAAGCGACACGCTTCGTTGCTGTCCCTGCGACGCGAATTTTCTTGCGTCCACGTCGTTTAATATTATTTTAATATCGTCGCGGTGCGGACCTTGCGACGTATACATAAGGGCGCGGTCGCGCTCCACCGACGTCGAAAATGCGGAAAGTAAATTATTGTAAATTTCGTCGTAAGTGTCGCCTTTTATCGCGCACTCGTATTGCAGCGACAGAGTTTCTTTTCCGTCCGACAATTCAAAGTGGGAATCTTTTGCAAGGGTTGAAAGTTTCTTTACGTAATTTTTCCTTGCAAGAATCAGATTCGCGCCGACTTCCGCCATACCCTCGTCCCATATCGACAAAAGGGTTTTCAGATTTTCGTTGTGGTTTTCGTTTTTGAGAAGGGTGTTTCTTTGTTGCAGAATTTTGTTGTATTTTGCAAGCGACTTAAAGTAAGTTTTCGATTGTTGCGAAAGGGAAATGTCCAAAAATCTCCGTCGTTCGTCGGGGCCTGCTTTCACGAAACGCATTTCGTCGGGGGAGAAGTAAACGACGTTGACGATACCGATAAGTTCGGACAGTCTTTTCACGGGAAGATTGTCGATTTTTATTTTTTTCGCGCCTTTGTTTTCAATTACGATTTCGATGACGTGCGTGCGATATTTTTTTGCGATTTCCGCCTTGATATACGCGCGCTCGGTGTTGAACGAAATAAGCTCCTTTTCGCGGCTCGTACGGGGGGATTTGCCAAGCCCCAACAGATAAATCGCTTCCAGCATATTCGTCTTTCCGCTTGCGTTTTCGCCGGAAAGCACGTTGATGCCTTGTCCGAAAGTAACGGACGCCGCGTCGTAGTTTCTGAAATTTTTCAGTTGAAGCGATTTGATAAACATACGGTTATTATATCATATCGGAAAAGAAAGTAAAAGAATTTTTAGGAAATATCGGCAAAACGCGCGGTTTCTTATCCGCGGCGGAAATGTAAAAAAAGACGTCCGCGCCGCAGGGGTTATCAGAACCGAAATAAGAAAAACGGATATATTCCCCCACGACAAATTGAATTTTGCCCTTAAAAGCCCCGAAAATCCCGTAAAAAAGGATAATTTATCAAAAAGACGCGAAAAACGTTTTGTAATTTATTGATAATATGTTATAATTATTATACTTATTACTTTATGCGTGCGCACGCATTGCGTACGCGGGAGAGCGTATGCGCGTGTTTTACACGGACGTCGTCGCGATAATCGACGAAGGCGTCGGAAATTCGACCTTGTCCCTGGCTCTTGACGAAATCATTTCGGAAGGCATGGTAAAGGTACAAAAAACCGGCGAACCCAGAAGCGTCGTTTTTTACGACGACGAAGACGGAAAACAACATGCTTACATAAGCAATCTGTCGGGGCGCGCGCTTTTTTCACATTTTGAAAAACACGGTTTTATTTTCATATAAACGGAGGTATTATGGAACAACAAAATTTATCTTACGACCAGGGCGCGATTCAGGTCCTCGAAGGGCTGGATCCCGTCCGTAAAAGACCGGGTATGTACATCGGCTCGACCGACGAAAGGGGCTTGCATCACCTTGTTACGGAAGTCGTCGACAACAGTATCGACGAGGCTCTTGCCGGATACTGCGACAAAATCATCGTTTCGATTGAAAAGGACGGCAGCTGCAAAGTCATCGATAACGGCCGCGGAATCCCCACGGGCATTATCCCGAAAGAGGGTAAATCCGCCGTTGAAGTCGTTCTGACGAAGTTGCACGCCGGCGGAAAATTCGGCGGCAGCGGCTATAAAATCTCGGGCGGACTGCACGGCGTCGGCGTATCCTGCGTGAACGCATTGTCCGAATGGTTGGAAGCCACCGTTTACCAGAACGGCAAAATATACAAACAAATTTTCAACAGGGGCATCGCGCAACGTCCGTTGCAGGAAGTCGGCACGACCGACCGCACCGGCACGACGATTCAGTTTTATCCCGATCCCGAAATTTTCGAGACGCTTGATTTCAATTACGACACGATGAAAATCCGCCTGCGCGAACTTGCGTATCTCAACCGCGGGTTGACCATTCAGCTTATCGACCGCCGCGAAGAGCCCGCACGCGACGAAACTTTCCATTACGAAGGCGGTATCGTCCAGTTTGTCGAAAGTCTGAATAAAAACAAAGAGACCGTTTTCCCGGAGGTCATTTATTTTGACGAAAGTTACGAAAACGGCGAGGTCGAAATCGCGATGCAGTACAACGACAGTTATTCGGAAACCATTTTCGCGTTCGCCAACAACATCAATACCGAAGAAGGCGGCACGCACCTGGAAGGTTTCAAAAACTCGCTCACCAAAATCATCAACGATTACGGCAAAAACAACAATATTCTGAAAGGCGACGAAAAACTTTCGGGCGACGACGTCAGGGAAGGCTTGACGGCGGTTATTTCCGTGAAACTCACCAACCCGCAGTTCGAAGGTCAGACCAAGACGAAACTCGGCAACAGCGAAATGCGTACGGTCGTCGCAAAAGCTATGGCCGAAGGGTTGGGCTCGTATCTCGAAGAACACCCCAAAGAAGCCAAAGATTTGATTATGAAAGGCGTTCTCGCCCAGAAGGCACGAGAAGCCGCAAGGAACGCGCGCGACCTTGCAAGGCGCAAATCCGCCCTTGAAAGCACCACGCTCCCCGGCAAACTTGCCGACTGTTCGGACAAAGATCCTTCTCTTTGCGAAATTTACCTTGTCGAGGGCGACTCCGCAGGCGGCAGCGCAAAGATGGGGCGCGACAGACGTTTTCAGGCAATACTGCCCCTCCGCGGTAAAATCCTGAACGTCGAAAAGGCAAGGCTCCATAAGGTCCTTGAAAACGAAGAAATAAAGACGATGATCACCGCGTTCGGCGCGGGCATCAAGGAAGATTTTGACGAAAGCAAGCTTCGTTACAACCGCATCATCTGTATGACGGATGCCGACGTTGACGGCAGCCATATCCGCATACTTATGCTCACGTTCTTCTTCCGTTTCATGCGCCCGCTCATCGAAAACGGCCACGTTTATATCGCGCAGCCCCCGCTTTACAAAGTCACGAAGGGCAAAACCGTCAAATATTGTTATTCCGACGACGAACTTAACGAATATCTCGATTCCGTCGGAAGAAAGGGCAACGAAATTCAGCGTTACAAAGGTCTTGGCGAAATGGACCCCGAACAACTTTGGGAAACCACGATGGACCCGAAATCCCGCACGCTGCTGCGCGTAAATATGGACGACGCGATCGCCGCGGACGAAATATTCACCGTTCTTATGGGCGAACAGCCCGAACTGCGCCGTCAGTTTATCGAAGACAACGCGACGCTCGTAACAGAACTTGACATTTAAGGAGAGATGAAAAATGATAATCAAAAATAACGATTCTCAGAAAGATAAAGATTTCGTCGAACATCTCGGGATGTCGAAAATCGTCAAAATCGACCTTGACCAGGAAATGAAAAAATCGTTCATCGCCTACGCAATGGCGGTCAACGTATCTCGTGCGATTCCCGACGTCAGGGACGGTCTGAAACCCGTACACCGCCGTATCCTTTACAGCATGAGCGAACTTAATCTGACCTGCGACAAGCCGTTCAGAAAGTGCGCGCTTATCGTCGGCGACGTTCTCGGCAAATATCACCCCCACGGCGACAGCTCGGTTTACGACGCTCTCGTAAGGCTTGCTCAGGACTTCTCGATCCGCTGCCCGCTTATCGACGGACACGGCAACTTCGGCTCGGTCGACGGCGACCCCGCGGCGGCTTATCGTTACACCGAAGCAAGGCTTTCCAAAATCGCCAACGAAATGATCCGCGACCTTGACAAACGCGTCGTGGACTTTTGCCCCAACTTCGACGACACGCGTGAACAGCCCGTCGTGCTTCCTTCGCGTTACCCCAACCTTCTCGTGAACGGTTCGGACGGTATCGCCGTCGGTATGGCGACGTCCATTCCCCCGCACAATCTCGGCGAGGTTATCGACGCCACCGTCGCTCTTATGGAAAATCCCGAACTGGAAGTCGAAGACCTTATGAAATTCGTTCCCGCGCCCGATTTTCCGTCGGCAGGCATAGTTCTCGGCCGTGCGTCCATTCGTCAGGCATACAAAACCGGTCGCGGCGGCTGCATAATCCGTGCCCGCACCGAAATCGAAGAAATGGCAAACGGCAGGACGAGAATCGTCGTTACCGAACTTCCGTATCAGGTCAACAAGGCGCGCCTTATCGAAAATATCGCCGACCAGGTCAAAGACAAGCGAATAGAGGGCATTTCGGACATTAAGGACGAGTCCGACCGTCACGGTCTCCGCGTCGTAATCGACATCAAAAAGGACGCGAACGCGCAGGTCGTTCTGAACACGCTTTTCAAACAAACCCAGATGCAAATCAGTTTCAGTATGATTATGCTTGTCCTTGCCGACAAAAAACCGCGCATTCTCAATCTGAAAGAAATCCTGACTTATTACATCAAGCACCAGGAAGACGTCATCACCCGTCGTACGAGGTTCGACCTTGAAAAAGCGGAAGAAAGGGAACATATCTTAAAAGGTCTTGCAATCGCGCTTGCGAACATCGACGAGGTCATTAAGGTTATCAAAGAAAGCGCCGACAACGACTCCGCCGCGAAAGCCCTTATGGAAAGGTTCCTTCTCAGCGACAAACAGGCGGCGGCAATCCTTGAAATGAGACTTCGCAGACTTACTTCTCTGGAAGTCGAAAAAATCAACGACGAACTTGCCCAGAAAGAAGTCGAAATCGCCAACTACAAGGAAATTCTTGCCGACATCAACAAAGTCAACGACATCGTCAAGAAAGAACTTTTGGAGGTCAAGGAAACGTACAATACGCCGCGTCGCAGCGAAGTTTCCTACGATTATTCCGAAATCAATATCGAAGACCTTATCGAAAAGGAAGACATCGTCGTTTCAATGACTCACGGCGGATACGTCAAACGTCAGCCCGTTGCGGAATATAAGAGCCAGCACAGGGGCGGCGTGGGCATCACCGCGCACAAGACGAAAGACGAAGACTTTGTGGAAAGCATCTTCACGACGTCCACCCACGACGACCTTATGTTCTTCACCAACTTCGGCAAGGTTTACGTCATCAAAGGGTACGAAATTCCCGAGGCGTCCAGGAACTCCCGCGGGCGCGCGGTCATCAACATTTTGCAGCTCGATCCCGGCGAAAAGGTCGCGACGCTCCTTCCCGTGCCCGAACGCGGCGAAGGCTATCTGATGCTCGCAACCAAACAAGGGCTTATCAAGAAAACGGCATTATCCGAGTTTGAAAGCATCAGAAAGACCGGTAAAAAGGCGATTCGGTTGGTTGACGGGGATGAACTCATCGCGGCAATGATTACGAAAGGCGATGAAGAACTTATCATTGCGTCGCACGAAGGCAAGTGTATCCGCTTCCGCGAGGCAGACGTCCGCGCAATGGGCAGAGACTGCCAGGGCGTACGCAGTATGAAACTGAACCCCGGCGACTACGCCGTCGATATGGCAATGGTCGAAGAAGACAAAGAAGTTCTGACAATCTCCGAAAACGGCTTCGGAAAACGCTCCTCGCCCGACGAATACCGCGTGCAAGGCCGTGCGGGTATGGGCGTCAAAGCGGGCGTGTTCAACGAGGAAACCGGAAAACTCGTGTGCCTGAAAATGATCAACGCCGACAACGATATTATGATTATCGCCGACAACGGCATCATTATCAGAGTCGCGGCGGACGAAATTCGCAAGATCGGCAGGGATACCAAGGGCGTAAAAGTCATGAACCTCAGGGAAGGCAGCAAGATTATGTCGATTGCGGTCGTCCCGCACGAAGAAACCGAAGAAGAAGTCGTGCTTGACGAAAACGGCAATCCCGTGACGACGACCGAAGACGTGACGGAAGTAACGTCCGCGGCGGATAACGAATTCCCCGTCGATAACGAAAGCTCGGAAGAAGCGGCGGAAGTCAACGCCGAAATCAACGCCGTAAACGAAACCGTTTCCGACGAAGAATAAGGCAAATCAAACAAAACAGAAAGCATCGCGAAAGCGGTGCTTTTTTATTTGGTGTTTATGAATTATATAAGGATATAGTATTACCGACACGGCGAAAACCTTGTCGCGAACACGACTTTGCCGAAATTTTAAGTATCTTTTATGAAAAATTTTTAATTATTTTAAGGATTTTGCCTGAAAATGAAAGAAAAAGGAGCAGGGACATGAAAAAGAGGATTCTGAAAGTTTTGGCAGTAACGGTTTTTGCGATATGTTCGTTTTCGCTTGTCGCCTGCAACAGTGAAAACGACAAAAGCGGCGGACTGAAAAAAACGACCGCCGTCGCGCCGATAGTTTACGACGTGAGCGAGAAAGAAAGCGCGGTGGAAAATGCGGCAACCGTCGATTTGTCGGCACTGTCCGAAGACGTGAACGCGGACGGAGCAATCGCACTTTCAAACGACGTAACGACGATAACGACCGCGGGCAGTTATATATTGACGGGCGCGTACGCGGGGATAACCGTGAGCGTCGGCAACGGCGAAACGGTGCATCTGTTTCTGAACGACGCGACGATATCGGGCGGCGCGGGAATCGCGATTTCAAACACGAATAAAAAATCGACGCTTATAATCACCGTGTGCGAAAACACCGAAAACGAAGTGGCAAGTAAGGGTGACGACGTGAACGCGATCCACGTCAAAGGCACGCTGAAAATCAACGGCACGGGCACGATAAACGTAAGCGCGAAAAAGAACGGAATAAAGGTTTCAAAAGGGCTTTCGATTGCGGATTCTACGATAAATTTGACCGCCGGAAACCACGCTTTGTCCGCAAGGTTTATTGAAACGGAAAACGCCAAAATAAATGTTTTATCCGCTGAAAAAGACGCGTTAAATGCGGAATGTGACGATGAAACGCAAGAGTTTACTTTGAACGAAGGATACGTTTCTCTTAAAAACAGCAAGATAATTGCGAGCGTTTCGGGCGACGGAATTCAGGCGGACACGTTCGTATATATCACGGGCGGAAGCGTGGATATAAAAACCGCCGCAACCTTTGTGAGTTACAGCGAAGAAAGCATGGCGGCATACGACCTTACCGAGGACGATTTCAGATATATCAAAAGCGGCGATACCTATAAAAAGGTTGCCGACGACGTAGCGACAAAGGGCGCGCGATACGCGATGATTCAAAGCGCGAAAGGCATCAAGTGCGGCGAAATCAAATATGAAATCGACGGCACGGAATACGCCGTCACAAAAAATTCGAATTACTTTATCGTCATTGACGGCGCACGCGTGAAAATAGATTCGTCCGACGACGCGATCCACACGAACTCCGGAAACGTGCTTATAAAAAGCGGCACGCTTGATCTTACCACTCTCGACGACGGAATCCACGCCGACGAACTTGTGAAAATCGACGGCGGCGAAATCACCGTGAACGGCTCATACGAAGGAATCGAGGGCGCATACGTTGAAATAGGCGGCGGCACGATTTACATCACCGCAAGCGACGACGGCATAAACGCCGCAAGCGATGACGAAAGCGTGAGCGAACATATCATTATCTCGGGCGGAACGATAACGGTCGACGCGTCGGGCGACGGCTTGGACAGCAACGGCACGATTTACGTTTCGGGCGGCACGCTTATCGTATACGGCCCCACGACGGGCGCGGACACAGGACTTGATGCAGACGGCGGAATCCTTATCGACGACGGCAACGTATTCGTCGCGACAACCAAAGAAATGATTGAAATCCCCGCGTCGAACTCAAAATCCAACGTGCTTGTGTACGGCGTAAACACTGTCGCGGCGGGCTCGGAAATCATTCTGACAAACGCGGACGGCGGCGAAATGGTCCGCATAACGCTCAAAAAACAGGCGCAGGCGATAATCCTGTCAACGCCCGAACTCGCAACCAACGGCACGTATAGTCTGTATGCGGACGAAAACCTTCTTGCAAGCTTTTCGGTGACCGAAACGATAACGGCAATCGGCGTGCGGTCGAACGGCAGACAGGGCGGAAATCCCCCCGCGCCCCGAAATTAACACAGATCACAATCCATAATTCCTTAATCCTAAACACATCAAAAGACAATACCACCGCAATTGCGGTGGTATTGTCTTGCCCCGCGGCGCACACTGCGCTTTTGAAATCGCATTATCGGGGCGATAACGCTCACTCTTTTGCTTGTGTGCGCCTTTTCCCCGCGAGTACACAGTATCCCGCGGGGTCCCCGATAACTGCGCTTTTGAAATCGCATTATCGGGGCGATAACGCTCACTCTTTTGCTTGTGTGCGCCTTTTCCTCCGCGTCGTATGCTTCATTCTTGACCAGACAATCGTCGCAAGCGACAAATGTCTGTCTTACGCTCGCATACTCCTTTTCCCAACGGGTACACAGTATCCCGTTGGGACCCATTATACAGTATCCCGCGGGGTCCCCGTATTTTCGCTCGCATTGACAATTTTTAATCCACAACGTGCCTAAGGCACACATCGCGCCGAAGGCACATCGCTTTTGCCGACAGGTAAAAACATCGCACCATCGCTTTTACAAGGTATCCCTTCCGGGAGATTGCCACAGCACCGCTGGGCGGTGCTTCGCAATGACATAAAGTGCGTTGCACGGAAAAGAATAAAGAAAGAACGAAAATTCTGCAAATAGATTCTGGTAAACAAACTCTTGTTATATTCCGTACGAAGTACTCTGTCATTGCGAGCAAAGCGTGGCAATCTCCCGGAAGGGAACCTTGTAAAACAAACGCGGTATTTCTTTCAAAAAGGAACATAAACGAAAAAATTTTTTCGGGCAAAAAGGACTTTGTGCGCGAAAAATATTGAAATAAACCTTTTCACTGTGCTATAATTACTTTATCTTTTAATAACGTTGGAGGAAATTATGGCAGATTTTGATTTCAAAGCCGCTTCCGAAAGTATGATGGACTTTATTAAGAAAGTCGAAACGGAAATCGGTCCTCGTCTCCCGGGTTCCGACGAAGAACGCGCCGGCGCCAAACTCATCAAAGAAGAATACGAAAAGAATATCGGAATCAAGCCCGTGTCCGAGCCGTTCAAGGTTGCACCCGAAAGCGGAATCGGCTCGATCCCGTACATCGGTATCGGCGGACTTATCGCGCTTATCGCGTTCTTTATTTACCCGATAGCGGGCGCGGTAATCGCTGCGCTTTGCTTCATATACTTCGCGCTTATGGGCGGTTTCTACACGCAGATTTTCGACTTCCTTTGGAAAAAGAAAGACACCGAAAACTTCTATACCGTGCAGGAGCCTTTGTCAGGCAAGACAGACTATACCATCGTGTTGTCCGCGCACTACGACAGCAGTTGGAACTGGAATCTTGCAAAGAAAAACCCCAAAACGTTCATTCCGAAAATCGTTTACGGCGTCGTAGGGCTCCTTTCGATTCTGGTGTTCGGATTCGTGTTGCAGTTTGCCGCGGACGGGACGTACGCTAATCCCTTGTGGACAAACGCCGCAACCATCACCACATGGAAATGGTACGCATACGTCGGATATATCCTTCCCATCGTCTGCATTCCGGGGCTTTACTTCATCACGCAATTCCTGTCGCACGACAAAACCATCGCGTCCCCCGGCTGTATGGATAACCTTACGGGCATCGGCTTGAATCAGGAAATCGCCAAACATTTCAGCGCGCATCCCGAAGATTTGCCCGAAAACTGCCGTCTTATCTGCGCCGCTATGGCTTGCGAAGAATCCGGTCTCCGCGGCTCGCGCGCGTTCGTGAAACACCATAAAGACGACGGCATGCTCAAAAATTGCTATCAGATCAACGTCGACAGCATCTCCGACGAAGACTACTTCGAGGTCATTCAGGGCGACGCCGCACAAATGTGCAAATTCGATATGGAACTGGGCGATATGCTTTACGAATCCTTGCAGGAACTCGGTCTTGTAAAAAAGACGGGCAGAATCTGGAATCCCGTCGGCGGTTGCGACAGCACCCCGTTCTGCCGTGCAGGCGTGAAAACCATCACCTTCGCCGCGCAAAACCCCATCGCCACCGATTATTACCACACTTCCAACGATAAGTCGGATCGCTTAAAGACCAGCGTTTTCGAGGGCGGTATCGAAGCGGTGTATAGGACGATCAAGAAAATCGGCGCAAAAGAAGACGCGAAACGTCAATAATTTGCGTGCTTTCGAGTTTTCGGCAGAACTTGCTCGGTTGCGTACGAAATAGTACGCGCGCTCGCAAAACCAGCCGAGAAACGTCAAAATCCCATCAAATTCTTGACGTTTCGTACAACATATATAAATTAAAGCACCCTTTTGGGTGCTTTTGTTTTTGAAAAGAGTGGTTTTCAAAAAACCGAGCAATGGTGGATTTTTATATTGTATATAAAAAACACATATCGCTTGCAAATATATTTTTGATATAGTATTATAATTATTAGTAAATAATGCGATATTGTTTCGTTACGATATATCGGAGGAACTATGAAAGGCGGTTTTGGAAAATTTCTTACATTCATTTTAGGGCTTGTTGTGGGCGTATTGCTTGTCGGCGGTACGATTGCGGGCGTGGTGTACTACGCGGTGGCGGCGGTTTCCGTCAACGACGTGGAAAACTACACAAAGCAGGAATTCACTTTCATCGACAAGGACGCTGAAATCCGCAACAAATCCATACTTGACATTTACGATATGGTGAAAGGCGGCAACATCAAGGAGACGACGGTGTCCGACGCGAAGCGTATTTTCGGCATCGACATCATCAAAATCCTTGAAAACTCGCTTGAAATCACGGTGGACGACAAAAGTCGCGAAACGCTTGGCGCGTTAAAGGTCGCGGACGTTTTCAAAGACGATAATCTGAAAGTCGTGCTTAACTGCTTTACGCTTGGCGACGTTCTGAAAAAGACGGGTATCGACACAACCACGGGGCTTGCAAGCAAGCCGATTGTGCAGGAACATATTTCGGAGCCTGTCATCGACGGATTCAACGCGCTGCTTAAATCGTTGGAAATCAACGAAATGACCATTGCCGAAATGCAATATCTTCTCGGCGTGTCGTTTGGCGCGGGCGGCGTGCTGGACACTGTCGCAAACGTGAAAATCGGCGATCTCAATTCCGCGATAAACAACATTAAGTTTGAAGACGTTTTGCCCGATTTCGACCGTGACCTTTATACCGAATGGGATTACCAAAACAACACGGCGGTCTTGTACAGAAGATCGCGCGCGCAGTTCCCGCAGAAAACGCTCATCGCAGCAAATGGCACGAGCGAATACTTTGAGTACGTTTCAAACGACAAAAAAGTCAGCGGCGAAACTTATTATCTTCTTGACGCCGACGCGGGCACGATAAAAGTCAGCGACGCCGGCAACTGGAAACTCAAAGCAGGGGCGGAACTTCCCTACTTCAAAAACAGATACGATAAATCGGGCAATCAAAACCGTTTCGGCATCGCATACGTCGTGCCCGAAGACAGCCACGGTATGACGGTTACCGAAAGATACGACGCCGATTATTCGACGAAGAACGAAAGCGGTTTGTTCTATTACGAATACGATTTTGTAACGGCAACGGAAGCGGGCGTTGAATATTTTTACCGTGTAGGCGCGGCAGTCCGCACGAAGATTCAGGACGCAACCGGAACAGAACCCGCAAAATACGCCGAAATCATTGAATGGCGCGGATACGTCGAAACGACAAAGGCGGACTATTTCGAGGCAGAACCGTGGAAAACTTACGGTTACAGCAGAGACGGAAAGGTCACCGACGAAGAACTCACGGAATATTCGTCAACCGATTCTTTGGCAAGATACGCTCTTATGCACGTCGGGAAGAGCGAGCCCGTCCTTAAAGCGCTTGCGGACGAAACTCTCAACACCCTTGACGGCGCGATCGGCGATATGAAACTCGGTCAGGTCATCGAGATTACCGACGACAGCGCGGACATTCTGAAAAAACTGAAAGACAGCAAAATTTCCGAAATCGACAAAGACGTCAAGAACGTCAAAGTCGGCGATATTATGAAGGTTGTTTCCGTCACGACCGCAGAAAAAGCGACGGACGGCGAATATATCGCGCTTCCCGCACTTTCCGCGGGCAAAGAATACAAAGGCACGTTTATCACCGCAAAAGACGGGGATAAAACCGTATATCTTGTGAAATATAAGGACGGACTTATAGGATTTGGCGACAGATACAACATCACCGAAAAGGCAAGCAACGGCGTTGTCGTCGCGCTTGCAGACAAGACCATCGGCGAGTTGCAAACCGCAGGTATCGACGACCTTGTAAACACCGCGCGACTTTCCGACGTCATGGACGTGGACGGCGACGTGTTTGTTTTGGACTCGACTGCCGACGCGAAATTTATCCTTGACGAAGACGCAAACAACGAAAACGGATTCTTCCGTCTTGCGGCGGCGGGCGAAACGGCTGAATATAAGAGAGTATACGAAGGCGACGGAAACGCTGTCGTCAAAAAACTTTCGACAATCGGCGTAAACAATATTGCCGCCCGTATGGACGACGTTGTCAACAGCACGCTCTTAAAGGAAGTCGTCGAAGTCAAAGAAAGATATAAATTAAAAGTCGCGACGGCGGCGGACATCGGCAACACAAGCGTCAGGAAGTATATCTCGCTTGCCGACGTTTACGCAGCCCCCGAATACGCGGGAACGTTCAACGTGGGTTACGTGGAGACCGCTCCCAACACGGACATTAAATTCGTGCGCGCAAGAGGTACGATTGCGGTGGGTGTCACGCAGTACGTGATTGTCGATAAGGCAAGTTCGGGCGTGCTTGTCGGATTGCAGGACAAAACCATCGGCACGCTTTCGACGGGCGTCGACGAAGTCGTCAACAGAGCAACCCTTTCGGACGTTCTGGAAATCGACGGCAAAGTTTACGTCAAAGCGGCCGACTTCGACGCGGCGGTTGCAACAAGCCACGATAAAATCGGGCAACACGTCGCATATTATAAGGACGGAAACCTGTTCCTGGAAGCAGGCTACGTCAGAAACAACAACGGCGATTACGTTCTTCTTTCCTCGGGTTACTATAAACCGACTGCCAGATTCGATAAAACCGGGGGAAGTTATACTTCATCACCCGACGGCGAATGGTTCCAGATAGGTACCGAGTGGCATAATATGAACGACTATAAACGCTTTAAGTTTGACGGCGAAACAGCAGCCGAATACTATGCCTGCATTTACGACGGCGAATCCGATAAGATACTTTCAAAAATGGCAACGATGACCGTTAAGGACCTTGCCGACAGCGGCACGATGGACAAAATCGTGAAAGATATGCGTATCGGCGACGTGATGGAACTTAACGACACAAACAGCATTTTATACGGGCTCGGAAACAGCAAGATTTCTTCAATCGAAGCCGAAGTTTCCGACAAAATCAAAGTTGCCACCTTGCGCGAACTTAACACCTGGGGCAATCTCGGTTTGACCGAAGAAGAATTGAACAAGACCGTCAAAGGAACGACGAAAAAAGTGGGCGACATGAAGGCGGCGGAGTTTTTGAAATTAGCGATTCAATTCGCAACAAATTCATGACCTATCATGTTAGAAAATATAAAGACGAGGATCGCGACGCCGTAAGGAAGATTTGCCACCTTACGGCGACCGCGCCCGCATACGTCAAAAATCCGGAACTTGTCGCAACGCTTTACGCCGACTATTATACCGAGTTCGAGCCCGACGGAATCTTTATTCTTGCGCGGGACGAAGACGACGTTGCGGTCGGATATATTCTGTCAAGTCTTGATTACAAAACCTTTGTGAAAACGTTCACCAAATACGTTATGCCGCGCGTCAGGAAACTTTCAAGGATTGAAGCGTTCACGCACTTTTTCGCATTCCGCCAAAGTCTTTATATGGACGCGAAAAAATATCCCGCGCACCTGCATATCGACATTTTGCCCGAGGCGCAACACCAAGGATACGGCACGAAACTTATGGACGCACTCATGGATTACCTTGCCGAAAAGGGCGTGAAAGGCGTGCATCTCGGGGTAGGCGGCGACAACGCGGGCGGAATTAGGTTTTACGAAAAGTACGGATTTACGATGATACACGACTTCGGAAAAATGGGAAAAGTCTTTGCCAAACAAATTAAAAAGTCATAATTTTGCGATATTTTGCTTTTTCGGCGGAACCCGAAAAATCGTGTACGCCAAAGTACACTGGATTTTTCAGAACCCGCCGAGAAAAACACAATCTCATCAAAATTCTGACTTTTTATGGGTAGGGGACCCCGCGGGATACTGTGTACCCGTGGGGAGAAGGCGCACACAAGCAAAAGAGTGAGCGTTATCGCTTGCGATAACGTGATTTCAAAAGCGAAGTTGTGCGACGCAATTCTCGCCGTTTTAGGAAAGTTAAACATCAAAAATTCTGACTTTTTAGGGAATCCTTGTTATAAAACCCACGCAAGATACTTTTGTACTTGCGTGGAGAAAAGGAGCACACGAGCAAAAGAGTGAGCATTATCGGGGGCGATAATGCGATTTCAAAAGTGAAGTGTGCGACTAGTTGACAACGCGCGTAATAATAAATATAATATATTAAACTCATAGGCGATGAGAAACAAGAGTAGCGCAGGACGCCATCAAGAGAGAAAACCCTTTGGCTGCAAGGTTTTTTGGATAAATGCGGGAAAGTGCGGTTTTGAGCCTTACGGGAGGAAATGCCCGTGCGTGCGCGCAAACGTTATTGCGCTATCCTTGATTGAGGTGGAACAACGGAGTTAATTTCAGCCCGTCCTTAAAGGAAACTTTTCGGACGGATTTTTTATTAAAGGAAGGTAAAAATGTCGGGATATCTCAAAAGTTACGTGGCGGCGGCAATGGAAAAAGATCCTGCCGCGACAAGCAAAATTATGGTGCTGTTTACCTATCCCGGGGTAAAGGCGCTTATGTGGCATCGTCCCGCAAACTGGTGTTACAGACACAAAATGAAATTCCTTGCGCGGGTAATTTCGCAACACGTGCGGTTCTGGACGGGCATTGAAATTCACCCGGGCGCGACAATCGGCAAGGGAGTGTTCATCGACCACGGCGCGGGAGTCGTCATCGGCGAAACGGCGGAAGTCGGCAACAACGTTACGCTTTATCAGGGCGTAACGCTTGGCGGCACGGGAAAAGACGCGGGCAAACGACACCCCACGATTGAGGACAACGTCGTGATTGCGGCGGGCGCAAAAGTCCTTGGGCCTTTCATCGTCGGCAAGGGAAGTAAGATCGGCGCGGGCAGTGTGGTGCTGAAACCGGTGCCCGAAAACTGCACAGTCGTGGGCGTTCCCGGGCGCATCGTAAAGCAGGACGGAAAGCGCGTGGACAGCTTAAACCAGGTGGAACTTCCCGACCCCGTGCTGGAAGAACTTCGCCGCATAAACGCAAGGCTAACGCAAATCGAAAACCTTTCGGGTATCAACTGTTCGCGTTATTCGATTGCAAACGAAGAAAACACAAAATCAACCAAAACGACAGATTAAAGGAGAAAAAGTATGGTTAAAGTATACAATACGCTGACAAGAAGAAAGGAAGAACTTATTCCGCTTTCGGGCAACAAAATAAATATGTACGCGTGCGGCATCACCGTTTCGGGCGACGCTCACATCGGTCACGCATATCAGGCGCTCATTTACGACATCATCAGAAAGTACCTTGTGAAAAGGGGCTTTGACGTAACGTATGCGAGGAATTACACCGACGTCGACGATAAGATTATCGCAAAATCGAAAGAGACGGGAATCCCTGCCGACAAGTACGCGGCAATGATGATAAAACGCATCGACAAAGTTATGCGCGAGTTCGACGTGGACGATCCCGACATCTGGCTGAAAGCGACGTGCAATATCGACAACATCATTGACTTCATAAAGGGGCTGGAAGAAAAAGGGTACGCCTACGCAACGCCCGAAGGCGACGTGTATTTCTCCGTCGAAAAATTCCCGTCCTACGGCGCGCTCAGCAACAGAAAAACCGAAGAAGCGTTTTCCGGCGTCCGCATCGAAAACGAAGACAACAAGAAAAGCGCGCTGGACTTTGCGCTTTGGAAGTCCGCAAAAGAAGGCGAAATCTCGTGGGACAGCCCGTGGGGCAAAGGACGTCCCGGCTGGCATATCGAATGTTCGGCAATGAACCGCGCGGCTTTCGGCGATCAGATTGACATACACGGCGGCGGCCGCGACCTTATTTTCCCGCATCACGAAAACGAAATCGCGCAGTCCGAGGCGCTTACCGGCAAAAAATTCGTGAAATACTGGATTCACAACGGGCTTATCAAGGTCAACGGACAAAAAATGAGCAAGTCTTTGGGCAACAGTCTGCTCCTGGAAGACTTGTTGAAAAAGTATTCGGCGGAAACGATAAAATTCGCGCTGTTGCAGACGAACTACCGCGCCGACATCAACGTCACGGACGATTTGTTCCCCACCGCCGAAAAACACCTTGTCGACTTTTACAGAGTTTTGGAAGAAGCCGAAAAATCCGGGCTTGAAAGCAGCAAAAAGACCGAAAAAATCGGAGAAGACTTTGTAAATTGCATGGACGACGACTTCAACACCGCGCTTGCGATAAGCAATCTTTTCGGATATTTCAAAAACATCAGAAAGAAGTTGAAAGACGGCGACGTAACCGCAATCGAAGACATCAACGCAATCCGTGAAAACTACGATATCCTGGGATTGTTCCGCGCGGACGCAAAAGAATTTTTGAAAAAATACGACAAAGCCGACGCCGAAGACAACGTGTCCGTCCCCGAAGAAATTTTCGCACTTGCGGAAAAGAGAAAGGCGGCGAAAGCCGAAAAGAACTACGCTCTCGCCGACGAAATCAGGAAAGAAATCGCGGACAAAGGGTTTATTCTTGTCGACACGAAAGACGGATTCACGATAAAAAAGGCATAACAAAAAAGGTCGGGCGCGAAAACCGCGCCCGTTTTTATTAAGGAAAAATCATTGACTATATTAACTTATTAAGGCTATAATATAGTAATTAAATCGAAAAGGGATTTTTTATGGCTTATTACGAAAGACTGAACATCAAAGATATTTTTCAGGAAGAAGTGTTCACTGACGAAGTGATGCAGCGATATATGTCGGAAGAGGCGTATCGCGCGCTGAAAGACGTTATCGCGCGCGGCGACGAACTGCCGAGGAGTCTTGCCGACGAAGTTGCCGCGGCAATGAAGACGTGGGCTGTCGAAAAGGGTGCAACGCATTTCACGCACTGGTTCCAGCCGATGACGGAATACACGGCAGAAAAGCACGACAGTTTCATTTCCGTCGACAAAGACGGAAAGGTACTGCTGGAATTTTCGGGCAAAAGTCTTTCAAAGGGCGAAGCGGACGCGTCGAGTTTCCCGTCGGGCGGAATCCGCGCCACGTTCGAGGCGCGCGGCTACACCGTATGGGATTGCAGTTCCCCGGCGTTTATCAAGCGTTCAAAGGGCGGCGCGGGCGTACTGTGCATACCGACGGCGTTTTGCGCCTACACCGGCGAGGCACTTGACAAAAAAACCCCGCTCCTTCGCAGTATGAACGTTTTAAACCGCGAGGTTTTAAGGCTTTTAAGGATTCTTGGTGACAACGAAACCAAAAAAGTTACTCCCGTCGTCGGCGGCGAGCAGGAATATTTTTTGATCGACAAAAATCACTATATGCAGCGCGAAGACTTGAAGTACGCGGGACGTACTTTGTTCGGCGCGCCCCCCGCAAAAGGACAGGAAAAGTCCGACCAGTATTACGCGACAATCCGTGACCGCGTCGCCTTTTTTATGGAAGATCTGAATCGCGAACTCTGGAAACTCGGCATCGCCGCAAAGACGGAGCATAACGAAGTCGCGCCCGCTCAGCACGAGCTTGCGCCGATTTTCACGTCCGCAAACATCGCGACCGACCAGAACCAGCTTATCATGGAAACGATGAAAAAGGTTGCGGAAAAGCACGACCTTGCGTGTCTTCTGCACGAAAAGCCTTTCAACGGCGTCAACGGCAGCGGCAAGCACAACAACTGGTCGATAATGACGGACACGGGAGTGAACCTGCTGGAGCCCGGCAGCAATCCCGCCGAAAACCGCATATTCATGCTTATGATACTTGCGGTCATCGCGGGCGTGGACGAATATGCCGACCTTGTCAGAATGAGTGCGGCAAGCGCGGGAAACGACAACCGTCTGGGCGGAAACGAAGCACCCCCGTCGATAATTTCGGTTTTCGTCGGCAACGACCTTTACTCGGCGTTTGAAACGCTGAAAGAAGGCAAAACCGCCGTTACGAAAGTCAAAGAGTACATCAAAATGGGGCTGCCGTCTTTCCCAAAACTCAAAAAGGACAACACCGACAGAAACCGCACCTCGCCGTTTGCGTTCACGGGGAACAAGTTTGAATTCCGCATGGTCGGAAGCAGCGCGTCGCTTGCGACGTCCATAATCGTCCTTGACACGATAACCGCCGAAATGGTGCGCCGTATCGCCGACGAAATCGAAGAAAAGACAAAATCGGGCGAAGACCTCGACCACGCGTTGTCGGAAATCATCGTGTCTTATATCCGCGCGCACGGCCGCATCATCTATAACGGCAACAATTACAGCAAGGAATGGGTGGAAGAAGCGAAACGCCGCGGTCTTCATATGACGTCCAACAGCCTTGACGCGTTCAAATGTATGCTGGACAAGGATATTGTCAATCTTTATGAAAGGAACGGCGTTTTAAGCGAAAAGGAACTTACGAGCCGCTATGAAATCTTTGTCGAAAACTACGCAAAGACCGTCAATATCGAGGCTCTTGCAATGCGAAATATCGCAAGGAAACAAATTTTGCCCGCGGTCATGAGGACGGAAGGAAAACTTGCGGCATACCTGAAAGACGTAAGGGAAATAAATCAGAAATTCGGGGCGGCGGACGAAAGACTGCTTGCCGAAACCGATAAACTTATCGACGAAACCGATCGTCGCACGACCGATCTTGAACACGCTCTTGCAAAGGCAAAGTCGATTGAGAATTTTGAAAAACAGGCAGAGTGTTATCGCGACAAAGTCCTTGTCGCAATGAACAGACTGCGTGAAAGCGTGGACAAGCTCGAACTTATCACCGAGAAGAAAGAATGGCCGTTCCCATCTTACGGCGACATTCTGTTCTATGAGTAAAAAATGATGTTAAACGTTGAAAACGACAATATAAATCCCGAAAACGGCAACATAACGCCGTCGGAAGTCGACCTTAAAAGGGCGAACATCATCGCCGACACTTTTGTGGAAAAGGTTGAAACCGCCGCGCCCGTCAGGATTGCGACAAGCGTTGACGAAAAGAAAGGCGCGGTGAAAATCCGTGAGCTTTACGAAAAGATTTTGGGGCTTCCTGCAAGGACGGAACCCACCACCGTCGCGCCGCTTGCGGGACGATTCGGCATACCCGTTTACGGGGTGATTTTCGCGATCGCGCTTGCGTTTTATATAGTGGGCGTGCTTATCGACGACAAAGCCGTCACATACGGTTTTCTTGCGCTGTCAATGCTTGTTACCATTTTTGTCGGCGCAATGCTGTTCGTACAGGTTCTGACAAACAAAAACACGTTCAACGCGCTTTTCCCGAAGCGCACGTCGTACAACGTATTGTCGTCAATCGAGGCGAAAGCCCCTGCCGAAAACACGCTTGTCATCGGCAGTCACTACGACAGCGATATGGACAGGTCGGACGTCGTAATGTTCCTGAAAGATAAAAACCTGCCGAAATGGATTTCACGTGCGTTCAAGGCGTTGTCGATAATCAGCATACCCGTGCTTCTCGTGTTTGAAATTATCGCGATATGTCTGCCGCACTTAAACGTCGGCGACAAAGCGGTGATGTTTTTATTCCCGACGATATTCTGCGGACTTGCGATATTTTATCTTGTCACGATGTTTTCATACAAAAAGCGCAACAGCAATATCGGACACGAAGGATTGCAGGCGGCGGGGGTATCCCTTGCGGTTGCGGACTATTTAAGGCTGCATCCTGAACTTATCCCCGACAATACGAAAGTCGTGCTTGCGTGCTTCGGCGCGAAAGAATGCGGCGCAAAGGGCGCGGAACAACTCATACTGCAACACTATGGCAGGGACGAATCACTGATAAATCCAGTCGTGATAAACTTTTCAAAAGTCGGCGATTGCGACAACGTCGTGATACAGGGCGACAGACAGTACAAAAACATTTACGACCTGAAAATCAACAACGTGGCGTTCAAAGCGATCAAGGAAGTGTGCGACGACGTGGCGTTCAGATACAGTGAAACGCTTTTCACCGACAGCACACCGTTTGCTCGGCGCAAAATCCCCACGACTACGATCGAACTCAAAAAAGGCGACAACGAACTTTCGTCGGCATACGACAAAGCCTTCAAAAGCGCGCTTAACGTGACGGTCGATACGATGAAGTATATGCAGGAACGCCAGCAACTTTTCCGCGGCGAAAAGACGATAATGTGAACCGCCCTCTAATTTTTCAAAACAAAACGAAATTCCCGCAACGAGATTGCGGGATTTTTTATTAAAAAACAAAAAACGACGAAAGATACGGCGGAAAAACGCCGAAAGGGGGAATAAGGTTTGACTTTTATAAGAGAATTCATTAAAATCTTATTAACTTGATAAGGTAGCGGACAAAAGGCGCAACGCAAAGTCTGCATAAAGGAGAAAGGTTAATGAAATCCGAACCCGTAAACGTTATTCCCGAAATCGAAACGAACCCCGTCGTATTTCAGCAGAAAGAACCCGAAAAGAAGTGGAAAACCGTCGTCAAAAAGTATGCGAATCGTTACTTCATCGACGCGTTTTCGGGAATGGCACAAGGACTGTTCGTCACGCTTATCGCGGGGACGATATTAAAGCAGATCGGCAGTTGGTGCGGCGCGAATTCGGGATTCGGCGCACTGCTTATTCTCATCGGAAACATCGCCTGCACGCTTATGGGCGCGGGTATCGGCGTCGGTATCGCCAAGAAACTGAAAGCGCCCGACCTTGTGGTTTTTGCGTGTGCGGTCGCGGGATTTTTGGGAGCGTTTTTGCCCGACAAAGTTTACAATCTTTTGTCCGACGGAAGTTTTTCGTTGAAAGCGGTGGCGGGCTCGATAACTGCGTTCAAAGTGGGCGCGCCCGGCAACCCCATCGGCTCGTACGTGTCGACTCTTATCGCTTTGGAAATTGTATTGTTGGTACAAGGCAAAACAAAACTTGATATCTTAATCGTACCTTTAACGGTGATGTTTGTGACGATAATCTCAATGTTTGTCGCATATCCCGCAATTTGGTTCATAAAAGTAATTCAGAAATTCATTGAAATTTCGGTGACGGCGCAACCCTTTATTATGGGCGTTGTGATATCCGTCGTGATGGGTATACTTTTGACGATGCCCACGTCTTCTGCGGCGATATGGATTGCGATTGCGTCGGGAAGTACGTCCGACGCGATGATGCTTGCGGGCGGCGCGGCTGTCGTCGGATGCGCGGCGCAGATGGTTGGCTTTGCCGTGATGACTTTCAAAGAAAACGGCGTCGGCGGACTTATCTCGCAAGGTATCGGCACCAGCATGTTGCAGATCCCCAACATTATGAAACACCCGCTCATTTTCGTGCCGCCGATTATTGCTTCCGCAATCGTAGGACCGATCGCGACGTGCGTGTTCAAACTTCGTTGTACCGCGGGCGGCGGCGGCATGGGTACAAGCGGTCTTGTCGGCGTGTTCGGCGCGGTCGAGGCGTCGAAAGGCGTTGTGTCGGACGCGAATATCGCGCTTGCCATCGTGTTTTTGATGTTCGTAATTCCCGCAGTCGTGTCGCTGCTGTTCAGAATCCTTTTTGAAAAGAAAGGCTGGATCAAAGGCGAGTGGATGAAACTCGATGTTTAATATAGCAATCGTTCTTATTATTCACGCTTGCTATAAGAAAATCAACGATAAAAGACGTGCGAAAAGCGCGTCTTTTTATTTTTCCGAAAAGTCTGAAAAATCCCGCGGAGTTTATATTTTCGTCAAATCCTTGCCTAAATTATAAAATAAGTATATACTTTGTATATATTTAATATTTACGACTTTTTATCGGAGGCACTATGCTTTTATCGAAACTTGTGGGGGAACGCGTTAAGGAAGCCCCTGCGGACGTTACCATTTTAAGCCACGCGCTGCTTGCCCGCGCGGGGTATATCAAGCCGGTTGCAAACGGCATTTTCTCGCTTACTTCTCCCGCCCAGCTTATGGCGAAGAATATCGAAGACATTATCCGCGACGAAATGAACAAAATCGACGGACAGGAAGTGAAATTCCCCGTCGTTATGCCCAGGGAACTCTGGGAGCAGTCGGGAAGATATTCAAGCATCGGCAGCGAGATGGTGCGGTTTAAGGACAGAAGCGGCAAAGACATGCTTCTCGGAATGACGCACGAAGAAGCGGCGGTACACCTTGCAAAAAACACCGTTTCGAGCTATAATCAGCTTCCGTTCATGATTTATCAGATTCAGACGAAGTTCCGCGACGAGCCTCGTTGCCGCGGCGGACTTATCCGCGTCAGGGAATTCACGATGAAAGACGCGTACTCGTTCCACATGACTGAGGAGGACCTTGAAAAGCATTATTACAAGGAATACGACGCATACAACAACATATTCCGCCGTATCGGGCTGAAAAAATTCATCGCGGTCAAGTCGGACAGCGGTATGATGGGCGGCAGTATCGCTCACGAATTTATGCTGCTGACAGAAGTCGGCGAAGACACGCTCGTGCTTTGCGACGAGTGCGGATACAAGTCGAATATGGAAGTCGCGACGGGCGTACGTCCCGAGGTCGATTTCGGCGCGGACGCGGAAAAGGAAGCAGTTTTCACCGGCGACGCCAAAGACATTGCGGAAGTTTCGGAGTTTTTGAAAGTTCAGCCTTATCAGACGATAAAGGCGGTCGTTTACGCCGTGAAGGGCGAAAAGACGGTTGTCGTCGCGTTTATCAGGGGCGATTTGGAAGTCAACGAAGCCAAACTCAAAAAAGCGATTATGAAAAACATCGTCCCGTGGGAAGCCGACGAAGAATCGGGGCTCGTCGCGGGAAATATCGGGCCAATCGGGCTTGACCTGAAAGACGGAATCGTCGTTTTCGATAAGTCTTTGGAAGGTGCGTACAATATGGTTACCGGCGCAAACAAACCGCTGTACCACGTGAAAGGCGTGAACGTCGCGCGCGATATTAAGCCCAAATCGTTCGTCGATATCGCAAAAGTGAAAGCAGGCGACAAATGCCCCGTTTGCGGAAAACCGCTGCACCTTGAAAACGGCATCGAAATCGGCAACATTTTCCAACTCGGCACGAAATACACAAAGAGCATGGGCATGACCGTGCTTAACGAAAAAGGCGAAGCCGTCAACCCCATTATGGGCTGTTACGGTATCGGCGTAGGTCGTGCAATCGCCGCAATCGCGCAGGAAAGCAACGACAAAGCGGGGCTTATTCTGCCAATCACCGTCGCGCCTTACAAGGTTCATATCTGCCCCTTGCGTATCGACGACCAAAACGTCCGCGAAAAGGCTTTTGCGCTGTACGACGCGCTTATGAAAAAGGGCGTGAACGTGCTTCTTGACGACCGCGAAAACGTCTCAAACGGCGTGAAATTCGCCGACGCCGACCTTATGGGTATGCCTATCCGCGTCGTGGTAAGCCCCCGCGGACTTCAAAACGACGAAATCGAAGTTACCGACCGCGCGACGCTTTCGGCGGACAAAGTGAAATACGAAGACGCGCTTTCCTATATCGACGCCATGATGGCAAGAAAATACGAGGAACTGAAATAATATATGGTGAGCATCGGCAACAGCTGGGACGAGATTTTGAAGGACGAGTTTTCGGGAGAAAACTACCTTAAAATCCGCGAATTTCTGAAAGACGAGTATTCTCATCACGTCTGCTATCCGTCGATGTACGACATATTCAACGCGCTGAAATACACCGATTATTACGCCGTCAAAGCGGTGATAATCGGACAAGACCCTTATCACGAAGAAGGGCAGGCTCACGGGCTTTCCTTCTCGGTGAAAAAAGGAGTGGATATTCCGCCGTCGCTTGTCAATATTTACAAGGAGCTGAAAAGCGATCTGGGCATTTCGCCCGCGCCGCACGGCTGTCTTGAAAGTTGGGCAAAGCAGGGCGTGCTTCTTCTGAACTCGGTATTGACGGTGCGCGCGCATCTTGCCAACAGCCACAAGAATTGCGGCTGGCAGATTTTCACCGACGACATAATTAAAAAACTTAACGAGCGGAACACCCCGATAGTCTTTATTCTATGGGGAGCAAACGCTCGTTCGAAAAAGCAATATATTACAAATCCGATACATTACGTTATCGAAAGCGCACATCCAAGTCCGCTTTCTGCATACAACGGTTTTTTCGGCAGCAAGCCGTTTTCAAGAACGAACGAGTTTTTGGAAAAAAACGGTATCGCGCCGATCGAATGGGAAATTAAGGATTGATGAAAGAAAAAACAGGGCAGTTGTTCAAGGCTGTCGGCAAAAAAATTAAGAATCTTATGACTCCCGCGCGATATATCGTGCTCGGGTTTTTGGGCGTCATCGCCGTCGGGACGATTTTGCTGGTGCTTCCGTTTTCTTCGGCAAGCGGAAAGACAATCGGCTTTGTTCCCGCGTTGTTCACGTCGACGACCACGGTGTGCGTGACGGGGCTTACCGTCATAGATCCCGCAACTCAGCTGTCGATTTTCGGACAAATCGTCGTTTTGTTGCTCATACAAATCGGCGGTCTCGGGTTCATGACCACGACGACGTTCATGTTTATGCTTGTCGGCAAGAAAATCAGCCTGAAAGAGCGCATGACGATTCAGGAGTCGCTTGACCAGGACAGCCTGAAAGGCGTTGTGAAACTGACAAAACGAATCCTTGCGTTCACGTTCATTTTTGAAGGGTTCGGCACGCTTATGCTTATGACAAGGCTTGTCCCCGCACTCGGCGCGCGCGGCATATACGTTTCGTTGTTCACGGCGGTTTCGTCGTTCTGCAACGCGGGCATCGACATAATGGGCAAAGACTACGGCGCGTTTTCCAGCATTTCGGCATTTTCGCACGATCCCGTCGTACTTATCACCGTAATGGTGCTTATCATATCGGGCGGGCTCGGCTTTTTGGTTTTCAACGACATATTAAGGAAAAAGAGAAACAGACCGCTTCGGCTTCACACGCGCGTTTCGCTTTCGATGACGGCGATTTTGCTTGTTGTCGGCGCGGCGATGATACTCGGTATCGAATGGAACAATCCCGGCACGCTCGGTCCGATGGACTGGGGCGACAAAGTCCTTAACGCGTTTTTCCAGTCGACGACGGCAAGGACAGCGGGCTGGACGTCGATAAACCAGGCAAATCTCACGGACGGCGCAAAAGTCGCGACGATGGTGCTTATGTTCGTCGGCGCGTGTCCCGCATCGACGGGCGGCGGCGTAAAAACCACAACCATTTTCGTTATGATTATGTTGTTCGCGTCCGTATTCCGTGGCCGCGACGAAGTCGTTGTCGGCAAGGAAACAATCAACACAAGGACGATAAAACGCGCGGCGGTCGTTACGACGGCATGTTTCCTGGGATCTTTCGCGCAGGCTCTCATAATCTGGGCGACGGAGGCGGCGTACGGCGTGCAGTTGTCCGTCATCGACAGCATGTACGAGGCGTTCAGCGCGTTCGGCACGGTCGGCGTATCGGCAGGGCTCACGACATCGCTCCATACACCCGCGCTCATTACGCTGTGTTTTTCGATGTTCATCGGTCGTCTCGGGCCGCTGACAATCGGCACCGCGCTTTTGAATACAAAAAAACAATCGGCAAATATCAAATACCCCGATGCCAAAATTCTTATCGGATAAGCGGAGGTTTATTTTATGAAAAACAAAAAATCGAAAAATCAACAATTTGCGGTAATCGGACTTGGCAGATTCGGCTCGACCGTCGCGAAAACCTTGTTTGAAAAAGGCGAGGAAGTCCTTGCCGTCGATATAAAAGAAGAGGTCATCACGGAAGCGCACGAGTACACCACGCACGCCGTCGTCGCCGACGTCACCGACGAACGCACTTTGCGCGCTCTCGGCATCGAAAACTTCGACGTCGTCATTATCGGCATCGCAAGCGACCTGGAAGCAAGCGTTTTGTGCACGCTCACCTGCAAGGAAATCGGCGTCAAAAAGGTCATCGCAAAGGCCGAAAACCTTAAACATAAAATGGTTCTGGAACGCGTCGGCGCGGACGAGGTCGTCATTCCCGAAATGGAAATGGGCGAAAAAATGGGCGCACGCCTTGCCAACCCCTTGCTGCACGACATAATGACCATAAGCAGCAAATACAGCATTATCGAAATGGAACTTCCGTCAAGTTGGGCAGGAAGCTCCCTTGTGACGCTTGATATCCGCAAAAAATACGACGTCAACGTTCTTGCGGTCGAGCGCGACAACGACGTCATCGTCAACTTCGCCGCGGACGAGCCTTTGCTTGACGGCGATACGTTGCTTGTCGGCGGGAGCAGGGAGATGCTCGATCTTCTTCAAAACCAATACAATTAAGCAAAACGGCGACAATTCGCGCCTTTTCGGCGTTTTTACAGAACCCGAAAACTCGTGTACGCTCAGTACACTAGGGTTTTCGGAACCTGCAAAGAACCCCAAAAATCCATCAAATTCTCGCCGTTTTATAGGGTTAGGGGACCCCAAAAGATACTTTTGTACTTTTGGGGAGAAGGAGCAAACGAGCAAAAGACAAACAAACGAATAAAAAGAGTTTGTTTGTTCAAAAGAAAGATTTGCGACGCGTACGCGCCTTCGCACGAACCCGTCAAGAACCCCGTTCGGGGTCCCCACAAGATACTGTGTACTTGTGGGGCTAAATGGCATCAAAATTCTGCCGTTTTGGAAGAGAGTTAATATTTAAGCACCCAAGAGGGTGCTTTTTTGTTGGTTTTTTTATTCCGTGCAACAAAAAAACGCACCGTGGAAACGGTGCGTTTTTGATTGGTTTAATAATTAGTCTGCTTTGTAGGGAAGCAATGCCATAACGCGGGCGCGTTTGATTGCGTCGGACAAGAAGCGTTGATGTTTTGCACAAACGCCGGTCATACGACGGGGCATCATCTTGCCTTTTTCGGTGATGTATTTGCGAAGTTTGGCAACGTCTTTGTAGTCGATTTCGGTTGCCTTATCGACGCAGAATTGGCAGACTTTCTTTTTGGGAATTCTTTTGCCGCCCTGAACGGGGCGTTTTACTTCTTCACTCATTTTAATATACCTCTTATTTATTGAGCCCTATATACGGGCGAAAATCAGAAGGGCAGATTCTCGTCAACGGCTTTAAGGTCGTCGAACACGCCGTCGTTCGAGGCGGATTCGTCTTCGGCCTTGGTGCTGAGGAACTGAACCTCGTCGGCAACGATTTCGGTGACGTATCTGCGGCTTCCGTCGGGAGCGTCGTAACTGCGGGTCTGAACCGATCCGGATACGGCCGCTTTACTGCCTTTTTTCAAGTATTTGTTGCAATGTTCCGCCTGCGTTCTCCATACGACAACGGGAAGGAAGTCGGTATCTCTTACGCCGTCGCTGTTGGAAAATCTGCGCGACACGGCAAGCGTGAATCTGCAAACGGGAATGCCCGAGCCGGTGTTGGTGAGTTCGGGATTCTTTGTTAAATTACCGATTAAAAATACTTTGTTCATAAATGACCCCTTATGCGGTTATTTGCGGATAATCATCTGACGTACGATTGCGTCTGTGATTTTCATCTGACGATCGATTTCGGCGGGAGCGGATGCGTCTGCCGTAAAGTTCATCAAGACGTAGTAGCCTTCGTTCTTATCGTTGATGGGATATGCATATTTGCGGGTACCCCACTTGTCAATGCCGTCAACGGTGCCGCCGAGCTTTACGACGAGGTCCGAGAACCTGTCGACGAGAGCAGCCTTGTCTTCTTCCGAAACGTCATTGTCGATGATGTAAAGGATTTCATACTTGTTCATCTTTTTATACCTCCTTGTGGACTTTGTGGCCTGCTTAAACAGGCAAGGAAATTCGTCGATAATATATCAACGTGCAATTATTATAAATAATTTATTCATTTATGTAAAGCAAAAATCGGCGAAAAAGTCAGCGATTTAACGATTTTTTCAGCGATTTTCTTATTTTTTGCAGGGTGTTGTCGACTTTTTTTGTGGAAACCGAAAGAGAGGCGGCGATTTCCCGATACGAGTCGCCGTCAAGATAAGCGTAAAAAATCCGCTGTTCTTCTTCCGACAAAACGCTTTCGATTTCCCGCATTAAAAGGGTTTCCCGCTCCTCTTCGATATAAACGGTTTCGGGATTGCCCGAGGCGATTTCGACGTCGTCAAGCGGCACGCTGTCGTTAAGCGCACGATTTTTCCCGCTTGAAGATTTCCTGATTAAACCGATGATTCTTTTTCTGACGCAGATGTAGGCGAACGTTGTGAAACTCGCGCCGGCTTTTTCGTCGTAATTCATAATCGCGTTGAACAGCGCGACCATTCCTTCCTGCACAAGATCGTCGGTGTCGCCCGACGGCAAAAAGAAGCGGCGCACCGCCTTGTTGACCAGCGATTTATGACGATGCAACAGTTCGTTTACTGCGGCGGAGTCGTTTGACTGCGCGCGTTTTGCAAGTTCCTCGTCGGGCAAAGTTTCGTATGTCATTTTCTGTCCTGTCGTACCTTTTCGTAAATCACGACGGCGGCGGCAACCGAGGCGTTCAGACTGTTGATTTTTCCGCTCATCGGAATGGAAATTACGCCGTCGGCAAGTTCCTTTGAAAGGCGTTTTACGCCGCTGTCCTCGCCGCCGACAAGCAATGCGATTGCTCCGGTAAGATTTGCACGATACATAGGTTCACCGTCCATATCCGCGCAATAAACATACACATTTTGCGATTTAAGATAATTTATCGCGTCGTTGACGTTGGTAACTTTCGCGATTTTCACGTGTTCCGCCGCGCCTGCGGAGCACCTTAAAACGGTGTCGTTCACGGTAACGCCGCGGTGCTTTCCGATGACGATCCCGTGCACGCCCGCGCACTCCGCCGTACGGATAATACTGCCGAGATTGTGGGGGTCGGAAAGTTCGTCCAGAATCACGATAAAGGGCGGCTCGTCTTTCGATTTCGCAAAAGACAAAATGTCGTCCAAAGACGAATAAACAAACTCTGTCTGAGTAAGCGCGACTCCCTGATGTTTTGCGTTTTGCGTGATGCGGTCGAGCGCGGTTTTATCGACGACGGACACGACGATTTTCTTTTCTTTTGCAAGGGCGATTATGTTTTTTACGACGCCCGTCGTTTCGCCTCTTTGCACGTAAAGTTTTTCAACGGTTGCGTCGGAGCGCAACGCCTCATACACTGCGTTTTTTCCCGTAATTAACATAAGTTCTCCTTATTCGATTGAAAGCAATTCGTTCAGACGGTCGTGTTTTCCCGTGAGATACAGGTATCCGAGAAGAGCCTCGAATCCGCTTGCTTTTTTGTAGTCGCCGATACTTGCGTTTTTTGCCGACGACGAATAATGCGCGTTTCTTGCGCGCTTGTAAACCGCGACCTCTTCTTCCGAAAGACACGGCAGCAGTTTTTCGATTTTATCCGCCTGCGCTTCCGCCTTGATTTCCTTGGTTGCGAGTTTATGGAGCGCGCCCGATTTTTTGTCGGACGAAAGGGCAAGCCGCGTTCTGACGTACAGTTGTTGTACTGAGTCGCCGACGAAAGCGAGAACAAGCGGATTCATCTCGTCCGCTTCGGCTTTTGTGATTATCGTCGTAAGAAAAGGAATGGTATCTTGCATAAGACCGATTATATCACATCGAAGTGGCTTTAACAAGAAAAAAATCGTATTGACCTTTTAACAAAATTAGTATAAAATATATTTACTATGAAAAACAAAAGATTTTTGAAAATAACGCTGATTGCCGCGGTTGTCGCGCTTCTTTGCGCCGCGCTTTGCGGATGCAGTCTTATACAAGGAATTTTACACCCGGAAGGGAAGTTTGCGCTGTCCGAAAGCGAGATAACGCTGAAAATCGGCGAAACGTACGACGTAACGCTCAGCGACGGGCGCACCGACGAGTTCACTTTGTCCACGTCGGACAAAACAAAGGTCGAAATATACGGGCGGACAAGCATTAAAGCCGTCGGGAAAACCAAAACCGCGGTCACGATTACCGCTACCAACGGCAAAGGCGACACGGCGGAACTTAAAGTGAATGTCGATTACGCCGACGTTTCAACGGTAAAAATCGGCGTTGAAAATCAATATCAGTTGTTGCAATCGGGCGAAACGCCGAAAAGCGTCGATTTTTCCGCAACGCTCAACGACGGCACGAACCCCGACACCGTCTTTTCGTGGAAATTCACGAACGGCGCGGGCGAAGAAGTCGCGACGGCAAGCGGCAAAACCGCGTCGTATCTTCCAAGCCCGGGCGAAATATATTTTGCCACCGTAACGGCGGGTGGAAAATCCGCAACCGTCGGATTCTGCGCCGTCGAAGAACTTCTTGTATATCTTGACAAATATCGCGTCGGCACGGAAGAAAAAATCGTCGTGCGCGCAAGATATTTCGACAACTCGCTTTTTGGCAAAACTGCGACGGCGTACGTTTACGACGAAGGCGGGAATTTGATTTCCACGACGACTCTTGAAACAATCCGTTCAAACGGCATGGGCGAGGTCAACGACACGATTGCCGCAATCGGAAAAGAAGGGGCTTTCACCTTAAAAGTCGTTGTGGACGGAGTAAGCCGCGAAGTTAATTTCGTCGTCAAGGACAACGTTGCCGCAAATCATATCGAAGTCGGTGTGACAGGAAATCTCAGCCAGACTACGGCGGAAACGGTAACGTTCACGGCAACTCTTTCGCCTGCAAAAGCCGACGTCGAAAGCGTCAAATGGTACGTCAACGACAAGTATTATTCGACGGGCAAAACCTTTTCTTTTAAGCCGACGAACCGCGGCGAGCATAAGGTAACGGCGGAAATAAACAAAATCACGAAAACAAAAACTATCGTATATCTTTCGGAACACGACGAAGCGTGGTACTACGCCTCGCACTTCCACGACTACGGCGGATACGCGCAAAACAGATATATAACGTCCAAGGAGGAACTTAAAAACCTTATCCTTTTCGTTCTGGAAAACAAAATCGCGGAAATCACGTTTTACGCGGGATACTCGACGCCCGAAACCGTGAAAAAAGACGTGTCCGAAGTCAGGGATTGCGTTGAAGAGTCGGGCATTATCCCGGGATATTCGCTTGAAACGAGCGGCAACGTATTCACGATAAAATTCAGGTTCTTCGCCGACGAGGCAGGTCTTATCGAGACGGTCAATTCGCCCGAGTACGACGCGCCCGACGGCTTTGGCGACGCCGTGCAAAATACGTATTCGAAACCCCATTACGACAACGTAAAGAAAACAAGAAACTTTTATATCGACGGCGTGAAAGAAACGATGAGCGTGTCGACAAGCAATATGCTTTACAAGGCGGTGGCGTGGGGCTACAAGCCCGTATTTATGGGTTCGCAAGCCGAAAATCTCAAACAAATATACGATAACGCGAAAGACGCGCTGTCTTATATCGTGTCCGACGAAATGAGCGAATACGAAAAAGTCCACGCAATCTACGACTACATAATCTACAACGTGCGCTACGACCACGACTGTGCAAACGCCGAAGATAAATACGTAAGCGGAAATCTCAGCCTTAACGAAAAAATGAAATATTACGGATATTACCTTGAAGGGATATTCCTTGATAAGTTTTATAAGAAAGATATGCACGCCGTCTGCGACGGGAAGTCGAAAGCGTTCGTTTTAATGTGCGGAATCGAGGGTATCACCGCCGTGCGTATCAGCGGCAAAGCGTCAAGCGACGGCCAAAACTTCGGCGGACACGCCTGGAACAAAGTCCTGCTTGATCTTAACGGCACGGGGGACAAGGAATGGTATTTCGTCGACACGACCTGGGGCGACGTCGGCGACGACAGCAAGGAATTTTTGTCGCACGCCTACTTCCTGTTGTCCGATGACGAAGTGAAAAACACCCACGTTGAAAACCCGGGACACGATTACCCGAAAGCGGAAGGAAAGTTCGATTATTACGCGCACGAAACGTATACGTCAAACGGCACGGAATACAATTACGTTATCGCAAACAGAAATCTTGCGGCACAGCAAATGGCGCGTGCGTTGAAAACGCTCCCGAAATCGACGATTGTGGAGTTTGAATTTGCGTTTTCCTTAACCAAGGACGCGGCGGAGAATTACGCAAAAGAAGCGATGAAAGCGTCCGGGCGCGGGCTTGAAGGATACAGCTATGCGATAATACGCTCAAACGTTCTGGTGATTATGATTGGCGCCGCTGCGTAATCAGCGCAGATAACAGTTCAACAATACAAAATCCCGCAATAAAACCTGCGATTTGGTAAAATCTTATGTTACCGCCGCAGGTTTTTTCAAGCGCGAAAAACAGCATTGCGAGCGTTGCCGCCGCAAAAATAACGTCGGAAAAGAACGCGAAAAACTTCTTTTTCACGACTTTCCGCAATCCGCGAAGCAGGGCGTAAAACACGCCCGACGTCATTCCGCAAAGAATCATCGAAAGAAAGATAAAACTTTCGGAAATTATCGAGTGCGTCATTTGAAAATCTTTTTGATAAGTCCCGCCTTCGTGAGCGTTTCCGAAAACCTGATTTCTTTCACTCTGCCGGTTGCCGAAAGCCGTCCCGAGTCAAGGTTGATTTCGGTGACGGAAAGCCCTTCGCCCGTGATTGTCAACGTTTCCTTGTTTTGCATCAATACAATCGACTTGTCGCCCGACGAAATCACTTTTGAAACGGACGTAACGGTCAGGCGGTCGTTTTCGAGCGCAAGCGCTCCTCTTTTTTCGTTTTCCATAAAAACAATGTATGCATTGAGTTTTCATAAATTGACAAACTCTTATTACTTGTTTATAATAGTTGTATTATTTTAGTGAGGGACTTATGTTATTCGGAGTAATCGACATAGGCAGCACGTCCGTAAGGCTTATGATGACGGACGGCGAAAAGGTCGAAAAAAGGGTGAACACGACGCGTCTTGCCGAGAATATGGACGAGATGAACACGTTGCAACCCGTCAGTATCGAACGTACGGCTCAGGCCGTTGCGGAGTATTATTTCGTTGCGATGCAAAACGGCGCGGAAGACGTCTATGCCTACGCGACGGAAGCGGTGCGCTCCGCGAAAAACAAATACAGGTTCGTCGACAGAGTCAGGGAACTTTGCGGGCTTGAAATCGACATTCTGGACAAAAAGACCGAGGCGGAAATCGGGTTCTTGGGCGCAAGCACAAAAGGCAGATGCTGCGTTATCGACATGGGCGGCGCAAGCACCGAAATTTCGGTCGGCGACGGCGAAAACATATTATATTCCAAAAGTTTGCCGTACGGCATCGTCAGGCTTTCCGCAATCGAGCGCGAAAAAATCGAAATGACGCCGTTCATCAACGACTGTCTTATGGGATACGGCGAAATTCCGCCGTTTGACAACGTCGTCGCAATCGGTGGCACGATATCCACGATGGCAGCGATGAAAAACCAACTTGAAAAATACGATCCGAATGTCGTCAACGGCTCGGTGCTGACGCTTTCCGACATCGAAAACATGTACGACAAAATCAGCAAAATGACGATGGAAGAACGCCGCCACGTGAAAGGACTCCCCGAAAAGCGCGCAGACATCATCGCCCCGGGCATACTCATGTATTCGCTTATTCTGAAATATCTCGGCGCGGACAAACTCACCGTCAGCGAGGGCGACGGCGCGGAAGGCTATCTCATCAAACTCGGCGTATTGCCGCACGGGTTCAGGGCAATTTATCAGAAGATAATTTAATTTAAGGATATTTATGAAAAATCTTACAAGCAGCGAACTTCGCAAAATTTATCTCGACTACTACAAATCGAAGGGACACGCCGTTATTTCCAGCGCGTCGCTTATCCCCGAAAACGATCCGACGGTATTGTTCACGACGGCGGGCATGCACCCCCTCGTACCGTACCTTCTCGGCGAAAAACACCCTGCGGGCAACCGTCTAACCGACGTGCAAATCTGCGTCCGCACGGGCGATATCGAAGAAGTCGGCGATCCGACGCACTGCACGTTTTTTGAAATGCTGGGCAGATGGTCGCTTGGAGACTACTTCAAGGAATACGCAATTTCGTGCTCGTACGACTTTTTGCTGAACCGGCTGGAATTTGACAAAGACAAATTCGCGGTTACCGTTTTCAAGGGCGACGAAGATTGCCCCCGCGACGACGAAAGCGCGGAATTCTGGAAAAAGATGGGCGTCCCCGAAGACCGCATTTTCTTCCTTCCGAAAGAAAACAACTGGTGGGGTCCCGCCGGCGTTACCGGTCCTTGCGGTCCCGACACCGAAATGTTCATCGACACCGGAAAACCCAAATGTTCGGACGAATGTTCGCCCGCGTGCGACTGCGGCAAGTACGTCGAAATCGGTAACGACGTCTTTATGCAATACTTCAAAAACGCCGACGGCACCTTCTCGCCGCTTAAACAAAAGAACGTCGACGAGGGAATGGGGCTTGAACGTATGCTTTGCATTCTGAACGGATACAAATCGGTTTATGAAACCGACTTGTTCAAACCCGCGATCGCGCTCATCGAAAATCTTTCGGGACACAAGTACGACGAAAGCGAAACCGTCACGAAAGCGATGCGTATAATCGCCGACCATATCCGCACCTCGACCTTCCTTATCGGCGACGTGAAAGGCATTGTGCCAAGCAACGTCGACCAAGGCTATATTTTGAGGAGACTTATCCGTCGTGCGGTGCGTTTCGGACGCATTATCGACCTTCCCGAGCGTTCCCTTTCCAAAATTGCGGAACAGTATATTTCGCAATACCAGGACGTTTATCAGTATCTTTTGACCAATAAAGACAGGATTGTGTCGGAACTTGACAAGGAAGAAATCAGATTCTCCAACACCTTGCAACAAGGACTGAAAGAGTTTGAAAAGGTCATCACGCACATTCCCACAAAGACGATAAGCGGGAAAACCGCGTTCCGTCTTTACGATACTTTCGGATTCCCCATCGAGATGACGGAAGAACTCGCGCACGAAAACGGCTTCGAAGTCGACGTACAAGGATACGAAGACGCGTTCAAGGAACATCAGAAAAAATCGCAGGCAGGCGCGGAACAGAAATTCCACGGCGGGCTTGCGGACAATTCCGAAGAAACCGCAAAACTCCACACTGCAACGCACCTTTTACATTCCGCTCTTATGAAGGTTCTGGGCGGCGAGGCGCGCCAGCGCGGCAGCAATATCACCGCCGAAAGATTAAGGTTCGACTTCGGTTTCGACCGCGCAATGACTCAGGACGAAATAAAGGCGGTTGAAGACCTTGTCAACGAACAAATCAAAAAGAATATCCCCGTCGTGTGCGAAGAAATGACCGTTGACGAAGCAAAAGCGCAGGGCGCAATCGGCATTTTCGACAACAAGTACGGCGAAAAGGTAAAAGTTTATACCATCGGCGATTTCAGCAAGGAAATTTGCGGCGGACCGCATGCAAACAACACGGGCGACTTAAAATCTTTCAAAATCACGAAAGAACAGTCAAGTTCCGCGGGAGTCAGGCGTATCAAAGCCGTCATCGGTCAATAAAACCGAAAAAAGAAAAACCAACGAAAAAACTCAACCAAAAAGAAAACACAAAACCAACGCGGTTTTGTGTTTTTTATTTTGCCGTTCAGCGGTTGCTTTCAAGGAATTTGTCGATATAGTTGCCGACGCTTAACGCGTGTTCCAGATATTTATCGGGCGAGGCGTCGTAAACGTAGGCGGCGTCCTTCGTTTCAAGCGTGGTCGTGCCGCGATAACTCGTTTTCGCAAGGCGGGGCAGCGTGTACTGCCAGTCGATGCTGCCGTCAAAGGGTATGAAGTGGGAGTCCTTATCGGCGAAATTGTCGTGCAGATGCAGGGCGAAAACCCTGTCGCCGAAAAGTCCCAGCCAATCCTGAACGCGCCAGTAGTGGTCGTGTCCGACGTCGTAGCAAAGCCCGACGTAAGGCGACTTGAAATTTTCCAGAACGTAGGTGACGTGGTCTTTCGTGATGACGTTTTCAAACGCAAGTTTCACGTTTGCGTTTTCCGCAAATTTCACAAGATCTTCGATACGATTCGTGCCGATTGTCGACACAAAAGGCGGAAAATCGCCGTGCGTCAGGTGGCAGACAACCGTTTTCACGCCGTGTTTCGAGGCTGCCGCAATTTCGTCCTTAAAGCGGGAAATGCGTTCGTCCCCTTCCTTGCAGTCGATCCACATTTCGTTCAGGTGGTCGCAACTTAAATGGAAGTTTTCAATGAAAAGACCTGCGCGTTCGGCAAGGGTGGCGCGTTCGTCCGCGGATTCTTTGGCGTCGGGGCCGAGCCATATCATGACCGAGCCGAAGCCCTTTTCTTTGAACTTATCGAAGCGTTCCGCCATGCTAAGGTTCATTAAATTGTTTGACGTTAAACCGACCATATAAATACCATTACCTCGTTTGATAGGATTATAGCACCGATTTTAAAATATGTAAAGAGCGCGTTATTATCTTGTGTTCATAACGAATGACAAATTAACAAAAGTTTTGTATAATCGGACGTATGAGAATCGAGATTATCAACGGCTCCGTCGAGTACGACGGCAATACGGTGCTTTCCGAAATAAATTTTTCGGTGTCGGACAAGGAAAAAATCGCGCTTGTCGGCAGGAACGGCTCCGGAAAAACCAGCATATTGAAGTGCATTGGCGGGGAAGTGCCGCTTGTGTCCGGCACCGGCGACGAAAAATTCTCGTTTTCGATATCGGGCGCGCCGAAAATCGGATATCTTCAACAGGTGTCTTTGAACGACGAACTGACTCTCCGGCAGGAAATTTTGTCGGCGTACAAGGACGTCGTCGGGCTTGAAAACAAATTGCAAATCCTTCTTGACAAAATGAGCGAAAACCCGTCGGACGAAAACGTCGGCGCGTACTCGCGCGCAATGGAAAGGTTTGAAAATATCGGCGGATACCTTTATAAAAAGGAATATCTGACGGCGGTGAGCAAATTCGGGTTTTCCGCCGAAGACCTTGACAAAAAACTTTCGTGCTTTTCGGGCGGGCAGCGCACAAAAATCGCGCTTATGAAACTGCTGCTTGAAAAACCCGACGTTTTACTTTTGGACGAGCCCACGAACCACCTTGACATCGCCGCGGTGGAGTGGCTGGAAGGATACCTTAAAAATTATAAAAATTCGGTCGTCATCGTGTCGCACGACCGTATGTTTCTGGACCGCATCGTCGGCGTCGTTTACGAAATCGAGTACGGCGTCACGACAAGATACAAGGGCAACTACACGGCGTTTTTGGCGCAAAAACAACAGGCGTACGACAAGGCGCTTAAAGACGCAAAATGGAAATCCGCCGAAATCGACAGGCTCCGAAAAATTGTCGAAAGATTCCGCTACAAGGCGACGAAAGCCGCAATGGCGCAGTCGAAACTGAAAGAAATCGAAAGGCTTGGTACTGTCGAAACCCCGCGCCGCTTCGACACCTCAACGTTTGCATCGTCTTTCCAGCCCGAGTACGAAAGCGTCAGGGACGCGCTGTTTGTGAAAGACCTTGTTTTCGGATACGATAAACCGTTGGGCGAAATATCGCTTGCCGTCGAAAGGGGGCAGAAAATCGGCGTGATCGGCAGCAACGGCACGGGCAAATCTACGTTACTTAAAACGATAACAGGGCTTATTCCGCCGCTTTCGGGCGACGTCCGATTCGGCGTGAAAACGCGCGTCGGGTACTTCGACCAGACCATTGCCGCAACGAAAAGCGAGTTGAGCGTCCTTGAAGACTTCCGCGCGGAGTTTCCGGAACTTAACGACGGGGAAATACGAAAAACGCTGGGCGGATTCTTGCTTTCGGGCGACGACGTTTTCAAGTGCGTCAAAGATTTGTCGGGCGGCGAAAAGGTGCGCCTTGCGCTTTCAAAAATATTCCGCCGCCGTCCCAACTTCCTGATTCTCGACGAGCCGACCAACCACATGGACATCATCGGCAAGGAAACCCTTGAAAAACTTCTGATGGATTTTTCGGGCACGGTCATCGTCGTGTCGCACGACAGGTATCTTATAAACCGCGTTGCAAAAAGCCTTATCGTGTTTGAAAACGGCGGGGTAAGATACTTCGACGGCACTTTCGACGAGTACGAAGAAAGAGAAAAAGAAACCGCGGAAGAAGTCGCAAAGGAAAAGCCCGAAAAGACCAAAAAAACCGGCGGGGAACGCTACGTCGAAAGTAAGGAAGAAGCACGGCGCAAACACCGCGTTGAGTTTTTGGAAAAAAAGATCACCGCGCTTGAAGAAGAACTAAGCCGGGCGCAGGCAAAACTCGACGATGAAACCGTCAACACCGACTACAAAAAAGTAATGGCGGTCGAAGAAGAAATAAAAACGATTGAAGAAAAACTTGATCCGTTGATAACCGAGTGGACGGAACTTTCGGAATAAAAGAAGGGATAACGCAAAAAGCGTTATCCCTTCTTTTTTTGGCGTTTATCTTTCAAAATCGTCGCATCAAAGTTTTGTTTTTGACAAGAAAGTGGTTTTTGGCGGTTTTTTATTTTATTTCGACGACTTCGTAGCCTTCGTTTGTTACCGCGGATTTCAACACGTCGTTGTTTACGTCCGACGAAAGCGTTACGACCGCCGTTTTGTTTTCAAGCGACACTTCGACGTCTTTGACCCCGTCGACTTTTTGCAGGGCGGATTTCACGTGAGCCACGCAATGCGCGCACATCATACCTTCGATTTTCAATGTTTTTTTCATACTTTGTTCTCCTTTTTTAATTTCGGTGTTTTTGGTTTTTGAAATATCGTTCACGTCGATTTTCACGACTTTTTTCCTGTGTTTTACGGGCTTGTCAAGGTTGATAAGATTAAGTCTTAACGCGTTCAGCACGACGCATACGCTTGAAAGGCTCATTGCCGCCGCGCCCCACATGGGATTCAGCGTAACGCCGAGCGGAGAGAACACGCCTGCGGCGATGGGAATGCACACGACGTTGTAAATAAACGCCCAGAACAGGTTTTCGCGGATATTCAGAAGGGTGCGGCGGGAAAGGCTTATCGCGCGCGGCACGTCCGAAAGTTCCGATTTCATCAGCACGACGTCCGCGCTGTCGATTGCGACGTCGGTGCCCGCGCCGATTGCGATACCGACGTCCGCGCGGGTAAGGGCGGGAGCGTCGTTGATTCCGTCGCCGACCATGACGACCTTTCCGTATTTTTGAAGGTTTGACAAAACGGCGTCTTTTTCGTCGGGAAGAACGTCCGGGATAACGCAGTCGACGTCGCAGGTTTGTGCAACCGCGTTTGCGCTGAGCGCGTTGTCGCCCGTAAGCATGGTGACGAACAGACCTTGTTCTTTCATTAGTTTTATTGCGTCCGCGCTGTCGGGTTTCAGCTCGTCCGAAACGGCGATGACGCCGATAATTTTATTGTTTTTCGCAACGTACAACGGGGTTTTGCCGTCCCGCGCGAACTTTTCGCCTGTCGAGAAAGCGTCGTTTGCCGTCGCGCCGATATCTTTCATAAGGGCGGCGTTTCCAATGACGATTTCGTCGCCGCTCACGATTCCTTTCACGCCGTGTCCCGAAAGGTTTTCAAACTTTTCCGGGGTGAAAACCGTTATGTTTTTTTCTTCCGAAAAGCGCACGATCGCCGTCGCAAGCGGGTGCGAACTGCCTTTTTCAAGGCTTGCGGAAAGCGCGATGATTTCTTCTTCGGACTCACCCGACAAAGCCGAAACGTCGGTGACGACAGGCGCGCCTTTCGTTATGGTGCCCGTCTTGTCCAGAACGACGATATCTGTTTTCCCCGCTTCTTCAAGGGCGGTTGCCGTCTTGAACAAAAGTCCGTTTTTCGCGCCTTTTCCGCTGCCGACCATAATGGCGACGGGGGTTGCAAGACCTAAGGCGCACGGGCAACTTATGACAAGCACGGATATTGCGTGCGTAAGGGAAGTCGCAAAGTTTTTCGTGACGGCAATCCACACGATAAAAGTAACGATTGCGACGCAAATGACGCTTGGCACGAATATTCCGGATACTTTATCTGCCGTTTTTGCAATCGGGGCTTTTGAAGCGGACGCGTCCTGCACAAGTTTGACGATGCGCCCGAGCGTGGAATCTCCGCCGACGGAAGTGGCTTTTGCGGTGATAAAACCGTTGACGTTCGTCGTGCCGGAAATAACCTTATCGCCGATGGATTTATCGACGGGCATACTTTCGCCCGTTACCGCCGATTCGTTGACGGAGCCGCTCCCCGACAATATTACGCCGTCCGCGGGGAAGTTCTCGCCGGGGCGTACGACAAACGCGTCGCCCGTCGAAAGTGAAGACAGCGGAATTTCTTTTTCTTCGCCGTCCTTAATAACCCTTGCGGTTTCGGGGGCAAGGTTCATCAACCCTTTTATCGCGGACGTGGTTTTTCCTTTGCTGTAAATTTCCAGCGTTTTTCCAAGGGTGATAAGTACAAGTATCATCGCCGCCGACTCAAAGTACAAGGTGTGCGGAAGATGATGAAGATATGAGGTATTTACGCCTGCGCGAATCATAAGCGCGACGCTGTATACGAAAGAAATGCCGCTGCCCATCGACACAAGAGTATCCATATTCGGCGCGCGGTGGAAAATCGCCTTTGTGCCGCTCACGAAAAACTTTCCGTTGATGACAAGTATGACGAAAGAGAACACAAGTTCGTATATAGCGATACCCATCGGGTTGCCGTTCAGCGCGCCCATATCCCAGCCGAACATAACGCCGCCCATCGACACGTACATAAGGGGGATAAGCAGGACGGCGGACACGGCAAGGCGGATTATCGAGCGGATAAGCGGATTGACTTTTTCCTTTTTTTGCGATTTATCGTTAAAAAGAGCGGCTTTATACCCCGCGCCCGAAACGGCACGTTCGATTTTTTCGACAGTGGCAGGCTCGTCAAAGTCGACGGTCATTTGATTTGTGAGAAGGTTCACGGCGACGTCTTTTACGCCGTCAAGTTCCCTTACGACCTTATCGACGCGCGCGGCGCACGCCGAGCAACTCATACCGTAAACGTTGAATTTAAGTTTTTCCATAATTTAACTATTTCAGTTTTTTAATGAGTTCAACCGCCTCGTCAAGGATTGAGGTGTTTCCGTCTTTCACGTTTTCGACGACGCAGGTTTTGAAATGGTCGGACAGAATTTCATACCCGAATGCCGACAGCGCGCTTTCGGCGGCGGACAACTGCACGAGTATGTCGCCGCAATAACGATTGTCGTTCAACATATTTTTTATGCCGTTTAACTGTCCGATTATGCGGTTTAACCTGTCGTTCAGGCATTTGAGAGATTTTTCGTCGCGCGGCGTGTGCTTCTTACGGCAGCAATCGACGCACGACATTTCGGCGCATTTTACGTTTTCCATTTTGCTATTCTCCGTTAATTTTCAATATACCCTATGGGGGTATTTATATAGTATAAAACCATATTTTTTATTTGTCAAGAGCGGCGATATTTGTTTTTTGCAAATACTATACAAAAAGTTGAATAACGAAACAAAAGGCGTTTCGGGCGGTTTTATCGTTGACAAATATGGTTTTTGGTTATATGATAAAGTATCTAATAATTTTTATTAGAGCACGCACGCGTGCATACGCGACATATTACTTGAAGATAAGAGATACAATGAAAAATAGTAAAAAAACACTTGGCACGCCGATCGACGGCTCGTTGCCGCTTGAAGTAAAAAATCTTTTCAAAAAGTACGGCAAAAAATCCGATTATGCCGTAAAAGACATCTCCTTTTCTTGTGCGGAAGGGGAAGTCGTCGGTATCCTTGGCGCAAACGGCGCAGGAAAATCCACCACTCTTAAATGCATCACGGGAATGATCCCTTTAAGTTCCGGCACGATAACCGTGTCGGGGTACGACGTGTCGAAAAATCCCGTGGAAGCAAAACGCAATTTTTCTTTTGTCACCGACAATCACACGGTGTTCACAAAAATGACGGGTATGCAATATCTTTCGTTCATGAGCGACGTTTACGGTGTGCCGTACGAAAAGCGCGACGAGAAAATCCGGGAGCTGGAAGGGGTATTCAAACTCGGCGACAGCATAAACAAACTTATTTCGGGATACTCCCACGGAATGAAACAGAAAATATGTATGATGGGTTCGCTCATTCACGAGCCGCGGCTGTGGCTTCTTGACGAGCCGATGCTCGGTCTCGATCCCCGCACGCAGAACGCCGTCATAAACTATATGCGCGAGTACGTGCAGACGGGCAAAACCATTTTGTTTTCGTCGCACAATCTCGACGTCGTGGAAAGGGTTTGCGACAGGGTGATTATAATTGCCGCGGGCGAACTCAAAAAAATCATCGTCACCGGAAAGGACAAATTCGACGGCGACGAACTTATCGAAAAGTATTACGATACTAATAAGGAAGACTGATGCTGGGCGTACTTCTGAAAAAACAGATGACCGAAAAGTTGTCTTATTTCAAGCGTGACAAAAAACGCATCGATATCGTCGGCGCGTTGCTTACGCTTGTGATGACGGCGTTTATTATGTACGTCGTTATCGAGGTGTTCGGCGCGTTTGTCGCGAAATATACCGAAATCAGGCTCAACGGCGTACGCGACGTGCGCGCGCGGCAATATGAAATAATGACGTTCGTGTATGAATTCGTTTTCGTGGTCGACGTTATCGGCGGCGTCGCCTCAATAAACCGCGCGATTTTTGAAAGCGACGACAGAATGATTATCCAGACTCTTCCCGTAAAGGCGTCAGACGTACTGTACTCAAAAATCATTTTCATTTACGCAAAACAGGTGTTGTCGGCGTTTGTGATTCTCGTGCCGTTCGTGGCGGTGTTCGCAAGCGTGACGAAGCAGGGCGCGGGATACGTGATCCTCGGGCTGCTTGCGGCGTTTATTATTCCCGTTATGTCGCTTTCGGTATCGAGCGTGCTTGCGATGCCGTATTATTACGTCAAAAAGTTTTTCTCGTCGAAGTACGTTTGCCTTCTGGTGATAGTAACGCTGGTGCTTTTCGCGCTGTTTTATTGCTATGCGACGGTGCTCGACTTCTTAAAAACCCTTATGTCAACGGGCGAAATCAAGTTTTTCTTTTCCGAAAAGACGATGACGACGATAATTTCGTTGACGAAAAACCTTGTCCCCGCAAACTTTATCGCGGCGTTCACACTGAAAACGGACGTCTGGAAAAATCTGGGGATAATCGTGGCGATAACCGTCGCGACGGGCGCAATCGGCATTCTCATAACGTCGCTTTTGTACAACAAGGCGATGAAAACGCGCGCGACGGCGGGCGCAATAATGATTTTTGCAAAAAAATCCGCGGCAAGAAAACTCCCGCCGTTTTTAAGTCTTTTGAAAAAGGAATTCAATCTCGTGCTGTTCACGCCCGATTACGCGGTGCAGTACTTCACGGTGGCGGCGATAATGCCGCTTATGGTATATTTTTGTATGGGCATTGGCAAAAACTTCCTGACGTCGCTCGTTTTCGTTCAGAGCGATTTCGAGCTGGCGATTTTGCTCACGGTGCTTTTCGGCGCGCTTACGAACACGTTCTGCGCGACGAACGTCAGCCGCGACGGGAAATCGTTTTATGTCGAAAAGACGTTGCCGCTTTCGATAAACGAGATTATGGGCGCGAAAATCGCACTCAGTTTTGCGGTGGCGGTCATATCCGTCGGCATTGCGGCGACGGTGCTTCTTGCAAAGAAATACGTGTCGGCGGGCGAAGGCGTTTTCGTGTTTTTCGTCGGCGCGATGATGGCGTTGTCGCAGATACTGTACGCCACAAGAAAGGATCTGAACAGTCCGCAGTTTTCGCTGGAAGAAGACAACGTCGTGAGGGAAAGCAACAACAACGTGTCGATAATCGTCGTGCTGGGGCTTGTGTCGGCGATGCTTCTTGGCGGAATACCCCTTTTCGTCAACGTATTGTCGAACGTCAGGGGCAAAGATATGCGCTGGTTTACTTACGTTTTCGTGAGCGTGTGCGCGGCGGCGGAGTTTGTCGGCTCGCTTTTATATTACCTTATCGGGATTAAAGCCCGCTTTGACAGGGTAACGGAGGGGGATTGATATGAAAAAGAAAATAATCGCGCTTATAATGATAATACCGATTGTGTTTCTGATCGCGCTGTTCTCCGTGGGAAAAGCGGCGGGCGTTTACGCGGACATTCCCGTGACGGGCATACAAATCACGACGCAGAACGAAGAAGGGTTTATCGACGTGGACGTTGCCGATTACGACCCCATCGCGTTTTTGGCGCAGGTGCAGCCCGTCAACGCAAGGAATCAGAAATATTCGTTTGAAATATCGGGCGTCGGCGGCGACGAAGCCCCCGACGGATTTGAAATAATCGACGGGAAACTTCATATAGATAACGTAGGAAAGGTGAAAATCACGGCGATTTCCGCCGAAAAAGGATTTAAGGACAGCGTCATAGTTTCCGCATATTCCACGAAAGTCTTGAATATATTTCCGCTTGTCAACAGGATTGAAGACGGCGGCGAAATCGTCGAAATTGAAGTCGGCGACGAAATCGTCGAAATCGAAGGCGGCGACTACGTGTTCGGCGCAAAACTTTACCCCGAAAACCTTTCGGGCGAAACAAGGATTTTTGAAGAAGTCGGCGGCAATCACATTCTGAAACTCAACGCCGTCACGGGCGTGGCGCAGGCGCTGTTTTCGGGCGAGACGCAGATCAGAATTACTTGTCCCGAAGGACGAGAAGGGCTTGAAAAGGTTTTGACCGTCAAGGTCAACGTCGATACCGACAGCACGGGCTTTGCGGTCAACGGAAAAAGCAGCGGCGCGAAAGTCACCGTGAAAAACAAAGCGACAACGGCAAAACTTTTCGTCGAAAGCAAAAACGACTCCCTTGAAATATCCGACCTTACCTTGCCCGAAGGAGTCACGGCAAGCGGAATCGAAAGTATTTCCAAAAACAAATTCGTATTGACCTTGTCTTTTGACAAAGAATTTTCGGACGAAGAAATTTCGGGAAAGGTCGGCGCAACGGACTTTTCTTTGGAGTTTACCGAATATAACCTTGACGTGCGTACGTCGTATTATGACGGCGAAGGCGACGAAATCAAACAAAAAAACAACACGAAAGTTACCTACGTCGCATATTCCGAAAGCGATGACGACGCGGACGTGAAATTTGAAATAATCGACGGCGCAGACGTAATAACCCTTGAACAACACGGCCAGTTTGCAAATATTACCGCAACGAAAAGGGGCTTTGCCAAAATCAAAATCACTGCCGAACACGACGGAAAAGTCATCAAAGAAATCGAAAAGACAATCCGCGTCGTGCCCAACGTGTATTCGATGGAGTTTGCGGACAGCGCGAAAGAGTACGGCATCGAAAACATACTGACAATCGGCGGCAGAAAACCCGACGGAAAGCCGGACACAAGGACGATTTTCGTAAGGGTTGTCACGGAAGCGGGCGCCGAAACGTTCACGGACGAGTTTATGAACGTCGCGTTTTCCGACGACAAAGAGTTTTTTACATGCAAGACGAAATCGGAAGAAAACGCCGACGCGATTTCTGCGGAAATCAGGGCAAAGGGCACGGGGCTTACCACGCTTAACGCACAGTTGACGGAATATAACCAATACTTCGGCACGAACATCTGCGCGAAAATCAGACTTCGTGCGGTCAAAGACGGCAGAAACGTCGGCAATTACGAGGAGCTTAAAAAGGCGACCGAAGCCGGCGGTATCGTCGTGCTGACAAGCGACGTGATGCTGGGCGTCAAAAACGACGGCACGGTTATGACCGAAGACGAACTCAAAAAAGACGTCAAAAAATTCACAACCACGTACGACAAAACGTATCTTGATAACATCGGCGAAAACGACGAAAATAAGAAAGTTCAATATCTTATCGAGTTCAAAAACCACGTTTACGGCAACGGTTTTGAAATCAACGCCGACAAGTTCACGCAGTGCAAGGACGCGACGGGGCTTCCGAAAATTTTCAAAGGACCTTTGAATTTCGTCGCGATATCGTCCGCAAGCGTCAAGGGACAGGACAACATTTCTTTCCTTGTAAGGACGGACAACGTGCTTATAAACAACGTCGTCTTAAAAGGTTGCAGCGACGATAGCCTTCTTGAAGAAGACGGACAATTCAACTTGTCGAAACTCAACTACGTCGGCACGACGCTTGAAATCGCAAAAAGCGCAAAACTGTTGAACAGTCGCGTCTCGAACGGGCGCACCGTCGTGAGAATTTTTGCGGGCGGATCCACAATGGGAAGTCCCGTTGTTAAAGACGAATCGGCGTTTAACGTGCAAGATGAGAAAATAAACGTGCATATTGAAAGTTGCGTGCTTTCAAACGCGCGCGAATTCATATTGAAAATCGGCAGCAACCGCGCGCTGAAACAGACAAACGAAGTGCAAAGAAAACTCCGTAAAGAAAAAGACAACGAATATTATTCGCCTTACGATGAGAGCAACAAGACGGACAAATACTTTAACTACAATTATCTTATCAACGACGTTACGCTTAAAAACTCGGTGCTCGAAACGTCGGGGTTGTTCTCGGTCGGTATGGAAACGCATTTCTCGGGCGAATTCTTGTTAGGCGGCACGATAACGACGTGGAAAGATTGCGCGGCGACTTCGTATGCGTCGGCGCTTCGCATTGTCGGCGACGTGAAAATGCTTGACTGGAAAAACCTTTCAAACGTTGACAGCAGCACGCTTATCGAAGTTACCGGCGATGCAAATCCGTGGCTTTCGATGAACGTTGCGGAAATGATGAAAGAAGTCGCAAAGGTAAAGGAGGAATGCCGCGATATAATCCTGAACGTCGGCGGGACGGAATACGTCCACGGCGGCATAGCGTTTTACGGCGGCGGATATAACTATTCGTATCTTGACCTGACGGAAGCGAACGACGAAACAAAGCAGTTCGGCGTGTACGACGTCAATATCTCGGTGCTTGAAAACAGTAAGGACGAGAATATCCGAAATCAGGGCAAAATGTTGCCACAGGCTGCGGGCGCGGGCGATTTCAGATTTTACCTTTATAATAATAAATCGAGCAGAAACCTGTCATGGCAGGAAAGCATAAAAAACCAAGGAAACCAAGGGATGAAAATTCATCCCGTGGTAGCGGAGGATATTGAATGAGCAAAAAAGGATTAAAAACAATGCTCGTGTGTATCGTGCTCTTAATAGGGCTTGTTACGCTGTTTGCATGCAACAAAAGCAACGTGGCTGACAAAGACGGACAAACGAAAGTGATTGTGAAAATCCAAGACGAAGACGGCAGCATTTACAAGGAAAACGTCGTGTTTTCCGACTTATTCACGCTCAGTCTTCAAAAAGAAGGATACACCGGAAGACTGTATCGCGACGCGGACTTTTTGAAGCCGCTTACAAAGGATTCCAAAGTCAAAAACGGCGATACGGTTTACGTCAAATGGACGATCAATAAATACACCGTAACGTTTATGGACGGCGAAAAGGTGCTTGCAACCTTTACAAACGTCACGCACGGCGATACCGTAACCGCGCCCGAAGTCCCTGAAAAGGACGGCAAGACTTTTTCAAAATGGGACAAAGATTTTTCAAAGGTCACAAGCGACCTTACGATAAACGCGGTGTACGACGTCGACACGTTCACGGTGACGTTTAAGGACGGCGAAAAGGTGCTTGAAACCCAAACGGTGGAATACGAAGCCGCCGCGACCGCGCCCGATACCGCCCGGCTTTCGCCGCCCGAAGGCATGCATTTTGCAAAATGGGACAAAGACTTTTCAAAGGTGACGGAAGACATTGAAGTTTCCGCCGTGTACGAACTTAACGAGTATACGGTCACTTTCAAAAACGGCGAAACGACACTCAAAACCGAAATGGTAAAACACGGCTTTGCCGCAACTGCGCCGAACGTGTACGATACCGCGACGAAAAAGTTCGTCGGATGGGACAAATCGTTCGACAACGTCACAAGCGATATTATCGTCAACGCAAAATGGGAAACAAAAAAGTTCACGCTGACGTTTATTAACTTTGACGGCACGACGGTTTACACGGCGGAGGTCGAGTACGGCGCGTCCATCGACAGCCATTTTGAAACGGCAGACAACGACGTGGCGTACGACGATACAATTCTTGATTACGACGGCTGGTACAAAGCGGACGGAACGAGAATCGACGAGCTCGATTTGCCGACAATGCCGGCTGAAAACTTTACGCTTACGCTGAAATTAAGGCTTATGGATTCCGCAATCGGCGATTTCAAGGTTAATACCCCCGCGGACTTCACGTTTACGGAAAGCAACACCGCCGAATTTAGTGTAATGCCGAACGAGGGCACCACTTTGCACGCGGGCGTTACTTATAAGTATATATGGACAATAAATAAAGATAACGTTTTTTATAAGACGGAAGAGACAACCGAATCGTCGCTCACTCTTCAAAACCTTGCGGTGGGCGAGTATCTGGCAACCGTCAAAATAGTCGCGTCAATGGAAAACTGCGGTTCTGTCGAAAAAGACTTTTCGGCAGGCGAAACGCTTATCGTATCCCGCGCGGACATTTCGGGCATTACGGTAACGGGCGTCACAATGACGTACGGCGATAAAACCGCCAAAATCGGAATAAGCGGACTTCTTGCGGACGACGTCGTAACATACGGCACCGACAACACAACATTCCCGCTTCAAAACGTCGATTTGTCGGCGCTCGACTGCGGCGAATACGATTACTTTGTAAGAGTGTACAGGGGCGACAACTACAACCCTTACACGTCGGGAAAAATCACAGTAAAGATAAATAAAGCGGAAGTTTCCGCCACCGTTACGCCCGACGATGACACGTTGACATATGGCGATAATTTGCCGAGCCTTACCGCAACCATAAACGGCGAAACGTATAAGATTGAAAGCGGCAAATACGAATTGCACTTAGGGATGACCTCGATAACGGGCAACGTTGCAAATAACGTCGGCACGTACAATATCGAAAACGTGGATATTTCGGTCTTACGCGAAAAGTATCCCGAAAAGAATTATAACATTGCGCTCACAACCGTCGGCACGATTACGATTAATAGGGCGAACCTTACGGTAACCGTTTCGCTGGACAAAACCGAACTCACGTACGGCGAAGCTTTGCCAATAATAACTTATAAATTCGATGGGTTGAAACTTTCGGACGCGGAAAGTGATTTCACGAGAACCGAAACGGAATTTGCAGAAAAACTCGACGTGGGTACGTATACGGCAGAGGTAACCCTTTCGGGCGAAAAGACGAAGTTTTACGAAATCACCGTGAACGCGGCTGATTTCACCGTAAAACAAAGAAAGGCGACAATCACGATAGATAAAGTTAACTACATCACATACGGCGATAAAGTGCCCGATTTGTCGGCAAAAGTCGACGGAGTGCTTGACGGCGACAGCCTTTCATACACGCTTAACCCCAACTATGAGGTCGGCAATAAACCCGGCAAATATACCGCAAGCGTCGATTTTGACGAAAACGCCGCGGAAAACAAAAACTATGCAATCACCGCAACCGGCACAACGTTCAACGTCGACACAAAATCGCTTACGATAAAACTCAATAATACGGCGACCGTTGCGGTCGGGAAAACTTACACGGTCGAGGCAGAACACCTGGAAAAAATCGGACTTGTTGCTGGCGATACCGTCACGAGATACGTCACGATAACAAAGGACGTCGCAGGCACATATTACGCAGACGATTTCGACAAATCCAACCTTGTCGTTACGAATGCCGATTGCTACGTGATTTCGTACGAAATGAGCGTTACGTTTGTAGAGGTCACCTTCGCAATAGATTTCGCGGACGTTACGCTGACGTACGACGGGCAGCCGCACGGCGTTTTGGTCACAAAGACCGACGCAACCAAAAACTACACGATAACGTACGGCACGACCGAAAACGATTGCACGCTTACTTCTTCGCCCGAATATACAAACGCAGGCGCGGACGCATACAGGATATACTTTAAGGTTGTTGACAACGACACCCTCGCGGACTATGTCGGATACGTTACGCTTACGATAAAAAAGAAAGCGGTCACCATAACGGTTGACGACGTCACGATAACTTACGGCGATACGCCCGCATTTTCGTACGCCGTCACGGGGCTTGTAGAGGGCGAAACGCTTTCGGGCGAAGCGGTTTACAGCGGCGCAGGCACGGATGCGGGCGTTTACGATATTTCCGTTTCGGGACTTACCGCAAGCGATAACTATGCGGTGACTGTCAAGACCGGCAAACTCACGATAGACAAAAAGACTGCCGAAGTTAAATGGACTATTGCGGAAAGTTACGTTTACAACGACGGACAGCCCTCGCCCACGGCAACGTACGACGGCAATCCCGCAAACCTTATATTCACAAAAGACGGCAAGGTTGTAAACGAGTTCAAAGACGCGGGCACTTATACGGTAACCGTGGCGGACGACAAAAACTATACCCTTTCGGGCGAAACAACAAAAACAATCGTCATCAATAAGGCAAGATACACGGCGGCTCCCGCGCTTTCTCTTTCCGGCACGTACGATCCCAACAAAACGCTTGGAAATTACGCGCTTGAAGCAGGATTTACCTGGGTTGACTCGGACGAAGTCCCCGTTTGCACAAAGACGGAGTACGCGGCGAAGTACAATATGGACCCCGCAAACTACGAAGATTTTGTAACGACGGTAACGCTCGTTCTTCAAAAGGCGACGGTAACGCTCGCGCAAAATCTTTTTGAGTTCAATTATGACGGCGCGTCGCACGAAATCAGCACGACCGTGAAGTACAATAACATCGAAGTAACGGAGCCTTACACCCTGACGTTTGAAAAGAAAGAGTTTTCTGCGGCAGGCACGCACAAAACAACCGCGACGCTTACGGCGGACAACTTCGCTTTGTCCGACAATGTCGTTTACGTAAAGGTCAAGGGCGTAAAAGTCGGCAACAACTATTACACAATCGAAGACGCACTTGACGTCGCGACAAGCGGACAAACGATTTTCGTCTTGAACGACACGGCGTTTGCAACGCAAGAAATTGCAGGCGTGCTTTACAACGACGTAAAATTCAAAACCGTCAAAACGGGCGTAACGCTGCTTCTGCCGTTTAACGAGAACGACACCGTCGGTCATATCGGCGCGGGCGACGAGAAAAGTGACAACTACAAGGCAACCGCCGCGCTTACGGGAACTGCGAAACTTTATAAGACGCTCGTTATCCCCGAAGGCATTGAAGTTATCGTCAACGGAAAACTTGTTGTCGGCGCACAAACGGGAACAACAGTTGCGGGCGGAGTTCAAAACGCGGTCTCGGGCAACTATTGTGAAATAAGTTTAGGCGGCACCATAACGCTCAACAACGCAATGCTTGAAGTGTACGGATATATCAAAGGAAACGGCGAAATTACCGCAAACAACACAACCGTGATTGAAAATCTGTGTATTACAGGATGGCTGGGCGGTTCCGAATCGGCAGGCAGATACATCGGCGACGGAAAATCATTAATTACTTCAACAAATGTAAACAACCCTGTGCAATTCCCGTTCAGTCATTATGAATTGCGTAGTGTACAATTATCAATTACTTTGCACAAAGGTTCAAAACACCAAGGCTATACAAAAATAGCTACAAGCGCAATATATGTACTTTCGGCACAAATTAACGAAGCGTGGCTCACGTTCGTGTCTTCTGACAGTAACGAGTCATCGGGACTTGTCAGAATGAAGAGTTCTGACGCAAAAGTTGTAAAAACGTTCAAAGGCGGCAGAGTAGGTATCGAAACGTATGGCTCGGTTGAAGACGGATATACTTCTATTTCATTAAAAGTAGCAACAATGACAATAAATATGACTTCTGAAAAGGTATTTTTCCCGATTTGCGGGAAAACCGATATTGTCATAAAATCTGGCACGTTCACTCAAAAATATAAGTACAAGTTGATGCCCGGTTCAAGCCTTACGATAGAAAACGGCGCAACTCTTAATCAAAACGGAAGCATAGTTGTGTATACTGGAGATTTCAAGGATGTCACCGATACGCATTATCCGTCAGGATTAGGCGATGCAAAATTCACCGTTGACGGCACGTTAAACATAAACGGAGCATTCGGTGGAAAAGTATTGTCGACAACGGCAGGGAAAGTTGTTGTCGGCGCAAATGCTACAATAACGGACGTTTATTCGCCGGAAGGGAAAGGAGGCGTAAGCAAATTAACTACGAGCTACACACCGCTTGATAAGACGATGACAACCAAATCGCTGGTGTTTGTAAATGCGGACAACTCGACGGTTGCGGCGGAGACAAACAAAACCTATAATTACAACAACGGAACGTGGCAATAACCGCGCCCGATCTCAAAAAACAGAGTATGCGTCCGAAAGGGCGCATATTTCTTTGAGAATCGCTTGCAACTTTTCCCCCGTGGTGATAATATATCGTGAGAAAATTCAAGGTGAACCAATGAAAAAATCGCTTAAAAAAATCCCGAAGACCGCGGAACTTATGTGGGTGCTGGGCATATTCCTTGTCGCGCTTGGCGTGACGATGAGCAAGAAAGCCGACCTTGGGGTTTCGATGATTGCCGCGCCGACGTTTATCGTGTACGAGGCGATAAGGCCGTTGTGGGCAGTGTCGGTGGGCACGGTCGAATATCTTGTGCAGGGCGCGATACTCCTTATAATGTGCGCCGTCGTGCAACGGGTGAACTGGCGATACCTGCTGGCGTTTGCGGTGGCGGTGATATACGGCTACGTGATGGATATGTGGATGTTGGTTTTCAAAAACGTCGTGCTCACAGAAGCGTACTTAAAATGGATTATGCTTATCGCGGGCGATGTGATGACGGCGGCGGGCGTGGCGTGCTTTTTCAGGACGTATATGCCGCTTCAAGTGCACGAACTTTTCGTTGCGGAACTGTCCGACAGATATTCCCTGAAAATAAACAGGGTGAAACTCGTTTTCGACTTGTCTTTTCTGGTGCTGTCCGTGGTGCTTGCTCTTACGATATTCAGGGACGCGAATACCTTTGACTGGAAAAATATCGCCACGACAAGTTATCATAGCCTGGGGCTTGGGACGATTGTCACGACGTTGATAAACGCCCCGATAATCGCGGTAATCGGGAAAGGACTTGACAAAGTTTTCGACTACACCCCGCTTTTCCCGAAACTTGAAAAGCTCATAGGCCGCAAAAAGAAAACGGACGCGCCGCCCGAAACGGAACAAAATACCCATAAAAACGAACAAACCCAAACTGCGGAAGAACAAACCGCAAACGACGAGAAAGAATAAAACCTAAAAAACCCTCGCAAAATCGCGAGGGTTTTTAATTTGAAAAAGTGTTCCGAAAATTGAAAAGTCTCCCGAGAGTTAAATTTCCCCGTTTTCTTCATGACGTTTGTTTTCAATAATATTCAAAACTACGGTTATCGACGGCACGATTACCGCAAACAAGCAAAGTTCGACAACGGTATTGATTGCAACCACGCTTGACAAAAGCCACTTAAAATTTATGACAAGTCCGTCGTAGTTTTTGCCGTGCGCGAATGCCAGAAACATTGAAAGGAACAATATCGTGTTGGTGATAACGCCGCAAATCGTTGAAAAACAGCCGATTGCAAAGTTCACGGCGCGGTTTTGTTTTTCGGTGCGCGGTTTTGTCGATTTCGCCGCCGCCTTGCTCAGCCCTTTGTATACGAGCGCGCAGACAGTGCCGCACAATATGCGCGGAAGCACCGATACGAGCGGGTTTATCGCAACGGCGTACATGGGAATACTGCCCGAATAAATAAGCGCGATAAACAAACTTACAAGCCCGAATACGCCGCCCGAGATCGCGCCGAATTTCACGCCGTAAACCTGTCCGCAGACGAAGACGGGAATAAGCCCCAGCGCAAAACTTATCGGCAGCCCGAATTTTTGTATGAGTTCCGCAAGAGCCTGCAACACGACGACAAGGGCAAGCGTTATCCCAAGCGTCGCGATTTCTTTGTTTTTCTTGTGATTTTCAACGTTGTTCATAAACGTTATTATACAAATATTTTCAAAAATGAAAAGCAAAAGCGCTTACAATTTATTCAAACGTCGATGTGGAGTTCAACAAAAACGCTTTCAGCTTCTCGGTTTTGGGATTGTCAAAGATTTCGTCGGGCGTGCCGTATTCGGCGACTTCGCCGTCCGCCATAAACACGACGCGGTCGGCAACCTTTCTTGCAAAGTCCATTTCGTGCGTTACGATAATCATTGTACTGTCGCCTTTAAGCCCCTTTATGACTTTCAGGACTTCGCCCGTAAGTTCGGGATCGAGCGCGGACGTCGGCTCGTCAAAGCACAAGATATCGGGGGAGAGCGCAAGGGCTCTTGCGATTGCGACGCGCTGTTGTTGTCCGCCCGAAAGTTCGCAAGGATATGCCGCGCATCTGTCCAGAAGCCCGACCTTTGAAAGAGTCTCTTTCGCGCGGGCGTCGATTGCCGAAAACTCGGCTTCTTTAAGTTGCTTTTTTTGCAAACTCAATGCTTTACCGCGCACTTTTTGCTGTTTTAACTCCTTAATTTGCTGTTTTATCTTGTCTTTTGCCAGGAGTTCCGCAGATATTTTCACGTTCTTCAAAACGTTCATATGCGGGAACAAATTGAACTGCTGGAACACAAGTCCGAAGTGCAGCCGCTTTTTCCGAAGGTCGTTGTATTTTTCGTTTTTGTCGCTTGCGCCGTCGAAAAGAGTTTCGCCGTCAACGATGATTTGTCCGTCGTCGGCGGTCTCCAAAAAGTTCAAGCACCGAAGGAGCGTCGTTTTTCCGCTGCCCGAGGAGCCGATAATTACCACGACTTCGCCTTTGTCCATTTCAAAATTTATGCCTTTCAGCACTTCCTGCGCGCCGAACGATTTTTTCAAATTTATAACTTCCAGAATTGCCATTTTTTATACCTTATAATAGTCCAGCTTCTTTTCGATGTAGCGGAAAAGAAGAGTGAGCAGTCCGCTGAATACGAGATAAAATACGCCCGCATAGAAAAGCGGCCACAACACGACGTAATTGTTGACGATTTGCTCGCTGAATTTGATGAGTTCCACAACGCCGATGACGCGCGCAAGTGACGTGTCCTTGACAAGCGTGATTATTTCGTTGGACATCGGGGGCATAATGCGCTTTATCACCTGCGGCAGGGTTACGTAAAAGAATGCCTGCGATTTCTTCATGCCTAAGACCGCCGCCGCTTCCGTTTGTCCGCGCGGTATCGACTGGATCCCGCCGCGATAAATTTCCGAAAAGTAGCAGGCGTAGTTTATCACAAACGCCACGAGTACCGCCGTAAATCGCGATTGCATCGGATAATCGAACAAAAGTCCCGGCACGTAAAATACCACGATGATTTGAAGCATAAGCGGCGTGCCGCGGATAATCCATACGATAAGTTTTGAAAGATATTGAAGCGGTTTGAACTTCGACATCGAGCCGAAGCAGACGATAAGCCCCAAAGGCACGGACAGGACAAGCGTCAGAATAAACAGAAGACACGTTGTCCCGAACCCCGTGAAAAGTTGCCTCGTCACTTCCGAAAATGAAATTGTTGCTGCCGATAAAACCATATTTATAAGTCCGTAAAAAGGTAGATTTCGCCGTTTGCACGGCGAAATCGAAAAAGTAATTTTTTGTTTAATTATTTTATGCCGAGAATTTCCTTTGCGGCGTCTTCGCCTGCCGAGCCGTCTTCCGCCACGATGCGCGCTTTTTTCAAAGCGTCGTAGGAGTTGTATTTATCCTTGTCGGCTTTTCTGATGACGGCGCATTGTTTGTTTTCAAGATAGTTCATCGTTATCGACCATTGTGCGGCACGTGCTGGCGTTACGGTCAGACCGTTCCATACGCAGTCGATGGTTTTTGCTTCCATTTCGGACTCCTTCTTGCCCCAATCGATAAGTTTGAATTCAACCGCGATTGTCTTGCCGACTTTCTCGCTGATTTTTGCAAAGACCGCTTTTGCAAGGTCGGTGTCGAAACCGCCCGTCGTTTTGTCGCCTTCGCCGAGAGCCATGGGCGCGTTCAAGGTGAATCCGATGACGATTTTGCCTTTGTTTTTGATATAGTCAAGTTCCGTATTGTCCGCTTCGCCCGCGGGTTTGGAGTAGACAATGTCGAGCGTTGCCGCGGAAATGCCGTATTTTTCGGCGATTGTTTTGTAGTCGGTGTCTTTAAGTTCAACAAGAACTTGATTGACAAGGTCGGTGAGAGCGTTGTATTTGCCGTCGGCTGCCTTTCTGAAAGCGATGCCGTAGTATTCTTTTTCAAATTCCACGTCGGCGATCGTCAGATTTTTCGCCATTGCGGAGTCGACGCTCAGAAGATAGTTCGCCATCGTGTAGTCCATTATGCCAACGTCGGCGGTTTTGGCGTTGAGTTCCTTGAAAACGTCTGCCTGCGCCGAGAGCGCGGTGTAGCCGGGTTTTGTTTCCTTGTTGCAGGCTGCAAGCGCAAACGCCATCACGAAAACTATTGAAATAATCGAAACAATAACGGTGATTTTCTTTTTCATGTTTTTACCTCGGTTTAACGCGTTAGTAATTTAGCGTAATAAAGTGTTATGAATGGATAATACCATATAAAAAAGGTTTTGTAAAGCAAAAAACAAACATTTTCAAAAAATTTTTTTGCTTATATAATAATAAAAATATTAATAAACAATAAAAACAAAATAATAAGCCGATTGCGAAGTTTTATAACAAGGATACCCTTCCGGGAGATTGCCACGCTGCGCTCGCAATGACATAAAGTGCGTTGCACGGGATAGCATAAAGAGCGTGCTTATATCACGATATTATTTTTGCAAACAAACCTATATTCCTTTCCGTACGAAGTACTATGTCATTGCGAAGCACCGCTTTGCGGTACTGTGGCAATCTCCCGGAAGGGACACAATGTGGAAAAGCAAATAAAAACGGACGCAGGGTTGCGTCCGTCTTGTGCGACATAACTCTTATTTGTGGTTGCCGTTAAGCAGTGCGAAGTTCTGTTTGTTCGCCTTATAAAGGTTTTTGAACACTTCAAAGCCCTTATCGTAAACCTCGGCTTTCAGCTTCAAATTGGGCTTAAACGTCTTTTTTGCGGGGATAAAGTCCTTAACTTTGTCAAACGAAGGAATAAGGTTAAGCCCGATTGCAACGCATACCGCCGCGCCGACCGCGCCCACGTTTTGCGGACTGTCAACCGTTTCGATAGTGTGTCCCGTGATATCGGCAAGGAGCTGGCAGGTAAAGTCGTTCAGCGCGCCGCCACCTACAAAACGAATGACGTCTGACGTTTTGACTTTCCTTTCGCTTGCTTCCAGCATCCAGCGTTTGTGATAGCATACGCCTTCCAGCACCGCGCGGATAAGTTCGGTTTTTCCGGTGTCAAGCGAAATGTTGAAGAACATACCGCGTGCGTTCGGATCCTCAAACGGGCAACGGTTGCCGTGCAGCCAGGGCGTGAAAATTACGCCGCCCGAGCCTGCGGGGATATCGTCGACGACGGTTGTCATATATTGATACAGGTTGAGATATTTGGATTCAAAATCTTCCGCGATGTGTTTTTTCTGAATGTAAATGCCGACCTCGTCCAGGGCGATATGGTCTTTCACCCATTCCAGACACTTGCCCGAGGTTTCAAGTTCCGCAAAGTAGTTGAATTTGCCGGGTTGCGCCGCGACTGTCGCTGCAATCATTGTGGTTACGTCCACGGCGGATTTGTCGGTAACGGTCGAAACCCAGCCCGAAGTGCCGCTGTAAATGTGAGTTTCGCCAAGTTCCGTGCTGCCCGCGCCGACGCCGATAAGAGAAGCGTCCATACCGCCGCCGAAGACTTTGATGCCTTTGACAAGCCCAAGTTCTTTCGCGGCTTTTTCGGTGATTTCGCCCGCGCAGTCGGACGACGCGATAAGTTTTGGCAGGTGGTCGTAATTCACGCCGCACATTTTGCACATTTTTTTGCTGATGCACTTGTTTTTAAGGTCAAGTAAAAGCGTGCCGAACGCGCTGTCGTACGTCATGACGAATTCGCCGGTTAGACGGCAGATGAGATACTCTTTTACGTCCAGCCATTTGTAAACGCGCTTAAAGTTTTCGGGCTCGTTATTTTTCACCCAGTTATATTTCCAGACGGGGTCTTTTACGCTGACGGGTGCCGCGCCCGTTATCATAAGCGCGGGGATAAGTTTGAAAATATTTGCGCCTGCGATTTGAAGCCCATAAGAAATGCCTTCCTTGATTTCCTTTCTCGCGCGCTGATCCATATAAGAAAAGGCTCTGCGGATTGCGACGCCGTCTTTGTCGACAAGGACAAGCCCCTGTGCCTGCGAGCAGAAAGAAACGCCTGCGATTTTGTCGGGGGAAATGCCGGATTTTTCAAGTACGACGCGCGTTGTGGAGCACATTGCCGCCCACCATTCGTCGGGATCCTGTTCCGCGCCGCCGTCGTCGTAGACGTAAAGTTTGTAGCTTTCGGTTGCTGACGCCAGAATTCTGAAGTCTTTATCGATTTCGAAAATACAAGTTTTGATGCCTGTCGTGCCTACGTCGTAGGCCATAATATATTTTGACATAAGTATCACCCTAAAAAATTTTTATACAAAAATTATACCATAGTGTATTTTTAATGTAAACAACTTTTTTACAAAGAGATAAAAAAGTATAATAATATCAAATTTGTGTCAGAATGACACACAATGGCGTGCAAAACCAGCTCAAAAACGCAAAAAGTCGGCACAATTGTCAATATGACAGTTATACCGACAGTAAAAACGCAAGTGTGTTTTAATTATTCGATTGAAGTTGTTTGCGATAACAATCGTTTTCGATGGAGCAGCCGCCGCATTTCGTGCAACCTTCCTGTTTTTTGAAGTCCAGATTGTATTTCACGAGAAGGCCTGACAAATGCGTCGCGATTTCGATAAGATCCTGCGTTTTGCACCTTGTCGAAATGTCGACGGGCGCGTTGTCAAGCGGGCGAATGGGCATAACCGTCGGGAACACGCCGATTTTTGCCATCTTTTCACATTCCGCCATAATGTCTTCTTTCGGCTGGATTCCAGCAATCAGCACGGAAGATACCTGTCCCCATCCGAAAACTCCCACTGCTTTTTCAAACGCCTTATAATAATGATCGTACGATATTTTCGATTTTCCCGGGCAAATCTTTTTCCTTAATTCGTCGTTTGCGACTTCCAGATTCATTATCGCGACGTCCGCGCCCGCATTTTTCAGCGCTGCGATTTTTTCAAGGTCGGACGGCGGGGCAAACTCGATTGCGATTTTCGCGTCCGAAAACGCACGGATTTTTTTGACAAGGTCAATCCAGTAATCCGCCATGACGTCCGGGTTTTTATAAGTACCGCCCGAAAAGTTGAGCATATTGTCTTTTGACAGTTCAAAAAGTTTTTTTATGGAATCTGCAAGGACGTCGGCGTCAAGCGGCGTTTCGCGCTCTTTCACGATACTGCAGAACCTGCATTTTTCGTTTTCCCTGTCATAACAGCAATTACTGTTCGGCCAGATCGTAACGCAACCCTTGGAGTGAAGCCTTGCAAAGTCGTCCACGACCGTGCCGGTGTGTGGGAGCGCGCCGAAAAACGAAACGGGGAAACTGTTTTTTCCGTCCGTTATAAAAAAATTGCCGTCCTTTTCGTCCAGAAGATAGGGCGATTCGTGCGCGAAGTCGTCGGCGATACTGACGTTGCAATTCGTTTCCGAAAACCTTACGTTCAGGCTGTGCATTATTCCTTTTGTGAAGAAGTCGGGAAAATCCTTATATAATATGGCTTTTGCGTTGTCGCTTGCGCGCATACCTTTGGTCAGGAGTTCCGCCTTATAAAAAATTTGGTCGTTTATATTCATAGGTACCTCAATCGTATTTTATAATATCTTTTCTTTTTTCGCAACCTCAGCGGAAAAATCGTAATCCGAAAATCATAAAAAAATTCAAAAAACCCCCTTTATACAGCGGAATTTAGGTAATTTTAGGGTTTGAAAAATAAAATTAAGAAAAACAGTTCATTTTGATAGGCAAATTATCAACAAGATTTTATGAAAATGAGGAAATATGGGAGCGAAAGAAAGAAACAAAAATTACGTGCTTGAAAAGGCAAAAGAAGTTTTTTTGGAACGCGGGATCACGGGCGTTTCGATGGCGGACATTGCAAAAGAAGCCGATTTCGGCGTGGCGTCGGTGTATCGCTACTTCGGAAACAGGAAGGCGTTGATTATGGAATGCGCCGTGTCCATATGGCAGGACAAACGCGATAAATTGCGCGTCGTTTATGAAAAAAATCTGTCGGAAAGCGGATATGACCAGATCGTCGTGCTTACGAAATATTTTTCGTGGCTTGTCGTGAACGAAAAGTCGTTTTCAAAGTTTTTGCTGTCGCTCGATTCGTTTCTGATAACGGAAGACGCGACGCGGGAAGAGAGAAAGGAATACGACGCAATCCTGCTTGAAATTTACAAAATGTTTGAGAGCGCGTATAAGATGGGACTTTCCGATAATACGGTCAGGGATATCGGCAGTTTTCAGGACTTTTATTTTGCGGCGACGCAGTCGCTTATCAGCTTGTCTCAAAGGCTCACGATGCGCGGCAACGTCGGCTTTGACGACGTATCGTTGCACGATAAGGTGAAACTTCTCGTGAGTATGTTCACAATGTTTTTATCAAACGAAAAATAACTTTGCCGTCAAATATTTGACGATAAAACGCAAAAACCGCCGAAACGGCGGTTTTTTGTATTAAGAGAAAAATTTTTCGGCGTTACAGCCCGATGAAAATCGACGAATTTCTGAGGCTCACGTCTTTGATTTTGTCATTGATGCTTAACGCGTGTTTGTCAAGATTTTGCCCGTCTTCGTCGGATATGTTTTGCGCGCGGAACGAAGCAATAATTTTCCCCGAAACGTCTGCAATAATTTCGTTTTTGAGTTTTGCCTCGCTTGTTGAATTTCCGCATTCGGTAAGGAACGACAACGCCGTTTCGACATCGGACAGAATGGTTAGTTCCCGCATGCCGCGGTATGCCCATTTGTAAAAAGGCTCGTAAACGTTGTTCAGTAAATACACGCACGAAATCGCGCTTTTTACAAATTCGAAAATCGCAAGTTGCGCCGCGCCTGTCTCTTTTCTTGCGATAAGGCGGGGGTAGTTGTATTGTCCGGATTGGCTCATAGAAAGCGCGTGCGCCGCGATTTTTTTCAGACGGACGTCCTCGGGGAAGCCTTTTTGCAAAACTTCGCGAATCCTTGAAAACTCGGCGCAGTTATTTATAAACATCTTGCCCGATACGGCGGTGCGTAGGGCGTATGGCGGGATTTTCAGCCAGTCGAAAGTTATTTTTGGCGCGGAACTTCTGCCGATAATACTTTCGTAAAAGTCTTTGCACGAAAAAACGCCGTGGCGACTGCCGCCCGCGGGCGAAAATTTCAGACGGGAAAACCCCAAAAATTCGTCGGGAAGTTTGTTGTACGCGCGGGTTAAGTCGAACCCGTATTTTTCGTAATCCGCGTCGCTTAAAAAAATGCAGAATCCCGGCTCGAAGTCGTGATCTTTTGAAACGTCGTCGTCGAAAAACAGACACTCGCTGCCTTGACCGACAAGCCCTGCGGACAACGTCGGCAAAAGAAAGGCGAAGTCTTTTTCAAGCATCGGCATTCCGAATTTTTCAAAATATTTTTCCGACAACTCAACGCCTTTCATAAATACTCCTTGCTCGCGCCGAAAGGTCTTGTGCGTCGATAAATCTACCGGCGTCGGAAAAGGCGGACGCGCATTTTTCGCACACAAAGGCGTAATATCCGTCGCGCGTTACGCTTTCGTCGTTCAAGCACGACAGGGCGTTGTCAAGAGCCTTGTCGACGTTTTCGTCGTCAAAGGGATCTCGCCTGAGAAAAGTTGTCGAAAGGTTTGTGCACGTCACCGCTTCGTCCAATTTGTTCCCGCTCTTTTTCGCAATTTCAAGTGCCTTTTCAAAATACGATATTGCGGTGTCGTAATCGCCCAAATCGGCATATGACAGTGCGGAATTGTTGTATAAACCTCCGAATAGCGCATTATCCGCGTCAAGGTTTTTTGAAAAAACCTTGTTTACTTCGTCATAAATTTTCAGCGCGCCTTTCGCGTCGCCAAAGGCTTTTTTGTTGGTTGCGACGTTCAGTAAAAACGTTGCGCCGCTTGTCGTTTTCGCCATATCCGTCTCGTCAATCAGCCGCAAAATCTCGGCGCAATATTTCTCGCTGTCTTCCTTGTTTCCTGTTTTTCTGAAAACCCCGGTGAGTTCGCTCGTCACGACGAGTTCGCCCCGTTTATCGTTCAAGGCTTTTGCTTCGTCAAGCCAGTATCTCAAAAGCTTTTCGGCGGACGCAAGATCGTTTCGTGACAAAAACTCGTCTTCCTTTTCGATAATGCGTTCGACGGGAATCATCCCGTGAGTTTCGGTTTCGGGATAATAAAACTCTTTGCCGCCGCACGTCGCGCAGGCAGGCTCTTTATAATCGAATTCGTCGATACCCATAGTTTCTCCTTTTGGCGCGACGGCGTGATTGTCGCGCGTTTGACCTGATTCAAGAATAACACAAAATTCACGCCTTGACAACGGACGGCGCAAAGGTTATATTATTATTATTGATATTTATAAATAACATAAGGCGGTATGTTGAAAAATGATAAGAAGAATCGAGTCGGCGGACAGGGCGGATTATATAAAGTTCGCAAAAGAGTTTTATATGTCGGACGCCGTCACGCACGACGTTCCCGAAGAATACCTGACGCTGACCTTTGAAACGCTTGTCGAAGGCAACCCGTTTTCGGACGGCTATATGATTGAAAGCGACGGCGAAAACGTCGGATACGCTCTCGTTGCGAAAACGTTTTCGCAGGAAGCGGGCGGCATGGTTGCATGGTTTGAAGAATTGTATCTTTCGGAAAAGGCGCGCGGAAAAGGACTCGGCACGCTTGCTTTAATGTACCTTGAAGGTAAGTACGTTTCGGAAGGGTACAAGAGAATAAGGCTTGAATACACGGCGGAAAACGAGCGCGCGGCGAAACTTTATCGACATCTCGGGTTCAAAACGCTTGATTATCTGCAAATGCTGAAAGATTTCAAATAAAAAAAGAAAAGGAAAAAAGGGAAAATGGGAAAAATTATCGTAATCGGCGCGGGACAAGGCGGACTTGTCGCGGCAAAGCATCTTAAAAATTTCGGGCACGACGTGGTTGTGTACGAGGCGGAAAGCCGCGAAAACGCGGCGCATCCCTGGCGCGACGATATAAGGCGCGCCGTTTTCGAAGAAGCGGGCTTAACGCCGATTCCCGTTTCCGACTGCGTCCAGAAAAACAAATGGAAATTCGTGTCGCCCGACGAAAAGTCGACGCTCAGAGTGCCGATGACGCCGCCGCTTGAAGAAATCGCAATCGACAGACGATATCTTCTTGAATACCTTCTGAAAGAATGCGAAGGCGTCGAAGTGCATTTTAACAGCCCTGTCGAAAACCTTATCACGGACGGCGATAAAGTCGCGGGAGTCAGGGTAAACGGCAAAGACGTCCGCGCGGATATGGTCATCGACGCGTCTGGTTACAACTCGAAATTCCGCCGGGAAGTCCCGAAAAAGTTCGGTATTCCGGAGCCGGAATCCGACGACAAATTTTGTGCATTTCGGGGATATTATCGCGCAGATCTCAACAAAAATCTGCCGAATCCGCCGTGCACACTTTACATAAAACACCTTGGCGGTGTCGGCATCAGCTGGTGCAATCTGTCGCAGGACAACGTTGCGGACGTGCTTGTCGGGCGCATCGGTAGCCTCTCCGACGAAGAACTCGAAAGGGCGAAAACAAGCCTTCTTAAAAATCACGATTTCAACACCGGGGAGCCGATCGTGGAGCGGCGCGTTGATATTTCGTTGCGTTATCCCTCGGGCGTACTTGTCGCAGACGGGTACGCAATCGTCGGCGACAGCGCGTATATGACGATGCCCATGATGGGCAGCGGTATCGAAAGCGCGATGAAAGCGGGCAGAATGCTTGCCGAAACAATCGGGACGGACTGCGACTTTTCGGCAAAGAGTCTGTATCCGTATCAACTCAAATTTTATAAGCAGTTCGGTTTTTTGTATGTTTTCGTGGACGTCCTGAAACGCTGGGCGCTCAACCTGCCCGATAAAGACGTTAATTGGGCGTTTTCAAGCGGGCTTGTCACCGACGACGATATGGCGCTTCTCAGCACCGATGAAAACGCAAAAGGCTTGTCTTTTTTGACAATCCTTAAAAAAATCGGAATCCTTTTCAAAAACTTTTCGCTTGTCTGCCGTGCAGTGAAATACGCGGCGCGCGGGCTTAACGCGATGGCGGTCGCAAAACGTATCCCCAAAAACTACGACGCGGACAAGGTCAGAAAGTGGTCGGAAAAACTCGACAAAAAGGTCAGAGGAAAGAAAAAGAGATAAATCCGCCGTGAAAACGAAAGAAACAACAATCAAAATATTGTTCTCGGCAATCGTGTGTGCGCTGATATCGGCGACGATATTTTCAATGAAACCGCCGCGCGCCGTTTCGTACGCCGAAACGGGAAATTGCCCGCACGAATACGACGACGATTGCGACGACGAATGCAATCTTTGCGACGAAAAGCGCACGCCGATGCATTATTTCGGCGAATGGACAGTCGTAAAAGAAGCCACCAACGACGAAGAAGGGCTGAAAGAGCGAACGTGCGTCAGGTGCAACGTAAAGCAGCAGGCGATTTTGCAAAAGACCGCCGTCCCCGAACCGCAAAAAGAAAAAATCCTTTCAAAATCGGATATCGCGGGGATTGTCGTAGGAAGCGTTGCGGCAGGGGGACTCGTCGCATTTATCGGGGCGACGCTGATAAAAAAGAAACGCAAAAAATAAGGCGCGCGAAAGTGCGTTTTTATTTTTAATAAAATGTTGAAAATCGTCGCCCGAAACGGTTGACAATATAATGGTTTAAGATTATATTTTTGTCGCTATGGAAAACGAAAACGAACCACTTGTCGTGCCGCCCGAAAGCGAACGGGAAAAAACCGAAGAAGGGCATACGACAAGCGAAGAAAACGAAATAGTAAGCGTCGAAAACGCAGAAACGTCAGGCATCGCCGCAAAGATTTCCGCGACCGACAACGCGGAGGATTTGCCGAAAAAGAAAGGTCAGCGCGATATGACGGAAGGCGTCATCTGGAAACAAATTCTGGCGTTTGCGCTGCCGATACTTTTGTCCAACGTCATACAGCGGTTGTATAACGCGGTCGACTCTATCGTCGTAGGGCGGTTTGTCGGGCACGAAGCGCTTGCGGCGGTCGGCAGCAACAACAGTATAATCAACGTTTTCGTGTCGCTGTTTTTGGGAATATCCGTGGGCGCGGGCGTTGTCGTCGCGCAATACTACGGCGCAAAGGACGATGAAAAACTCAAAAAATCCGTGCAGACCTGTGCGTTTCTGGCGATTGTTTCGGGCATAGTGCTGACAATCGGCGGATACTTCCTTGCGGAGCCCATATTAAAACTCGTTCACACCCCCGAAAACGTAATGGCGCTGAGTTGCGAATATTTGCAGATTTATTTCTTGGGCGTTCTCGGCACGCTCGTATACAATATGGGGTCGGGCGTGATACTCGCGGTCGGCGACAGCAAGCGGCCGTTTTTGTACTTGTTGTTCGCATGCTGCTTGAATATCGCGCTGGACGTAGTGTTCGTAAAGACGCTCGGCATGGGCGTTGCGGGCGCGGCGTGGGCGACTCTTATTTCGCAATACGTATCGGCGATTCTGGTTACATTAAGGCTTCTTCTTACAAAACAGAACTATAAACTGTCGTTTCGGCATTTTAAGATTGACAAGCCGATTCTCAAAAACATATTCAAAGTCGGTCTTCCCGCGGGGTTGCAGTCAAGCATGTACAGCGTCGGAAACCTGCTTATCCAGTCAAGTCTGAACACCTTCGGCTCGGTCGTTATGGCGGGCTGGGTTGCCGCAATGAAAGTGGACGATTTCACCTATGCTCCCATTTGTTCTTACGGCATGGCGATGAACAGTTTCGTCGGACAAAACGCCGGCGCAAAGCGCATGGACCGCGTGAAGAAGGGCTTTTACACCGCGCTTATTATGAGCGTCGTTACGGCGGTCGTAATCATTGTACCCGTGCTGATTTTAAGGGGCGACGTCGTTCGCATATTTAATAAGGAAGCGGACGTCGTGAGCGTAGGCTCGGACATCATTCTGCACATCTGCCCGTTTTACGTGATTTTCGGCATGTGCGAAGTTTTCTCGGGCACGTTGAAAGGGCTTTCAAAGTCGCTGACGGCGTTTATAATCACGTTTGTCGGCATACTCTTAACAAGGATAATCTGGCTTTACACGGCGGTGCTTATGACGCACAATCTCACGGTATTGTTTATGATTTACCCGATAAGTTGGGTTGTGACCGCCGCGATATACTTCATATACCTTGCCGTCAAAAAATGGGACGGAATGCTCGATATGACCGCGGAAGAGAGGTTTATCGAAAAACTCAGACATATCGGCAAAAAGAAAACCGCGTGAAAACGCAAAAAGAAATGTCGTTTGTTTTATAAAACATATAATATAACAAATACACAGACGGCGAAAAAACTAAAAAATCGTAAAAACATTTTGAAAACCCCTTGACAAACGTATAAAGGGGTTTTATAATTACAAACAGTTGAACAGTTATTCAAATGTTTGACAAAAGGAAAAAGAAAAATGAAAGAAACAAAAATCGAAAAAAACGAATTTTGCGAAGAAGTGCACGCGCACGACGAAACGGTGAAGAAGGTCAAAGCAAGCCTTTCCGACGCCGATTTATTGTTTGACGTTGCGGAACTTTTCAAGATTTTCGGCGACAGCACCCGCGTCAATATCCTTGCGACGCTTTCAAAAAACGAACTGTGCGTATGCGACGTCGCGGCGGTACTTAATATGACGGTCAGTGCGGTATCGCATCAACTCAGGATTCTTCGCCACAACAAACTCGTGAAGGCGAGAAGAAGCGGCAAAGAAGTGTTTTATTCCCTTGCGGACAACCACGTCGTGAAGATTCTGGAACTTGCAATCGACCATGTAAAAGAGTAAAAAATCAAAGAGGTAACAAATATGAAAAAGACGGTAACCATTAAAGACATCGACTGTGCAAACTGCGCCGCGAAAATCGAGCGCGACGTGCAAAAAATCAACGGCGTTAAAAGCGCAAGCCTGAATTTCTTCGGACAGCGTCTGCAATTCGAATGTGACGAAGAAGATTACGAAAGAATCGCAAAAGAAATTGTGCATTGTGCAAAGAAAGTCGAACCGGATTGCGTAATCTTGGGTTTATAATACAAAAATGAAAGATAAAGATATGAAAAAGTTATCAAAAAACCAAATAAGGCTCATACGTTTTTGTGTGTGTCTTGCCGCGTTTATCGTGCTTTACGCCGTCGGCAAGACCGTCGGTATGCCGTGGTACGTGGGACTTGCGACGTATCTTGTCGTGTACTTCGCGATAGGCTACGACGTACTGTACCGCGCCGCGAGAAACATCGTGCACGGGCAGGTTTTCGACGAAAACTTTTTAATGTGCGTGGCGACGGTCGGCGCGTTTGCAATCGGCGAATATCCCGAAGCCGCGGCGGTCATGCTTTTTTATCAACTTGGCGAACTGTTTCAGGATTACGCCGTCGGAAAGAGCAGGAAATCCATTGCGTCTCTTATGGATATCCGCCCCGATAAGGCTGTAATATTTAAGGACGGACAGGAAACCGAAGTCGCGCCCGAAGAAGTTAAAATCGGCGACGTCATCGTCGTGAAAGCCGGCGAAAAAATCCCCGTCGACGGTGTGGTGATAAAGGGCGAAGGAAGTCTCGATACGTCCGCGCTCACCGGCGAAAGCATGCCGCAAACCGTGTCTGAAAACAGCATCGTTTTAAGCGGCGCCATCAACCTTTCCAGCGTTTTGTATATCCGCGCCGAGAAAGAGTTTTACGACAGCACCGTCGCAAAAATTCTCGACATGGTGGAAAACGCTTCCGCAAAGAAAGCGAAAGCCGAAAACTTTATCACAAGATTTGCAAGATATTACACCCCCGCGGTCGTTATCACGGCGGTTGTACTTGCGATTCTGCCCCCGCTCGTCATCGATATGAGAAGCGGCGCGGTCTGGATCTCGTGGCTCAATCGCGCGCTTACGTTCCTTGTCATCAGTTGTCCGTGCGCTCTTGTCATCAGCGTTCCGATGTCGTTTTTCGGCGGTATCGGCTGCGCGTCCAGAAAGGGTATACTTTTCAAGGGAACGAGTTATCTGGAACTTATCGACAAGGCAAATATATTCGTGTTTGACAAAACCGGCACGTTGACGAAAGGTACTTTCGACGTCAAAAAGGTTATCCCCGCGGAAAACCGCGACGAAATCCTTCGCGTTGCGTGCATCGCCGAAAGCGGCAGCCTGCACCCCATCGCAAAAAGCATTTACAAAGCGTACGGAAAGGCCGTCGACAGTTCCGAATATCAAATCACGGAACGCTCGGGACGCGGTATGGAAGCGACGGGACCCGAAGGGCGCATACTTTGCGGCAGCGGCAGATTGCTTGTCGAAAACGGCGTTGCGATTATCCCCGTCGAAGAAGTCGGAAGCGTGGTGTACGTCGCAAAAGACGGTCAATATCTCGGCGCGATTCTGATTGCGGATACCGTCCGCGACGACGCGAAAGAAGTCATAAAAGAACTGAAAGCGCAGGGCGCAAAAACCGTCATGCTTACGGGCGATAACGAAAAATACGCCCGCGCGGTTGCCGAAGAAGTCGGCATCGACGATTTCAAATTCGGTCTTCTTCCCGCGGACAAAGTCGTCGAAATGGAAGCAATCATGGAAAATAAGGGCAAAAAAGACAAGGTCGTGTACGTCGGCGACGGCGTCAACGACGCCCCTGTCCTTATGCGCGCAGACGTCGGCGTTTCGATGGGCGGCGTAGGCAGCGACAGCGCGGTCGAAGCGTCGGATATGGTGCTTATGCACGACAACCTTACAGGGCTTGTTTCGGCGCGGAAAATCAGCAAAAAAACCCTTAAACTCGCATACGAAAACATCGTGTTCATATTGCTTGTCAAAGCCGTCGTGCTTATTCTCGGCGCGCAGGGATTGGCGAGTATGTGGCTTGCGGTGTTTGCAGACGTGGGTGTGGCGGTGTTGGCGACGCTCAATTCTATGCGCGCCCTTACTAGTAAAAAGTCATAATTTTGCGACCTTTTGAGTTTTTGGCAAAACCTTACTCGGTTACGTACGCCAAAGTACGCGCCCTCGTAAGAACTTGCCAAGAAACATCAAAATCTCATCAAAATTCTGACTTTTTAAGAGAACTATATTTAAGCACCCAAACGGGTGCTTTTTTGTTAGAGCGATTTTAATTCCGCGCAACATACGCTGTCATTCCAAAGCACAAACAGGGGACCCCGCGGGATACTGTGTACTCGCGGGGAAAGGCGCACACAAGCAAAAGAGTGAGCATTATTGCTTGCAATAATGTGATTTCAAAAGTGCAGTGTGCGACGCATCGCCCGGAAGGGCTACCTTATAAAAGCGATGTTTTTTAACTAAATCTTAACTTCGGATTAAAGTAATCTTTAACTTGCGCGGTTATGATTAAGCCATAAAGTTTCATAACATAATTTTCTCCCATTATTGAGAAGGGGCGTCCAAAGCGGGCGCTCTTTTTCTTTTGACGCACGCGGGCAATAAAGTTGCCTTTTTTGTAATTGCATATTATAATAGACAGATGTAAGAGGATTCGAAATTGACCATATGTTTTTATTGCTTGCGTTAATTTATCTTATTTTCATATCGCTGGGGCTTCCCGATTCGCTTTTCGGCGCGGCGTGGCCGGTCATGCACGTTGACTTCAACGTGAACGAAAGTTTCGCAAGCATATATATGATAATCACCGCGGTCGGCTCGGGCGGCGTAAGTTTTATTGCGGGGCCGCTGATCAGAAAATTCGGTACGGGCAAAGTAACGGTGGTGTCGATTTTGCTTACCGCCGTCGGCATGCTTGTCATCGGTTTTTCGGTGCATATCGCGATGGCGATTTGCGGTTCCATACTTATGGGGTTTGGCGCGGGCGCAATCGACACGGGGCTCAACAACTACGTTTCGACGCATTATAAGGCGCGGCATATGAACTGGTTGCACGCGTTCTGGGGCGTGGGAGTTACGTTAAGTCCGATAATCATGGGCGCGTTTCTGGATATGAACAACAACTGGCGCGGCGGATACAGATGCGTGTCGTGCATACAGTTCGCGATATTCGCGGCTTCGCTTTTTTCGTTGCCGCTTTTTAAGAAGTACGAACACTTCGTGACGGTTGAAACGCTTGACGGGGCGGCGCCCGACGAAAGCGAAGAAGAAAACGAAAATACGACGAAAGAACAGGCGGAAGAAGACGGCGAAAAGCCGAAAAAGAAGAAGCCTGCAATTTTTGAAATATTGAAAATCAAGGGCGTGGCGTGGGCGGTTTTGTCGCTTGGCATGTACACTTCGATGGAATTTCTGATCGGCACGTGGGGCGCAAGTTACGCCGTCAACACAAAGGGCGTATCGCCCGCAGACGCCGCTCGCTGGGTGTCGCTGTATTTTGGCGGAATTATGGTAGGAAGGGTAATCAGCGGGTTTATCTCTTATAAATTTGACGATAAAGTCCTTATTCGGTTGGGAATTATCGTCATGACAATCGGAATGATCGTGTTTGCGTTGCCCATCGGGAAATACTCGCTTGTGGGGCTTCTGCTCATCGGCACGGGCTTTGGCCCGGTGTTCCCGTCGACGATACACGCCGTACCGTTCAGGTTTGGCACGAAGTATTCCGCGGACATTACGGGAATACAGATGGGCGGCTCTTACGCAATCGGCTGGGCGGTGCAGCTCACGTTCGGATTCGTCGCGCAAAAGGTCGGTTTTTTGTTCATGCCGTACTTACTGCTTGCGTTTGCGGCGGCGCTGCTTATCGTAAGCGAAATCACGAACAAAGTCACCGCAAAACACAAAGTCGCGGCGGAGCAAATATCGTAAAAAATGAAACAGCGCGTTAAGAAATCGTTGATAATCGTTGCAATCGGCGTGGTGGTAAACGTCGCGCTTGCGCTCATCAAAATGTACGTCGGGCTTTCAAGCAACAGTCTTTGCATAATGCTTGATGCGATCAACAACTTTTTTGACATTTTGACGGCGATAGTGGCAGGGGTAGCGTTTTGCACGCTTCTTATCCCGCGCAGCGAAAAGGCGCCGTACGGTTACGGCAGGACGGAGTATCTTGCGGGGTTTATCGTCGCGATGACGTCGGTGGTTGTGGGCGGACTGTTTTTCTTGCGGTCGCTTAACCGCATGGCGATGCCCGAACCGGTATGGTTCGGTGTAAAAAGTTGCATATTGATATCGGTGACCGTGCCGGTAAAACTCGGACTGGGGCTTACCTACTATTTTGCCGACAAGAAGATGAAGTCGCCTGCGCTCAAAGCCTTGGCGATTGACAGTTTTATGGACGTCGGCATAACGGTGACTTCGGTGGTGTCGTTTGCGGTGTCTGCTCGCATCGACTACGCCGCGGACGCGATTGTCGGCATCGTCATAAGTATTGCGGTTATCGTATTTGCGATAAAGGCTGTCAGGGACAACGTAAAGGCGGTTGTGTCGGGTGACGGCGCAAACGACGAGAAAGAAGCGATATACAAAGAGTGCGAAAAGGTCGGCGTGACCGTTGTGAAAACCGAACTTCACGATTACGGTTACGGCGCAAAAATCGGCGTTGTCATCGTGAAAAACGGCGACGAAAACGTATTTTCCGACATTTCCCGAAAAGTTCGCGAAAAAACAGGCGCGGAAATTAAATTTATCATTGAAACAAACGGCGAAAACGCCGAAGAACAAAACAACTGAGGTGAATATATGAGAAAGAAGAAATTCGACGAAACGAACGACGTTTCTTTCAGCGTGGAAACAACCGAATTCGGCACGCGTGAAAAGAGAAAGAAAGAGAAAAAGGTCCTTTCGCCCGAAGAAAAGAAAAAGCGTACGATAAAAGCGCTGATTATCACGGCAAGCGTCGTGCTTGTCCTTGCGATATTCTTTGGCGGTTGCGCGATAAGTTCGGCTGTCGGCACGAAGTCGCTTATCAAGCAAGGGCAGAGTTTTGACAAAGTCGAATATACCGAGCATTCGCAACTTGTCCCGACGTTTGACGAAAGCCTCGGATACTACGTATTTACGAAGGAAGACGGTCGCGACTTCAAGGTGTTGCAGTTCACCGACGTCCATATCGGCGGCGGCGCGTTCTCGCACCAAAAAGACGCGTGGGCAATGAACGCTGTCGCGACGATGATAAGGAAAGAACAACCCGACTTTGTCGTGGTCACGGGCGATATCGCGTACCCCGTACCTTTCCAGTCGGGCACGTTCAACAACAAAAACGCCACGATGATTTTCGCGGAAATGATGGAAACCCTCGGCGTGTACTGGACGTTCGCGTTCGGCAACCACGACACCGAATATTACAGCCGTTATTCGCGCGTGGATATCTGCAACTATTATAAGGAAAGAAATTTCAAGTATTGCTTGTTCGACGCGGGCGTTTGCGACGAAAAGGACTATATTGGCGACGACGCAATGGGCTTCGGCAATAATATGTTCGTGGTCAAAAATTCGGACGGCAGCATCAATCAGGCGCTCGTAACGTTCGACAGCCACAGCTACATCGACGGCGACTACTTCGGCGCGGCGTGGAAATACGACAATATCCATCAGTGCCAGGTCGATTGGTATACCGGCGAAATGGCGAAGTTGAGAAAAGCAAACGGAAATAAAGCCGTCAACAACCTTGTGTTCTTCCACATTCCGCTGCGCGAATACCGCGACGCCTGGGCGAACGTCATCGACAAAATCGGCAACGATAAAGACCCGCAAGCCGGCGATATTTTTGAGTCCGAACGCGGCACGACCGAGTTTATCTACGGCACGATGGGCGAGTCCGACAAAAACAAAAACGGTCAACGCACATACGGCGTCTTTTGCGGAATGCGTACGGACGAACTGTTTGAGGCTGGGCTTGAAAACGATATGCAGGGCGTCTTCTGCGGTCACGACCACTACAACAATTTCTCCGTAAACTACACGCCGAAGGGCGCAACCCGCTCGATCCGCCTGACGTACGGCATGTCCATCGACTACCTCGCTTACGTCAGCGTCAGGGATCACGCACAACGCGGCTGCACGCAAATCTTGCTGAAAGGGGACAACTCCGACGAAATCTCCTTCGACTGCGCACCCAAGAACTACTATAAGGACTACAACGTGACGCCCGAAAAACCCGAAAGGAAGAAATAACTTTTCCCTCAATTCCAGACTACAAAAAGGCTTGCCACGCGGCAAGCCTTTTTCATTGCGTTGTTCGGCGTGCCGATGTCATAAAACCGTTTGTTTTTGTCTGGTATACAACAAAAACAGAAAATTTTTCATAAGCTCGTTGACAAACGGAACGGGTGCCGATTTATAATTTATAATATACGCGCGAAGATTTTCGTCCGGGGGGCGTTATTTTAACAAACGAAAAAACAATCGTGGAGTGTTTGATAACAAATCGCGTGTTTTCGCGACATCGTTTCGGGAAAGGCAAGGGGGTATTATGCACAAAGAAAGCAAACTCGCAAAAAACAAGGCGTTCGGAATCTTTCTGATGATTCTCGGAGTGTTCGGTTTTTTGATTATCATACACAGGCTGTGCTGTTACAAGTTCGAATATGACGAAAAATTCAGCCCTGTCGATTACGGAAAATTTAATATCCTGTCTTTCTTCACAATTCAATCCAACGTGTTCGTATACGTGTATCTTATTTGCGCGGGGCTTGCGTCTCTCGGCGTCGAGGGGGCAAAGAAGGTTGCGTACAATCCGCTTGTCGGCGCAATGGCAACGACGTATATCCTTGTTACCGGGCTCGTATACACCGCGGGCATTCCCATGGGATTTACTCCGCCGTTCAAGTGGGGCGATTCCTACCACGCGATGAGCAGTTTCATTCAGGTGTATTTTCATATGATTATACCGCCGATTATGCTGATACTGTGGTTTTTCCCGTTCACGGACAGGCGCACGAATCATAAGACGGTTTGGGCGTTTGCGATATATCCGTTTGTGTATTCGCTCTTTTCCATAATCCGGGGCGCGGTGGGAAAAATGCACTTTTATCCTTATCCGTTTTATCGTCCCGAATTTATATGGTCGATATTCTCAAAAGGCGACGTCAATTATCCGCTTGCGTATTTTCTGATGTTTATCGTGCTTATGGCGGGAATGTTGCTGTTTGTCGGCATAGGCAGGCTTATGATGTTCATAAACGATAAAATGATAAGTAAAACGTTTTGCCGTGGCGACGAGTGCACGGTGAGCGAACAAAGCGACGCGGACGCCGGCTAAGTATTCTGGTATTCGGTTGTTGACTTTGGGGCGAAATGGTGATATTATATCGTTGCAAAAAAGGAGAAAATATGAAAGCGGCAATTATAGGACTGGGCGTTATCGGAAAGGTTCATTACGACGTTTTGAAAAGGCAGGGTGAAGACATAGTTGCACTTTGCGACATAGATGCGGCGAAGTTGAACGGCTACGACAACGTCAAAAAATATTTCGACTACAAGAAGATGCTGGATGAAGAGAAAATCGACGTCGTGCATATTTGCACGCCGCACTATCTGCACGCCGATATGACGATATACGCGCTTGAAAGAAACGTGAACGTTTTATGCGAAAAACCGCTGTGTATAAGGAAAGAAGACGTCGCGCGGATTATCGACGCGGAAAATAAGTCCGAGGCGATGCTCGGCGTATGCCTGCAAAACAGATATAATAAATCCAGTCAATTTGTCAAAAGGTATTTTCAAGACAAAAAAATCGACTTCGCTTTCGGCAACGTGTTGTGGCATCGCGACAAGGCGTATTATGCGTCGGGAGAATGGCGGGGTAAGAAAGAAACCGAAGGAGGCGGAGTGCTTATCAATCAGGCAATACATACGCTTGATCTGATGCAATGGATTTGCGGTGAGCCGACGAGCGTTTGCGCCAACACGTACAATTATTCGCTTAAAGACGTCATCGAGGTGGAAGACACCGCCGTCGCGCTGTTCAAAGGCGACACGGATTTTGAGTTTTTTGCCACTAATACCGCAAAAACAGATTTACCGGTCGAAATACGTTTCATTGCAGGCGGCGATATCGTTACGCTTTATCCCGACAAGGTGCTTATCAACGGCGACGTCGCCGATATCGAAAATGAAATCGAATGGAACGGGAAACGCTCCTACGGCAACGGACACGAGAAACTTATCGGTCATTTTTACGATTGCGTCGCGAAAAAAGAAAAATTTCCGATTGACGGCAGCGAAGCGGCAAAATGCGCAAAGGAAGTCCTTTCCGCGTATGAAAGCGACGGAAAATTCGTTGAAATATAAAAGAAAAATCGTTATTCAGGAAAAAACCGTAAAAACAGCCCGAGCGGGCTGTTTTTTATTGCAAATTTTGGCAATTAAGGTTGTAAACTTATCGATGCGTAAAATTGCTTCGGCGTTATGCCGAACTCGTTTTTGAACGCGCGGAAAAAGTGTGTATAATCCGAGAAACCGCATTTTGCAAACACTTCGGTTATCGGGAAGCCTTCTTCGATAAATTGTTTTGACAAGACCAGCCGTTTTTTAAGGATATATCGGTGGGGGGAAGTGTTGGTGTATTCCTTGAAAATGTGCGCGAAGTAGTATTTGTCCACGAACAACGCAGACGCGATTGCATCCAGGGAAAGATCTTGCGAGATATGTTCGGAAATATAATCAATGGCTTTTGTCACGCAGGGATTTGCTTTTCCCAATATGGTGAAATCGTCGCGGTTTTGCAAGAAATACTGTCCCAGCAACACAAGCAAAGTCTTTATGCGCTCCTCGTTTTCGATGTCCGCGCCGAAGTCGCCGGTTTGTGAAACGGAAAAACCGTCCAGAATATGGCGGATTTTGTCCGAAACCGCACTGTTGCGGATAAGAAAAGCGTTGTGTTCGTGCGCCTGCAAAAAACAGGTGTTCAGGTCGGTTTTTGCGGTTGAGATGCGTTTCAAATATCGTTGATTAAGCCACACAACAAACCTTTCGTACGTCATGGCGGAGTCTTTGATGTCAAGCTGATGAAGCTTGTTGGGAGGAATCAACAGCACGTCGCCCGGGCGCAGGGAATACTTGCAATCTTCCACGATGTACGACGCAGAACCCTGCAAAAAGAAATAGATTTCCGAAAAATCGTGAGAATGCATTTCCACCGTTTTGAAATCCTTGTCTTTTTTGTGATGCACCTCGTAAGTCGAGTTGCTCATTTGTTGATTTTCGTATTTTGTTCCGCTCATATCTTTACAATACTCCAAAACCGCAAGATATGCAAGTAAAAAAGCAAAAAATAAAATTTACTATGCAAAAGTTGTGTGATAAAATAATTTTAATAAGGAGAAAGGAAAATGGGATTTTTTGATGAAAATCTTTTGCTGACCGGCGACACCGCGCGCGGAATTTACAAAAGCATTGCGGATTTGCCGATTATCGACTATCACTGTCATCTCAACGAAGCGGATATTAAAAACGACAAGAAGTTTTCCGACATAGGGGAACTGTGGCTTTCGGGCGACCATTACAAGTGGCGCGCGATGCGTCTTTGCGGCGTTGACGAAAGTTATATCACGGGCGACCGCTCTTACGAAGAAAAGTTTTTGAAATACGCAAAGATTATGCCAAAACTTTTCGGCAATCCGCTTTATTACTGGACGCATATGGAGCTTAAACAAATTTTCGGCATTACGGAGCCTTTGAACGAAGACAGCGCAAGTCGTATTTATGAAAAAGCAAACGAAATTTTGCAAGGGCTCAGCGTGCAAAAACTGCTTGAAAAATTCAGGGTGGAGTATATCGCAACCACCGACGATCCGTTTTCCGATTTATCTTGCCACGGCGATATAAACGGGGTGAAGGTGCGCCCGACGTTCCGTCCCGACAGATGTTTTTCGGAAGGCGTCGATAAGGTGCAACTTGAAAAGAGATTGGATTATTTTGTTTCCAAAGGCTGCAAAATCGCAGACCACGGATTCGATGATTTTTCCGACACGCAAAATATCGAATGGCTGACTGAAAAATGCTTTGAAAAGGGAGTCGTTTTGCAGCTGCATTTCGGCACTTTCCGAAACGTCAATACCGCGGCGTTTAACAAAATCGGGAAAGACAGCGGGTTTGACGTTTTCAGGGCAAGCGTTGACACCGACGCGCTTGCACGACTTCTTGACAAAATGCACACAAGACTTGGGGGTTTGCCAAAAATCATACTTTATCCGCTCAACGACGAATGTTTGAGGGCTGTTTGTGCGATTTCAGGCGCATTTCCCAACGTTATTGTCGGTGCTGCATGGTGGTTTAACGACACCGTATCGGGCATAAAAAGACAACTCGAAACCGTGTCGGAATATGCGGTTCTCGGCACGAATCTCGGCATGCTTACCGACAGCAGATCGTTCAGTTCGTACGTGCGGTTTGATTTTTACCGAAGGATTCTTTCATCGTTTATCGCAGATAAGGTTGACCACGGCGAGTATGACGAAAAGTCCGCGCTCGCGCTTGCAAAAGATATTGCATACAACAACGTAAAGGAGGTTTTGGGACTGTGAAAATGACCTTCCGCTGGTATGGAGAAAACGATTGCATACCGCTGAATTACATAAAACAAATACAGGGAATGAGCGGGGTTGTGACCGCCGTTTACGACACGCCCGTCGGAGAAGTCTGGAAAGAAGAAAAACTTGAAAGGCTCAAAAATCTTGCAAACGATGCGGGGCTTGATATGGAAGTTATCGAGTCCGTCCCCGTGCACGAAGACATAAAACTCGGCAAACCTACGAGAGACAAGTATATCGAAGCGTACAAACAAAATATCATCAACTGCGGAAAAGTCGGCGTCAGGTGCATTTGTTATAATTTTATGCCCGTGTTCGACTGGCTAAGGACAGACCTTTATTTCAAGCATAAAGACGGCTCGACGTCGCTTGCTTACGATCACGAAAAATTGCTTGCGCTCGATCCCAAAAACCTGCATTTGCCTGGCTGGGACGAAAGTTATTCATTGGTAGAACTCAATAAACTTCTGGACGAATACAAGGGAATCACTCACGAGAAACTTTTTGAAAACCTTGTGTATTTTCTGAATGCGATTATGCCTGCCTGCGACGAAGCGGGCGTCGATATGGCGATACATCCCGACGATCCGCCGTGGGATATGTTCGGTTTGCCCAGAATTATTTGCAAAGAAGAAGACTACGATAAGTTGTTTAAGGAGGTACCGAACAAGCACAACGGAATAACGTTCTGCACGGGAAGTCTGGGTGCGGGCAGGTTCAACGATCTTCCGAAAATGGCGGCAAAATATGCAAACAGGATTTATTTTGTGCACCTTCGTCAGCTGAGATACGACGGAGAAATAAATTTTTACGAAAACGGACATCAGACCGACTGCGGAAACGTCGACGTGTACGCGATAGTCAAGGCGCTTGTCGAAAACGGGTTTGACGGATACGTTCGTCCCGACCACGGCAGAAACGTGTGGGGCGAAGACGCAAAGCCCGGATACGGACTGTTTGACAGAGCGATGGGCGCGTGTTATCTCACGGGACTGTTCGAGGCGGTTGAAAAGGATATAAAAGGAGAGAAAAAATGAAAGTTCCTTTCAAAGTAGATTTAAGTGACAAAATTGTTGCAATAACGGGCGCGGGCGGCGTGATTTGCTCGGAATTTGCCCGTGCGCTTGCGGAGTGCGGCGCAAAAGTCGCGCTTCTGGACGTAAACTTCGACGCGGCGAAAAAAGTCGCGGACGAGATTGGCGAAAACGCGTTTGCCGTCAGGTGCAACTGCCTTGACAAAGACGAAATCCGAAAAGCCAAAGAAGAAGTTGTCAAAAAGTTCGGACAAGTCAACTTCCTTATCAACGGCGCAGGCGGAAATAATCCCAAAGCGACCACCGACAACGAAGTTATGACGGCGGATCTTGAAGGCGCGAAAGACTTTTTCGCCCTTGAAGAAAGCGGGCTTAAATTCGTGTTTGACCTTAATATTACGTCGGCGTTTCTGGTGACGCAGGTGTTTGCAAAAGACATGGTCAAAACAGGCGGAAACATCATCAATATTTCGTCGATGAATGCGTTCAGACCGCTCACCAAAATCCCTGCATACAGCGCGGCGAAAGCGGGCGTATCCAATTTTACCGAATGGCTTTCCGTGCATTTTGCGCCGTGTAATATTCGTTGCAACGCAATCGCGCCGGGATTTTTCGTGACAAATCAGAACAGGGCGCTTTTGTTCAATGCGGACGGCACGCCGACGGCAAGAACGGGCAAGATTCTGAACGCAACGCCGATGAAAAAATTCGGCGAAATAAGCGACCTTATCGGTTGTCTGTTGTGGCTTGCCGACGACAAAGCAAGCGGATTCGTAACGGGTGCGGTTATCCCCGTTGACGGCGGATTTTCGGCATACAGCGGAGTGTAATATGAAACAAGTAATTCCCGTTGTCGTCATAAACGACGAAAAAGAAACGATAGAAATTCTCTCGAAATTGAGAGAAGGCGGCATAAACTGTGCGGAAATCACCTTCCGTACGGCGTGCGCGAAAGAAGCAATCGCAATCGGCACGAAAGCCTTTGAAGATATGAATATCGGCGCGGGTACGGTTATCAACGCCGAACAGGCAAAAAGCGCGGTACAGGCGGGCGCAAAGTTCATCGTGTCCCCGGGGTTTTCCGACGAAGTGGCTCGCTATTGTACAGACGAGAAGATTCCGTATTATCCGGGGTGTGTGACTCCCACCGAGATTATGCGCGCGCTCTCGTACGGGCTGAACGTCGTTAAGTTTTTCCCGGCGGGCGTATATGGCGGTCTGAAAGCGATGAAAGCATTGTCGGCGCCGTTCCCGCAGGTCAGATTTATACCGACGGGCGGTGTGGATTTGAGCAATTTGAAAGAATACCTTGATTTCGAGAAGGTGTACGCCGTCGGCGGCTCTTTTATGATGAAAGGCGATATCGTAAAAAATTGTAAGGAGATTGTAAAGATATGCGAGTTGTGACGTTTGGAGAAATAATGCTTCGTCTGGCACCCGAAAACTATTTGCGGTTCGTACAGGCGGACAGGCTTGAAGCGACTTTCGGCGGTGCGGAAGCGAACGTTGCCGTGTCGCTTGCAAATTTCGGCGACGACGTTTCGTTTGTGAGCAAACTTCCGTCCCACGAGATAGGACAAAGCGCGATAAATTCCCTTCGCAAATTCGGCGTCGGCACGTCGTTTATCGCAAGAGGCGGCGAGCGAGTCGGCATTTATTACTGCGAAAAGGGCGCGAGCCAACGCCCGAGCAAAGTCATATACGACAGGGCGGGCAGTGCAATCGCAACCGCAACCGACGACGACTTCGACTGGGACAAAATTTTCGACGGCGCAAAATGGTTCCACTTTACGGGAATCACGCCCGCGCTTTCCGACACGCTTGCAGGCATTGTCTTGAAGGCTGTCAGAATCGCAAAAGAAAAAGGAATAACCGTGTCGTGCGACCTGAATTTCCGTAAAAAACTTTGGAGCAAGGAAAAAGCGAAAGAAGTTATGAGCGAGATTTGCAAGTATGTCGACGTGTGTATAGCAAACGAAGAAGACGCAAAAGACGTGTTCGGAATCGAGGCGGAAAACACCGATATCGAAAGCGGCAAACTTAACGAACAAGGTTACGTTTCGGTTGCGAGACAACTTGTCGATAAGTTCGGCTTTAAGGCGGTTGCAATCACGTTAAGAGAAAGCATAAGCGCAAACGACAATAATTGGTCGGGAATGCTGTACGCGGACGGCAAAGCGGTGTTCAGCAGAAAATACGCAATGCATATCGTGGACAGAGTCGGCGGCGGGGACAGTTTTGGCGCAGGGCTCATTCATTCGTTGCTGGCAGGCAAAAACGCGAGTGACGCGATTGAATTTGCAGTTGCCGCAAGTTGTCTGAAACACTCGATCGAGGGCGATTACAACATGGTCTCAAAAGAAGAAGTCGAAGCACTCGCAAACGGAAACGCAAGCGGAAGAGTGCAAAGATAAAAAGGATACTATTATGAATGAAATTACAATATCAGGGTTTTATGATGAAATAAGCAGTGCGTTAAGCACTCAAATCGCTGTTTTGCACGAACTCGGCGAAACTTATATGTGCCCGAGAAACGTGGACGGCAAGAACATTGCGGACTATACGTTTGAAGAATTCAAGGAAAAGATTTTCCCCGTGTTGAAAAAGGAAGGCGTGAAGTTTTCGTCCATCGGTTCGCCGATAGGAAAAGTCGGCATAGACGACGAAGAAGGCTTTGAGAAACAAAAGAAACAACTTGCGGAACTCGTGAAAATCGCAAAACTTACGGGGTGCGAATACATCAGGGTATTCTCCTTCTTTTACGGCGACAAAAATCCGAAAGATTGCACGGAGAAAGTTATTGCCCGCCTCAAAGAAATGCTGAAAATCGTCAAAGGCAGCGGCGTGAAACTTCTGCACGAAAACGAGAAAAAAGTTTACGGCGACGTGCCCGAAAGAGTTCTGGAAATTTATAACGCGATTAACGACGAAGATTTCGTTTTGTGTTTTGACGCAAGCAACTACGTCCAGTGCGACGTCAATCCGAAAACGGCGTTCGATATGCTGAAAGATTACGTCGTTTATTATCATATCAAAGATTGCTCGAAATACAAGGTCGAAGTCCCCGTCGGCACGGGCGAAGGGTGCTATCCGTACATTCTGGGCGAACTGAAAAAGCGGGGCTATCACGGCTTTATGACGCTTGAACCGCATACTTTCAAATACGCGATATTCAAGCCGATTGTCAATTTCGTCCCGTTTGCGGCACTGGCGATGAAAGATTATTTCAAGGCGTTCAGACTTATCGACAAGAAAATGCACAGAAACTATTTTGCGTGCGCGACAAGAAAACAAGTTTTCTTGTGGCAATACTATAATTTGAAAAAACTACTTAAAGAGGTGGAATAATGGATAAGAAAGAAATCAGATACGGCATTGTAGGAATTGGTAAACAAGGCACGTTATACACAAAGATATTTACCAAACTCAGCGGACTCGTAAAAGGTGCAAAGCTTACGGCGGTGTGCGACATTTTACCTGAACGTCGCAAGTACGCCGAAGAAAACCTCAAAGGCGTTAAAGTCTTTGATAACTATCAGGATATGTTTGCGTCGGGACTTATCGACGTCGTTATGGTCGAAACCCCGCACTATTTCCACCCGCAAATCGCAATCGACGCGATGAAAGCAGGGCTGAACGTGCTTTGCGACAAGCCTGCGGGCGTTTACACAAAACAAGTCAGAGAAATGAACGAAGAAGCGAAAAAGCATCCGGAACTGCTCTTTGGAATGATGTTCAATCAGCGCACGAATCCGTTGTACATAAAAGCCAAAGAGATTATCGACAGCGGACGTCTCGGAAAACTCACGCGTATCGTATGGATAATAACAAACTGGTATCGTCCGCGTGCGTATTATGCACAAGGCGGCTGGCGCGGCACGTGGTGGGGTGAAGGCGGCGGCGTACTTCTCAATCAATGTCCTCACCAGCTCGATTTATTCACCTGGCTTGCGGGGCTTCCCGTCAGCGTAACGGCAACGGCGTCGACCGTCGGTCGCGATATCAGCGTTGAAAACGACGTGACGGCTTATTGCAAGTTCGCAAACGGCGCAACGGGTGTGTTTATTACCTCAACTCACGACGCGCCCGGCACGAATCGCCTTGAAATCACCGGGGAAGGCGGAAAAATCGTCATTGAAAAGGGCAAACTCGTCTTCACCGAAAACGAAGAAATGGAGCCGGCTTTTTCGGAACATAACACCGTGTTTATGGGCAAGCCGAAAACAAAAAAATACAAGTATCGCGGAATCGGGCATTATCTTGCCGTCACGAAATATCCGCCTCAGCACGTCGGCATAATCAAAAACTATACCGATTATCTTCTCAAAAAGACGGACAAATTCACGGCTCCCGGCGAACAGGGCATCGTCGGACTTACTTTCTCCAATGCAATCCACCTTGCAAGCTGGACGCATAAGGAAGTACAGATTCCGTTTGATGAAGATCTGTATATCAGCGAGCTTGAAAAACGCAAGGAAGCCGAAAAAGAAAACGGCAAAAAATAATCAAAATACACAAAAAAGGGAGTTATTATGAGCGATATTTCAAACGTCGCACAGGCGACGGAACAAAGTTTCATTTCGCGCACGAGCGGGCTCAAAAGCAAGGATTATATCGGGTACGCGATGGGCGATACGGCGTGTTGTCTCGTTTTCGGGCTGGTCACGTCGTTCTTGCAAAAATTTTACACCGACATTTTCAGTTTAAGCCCGTTGTTCATCATGCTTATGTTCATCGGCGCGAGAGTCTGGGACGCAATCAACGATCCCGTTATGGGAAGATTGTGCGACACAATCAAACTTTCCAAATGGGGAAGATATCGTCCGTGGTTCTTATGGGCAGCGGGTCCGTTGATTATTTCGACGGTGCTGATGTTCATCAAATGGCCGGGGCTTACGGGCGAAGAAAACTACGTTGGCACCTGCATTTATGCAACGGTTACATACGTGATGTTCGGCATGAGTTACACGATGCTCCAGATTCCGTACGGCGGACTTGCGTCGGTCGTTACGACAGACGAGAAAGAGCGCACGAAACTTTCGGTGTTCCGTTCAATCGGGGCGGGCGTCGGAAGTATCCCTGCGGTGCTTATCGCGTCGTTTTGTTACAAAAAAATCGGCGTCAACGAACAGACGGGCAGAGTTATTTCCGAGATGCAGTATAAGCCGGTAATAATCGGCGTCGTAATCGTGTCGCTGGTTGCGCTTGTTATGCTTATCCTTGCTTTTATGATGAACAAGGAAAGAGTCATCGCTCAGCCCAAAGAAAAAGTCGCAAAAGGCGAGACGAAACAAATCGTAACAGGCCTGTTCAAAAACAGGGCGTTTCTGGCGGTCAGCGTGGCAAGTATGCTGTTGCTTGCAGGACAAATGTTCACGCAAAGTTTTTATTTGTACCTGTTCGACGACTATTTCGGAAAGCCTTGGATGAACCTTGTTTCTACTGCCTGCACGTACGCACCCATGGTCATATTCATGTTCTTCACACCGAAACTCGTCAGAAAATTCGGCAAAAAAGAACTTTGCGGAATAGGTATGATTATCGCGGCGGTTGCAAACCTCGGAATGTTTGCTTTGCGCTCGGTTAACCCGAACATTTTGGCGTATCTGTTCCTGGTGCTTTGCTTTGCAAGCGGATGCGGACTTACTTTCATCATTTTGCAGGTCTGGTCAATGGCAACCGACGCAATCGACGATATCGAGGTCAAAACGGGACGTCGTGACGACGGCACCGCCTATGCGTTCTTTATGTTTTTCAGAAAGCTCGGGCAGGTCATCGCGGCAATCGCCGTAAACGGCGCGCTTCTCGGCATGCATTACGACTATACGAAAGGCGCGGTTCAAACCACGAAAAACCTTGAAATAATGTACGATATGGCAACCATTATCCCGGCGGTGCTTTTTGGAATTATGGCTGTCGTGTTGCTTGTATGGTATCCGCTTTCCAAAAAGAAAGTTGCCGATCTTCAAATTGCAAAAGAAGAACATCTCAAAAACGCATTCGAAAGCAACGCGATTGCAATCGACAATACAAGAGGCATAGAAACCCTTGGAGAATCGTGCGCGCAACTTGAAGAAGAAGCCGAAGAAACGACTGATACAAAAATAGATTAAATTGCACAAAACGGCATTTACAATGATAATAGCGAGGAATAAAGTATGAAATACGGCATACAATTGTTTTCTTTAAGAAAGTATCTGAAAGACGAAAAAGGATACGAACAAGTGTTCAAGCGCACGAAAGAAACGGGCGCGCAAGTGGTGCAGCTGTCCGGCGGAAAACCCGTCGCACCCGAATATATCAGGTCGCTTTCGGACAAGTACGACCTGCCGGTCTGCATAACTCACGATAACTTCGCCAGGCTTGAAAACGACCTTGACGCGCTTATCGCCGAGCACAGGATTTACGGTTGCAATCGTATGGGCGTCGGCATGATGCCCAAAAAGTTCCGCACCGGAAAACTTGAAGATCTGGACAAATTTATCTCCTTTCTTAATTCCACCGCGCAGAAGCTTGCGGGAGAGGGTATGACGATTGCTTATCATAATCACTGGTTTGAATTCGACGAAATCGACGGCAAGGTTATATACGACTATATGATTGAGCATACCGATCCGCGCGTGGAGTTTATTCCCGATACGTACTGGATAAGATTTGCAGGAAAGGACATTGAAGAGTATCTTGAAAAGTTGAAAGGCAGGGTGAATACGCTCCATCTCAAAGACTACAAAAACAAAATTTTCAGAGCGGTGGGGAAGGGCACGCTTGATTTTAAGAGCATACTCGAAACAGCCGAAAAATGCGGGGTTCAGAACGCCGTCGTAGAGCTTGATTTTTCGCCGAATCCGTATAAGAGCGTCGAGTTTTCGATGAATACGTTAAAGAGGATTGCAGATGCAAACTAAAACGATAGCAACGCCTTGCGGCAACGTTATCGGTGAAATTACATCGTACGGATTGCGGTTCAGAGGTATAAAATACGCAACAGCCGGACGCTTTGAAATGCCCGCCGAAGTCAGGTCTTTCGGCGGTGATTTCGACGCGACAAAACAAGGCGTATGCTGTCCGCAAATGCGCGCGTTCTGGAACGAAGAACACAGATTTTATTATCAGGAGTTCAGGAAAGGAAAAGAGTTTACTTACAGCGAAGATTGCCTTATCCTTGACGTTCATGCGCCCGACAACGCCAAAAACTGTCCCGTGATCGTGTTTATTCACGGCGGAAGTTTCACGGGCGGCAGCATAAATGAGATGCAGTTCAACGGCTCGGCGTATACGAAGCGTGGCGTGATTTTCATTGCGATAAACTATCGCCTCAACGTGTTCGGCTTTTTTGCCGATAGTGTGCATTGCAAAGGCAATCTCGGATTGTACGATCAATACACCGCTATCGAGTGGATCAGACACAACGTCAGTGCTTTCGGCGGCGATCCCGACAACATTACTCTTATGGGGCAAAGCGCAGGCGCGATGAGCATACAAACGTTGATTTGCTCGGACTATCTCAAAGGCAAAGTCAAGGGCGCAATTATGTTGTCCGGCGGCGGAAAACGCACGGCGATACTCCCGTTGTCAAAGCCGAACGCGCGATATTGGAAAAAACTCGTGAAAGCAAGCGGAGCAAGCACTTTTGACGAGTTCAAAACACTGCCCGTCGAGCAGGTCTGGACGGCGTGGAAAACAAAACATACGCTCGGGAAAGCACTTTGTACAAAGCCCGTGATCGACAACGAATTGGTCAAAAACGCAAAGTACGACACAGACGTCCCGATAATCTTCGGAACAGTCAAAAAGGACTTATTACCGCCCGTGCTCAATCATATGGCAAGAACGTTTGCAAGAAAACAAAAAAGAAAAAATACGCCGTGTTACGTTTTTTCGCTCACGCGGCTGTTGCCACCCGATAACGCCTCATTCCATTCCTGCGATCTTTGGTATGCGCTCGGCTCGCTCGGGGATTCTTTGCGACCTTTTACGCAAGCCGATTACGACTTGTCCGACGAAATGGTTGACAGATTTTCCGCTTTTGCCAAATCGCAAAATCCTAACGTCGACGGCAAACCGCAATGGAACGTCTATTCATCAAAACCCGATATCAAAGTTTTCAAATAAATTAAAATAAGCATTTCAAGTGCGAACGCCAACCATTCGGTTGGGTTCTCGCCCATAAATTGTCCCATACAACAAAAACAGCACATCATCTTGATGTGCTTTTTTTAAAATATGGGGACACCAAAAGGTACTTTGTACTTTTGGGGATAAGGAGTATGCAAGCAAAAGAGTGAGCATTATTTTAATAATGCAATTTCAAACGCGAAGTTAACGGGGACCCCGCGGGATACTTTGTACCCGTGGGGATAAGGAATAAACAAGCATAAGACAAACAAACAAATAAAATGCGTTTGTTTGGTCAAAAGCGCAGTTTATGACGTGGGACAACAGGGCGTGCTCGGCATAGTGCAAATCGAGGATAAACAGCAAAGCGACGCAAAGTGTCTGCAAAGTTAGACACGGTGCATAACGCAAGCGTTTGCAAGCAACCGCCGACCGCCAACCGTTCGGTTGGGTTCTCGCCCATAAATTGTCTCATACAACAAAAACAGCACATCATCTTGATGTGCTTTTTTTAAAACATGGGGACCCCGCGGGATACTTTGTACCCGTGGGGAAAAGGAATAAACAAGCAAAAGACAAACAAACAAATAAAATGCGTTTGTTTGGTCAAAAGCGCAGTTTATGACGTGGGACAACAGGGCTCGTCAACAGCGAAGCGGAAATGCTTGCATTTCGAAGCGAGCGTGCAGTGTGACCGGGGCACAGGGGCGCAATGATTTGCGCAAAGGCGGATAACCCGCCTTATTCGAGACCGATGTTGTTTTCCGACACATAAAAAAAGCACAACACATAATGTTGCGCGTTTTTTAATGTGGTGGGGACAACAGGGCTCGAACCTGTGACCCCGTGCTTGTAAGGCACGTGCTCTCCCAGCTGAGCTATACCCCCAACTTGTGGTGACCCCTACGGGGTTCGAACCCATGTTACCGCCGTGAAAGGGCGATGTCTTAACCACTTGACCAAGGGGCCACGAAATTAGGCGATTTGTTTCACAAATGTTTTGTTTCGGCGTTTTGCGTTTACGCGAAGACGGCGTAAAGAAAACATAGGGCGGGCAAAGCGCAGGCTTTGACCGGCTTCTTGGAAAGCGCCGAAGGCGATTACCAAGGGGGAAACAATAAAACAAATGTTTTGTTTCGGCATTTTGCGTTTACGCGAAGACGGCGTAAAGAAACAAACCTTTCGTAACGTTAAAGGATAGCTCAGTTTTCAAGGAACGTGTGTTTTTTAATTTCTCCCGTCGTCGGTAAGCCGCGATGCGTCTTTCCGCCTATGGGGATGTATATATCGTAAATTGCAAATGCTTCGCATTTTCTCGTTTTTATTAAAAACGCTTTTGAAAGTGAACTTTCAACGTGTTTTCAATAAACCCGACACCTTGCGGTGTTGCAATTTACGGTGTTTACATTTGGTAGCGGCGGTCGGATTCGAACCAACGACCTGCCGGGTATGAACCGGCCGCTATAACCATCTAAGCTACGCCGCCAAGTTGGTTGCGGGGGTGGGACTTGAACCACACGACCTTCGGGTTATGAGCCCGATGAGCTACCGACTGCTCTACCCCGCGCCGTTTGCATAAAAATCAAATGCTTAATTAGTTTATCTTATAATTGAATGTTTGTCAAACAAAAATAAGAAAAAAGGAATAAAAAATTCGTGAAAGACCGTGCAAAGGGGCGAAAAACGTGCAAAAAGGGGAGAATAGTTGCCAAAAACGGTCAAAACATATACAATAAAAGCATGAAAAAGGTGATTTCTGTCGCGCTTGTCGCGATACTTATTGTAACAACCGCGCTGACTTTTACGGGCTGCATATTCAATACCGGCGCAGAGAAAGAAGTTTACGGGGTGTACGGAGTCGACCGTATGTTTTACAATTCGTACGACGGAAAAACGTATAATTACGCCGACAAATTCGACTACTATCTTCTTGTATTGTATAAGGGTGGCGAAAGCGAAAAGACGGGCAAGGTAATCTTAAAACCCGTCGGCGGCGAAGAAACCTCGTACGACGTTCACTTCACGCTGGAATTCGACGCGGAAAAAAGCAAGGTCGTGAAGAAGGTAATCATCAAGGATTTCCGACTGCCGACGTATGGTGACTCGACGGGCACGCTGTCTTTTGCAGAGCCCGCGGAAGCAAGTTTCATGCTGTATCCGAAGCGCGAAGACCTGACATATAGAATGACTCCGTCGAAAATCGAAGACGGCAAATGGAAGTTCAGCAAAAACCTTTTGGAATTTAACAAAATTTCTATGAGGACGACTGACAAGAAAATCGAACGCGCAAAGAGTAAACAAACTAATTCCCGCGAAAAACGCGGCAGTACCTCAGATTGACCAAAAACCGCTTAACCGCGGTTTTTTAATAAAGGAGAATTATGAACGTAAAAAGAACGATTGCGATTATCCTTATATTGTCGATAATTGTCGTGGCGGTGTTCGCGCTTTCGGGCTGCAACATCACGAACGACGGCTCGGAAGACGAACTCAAAGGCATTTACGGCGTAACGACGATGTATTATAAGTCGTATGAAGGAAAGAAGTACAACGTGTCCGGGCAATACGAATATTTTCTTCTGGTCTTGAACGGCGACGAAGGGAGAACGGGCAAGGTCATAATGAAGCGCGACGGCGACGCAGAATTTTCATACGACATCACTTATACGCCGAAGTTCAACTCGGATGGCAAAACGATATGGAGCATCATCGTCAACGATTTCCGTCTGCCGGAATACGAGGACGAAACGGGCGCGGTGCGCTATTCCGATCCGTCCCAAAGGGAGTTCCGTTTTTATCCGATGCACGAAACGTTCACGTTCAGCCTTACGCTTTCACAAATGGGCGACGATAACCGGGTGAAATTCAACAAAAACTACTTTGCGCTGCACAAGATTGCAAAAAAGACAACCGAAGCGAAAATCAAGTCCGCAAAAGAACAGCAACAAAGGACGCGGGAAGCGCGTTCGCACGAGGTTGACGAGGAGAGAACTTTCGGCACGTACGGCGTGAACGAAATGTATTATATTTCGAAAGACGGCAAAAAACACAACGTTTCGGGCGAGTTCGAATACTTTATCGTTGCGTTGAACGAAAGCGACGGCAAAACCGGACAGGTCATAATCAAGCGTGACGGAAAGGAAGAAGAAAAGTACGACGTCACGTTCACGATGACATACGGCGAAGATTCATCGGGTGATATTTACGTGCAATACGTGAAGATTTCGGGGTTCAGGCTTCCCGAGTATGACGAAACGGGCGGGGTGACTTTCGGCGCGCCGCAGGACGTAACTTTCGTTCACGATATCACGAAAAAGGTAACGCTGACATATAAGGACGAAGCGGGCAACAACGTTATGACTTTCGAAAGAACGTACGTAAACGTATCGAATATCAGTATCGAACAAACGAAGTCGCAGCAAAGACAATCGCAGGAAGCCCGCGGACAATAAATAGAAAAACGTAATAAAAAAAGACTTGCAACCGTCTGCTGCAAGTCTTTTCTTTTTGATTTGATTTTGTCAGTCGATTTTGTCGGCGTTCGAGTTGTTGTCGTCGGACGAGTTGTTGTCGTCGGCCGAATCCGTGCTGTCTTCAAGGGCGTACAGTTTCATTTCGTTGAAGTCGAACCAATAAATTTTGTCTTTGAGAGCGATTGTTACGAAGTCGATGACCGCGATAACCCACCAGCCGCAGAAGATAAGAAGAACGACGGAAAGAATCGCGCCGATCGTATCTTTTTTCACGATGCTTTTCGAAAGGCGATAAAGATTCGTGGGGATTGCCCAAAGGAAATTGAGAAGGAACTTGACCCATTTGCCGAGCCCTTCGTATGATTTGATATAATTTTTTGCGAATTCTTGCATAAAAAACCTCCAAACATTTTTTCGAAAGGAATAATAACACCGTAATACTTAAAAGTCAACGGTTACGGCAAAATAATTTCGTCGTCGCTTAAAGATTGTATGGAAGAAAAGTCGTAATTATTCGTTTCGACGTCGGGAAGAGACGACTTTTGTTTTTTCGTCGGCCACTCGGCAATAAGGATAGCCGCCGTCATTCCGATTATCGAAAGGGCGAGATACCAGGTGAACTTGTCGCCGCCCAGAATCACCGCAAACACCGCGCCCAGCGTGCTTTCAAACGACAAAACAAGCGAAACTTTCGACGCGTCGATTGTCTTTTGCGCGCGCGTCTGAACGATATAAGCAAACGCTGTATTCAACACGCACAGGGTGAAAAGCGGAAGGATAATGGATTTAGGGAAAGAGCAATTCAGCATTGCTTTGCCGTCGACGATAAATCCGACGACGAAAAACAAAACGGCGGCGGTCAGCATTTGTACAAAGGTCAGCGCGCCTGCGGGCGTGGACTTCGTCGCTTTGTCAAGGACAAGATAATGGACGGCAAACCCCAAAGCGCAGAAAAACGCGAGAAGGTCGCCGAAGTTCAGTTTCGACAAGCCGCCGAAAGCCAGACACGCAATGCTTGCGAAGCCCAGAAAGCCCGCGACGAATGCGCGGATCGGCGGACGTTTTTTGTGCGCCGCCCAAATAAAAAACGGCACCATCACGACGTAAAGCCCCGTCATCAAAGATGTGTTTGTCGCTGACGTGTAAACCATTGAATAAGTCTGACAGCCAAAGCTGAAAACAATAAGCGTTCCTGCTAAAACGCCACTTAAACACTGCTTTATATTAAGTTTAACTACCTGTTTGAAAAATATAATGAAAGTTATGAGCGCGGCGACGGAAAAACGCAACACGTTCAGAAGCGACGGCGAAACATACGGCAACACCTGTTTCGTGAATACAAAGCCCAAGCCCCAGACGACGGTGACCAAAGCAAGCAAGAAATATAAAAACAAGTTTTTACGCTTTTGCACTTTTCTACCTTCTCCGACGGGCTACCTCGCCAAGGAGCGTTAAGAAAACCATTACGATTATATCATACTATAAAAAAAACACAACTTTTTTGTCGGGAAACGCGGTTTTTTTTGTGCAATCTGTTGAAAGCCGCCGCTTTATTTGATAATATATAGTTATAATAAATTATCCTTAAAAAGAGGTAAAATTATGGAAATCAAAAAGTGTTGGTACAAGGAAATGACCGTTTACCAGATCTGGCCCAGAAGTTTCAAGGACGGCAACGGCGACGGTATCGGCGACCTGAAAGGCGTGCTGGAAAAGCTTGATTATCTGAAATGGCTGGGTATTGACGCCATCTGGTTTTCGCCCGTTTACAAAAGTCCGCAATGCGACTTCGGATACGACATTGCCGATTATCGCAACATCGCGCCCGAATACGGCACCCTTGACGACTTCAAGGCGGTGCTGAAAGGATGCAAGGAAAGGGGCATAAAAGTCATAATGGACCTTGTCGTCAACCACACGTCGACCGAACACGAATGGTTCCAGAAGTCCCGCATGGGCGGCGACGACAACCCGTATAAGGATTATTATTTCTGGCGCAAAGGCACGGGAAAGGACGGGAAAGGTTATCCCAACAACTGGACGTCATCGTTCCCCGGCCCTGCCTGGACGTGGGATGACGAAAGGAAAGAATATTATCTGCACCTGTTCGCCGTCGGACAGCCCGACCTGAATCACGATAATCCGAAAGTAAGACAGGAAGTCATCGACATTTACAAATACTGGCTCGATATGGGCGTGGACGGTTTCCGCGAAGACGTCATCACTTATATCAGCAAGGAAAAAGGGCTGCCGAACGGCAATCCGCTTGCACCCGTCATGCGCGGCACGACGCACTATAACAGGGGACCGCACCTTCACGAATATCTTCAACAGTTCAAAAACGAAGGCTGGGGCAAATACGACTGTATGACCGTCGGCGAGGCGCCCGGAATGACGCCCGATATCGCTCTCGAATTCATAAAAGAAGGCGACAAACAAGATCTTAATATGATGTTCCATTTCCAGCATATGGAAGCGGACTGCATCGGCAACGCCTGCGTGCACACAGGATTCAAACTCAAAAAACTTAAAAAAGTCATGTCGACGTGGCAGGACAAAATGTACGGCGTCGCGTGGAACGCAAACTATATGGAAAACCACGACCAACCCCGTTCGGTTTCCCGTTTCGGCGACGAAAAGAGATATCACGACTTGTCGGCGAAAGTGCTTGCAAACTCGTATTTCTTCCTGTCGGGCACGCCGTTTGTGTATCAGGGACAGGAAATCGGAATGACCAGCATATACCTTAAAAACATGCGCGATTACGTGGACGTTGCGGCGTTCTGCACGCACGACATAATGAAAAAACTCGGTCTTCCCGAAAAGCTCGCGATGAAAATGCTTGCATACGGCAGCCGCGACAATGCCCGCACCCCCGTACAATGGACGGACGGCAAGTGCGCCGGGTTCACGACGGCAGACCGCGCCTGGTTCCATATCAACAAAAACTATAAGGATATCAACGTAGAAAGCCAGATTGACGACGAAAACAGCGTCCTTAACTACTATCGCGAACTTATCAGGATAAGAAAAGAAAACCCGATTATAATCTACGGCGACTACAAGTTGCATTATAAAAACAGCAAAAACCTGTGGGTTTACGAAAGGAATTACGAAGGGAAACGTATGCTTGTCGTGCTGAATTTCTCGGACAAAGCGGTCAGATTCAAGGCGCCCGAAGGCTTCGACCTTGAAAAGGGCAAGTTACTTATTGGAAACTACAAGGACAACAAAGTGGTAAACAACGGCTTTGTTACCCGTCCGTGGGAAGCAAGGACGTATATCTTCGGATAAACGCCAAAAAACAAAAATGCGGGGGCTTTTCGGAGTCCCCGTTTGTATTTTTAAGATTATTTTGAAAAAAGTTGGAAATTTTCAAGAGATAATCCGTATATAAAGTAGAGTCATGTTGAAAGAAAAGGTAGCGCGCGCTATCAGACAACTTAAAAAGGGCAAAACCGAGTATTTTGACGAGATTTACGATTTGACAAGGGCGTCGGTGTATTACGTGATACGCGGCGTGTTGAAGGAAAGCTATCTTGTCGAGGACGCAATGCAGGAAACGTACGTCGCTTTTCTGAACTCGATTGCGAAAATCGATGATGAGCAAAACCCGCTTTCGTACCTTTTGCAAATCGCAAAGAACAAGGCGCTGGACGAGGCGCGGCGAATGACAAGGGCTGCGGGCGCAAATATCGACGACGTCGAAATCGCGACAAGCGACGTGACCGTTTCGGATCTTCCGCTTCTCGAACACGCAAGGCAGAATTTAAGCGACGACGAATTCCGCATACTGGAACTCACGACGATTTACGGATACCGCCGCGTCGAGGTCGCAAAAATACTTGGCGAACCCATATCCACGATAAATTGGAAATATAACAAGGTAATCAAAAAAGTCAAAACGTTTTACGGCGAGGTTTATAATGAAAAATAAAAACAAGATTATAAACGAATTATACGAAAAGTCCCCCGACGTCAGAGAGAGAATCAGGAAAGACGTCGATTTTTCGCAGTTTGAAAAGAAGAACGCGCCCGCCGCAAAATCGTCAAACGGATTCAAGTGGGCGACGGCAGTCTTGTCCGTTGCGCTTATCGCGATGATTGCGGTGCTTGCACCGATTATCGCAAAAACGTCCAAGCCCGGAAAATCCGGGAAAACCCCCGGCGTTTCGTACGCGTCGGACTACGTCGTGTTTATCGACGTCAACCCGTCCGTAAGGCTCGACGTGTCCGGTGGGGACGTCGTTACCGCGCAAAAAGGCATGAACAAAGACGGAGTGGTTTTACTTTATCAGGAAAACCTTATCGGCAAAAATATCGACGAAGCGGCAACTTATCTCATTGAAAAAATGGACGAAGCGGGGCTTGTGAAGGATAAAGGCAAAGTCAGAATTTCCGTCGCCGACAAAAAAACGGGCAAGCGCATCGACGAAAAACAGCGTCACGCCTTAGAAGTCGTCAACAACTTGTTCCAAAACAAAAACAAGGACGTTTCCGCAATGATTTTAAGCGATAATGAAATCGACGCCATCGAGGATTATTACGACAACAACAACGTCGGACAATACGAAATCGATATGATTAAGGAGTTTAAGGACAAACTTCTTCGTGCAATCGACAAAAAAATCGGGGACATCGACGAACTTCTTAATACATTGAAACCGTGGGAAAAAGACGAGCGCAAGGTGAAAAAACTTGACCAAAACGACGCGGAAAAAGCCGCGCTTGAAGCAATCAAGGTTTATTGCGCCGACTATAAGGTGAATTACTACGAGGTCGCCAACGACGAAATCGCCGAATTTTACGAGGACCTTGTCGAAAAAAAGAAAGACCTTCAAGAGTGCATCGACGACATCAACAATCCCGACGGCGACGACTCCTACGGAGAGATCCTGTCCGACCTTCTGGAAATCGTCAAGGAAGAACTTTTTGAAGAGGACGATTAAAAATTTTTCAAAAACGTTAGAATTTTTTAAGGGCATGTCCGTATATTAAGTAGAATAAACAGGAGGTAACCCCTTATGAAAAAGAAAATAATATCGATTGTATGTGCGCTCGCTCTTATTGGAACGATGACGGCAGCGCTCACGGCGTGCGACGTCAAAGGCGGCGGTAACGCGGAGAAAGTCAAAGTCGACGCAAAAGACGTATACGCGCTTTCCGCGCTGACCGGTGCGGAATATCTTGGTCAGACCGAAAGCGGCGCAACCGGCGCGGCGGAGACAACCCGTCCCGGCGTCATAACCGACGCGGACGTAAGCGGCATCAAAGACTGTCTTAACATGTTCGACGACATTATCTCGGGCGGCGGCATCACGCAAACCGTTGAAAAGAACGAAGACGTCGAAGGGCTTTATAAAGATTATCCTTTCGTCATGACGGTCACCGTCGGCAACACCGGCATCACCGCAAAAATGTATTATAAGGAAGTCAACACCGTCACCGAAACCGAAATCGACGACGGCGAGGAAGAAACCGAAGTGTCCACGACTTTGTCCGGCGTGATGGTCTTTGACGGTAAAGAGTTTGAAGTAAGCGGCAAGAAAGAAATCGAAACCGAAGGCAACGAAAAAGAAACTTCCATCGAATTCACCACCAAAAGCAAGACGAATCCCTTGAACTACGTCAAAATCAAACAATCTGTAGAAGTTGAAAACGGCGCTCAGGAAGTCGAATACGAATACGAAATCTACGAAAACGGCGAGAAGGCACGCGAATTCAAGCTTGAAGTCGAAGACGAAAACGGCAAAACCGAAGTATCCTTCAAAATGGAAATCGAAAACGTCCCCGAAGAAAACGAATATAAAATCATCAAAGGCGACGTGGACGGAAAATTCAAGATTAAGTACGAAAAGGGCAAAGAAAAAGGCTTTATCACCGTTGAATCGGTTGAAGGCGGCTATAAACTCACCTACAACAACGGCTACTCCGAAGTCATTTAATAAAACATAATTTTCCTTATCATTTATCCCTAAAACAAAAACAAAACCCTGCGGTGCAGGGTTTTGTTTTTCAATGCAAGTTAGATTTTGGTTGACGCCAAAGAAAAGGTGAATCCATAACTTGCCCGATGGGCAAAGTTCATCGTCGGGGCGATTTCAGTCGGTTGGAAAACGGATTTCACAAATTCGCGATGGCGACGATGGCGAATTTATTTCATTGTAGCGCCCGTGTTACATCTTGTCGGGGGCGGCGATGCCCAGAAGCGTCAAGCCCGTTTTGATAACTTGTTTCGTCGCTTTTGTGAGCAGGAGCATTGCGTTTCTTTGCGGTTCTGCCGCGTCGATAATGCGGTGCTCGAAGTAGAACTTGTTGTATGCCTGAGATACCGCCATCACCGCGCGCGAAATATAGCACGGCTCGTACTTTTCGGCGGCGTCTTTGACTGCGTCGGGGAATGCCGCGATCGCTTTCACGACGGCGTTCGCTTCCGCATTGTCAAGGGCAGAGTAATCGACGTCCTTTGTAATTTCCGCACGGCTTAAAACGCTTGTGCAGCGCGCATGAGTATATTGTACGTACGGTCCCGTTTCGCCCTCGAACGACAGCACGCGGTCGTAACTGAAAACGACGTCTTTTATGCGGTTGTTGTAAAGGGCGGAGAACACCACCGCGCCAACGCCGATATCTTCGGCAACCGTCGCTTTGTCGTCAAGACCTTTCGATTTTTCGTCCAGAATTGCGCGGGCTTTTTCCACGGTTTTGTTGAGGACGTCCTCCAAGAACACGACCTTTCCTTCGCGGGTGCTCATTGCGCCGTCTTCCATCGAAACCATGCCGAAAGCGACGTGCTCCAAATCCTTGTACCAGTCGTAACCCATAAGTTCAACGACCTTAAACCACTGCTTAAAGTGCAGATTCTGCTGATAAGCAACAACGTACAGGCATTTATAAAAGTCGTAAGTTTTCTTGCGATAAAACGCCGCGGCAAGGTCGCGCGTGGCGTAAAGCGTCGCGCCGTCCGCCTTTAAGATCAAGCACGGCGGCATATTGTATGCGGACAAATCCACAACCTTTGCGCCCTCGCTGTCTTTGAGCAATCCTTTTGCGCTAAGTTCGTCGATGACGGGCTGCATTTTGTCGTTGTAAAAGCTTTCGCCGGCGTAACTGTCGAAGGTGACTTTCAGACGTTTGTACGTCCTGTTTACTTCCTTCATCGTGATGTCTTTGAACCAGTTGAACAGGGCAAGCGCGTCTTTGTCGCCGTCCTCGATAAGTTTGAAGTAATGCCTTGCCTCGTCGTTCAGCGAGTCGTCCTTTTCGGCTTCTTTGTGGAAGCGGACGTAAATATCGAGAAGGGCGCGGATACCGCGTTTTTCGATGTCGTCTTTGTCGCCCCAGAGTTTGTACGCGACGATAAGTTTGCCGAACTGCGTGCCCCAGTCGCCAAGGTGATTTATGCCGACCGCGCGGTAGCCCAAGAAGTTGAACGTGCGATAAAGCGCCGCGCCGATGACCGTCGTCATAAGATGGCCGATGTGGAAAGGCTTTGCGATGTTGATGGAAGAATAGTCGATGCAGACGGTTTTGCCCGCGCCGACGTCGGACGCGCCGTACTTATCGCCTTCCGCGGCGACTTTGTCCAGAATTATTTTGTTGTACGCGCTTTTGTTAAGGTAAAAGTTGAGATATCCGTTTTTCGCCTCGACCTTATCGACAAATTTCGCAAGCGATGCAAGATAAAAGAAAGCGTCGGCGCGTTTTTTCGGCTCGGACTGACTGACGTCGTCAAAAAGTTTTTCAAAAGGCTTTCCGAGTGAGGAAAACTCCGCGCGGAAATCGTCCATTTCGTTTTCGGGCAAAAGAAAGGACAAAGAAGATTTGCTTTTTACCGATTCTCGTACGGCGGAAACCCTTTCGTGAATGCGGTTTATGCGTTTGAGTTTTGCGACGATATCGCTTGCAAGGTCTTCGGCGATTTTGTCGGGCGCTTTCCTTAACACCCTTGCGAAACGGAAGCACGGCAAGGAATAGTCGCCGTTGCCGCTTTCTTTGGGCACCGCAATAAGGGATTCGACGTCCTGCCGGTCGACGCCGTCGATGTTGATAAGTTGCGAAATCTCGTGTTTGTAATCCATAAGTTGCCTTTTTATTTGCTTTTATGCTTAAATAGTTTAAGTTATTTTATCATAGCAATTATATTTTGTAAACCAAAGTGCCGCCTTTCTCTTTACTACAAAATAAAAATGTTGTATTATATTTTCGACAAAAACAAGAGGTGTGATATGAAATTAGGCGTAGTCGGGCTTCCCAACGTCGGGAAAAGCACGTTGTTCAACGCAATTACAAACGCAGGCGCGATGAGCGCGAATTATCCTTTTTGCACGATAGAGCCGAACGTGGGCGTCGTCGCGGTGCCGGACGAAAGGCTTGAAAAACTCGCGGCGCTTTACAACAGCAAGAAAATCACCCCCGCAACCGTGGAATTCGTGGATATCGCGGGGCTTGTCAAGGGCGCGTCGAAAGGCGAAGGTCTTGGCAATAAATTCCTGTCGCACATCAGGGAAGTGGACGCGATCGTGCACGTCGTAAGGTGTTTCGACGACGAAAACGTAACGCACGTTTCCGGTAAGGTCGATCCCGTCGACGATATCGAAACCATAAATCTGGAACTTATTTTCGCCGATATGGAAACGGTGGAACGCCGCATCGCAAAAGCGCAATCTATGGCAAAGGGCGGCGACAAAAAGTTTATCGAAGAGGCAAATCTTTTAACCCGCATTTATAAATGGCTTGAAAGCGGCAAACCCGTAAGGACGATGGAACTGTCCGACGACGAAAAGGAACTTGTGAAATCATTCTTCCTGCTCACCGACAAACCCGTCATTTACTGCGCGAACGTGTCCGAAGACCAGACCGGCGGAAACGAATATACGAAAGCCGTCGAAGAATACGCAAAGGCGGAAGGCAGCGAAGTCGTCGTGATTTCCGCAAAGATCGAGGAAGAACTTGCAAGCCTTTCCGACGACGAAAGAAAAGCCTTCCTTGACGATTTGGGAATCGAAGAAGGCGCGCTTCCGAAACTTATCACGGCGTGCTATAAACTCCTTGGTCTTATCAGTTATCTGACCGCCGGCGAAAAGGAAGTCAGGGCGTGGACGATCGAGCGCGGAACGAAAGCGCCGCAAGCGGCAGGGAAAATCCATTCCGACTTTGAAAAGGGGTTTATCCGTGCGGAAATAGTAGATTATCCTACGCTTTTGGAACTTGGCAGTTTCAACGCCGCCAAAGAAAAAGGTAAGGTGAGGAGCGAAGGAAAGGACTACGTAATGCAACCCGACGACGTGGTTTTGTTCCGCTTCAACGTATAATTTTTTCAAAATCCGAAACAATGAAAATCAAGACGCTCCCGAGATTTCGGGGGCGTTTGTTTTTTGAAAATGAAAAAATCCTTTCGATTTTTGTTTACTTATTATATTTACTTTGTTATAATCTTTTATATATTTTTTCAAACGAGGTATTTCCTATATGAACATGCTCGAAGTCGAAGCAAAATGGAATAAAAAATGGGAAGAGGAAAAAACCTATAAGTTCGATCCGTCGAGAATCGACAAGAAGTATTACGTCCTTGAAATGTTTTCGTATCCGTCGGGTGCAAAGTTGCACGTCGGACACTGGTTCAACTACGGACCGTCGGACAGTTTCGCGCGCTTTAAGCGTATGCAGGGCTACGAAGTGTTCCAGCCGATGGGATTCGACGCGTTCGGTCTGCCTGCCGAAAACTACGCGATAAAAACGGGTATTCATCCCAAAGACAGCACCATGAAAAACATCGCGACGATGGAAAAACAGCTTAAAAACATCGGCGCGACATACGATTGGGATTACGAGGTCGTCACGTGCGATCCGAAGTATTATAAATGGACGCAATGGCTGTTTTTGCAAATGTATAAGCATGACCTGGCGTACAGAAAGGAAGCGCCGGTCAACTGGTGCCCGTCCTGCCAGACCGTTCTTGCGAACGAGCAGGTCGTCGACGGTTGCTGCGAAAGATGCGGCACGACGGTTGTCCGTAAAAATCTGACGCAATGGTTCTTCCGCATCACGAAATACGCCGAAGAACTTTTGAACGACATCGACAAACTCGACTGGCCCGAAAAAACCAAACTTATGCAAAAACACTGGATCGGTAAATCCACGGGTGGCGAAATCGAGTTCCAAGTGAAAGACAAGGACGTCAGTTTCCGCGTGTTCACGACGCGCGCCGACACGATTTTCGGTATCACGTACGTCGTTCTCGCGCCCGAAAGCCCGCTTGTCGATAAGGTCGTCACCGAAGAAAACAAACAGATTGTCGAAGACTATAAATTGCAGTGCAGCAAAATTAACGAGATTGAACGTCTTTCGTCCTCGCGCGAAAAGACGGGCGTGTTCACGGGAAGTTACGCCATCAACCCGATAAACGGCAGGGAAGTCCCCATTCTCGTTGCCGATTACGTCCTTGCAAGTTACGGCACGGGCGCGGTTATGGGCGTTGCGGCGCACGACGACCGCGACTACGTTTTCGCGAAAAAGCACGGCTTGCCCATCGAAAGAGTAATAAAAAGCAAGGACGGCTCGCCCGACGATCTGCCTTATACCGACTACGGCATAATGTGCAACAGCGGCGAATTTGACGGTATGACCACCGAAGAAGGACGCATCGCCGTCATCGAAAAACTTGAAAAAGAAGGGAAAGGGGAACTCAAAACCAACTATCGTCTGCGCGACTGGCTTATCTCGCGTCAGCGTTATTGGGGCGCGCCCATTCCCGTTATCCATTGTCCGCACTGCGGCGCTGTGCCCGTCCCCGAAAAGGATTTGCCCGTGGAACTTCCTTACAACGTCAACTTCACGCCCGACGGCGAAAGCCCGCTGAAAAAGTGCGACGAATTTATGAACGTGAAATGCCCCGTTTGCGGCGCGGACGCAAAACGCGATCCCGACACGCTCGACACCTTCGTATGCAGCAGCTGGTATTATCTGAGATACGTCGATCCGAAAAACGACAAGGAAGCGTTCAGCCGCGAAAAGGTTGACAAAATGCTTCCCGTCGATAAATACATCGGCGGCGCGGAACACGCGTGCATGCATCTTTTGTACGCAAGATTTTTCACAAAAGCGTTGCGCGACATGGGATATCTCGACTTTGACGAACCGTTCAAGTCGCTTGTGCATCAGGGCACGATTTTAGGGCCCGACGGACAAAAAATGAGCAAGTCCCGCGGCAACGTAATTTCGCCCGACACTCTCATCGAAAAGTACGGCAGCGACGCTTTCCGACTTTACCTTATGTTCGGTTTTTCCTATGTCGAAGGCGGACCGTGGAACGACAAAGGGCTTGAAAGTATCCAGCGTTTCATGGACAGGGTTGAAAGGCTCGTGTGCCACAGCCGCACGTTCTCGTACAACAATAATCCTTTGACCGCTGCCGAAAAGAATATCGAATACGTCAGAAACAACACGATAAAATGCGTCACCGCCGACACCGAAAACTTTGCGTTCAACACGGCGATTGCGCGTATTATGGAATTTACGAACGCGCTTACCGATTACGAAAACAAAGTGTCCGACAAAAACGCCGTCTTTAAGGAGTGCGTCGAAGACCTTGTGAAAGTGCTTGCGCCGTTCGCGCCGCATTTCACGGAAGAACTTTGGGAAATTTTGGGCAACAAAACCACGATTTTCAATACCGAATTCCCGAAAGTCAACGAAAAAGCCCTAATTAAGGACGAACTCGAACTCGCGGTGCAGATCAACAGCCGCGTGAAAGCGAAAATCGTCGTACCGTCCGGCGCGGACAAAGACGAAATCCAAAAAATCGCGATGGATTCCGATGAGGTCAAAGCCCTTCTCGACGGCGCGACCGTGAAAAAAGTTATCGTAATTCCCCATCGCCTTATCAACTTCGTAATATAGGAGAAAGATATGATTGATATTAACCTGATTCGCAGCAATCCCGACGCGGTGAAAGCGTCTTTGAAAAAGAAAGAATGCGACGTCGACTTTTCGGAACTTCTCTCGTGGGACGCCGAAAGACGCGCGCTTATTTCCGACGTCGAAAGTCTGAAAGCAAGAAAAAACAAGGTGTCGGCGGACATTCCCCGCTTGAAAAAAGAGGGCAAACCCGTTGACGCAATCTTTGACGAAATGAGAAAAATCGGCGAAGAAATCTCCGAAGACGACAAAAAAATCGACGATTTGCAGGAGAAAATCTTCAATTTCGTCGCGTGTCTTCCCAACCTTCCCGACGACGACCTCGTTGCGGGCGGCAAGGAAAACAACGCCGTACAAAAAGTCATCGGCAAAATGCCCGAATTCGACTTTGCGCCCAAAAACCACGTCGACCTTTGCACAAGCCTTAATCTTATCGACTACGAACGCGGCGTGAAACTGTCGGGCGGCGGATTCTGGATGTACCGCGGCGTCGGCGCACGGCTGGAATGGGCGCTTCTGAATTTCTTTATTTCGGAGCACCTGAAAGACGGTTACGAATTTATTCTTCCGCCGTTGCAACTCGGCTATAACTGCGGATTCGGCGCGGGACAATTCCCCAAGTTTTCGGACGAAGTGTATTGGCTTGACGTCGACGAAGACCGAAAGAAAAACCGCTTTATGCTGCCGACTGCGGAGACCGCTCTCGTGAATATTTACTCGGGCGAGATCATCGACGAAAGCAAACTCCCGATGAAAATGTTCGCATACACCCCGTGTTTCAGAAAGGAAGCGGGAAGTTATCGAAGCGAAGAGCGCGGCATGATCCGCGGACATCAGTTCAACAAGGTCGAAATGGTGCAATATACCCACCCCGATCACAGCGACGAAGCCTTTGAAGAACTTGTGAACAAGGCAAGCGGACTCGTCGAAAAGCTGGGGCTTTATCACCGCATATCGAAACTTGCCGCGGGCGACTGCTCGGCGTCGATGGCGCGCACGACCGATATCGAGGTCTGGATTCCGTCGATGGGCATTTTCAAGGAAGTTTCAAGCGTTTCGAACGCGCGCGACTATCAGGCAAGAAGAAACAACACCCGTTTCCGCGACGCCGCAACCGGCAAAACCCGTTTCGTGCATACCTTAAACGGCAGCGGACTTGCGACAAGTCGCATCCTTCCCGCGCTTGTGGAACAATATCAGAACGCCGACGGCTCGGTAACGGTGCCCGAAGTTTTAAGGCCGTTTATGGGCGGACTTGAAGTAATCAAATAATAAAAAACAAACAAAAGCGCATTGAAAAACCGCCGTACAACGGCGGTTTTTTTTGCGTCCGAAAAAACGTTATAAGTCGTATTTTTCAAAACTTTTCGCGCCATTTTTATATGAAAGCGCGGTGAGTCCTGCGCCCGAAATAATCCCAATAAACAAAATTACGAGTTTTGCCGCAAGGTGAGAGCCGTCCGTCGTCAGAAACACGTCTTTGACAACGGGCGCGTGTGCAAGCACGACGTCGATTGCGACGATTAAAAATCCGAGCGCGCTCGACAAGGTAAAATGCCTGCCGATTTTTTCGGGGCGTTTATAATATGCCGTGAAAAACGTCAGGTTGAATATGCCGAAATACAAAAACGCGATTCCGTAAAAAGCAAGCGACGGCATCGAGCCCGCCTGATTTGCGGAAGTGTTTAAAACCGTGCAGCGAATGACGGCAAAAGGAATCGTCGCGACAATCGCCAAAAATTCGAAAATGCAGACGGTGAGTATCCTTGCGCCGACCAGGTCCCGCTTTCTTACGGGCAGATTAAGGCTGTATTCCAGGTCGTGATTTTCACGCGACGAAAGACACATAAAGAATATGCCGAGCGTGGTGTAAAAAAACGACACGATATAAGGATAATTCGGAATAAGTAGCATGAAGGCAAACGACAAAAAAATGTAGTTCGTCGGGTGCGCCGCAAGGCGGAATTCCTTGTAAACAAGATTTTTCATAATTCCTCCTTTTCAAGATGCACCATAATGTCTTCAAGCGATGCGTCGGTTGTTTCAATGTTCAAAACATCGGCTTTATCGGCAGAAATTAACACGCTTAACCCGTCTTTCAGCCGTCTCACGCCGTGCGAGCACGCTGCGATATCGTCTGTGAAAGCGTCCTTTTTAACGAATGCGAGTTTGTATTTTTCCTTGAACGTATCGGTGGGTTCGCTTGCGAAAATCTTGCCGTTTCTGATGTAGGTAATGTCGTCGGCGCACTTGTCGAGATCGGACGTTACGTGCGTTGAAAAGAGTATGGTTTTCCCGTCGTCTTTAAGCGACAAAAACACGTCCAGAAGGTCCTCGCGCGAGACGGGATCGAGCCCCGACGTCGGCTCGTCCAGAATCAAAAGGTCGGCGTTGTGCGACAGGGCAAGCGCCAGCGAATACTTGACTTTCATTCCTTGCGACAACGCCTTTACGGTTTTGTTTTCGTCCAGGTTGAATTTTTCAAGATAGCCGCGATACGCCGTGTCGTCAAAGTTTTCGTAAAACCTTTTCGTGACGGCGGTTATCGTTTTCAGTTTTTTCGTGACGTAATAATCCGCGCCGCCCGAAACGTAGCCGACGCGGCTTTTGATTTCCTTTTCGTTTTCCGAAAAGTCCTTTCCGAAAAATTTTACCGTGCCGCCGTCTTTATGGACAAACCCCAGAAGACATTTGAGAGTGGTGGATTTTCCCGCGCCGTTTCTGCCGATAAATCCCATAATGCGGCCGCTCTCGACTGAAAAACTCACGTCGTCAAGGGTAAATGCGGGATAAACCTTCGTAAGGTGTTCAATTTCAAGAGTTTTCATTGTCGTTATTAAACACCTTGTCGACGTAACACGAAACGTATTGTTTCGGCGGAATGGCGATACCGCGCTCGGGATCTCCGAAAAGAATAAGCGTGTCGCCGGGCACAATGCCGAAAACGTCGCGCGCTTCTTTTGGAATGACGATTTGTCCTTTCTCGCCGACTTTTACCGTCCAGGCGAATTTACCGTCTTTTTGCGATTTCATAATTACCTCAAAAGTATGAAAAGTATGATTTATATAACTTATTTTACGCCGCGCATTAAAAATTGTCAATAAAAAAATAAAAAACCCCGCTGGCGCGGGGTAAAAGGATTTTTATTATCTGAATTTTTTGTTATCTGAAATTCACGACGTTTATCGGCTCTCCGTCAAGATAGGACACAAGGTTCATAACCGCGGTATCCATAAGGCGTTTTCGGGATTCCTTCGACGCCCAGGCGATATGCGGCGTGATGATGCAGTTGTCCGCGCGAAGAAGCGGATTGTCGGGTTTTATCGGCTCTTCCGACACGACGTCGACTGCGGCAAACGAAACTTTGCCCGAGTCGAGCGCATCTTTCAACGCATTCTCGTCGATGAGTCCGCCGCGCGAAGTATTGATGACGATTACGCCGTCTTTCATCATATCGAAGGCGTTTTTATCAAGCATTTTTTCGTTGTCTTTCGTGAGCGGGCAGTGCAGCGACACGATATCCGCGCGGGAGTACAATTCCGCAAGGTCGGCGTATTCGGCGATTTCGCTGTCCAACGACATTATTTTGTCGTAAACGATGACGTGCATGCCGAACGCGTTTGCGATCGTGCCGACGGTGCGCCCGATTCTGCCGTATCCGACAAGCCCCAGAGTTTTTCCTTTCAGCTCGGTAAGCGGATAGTCCCAAAAGCAAAAGTCTTTTGAATTTGTCCAGCGGCCTTGTTTTACTGCGTCGCTGTGGCGTCCGACGTGGTGGCAACATTCCAGAATAAGTGCGAAAGTGAACTGCGCGACTGCCGCCGTGCCATAGGTAGGAACGTTGCAGACGGGAATACCTCGCTCGGCTGCGGCGACGGTATCGACAACGTTGAAGCCGGTTGCAAGCACCCCGATATATTCGATATTCGGGCAGGCGTCCAGAATTTCCTTTGTGATTTTCACCTTGTTCACGATGACCGCCTGATTATTGCCGATGCGTTTGACAATGGTGTCGAAGTCGTCGGGCGTTCTGTCGTACACGGTAAGCTCGCCGAGGTTTCTGAACCCGTCCCACGAAAGGTCGCCGGGGTTTTCGGTAAAACCGTCCAGAATAACGATTTTCATAAGTTCCTCCCTGAAAAAGTGCATGAAGTGCCGGAATTTGCAAAAACTTTATTGCATTTTAATTGTACATTAAAAAGCGGTCGGTGTAAATACTCTTTTTCAAGAAAACGACAAAAACGGACGATTTTTTTGCAAAATTATAGGAAAAAATTGTCCTGTTACAGGACTTTTTTGCCTTTTGAATAAACTTCCGTGACTTTTCCGCGCTCGTCGACGACGTTGAACGACGCGTCATATCCAACGGAAAGAGAGGGAATTTCAAGCCCCAAATACTTTCTCGGCGATTCGGTCGCGCAATAAACCGCCTTTTCAAGCGGCACGCCGTAGCGGACGATGATTTCAACCATTTTCGCGATGTTAGTCGTGCTTCCCGCAAGGGCGGATTTGTCTTTGAGATACGCTGCGGTGCCGTCGGCAATTACGGGCGTGTTTTCGCCAAGGATATATTCGCCGACAGGCGCGCCGCACGGGGCAAGGGCGTCGGACACAAGTATGATTTTTTCATATCCTTTGCACTTATAAATGAATTTGAAAAGGTTTTCGCCGATATGCACGTCGTCGGCGATGACTTCCGTATAAATATCGTCAAAGTACATCGCGCACTCGTTCAGCCCGAGATGTTTCGTGATTTTGCCGCCGACGCGGCGGAATCCGCTTGACGCGCAGTAAATATGAGTCGCTCCGTCAAGCCCGGCGTTTTTGCAGGCGATAATCTGGTCGTCGATACTGTCGTCGTGTCCCGCCTGCACCTTTATGCCGTTTCCGACGATTGCTTTTACAAGCGCGACCGCGTTTTTCGTTGCCGGACACAGCGTTACGATTTTAAGAACGTCCGCGTTTCGGCTGAAAAAATCCGCGTCCTTTTCGTCAAAGGAAGTCATAATGTTTTCAACGGGTTGCGCGCCTTTTTTCGCAATGCTGATGTACGGACCTTCGATATGCGCGCCCAGAATTTCCGCGCCCGACGGCGACAATTTTCTCAGTTTTTCAAAGGCTTTGTCAAGCGCGGTAAGCGGGGTTGCGACAAAGGTCGGAAGGTATGCTCCGATACCGTTTGAAAGAAGGTAATTTCCGATTTTCGACAATGCGTTTTCGCTAAGTTCCGTGACGTCGTGAGTCACCGCGCCGTGCGTGTGAATATCGACGTATGGCAGTGTAACGTATCGCGGCGCGGATTTTTCGCGCGTCTCAAAAACCTTTGAAATTTTTCCGTTTTCAACGGTTATGTCGACGGCGTTATCGGCGATTTTTCCGTCAAAAATTAACTTTACGTTTTTAATTTCCATAATAAACCCCGTTTTTTGTCATAATTTGTAAAAATATATAGTTTCGGGCAGTTGCTCGAAATACAGCGAAACAGCGGCTTTTTTGTTGAAATCGAGCGTCACGAGAGAGGTTGTTTCAAACTCGTATCTTCTGCCGTCCGAAAGGGAAAGCGCGCACGATTTTTCGTATTCTAAGGTGTCTTTCGGTTTCTTAAAAATTGCCGACAAAACGCCCGTCTTTTTTTCGACAAGGTTGTCTGTTGTACCTTTTGAAATCTCTTTCCCTAAAAACTTCACCGGGAAAGTCGGCGGCACGAGAAAGGTGAGTTTTGCGGCGGAAAACGTCGCGTTTGAAAAATGCAGCGCAAGACGGTTTTCTTCTTCGACGACGGATATTTTCACAAAATCCCCGTCGTATCCTGAAAAGTCGATATGCGCGGACTTTACCGAACACGACTTGGTTTTTACGTCCGAAAGCGTGTATTCCCCGTCGACGTCGAACCGCGCGGTCAGTTTCCCGTTTTTCACGCCGAACTTTTTTTCGGCCTTTACCGATTTTATAAACGGAACGAGCGACGTATGATTGAAAACTTCCGTTTCGTCAAAAGAAAGCCTTACGCCGTATCCGCTATCAACGATTTTAATCATACCGATATTTTACCCTTTTTGGAGGCGGTAGTCAAGGCGCGAAATCACGTTTGAACGAGTCTCGTCATATATTGAAAAAAATCGTCGGGGGAAAAGGGTGGACAGATGCCGCGCGGAAGTCGATTTATCTCGGCTGAAAAAAAACTTTGAAACGATAAAAGAAAAATGCGACGACGTGTTTGCCGTCGTGAAAGCGAACGCGTACGGACACGGCGCGACGGAAGTCGCGAAAACCCTTGAAGAAAGCGGTTGCAAAAAATTTGCCGTGGCGTCGGTGTACGAGGCGGAAAGTTTAAGGAAAAACGGGATAAACGGCGAAATCGCGATACTCGGCTTTTGCGAGGATTTCGGGCTTGCCCGCGAAATTGCCGCCCGTCCGCTCGTGTACGACGAACACACCCTTTGTCTTGCAAAAAAGTACGACGCGGAAGTTTTCGTAAAAATCAATACGGGAATGAACAGGCTCGGGTTTTCGACAATCGGAGAAACGGCGTCCGCCGTGAAAAACTTGCGGGTTCTCGGGGTGTTCACCCATCTTTCGTCGGCAGACGGCGACGACGCAACCGACCGCCGCATCACCGAAGCGCAGATAAAAAACTTTATGGAAGCAGAACTTGTCGTCAAAAACGAAAAGGACGTCCCCTTTTATGCCGAAAACAGCGCGGCGCTCATAAAGTACGGCAGATTTTTCGACGGCGCGAGAATCGGAATTGCGCTGTACGGCGTAAATCCTGTCCCGGGCGACAAAACGCCGCTTTTGCCCGTGATGACTTTTCGCGCGGCGGTAATTGCGATAAATACGGTGAAAAAGGGAGATTTTATCGGGTACTCGCGCGGGTATCGGGCGAAAAAAGATATGCGCGTCGCGATAATATCGACAGGTTACGCCGACGGACTCCCGCGGGCGTTGTCGAACAAGGGAATGATTTTCTGCAACGGGCAATTTCTGAAAATCGTCGGAAAAGTTTCGATGGACAGCGTTGCCGTCGATGCGGGCGACGCAGACGTGAAAATTATGGACGAAGTTGTCGTTTTCGGCGACGAGATTAAGGTCACGGACGTCGCAAACCGCGCGGATACTCTGCCGTACGAGATTCTGACGGGCGTTTCGGAAAGGGTGAAAAGGGTTTATAAAAACCCGTAATGCCGAAGGCACAAAAAAAGCCCCGCAAAAGCGGGGCGTTTTTAACGGATTATTACTTTTATTACTTGTTGTTTTTGATGAAATCTTTAAGTTTTTTGGTTTCCATCTTCCAGTAAATCGTCTTAATCGGCGGGCAGATCGCAAACAGGAATCTTGCGAAGGTGAACAGTCCGCAGGGGTAAACGTATTTCTTCTTGCGTTCGATACCCTTTACCATTTTCTTTGCCACGTGAGCGGGGCTTTGTACGGGGAAGGGTTTCTTGAACTCCTTGGGATTTGCGGTTTTGAAGAAGTTCGTATTCGTTGCGACGGGATACAGGCAGGTCATCGTCACGTTTTCGGGAAGTTCCAGACGAAGACCTTGCTGGAAGCCTTGCGTGCCGAACTTCGACGCCGAATACACGCAGTAGCCGGGCATAGCCATCTGACCGATTGCGGAAACGGTGATGCAGAAGTGTCCGTCGCGGCCTTTTAAGAAATCAAGGTATTTGCCATAGGTATACATCGGCGAAATCGTATTGACCTGAAACATTCTGTTGACGCGATCCCAGTCGGCGTAGTTGTACTGTTCGTAATAAGGGAAGCCAGCGTTTGCATAAAAAATGTCGATTGTGCCGAGTTTTTCTTTTGCGACCTCAAAGATTTTGTCGATGCCTTCCTTGTTGCCGACGTCGCATTGCATGGGGAAGACCTTGCTTTGGTCGAACGTGGAAATGACGTCCGTTTTAAGGTCGACGGCAAGGATTTTGTTGTTGCCTTGCACAAGAAGTTTCAATGTTTCGAGACCGATACCGCTGTTTGCGCCGGTCAGAACGATTTTTTTACCGGTAATCATAAATGTGCTCCATATTATTTTGATAATAACATAATAGCACAACGCCGAAAAAATGAAAAGCGTTTTGAAAAACGAAATTGCCGCGGGGCGTTAATTTCCCGCAAGATTGTTTGACTTTAATATAAAATATTTATATAATAAATAAAAATCGGAAAAGGGAGAAGAAAAGACGATATGCTGACCGTAAATTACGTTGACGACGACGATGAATTGATGAGAATTTACGACCGCGCGGGGGTGACGGGCGCAAACACGAGCGGTATCAACGCGGTGCTCTTCGACGACGACGAGGGCGTGGGCATATGCAAAATGGTGCTTCGCGACGAAGGGATCCTTATTGTATCTTTCGACGTTGCAAAGGACAAGGCGGAAGATCCGTCTGTTTCCGACTTCTTTTTCAGGACGATTCTTTTTAAACTGTCGATGAGCGAAGTCAATATTCTTATTGCACCCGACGACAGGCTTGAAAAATTCGGATTCAAAAAACAAGGAGATTTGATGGTTGTTGCCGCGCGGGACGTAGTTTTCCCGTCGTCTTGCGGCGGAAATCACTAAATCGATAATTAACCGAATAAAATCGGCGTATAAAGCGTCGATTTTTCCATTAAGGAGCATATATGGAAGAATTTGCAAAACCAACCAACTTTATTGAAGACATCATTGACGCCGACCTTAAAAGCGGCAAGCATACGTTCATAGCGACGCGTTTCCCGCCCGAACCGAACGGGTATCTGCATATCGGCCACGCAAAAGCCGTCTGCATAAATTTCGGCATTAAGGAAAAATATCACGGCACGTGCAATCTGCGTTTCGACGACACCAACCCGTCGAAAGAAGACGTCGAATACGTCAACAGCATTCAGGAAGACATAAGGTGGCTGGGTTTTGAATGGGACGCGCTTTATTATGCGTCCGATTACTTTGAAAAAATGTATTCGCTTGCGGAAGGGCTTATCGAAAAAGGGCTTGCGTACGTCTGCGATTTGTCCGCGGAAGAAATCAGCAAAACCCGCGGCACGCTTACCGAGCCCGGCGTAAACAGCCCGTACCGCGACAGAAGCGTGGAAGAAAACCTGCGACTTTTCAGGGAAATGCGCGCGGGAAAATACGACGACGGCGAAAAGGTTCTCCGCGCGAAAATCGACATGGCGTCGAACAATATCAACATGCGCGATCCCGTCATTTACCGTATCGTGAAAGCGCCGCACCACAGACAAGGCACAAAATGGGTGATTTATCCCATGTACGACTTCGCGCATCCTTTGGAAGACGCGATCGAGGGTATCACGCACAGCTGTTGCAGTCTTGAATTTGAGGATCACCGTCCCTTGTACGACTGGGTTGTCGAAAAGTGCGGATTTAATCCCCGTCCGAGGCAAATCGAGTTTGCAAGGCTCAACCTTACCCACACGATTATGAGCAAGCGTTATCTTCGTCAGCTTGTCGAAGACGGCGTGGTCGAAGGGTGGAACGATCCCCGTATGCCGACATTAAGCGGTATGCGTGAAAGGGGATATCCCGCGGAAGCCATCCGCGATTTCTGCTCCCGCATCGGCGTGGCAAAGGCAAACAGCGTCGTCGATATCGCGCTTCTGGAACACTGCGTTCGCGAAAACCTTAACGAAAACGCAACGCGCGCAATGGCGGTTCTGAAACCGTTGAAACTTATTATCGAAAACTATCCCGAAGGGGCGACGGAAACCGTCGAAATCGAAAACAATCCCAACAAAGAAGGCGCGGGAACTCACACCGCGACTTTTAGTCGCGAACTTTTCATCGAAGAAAGCGACTTTTCGCTGAATCCCCCCGCAAAATATTTCCGCTTAAAACCCGGCGGAATGGTAAGGCTCAAAGGCTCGTACATCGTCGAATACGCCGGTTGCGACGTCGACGAAAACGGCAACGTCAAAGAAGTGCGCTGCAAGTATATCGAAGACAGCAAATCGGGCGGCGCGAACGCGGGCATCAAGGTCAAGGGCGTAATACACTGGGTGAACGCAAACGACTGCGTCGACGTAACGGTAAATCGTTTCGATTATCTTATCAACGACGTCGAAGGCGACCTTATGGATCGCGTCAACAAAAATTCGAAGACGGTTGTCCGCGCGAAAGCCGAAAAATTCATCGTCGAAAACGCAAAGGCATACGACCGCTTCCAGTTTATGAGACAGGGCTATTATATGGCGGTAAGCAATTTCGACAAATCCGCGCCCGTGTTCAACGAAGTCGTGGGGCTGAAAGACAGCTTCAACAAATAAGACAAAAAAAGAAAAACGCCGTCAACTTTTTTATGAAAAGCGTTGATATGTAAACTATTTTAGTTTATAATAGTTAAGAAGTATCTTGAAACCACGACGGTTTTTTCGTGATTTCGACCATTGTTTAAGGAGATAAATTATGGCAGTATGTAAAACTTGCGGTTCAGTAGTCCATCAGGGCGACTCGTTCTGCCCCGTTTGCGGACAAGGCCTGTTCAACCCCGAAGACGCGCTTATCTGTTCGGCTTGCGAAACGCCGAATGCGCCCGGGACGCGCTTTTGCAAACATTGCGGCGCGGTGCTTCTGAGAAAGCCCAAGACGGTTCAATGTCCCGTATGCGGCAGCGAAAACGCCGAAGACGCCTTATATTGCACGGCTTGCGGCAGCGAAATGCCCGGCGATTTCGAAAAAGAGTTCGAGGTGGAAAGCATCGAAAAACTGCAAGCGGTTTTGCCGCTCATCCACTCTTATGCCGAAAGGTTCAACGGCGAATTTGACAAACTTTCCGAAGAAGAATTGAAAAATTCCACGTACGTTTGTCCGGTATGTGGCAAGCGCAACAGCATTTCTGACGAAAAGTGCCGTCGTTGCGGCAGAGATAAGAACAGAAGTCTGTACCTTGCAAGCAAGCAACGTATTCCTTCGTTCGAAGACGCCGTCGAGGTGCCCGACGTACCGCACACTCCCGTGGTCGAGCCCGTATTCCCGGTGAAAGCGGACAAAAAGCCTGAGTTTATAAACGGTAAAAAGTCTGCCGACAGCAAACCCGTAAGGGGCGGCGGACAAGCCGGTTACGCAGGCGGCTATGCTTATTCGGGCGACGGATTTATGCAAAATTCGCCCATAGTACAGCCCCTTGCAATCGTTCCGTACGTCACGCAGGAACAGCCCTTGTGGCAGTATGCGTCCAAGGCGGATTATGAAAGAATGCGTCGTAATAACGCAAAAAAATAACGGGGGAATTATGGATAAAAAAACAGAAAACGTTAAAAACGAAAAAGTCGTATTTTACGCTCCGTTGCCGGTCAACAAACCGTATCCTATCATAAGGCCCAGCGAAAAAATCCAACTTCAACCCACGGTAAATCCCGTTGCGATCGTTCCTTACCTGTCTGCGGGCGAGGAAGAAGAAACCGTCGCGCAGTCCGCGGCGGAACAACAGACCGTTGCCGCAAGAAAGACGGAAAAACGCGCGTCGGCACGTGTGTCGGGCGTTCTTATGCTTATCATCGCCACGCTGTCGATAATTCTGTTCGGGTTGTCGTTCGCGGCGAAATATCCCATTGCGGGAGCGGAAAAATACATCAGCCTTAAATACTTTGCCGATATGTTCGACGTGATGCTCAAAACGCACGAATTTGCAAAGTTCGACATTGTTTTCGCGCCGTATCTTATCGCCGTCGCCTACGTTGCGATAATCGTCAACTTCATTTTGTCGATAATCGCGATTTCCACGGGAAAGAGAATAGGATTTACCCTTTGCGCGGTCATAGCGTTCCTGTGCTTTGTCGTCGCGGCGTTTTATGAGATGAAATTCTTCTCTCAGATCAAAAATCTGGGCAATCTGCTTTCGCGCGATTGCGGTTGGCCCTCGATAATGCTGATTATTATCGGCGGCGCAAACCTTGTGTTCGCATTCGTCTGCAACATAATTTGTCCTAAACACAGAATTCAGGAAACTGTCGAGTTTTAAGCGGAGGTTATATAATGAAAAGAAAAAACAAAAAAGTAGTTGCCGAATCTTTGCCCGTGAACGCGGAAGAAACCATTAAAAACGCCCGCGCGGAAATGAAGGACGAAGATTTTTCTGAACTCAGAATTCAAAAGTCCGAAGCAACGCCCATTCCGCAAGGGAAACCCGCGGCGGCTGCTCCCGCTCCGCAAAACGCGCAAAAAGTCCCGCCCGAGATTGCAAATCCCGTCGAATATGCGGTGATGCGTCCCGTGGCAGGCGGTCTTCAACCCATAATTGCACCCCGCGGTCAGGTTCAGCTTAACCCCGTCGTAGTGCCTGTGGCGTTCGTGCCGTACGCAACGCAAAACCAACCCGTTTTGCAAATCGACAATAAACCCAAACAGCAACAACCGCTGCCCGAAGTCAAGGATCAACCCCTTGATAAAAAGGCGGCGCGCGCGGCGAAACGCCGCGATAAAAAGCCCGAGTTTGTCGGGGATGACCTTTCCGCAGAAAAAGCAATCAAGAAAACGAAAGCCAAAAACCGCGCGTTTGCGGCAATCCTTTTCGTTATCACCCTTGGATTCTTTGCGTTTGTCATTCTCAACCACTTCGCGGCAGAACTTAAAATCACAAGCCTTGCGCTTGCCCCCGGCGAGCCCGATATCATTGCCGGCTGGATGAACTTCAATACAAGCAACCTTATCGCACAAGTTCCGCTGTTCCTTTACACTGTGGTATGCGCGATTGCTCTTGCGACGCTTATCGTGGAATTCGTGGGGCTTTGCAACGGCCATGGATACCACATCTGGATTTCCGCGCTTATTCTGTTCGTATTGACGGTGGCGGGCGCAGTTATCTGTGCAACCGTTCCCGCATTCAAAGCGCTTAACGTTCCTTTGAACCCGATTGCGAAGGGCAGCTTCGTATGGCGTCTTGCGATGGTGTCGCTGGTATTTTTGATTTTCGCGCTTTGCTTCATTCCAAGGAAGCCCAAGTTCGATAACGACGACGATTTAAGCGATCTGATTTAACAAAATACAATGAAAAATCCCGCGGAGACCGCGGGATTTTTGTTTGCGCTTTTTCGTTTTGTTCGTTTAATATTCTACGCCGGGGATTTCTTCCCATTCAAGGACTTCTTCCCACGTCTTGCCGTGGTCGATGCAATAAGAATACAACGCAATCGTACTTTGTCCGAATTTTTCAGCGAAAATCGAATTGCCCATTACCATATATAAGGGCACCAAATCTCCGCCTATAATTTCCACGTAATCTTTCTCAATTCCGTTCATTCTTTTATCTCCTTCGTATTATTATCTGTTGGAACAATTATTTATTAAAAAATGTCGTTTCCTTTTGAGTCCACGCCGACGACGCACTCGAACCCTTCGACTTCGAGTTTCGTTACCGCTTCCGACAAAAGTTCCGGAAAAGCGATGACTTCCGCCGACTTTATCGCCGATTTATAAAACGCGCCCGCTCCGCCGATTGCGACGAAGTAAACCGCGCCGTTTCGTTTTATCGCGTCCACTACCGCGCGCGTGCGCGCGCCTTTACCTATTATACCTTTAAGTCCCGCGTCCAGCATATCGGGCGTATAAACGTCCATGCGTTTCGACGTCGTGGGGCCGCAACTGCCGTATGGTTCGCCGTATTTTGCGGGAGTCGCGCCCGTGTAATAGACAAACGAATTCCGAAGGGGGAAAGGCAAAGGCTCATTGTCTTTCATAAGGGCGAAAATCTTTTTGTGAGCGGCGTCGCGCGCCGTGTAAATCGTGCCGCTTATCGACACGATATCGCCCGCATTCAGTGTTTTCAGTATTTCAATATCGCTTGTTTCGACCTTAATCATTTATCCCTCGATTATTCTTTCGCCGTGGCGCGAGCAATGGCATTGTACGGTGACCGCGACGGGCAGTCCCGCAATGTGGGTGTTTTCCGTTTCGATAAACACGCGAAGGGCGGTAACGTCGCCGCGGAAGCCTTCCGCGCCGATGCCCAGAGCGTTGATTTTTTCAAGCATTTCCTTTTCAAGGGAAGAAAGATATTCGTCGGGGTTTTCCTTGTCCAAGTCGTTCAAAAGGGCGTGCTTGCTCATAATCGCCGCCTTTTCCATCGTGCCGCCGACGCCGACGCCCAAAATTACGGGCGGACACGGGCAACTGCCTGCGTCTTTCACCGTTTCCACAACCTTTTCGACCACGCCCTCGACGCCGTCCGCAGGAGTTAGCATAAAAAGCCGCGACATATTCTCGCTGCCGAATCCTTTCATCATGCAGGAAACTTTCACTTTGTCGCCTTTCACGACGCGCGTGTGGATAATCGCGGGGGTGTTGTCGCCCGAGTTTTTGCGGGAAAGCGGATGCACGGACGATTTGCGGAAGTTTTCATACGCTTGTCTTACGCCGTCGTTTACGGCGTCTTCGACGTATTTCCCGGAAAGCGCGACGTCCTGCCCGATTTCCAAGAATACGATGGCAAGCCCCGTATCCTGACATACCGGCGAGTTTGTATCCCGCGCGATTTCGGCGTTTTCGGTCAGGACTTTCAGCGCGAAGCTTTCGCGTTCGTTTGCGCCTTTTGCCGCTTTCAGACGGCAATATACATTTTCGTCAAGGTGCGTTCCGATGTTTTCAAAAATTTCCCTGACCGCGTTTTCGATTTTTATCGTGTCGATTATCATACTTCACCTTTTTACCGATATAGTATAACATAATATCGCTTGTAAAGCAAAAAAAACCGTGATACAATATTAAACGAGGTTAATATGTCACTGAAAATAATGTCGATCGCCAGCGGCAGTCACGGGAACTGCACTTATATCTCGTCGGAAACGACGCATATCCTTGTGGACGCAGGGGTAAACTTGAAAAGAATTTCAGACGCGTTGAAGACAATCGGCGTGGGGATTACGGATTTGTCGGGAGTTGTTGTCACGCACGAGCACGACGACCATATTTCGGGGCTTTCCGCACTTTCAAACGCCGGCGTCAAGGTGTACGCGCACGAGCGGGTTATGCCGCATATCGCGCGCCGAATAGGGCAGATTCCGTTTGAAAACGTAGATTTTTTCGACGCTGGATTTGAAATCGGCGATATTGCGGTTTATCCGTTCAGGATACCGCACGACACGGTATATCCGCTTGCTTATACGTTCGTATCCGGCGGCGCAAGGGTTTCCGTCGCAACCGACATCGGTCATATAACCGAAGGAATTTTAAGTAATTTGAAGGGTAGTCAGGTAGTATTGCTGGAATCGAATCACGACGTGGAAATGCTGATGAAAGGCTCGTACGCGCAACGGCTCAAAACGCGTATTTCGGGCGCAAACGGGCATATTTCCAACGATTGCGCCGCAAACGTCGCGACCGTCCTTGCACACAGCGGGCTGAAAACGCTGATTCTCGGACATATGTCCGAGGAAAACAACTGCCCGGAACTTGCTTTTTCGACGGTATTGTCCGCCCTTGACGCAAACGGGTTTTCGGACAAAGTCCGCGTCGAACTTGCATATCAGAATAAATGCGGAGAACTTATCGAAGCCGATGAAAAATAAGAATTTCAAGTTTTCAAATACGGGCAACGCGTTTCTCGTTGCGTTTGCGACCTTTTACGTCCTGAGCCTTATTTACGAATTCTCTTTCCGTTTCACAAGCGGAATGAGCGGGGCGGCGGCGTGGTGTCAGTATCTTATCAACCCCGTTGCGTTCATAGGCTCGATGCTCGTTTACGCAAAGCGTAAAAACGTCGACGTCGTGTCCGCGACGAAACTCAACAAAAAAATCGGGCTGAAACAAATCGGCATACTTTCGCTGTTGTCGGTATGCTGTATTATGGCGTTTTTGCCCGTGTCGAACATATTTTTGGACATACTTTCAAGGCTTGGGTTCGATATGAGCCTTAATATCGTCGATACGACGGCATCGGTCGGCGCATACTTTTTGGGACTGCTGCTGCTTGCGGTGCTTCCTGCGTTTGCCGAAGAGTTTCTGATGCGCGGCGTCGTCCTGAACGCGGCGTCGAGAAAGCGCGATTATTCCTATGCGATACTTATCACCGCGGGTATGTTCTCGCTCATGCACGGCAACCCGATACAGACGGTGCATCAGTTTTTGCTGGGCGCGGTGCTTGCCTACGTCGTGCTTGTGTCGAAGTCGCTGTGGGCCGGGATTTTCCTGCATTTCTTCAACAACTTTTTAAGCCTGACGCTGGAATACCCGTACGAAGCGATTATGAAAAATACGAGCTTGGGCTCGATGCACGTCGGATATCGGTATCTCATCTGGATTGTGGCGATACTTTTAGGCGGCACGCTTGTCGTATATCTTCTGAAAAAGTTCACGAAAGTAAGCGCGCCGAAACGCGTTGAAATTTTGCCGGATAACGCCGAAGTCATCGACGTTTACGAAAATAAGGACGGCGTTTATTCCACCGCAAAGACCTTGTCCGTTAAAGCAAAAGAAAGCAAAAACGACTTTGCAGCGGCATTTAGGGATTTGTGCGGAATTTTCAAAAAAGGCGGATTAAAGGCTGCTTATAATAAGATAAACACCATAATCCGTGATATTACGCCCGAAGACGATGAAATGACCGAGATGTCGCGCGAGGACTTTTTCCCGTCGAATATCAAGCTTGTTTACGTCATTCTCGCGGTAATTTGGATTATCTCGCTGGTCAGCGGATTTTTGAATTGATGACAAAACGTTTCGTAAAAAACGGCATATACGCGTTCTCGATGCTCCTTATCGCAATCTTTCGTATTATGGTTTCGGAAGGGGTTTTGTCGGGGTTTTCCGTGCTCGGTTCCGACGCCGTGTGGAGCGTCGTCGTGCAAGTCGGATTTATGGGCGTCGTGCCGCTTTTACTATACGTAATATATCTTAAATTTTCCCGGGACAAGCACGCCTTAAAAACAATCGCGGCGGAGTTCAAGTACGATTCGTTGCCCGCAAAAAAAAGTTGGGTTTATATTTTCCTGATTTCGATTTTCGCAACCTTTATGGTGACGTGTTTATCAAACGTCTGGTACAATCTTATTTCGGTTATCGGCTACACTCCCTCGGTTTCAAAACCGCTTGTTTACGACAACATCGGCGTACTCATTGCGGATATCGCGCTCACGGCGATTCTTCCCGCGACGTTTGAAGAGTTCACAAACCGCGGACTTTGTTACGGCGCGAACGAAAACGCGCGGTTTCCGACTTTTGCGATAATTCTTTCGGCACTGATGTTCGCGCTGATGCATACGAACGTCACGCAGGTGTTTTACACGTTCTTCTTCGGGCTTATTACGGGCGCGCTCGTTTACGTCACGAAAAGTATATATCCCGCGATGTTTTGCCATTTCGTCAACAACTTCGTTGCGGTGATGCGCGATTACGGACGGCAAACGGGAAAAGGCTTCGATTTTCTGAACAAGGCGTACGGTTTTCTGCTTGGCACGACCAAAGGCGGAATAATCGCCACGATATTGTTTATACTCGTTGCGTTTTTGATGTTCGTACTGTTTTTGAAGACGTCGGTTATCGAGAGCGACAACAGGATCGAAAAAGGCAAGGAAGTCGCGTTTTGTAAGGAAGAGACCGCACGGCTTGACAACGCGCCGCTGTATTTTGCGATAACGCTTAATGCGCTTATTACGATATTTACCTTTGTATGGGGGGTTATAAGATGAAAATCAACGTCGTGTGCGTGGGCAAGATAAAAGAAAAGTATTTTACGGACGCGATAAACGAATACGCACAAAGAATTTCAAGGTTTGCGGAGTTTAAGGTTATTGAGTGCGCGGAATTCCCCGTGAAAAACCAAAGCGCGGCGGAAGTATTACAGTCTGTCGAAAAGGAAGGCGAGAAAATACTCGAATGTGTCAAAGGGTATGTCATATTGACAGCGATTGACGGGAAAATGCTGGATTCCGTGGAGATTTCGCGGTTAATGAGTGTCAAAATGACAGAGGGTGTTTCCGAGATAACTTTCATCATCGGCGGCAGCAACGGCGTGAGCGACAAAGTGAAAAACCGCGCCGATTTCAAAATTTCTTTCGGGAAAGCGACTTATCCCCATCAGCTTATGCGCGTGATTTTGTCGGAGCAGATTTACCGTGCGTTTTCGATAATGAACAATCTGCCGTACCATAAATAACTTTTATTATTACTTCAAATCAGGTCAAACGAAAAAGTTTTTTCATATTATGTCGTATGATTTACGCGTACGACGATTTATTGAACGACCTTAAAACAAGAAAAAATTATTTTTCAATCGGACAAAGCGTGTTTTCGCGCGAAATTTTCGCATTTGTTAAAGGACGGGGGAATCCGCACGCGCTCATATTCGGCGGGATTCACGCAAGAGAGTGCGTTACCGCCGACGTCGTAATGCGGCTTTACGATAATTACGACGAAAGTTTGCCGGCGATATGTTTCGTGCCGCTTGTAAACCCGGACGGCGCGATGCTTGTGAAATATTCGCTTGACGGGGTGGAGTTTTCGTCGCGCGAATTTTTGAAACGAGTGAATAATAATTCAACGGATTTTTCAAAATGGAAAGCAAACGGACGTGCGGTAGACCTCAACGTAAACTTCGACGCGGACTTCGGAAAAGGCGAAAGCAACGTATTTTATCCCGCGCCCGAAAATTACGTCGGTGAGCGTCCGTTTTCCGAGCCCGAAACGCTTGCCATGAAGAAATTGACTGAAAAATTCGGCTTCAAAGCGGCGATGTGTCTGCATACAAAGGGAAATCTTATCTATTATGGCTATAAAAAATTGAAATGTTATAAAAATTATGTTAAAATGATTGCAGCCGCAACCGGACTTCCCGCCGTGACTAGCGACGGTAGCGCGGGCGGCTACAAGGACTGGTTTTTGAAAAACGGCTTTGGATTTTCGATAACGGCGGAACTCGGCGACGATTGTCTTTTTCACCCGATTTCACGCGATTACACGGCGGAATTTGCGAAAATCCTTGAAAACACGCCGAAAATCCTTGCAAAAATCGGTGATGAAATATGGATGAAAAGTTTATGCGCCGCGCAATCGAGCTCGCAAAACAGGCGGAAACTTTCGACGAAGTCCCCATCGGTGCGGTCATCGTCCTGAACGGAGAGATCGTCGCGGAAGGCAACAACAGAAAAGAAAGGGACAATTCGGCAATTTCGCACGCGGAAATCGTCGCGCTCAAAAACGCCAACGAAAAACTCGGCTGGTATCTTTCGGACTGCGAAATGTACGTCACGCTCGAACCGTGCGCGATGTGCGCGGGCGCGCTTATAAACAGCAGGCTGAAAGCGGTTTACTTCGGCGCGTACGACCAAAAAGCCGGCTGCTGCGGCACCCTTTACGACCTTCCGACGGACAAGCGGTTCAATCACAGACTCCATGTCGAAGGCGGCATCTTAAAAGACGAATGCGCCGCGCTCCTTTCGGAATATTTCAGAAAAAAACGCAAAAAAGACAACGACATACAAGGTGAAAAATGATTATTATCGGTCTTGGCAACAAAGGACTTTCCTATAAAAACACATATCACAACATGGGTTTCGACGTCGTGAGCAAACTCGCGAAAGAGCTGGGCGTCAGGTTTTCGCATACCGAGTGCAAGGCAAAAACCGCCGTTACAAACGTGAACGGGAAACGCGTCGTCCTGGCAAAACCCGAAACGTATATGAACCTTTCCGGCGAGTCGGTCAGGGAACTTATGGGGAAATATAAGGAAACGGCGGACGGCATAATCGTGATTTACGACGATATCGACATCGCAATCGGCACGATCCGCGCAAGGAACGCGGGAAGCGCGGGCACGCACAACGGCATGCGGAATATCGTGGAATGCTTGAACGGCAACACGGCTTTCAAGCGTATCCGCATCGGCACGGGATTCGACCACGGCAACGTGCCCCTTTACAACGTCGTGTTGTCGAAAGTCAAGGGCGAAAACAAAACGCTTGTCGACGCCTCGACCGACTTTGTCGCAAACGAACTTTTGTCGTTTTTGAAAGACGGCGACTTTGACAAACTTATGAGAAACGTCAACGGATTTAAGCCCGAATGACGAAAAATATAAAAACGAAATGTACGACTTTTTGAGACTCGAAAACTTAAAAGGCGACTTCAAAAACCTTCTCGACGCAGTACGGGGTGGCAAAGCCACCACGGCGTTTTCGCTTGTCCAAGGAGCAAAAAACCACGTTACAAGTGCAATTCCGGGAGTTAAACTGCTGATTGTGCCGGATAGACTTGCCGCCGAAACCGCATACACTCGTCTGAAAGCGTACGTGAACGACCGCGTCGTGTTTATCCCCGACAAGGACGACGTACTCTTGAACAGAAAGGCGGGCTCGGTCGGACTCACGGGAAGAAGAATCGAGGCGTTGACGCGCCTCATACAAAACAAAGCGGAAATCGCGGTTATCCCCGCCGAGGCGCTTTTGCAGTATTATCCCAACGTAGATGCGTTCAGGGCGGCGCACGTTACCCTTATGAAAGAAGAAGAGTACGCGCCCGAAAAAGTCGCGAACAAACTTGTGTCGATGGGTTATACCCGCGTCGAAAGCATGTCCGACCGCGGCGAGTTTTCATTGCGCGGCGACGTTCTGGACGTATATCCCCTTGCAAGCGAATACCCGATAAGGATAAGTTATTTTGACGACCTTGTCGAAAGCATAAAAATTTTCCGCCCGGAGACGATGGAAAGCGTGAAAGAAGTCGGACACGTCACGCTGTCGCCGGCAACCGACGTACTCATCACCCGCGACGAAGCCGACAAAATCATCGGAAAAATCAAAAAACACCGCACGACGAACGGCAAAGCGAACGACGTAATCGACGACGTCATCGGCAGGCTCGAACTTAATCCGACCGACAGAAACCTTGTGTGGATAACGCCGTTTATCGACGAAAGAAGCGTGATTTTCGATTATCTTCCGCGCGACGCGACGATTATCGTGGACGAGCCGAAACTTTTGTACGACAAGTTGGAACTTATCGAAAAGGAACACTCGTCAAGGGTAAAAAGCCTTGTCGAAAGCGGCGAAGTACTGCCGATTCATAAGGAGTCGATTCTGACGCGCGCATACGCTCTGACGTATATAAGGGTGATGAAGCGGCTTGCTTTTCAGCAGTTGACCGCGCTCAATCCCGTGTTCGAGTCAAACGCCGTATATACGCTCAAATCGCAGCAGCCCGCAAAGTATTATCTTGACCGCAACGTGCTTTACACCGACGTCAAAAATTTCAACGCAACGGGCTACAAAGTCATGCTTTGCTGCGGCGACGAAAACCGCGCGAAAAACGTGTCGAAATCGCTCAAAGAAAACGATATTTACGCAGAGTACGACGAAGATTTTTCACGCAGTAAAATCATTGCGACAAAAGCCCCGATACGCGTCGGATTTATATATCATCAGGCAAAACTCGTCGTCCTCGGAATGGACGAACTTTTTGGCAAAATCGGACAGAAAACAGAGTTAAGCAAACCAAAAACGGGGTTTATCCAGTTAAAAACGGGAGATTATGTTGTTCACGAGCAATACGGAATCGGCGTTTGCGAAGGCTCCGACCGCATCACCGTCAACGGGATAACGCGCGATTACGTCGTGCTTCGTTACCGCGACGGAGGAAAACTTTTCGTGCCGATCGACCAGATGGATATGCTGACGAAGTTTTCGGGCGGAGAAACGCCGAAACTCAATAAACTCGGCGGCGACGAATTCAAAAAAACCAAAGAAAAAGCGAAGGCGTCGATACGTAAACTTGCCTTCGACCTGCTGAAACTTTATCAGGAACGCGAAAAGCAAAAAGGATATAAATATTCCCCCGATACGCCGTGGCAGCGCGAATTCGAGGAAAATTTCGAATACGACCTGACCGACGACCAGGATCGCGCCGTCCGCGAAATCAAGGACGATATGGAAAAAGGGCGCGTGATGGACAGGCTTGTCTGCGGCGACGTCGGCTACGGCAAAACGGAGGTGTCGTTCCGCGCGGCGTTCAAAACGGTCATGGACAACAAGCAGGTTGCGATTCTTGCCCCGACGACAATCCTTGCAAAACAGCATTTCAACACCTTAAACGCAAGGTTGCAGGGATTCGGGATAAAGACGGTACTTTTATCAAGGCTTCAATCGGACAAGGAAATCGACCGCTCGCTCAAAGAAATCGAAGACGGCGTGGTAAGTATCGTCGTCGGCACGCACCGCATACTGTCGAAAGACGTCGCGTTCCACGATCTCGGGCTTTTAATCCTTGACGAAGAGCAGCGTTTCGGCGTGGAGCACAAGGAAAAACTGAAAACGGTGAAAAAGGACGTCAACGTTTTAACGCTTACCGCAACGCCAATCCCGAGAACGCTGAATCTTGCGTTGAGCGGAGTCCGCGACATAAGTCTTCTGGAAACTCCGCCGAAAAACCGTTTGCCCGTGCAAAACTACGTCGTCGAATACAGCGACGGGCTGTTAAAAGACGCCGTCATGCGCGAAGTGAGCCGCGGCGGACAGGTGTTTATCCTTTACAACTACGTCGAAACTATCGAGGCGTTTGCCGAAAAGGTCAGGAAACTCGTTGACGGCAAAGCAAGGGTGATGGTGGCGCACGGCCAGATGGGCGCGGGCGAACTCGACAAACGAATGACGTCGTTTTATCAAAGGGAAGCGGACGTGCTTATCGCAACGACGATTATCGAAAACGGCATCGACCTTCCCGACGCGAACACGCTTTTCGTTATCGACGCCGACAGATTCGGGCTTTCGACTTTGTATCAGTTAAGGGGCAGAGTCGGCAGAAGCGGCGCGCTTGCCCACGCATATTTCACGACGCGGCTTAACAAAGCCCTGACCGACGACGCAGTAAAACGCCTTACCGCGCTTACCGAATACAGCGACTTCGGCAGCGGATTCAAAATATCGCTGCGCGACCTTGAAATAAGGGGCGCGGGAACTTTCCTCGGCGCGGAACAGCACGGCCATATCGAAAAGGTCGGATATGAACTGTACAGCAAGATTCTGAAAGAAACCGTGGAAGAAATCAAAAACGGCGGCGTAAAGAAAGAAAACAACGTGCTGATCAAAATCGACGTCGACGCATACGTTCCCGAAGACTACGTGGGCGACGGCGACAAAATCAGGGTATACAAGCGCATTTCGGAAGTTACGAGCGTGAAAGAAAGGGACGAACTTATCGCGGCGCTGTCCGACGTATACGGCCCTGTGTCCGCGCCGCTTAAAAACCTTATCGACATCGCACTGTTAAAAAGCCTTGCGGGAGAATACGACGTCGAAAAAATAGTCGCGACGAAAAAAGGCGCGGCATTCGTGTTCCGCGACGCGAACGTTTTTAAGGAGCAAAACCTGCTTTCCGCCGTGGCAAAACTTACCGAAGACGTCGTACTGACGGCGACCGTACCCCCGCAACTGTTGTTCAACACAAAGGGGCTTTCCGTCGAACAGGTTGTCGAAAAGATGATAAACTTTTTGTTGATCACGCAAAAATCGTGAAATTTCCCGCGTGAAAAACAAAAAAACGATAAAAAGGAAAATATATAAAAACGTTTGCCTAATTTAAGGTAATCTTATATAATATGGTGTACGGTTTTTATTATTATATATAATTCCGCAAGGAGTCTATGATGAATATTAAGAAATTCTTGGCAGTTATACTTGTGACGATTATCGCGATTACCGTGTTTGCGGGTTGCGACGTTATCACGAAGAACGAGGAGCGCGACTACAACCAATCGCTTGCCACCGTGAAATACGCAGGGCTTACGTCCACCGTCACGAAGGGCGAGTTTAACGAGTCGTTCAACTCACTTGCCTACTATTACGTTTACTATTACGGATACACCGTCGACGAAGCGGCGACATCCATATTGGATTCGCTTGCTCAGCGCAAGTTGCTTATCCTTTACGTCCGTGACGAAATCGCAAAAAGTCAGGGCGTCGCAAACACCACCGCGGTAGCAGACCTTTTGAACGCCGTTGAGAAAAACGAAGCGGTAAAGAGCGCGAACGAATCCATGGCAAAGTGGTACGAACAGGTGTTTGAGGAACTCTGGAAAGAGGCAAACTCCACCGACGACACGACGGACGATACGACCGACGACGATAAGGTCGACGAAACCGACAAAATCGCCGCGCGTCCCACACGTCCCGACAAGGCGGAAGCGGAAGTCGATTACAATGCGGAGTTAAAGCCCGAAGACGCCGAAATTAAGTTCTTTGAGAAACCCTACAAAGATTTGTACACCGAAAAAGAATGGGACGAACTTAACAAGGTCGAGGGCAAAGCCGACTATATACCCAAGGCTCTGAACGAACTCAAAAAACAACTTGCAGACAACTACAAGTCCTACGATTATTACCTTAACAGCGCGTACGAAACCCAGCTTATCTCGAAGTATAAGAGAGAACTCGTCAAGGATTTCAACCCCGACGACGCCGCAATTAAGAGCGAATACGACAGATACGTTTCTCTCAACAAGGAAAAATTCAGCATCGAAACGGAAGCGAATTACAAAACCGCAATCTCGTCGTCCTTGACAAACACCGTTTATCATCCGACGTCGGAACACGGCTACGGCTACGTTTTCAACATTCTCTTTAAGTTCAGCGACGAGCAATCGACCGAACTTAAAAACTTCACGGCGGGACAACCCGACAAAACAATCGTCGAAAAGTATCGCGCACAACTTGCAAACAAAATCGAGGTTATGAAGTCGAATCCCGATTACGATCCCGACGAAGTCTGCGAAGAGTGCGAAAAAGCACAAAAAGACAACAATGACCCCAACAAGTACTGCACGAAAGAAAAATGCAACGCCCGTCCTTACGAGGTCGATAGCGAAGGCAATATCAAGAAGTACAACGTAATGGACGTAATCAACGAACTCACGGCGAAACTCGACGCGGCAACTACGTTTGAGGCAAAACGCGAAATCGCGGCGCAGTACGTTTATATGGTAAACGACGACACCGGTATGTATAATACGAGCAGCAATAACGCCATCACTGCGGGCGGCAACGGATACCTTATCTCGCCCCACGAAACCGATAAAACTTACGTCGAAGAATTTTCGAAAAAGGGCAGAGAACTTGTAAATAACGGTCTCGGTTCGTACGGCTGGTGCGTCACCGACTACGGCATTCACTTCATGTTCGTAAGTTACATTCCTTACGACACGACCGTTTCGGGCGTAGCGGACGACCTTATTCCCCCTGACTACATCGTTTACTATGGCCGCGAAGACGACGAAAACGACAAAAATAAAACGCTCCGTGACGTCATTGTCCAAGATCTTAAATCCAAAAATACCGAGGCACGTTATCAGATTGCCGCTCAGAACGCAATCGCAGCAAACAAAGACAACTCGATTTCAAGGAATAAGAAAGCCTGGGAAAAGACAGTGAAAGAACTCAAAAAATCGCTTGGCGTAAAAGACTAAGACAAAACAATCAAAAACCTTCGGGTAACCGAAGGTTTTTTTATCGGGTTTTTTGAAAGAAAAAACAACCGCAGGATAATCTCAAAAATTAGTATTGTAAAACCAAGAAACTTATGATATTATATAATCAATAAAACAACTTTCGGAGTCATTATGCAAAACGAAAACAATTTTGAAAAACACGAAAAACTGAAAAAAAAGTTGAAGATCGCGGGATTTGTCCTGGTGATTGTCGGGGCGGTGCTGGCATTGGCGGCGTTCATCGACTTTTTCATAACGGTCGGTAATCCCGACAAAGGAATGCCCAAACTCTTCTTCCTGGCGTTTATCGGGCTTCCCATGCTGGGTATCGGGGCAGGGCTTCTCACATTGGCGTTCCGCCGCGAAATTGCCACGTATTCCAAAAACGAAAGTGTGCCCGTCATTAACGAGGCAAGTTCGGAAATCGCGCCGGCAATACAAAACGTCGTGAAAGCGGCAAAAACCGAAAGCGGCGTCAGGTGCGAATGCGGCGCGTTGAACGACGCTGACGCGAAGTTCTGCAAGGCGTGCGGAAAGCCGCTTGCAAAAACCTGCGACAACTGCGGCGAAAATAATTCCGCCGACAGCGCATACTGCAATAACTGCGGCAACAAGCTGTAATAAAAAGAGAAAAGGGGACTTGCAAAAGCAAGTCCTTTTTTTGCGCCGTGTTTTTGACTAATACTGCGTTACGCTCACGGCTTATACGGTAAAGTATTAAGCCGCTCGCGTGCCTTGTCTTATTCTAAAAACACGACGGAAAACTTGTTCACAACCGAAAACGCCGAGATTCCAGATGATTTTTGGAAAAGGCGAACGCGGTTGTACTCTTCGTACTACAAGCGAGAATTTTTCATAAAAGCGTTGAAATATCGGCGTTTTGGCAACGTTCATATTATTATCTGTTGGCATCCTAAAAACACGACGGAAAAACCATATAAAACCCGATATTCGTCGGAAAATTTTTTTCATATTCGTTGAATTCTCGATTTTTCAATGATATAATAATATAGGCAAAACCCGCGGGAGTGTCCGCGGTTTGCAAAACACAGATTAAGGAGAAAATTATGGGAGATTATTCAAAATTTATCGACGAAAAAAGACGCGCCGTACCGACGCCCGAAAGCATGGTTGACGAAAACGGCATTTGCGCGTTCGGAACTTTCGACAAGGAATTTGAAAAAATGGACCTTGTGAAACTGAAAAAACCCACAAGTTTGCCAAATTGCTTCAACAGGCTTAAACTCACGCTGTGGGAAGCGACGGAAGTCCATCTGAAAAACGGTGTGCTGCTTGCGGTGGTTTGCGATATGGGCATATTCGGAAAAACGCTGAACGTGTTTTACGACAAGCGTACGAAAAAGGTTTATTGCTGGGATACCAACTTAAAATCAAAGGACACCGTTATCGCGCCGAACCTTATTAACGGTGCCGTTGCAGAAGGGAAAACACCCGTGTCGCACGTCAGATATGTCAACGACTTCCAGGACGGCAAATGCCATCTTAAAGGACAACATACGGGCAAATGTCTGATCACCGTTCCTCAAAAAGACAAAACGATCGTCGCGGCAATCAAAGAAAACTACGGCGAAGCGACAATCGAGTACGACTTCACGCTGACGCGTTTGTCAAAACCTTGCGTAGCAAGCATTCCTTTTGGCAAAAACCGCCCGCTGTACAGCCAGAAAGACTTCTTTAAGGCGGAAGGCAGGCTTGTCATTAACGGCGAAGAAATGCTGACGGACGAAGATTCCGCGGCAATCGTCGACGATCACAGGGGCTATTATCCCCGCCGCGCCCATTACGACTGGGTAACGACGATGGGTAAATGCAACGTCGACGGCGCAGAAAAATGGCTTGCGTTCAATCTCACCAGAAATCAATCCATCGATCAGGAAAAGTATAACGAAAACATACTCTGGCTTGAAGGGAAAACAAGCATTCTTCCGCCGATAACGTTCACGAGAAACCCCGAAAGCAAGGACTTTAAGGATTATTCGGAATGGATTGTCAAGGACGAGCACGATATGGTAAACCTTAAATTCAAGGTATACAATATGAATCCGATGATTATGCACGCGCTTGTCGTAAACATAGATTATTATGTCGCATACGGCGAACTCGAAGGGTATATCCGTGACGAAGACGGCAAGAAATACGTCCTTGACGGAATGCTCGGCATGGGCGAAGATAAAACGCTGCTGCTGTAATAAAGCCCGAAAACAGCATGCAAAGTACTGCCGTACGACAAAAAACACAATAATTGTATGAAAGTCTTAAACGGCAAAACATGCAGTTTATCGGTCAAAATCGCGTGATAAACATATTATTGCGAGAACAGGACAAAAACAAAAAAGACAGCCCGCGGGTTGTCTTTTTTATGCAAGGAAACAAGTTGTATTTAACGAGGTTCCGAATTACTGTTCCTGCGATTCCTGACGGAGCAGAGTTGCGTAGCGCAGCATATGTTTGCGAGAGGACACGCCGAGTTTTTCCAGAATGTTGTGGTTGTGGAATTTAAGCGTGCTTTCGCGGATATTAAGGACGTCGGCGATTTCGTTTGCGGACTTGCCGTCAATATACAAGTCGAAAATCTTTCTTTCCGTTTTCGTGAGTTCTTTCAGCCCGGCTTTGAACGCCTCGTAGTTGTCCGGATCGATTTCGTTTTTGCGGGAATACGCAAGCCTTTCGATTTCGGCTTGTCGCTTGTCGATTTCGGCGGTCTGGTTTTCGGTGACGCTTGCAAGTTCCTCGTTCTGGCGTTTCAGCTTATCCGTTTCGAGATCGCGCAGTTTATCCTGTTCGGCAAGGTAGACGAACAAGTCGTCGATTTCGATAATGTCGGAGTTGTTTTCGGCGTGCTCCTGCTTGCGGATTTGTTCCAGATTTTTTATCACCGGCGCGACGAATTTTCGTGAGAAGACAACCGAAAGCACGACGGCGGCGAACACCAACAAGAAGCATACCAAAACGATTCTCGTTGCGTTGACCGCAATGGTTTTGTCAAAGCCGCTTTTCGGCTGCATTACCACAAGGGAGTATGCCGTATCGCATATCGAAATCGTTTTCGTGACGGCGACGAAATTTGTTTCGCCGCTAAGTTCGGTAAGGTTGTTTTTAATTATTTTCGGGGAAAGAGTGCCGCTCGGTTTCAGGGAATAGCCGCCGAGAACGCCCGTCCAAAAGATATTTTCGCAGTCGATTTTGCTGTCTTTTGAAGTTTTTGAAAAAGTGCAGGTCAGTTGATCCAACCTTGTCGGCTGGGCGAAGTAGTCCTTGAAGTAGGTGTTGGAGATTTCAAAGCCGCAGATTCCGTAAAAAGTGTTGTCCGCGCCGAAAATCGGGGTGATATAAGCCATCGCGTTGTCGCTTGTGCCGTCAAGCGCATAAACGTCGGACAGCAGCGGACTTTTATCTTTTACGGATTTGCCGAAGATGTCTTTTATTTCCGCCACCGATTCGGTATTGAATTCCAACCGCCATTTACGATGCGGCATTATGCCGTTTTGCCTGCCGAGATCCGAGTTTCCTCTGTACATAAGCAACGTTTCGTCCGTGCGGTCGAGGGTACTGCGCTGGAAGTACAGCCCGGTTCTGGATTTGTCGGCGTTTGTAGCACCGGAGTTTACGGTTGCGTCCATCACAATGAACGCGCCCGAGGCGTCGGCTTTCAGCAGTTCTTCTCTGAGTTTCGGCAAAAGGGCTTTCTGCACGCCTTCGGTATGCGACAGGGAGTCGTTCAGCGCGTTGAAAGAAATCCCGTTTTCGGACAGATACGCGTCGATTATCGCCGAAGAGTCGGCGGCAAGCATTTCGCCCATCATCGAGATATCGTCAAAGTATTTTTCGATTTGTCTTGTATAAAACTCGTTCTGGAAAGTGAGGTTGTCGGAATATTTTTCGGTCGTCGTCGAGAACTGCCCGGCGAAAAATAATCCGCAGCTTACAAACACGCCGACGACAAGAACCAGCGCGAGCATATACAACAAAAGCTTGCGCCACATTGACTTTTTTCTATTTTTGAAATCGGCGATTCTTAACATATTTCGGGATTTATCGCCGCGTTCAGGCGACGTTATAAAGCGCGGCTTTTATTTTCGCGACGATTTGTTCCGTGGTGTCGCCCGCCGCGTCAAGGTTTTTCTGGATTTCGCGGATTTCTTCGTACAGCGTGTGTACTTTGGAATAATAGCCGTCGATATTCGGTTCTCTCACGAAAGTGCAGGTCGCGACGGTTTTCGTCAGTGCGGCGTAAAGGTTTTTGAAGGCGTCCGACTTAAAGGAGGTTTCGCCGATTTTCGCAAAAGCCCCCGTTCTTACGGGCATATATCCGGTTGACAGGACAAAGTCCACGTTGCGCTGTTCCTCGGTGAACCACCGCGCGAATACGGTTGCCGCCTCGGCTTTTTTGTCGGTCGTTTTATAGGCGCAAAGCCCGACGCCCGCCTGCGTTGCGACTTTCTGTTTTCCCGTCTGTTGGGGCAGGGGTAAAACTTGCAGATTCATATCTTCCGACGTATTGTTGGGATACGTGATTTTGTCGTTGGCGTAAAGCACGGAAGCCGAAGAGCCGATGCCGGCGCACGTTTGCGCGGTCATAATCTGCGTGTTGTAGTACATATCGGACACAACGATATGGCCTTTGGCAATCGACGTCGCGAACGCCTCGTAGGCTTTTATAAACGACGGGTTGTTTTCGTCGTACCAGCCGTCCTTGTAAGAAACGCCTTCGCCGTCGGATATTGCGCAAAGTTCCGCAAGTTTTATGAGATAATCGATGGCGCAGAAGGGTTTTCCGCCCGACCAATCGTAATATTTTTCGGCGACGGTGAAGAAGCCGTCCCACGTTTCAAGGTCGGACACGGAAACGTCTTTTTCGGCGGCGAATCTTTCAAATACTCCGCCCGCGATAAACAGCATATAAGTCGATTTGGAAACGGGGAAAACCGAAAGGCGGTCGCCCAGCATGCCGTCGCTCAGAAAATCGGGGACGAAGGCGTCCAGTTCGGACGGCGTGAAATAATCTTTCCAGTTCAGAAGGTTGTCCGCCCCAAGACTTTGCGCGTCGCCCGAGTGACAGAAGAACAGGTCGGGCATATCCTTGGAGCCCGCTTTCCCCGCCTGCGCGTCTTTGAGTTTCTTTCCGATCTGGGCGGCGTTGGACATCAGTGTGACGTCAATGACGATTCCTTTTTCCTTGCCGACGGTTGCGTTGAATTTCTCCACAAAGTCGTTCATCGGGGAGTTGGCTTGCTCGCCGTAAACGTGCCACATCGTAAGAGTCGTGGGTTTTTTGGGATCGAGCAAGGATTTATTTTTGTTGCAAGCAACAAACGTAAACGGAATTGCAAGAAGCGCCGTGGCGGCGATCAACAAAGTGAGTATTCTTTTGGCATTACGTTTCATAGTGTTTTTCCGTTATTATCAGTCGGGGGAAATTGCCCCGATTTTTCAAAAAATCAAATTATTTTTGGGTTTTTCCCCACCTTTTGGCGGGTTGGGTGGGGGAAAAGCCGTCCTGATTTTGATATACTGTCTATACACTCGAAGGTGATTATCTGTATTATAGCATAATATGCGCGCGCAAGTCAATCCGCCTTTGAGACAATAAAACGCGATATTTGCGGAATTCACAACGGTTTTAAGTCGCGATTTTCGGCGATTTGGAATAAATCACTTAAATCAAAAAGGAGTAAGACTATGAAAAGAAAGTCATTTCTCGCAATTATGGTGCTGATGCTGGCAATTGTTCTGCTCACTGCCTGCAACAAGGACGGAAAGCACAACTTTGCGGAAGAATGGAGCAACAACGAGACTCATCATTGGCACGCGTGCACAGACAAGGGCTGCAAGGAAACCAAAGACAAAGCCGAGCACACCTGGGACGGCGGCAACGTGACTGTTGAGCCGACCACGGAACAAAAAGGCACAATGGTTTACACCTGCACGGTCTGCCGCAGAGAAAAGACCGAATCGATTAACGAACTTGTCGTCGGAACAGAATATACGATAACCTTTGACAGCAAAGGCGGCAGCGCGGTGCAACCCATCAAGGCAAGCGCAGGCGCGGCGATTACAGCCCCGACCGATCCCACCAAAGACGGTTTTGTTTTTGCAGGCTGGTATGAAAGCACGGACGGCGGCACGACGCTTTCCGACACGGCATTCAGTTTTTCATATATGCCGGCAAGAGTTTTCACGCTTTACGCAAAATGGGCGACTGCCGACATTAAGGGCAAGACATTCAAAAAAGTTGACGCAATCGTCGAGTGGGAGTCCGAAGCCGTCAAGCAAGCGCTTCTTGCAGAAATGGAAATGACGGAGGAGGAGTATGTTCAATTCGTTGCATCATCAAAGATCACAGTTGAGTTTGCGGCTGACAAAAATACCGCGACGGTGACCTATGATCAAGGTCCGGGCGAAGTAGGCGGTCAAGGCAGTTTCGGTGTGCTGTATAAAATCAAAGGTACTGCCATCGTGTTCTACGACAGCCAAGAAGATATGGAAAAAGAAATTCCCGCTCACAAGTACGGATTGATTGCCGGCTCAACGTTTGAGTTGTCCGCAGATAAAACAACCATTATACAGACTAATATTGAACCGGGTTTGGGCACATATAAATTTATTTTAAAGGTTGCCCAATAAACCGGCGTAAAAGGAACAAACACAAATAATAAAGGTTTTAAGTCGCAAGTATTCGGCGATTTGGAATAAATCACTTAAATCAAAAGGAGCAAGACTATGAAAAGAAAATCAATCATAACAGTGCTGGCGTTGGTATTAGTGTTGGCGTTGTCGTTGTCGATATTCTCGGCATGCAACAAGAAGCATAAATATTCAAGCGAGTGGAAGTTTGACGACAAAACTCACTGGCACGAATGCACCACGAAGAAACACACCGACACATCGGAGAAACTCCCGCATGAGTTTAAGGAAGAAATTGTGAAAGCAGCGGACTACGGCGTGGTCGGCGAAAAGAAATTCACGTGCAAAGACTGCGGATATAGTTATACCGAAGACATCAACGCGCTTGGCGCGAAGGACAACGAAATCAAACTTGCAGAAGGCAAAACGCTTGGCAAGGAATACGATGGAGAAGTTGTTTCGATTACGAAAGACGATTTCGTAATTGAAGGCAATCGCGCACCCACAATTATGTTCAAGGTAAAAGGCGCGGACGACAATACGTACACTGCAACCGCCCCGAATAAAGTCGGCGAATATACCGTGAAAGTCAGCGTAGCAGCCACGGCAGAGTGGAAATCCGCGACAAAAACTTTCGACTTTGCAATCACCCCCATGGTAATCAGCGTTGCTTGGGAGCCTACATACAATAATACAAATGTTTTCTCAGGCGCACCCGCCGAATTGATTCCAGGCGAAGAAGCAACAATTACCGTTACAATGAGTAGCGCTAACGTCGGAGCAGAAGTTCAAAGCTTTGAAATCACAGGAAAAGACGCGGGCAATTACAGCCTTGCAAGAGAAGACGTCAACGTGGAAATCATCAAAGCAGACATTAACTTTGAAATCAGCAATGCGAGCGCATTTAATGAGTTGTTCTTTGTCGGCGCAACGAATATCCCCGATCCCACAACAAATTACGTTGAAATCGGCACCGGTTACGGCGAAAGGACTATCGAGTGGATAAGGCACCTTGGTGACGGCGCTTGGAGTCGCACCCTTACAAAAGACGAAGTAATAGGAACAGCAGGCGAATATCGCGTGCGTATTAAATATGCGGAAGGCGACAACTACAATTTCGGAGCCACCCAGTACGTCAGTTTCACTGTAAAGAAAGAAAGCGTGCTTACCATAAAAAATATAATCGGTCCTGATGGTAATCCTATCGCCGGCATAACCGATAGTGCGTTAGGAATTAAGTTTGGCGAAGATAGAATTAATATGCAGGCTCAGATAGACGGATTATGCGAATATTTGACAAACACAGACAATGCAGAGAAATACTTTATTATCAGAGTTCAGTGCGGAGAAACCGTCATTGCAAGATTTGAAAGAAGAGGCGTGCAGACCACGAGCGATTTAAGTTATGTGTACACGTATGGCGGTATGTCGTTCGATAATGACCGAGTGTCCGGTATGCATTTCGATTTGTTTGGCGCAAACGAGTACGTTAGCGCGGAAGGCAAATGGATTGGTGACGAAGATTTGGAGGTTACGATAGAAATAACAGACTCCAAAGACCACCCCGTACTCAGCAAAGACTCTTTGCAGAACAGCTCATCGGTTGGAGGCGGTCAAATCGCGGTGTTTGAAGTGCAACTTCCCGAGGGAGATGACGTTATTTGCACGTTCGACGTGAATTGGACGGGTGCGCCGAAGAATATCGAAATGGTATTGTACGATGCGGTTACCGGTTCCGAAACAAGCATTGTTGTTAATAAAGTCGGCGAAAACAAATTTTCGTTCACGGAAACTTCCGGCAGAAAGAGTTTTTACTTGTACGTAGAAGAGTTGGAAGCGACCAATAATGCTTCGGGGTTTACGATAACGGCTTCCTTTGAATCGTTGAAAAGGTTGAATTTCTCGGGTAACGTTGCGTCGGACGAAAGGTTTTACTCGAAAGGCACATCGGTAAAATTCATTGTCGGTGTAGGCGACGCGAGTTCGGAACAGAATTTGAAATACACTGTTGCGCTTTCAAATAATGATAATTTTAGTTATCAGGTTCACGATAAACAAGGCAACGCCATTGAGCTGGTGGATGGTTCTTTCACTATCCCCGCAGGAACAAATGTTGAAGATTATATCATAACGGTTACTTGTGAAAATATTTCAGGCGGTGGCCCCGGCCACGGCATTGGGGTAAAATGCAAGTTGACGGTAACGAAAGAAATCGTCGCGGCATAATTCAACAAAATAACAACAACAAAAGATCGGATAAGCGGGGTAAAACCCGCTTGTCCGAAAAACATTTTACTTAAAGAAGAAAATAATTAAATTTACATATAAAAAATAACAACGGTTTTAAGTCGCGATTTTCGGCGATTTGGAATAAATCACTTAAATCAAAAAGGAGCAAGACTATGAAAAGAAAATCAATCATTGCAGTGCTGGCGTTGGTATTAGTGTTGGCGTTGTCGTTGTCGATATTCTCGGCATGCAACAAGAATCACAAATATTCAAGCGAGTGGAAGTTTGACGAAAAAACTCACTGGCACGAATGCACTACGAAGAAACACGCCGACACGACGGAGAAAACCCCGCACGTGTTCACGTGGACAGAAAAAACACCCGCAGGCTTTCATACGGACAAAGTCGAAAAGGGCGTATGTGAATGCGGATACGAAACCGAAAGGACAATATCCGGCACCGCAACGCACACTTATGGTGAGGAATGGAAAAAAGACGAGTCGGGACACTGGCACGATTCGACCTGTGACGCAACGGCTCCCACGCATGACGCAATAAAGGGCAATTTCGCCGCGCATACCTTTGACGAAGGCGTAGAAACCAAACCGGCGGACTATGGCGTGGTCGGCGAAAAGAAATTCACCTGCACGGTATGCGGTTACGAAAAGACCGAAGACATCGACGCACTTGGCGCAAAAGACAACGAAATCAAACTTCAAGACGGCAAAACGCTTGATAAAACGTACGACGGAAGTGCTGTTGACGTTTCGGACAAATTCTCGTTCAACGGCAACGGCGAAGTGACGTTAATGTTCAAGGCACAAGGCGCGGAAGACGACGCATACGCCGCAACCGCCCCGAAGAATGCCGGCGAATATACCGTCAAGGTCAGCGTAAGAGCCACGGCGGAGTGGAAAGCCACTTCAAAAACTTTCGACTTTGCAATCACCCCCAAGGAAATCAGCGTTGCTTGGGAGCCTACATACAATAATTCAAATACTTTTACGGGCGCACCCGCCGAATTGCTTCCAGGCGACGAAGCAATGATTACCGTTACAATGGAAAGTGCTAACGTCGGCGCGACGGTTCAAAGCTTTGAAATCACAGGAAAAGACGCTGGCAATTACAGCCTTGCAATAGAAGACGTCAACGTGGACATCGTCAAAGCAGACATCGTCAACTTTGAAATCAGCAATGCAGACGCATTCAATAATCTTGTTATCGGCGCACAGAGTATCCCCGATCCCACAACAAATTACGTTGAAATCGGCACCGGTTACGGCGCAAAGACTATCGTCTGGGAACAAGAACTTGAAAATGGCGTTTGGAGTCGTCCCCTTACAAAAGAAGAAGTAATAAACTTTAAAACGGGAACGTTCCGAGTGCACATTAAATATGCGGAAGGCGACAACTACAAATTCGGAGACGCGTTCGTCAAATTCACTATGAAGGCGAAATCAAGAAATCTTACCGTCAAAAACTTTGATGGTAAAACGTACGACGGCAAGCAAGTGGCGAACTTCACCTATGAAAACCTTGTTGACAAATTAAGCACCCCTTCAATTGAAGGCGGCGTAGAACATATCACACCTATGTCTTCCGGCGAGAAATACGTCGAGTTCCGTGAAGTTGGCGGAGAATGGGAAAGAAATTTGAACGTCGCCAACGTTCTCACGAACGCGGGAGAGTATGAATACCGCATCGGCGTCACGGCAACGGACGAATGGGAAGCAGTGGTTTCCGAAGTAAAAACGTTCACAATTAAGCCGTATGAGTTCGTGCTTAAACTTGGCTACATTAAAGATCAACAAAGTCCGTCGAATGATAGAGGCAAAACGTTTTTATTCGGACAATACGAAAATCTTATCGAAGGTCAGAAAATCCAACTTTGGCTTGACAACGAAAAAGCAGGGTTTGAAACCAAAGAAGGAAACAACAGTGTTTTCTATTTTGTCCCTGACCAGAAAAAGAAAGTAACGACGGATTGCTTCTTCCTTAAAATAGGAAACATTACGAACCCTGTTATGGAAAACTACAAAATCGTTCCCAAAACCCCCGGCGTAACGACAGTTGAGGTTACGGTTGTTGAGAAGTTAACCACCGGAAAGTCCACCTCCGGTCCGATCCAAATCGTAGAAGCGGAAGAAAAAAGGATTTACGCGACTGTTGAAAAGGGATACTTCCAGGTCGGACAAACGGTTGTGATTTACAATCAGGCTGGCGATATAGTGGGCGAAGCCACGATTACAGAAATCAGAGCCGGAGGCACAACAAGTGCAAGTGGTTGTGCAATTCCTTCCGACGGTAGAGTTATCATAGTTTTGGATAACGTATCTAATGTTACGCTGAGTGGCAAAATCGTAGAAAAATAACAAAAAAGTTATTATCTGATCAAATTACGGATAAGCGGGCGTAAAAACCCGCTTATTCACAATAAAGGTGTTTTATGAAAAAGATATCAAAACTTATTGTGTTTGTCCTTGTTCTTGTTTTGGGCGTGATACTTGTCGCGTGCGGGAATAAGGGCGGTGGCGGTGACAATACCGCGACCACCGTCAACGAACTGACCGCAGAAAGCGGCGTTTCGGCAAGCGGGACTTTTGAGGGCGGCTCCAAACTTAAAGCAGAAGCCCACGCAGCCGACAGCGAGAAAGGACGGGCTGCGATTTCGGCAATCGACAAGCCGTACGACAGCGCAAAGGTTGCCGTTTTTGACATCACTTTCACAAAGGGCGGCGAAAAGGTGCAGCCGAGCGGCAAGGTCAAAATCACCATGCCGAAGCCGTTTGAGGCGGACGAATACGTCACTTATCACGTCAAAGGCGACGTCGTGGAAGAACTTGAAACCGCGGTCGTCGGCGACAAAATCTCTTTTGAAACGACAAGTTTTTCGTACTTCGTGATCACGACAAACAAGGTTATGCACCGCACGAAACTTAACTACAAGGGCGTGTGGGCGCCGTCGGCAACGGGCGAGCCCGTTGACATAACGGAATATTTCAAAGATCCGCTTATGATTGACAAGGAGGGCGACGCGTATAAGATGGCGGACGTCGTAGAAGAAGACACGGCTTTGAAACTTTGTTCCAACCCCGACAATTATAAGTACGAAGCGCGCGCCAGGGATAAAATCGGTTATCTTTTCGCAAGAGGAACCGAAGACTGGGAGTTTTGCGCGGAGCTTCGCGCAGGCTCGCCGACAGGCCCCGCAATCGCGAAATGGCACGGCTACGAAATTTATAGTTATTACAGACACGAAAAATACGACGACTACGAAGACTTTAAGTGGACGGAATCGCATTTTCTGCAATTCATCGGCGAGGTTCACCCAAAACTTGAATACATAAAGTTTGCTTCCGTTAAAAACGTTGACGGCTATACGGACGAAAACGGCGGGTGGATTTCGAAAGAAGACGCCCTTGACGTTTACGTCGTGCGTACACCGATAGGGACTTCGCAAAACTTGAACAGGCGGCTGAGCGCAAACAAGTACGGAGTTATCAAAATTTCCGAAAGAGCCATAAACACCAGACAGTCATCTATCGCGGGATATCCGCGCTACTGGTGGAGCTTCGATATCGAAAAAGGGAAGCCCACGCACTGGCTGCTTATCAACGGCAACGTCATGGCAACGGTGTTCAACGGGCGCGGTGAATTTGTCCAATCGGGATATGATATGAAATTGAAGTTCGATTACGACGAAAACCTCGATACCGGATTCTCCGAAAGCAAGTGCAACAGATATTTTATTCTGCTGGAAGAAAACGGCGTCGCAAATCCGGATTGTAAAATGGACTTACAGTTTTTACAAAACCCGTAAAATATGGTAAAATAATATTATTAAAAACAAACGCCAATTATTTTGGCGGCGGAGACAATATGAAAGCATTAAAAGGCGTACTTATTACACTTGTCGTCATCATCGCCATCGTCGGCGTTACCGTCATCGGCGGGTACGTCGCGGTTCGCTCCAAGTACGGCATCGACCTTTTCCGCACCGCGGGACAACTGAAAACGCTCACAAAAGACGTTGACGAATCCGCTCTTTGTCCGAATGCCTACGGCGAGCAGGATTTTGTCGAAATGAAAAGCGCAGTCAATGATAAAATCGACGGGCTTATCGTCTATGAAAAGGACAAAGGCTACAACGGCTATTCGGTCAATTTTGCTTCACTTGCGGGCAAAAGTATGACAGATCCGATTTTCCTCACCGAAAAGCATGTCGGGGCGATTGCCCAAACGGTCTTTTACGAGCAAACGGGAGGCAAAATCAAGTTGGGCGAAAAAGAGGTGTCCGTAACCGTCATGCAAGTCGATTTTTCGGAAATTGCCGCAAACGGCAGCGCGGACTTTAACGTCGTGGCGAAAATCGACCTTACCCCGTTCAAGGCGGATATGGACGGCTTCCCGTATAAATACTTCAAAAAATATATCCCCGACAACCTTTACGTTTCGTCCACCGTTCGCGTAGATAAGACGGAAGAAGACGGCTTTTCTTACAAAGTGTCGCACAAATCCGTCACGCTCAACAATCTGTCCGGCGACGATACCGCGGATTTGTTCAACACCCTGAACGCCGTGCTGAAAATCGGGACTGCCGAAAACCTGAATATGCAGGTCGGCACCATGGCGGTAAACGCGCTGATCGGCACGAAAGACAACCCCGGCTTTGCCTACTCCATGAAAGCAATCGGGGCAAAGTATTTCATGTTCGCGACTTCTGCCGACGCGGACCGCTTTATCGTAAATTGACAACTTAATGCAAAAATTTGCGACGCAAAGTCGCGTTTGCAATATTCTGGTTTGTCGTTAAGAAGAAATCGTTTGCCGAGTTAATTTCCGCAATCAAAGCACTGTTCAACAAAAAGCAATAATATCAACAAAGCATTGTTCAACAAAAAACAATAAATCCAAACAACAAAAAACCGTCCGTATTTCGGACGGTTTTTCCTTGGAGTAAGCACAGAAGCGATGATGCGATGTTTTTGCCTCTGGCAAAAGCGATGTGCCTGCGGCGCGATGTGTGCCTTCGGCACGTTGCGGATAGCCGGGAGGGTTCGAAAGCGTAGCGTCTACGCTCAACAACCGCGCTTTCGCGCTAATGCCTTGCATTTGACACTTTGTGTCCGGTTGTTGGCTATGTCCGCTGCGTTCGATTTCCGCAAATGCAAGCGCTTGCTTCTCTCTTCACTTGCGGTCAGCCTAAGGGTTCGCCCCCCCCGTATACAAAAACAACCGCGGTTGCGGTTGTTTTTTGGTGTACCCGGGGGGAGTCGAAAGGAACGTCGTGACGCAATAGCGAAACGAAGATGCTTGCATCGAAAGCGTAGCGTCAGCCGGGAGGGTTCGACTGCGAAGCAGTGTGCGTTTTTGTTTAAACGCACGGACTCCTCCCCCTCCGTATACAAAAACAACCGCGGTTGCGGTTGTTTTTTGGTGTACCCGGGGGGGAGTCGAAAGGAACGTCGTGACGCAATAGCGAAGCGAAGATGCTTGCATCGAAAGCGTAGCGTCAGCCGGGAGGGTTCGACTGCAAAGCAGTGTGCGTTTTTATTAAAACGCACGGACTCCCCCGTATACAAAAACAACCGCGGTTGCGGTTGTTTTTTGGTGTACCCGGGGGGAGTCGAACCCTCGACACCCGGCGTCGGAGGCCGGTGCTCTATCCAACTGAGCTACGGATACGTCTATGACGGATTATAGCACAAAACGGGCGGATAGGGCAACTTTATTAAAACTTATCGGAAAAATTGCCAAAAAAAAGGACGGAAAATTTCCGTCCATGTGGAATCGTCGGTTATTCGGAGCGCAGGCACTCGACAGGATCCTTGTTTGCCGCCATATGCGCCGGTACAAATCCCGCAAGCACCGCCAAAACGACGCTGATACCGAACATCATAAGCGGCTGCCACCAGGAAAGCGTCGCAAGGTGCTGTACGCTGAACAGCTTTGCAATGACCGCGTTTATCGGCAAAATCAGTATATACGATATCGCAATGCCCAGCACGCCCGACAGACAACCGATAATGCCCGATTCCGCAATGAATACGCTCGACACGTCGAGTTTCCTTGCGCCGATACTTCTTAATACGCCGATTTCTTTCTTCCTTTCAATGACCGACGTATATATTATGATTGCAATCATTATCGACGAAACAATCAGGGATATCGCGGCAAAACCTATGAGTACGCCCGTTATGGTTGCGGTCATCGACTCCACGTATGCCATTATCATCGACAGGTTGTCGCTGTATTTCACGGGAGTTTCGCCGTTTGCTTGAAGAGTCGCGTTGTAGTTGTTAAGGAACGCAAGGATTTTCTCTTTGGAGTCAAACGAACTTGCATAGATTTTGATTTTCTTGGGCTTGTCGACGTCGGACACGCCGAGTTTCAGCATGAGAGAATCGAAGTCAGTGCTCGGATCGATTTCGCTGATACCGACCTCGTCGTTGTTCAACGCCTTGACAAGCGGATGTTCCGACGCGCGCTCCGAAAGGTATCTGGACAGGGCGGCGGTGTAGCCGATGTTGCCGTTTATCGACGTAACGTTTGCGTCTTCGCGGGGACGTACGACGCCCACGACTTTCACGTTCACGGTGTTTTTTCTGCCGTCGGTTTCGCCGTCGATAAATGTTTTTGCGCGTTGATCGTCCCTTGCGGCAATCTTTTCCCATTTTCCCGTTTCGGTGTTTTTGTGATAATAGTCGCAACCCGTGGCGATTTGGTATTGCAGGGGCTCTTTGCCGTTTTCACCGATAATATCGCTTATCGAAAATGTCGAGTTGCTGAAACTGTTTTCTCCGCCGGTCGAGCCTCCCAACGCGCTGCCGATATCTTCTTTCGATTTAAGCCCGAGCGCAAAGAGCGTATAGTCGTTAATTTGGTTTTTGCGGTCGACGACAAGCACGACTTCGTCGTAATTTGTCGGCCATTTGGAATTGCCCAGAAGTTCGTACTGCTGGTTCAGAAGCGTTGTGTTGTCGGTCATTTCGTCCCACACGGTGAGATAGGACGAGAACATTTCAAGTTGCTCCTTGAAGCCGGAGAGCACGGGAATATCCGCAATCGCGTCGACGAAAGGCTGCACTTTCATATACTTGTCTTCGTCGCCTTTCGCGTGAGTGTAGTCGCAGTAAACGTCGAAATCCGTGCCGTAGTTGTACTTGACGTAACCGATCGTTTCGTCAAAGTTGTTGTCGATATACGACTTTAATCGTGCCAAATCGTTCTTTGAAGTCAGCAAAGGGATATTATCAAGGACGTTGCCGATGACTTGTTGCGTATAAATCGTGTCGCCCGACGGATATTTTTCGCGCTTTGCCGTGTCCGTTGTCAGAAGGGACAGAATCGCCGACAAGTCCGTGTTGCTTTCACTGATTTCGATGGGGTATTGCGACAGCGCGTTTTCTTCCATTTTTGAAATGAACGACCTTGCGCCCGTCGAAAGCGCGAGAACAAGCATTATGCCGATGATACCGATGCTCCCCGCAAACGACGTCAGAAACGTGCGGCCTTTTTTGCTTATCAGGTTTGTGAAAGACAGCGAAAACGCGGTGAGCGGCGACATCGACGCCTTTTTGCGCTTTTTCTTTTCAATGCGTTTCAGCGCGCGCTTGGCGTTTTTCGCACCCGACTGTTCGATGTCGGAAAGCGCTTTTTCTTCGGCGGCGGTTTTTGCGGCAAGGTCTGCCGCCTCGTCGCTAAGACACTCGTCAAGGGTGTACTCGTTCGTGTCACCGACGATGACGCCGTCCGACATATTGAGAATACGGGTTGCGTATTCGTCGGCAAGTTGCGAGTTGTGCGTGACCATGACGATAAGGTGATCTTTTGAAATTTCTTTCAGCAGTTCCATAACCTCGACGCCGCTTTCGCTGTCGAGCGCGCCCGTCGGTTCGTCCGCAAGAATGATTTCGGGATTGTTGACAATGGCGCGGGCAATCGCGACGCGCTGCATTTGTCCGCCCGAAAGTTGCGACGGATGTTTTCTGGCATGGGCTTTCAGCCCGACTTTGTCAAGCGCTTCAAGCGCGCGGGCATGGCGTTCTTCTTTTGTAACGCCCGCAAGCGTCATCGAAAGTTCCACGTTTTTCTGAACCGTCAGGTGCGGAATCAGATTGTAACTTTGGAAGACGAAGCCGATACGCTTGTTGCGATAATCGTTCCAGTCAAGGTCGTTGTATTCTTTCGTGGAGCGGCCGTCGATGATGACGTTGCCCGACGTGCATTTGTCCAGCCCGCCGATTATGTTCAGAAGGGTTGTTTTGCCACAGCCGGAATGGCCGAGTATTGCCACGAATTCTTGTTTGCGGAATTGGATCGTGATGCCTTTCAAGACGTTTACGACGTTGTTGTCTGTCTTAAAATCTTTTTTAATTTCTTCAAGTCTCAACATAAAAAGCGCCTTCCATATTTTTTGATTTTAAAATAATAGATCTTAATATTAAAAATAAATTAAAATTGCAAAATTGTTAAGAGTATTTTTTAAAAAAACAGGAAAAGTTTTATCATTATTTACAAAAAAAAGACAAAACGCGGGTTGTCTTTCCCTTAAACGCTTGAAAAACAGGGCGGCGAATGATATAATACCTATTATCTTTTGAAAATCCATAAGGAGAGATTATGAGTAAAAATCCAAAAGTCGACGCTTTCCTTCATAAGCTTTTCGGCACCACGCCGGGCGAGGGAATGCAGCCGAAAGAAGCGATTGCTTATTCCGTTGCCGGTTTCGGACAAAACTTCATTTGTACGATTATCGGCAGTTATCTTACCGTCTTCATGACAGACGCACTGGGCTTTGACCTTAACACGAAAATCGGCGTTATGTCGGGCGTTATGGCGGTTGCCTGGCTCATGCTCGGCACGCGTATCTTCGACGCTTTCAACGATCCCATTATGGGCAGCATCGTTGACAGAACCCGTACGAAGTGGGGCAAGTGCCGTCCTTATCTCAAATGGATGGCGATTCCCATCGGCGTCGTTACCATTTTGTGCTTCCTGCCCTGGTACCCGAAAACGGGCGGCGGCTTTGCGGCTCTTTCGGTGATTTACGTTATCTGGTCGGTCGTGTATACGGTTGCGGACGTTCCTTACTGGGGACTTTCTTCCGCAATGACAAACAACACCGACTCCCGCGGAAAAATGCTGACAGTTGCGCGTCTTGCGTGCACGCTCGGCGCAGGTATCGTTACCGTTTTCGTGCCTATTATTACCTCGGGCGTCACTGCGGAATACAAGTATAACGAACTTGCGGTGCAAACCCCCGTCATCGTTTACCAGATCAACGACGTCAACGACAGCACGAAAAACGTTTACGTCTTTGATACGGAAATGCAAAAAGCATACTTCAACGACGGCGATATCAAGGAAGGCAACCTTACCGAAGCGGCGAAAGCGGCAGGCTTCAAATACGGCAGAACGGTTATCTACGACGATAAGGACAGCCCGAAATATCTTAATATCAAATTCAAGAAAAACGGCGATATCAAGAGCGTCGAAGTCAAGGAAGAATATTATAAGCAGAATTTCCGCTCCGCAAGCGGTCTTTTAAGGACGGAATGTGCGGACGCAAACCAGAAAGCCTTGCGTTATACTTACTTCATCGCGGCGATAGTGCTTGTCGTGCTTGCGATGCCGATGTTCTTCTATGGTTTCAAAAACACCAAAGAAAGATTCGGTGCGTCGGAAGACGACAATCCCCCGACGCTCGGACACAACCTCGGGTTGCTGTTCAAAAACAAACCTTTGTTGCTCCTTGTTCTTTCGGGTATCCTTGGCGGCGCGAGAATGGTTTATACATATACGGGCGGCTTGTACTTCTGTAAATACGCCTTGCAAAACGAAAGCGCATACAGCCTTCTGACGATGCTGGTCGTGCCGGGCGGTCTTGTGGCTTCGGTGCTTTGCCCGTGGCTTACCAACAAATTCGGCAAAAAATGGACGTTCATCGGCTCGCACATAATCGGCGCGGTCGCAATGATAATTATGTTCTTCATGTGGGATTTCAGTGCAGGCGCACTTCGTGCGGGCGGCATTTACGTCGCGGCAATCTGCCTTATCCTTATCGGTATCCCGCAGGGTATTTCCAACATTATGACCTACGCGATGATCGGCGATACGGTTGACTACCTTGAATGGAAGACGGGCGAGCGCGGCGAAGGTATCTGCTTTGCAATGCAAACCCTTATGAATAAAATCGGTATGGCAATCGGCGCGTTCATCGGTGTTCTCGCATACGGAATGAGCAACATTTCCCCGACCGACCCTGTCGGCAATATGGACGTTGCGGGACTTAACAAGTTGTGGATGATGCTTGTCTTGTCGGGCGTAGTGAGCTTCATCGCCTGCATTATTCCCATCTTCTTCTACAACCTTACCGAAAAGCGTCAGCGCGAAATGGTGAAGGAAATCGCCGAAAGAAAGGCGTCTGCGGATATTTCGGCGGATCTCGATATTCCCGTAACTCCCGAAGCGTAATCTTTCGTAAAACGAGTTTTAACCCCGCTTATGCGGGGTTTTATTTTTGAAAAATGAAGCGCGCGCACTTTCGCCGCTTGACTATTTTTCCGCCGCGGTTTACAATATTTTACGAGGTGAATTGTATGTTATACGACAATATTCTGGAAACAATCGGGAAAACCCCGCTTGTGAAACTCAACAGCATAAGTTACGACGACGTGAACGTCTTCGGGAAGCTGGAATATTTCAATCCGTCGGGCAGCGTGAAAGACCGCGCCGCTTATAACATGATTCTGGAAGCGACGTCGTCGGGCGCAATCGACAAAGACACCGTTATTATCGAGCCGACTTCCGGCAATACCGGCATAGGACTTGCCATGGTATGCGCCGCTCTTAAAATGAAACTTATTCTCACAATGCCCGAAAATATGAGCGTCGAAAGAATAAAAGTTCTGAAAGCGTACGGCGCGGAAATCGTCCTTACGCCAAAGACGGAAGGCATGCGCGGCAGTATCGAAATGGCGGAAAGGCTCAAAGCCCGTTACGGCCACGCTTTTATCCCGTCGCAGTTCACAAATCCCGCAAATCCTGCGGCGCACTTTATGCACACCGCAAAGGAAATCTTCGCCGACCTTAACAACGTCAGCTGGATTGTCGCGGGCATAGGCTCCGGCGGCACGATAATGGGCATTAAAAAATATATCGACACCTATAAAACTTCCACGCTTATTTGCGGGGTTGAGCCGAAAGGAAGCCCCTTGCTCACGCGCGGGAAAGCGGGACCTCATAAAATTCAGGGCATCGGCGCAAACTTCGTGCCGAAAATCCTTGATCCCGACGTTCTGGACGCGGTCGAGGACGTGTCGGACGAAGACGCCATTGAATGCGCCAGAAACCTTGCGAAAGAAGAAGGCATTTTCGTCGGTATTTCGTCGGGCGCGGCGATTCAGGCTGCAAAAAACCTTGCGTCGCACGGGGAAAAGGGCAACATCGTTGTTATCCTTCCCGACGGCGGTATGAAATATCTTTCGACGGAGTTGTGCGGTGAGTAAGAAAAGAGTTGTGCTTGGTATGAGCGGCGGCGTCGACAGCAGCGTTGCCGCGCTTCTCCTGAAACAGCAGGGCTACGACGTCATCGGGCTGTTCATGAGAAACTGGGTTGAAGAAGACGAAAGCGGTTGCTGTACCGCTCTTGACGACTACGACGACGTGCGCGCCGTCGCGGGGAAACTCGACATACCTTATTACACCGTCGATTTGTCCAAGGAATACTGGGATAACGTTTTCAGGCAGTTTGTCGATTACTATAAACGCGGGCTCACGCCGAACCCCGACGTCCTGTGCAACAGGGAAATCAAATTCGGCCCGTTTGCAAAGTACGCCAAAGACCTTGACGCCGACTTTATCGCGACGGGACACTACTGCAACGTGCTGAAAAAGGACGGCCGCACCTACCTTGCCCGCGCAAAGGACGAGAATAAGTGCCAGACGTACTTTTTGAATCAGGTTTCGGAAAAACAAATCGAAAACGTCATTTTCCCTGTCGGAAACCTTTTGAAACCCGAAGTCAGGAAAATCGCCGAAGAAAACGGACTTTCCACTGCCGAAAAGAAGGACAGCACCGGCGTTTGCTTCATCGGGGAGCGCAACTTCCGCGAATTCTTAAAAAAATATATCCCCATGCAGGAAGGGGATATCAAAACCCTTGACGGCAAAACCGTTGGCACTCACAGCGGCGTGTTTTATTACACCGTCGGACAAAGAAAAGGCTTCGGTCTTGGCGGCGCGGGAAACGGTGAGCCGTGGTACGTCGTCAAAAAAGACGTGGAAAACAATATCCTTTACGTCAATCAGGGAGAGTGCGATCTGCTGTTCACAAAGGAGCTCACGACGCGCGGCTTCAACTTTATCACAAAAAAACCCGACGAGAAAGAGTTTCGGGTGCTTGCCCGTATCCGTCATCGTCAGCCCCTTGAAAACGCAACTGCGGTAATCGACGGTGACGACGTGCATTTATACTTCGACCGTCCGCAACGCGCCGTGGCGGCAGGACAGTATGCGGTGATGTATGAGGTTGATTCTCCCATATGTCTCGGCGGCGGCGAAATCCGTTAAAAAGTCATAATTTTGCGATATTCTGCTTTTTCGGCGGAACCCGAAAAATCGTGTACGCCAAGTACACTGGATTTTCCAGAACCCGCCGAGAAAACCACAATCTCATCAAAATTCTGACTTTTTAGGGGAGAGTATTTCCATTAAAACTTCGCCGTTTTATGGAATTACAAAAACTCAGAGTTCTTACTTTTTTAGAGATACCTTATCAATGTTAATACTGCACAAAATGCAGTTTAAGTTATAAAAAAAACACCTTAAAGGAGGTTTTATGGATAAAATTGTCGTTTGTCCCGAGTGCGGGGCACAGATGACTTTGCAGGACGGACAAGTCGTGTTTTCCTGCGTCGATTGCGGCACCCGTCTTTATTGTATTAAGGGCGTCGTCATCACGAAGTCGCAGGCAAAACTTTTATTGAAAAAACTTGTTGAAAAGAAACAGGCGGAAAAAGCAAGACAATTTGAAATCGAGCGAATCAGCGCGAAAAACGTGAACGAAACAGTGCGTCCCGAGCCGCCGATGCCGATGCAGCCCGTTGCGCCCGTGCAGGTAAAAATGCCCGAGCCCGAGAAAAAAATAAACATCGCGCCGCCCATTGCGCCTGCACCCAAACCTCTTGAAAAACCCGTCCCGAAACCCGAAGAAAAGGCGGAAGCGGCACAAATCGGAAAGGTCAATCACACCGTAAAATCGGGGATGGCGTTTGCGATTTTAACGTACGTATTTTTCACGGCATTTATGTTTGCGTGGTTTTATCCGCTGCACAAAATGTCGTTGTCGTTCGTCAACGCGTTGCCGAGCGTTGCAAACGACGAACTGCTTAAAACAATCGTCGGATACGTCTGGATTTATTTTGACCTGCTGGTATTTCTGGCTTGGGTATGCGCGTCGAGTTCGTTTATGTCGCTCGGATGCGTGCGCCGCAGAAAAATCGACACGGGGGCGGAACTTATCGCCTCGGCTTGCACGATACTGAATCTCCCCAACGTATTCCTTATGCTGATTTTAAGCGCGAACCGCAAAAAAATCACAAAGTACAAACGCAGCGAATACGGCGTAAAATACAATATCCGCAAGGACTACGTCCCGACAATTGCAGTTCTGGAAACTCTGACGCTTGCAGCCGTCGCGTATTTCCTTTACACTCTGGTAAACCCGTATTTCTTCGTGAACACGCCGGATTTCTCAAACTACGTAAAAATTATCATCGACGTTGCGTCAACAATGCTCATACCGTTTATGGCGGGCGTAATATCTTTGTCAAGGCTTATCAAGATTATGGCAAGACGTCGCTGATGACAACAAAACAAAAAAAACGTACGGGCTGCCGTACGTTTTTTTATGCTTTTTATATTAGTTTGTCGCCGCCCGTGGTCGAGATGACGTACAGAATATTGATTTCTTCGCCTGTCAGAGCGTCGATATAAATATAATATATTCCGCCCGATTCCACGATGAATTCGTAACAGAGCTTTTCGGAACTTGTCTTGTACGGAATGACGCAAAGTCTGCCGTCCGACGCGTTTTCAAAGCCGACTTTCGCCTTTGCGGACTCGCGGGAAACCGCGGGCGTCTGCGTTTTTCTTTCAACGTGGTTGAAGGCATAATTTACCGCGTCCATTCCAAGAACGTCGCCGTTATCCGCGGCAATTTTCACCTTCACAAGGTCGGGATAAAGTATCGTGCCGTCCGACAGCACGGGCGCAAAATTGATATAAACCGTGCTGTCGTCGTTTGCGCTCCACACGTCGTGCATGTCGTGAAAACCGCATTTTTCAAGGAAAACTTTTGCCTTTTCGACGCAATCTTCAACCGACAAAACGGGGTTTGTAACGTCGCGGCTACCGCTCACGTTCAATAACATTCCGCCGCGCTTACTGACCTGCAAAGTCGTTCTCACGCCCAAAAGCGTGCAGTCGAAATTGTACGTTTCGATGTCGCCGCCCCACTGACCGAGAAAGTTCAGATTTTGTAGTTTGTCGCCGAAAATATCCGTGACGATGGCGGTTGCTTGCTCTTGTGTTACTTCGTTTTCGGGAAGACCTTTTATTGCCTTATCGTTTCTGCCGTCGCTGAAAGGTCCGTCATAGATAAGTTGCGGGTATTCGACAGACGGGTCGTTTAATGCGGCGAAAACGTCGGATAAAACGTCCGATTTGTCATTTGCGCCGTTTACAAAAAGGTATCCTTCGGATATTTTATCCTTGACTTTGTTAAGTTCCTGCGACAGCGTTTTCAGCATTTCGTGAATTTTCCCGATTGCCGCGTTTTCTTCCGCCGTAATCTCTCCGCCCGATTCGAGTTTGTCTTTGAGATACGCCGAAAAGTCGCCCGTCTGGTTCAGAAATCGCATTGTGTTTTCGATGCTCACGTCCGAGCCCGAAAGGGCGGATAACGCGCAAACGGCAAGTTCCCCGGACTTCACGGCGTCCGACAAAAGAGAAAGTCTTGTGGTTTTCCCTCGTGCAACCGTCAGTTTCGCGAATTTGATTTCCAGGTCGTTCGTTTCGTCCAGCAGGGTATAATAAGATTGCTGGTAATGCGCTTCCAACACGTTTTCGGTTTCGGCGCGCGCTTTCTTTTCTCTTCCGAAAAGCACGCCGAGAGTTATCACCCCCGCCGCCATTGCGACCATAATCACGCTTACCGCTATTATTGCTTTTTTATTCATACGCACCTCATTTGGCAAAGTTGTGCTTGCCGATGGAAAGCATCACCGTTCTGGACCAGATCCACTTTGACGTGGCGGTTGACGGATTGTAATAATACAGACAGCCGTTTGTGGGATCCCAGCCGTTTAGGGCGTCCTTTGCGGCTTTGATTGCGGTGGCGTTGGGCGAAAGATTGATTTGTCCGTCGTTGACTGCGGTAAACGCCCACGGCTGATAAATCACGCCGGCGATAGTGTTGGGGAAAGACGCGCTTTTCACGCGGTTCAACACGACTGCCGCGACCGCGACTTGTCCGACGTAAGGTTCGCCGCGCGCTTCGGCGTACACGCATTTTGCAAGAAGGTATTCGTCCGACGACGAGTATCCGCTTGACGAGCCCGTCGCGTTGCCGGTAGACAGACTGATTCCCATTGCGGCGGCGGTTTTTTTGCCGACGATACCGTCTGCGGTCAACCCGTTTTTGCTTTGGAAATACTTCACTGCTTTCGTTGTCGCCGCGCCATATATGCCGTCGACCGCGCCCGTATAATAGCCCCAGCGTTTGAGTTTCGTTTGTACGGTTTTCACCTGATTGCCCGTCGAGCCTTGTTTCAGCACGACCGCTTCGGTCACGGCGTCGTCTTTCGTCATTACGCCCGAAAACGCCAGAACCGCCGTGAGCATTGTCACAAATAGTACGAAAGCGCACAAGATTTTTTGCGAGTTTTTATTCATCTTCACCTCTGAATTTTTTGATTATTTCAACGATTTTCGATTTGTATCGAAAGTTTTCGCTGCCGTCGTCGGGGACGAAACACAACGGCGGAAAACACACGCACCACCAATTATTTCCCGTCCCTTCGCCAAGTTCCACGATAAGCGCGTCGTAAACGCCCGCGGGGAAAGATACGTCGTCGTATTTCCTATAAGGAAACTTTTCCTCAGAGAGCCGCACGGTCGCGCGGTAAGGAAAACCTTTGTCAAGAAGGACGTCGTCCGACGTCTTTTTCAGGGCGCCAAGATTGTATCTTATCACTTCTTTCGCGTCGTCCGACGACTTACAATCCGAAAGCAGCGGCGTAAGGTAATTTACGACGGCGTCGCGCACATCAAGCTTCACGCTCTGGTCGATTTCGGAATTGCTGTTCGCGCGAATATGTATCCGTACGCAGTCCTGTTTGCGATTTTTCGTATCGACGCAGCCCGAAAGGGAAATCATCAGAAGAAGAGTTACGATAACGATTTTTTTCATTGTTCACCTCGTATTGTTCTTGTCCGACATAATTCTTGCCCGTATTTGCGTTTCTATACTTGAACGGCGGCGGCGGATTGTGATATAATAAAAACGGAGGCAGTATGAAAGAATACGACGTATTGATAATAGGAGCGGGTCCTGCGGGGCTGACGGCGGGTATATATGCGGCGCGCGCGGGCGCAAAAGTCGGCATTGTCGAAAAGTCTGCGCCGGGCGGCAAGGCAAATCTTGCAAACGACCTTGAAAACTATATGGGCACCGACGGGATTTCGGGCAGCGACCTTATGATTAAATCGTTTTCGCAAGCCGAAAAGTACGGCGCGGAGTTTATCTTTGACGAAGTTACGGGCGTTTTCCCCGACGAAAGCAAAGCGGTGCTTAAAGGCGGCGACGTAAAATACAAAAGTCTGATTCTAGCGGTCGGCACTTACGACAGAAAAACCGGCGTCGAAAACGAAAAAGATTTTATCGGGCGCGGCGTGTCGTACTGCGCGGTTTGCGACGGGAATTTCTTTAAGGGGAAAACCGTCGTCGTCGCGGGCGGCGGCAACACCGCATTCAAGGACGCGCTGTATCTTGCGACGATTGCGAACAAGGTTTATATCGTGCACAGGCGCGAAGGTTTCCGCGCCGAAAAAATCCTGGTTGAACGGGCAAAAAACAACGAAAAAATCGATTTTGTGTTAAACGGCGTAATAGGCGCGTTTCACGGCAACGAAAAACTTGAATCCGTCGACGTGAAATTTAAGGACGGAGGCGTGAAAACGCTTGAAACCGACGGCGTATTCGTCGCGCTCGGCGCAGAACCCGAAACGGGCTTTATACCGTCGGAAATCAAAAAAGACGACAAAGGTTATATAGTTACCGACGATAAAATGCAGACGAGCGTCAAGGGGATTTTTGCCGCGGGCGACGTGCGCGAAAAAAACCTGCGCCAGATTGTCACGGCGTCGTCGGACGGCGCGATCGCGGGGCAGTTTGCTGCGGAATATGCGCTGGAAAATTATGACAATCGTCAACATATGTAAAATTTTATATAGACATATATCAATATTTGTATAATGAATTGATAAAAATCGTAAAAAACGTATCAATTTCGGTCGTTTAACCGACAAAAGGAAAAAAATAAAAAAATTTTGTAAAAAGTTGTATAAAACCACTTGACAAGTCAAAAATATCATTGTATTATGATGCCATAAATCAAGTGAAATTACATTTGATATTAAATCGCTCATAATTTTCCCCCTTATCATATAATTAGTGAGGTGGCTCGGATTCTTCCGAGCCACCTTGCTTTTACCGCGAAAATTTTATCCATTTCAAACCCCAAATAAATATCGCGTCGTTACGCATAATAGGCGTATGAAGAAGTTCATAAAAGTCATAATTTCCGCGGCGATTTTTGCGGTTTTTTCGTTGTCGGCGACGGTAATAATAAATTGTAACGCGCGCGTCGCGCGCGCGGAAGTTCTCGAAACGAAAATCGTAACGATAATGTATCACAGTGTGTTAAACGGAAGCAAAGGAAGATATATCGTCAGCGAAAAACAGTTCGAAAACGACCTTGTCGCGTTTAAAAACGAAGGGTTCGTTTCGGTAACTCCGAATGAAATCATCGCGTTTTCGGAAGGGCGCGGTATGCTTCCGGAAAAACCCGTGCTTATTACTTTCGACGACGGGCATTACAACAATTTATATTACGCCGTGCCGATTCTGAAAAAGCACGGATTCACGGCGGTAATCAACGTGGTCGGGGCATATTCGGAACATACGACGACGTCGGGCGACTCCAAAAACCCCAACTATTCGCACATTACCTGGGACGAAATGGCGGACGCGGCAAAAGACGGCGTGATATATTTCGGCAATCACAGTTTCGGAATGCACAAGTTCAAGCCGCGTTACGGAATCGCGCAAAAACCGTACGAATCGGACGACGAATACGTGAAAATATTCGCCGCCGACACGATGAAACTGCACGACAAAATCAAGGAATACGCGGGCTACGACACGGCGGTTTACGCATATCCTTTCGGAAAATATTCCGCCCTTGCAAAAGATACCTTGAAAAAGCTCGGATATAAAATCACTTTGACTTGCAACGAGGGCGTAACGAGCGCAAGATTCGGCGATCCCGACAGCGTGATTTATATGAGGCGTATCAACCGCGAAGGAAGTTATTCCGCGCGCGACCTCATAAACGTCGTAAAAAAATACGATTGTAATTGATTTTCCGCCCGTCGTTTGATATACTTGAATACGGAGTATTTTATGGACAACGTATTTAATTTCAGAGATCTTGGCGGAATTCCCACGGCGGACGGAAGAAAAGTCAAAAGCGGACTGTTTTTCAGAAGCGGTCTTTTGGATTTTGCAAACGACAACGATATCGCGTTTTTGAAAACCCTCGGTCTTTTGGAAGTTTTCGATTACCGCGACCGCGACGAGTTGGACAAAAACAAAGAGTATATTTACGAGCGCATCGGCGCAAAGCATTTTCATTATCCCAACGACATCACAAAGGGCAAGGTTTTCAAGTTGCAGACGGGCGGAATGGAAAGAATGTTCATAAAAATCAAGCCCGCGGACGTGTGTGAGTTTTATTCGTACCTGCCTTTCGGAAACGACGGATACAAAAATATGCTGCTTGCGGTAAAGCGCGGCGAAGTGCCGTTTTTACAACACTGCACGGCGGGGAAAGATCGTGCGGGGTGCGGCAGCGCGCTCCTTCTTGCGGTTTTGGGCGTGTCCTACGACGAAATCGTGAAAGATTACCTTAAAAGTCTGAAAATACGGGACAACATCAGAAAAGTAATGTTCGACAAAATCCCGAAAATCGTGCATCCGTTCATAAAAAACAGTTACGAGCCGCTTTTCATCGTCGACAAAAGTTACCTTGACGCCGCCCGCGACGCGATTTTCAAAAAATACGGCAGTTTTGAAAACTACCTTTTGAAAGAATACGGATTAACTCAACTCGACGTGGACGAAATCCGCGCAAAATACACCGAATAAACAAAGAAAAAAAAGGCGAGAATGAAAAAAGCACCGAGAAATCGGTGCTTTGTTTTTGAAAAGAAAAGTTGTTACAGGACGATCGATACCGTCATATAGGCGACGTAGGTTGCAAGGATAACGCCGCCTTGCACGCGCGAGAACTTTTTGGTGATAACCGCGGGCAGAATCGCAAGCAGAGTGAAGCCTATGCAGAAGGGCATATCTATGTAAAGCGAGTTGAATTCGATGGGAAGTCTGCCGCCCGAAATCATTGCACAAACCGGCAGGATTAAACAAATGTCGATGACGTTCGCGCCGATAATATTGCCGATGGACAAGTCGTGTTTTTTCTTGATAATCGACGTAATCGTCGTGACAAGTTCGGGCAGCGACGTGCCGATTGCGACAAGGGTGATCGCGACGATTCTTTCGGGGACACCCATATATCCAGCGAGTTTGCTGCCGAAAGTTACGAGATGTTGCGCGCCGCCGACGATAAACGCCGTGCCGAGAATAAAGAAGATAATGCTTTTTGCGATGTCTTTCGTCTTTTGTTTTTTGGCGGTTGAGGCATCCGTGTTTGTGCTTTCGTCGGTTGCGTTTCCGGACTCGGCGGGGTTGCCGTTCGCATCGACAGAAGCGGGATTCGTGCCGTTGTCGACAATCTTATTCTTTGTCGCTTCTTTTTTTCCGACGATGATGTTTTCCGCCATAAAGACGAGAAAAACAACCAGAAGAATAATTGACAAATATGCGTTCAAATAACCTTTCAGGCACATTAAGAACAAAATAACGATGGATAAAATCATTGTTATGCCCTTAAAGAGATATGCTTTCTTATCAAAAGCGTGCGGTAAAAACAAAAGCGACACCGCCATAATAAGCCCGATGTTCGCATTCACGCTGCCGACGGCGTTGCCGATTGCGATTGCCGCGTTGCCTTCGCCTGCGGCAATGGACGATGTGATAAGTTCGGGCAAAGTCGTGCCGATGCTCACGACCGTTGCGCCGATGATGAATTGCGGCACGCCCGATATTTCGGCAATCTTGCTTGCAGAATCCACAAACCAGTCGCCGCCTTTGATGATAAGGACAAGCCCCACGAGAAACAAGAACACGGTAAGGCAGATATCGCCCGTGCGCGTTATTGCAAGAAATTCAGTCATTGTTCCCTCCGTTGTTTTTCATAAATAAAAAAGACCTTGCCACGGCGAAGTGCCGTCCAAAGTCTCGTGAATTAAGGCAAACCGGACCGTCTGGTCAGCATGTCGGCATTGCCACTCAAAGAGTTACTACTCCCCTTGAACAAGGTTAATGTAGCACATCGAATGACAAAAGTCAACGTTTTTCGGAGTTTTTTATGGAATCGATTTTTGCCGACAAGGCCTTGTGTTTTTCCATAAATTCACGATACGCCGCCGCCGAAAAGGGGCTTTTCACGGTGTCGATTTCGCGTGGCGTCGGCGCGGCGATTTTCGCGTTTTGCGGTTTTTTCGGTACTCCGCCGTTGTCAATCTTGTAAAATTCGCCAAATTTTTTATACATTGAAACCTCATATCGTTAAAATTTGTTTATTTTCGTTTGCCATAATTTATTGTTTACTATATAATATTTTTATCTATGAATTTATATTCAAGGAGATTGTCATGAACAAAAAAATAATCGCCGTTATAGCACTTGTTCTCGTCCTTACGATCGGGCTTGTGGCGTGCAACGGCAAAACTTATAAGGCAAGCGGCGTTGCTGACGGCAACAAATACGCTTCGAGCCCCGTTGAAAACAACGGCAGTTTCGTCGTGAAACAGGGGGGCTACGTTTATTTCGTCAACGCATACGTCGGGGCGGACGCCGAGAACAAATTCGGCAAACAGGAAAAGTCCTGTCTGTACCGTGCGGAACTTGACGAAACCGGCAACATCATCGAGGGAAGCCGCGTTGCGCTTGTCAACAAAAACATTTATTCGACCAGCACGAAATCCGGCATTTACGTCAGGGGCAACTGGATTTACTTTGCGTCCCCCAACACCGACAAAACCAAGAGCGGCGAAGTCAATACGACATACCTTGACTTTTTCCGCGTGAGTCTTGACGGCAAAAAGACGGAACTGTTATACACTATCGCAAATCGTTCCGCCGACTTCTTCGTTACGGACAACTCGCTTCTCGTCCTTGACGGCGGCGCGTTGAAGAAAATCGACCTCAACAAAAAGTCGCTCAACAAAATCAACAACAAGAAAAACTACGTCGAAGTACGCAGCAACGTTTCGTCGTTGCAACCCATCGTCGCAAACGGCGCGTTCTCCGGCATGGCGCTTATGGTATCGAATGCTGCCGACAGCGACAGCTGGAAGAAATTCAACACCCTTTCGGTCATTTATGCGGACGGCACGATTAAGAACGTCATTACCGATAACTCTTTCGGCGGCGATGCGGACAGCTATCTTTACAACGCGACCGTGTCCGTGAAAGACTACGTCGTGAAAGGCGACAAAATCACCGTCTATTACACCAAAACCGATAAGGATTCCAAGGTTCAGCTTTGTGCATATACGTTCGGCACGGACTTCTCGTTCGACAGCAAAAACGAAGTGCTTCTGATGAAAGACGCGTCTTCGTCCAACGTTGCGGCAGTAAAGGGCATCGACGAAAAGTCGGCGTTCGTCACCGTATCTTCCGCCCCTTATCTTAAATACGTGGAACAGGGCAAAGAACCCCGGAACGTCCCCGCAACCGCGACCGAATCCGACAGCCAACTCAAACGTCAGATCACAATCCGCGACGTCAGGAACGGCTACGTCTTCTATACCGACGCGTCGAGCGCAAAAGCGCTTTATCGCTATAATTACGCGTCCCTTGACCTTACCACGGAAGAACTCGTTGCGGAATTCAACCTTTCTTCGTCCTGGTTCGCGCCCGTAATCTTAGGCGATTACATGTACTTCCTTGACGGCACGAAAGAATATACGTATCGCGTTAAATTGCAAACCGGCGATATCGTAAAGCCCGAAACCAAAGATATGGTTGTCGGCAAAATGACCGCGGACGACTACAAGGCGGTTTTCGAGTCGGAAAATGAATAAAAAACCAAGCCGTCCCGTAAGGGGCGGTTTCTTTTTAATTTTTAATTCGACAAAATTAGACAAAAATCGACAAAAACAAGTGAAAATCATTGAGTTTTTACTTGTTTTATTTGTTATAATCGCATTGCAACACGGAAAACGAAGTATTATTTTGGTTTCCGTCGAATAATTACATTTCAGGGGGTAACTTAAATGCACACAATCGTTATAGCGGACGATAACATCTCTTTCGCAGAAGAAATGCGAAATTATTTCACGGACAATACCGATTTCAAGGTGGTTGGCATCGCGCCCGACGGGGTTGAAGCGATAAAACTTGTCGAAAAACACAAGCCCGACTTTTTACTTCTCGATATCGTTATGCCCGAACTGGACGGATTCGGCGTGTTGAGCGCGCTTTCCGCTTTTGACGAAAAACCGAAAACAATAATGGTATCGGGGCTTGCAACCGACGGCTTTGTTACGAAATCGTTGCGCCTCGGAGCAAGTTACTTTATGGCAAAGCCCGTAAATTACGATAAACTTGCCGAATATATGCGCGAAATGCTTGCGCCCGCCGCTGCCGTCGCCGCGCCGCGTGAAGAAACGCACAAAGTGTCTTCTCGCGTGAACAGGTCGCTGGACGAAAGAATCGCAAACATATTTATTTCGGTCGGCATTCCCGCCCATATCAAAGACTATCAGTTTTTAAGGGAAGCAATCAAAATGGCGGTCGATACGCCCGATATCATCAACAACATCACCAAAAAACTGTATCCGTCGATTGCCGATAAATTCGACACGAGCAGCAGCAAGGTCGAGCGCGCGATACGACACGCAATCGAAGTCGCCTGGAATCGCGGCAAAATCGAAAATATCAACAGCATTTTCGGCATAAAGGTTTACACAGCAAACGATAAGCCCACGAACGGGGAATTTATCGCGCTTGTGGCGGACAAGATGATATTGGAAGGCGCCTAGTCGCAAACTGCGCTTTTGACCAAACAAACTCATTGCATTTGTTTGTTTGTCTTTTACTTGTTTGCGCCTTTTTCTCCGCGTCGTATGCTTCGTTTTTGACCAGTCAATCGCCGCACGCGACAATCGCCTGTCTTACGCTCGCATACTCCTTTTCCCCAAAAGTACGAAAGTATCTTTTGGGGTCCCCGTTTTCCGCTCGCAATGACATAGTACTTCGTACGGAAGAAAACGAGTATTGTGTGTGCTCGCAATGACATATGGTTTCAGCAACCGCTTTCTGCGGTTGTTTTTATTTTTCCTTAAAAACCGCCGAAAATAAGAAATATTCCGGTAACGGTTTTTGTCGCGCGCGTATAATAATGTAATAAATAAAAATACTTTTATATTATTTTACATAAGTCGCAAAATTGTAACATAAAACAGTTTACAAATAATCGTATTATGATTATAATAGCAACGAAAAAAACAAGCAATATTAAGTGAGGTGCTTTATGGCTTACAAAAAATGCCCAAGGTGTGAACTTAACTGGATAAAAGACGACGAAGATTTGTGCGACGTTTGCAAGGCGGAACTTAAAATCGGCGGTATGAGCCTTATCGAAGACGACGAGGACATTCTCGATACCGAAGAAAGAATTTGCCCCATCTGCAAAATCAACCCCATCGACGACGGCGAAGATATGTGCGCGACCTGCCGCGAAGAAATGAAGTCAAAGGCAGCCGATGCCGAAGAAAAGGAAGACGACGACAACGACGACAACGACGAAAGCTGGCGCGAGTACGTCGAAGACGACACGGTCGAACAAATGGACGAGACCGACGAAATCATGCTGTCCGAGCTTGAACACGACGAGAGGAGGAAAGACGACGACCTCGAAGACGAAGACAGTTTCGACGACGACGAAACCAAGTACGATTACGGCGAAGGCGACGATATCCCCGACGACGATTTCGACGACGAGGAAGACGACGACGAAGAAGAAGACGAAGAAGAAGACGAGGAAGATGACTTTTAATCTGAAATAAAACAAAATAAAACATATTATGCCCGACGCGCATCGCGAAAGCAAAACGCGGCGGGCTTATTTTATCAAAAAACGGCAATACTTTTCTTATGAGAGAAGCGACAAACAATATATCAGTCGCCGTGGAGCGTGTGAAAAACCTGAAAGGAATCGACCTGAAACTCCTTATCAATCGTGGAAGAAACAGGTTTATCCGCGTCGACGGCGTGATCGAAGACCTGTACCCCAACGTATTCACCGTGAAAACCGAAGACGCCCATACGAAAATACTGACGTTGACGTACGCAGACGTAATGATGAAAAACGTCAGATTCTTCCCGCGCGGAAAAAACGAAAAGGAAAGCAAACCGAAAACCTAAGTTCGTATTAACTGTTGGCATACCGTATAAGCCGTGAGCGTAACGCAGTATTAGTCAAAAACACGGCGTAAAACCTAAGTTCGTATTAACTGTTGGCATAATTTCGCTCCCGTCGATATATTATATATTGATTAGGCGGACGGCCTAAACGTATTTAAACTTATGGGGGCAGAAATGAACTTCGATTTTAATGAAATCAAAATGGACACCGTCGTGAAAACCGCCGAAAAAGAAGCGGCGGTAAGAACGTCGGTAAGCGAGAGCGAAAGCGGCGTCGTGACGAAAATCCTTGACGTTTCGGCAGACGGGAAGATAATCTCGCTGGATAATCAAAACGGTGCGGCGCGCGTTTTCGGACGCGTCAATTTCAAGGTGCTGTATCTTAACGGGGACGGCGAAACACGCGGGCTCGATTATTTTGCGGACTTTACGGAAGTTATCCAAAACGATAGTTTATCAGGCAGATTGTATGCACAAATTGCCGTTATTGACGTTGACACGTCGATAAGTGGAGGAATACGACTTAACGCCGTCGTGAAAATCACGCTGTATCGCGTTGCCGAAAACGACAAAAAATGTCTTGTGGGAGCAGACGACGACGTGTACGTCGAAAACACCGCGATGAAGTGCCAGCGCTTCATAACGTCGATGAGTGTGCCGTTTACCGTGACCGACGAATACGACACGAAAACCGATGTCGCGAAAATACTTCTGACGCGTGCGGGAACTTACGTTGACGCCGCGACTGCCGGCATGGGCAACGTGCTTTTGTCGGGCGCAAGCGACGTTACCGTAACTTACCTTGCAAACGATAAGGTGTACGTCAAAGATTTTCATATTCCGTATTCCGAAGAGTTTGCGGCGGACGGCGTCGAAATCGGGCAAAAACTTTCGGCGGAAGTCGTCGTGAAAAACGCCAGGGTAGTAATTGCCGGCATCGAGGGTTCCAACGTTATCCGCGTCGAAGTCGAAAACGAAGCGTGCGTAAAGGCGTACGACGTCACCGACGAAAAAATCGTGAAAGACGTGTTCTGCATCGAAAACGAAATAAATATTACAAGGGCAAGCGTATCGACGGGCGTGTACGGAGGATTCGCGTTTTTCAAAGACGAACTTTCCGGAATTGCCGCGTTGTCAAACGATTTGCCCGCAGTCCTCGAAGTTATCGGCGTAACGAGCGCGGGGAACGGCATTGCGAAAGCGACCGCTGAAAACGGCAAGATCGTCATCGAAGGCGTTTTTTCGGCAAACGTGCTGTATCGCGACGAAAACGGACTTTCGTCGGTATCCCTCGAAGTGCCGTATTCATTACCGTTTCTCAGCGAAAACGCAAACGCAACCGACGACGTATCGGCGCGCGGCGCGGTAATCAAGGCGCAGGCAAAACTGAAACGTGAAAGGGAAATCGAAGTAACGGCGGAACTCGGGTTTATGACCGAAAGTGTGAAGCGCGTCGATGCGGAATACATCGCGGAAGCGGAAGTCGGCGAGAAAATCGAAGTCAACAAATCGGCGGTCAGCGTATTCGTTGCCGACGAGGGCGACACCCTTTGGGACGCGGCGAAAGCATTGTCGGCGCGGCCGGACGATATTCAGTCGCAAAACCCCGACGCCCGCGCCCCGTTCAAGGAAGGGCAAAAACTCTTTTATTTCCGCGAGATAAGTTTCGAGTTTTAGTTGAAAGCAATGCTCGTTCGTGCTATCATATAAATATGGAAATATTCGAACGAGCAAAAGGAAAAATAAATCTGACCCTTGATATAACAGGTGAAAGCGGCGGCTTTCACCTTCTTGATATGCTCGTGGCGACGATAGACCTTTTCGACGACGTGAAAATCACTTACAGGGCGGACGACAAAATCGAGTGCGTTCAGGACGGCGAAATCGCCGACGAAAAAAACAGTGCGTACCGCGCCGCAAAACTTATGAAAGATACGTTCGGAACTCGCGGATTCACCGTCGAAATCACAAAGAGGATTCCTTTGGCGGGCGGTTTGGGCGGCTCGTGCGCGGACGGCGTCGCGGTGGTGCGCGGCGTTGAAAAAATGCTGGGCATAAATCACGATTTTATCACGCCGGAGTTTTTGTTGAAAGTAGGTTCGGACGCGCCGTCGATGTACTTCGACGGAATTAAGCGCGTACGCGGTATTGGCGATAAAGTTGACTTTATTGATATAAAATTGCCATATAAAGTAGGTTTTCTTGCAGAAAACGAAGTCGATACGACTGCTTGTTTCAAGATGTACGACGACATGAAACTTTGCGGCGGGAACAGTACTGAAAAGTTGATTAAGGAGTTTTCAAAAGGCAATGCGAACGTTACAAACATGCTGAAAAACGACCTGTTTCTTCCTGCCGTCAGGATAAATCCCGAGGTCAAACAAGGGTATGAAAGAATCCTGAAAACCGGCGCGGACGCCGTGTCGATGAGCGGCAGCGGCGGCACCGTATTCGGGCTGTTTTCGGGCGACGTCCCGGATTTCCTTGTCAAAACCGAGTTTTCTTACCGCGATTAAGACAAAAAATCGCGGTTTTTTATTGAAAAATATTGCCGGAATGCGCGCGTAAGGTATTGTATTTATTTTTAGTATTTGTTATAATAAGATGAACGATTAAAAGGAAAACCTTAATGCAAAATGCAAAAGAATTTTGAAGAGTATCCGAAATACCTGTTTCACGAAGGCACGAATATCGAAGCCGACAAGTTGTTTTGCCCGAAAAAAGCCGTAATTGACGGCAAAAAGGGCTGGATTTTCAGAGTATGGGCGCCAAATGCCCGCGACGTATCCCTGGTTGGCGATTTCAACGTCTGGGAAGTCGGCGCGACGCCGATGAAAAAAGACGACGGCGGAATATGGGAAGTCTTTGTCGAAGGACTTAAAGTTTACGACGCTTATAAATACGCCGTTACTTCCAAAAAAGGTAAAACCGTCTTAAAGGCCGATCCGTACGGTCTGCATTTCGAAACGACGCCCCAGACCGCGTCGAAACTTTACGATTTGTCCGGCTATAAATGGAAGGACGCCGCGTGGTTGAAATCCCGCGAAGAAAAGAATATTTACGAAAGCCCGATGAACATTTACGAGGTTCATCTTGGCAGTTGGAAACGCCACGACGACGGCAACGTATACAGTTACGTCGACCTTGCGGACGAGCTTGTCGAATACGTCAAAAAAATGAATTACACCCACGTCGAGTTTATGCCCGTGACGGAATATCCTTTCGACGGCAGTTGGGGATATCAGGTAACGGGGCTTTTCGCGCCGACGTCAAGGTACGGCACGCCGCACGACTTTATGTATCTTGTGGACAAATTCCATAAGGCGGGCATCGGCGTTATTCTGGACTGGGTTATCGCGCATTTCCCGAAGGACGAGCACGGGCTTTCTTTGTTTGACGGCACGCCTTGTTACGAATATTCCGACCCGAGAAAGGGCGAACATTACGAGTGGGGCACGAAGGTTTACGACTACGGCAAGCCCGAAGTCAGAAGTTTCCTGATATCCGCCGCCAACTTCTGGGCAACGAATTATCATATCGACGGAATTCGCGTGGACGCCGTCGCGAGCATGCTTTATCTCGATTATTGCAGAAAGGACGGGGAATGGTTGCCGAACAAATTCGGCGGAAATTACAATCTCGAAGCGAAAGAGTTTTTGCAGAAGATGAACGTCGCGTTGCTTTCCACGCACAAGGGATTTTTCACGGTTGCGGAAGAAAGCACGGCGTATCCGATGATAACGATGCCGCCCGACATCGGCGGGCTGGGCTTCAATTTCAAGTGGAACATGGGTTGGATGAACGATACCTTGTCTTATATCGAGACCGATCCGTTTTTCAGGAAGGGAGTGCACAACAAACTGACGTTCGCGCTGACGTACGCATACAGCGAAAATTATATATTGCCGCTTTCTCATGACGAAGTCGTGCACGGCAAGCACAGTCTTATCGACAAAATCCCCGTAAGTTACGAGGACAAATTCGAAGGGCTGAAAACGTATCTGGGCTTTATGATGACGCACCCCGGCAAAAAACTTTTGTTCATGGGCGGCGAATTCGGACAGTTTATCGAATGGCGTTTCGACCAGGGGCTCGACTGGTTGCTTCTTGCTTATCCGCGTCATAAAGGAATGCTTGAATACACGAAAGACCTTAACGCTTTTTACAAATCGACGCCCGCGCTCTGGTCGCAGGACAACAGATGGGAAGGTTTCAGGTGGGTATCCGTCGACGACAACACTCAAAACGTGATATCGTATCTTCGTTACGACAAATCGGGCGATTACGTCCTGGTCGTACTGAACTTCTCGCCTGTGCCGAGAAAGAGATATCTTATGGGCGTGCCGGAACTTACGTCGTACAAATGCGTCTTCTCGTCGACGATGAAAAAGTACGGCGGAAACAGCAGTTACAAGGCGAAATACAAAGCCGAAAAGAAGAGTATGCACGGGTTGCCTTTCGCAATCGCGGTGAATATTCCCGGTAACTCGATTACCATATATAAACCCGAAAACAATTAGGAGGAAATAATATGCGTCAGACAAGAAAAGAATGTGTCGCGATGCTGCTTGCAGGAGGTCAGGGTACAAGACTCGGCCTTCTCACCGGCGAGGTTGCAAAACCTGCCGTACCTTTCGGAGCAAAGTACAGAATTATCGACTTTCCTTTGTCGAATTGTGCAAACTCCGGCATCGATACGGTCGGTGTGCTTACGCAGTATCAACCCTTTGAACTTCACGAGTACATAGGAAACGGACAGCCGTGGGATCTGGACAGGATTACGGGCGGCGTGTACGTCCTTCCGCCGTTTATGCGCGCGAAAGCGGGTGAGTGGTACAAGGGAACCGCCAACGCGATTTATCAGAATATCGAGTTTATCGACAGATTTAATCCCGAATACGTGATTATTTTGTCGGGCGACCACATTTACAAGATGGATTACCACAAGATGATGGACCATCATAAGAAAACGGGCGCCGACTGCACGATCGCGGTCCGCACCGTCCCGATGGAAGAAGCGTCGCGTTTCGGCATTATGCAGACCAATAAAAAAGGCGAAATTATCGACTTCGAAGAAAAACCCAAAAAGCCCAAATCCAACAAGGCGTCGATGGGTATTTACGTTTTCACCTGGGAAGTTCTGAGAAAATACCTTGTCGAAGACGAAGCCGACCGCGAAAGCCAGAACGACTTTGGCAAAAACATTATCCCGAAGATGCTGTTTGACGGACAAAAAATGATCGCTTACGAATTCAACGATTACTGGAAAGACGTCGGTACGATTTCAAGTTTGTGGGAAGCGAATATGGATATTCTGAATCCCGCAAGCGGGCTTAATCTTGACGATAAGGAATGGCGCATTTTCGCGCGAAACAGCGCAGAGCCCCCGCAGTTCGTGTCTTCCGATGCAGTAATTAAAAACAGCGTCGTGTCGGAAGGTACTTTCGTACAGGGCGAAGTCAAAAACTCGGTTATATCGTACGGCTGCACGCTTGGTAAAAACTGCCGTATCGTCGACAGTATCCTTATGCCCGGCGCGGTTGTCGAGGACGACGCCGTCGTCGAATACGCAATCGTCGGCTGGGACGCAAAAGTCGGCAAGGGCGCGCGCGTCGGCGAAATCAATACGCCGCACGCGGCAGGCGAATGGGAAATCGCGGTTGTCGGTCCTGAGGTTACCGTAAAAGCCGGCGCGGTCATCAAGGCCGGCGAAATGTTCGGAGGTGAAAACAATGATTAATAACGCAATGGGAATTTTAATCGCAAGCGACAGCGAAATCCACATGAACGAACTTACAATCAAGCGCACCAGCGCGAGCCTTCCGTACGGTGGCAGGTATCGTATGATCGACTTTGCGTTGTCAAACCTTGTCAACAGCGGCATCAGCACGATCGGTATCGTCACGCGCAACAACTACAACAGCCTTATGGACCACCTTCGCATGGGACGCGACTGGGACCTTAACCGCAAAAACAGCGGACTTACGTTGTTCCCGCCGTTTGCGTTCAACACCCTTCGTGACGTTTACAAAGGAAAGGTGGAAGCGATTTACACTCTGAAAGGCTATATGATGTCGCAAAAGAAGCTGGAATACGTCGTGCTCGGAAACGCCAACGTTATCTGCAATATCGACGTCGAGGAAATCGTCGACGAACATATCGCCCGCGGCGCGGACGTTACAATGCTGACGAAAAGAACCGACGAAATCAACCCGAGAAAACAAATCATCACGTCCGACAAATCGGGCAGGGTTACCGATATCCGCTTTGCGGTCATCGCCAGCAAATCGGCGGAACTCGTCAACACGCAGATTTACGTCATCAAAAAAGACCTGCTTATTAACCTTGTCGAAAACGCTTATGCAAGGGGATTGCAGGACTTTGAAAAAGACGTTCTTTTGAAACAAATCGACACGCTGAAAATTTACAGCCACGAAATCACAAGCTACGCCGCGATTATCGACGATATCCCGGGATACTATAAGCACAGTATGGAACTGCTGGACGCCGAAACCAGAAACGATGTTTTCTATGGCGAAGGCACGATTTTCACGAAGGTCAAGGACAGCGTTCCTACCCGTTATCTTGACAACGCCAAGGTTGAAAACAGCCTTATTGCGGACGGTTGCGTCATTGACGGCACCGTTAAAAACAGCATCCTTTTCCGCGGAGTTCACGTTGAAAAGGGCGCGGTCGTCGAAAACTCCATCGTCATGGAAAAGGGCGTAATCGGCGAAAAAGCAAGCATTAAATATACGATTACCGACAAAAACGTCATCGTTCAACCCGAAAGACATCTTGCGGGCTATGAAACGTATCCCGTCGTAATCGTCAAGAACAAGATAGTTTAACATTTTTGCGTCTTTCGGCGCAGTGACAATAAGGAGAACGAAGTATGAAAATTTTATATGTTGCTTCCGAAGCGCGTCCGTTCGTGAAGACGGGCGGTCTCGGCGACGTGATGGGCGCACTGCCCAAAACGGTTGCTTCGATGAAAAACGATTGCCGCGTGATTATCCCACTTTATGAGGAAATCCCGCAGGAATACCGCCAGACAATGCGCTTTGTCGGCTCGACCTACGTCGATCTCAGCTGGCGCAGACAGTATCTCGGCGTGTTCGAATATACGGTGGACAACGTCGTTTATTACTTTATCGACAACGAATACTACTTCAAAAGAAAAGGGCTTTACGGCCATTTCGACGACGGCGAAAGATTTGCGTTTTTCAGCAAAGCGGTTCTCGAAGCGTGCTCGGTAACGGGGTTCTATCCCGACGTCATTCACGCAAACGACTGGCATACCGCGCTCGTTCCCGTGTTTCTGGACATCTTTTACAGAAACGTCGAAGGGCTTCGCAACACAAAAACGGTGTTCACCATTCATAATATCGAGTTTCAGGGAAAATACGACAAATACCTTGCCGGCGACATTCTGGGCATTCCCGAAAACTGGCGCAGCATAGTGGAGTGCGACAACGACGTCAACTACATGAAAGCGGGTATTGAACGCGCGAATATCGTTACCACGGTGTCGAAAACTTATGCCGAAGAAATCAAGGACCCGTATTATGCGTACGGGCTTGCGGGCATACTTAACGCGCGCGATTACAAAATTCGCGGCGTGGTGAACGGCATCGACGTCGACGTTTTCAATCCCGCAACTGACAAAAACCTTGTCGCGAATTACACCTTGAAAACCGTTGCGAAACGCGCCGAAAACAAGAAAGCGTTGTGCGAACTTATGGGCTTCAATTACTCCCCCGACCGTCCGCTTATGGTGCTTATCTCGCGCCTGACCGAACAAAAGGGTATCGACCTTGTCGCAACCGTCCTTGACGAAATGCTGCAAGCCGACATTCAGCTTGTCGTGCTCGGCAAAGGCGATTGGAAATACGAAACGATTCTGAAAAACGCCGAAAAAACGTACAACACGAAAATGCGCGCCATTATCAATTTCAGCCAGGAGCTTGCGTCGAAAATGTACGGGGCGGCGGATATGTTCCTTATGCCCAGCAAGTTCGAGCCGTGCGGTTTGGGACAAATGATCGCAATGCGTTACGGCGCGGTTCCCATCGTCCGCGAAACGGGCGGATTAAAAGACACGGTGGAAGCGTTCAATCCCGTCACGCAAAAGGGCAACGGCTTCACTTTCAAGGCGTATCAGGCATACGATATGCTTGACGCGGTATGGCGTACTCTCGGCACCTATTTTGACAAAAACCTGTGGAAGAAAGTGCAAAGTAACGCGATGAAGTGCGATTTCAGTTGGAAACGCTCCGCGAAAGAATACCTTGACATCTACAAGGAAATAACAAAATAATCAAAAATTTTATTGGCATACATCAGGAGACTTTAATTTTATGGACTATTCAAAAATTACTTCCGCGGACTTGAAAAACCGCATTACGGACGCTGTCCAGAGGTTTTTCGGAGTAAAGCCCGAGGAGGCAAGCAACACCCAAATGTACAAAGCCGTGTGCATTGTCGTACGCGATATGCTCACGAATTCAAGGGTGGACTTCAAGCGCACCGCGCGCGAAATCAACGCAAAACACGTTTACTATATGTCGATGGAGTTCCTTCTCGGACGCTCTTTGAGAAACCATCTTTTCAATATGGGTATTGACAAAAAGATGGTGAAAGCCGTCAAAGATCTGGGCTTCGATATCGACACTCTTTACGCAATCGAGCCCGATGCAGGGCTTGGCAACGGCGGTCTCGGAAGACTTGCCGCGGCGTATCTCGACAGCCTTACGTCGCTTGGTTATATCGCGACGGGCTTTTCGATAATGTACGATTACGGCATTTTCAAACAGCGCATCGTCGACGGGGAACAAATCGAACTTCCCGACGAATGGCTGACAAACGGCTCGGTCTGGCTGCAACCCCGTGTCGAAGACACTTTCGAGGTGCGTTTCGGCGGCGTTGTCGATCAGGAATGGCACGACGGCAAGCTCATAATCAATCATCGCGATTACAACACCGTGCTTGCCGTGCCGTACGATATGAACATCAGCGGTATTCAAAGCGATACCGTCAACCGTCTGAGGCTTTGGTCGTCAAAGGCGTCCGCCGACTTCGACATGGCACTTTTCAGCAAGGGCGAATACGTCAAGGCAATGGAAAGCCGTATGATGGCGGAAAGCATTTCCAAGGTTTTGTACCCCGCGGACGACCATATCGAGGGCAAGTCGTTAAGGCTTAAACAGCAATATTTCTTCGTTTCGGCGTCGATACAATCCATTATCAAACGGCATTTGCAGACGAACCCGTCGCTTGACAACCTTGCCGACCACGCTGCGATTCATATCAACGACACGCACCCCACGCTTTGCATACCCGAACTTATGCGTATCCTTCTGGACGACTACGGGTACAGCTGGGAAAAAGCGTGGCAAATCACGACGGATACGATAAGTTACACCAACCACACCGTCATGGCGGAAGCGCTTGAAAAGTGGCCGCAACAGTTGTTCCAGTCATTGCTTCCGCGCATTTACCAGATCGTGTGCGAAATCAACCGCCGCTATTGCGAAGAACTTTGGGCGGAATATCCCGGCGACAACAATAAGGTTGCCGCAAACGCGATTCTGGAACACGGTCAGATTAAAATGGCGACGTTGTGTCTTGTCGCGGCGCATACGATAAACGGCGTTTCGGCGTTGCACAGCGAAATATTGAAACACGACATTTTCAAGGATTATTACGAACAGCACCCGTCGAAATTCACCAACGTTACGAACGGTATCACGCATCGTCGCTGGGTGCAGCAGGCGAATCCCGGTCTTTCGGCGCTTTTGTGCGACACTATCGGCACAAGTTGGATAAAAGACGCGTCCAACCTTAAAAAGTTTGAAAATTACAAGTCGGACGCGGCAGTCCTTGAAAGATTGCAAAAAGTCAAACGCGAAAACAAGGAAAGGCTTGCCGATTATATCAAGGCGAACAACAACGTCGTCGTCAATCCCGACTCGATTTTCGACATTCAGTCCAAACGTCTGCACGAGTATAAACGTCAGCTTCTGAATGCGATGAATATTCTTAATACCTATTACGACTTAAAGGATAATCCGAATTTGGATATCTGCCCGCGCACTTTCGTCTTCGGCGCAAAGGCGGCAAGCAGTTATTATATGGCGAAGCAAATCATCAGATTTATCTGTCAACTCGGCGAAGTCATCAATAACGATAAGTCGATAAACGATAAACTCAAAGTGGTATTTCTGGAAAACTATCGCGTGTCGCTTGCCGAAATTATGATGCCCGCTGCGGAAATTTCCGAACAAATCAGTATCGCCGGCAAAGAAGCGTCGGGCACGGGCAATATGAAGTTTATGATCAACGGCGCGGTAACAATCGGCACGATGGACGGCGCAAATGTTGAAATTCACGACGCGGTCGGCGACGAAAATATGTTCATTTTCGGAATGTCGTCGGACGAGGTGCAGGACCTTTACAACAAAGGCTACGACAGCACGGCGTATTATATGAACGACGCGCGCATCAAACGCGTTATCGACGGTATGCGTCGCGGCGTCGGTGACGTTCAGTTCAACGCGATTGCCGACAACCTTATTCTCGGAAACGGCAGTATCGCCGATCCGTATATGTGCCTTGCCGACTTTGACAGTTACGTTAAAGCGCAAAAACGCGTTAACGACACTTACCTTAACAAAAAGGCGTTTAATAAGATGTCGCTTATGAATATCGCGAACGCGGGATTCTTCTCGGCTGACCGCGCGGTCAAAGAATACGCCGACAGAATCTGGACTGTAAAACCCATTCATAAACTGTAAGATGAATTTCAATTCAAGGAAAATCGAATGTAAATCGCCATACGGCGCGGTAAAATGCGGGGAAAAACTTTCCCTGCATTTTCCGATTGCGTCGTGGGTAAGCGTCGATAAAATGTACGTGTTCATAAGGCTCGGCGACGTGTCGACGCCAGTCGAAATGCGCTTTGAAAAATCCGAAAACGGTTTTTCGGTTTATACCGCCGACTACGTTTTCGACACGGCGGGGATTTATTATTATCGCTTTGAAATGAGAAACCGCGACGGCGTATGGTATTACGGTCGTGGTGAAAACGGGGAAAGCGTATGCGGTGAGAATCTTCCGGAATGGCAGTTGACCGTATATAAATCGTCTTATAAAACCCCAGATTTTGCAAAAGGCAATATTATTTATCATGTTTTCGTCGACAGGTTCAATCGCGCGGACGGCGTAAAAACAAAAAGGAAATACCGCCTGCACGAAAGTTTTTCGGAAAGTCCCGAGGTCGTGAGCGCAGACGGGAAATATTACGCCGACGACTTTTTTGGCGGAAACTTCAACGGCATTCGAGAAAAACTCGATTACCTTGAAGAACTTGGCGTCGGCATAATTTATCTTTCGCCGATTTTCAAGGCGTTTTCTAATCACCGCTACGACACCGGCGATTATCTGAAAGTCGACGAACTTCTGGGGACGGAAGACGACTTCAAACGCCTTTTGGATGCAGCGCACGAAAAAGGTATGAAAATTATCCTTGACGGCGTTTTCAACCACAGCGGGGCGGACAGTTTATACTTCAACAAATTTGGCACGTACGACTCGCTCGGGGCGTATCAAAGCAAATCGTCGCCTTATTACGACTGGTATTATTTCAAAAAATTCCCCGACGAATACGCTTGCTGGTGGGGCTGCGATAACGTGCCCGACCTTAACAAAAGCAACAAGGATTACCGCGCTCTCGTGTTCGGCAAAAACGGCGTCGTCGAAAAGTGGCAGAAACTTGGCGCGGACGGGTGGAGGCTGGACGTCGTGGACGAACTGCCGATTGATTTCGTAAATCTGCTTATCAAAAAAATCAAATCGGTGAACAAGGACGCTCTTGTCATCGGCGAAGTCTGGGAAGACGCGTCGACGAAAGTAAGTTACGGCGAACTTCGGCCGTATCTTCTCGGCGATCAGCTGGACGGCACGATGAATTATCCGTTTATGAACGCGATTATCGCATACGTCCGCGACGGCGACGAAAAGTTTTTCAAAGACACCGTACAATCCATTCTTGAAAATTATCCGAAAGAAACGGTATATTGTCTGATGAACAGTTTGGGCACGCACGACACGGTAAGGATAATCAACGCGTTGTCGGACGTACGCGCGCACGGCTGGTCGAAAACGCACAAGCTCGGATACAAACTTCCCGACAGCGAATACGAAAAAGCAAAGAAAAAACTGTATCTCGCGTCTGTGTTGCAGTTCACGCTCCCCGGGATTCCGTCGATATTCTACGGCGACGAAGCGGGGCTTCAAGGGTTTGACGACCCGATAAACCGCCGTCCTTATCCGTGGGGCAGTGAAGACAAAGAAATCCTTGCTCATTACAAAAAACTCGGACGTATCCGCCGTGAAAACCGCGCGATTTTTTCGGGCGGGTTCAATATGCGTGACGAAAACGGGCTTGTAGCATACGAGCGTACGAGCGGCGACGACGAAATTCTCATTGCCGTAAACGCGGGCGCGGACGACAAAACTCTTTTTATAAATAAAGAATATACAAGCCTTTATAATAATAAGGAATATAAAGACGTCGTGGACGTTCCCGGAGGCTCGTTCGTTATCTTGAAGAAAAAATAAAAATTTTTCAAAAAAATTGATAAGCGCTATCATTTTTTGTTGACATATCCGAAAAATATGTTACAATAATGATAGTGATTATCGTTTTGAGGCAAAAATGAACTATTCTAAACAACGCGAAACAATATTAAAAGTTTTAAGGAGTACGCGCTCGCATCCGTCGGTGAACTGGATTTACGAAAACGTGAAAAAGGAAATCCCCGACGTCGGTCTCGCCACGGTTTACAGAAATCTGAAACAACTTGAAGCGGTGGGCGAAATAATGCGTATACAGGGCGACTTCCCCGAGGAGCGTTGGGACGGATTTGCACACAATCACGCGCACTTCGTATGTACGAAATGCAAAAAAATTCTTGATATGGATATCGACGGAAACCTTAAACTTAAAATACTTTCGGCGTGTCCCGTGAAAGTCGACGACTTTTACGTCGTATATACGGGTACCTGCGACGAATGTAATAATAAAACAAATTGAAAATAAAACAATTCGGAGGAACTTAAAATGAAAAAATTTGTATGTCCTGTTTGCGGATATTCTGTAATAGCGGAAGCTGCGCCCGAGAAATGCCCCGTATGCGGCGTTCCCGGCTCAAAATTCAAGGTTGAAGAAGTCGACGCGGAAATGACCTGGGCGGCAGAACACGTCGTAGGCGTTGCAAAAGACGTCGATCCCGAAATCAAAAAAGGTCTTGTCGACAACTTTAACGGCGAATGCTGCGAAGTAGGTATGTATCTTGCGATGGCGCGCGTCGCTCACCGCGAAGGTTATCCCGAAATCGGTCTGTATTACGAAAAAGCCGCTTGGGAAGAAGCGGAACACGCCGCAAAATTTGCGGAACTTCTGGGCGAAGTCGTCACCGACAGCACAAAAAAGAATCTGGAACTTCGCATCGCGGCGGAAAACGGCGCAACTGCAGGCAAAACCGAACTTGCGGGTATGGCGAAAAAGCAAAACCTTGACGCAATTCACGACACCGTTCACGAAATGGCGCGCGACGAAGCCCGTCACGGCAAAGCCTTCCAGGGACTTTACAACCGTTACTTCAAAAAATAACACCGTGAAAGCGGAATAAAATACCTAACACCCTAAAAAAGGAAGTCGGATTTTTCCGACTTCTTTTTTTTGTCTGGAAAGGCGAAAACACGCGGGTTATTCAAACGGGGTGATTATTTTTTTGAAAGATAAATCAAAATAAATCAAATTTATTTACATAGTTTATTTTGATATGTTATAATACGTATATATATTTTTTATATGGGAGAAGTTATGAGAAAGAAAAAATCACCCGAAGCGGTTGAAGCCGACGGGCAAAAAACTTTGAAACTCAATTATCCGCAAACTTTCAAAGTAGGGTTTGCATTTGCGATTATCATGCTGTTCTGGACAGCTTACGACTTTGTCGTGCCACTTCTTCTGGAACACGCATACGGGTTGTCCAACGCAATGCGCGGTTTCATTATGGGGCTTGACAACCTTTTGTCATTGTTTATGTTGCCGCTTTTCGGCAAAATTTCGGACAAAGCCAACGGAAAACTTGTCAAAAAATGGGGACGTCGCACGCCGTTTATCGTCATCGGCACGATTGCTTCCGTCGTATTGATGGTTTTCGTGCCAATCGCCACGATGAAACAGCAGGAAAAAGGTATGGCGAAAAAAGCCGAAATTGAAGCGTTGCGTAACGACGACGCTTTCATGAGCGAACTGCTTGGCAGATGGTACGACGACGCCGCCTCGGGAAAGAAAGGTTCGGCAAATTATTGCGACCTCGATTACCTCGGAAAAAACAAAATAGACGACAAACCGATTGACCGCGACGCGTTCACATCAATCCGTTACGACGATAAACTCGATGCAAAATCCGGCTTTTTAGGGCTTGGCGGCACGACGTATACTTACGACGGCGTTGAAATCGAAACCAAAAAGGAAGACGGCAAAGTCGTTCTTGTCGGAAATGCGCCCAACGGCAAATCTTATCAAAGCATAAAGGAAAACAACGACCATTACAATAAATACGTCGCGGCGGGTATGAACAACTATATTTCCGACGAAATTCACGAAAATATTACGAAAACGTCGGAAGGTAAATCCAGCCTTGCGATTTATATGGTGATTTTGCTGCTTGTCCTTATCGCGATGGCAACGTTCAGAAGCCCGGCGGTCGCGCTTATGCCCGACGTCACGCCCAAACCCTTGCGCTCGCAGGCAAACGCGATTATCAATCTTTGCGGCGGTGCAGGCGGTGCGATTGCGTTCATTATTTACACCGTCGCGCTTATGTTCCCGCTGACGGTCAATACTTATACGATTATCTTCGCTTCGGTGGCGGCGGGTATGCTGCTGCTCCTTGGCGGCTTCCTTACTTTCGTTAAGGAAAAGAAACTTGTCGCGAAATGTCAGGAAATCTGCAAAGAGTACGGCATCGACGACTTTGACGAGGGCGAAGAAGGCGCAAAAGCAACCTTTGCGGAAGAACTTATCGCAGAAGGCGAAGGCAACGAAGAAGAAGCGAAAGCGCTGGAAGCAAAGCGCGTCAAAAAACAACATAAATCCCCGAAAGTCTGGTGGAACGAAAAAACCGACGAAGAAAAGGGCAAACTCAAATCGTTCTGGCTTATTCTCGCGTCGATATTCATGTGGTTTATGGGATACAACGCAATCTCGTCAAACCTTTCGGTTTACACCACCAAAACGCTTAACCTGTCGGCAGGCGTGGCGTCCATTATCTCGGGCGTGAGTATGGGCATTTCCGCAATCGCGTTTATTCCCGTCGGCGCGCTCGCGGCGAAAATCGGCAGAAAAAAATCCATAATGCTGGGCTTTGCTCTTGCGGTCGTTTCGTTCTTCCTTATTTTCTTCTTTGTCCACGCCGGCGAAAAAGCGATTGTCCCCGCCGTACTGTTCGCGCTGTTTTATCTTATCGCGGGCTTCGGTCTTATCATTGCAAACGTCAACACGTTCCCGATGGTTACCGAACTTTCCACCGCGGAAACCGTCGGACAATACACCGGATATTATTACACCGCAACGATGTCCGCGCAGGCAATCACCCCGTTCATCGCGGGTCTTATCATGGACAACAGCAAAAACGAAATGTTGTTCCTGTACAGCGCGATCTGCATTATCATCGCAATCGTATTGATGATGTTCGTCAAACACGGCGACAGCAAACCTATTCCCAAAAAGAATAAGCTGGAACAATACGGCGACCTTGTCGACTCCGACTGATAAAAGACGATACAAATGCCACCGCAACCGCGGTGGCATTTTGCAAAAAAAACTTAAAACATACTTTAATCATTACAAAATCATCATATAAAGTGTGTTTGTTGCAACAAAATGGCAAATAAGAAACCCAAAAACACGAAAAACACCAAGGCGAAAACCGCAAAAAAGACGAACGAGCAAATCGCTGTAGAGGGCGCGGTGAACGCCGCGAAAAAATTGCATAAGAAAAATCCGAAACTGCTTATCGCAATCGTCGCGATTGTGGTAACCGCCGCAATTATCGTCGGCGCGCTTTACATCGTTAAGCCCGAGTGGTTCAGAGGACCGATGCCGGAAAGCGGACAACTCGTCGTGCATTACATCGACGTCGGGCAAGGCGACTGCATTTACATTGCGTTCCCCGACGGCACCGATATGCTTATCGACTGCGGCAGCGAAAAAGGGCGCAAAGAGTATGAAACGTCCGCGATAAGCGATTTGAAAGAACTCAACCCCGACGGCAAAATCGACCGCGTTATGGCGACGCACAGCGATACCGACCACATTTCGTATCTTGACGAAGTGCTCTCCGAATTTCAGGTGGGCAACGTTTATATGCCCAACATCAGGTCGAACAACCTTGACAAAAGCGTGAAAATCGGCGGGCGCGACGTGAAAGTCGGCGACCTTGACGCAAGTAAACTCAAAAAGTTTACCGATAAAGATACAATCGACACGGAAAAATATACCGAGTTTTTCATTGCGGCGTTGTCGGAGCCGAATTGCAATATCACGCTCAATATCGGAAAATACGAAATAAGAGGACAAGATTATACTTTCACTTTTTATTGTTTGTCGCAGGAAGAGTGGGACAGCAGAAATCTGAAAAGCGCAACGCAAATAAACGCCGTGTCGCCGATAGGTATCCTCGAATATGCGGGAAGACGGCTTGTGTTTACGGGCGACAGTAACAACAGCAACGAAAAGTATTATTGCGAAACTTACCCGTACATGGACTGCGACGTACTGAAAGTCGCGCACCACGGAAGTCGTACTTCGTCGTCCGAAGAGTTTTTGAAGCACGTCAAGTGCGAATACGCCGTGATTTCGGTCGGCGACGGGAACTCTTACGGTCATCCCGAACAGGAAGCGCTTGACCGCCTTAAAGCAAACGGCATACAAAAAATCCACCGCACCGACAAGTGCGGAAACGTCGTTCTCACAGTGTCGCACACGGGCGAAATGGCATTTTCGTGCGAAAAACAATGCGCCGCGTGATTTAGTTGCGAAAAGTGAAAATTGCGGTTATAATATCATAAAGGTATGAAAAGGAATATTTTAATCACCGGATTTGACAATAAATTGACCGAAAACGTCGCAAGGGAACTTGCCGACTGTCTTTCGTTGTATTATTTATCCATTCCCGACCTTACCTTATATTACGCAAACCGCGCGTCGAAGGAAGTCGTCTTAAAGGAAGGCGGCAACAAACTTTACGAAAAGTACGTCAATATCGCCGTAAAGGACGCCGTGGAATTTGAAAGCATGGTTGCGGCGGCGGACTTCACCGACCTGAAACTCACGCATATAAAGGCGCTGGAAGACACTGCGCTTATCGTTTTTTTGGGCGAAAGTTTCACGACTCTTCAAAAGCACGGCGTAAAAATATTGAAAGACGTCGCAAATCACAGCAGATACAAATATAAATACGGCTACGACGTGTACGTGAACGCCGACGCCGTCAGAAAGAAAGATTTGACAGAAGTTATTTTGAAAGAAATAACCTCGTATTACGGAGGATAAAATGGCAAAATTCGACATCGACCTTGTCGGCAAGGTGGGAAGCCTTGCGCTTATCGATAAGGCGTACGGCGACATAAATTACTCGACAATCGCGCGCATTTCACGCGAACTTCGCCCCGGTATCATATGGGTTACGTCGGGCGCGACGGAAATCGGCAGGCTCGACTTCATCAAGCGCACCGGACGGGAACTTACCGGCAGCGACGAAGACAACAAAACCGACTATTCCGCGCAAGGTCAATCCGTGCTTATGGGGTGGTATCGTCAGTTCGTCGACAGCCGTTTCAGCTTGCGCCAGATTCTTGTGGAACACCAACACTTCAACGATGCCGAAAAACGTGAATACCTTAAAAAGGTGCTTTTGCGTTGTCCCGAAGAAGATGCGATTCCCATCATAAATTACAACGACGCCGTGTGCTACGAGGAAAACCGCAAAATGGAAATCCGCGCGCTTATGAACGAAAAGAAAAGAGCGGTGGAATGCGTCGATAACGACGAAACCGCAAGTCAGATCGCGTGTCTTGTCAACGCCAAACGTTTGCTGATTCTGACAAGCGTCAACGGCATTTACACCGATATTTCCGACGAAAATTCCCTTGTCAGAGAAATCAACGGGAAGAACACGGAAGAGCTTTTGAAAAACATCGAAGAGTACAGAAAGTTCTGCCACGGCGCGTCCAGAAAGGGCGCAAACGGAGCGGGCGCGAAGCTGGAATACATCAAAGCCCCCGTCGAAAAAGGCACGGAAGTCATCATTGCCAACAGCAAGTTTTCAATCCGCGATATTCTAGAAGGAAACGTCCCCGCAACCCGCATAAGAGTAAGATAACTATACAAAACGCCGCGATAAAGCGGCGTTTATGCAATTAAGGAATATGTATAAAGTTTTTAAAAGTTACGAACTCGACAATCCGTCGCAATACGATTGGTTCAGAAAGTTTTCAAATCCGTGTTACGGAATGAACGTCAAAGTCGACGTCACGGAAGTAGTGAAAACGTCGAAGGAATGCGGCACGAGTTTCTTTGCAAACGTGCTGTTTCTTCTGACGACGGCGTTGAATTCCGTGCCGGAAATGCGTATGCGCGAAGTCAAAAACGAAATCCGCCTTTACGACGTAATCAATCCGACCTTCACCGTTATGACCGACAGCGGAAAGTTTGTCAATGCAGGCTTTAAGATGACGAACGATTATAAGGAGTTTTACGACACCACCCGCCGCATTATCGATGAGAAAAAGAAACAAACGACGTTTACGGCGGAATACAACGACTCCTCGGATTACGACGATTATTATATGACGTGTCTGCCGTGGATTTCGGTTGAAAGTCTTATGCACCCGTTGCCCGACAATAATATCGAGTCGTCGTCGTGCCCGAGAATCGGTTGAGATGCCAACAGATAATAATGCGAACATTGCCAAAACGCCGATATTTCAACGCTTTTATGAAAAATGCTCGCTTGCAGTACATACAGTACAACTGCGTTCGCCTTTTCCAAAAATCATCTGAAATCTCGGCGTTTTCGGTTGTGAACAAGTTTTCCGTCGTGTTTTTAGAATAAGACAAGGCACGCGAGCGGCTTAATACTTTACCGTATAAGCCGTGAGCGTAACGCAGTATTAGTCAAAAACACGGCGTAAAACCTAAGTTCGTATTATTATCTGTTGGCATAAATACCGCGAAGAAAACGGACGGTACGTTATGACGCTGAACATTACCGTGAGCCACTGTTTCGTCGACGGGAAACGATTGTCCGATGCGTTCAAAGCAGTGCAGGAAAACTTCAATAATTCACGCAGCATACTTCGCTTATAGAACGCCATATTATTATCTGTTGGCATCCTGTGGCAATCTCCCGGAAGGGAAACCGCATAATCTCAAAAATTTCAAAAAACGCAATAAAAAACCCTCGCACAAGCGAGGGTTTTTGTTTGGTAAAATTATTCGTGTTTTGCCATTTCGCTGTATTCTTCGTAGCGGATACGAGCTTCTTTTTCGTTCCTTGCGAAGAGTTCTTTCGCGACTTCGGGTTTCGCCTTTGCAAGCTGTGCATAGCGGTTTTCGCCCATTAGGAACGCCTGATAATCGCCGGTCGGTTTCTTGCTGTCGAGGCTGAACGGATTTTGTCCTTTTTCGATGAGCGAGGGGTTGTAGCGATAAAGCTGCCAATATCCGCTTTCAACCGCAAGTTTTTCTTCGTTCTGCGATTTGCTCATATTGATACCGTGGTTGATGCACGGCGCGTAGCAAATGATAAGGGAAGGTCCGTGATACGCTTCTGCCTCGGAAATTGCCTTGACGAATTGCGCTTTGTCCGCGCCCATGGAGCATTCTGCGACGTAAACGTATTCGTAAGTCATGGCGATTTTGCCAAGGTCTTTCTTCTTTGTGAGTTTGCCGCCTGCCGCGAATTTTGCGACCGAGCCCGTCGGGGTGGATTTACTTGCCTGTCCGCCGGTGTTGCTGTAAACTTCGGTGTCGAGAACGAGGATGTTTACGTCTTCGCCCGACGCGATAACGTGGTCGAGTCCGCCGTAGCCGATGTCGTATGCCCAGCCGTCGCCGCCGAAGATCCAAACGGATTTCTTGATAAGGCAATCTTCGCGTTTAAGGATTTCTTCGATAAGAGCGTCCGCATCTGCGCTTGCGCCTTTTTGCGCGGTGATGACTTTCACGAGTTCCGCCGCGGTGCGTTTGCTGCCTTCGGCGTCGTTCATGTTGTTGATCCAGTTGTCGCAGGCTTCCTTGCAATCCGCGTTGTCTTTAAGGACGAGGGCGAGTTGTGCAACGAGGTCTTTCAGTTCGTTACGTCTGTATTTGTAAGCAAGGTTGATGCCGTAGCCGAATTCTGCATTGTCTTCAAACAAGCTGTTCGACCAAGCGGGGCCGTGACCTTTCTTGTTCTTCGAATACGGGCAGGTAGGCGCACTTCCGCCGTAGATTGACGAGCAACCCGTTGCGTTTGCGATGACCATTCTGTCGCCGAAGAGTTGGGTGATGACCTTGATATAAGGAGTTTCGCCGCAGCCTGCGCATGCGCCCGAGAACTCAAACAAAGGTTGTTTGAACTGGCTGCCTTTGACGGTGTTGACGTTGAAGTCCGCGGGGGTGTCGGGAAGATCGACCGAGTAATCCCAGTTTTTGTCTTCGCCGTTCTTCAAAGCGTCTTCCAAGGGGATCATGGTAAGGGCTTTTACCTTTGCGGGGCAAACGTTCGCGCAGCTTCCGCAACCGGTACAGTCAAGGGCGGAAACCTGCATTCTGTATTTGAAGCCCTTAAAGCCCGTCGCGTCCTTCGTAACGAAGGTTTCGGGAGCGTTTTCAAGAACTTCCGCGGGTTGAAGCACAGGGCGGATTGCCGCATGCGGGCAAACGAACGCGCACTGGTTGCACTGGATGCAGTTTTCGCTGATCCAAGCGGGGACGTTGACTGCAACGCCGCGCTTTTCAAAACGAGTGGTTGCGGTGGGAACGTGGCCGTCGGCTTCGATTTCGGAAACGGGAAGGCTGTCGCCTTTTTGTGCGAGCATAGGTTCGACAAAAGCCTTGTAGTAAGGATCGTCGGTGACGGGTTTGACTTCCGCGCCGGTGGTTGCGTCTTTCCAGCTTTCGGGATATTTAACCTCGACAAGTCCGGAGACCGCGTCGTCGATTGCCGCAAAGTTCATGTTAACGACCGCTTCGCCTTTCTTGCTGAAAGACTTGACGACGAATTCTTTCATATGTTTGTTGGCTTCTTCATAGGGCATGACGCCTGCAAGATAGAAGAACGCCGACTGCATCGTGGTACTGATACGGTTGCCGAGACCGATTTTGGTGACGATGTCGATTGCGTCGATGGTATAGAACTTAATGTGTTTTCTTGCGATGGTGCGCTTCATTTCGGCGGGAAGCATAGCGTCCATTTCTTCGGGCTTCCAGATGCTGTTCAGAAGGAAGGTGCCGCCGTCTTTAAGGTCGCTGACCATGTCGTACTTCGTGACGTAGGAAGGATTGTGGCAAGCCACGAAATCCGCCGTGTCGATAAGATAGGACGATTTGATGGGAGTGTCGCCGAAACGCAGGTGCGATACCGTCAGACCGCCCGACTTTTTGCTGTCGTACGCGAAGTATGCCTGAGCGTATTTTTCGGTGTAGTTACCGATAATCTTGATGCTGTTTTTGTTGCTGCCGACCGTGCCGTCGGAGCCGAGTCCGTAGAACTTGCAACGGATTGCGTCCTTCGGGGAAGCGTCGATTTTTTCAACGACATTCAGCGAAGAATGAGTCACGTCGTCGTTGATACCGACCGTGAAGTGGTTTTTGTTTTCGCCGCCCATGTTTTCATAGATGGCGTTGATCATCGAAGGATTGAATTCCTTGCTGCCCAGGCCATAACGACCGCCGAGAACTTTCACGCCGGTAACGCCTTGTTCCGCAAGTGCCGCGACGACGTCGAGGTACAAAGGCTCGCCAAGGCTGCCGCTTTCTTTCGTCCTGTCCATGACGGAGATGTATTTGCAGGTTTTGGGAAGTGCCGCAACGAGTTTGTCCGCGCGGAACGGGCGGTAAAGACGAACTTTGATAAGACCGACTTTTTGTCCTTTCGCGTTAAGGTAATCGACGGTTTCTTCGGCTGCTTCCGCGCCGCTGCCCATGATGACGATGACCTTTTCGGCGTCTTTTGCGCCGTAGTAATCGAACAGGTTGTATTTACGGCCGGTGATACCCTCAACCTTTTTCATCATTTCTTCCACGATTTCGGGAACGGCGTCGTAGTATTTGTTGCCGGCTTCGCGTCCCTGGAAGTAAATATCGGGGTTCTGAGCGGTGCCGTTAAGTTGCGGATGCTCGGGGTTCAGAGCGCGTTTCTTGAAATTTTCGATATCCTTCATATCGACGATTTTCTTGATGTCTTCGTAGTCGATCATTTCGATTTTCGAAACTTCGTGCGAGGTGCGGAAGCCGTCGAAGAAGTGAAGGAAAGGCACGCTTGCGCGAAGGGTTGCAAGGTGTGCGACGAGAGCCAGATCCATGACTTCCTGAACGCTGCAACTTGCAAGCATTGCAAAGCCCGTCTGACGGCACGCCATAACGTCGCTGTGGTCGCCGAAAATGTTAAGCGCGTGATAAGCAAGCGCACGTGCGCTTACGTGGAAAACCGAGGGCAATAATTCGCCGGCGATTTTGTACATATTGGGAATCATCAACAGTAAGCCTTGGCTTGCCGTGAAAGTGGTGGTCAGCGCGCCTGCCGAAAGACTGCCGTGTACGGCGCCCGCTGCGCCCGCTTCGGATTGCATCTCGGCGATGCGAACCTTCTGACCGAAAATGTTCTTTCTGCCCGCAGTTGCCCACTCGTCGGCGTTTTCTGCCATAGGCGAGGACGGCGTGATGGGGTAGATTGCGGCAACTTCGCTTAAAGCGTAAGCGATATGAGCGGCCGCGGTGTTACCGTCAATGGTCATTTTTGTACTCATTTGAACCTCCGTTTGTTTATAACGTATAAATTTTACGATATATAGATAAATAAATTAATTATGCAAGCGTAATTATAAAATTTCGCTCTTAAATTGTCAACCTTATTCGTTACACAAACCATTGTATTTATACAATATTTTTTATTGCCGTCAATATCTTTGCCAAAATCGCCGCGTTATGCTACAATATTTCCGATTGAGGTTTTATGGAAATCATTAAGGTCGAAAACGTAAGCTATCGCTATAAGTCGTACGATTCGAAGCCCGTCGACGCTTTGAAAAACGTCTCCTTTTCGGTAAACGAAGGGGAGTTTTTGGCATTGGTCGGCGCAAACGGCAGCGGAAAATCCACGCTTGCGAAGCACCTTAACGGGCTTCTTCTGCCGCGTTCGGGTAACGTTTTCGTTTTTGGTCATAACACGAAAGACGACAAAGACATTTACGAAATCAGGAAAAACGTCGGCGTCGTGTTTCAGAATCCCGACAACCAGATGGTGGCGAGCATCGTTGAAGACGACGTGGCATTCGGGCCTGAAAATCTGGGCGTCCCGCGTGAAGAAATCGGCCGTCGCATCACCGACGCGCTGACCGCCGTAAACATGCTGGAATGTCGCCGCGCGACGCCGCACAATATGAGCGGCGGACAAAAACAGCGTATCGCGATTGCGGGGATTCTTGCAATGAAACCGCGCGTCATCGTGCTTGACGAATCCACGTCGATGCTGGATCCCGCAGGTCGTCGCGACGTCATGAACGTCGTGAAAAAACTCAATAAGGAAGAAGGAATTACCGTCGTGCATATCACCCATCACATGGACGAAATCGTGGATTGCGACAGGGTAATCGTCATGAAAGACGGCAGCAAAGTTTTTGAAGATTTGCCAAAAGAACTGTTTAAGCAGGACGTTTCGCAATATAAACTCACTCTTCCGTTGATAAACCAAATTTACGTCAAACTGAAAGAAAGGGGGGCTGTCGGAGAAGCCGACGTGTTGCACGCGGCTGATCTGATTGACGCGATATGTCGATAGTAATTGAAAATCTGTCATACGTATATTCCCCCAAAACCCCGTTCGAGCATAAGGCGCTTGACAATATTTCGCTCACGGTCGAAGACGGCGATTTTTTGGGAATCATCGGCGCGACGGGCAGCGGAAAATCCACTTTCATTCAGCACCTTAACGGGCTTATAAAACTCACGTCGGGCAAAATTACCGTCGACGGGATCGAGTTGCACAACAAGCCAGACCTCAAAAAACTCCGCGCGGAAGTCGGCATGGTTTTCCAGTATCCCGAATATCAGCTTTTTGACGAAACCGTGGAAAAAGACGTGTCGTTCGGCCCGAAAAATCTGGGGCTCAAAAAGGACGAAATCGCCGAAAGGGTGAAAGAAGCCGTCGAAACGGTGGGGCTCGATTACGAACAATTCAAAGAACGCTCGCCGTTTGAACTGTCGGGCGGACAAAAACGCCGCGTCGCAATCGCCGGCGTTATCGCAATGCGCCCGCAAATTCTCATTCTGGACGAGCCTACGGCAGGGCTCGATCCCGTCGGCCGCATCGAAATGTTCGACCTTATCGCGAAATTGAAAGAAACCACCGTAAAAACTATAATAATGGTGTCGCACAATATGGACGAAATAAGTGAGGTCGCAAACAAAATCGCCGTGCTCGAACACGGAAAATTGCGTTTTCACGGCACGCCGAAAGAACTTTTCAAACACGCGGAAGAACTTGAAGAAATCGGGCTGGATATTCCGACCGCGATAAAACTCAAAAACGAGCTGAAAGCGCGCGGCGTCGAACTTTCGGACGACATCGTTACGGCAAACGACTTTGTGGAAGCCGTCGTAAAGTGGAGGGAGAGAAGATGAAAGATCTGACTTTCGGACAATATTATCCTTCCGATTCCGTCGTGCACCGCATGGACGCCCGCGTCAAAATTCTTCTGATGATTTTATATATCGCGGCGATTTTCTTTATTTCGAGTTACTTCGGATACGCCGTAACGCTCATATTTATTCTGGCGTTTTCGCTTGTTTCGAAAGTGCCGATCACGAAGATTCTGAAATCGGTGAAGCGCATTACGGTGATACTTGTAATCACCGCGCTGCTCAACCTGTTTTTCGTGAAGACGGGCAAAATCATCGCGCACTGGTGGATATTCACAATTACCGATTACGGACTTAATTATGCCATAATGATGGCTTTAAGGCTCACTTTTTTGGTTATCGGCACAACTTTCCTTACTCTTACGACAACTCCTACGGAACTTACGGACGGGCTTGAAAGCCTTATGACTCCGCTGAAATACGTCAAAATTCCCGTGCACGATATCGCCGTAATCATGTCGATTGCGTTAAGGTTTATCCCGACTCTTATGGAAGAAACGCAAAAGATTATGAACGCGCAGAAGGCAAGGGGCGCGACGTTCGACACGGGGCATCTGCATCAGCGCGCGAAGGCACTTTTGCCCGTGCTTATTCCGCTTTTCGTCAACGCGTTCAGGCGTGCCGACGAGCTTGCGTTCGCGCTGGACGCAAGGTGTTACAACGCAACCGAAAACCGCACGAAATACAAGGTGCAGAAAATCAAAGGCTCGGATATCGTCGGCATACTTGTCGTCGGCGGATACCTTGCGCTGGTCATTGTCGACAAGTACGTTTTCGGGGGATTGTTCTGATGAAACGCTATAAAATCACCGTATCGTATCTCGGCACGAATTACTGCGGCTGGCAGACTCAGAAAAACGGAACGAGCGTTCAAAGCGTGATGGAAAACGCGTTTTCAAAATTGTTTGGCGCAAAAACCGCCGTTACGGGCAGCGGCAGGACGGACGCCGGGGTGCATGCTCTCGGACAAGTCGCGCATTTCGACGCGGAAACGTCGATCCCAGCCGAAAAAATTCCTTTTGCGATAAACACTATGCTCCCCGAAGACGTCAGGGTTTTGAGTTGCGAGGAAGTATCGCCCGATTTTCACGCAAGGTTTCAGGCAAAAGAAAAAACGTACGTTTATAAACTTTATCTGTCGCCGCATCTCAATCCGCTGAAAAACGCCACGGCGGAAAATATATGCGTCCCCCTTGATTTTGCGGAAATGGAAAAAGCCGCGCGGTTTATTGAAGGCACGCACGATTTCAGGTGTTTCGAGGCGTCTGGAAGCAGCGTAAAGGACACCGTAAGGACGGTTGAAAAAGTCGAAATAATAAAAAACGGCGAAGACGTCGAAATCAGAGTTACGGGCAACGGATTTTTGTACAATATGGTGCGGATTATCGCAGGCACGCTCGTTGACGTCGGCAAAGGAAAAATCGCCGCAAACGACGTCGAAGACATAATAAAATCCGGCGACAGGGTGCGCGCGGGCAAAACTCTTCCCGCAAAAGGACTCACGCTTTATTCGGTGAAATACAAATAATTTTGGCCGGAAAACGTTAAATTCGCCGAAAAAACAATCTTTTGACGTCGAAAATGACGTTTTATGCTTGACAACAATTTTTTTCTTGGATATTATATATAAGTCAAATTTAGGATTGTACATTGGTTATAAAGTTAGCCCCTTGTAATTATTGTACGCCCAAAACGCTTACATTTTAATTGTTAGGAGGTCTTTACCATTATGAAAACTTATATGGCAAAGCCCGCGGAAGTCGAAAGAAAGTGGTATGTGGTCGACGCTACCGATATGGTTCTCGGTCGTCTTGCAAGTCAGGTCGCGATGGTTCTTCGCGGTAAAAATAAACCCACGTTCACTCCCAACGTCGATACGGGCGATTACGTCATTATCATCAATGCCGATAAGGTTCGCCTCACCGGTAAAAAACTTGAAAAGAAATACTACCGTTATCATACGGGTTACATCGGCGGTCTCAAAGAAGTTCAATACAAGAAACTTATGGCCGAAAAACCCGAATTCGTCGTATACAAAGCCGTCAAGGGTATGCTTCCCAAAAACGCTATCGGCCGTACGATGATTAAAAAACTCCACGTGTATGCCGGCAACGAGCATAATCATCAGGCACAACAGCCCATTGAGTTGAAGTTCTAATGAGGTGTAATTATGGCAACTAAAAAAACCGCAAAGAAAAAAGTTCAATATTGGGGCACCGGCCGTCGTAAAAAGGCCATCGCCCGCGTTCGTCTTATCCCCGGCGGAGAAGGCGCAATCGTAATCAATAAACGCGATATTACCGAATACTTCCCGCAGGACACGATGAAACTTATCGTCCGTCAACCCCTTGTTCTCACGAACACGCTTGACAAATACGACGTTTTCGTAAACGTGTGCGGCGGCGGCTACACCGGTCAGGCAGGCGCAATCCGTCACGGCATTGCCCGCGCTCTTATCGTTGCAGAACCCGAACTTCGCAGCGCGCTTAAAAAGGAAGGTTACCTTACTCGTGATCCGCGTGCGAAAGAACGTAAGAAATACGGCCTTAAAAAAGCAAGAAAGGCTCCGCAGTTCAGCAAACGTTAATTTTCGTTTCAAAATCGAAACCCGTCTTCGGACGGGTTTTTTGTTTGGAAAATCCGCGCTTCTTTTTTGCGGAATTTTGCGACAACGGTTGAAAGGCATCGCACGATGTGGTAAAATATCCCTATGAGAAAAACTGCGCTTGTGACGGGTATGCATACGAGCCTTGCGTATCTCGTCGCCGAAAAACTTATAAAAGACGGAAATATGCGCGTGATTGCGCCCGTGCGCGTGCGTGAAAGCGACCGCGTCGACGCACTTATCCGAAATTACGGCGAAAACGTCATTGTCAGCGATTTCTCGCCGCTTGATTTTCAGGAAGCGAAGGAACTTGTCGCGGCAGCCGATTATATATTGAACCTTGATTTCGTCGGCATGCCCGAAAGCGAGCATTTTCCCGATTTTGCGGAAAAGGTCAATTATTTTTATACGAAAAACTTTGTCGACGCCGTTATCGAAACGGGCTCGGACGCAAAGATTATCGAGCTGTCGACAACGGGCATATACGGCGGAAGAACGATGAAACGGCCGTACGCGGCGGTCGGACACCCCGCAATGCCGGCGTATTACGACCTTGCGAGCGTGTCGAAACTTCGCGGCGAAAGATACCTTGTCGAAAGCGGGATAAAAGGTTTTTACGTGCTCCGTACCGCCCCCGTCGCGGACGAAACTTTTGTAAAACGCATGCTTGACGGCGCGATGATTTTCAAAAATCCGCTTGACGCGCCCGCAGAGTTTATCACGGCGGAAGAACTGTCGGAAGTGATATTCAGGCTTGTCGTAAGCATTGACGAAAATGAAAAGAAAGTGAAAGAAAACGCGATTTACGACGTCGGCTGCGGCGAGCGCGAAATATATCGCGATTTCGTCGCGAATATTGCGGGAAAGCTTAAACTCAACGTCGACAAAATTGCCGAGCCGAGATGGTTTGTAAAACGGTGCGGATTCGGCGCGTGGATAAAGGACGGGCGTGTTTTGCAAGACGCCTTCGGCATTGAAAAAGTCAGCGTCGAAAGATATATTACCGAAAATTTGATAAAAAACTCAAATCGCATATTCGGCACTTTATCACCGCTTATTAAGAAGTTTATCGTGTCAAAACTGTCGATTATGACAAATTCGCCGTACTATTGGCAGGAAAACGGAATGAACGACAGGGTTAACGTTTTTTACGGCGGATACGACAAAATAAGGGAACTTCCTTTGAAAATTTCGGACGTTTCGATAACCCAAACGGAAGGCGGCGATCCGCCCGGATTTTACGAGAGCGAAAACTCGCCGTATCTTACCGAAAACGACCTGAAAACTTATGCGGCGGCGCGCGGCGGAAAATGTTTTGACGTGAGTACCCGCGGCGTGGATTTCAAGCGCAAAACGCTGTGGGAATGTGCAAACGGCCATACCTTCAAAATGACGCCGTACGGCGTGCTTTGCGGAGGATACTGGTGCGGCGAATGTATGACGCCCGCCCCGTGGAAGTATTTTGAAAGCGTGAAAAAATCCGATTATCACAATTTCTTTTATAAGGAAGAGTTTTTGCCGTACGAAGAATACGTCATATCCGCAAACGATTATCACGACGTAATGCGCGAAGACTCCGCCGAAAAAAACCTGAAACCCGACAAAATCAAAAAATTCAAAAAAGGCTGAAATGGAAAATATCTTATTCGTTTATGAAAATCAACTGCCCGATAACTTTTCGGAAAACGTCGAAAAAGCAGGAATAACGCCGAAAGTCTCAATGCCCAGCGACGAACTTAATTTTGACAAAATCGACGCCGTCGCGTATTTCGGCGAAAACAAGGATAATCTGAAAACCGTTGTCGAAAAAGCCGTCGAAAGCGGCGTGAAGCGCGCGGTTTACGTTGCGAGCGCGATTTGTTACTTCAACAGGCGCAATCCCGGTCAAAATCTTGAAAAACATCCGTTTGTGAAAAATCAGACCGATTGCGAAAACGCAATCCTTGCTTTTTCGGACAAAATATCGGTGTCGGTTGCGGAAATTCCTTTGGCGTATCCGGTTCCGAAAGAAATATTTACAATCGGCGGCGTACCTGCGCTGAAATTCAGGAATTTTTATCTGACTTTTGATGGGGGATATCCCGAAATCAGCGACGAAAGCGCGGCTGAGAGCGTTTTAAGCGTGATATTGAACGGCAAAAACGGCGTGATATATCCGCTTTGCGACAAAAACGCGAAGTTCAAGGCGATGCTGAACGAAAAGTATCCCGACGTAAAGGTTTACGAATTCCCCGAAGAATTGTGGTGGGTGCTTGCGTTAAGAGCAAAATCGTCGCTCAAAAAGGCGGGGTTGACCGCAAAGACCGACATAAAGACGCTTTACAAAAAATACCTGTACGAAAACTACTTTTTCGACGATACGGAAGTAAGAAAGGCACTCGGATACAAATAAGACTTTGATTGCCGAATAATTGAAAAATGCCCGAAAAGTGTCCTGTTGACACGGAACGGGCTTATTTTTGCCGTAAAATGTGTCAATAAGACATACAATCTGACACAATATTGCGCTGCACGGCGCAAACTGCGCTTTTGAAATCACGTTATCGGGGGCGATAACGCTCACTCTTATGCTTGTTTGCGCCTTTTCCCCACGGGTACACAGTATCCCGCGGGGACCCCGTTTTTACGCTCGCAATGACATAAAGTGTGTTGCACGGAAGGAATCGAGTATAGGGCGTTTTGCAATGACATAAAGTGCGTTGCACGGAATAGCATAACGAGTGTACGTCAATCAAACCATAGATGTGATGCAAATAAAACTACACCGATTGCGTACAAAGTACCGTGTCATTGCGAGCGTAGCGTGGCAATCTCCCGGAAGGGTAACCTTGTGAAAATGGCTGAAATTCGTGGCGGAAAAGTTTGGTTTTTGTCGGTTTTTGCGACGAAATTTGGCGTTTTTTACAACTGTCGCAAATTATTTTGGTTTCGTTTGCGGTTTTTAACGCTCGGAAAACACAACATATTGTGGTCGGAAAAATTTTGGAAGATTTTCGGTATTTTTCGTAGAAAAAAGTAACAACATTGTATTGACGGCAGGCATTTTTTCTTGTAGAATATAATTATCTATATATGTGAAATTGTGCAGGCCACGTTTCACGCACGCATATATATGCGCATAAGGAGGCTATTATGAAACGCAACTCGATTTACAAGAAAGCGTTAGTGCTTGCGGCGGTGCTCGCCCTTGCGCTGATTCTTCTCGTAGGTTGTGGGCAAACGACGAGCGGGGATTCCAACCTCAATCAGTTCGTTAAGCCCGACACCGGTTCGCAACAGCAGACCGAAACGGTAAAGACGGCATTGTCAGGCGACGCTGCCAGACAACTGTTGCTGACCTCGATTATCAACGCAAAGACGGTCGAGCCGAACTCAAGGTACATAACGTTCTCGTTCGCACCGTACGTTTACGTCGAAAAGGAAGGCAAGACGGATAAATACACCGTCAAAGTCAAAGGTTCCATCGACACTCTCGGCGGACGCGATGACAAACAATATCCCGTCAACGAAAGCGTAATGACCTTTGAAGTGCTGAAAGAAAGCGCCGACCTTACGACGGTTGTCCTTGGCATTTACGCAAAGGGCGGCGATATGTATATCGACTTCAACGACTATGAAACGGGCAAGGCGGTGCATCGTTACTACGTGTCCGATTCGGATATCGCATACGTAGTGGGGCTTTTCAAGGATATTCTCAACCAACTGAAAATCGAAGAAGTGTTGACGGATTACGACCTTGGCAGCCTTATTAACGACGCAGGCGTTAAAAACCTTATTTCCACCATTTTGGGAACGGACAGCGACGATAAACTCACGCTGTTCAATATCCTGCTTTCCCTTATTTCCGAAAGCGGCAGTTACTCTGTAACGAATGCCGACGGTTCGGTCGATCTCGTGATGCCCACGAAACTCAACGCGATTTTCACGAATAAGACCTTGCTTGAACAAGTCGGCAACGTCGTCAACGGCTTGCTGGGCGGACAATCCGACATTATCAAAGGCGTCGTCAACTTCCTTGTCGGCGATATTTTGTCGGGCAAAAAGACGCTTAACACGGCGCTTGTCGCGAATATCAGCAACAACCGTTTCCAGAAACTTGCATTGAACGTCGTCAGCACGAAAGGCGGCGTCGACAAGACGATGGAACTTGGCATAGGCGGGCTTTCCAAATCGGCGGACTTCGCAAACGAAGTCAAAAATTCCATGCCCGAACTTGTCAAAACGGACAGGAAGAATTACAGCTTCACGACGCTCAGTGCCGACCTTAACATAAATCTCGACATTGCAGAACAAAAGTACAGCATCGAAAACATCGACGGCGCCGTTGGCGGCGCGATTGCCAAAGCCCTTGAAGGCATTACCGGCACGGAAATTTATAAAAAATCCGATGCTATTCAGATTCTCGAACCGCTCCAAATCAGCCTCCATCTCAAATTGCGTGCGGAAATCAACCTTAAAGATAACAAGAAAACCCGTGCAGTCATCGAACTGAACGGAAAAGATAAGAAAGGCAACGACAGGACCTATCTCGGTCTTTACTACATCGGCGCGGACAACGCGCTTTATGCCGATATGTCCGGACTCGGCGGCGGCAAAGCGATGATCCCCGATATCAACCTTAATCAGATTCTGAAAGACCTTATCGCGGCGAAAATCCCCGAAATCCCCAGCATAATGGAAATTATCGGCGGCAAAGGTTCGGGCGCGGCATCGGGCGACGTCATTAACGCAGGGCTTATCGAAGCGGTTCAAACCGCAATGGATAACGGCGAACTTGTCGTGACGCACTACGGTCTTGCGGCGGGCGACGAAGATTCGGCTGCTGTCGAAGAAACGGCAAGCCTTGACATCATGGCGCTTATCGGCTGCTTGAATATCGTCAAAGGCGACTCGACTCCGCTCACGGTGGAAAGCATTTCCGCAAGCCTTACGAAAGACGTAATCGCAGGTCTTATGGGCAAACTCGGAATGAAACTTCCCATTGACCAACTTGACCTTAAAATTTACCAAACCCGTGAAGATTATCCTCAGGGCGAAGAAGGCTGGAAAATCGACGTCGCCGTCAATATGGCGACCGAAGAACGCGGACAAATTCTCGGCGCGAACGTCGGTTTGTTCCTTAACTACGGCAACCCCGATCCTTCGCTTGACGGATATCTGGAAGGCAAGGAATTCAAGAGCGCCGAACAAGGCGGCGAATATATCAACGCCGGTAAATTAACCTACAAAGACGGCGAATTCGACTTTGACCTGTGGGTAAGTATCGGGCTGGAACTCGAACTTGAATTCAATATCAGAGAAAACAGCGTAATTGACCTTTCCGCACTCGGAAAGCTTTTGTACAATCTTGCGTTGAAAGTGCAGTCTCCCGACGGCGTCAATGCGAAATTCAACCTTAAAATCAACGCCAACGCCAACGTAATGGCACTTGTAAACGCGATTAAGAACGGCGCGGACGTTGCAACGATCCTCGGCGCAATCGACGCACGCATCGACATTACGACGGGCGAAGGACAAAACGCAAAAACAGCCGTATTGCTGCTTGAAGACGGCATGCTTTATCTCAACAGCAGCGACGGCGAATTCAGAAATTATAAAATCAATATTTTGGAAGCCCTTGGCGGAAACTTCAAACTTTTCGGCAAAGACGTTTCTGGCACCGGCAGCGCACTCGCATCGGGCGAAGGCGATACAACCGAAGGTGAAGGCGGCGACGCTCCCGCAACCGAAGAAAAGGCGAAGTTCGATATCGTAGGATTGCTTCTTGCAAACATCAACTGCATTTCCGTAAACCGCGACAGACTGGAAGTTGCGATTGCGGATACGCTTATCACCGCGCTTCTTAACGGTCTGGGCGTCGATACGGAAATCGTGAAAGGGCTTAATTTCTCAAGCAAGGACACCGCGATTTCTCTGGAATACGACGGACTTAACCTGTCGAAACTCTGGCTGAAAGCAAACGTAGGCATTCAGCAGGGCGACAATGCGGCGCTCGGTCTCGGACTCGGTCTCGGACACATCGTGCTTACGGTCGGTAAGCGCAACCTTGCCGCACTTGGCGAACGTAATATTCTGGAAGACGAATATCAGGATCTTCTGAACGGCGGCAACGTATATCTCGGACTCGGCGCGGAAATCGACGTAGCGCTTGACGACGAAACTTACGTTCTTGAAGACTTGTTGGGCGCGCTTGTCGCGAACTTCGCGCTGGGCACGACAATCGACATCAAGGACGAAATCAAGGGCGGCTTGACCTTCAATATCGTTGCGGATATCGACATTTCCAGCAAGCCCGACCAGAACGATTCCCGTATTCTCATCGAGATCAGGAAAAAATCGAACAAAAAAGTCTTCCTTGGTCTTTACTATGACCAGAAAACCACGACGCTGTATCTCAAAACGGACGACGGCACGATTATTCAGCCCGTTGCGTTGAAATTCGACCTTATCGGGCTCCTTGAAGGGCTTATCAACAAGGGCGACGGCACGGCGTCTGCGGACATCGACTTGTCCGAACTCAACCCCGTAATTCTCCTTGGCAATAAAGGCTTGCAGATTCAGGTAATGACGGGCGTTATGAAGCTTCTTGTCGGCGTGCTTGTCGGCGATATGAACGATTATATCGAATACAATGCGGGCGCAACGAGCTATAAATACTACGCTTACGACGCGAACACCGATTATACGATTTTGCAAAACGCATATCCTTTGGCAAATCCCGTCGGACAAAAAGACCTGTATCAGAGAAACGTCGATAAATACGTTTACGAGAACGGCGAATTCACGCTTAATAACGATTACGTCGACAATGACTTCTTCGTAAAAGCGAAAGAAGGCAGTTTCTTCTACGTATTGAAAGACAATGCTACGGGTATCGACGAAAAATACTTTGAAAAGAACGCCGACGGAACTTTGAAAGAGTTTGCAAACTCCGGCAGAACGTTCACGCTCATCGACGCTTCTAATAAGGATATATACGCGAGCGCGCCTAAGTACTATCAATCCGAATTCAAACGTGCGGACACTCTCATGTTCGATATGGATAAGGACGTGATGGAATTTACGAAAGGCTTTATTCCCGCGTACAACAAGACAAGCGGTCTTACTACCTACGTCAAAGTGGACGCTTCCAAACAGGAAGTCGCTCTTTACGAAGTCTTCACGCAAGGCTACACGATGAAAGACGTCTTTGACGAAAACGGCAACCCCACGGACGAAACCAAGAGAATGGAACTTAAACTGCCCGAACTCGGCGCATCCATCGTCATCGGTAAGATCGAAGACGGCGACGTGTCCGTGGTTGAAGGCGGCACAAAATTCAGTGGTATCGGCATCGGTATCTTCATCATGAGAAACGGTCAGTCCGATCCTCACGGCGTTCATTACGTAAAGATCGCGGCAGACGAAACCTATACCGGCACGAGATACAATCTTGTCGACGGCACGTATCAGGAAGCGGCAGACGGCGAATATAAGCAAGTCGCAAACACCGCCGCAAACGTCGCAATCAAACTCGGCAACATTCAGCTTTCCGAAAAAACGTTCAAGGAAAACTACGGAGTAACCTTTGAACAGTTCATCGACGGTCTGAAAAACGAAAACCTTCCCCAAGCGGACGCAACGAATATTGCGGACCTTACCGTATACGTCAACGTGGAAGCGGGCATCGAAATCGGCGCAATCAAGACGGCGGCGGGCGGTGACACCTGGGCGATCGGCGGCTTGCTTTCGGGCATTGTCGGCGGCAGCGATAAAGATCCCAGCGCGCTTGCAAACTTCCTGAAATCGTTGCTCATTAAGTTCAACGTTCAGGACGAATTCAAAGACGTAATCGGTCTCAGAATCGCCGGCAACGTGAACCTTGGCGCGCTTTTAAGCGGCGATACAAAAGACACGATGCAAATCGTCAAGGCGCTTTTGATGAAGAGCGACCTTGCGGTTGAACTCACCGACGGCTATCCGTGGGCGGCAACGAAGACGGTTGTCGGACTTTACGTCACGGAAGGCACGATTTACATCAATATCGACGGCGAAAAGACCATCAAAGACACCAAACTCAAAATCGGCGTAGATAAAGTCCTGGGTATGGTGGGCGGCGCGTCCACGGGCGCACTTGCATCGGCGGATCTCGGCGTTGAAGGCATACTTTCAATCGTCAACAACATCGTCAAAGAAATCAGCATTTACAGAAACGACGAAGCGTCGGGCATGACGATTTCTCTCAGCAAGAACATGCTGGGCGCGATTCTGCAACTCGTTGCGGACATCGACGGCGTTGACCTGAAACTCAACGAAACGAACAGCTTTATCGAACTTAATACGAAAGTTACGGATAAAAAACCGTACCTTCTGAAACTCAGCGTCGGTATCGACCCCTTGGTACTTGGCATTGCTCTTGGAGGATTGAAGATCGGTCTTGCGGCAAACAACGACGTACTCAAAAACCTTAATAAAGCCGACTACAAAGGACTTTCCGAAATCGAAACCATGGCGCTTGACGTCGAAATCGGCGTTGACCTTGGGCTGAAACAGGGCGAATTCCCCATCGGAAAACTTGTTTCCGGCATTTTGCAGGCAACGGGTACCGACCTTGAATTCCCGCTCAATCTCGATATTCAGAACGAACTTGACCTTGACCTTCGCGTAAGGCTCGCGGGGAACCTTAACCTGAAAGAATTCGGTAAATCCGACCTTATGTTGCAGGTGAGAAACGCAGCCCCCGGCAAAGAAAAGACCATACTCGGTTTGTACTTCACAACCGAAAAAGACGCAACGGGGAAAGATATTCCTTGCCTGTACGTCGAAACGCAATTCTTCAGCCAGAGCGCACCCGTAAGAAGCAAGGTTGAAAACTTTGACCTGCTCGGAAGTCTGCTCGGCAAGACGGTCAGCGGCGTTGTGGAATACCTTGGCGGAAAAGTCGAAGGCACAGGCGCTGCGCTTGCGTCCGACGGCGGAGCCACGACAAACGAGGCGGAAATCATTCTGGAACTTGCGTCAAAGAGCATTCAGGTGAAGATCGCGGAAGAAACCGTGAAAGGACTGCTTGAAGCGCTTGTCGGCGACAAGGTCGGCGACGACATTATCGAAATCATCAACGGTCTGGGACTCTCCGCAGAAGTCGCGGTGAACCTGAAAGACGAAAACAAACCTTTGCTTTCGGTCGTTGCGACGTGCTCGTATCTTGACCTTGGTATTCTTGTCAATAAGGTAAATCTCAGCACCCAAAAACAAGATATCTTCGGTACGACACTTTCGGGCAACACCTGGACAAAGACAGAAGACACAACGAAGAGTGCGCTCGGCGTACAATTCGGCGTTGAATTGAGTTACGATATCTCAAACGGCAAGCATAGTCTTGACGCAATCCTTAGCAACGTCGCGTCGGCAGCGGCTTTCGAAAAAGACGCAACGATGGCAACCGTCGGCAGCATACTGAAAGCGGTATCTCTTGACGCGATTATCAAAAACACGCACGGTTCGATCGGTATCGACGTCGTACTTAACGTCAAATCCGAAAAAATGACGGAGTATCTTGTGCCCGCAGGTCAGGCTCTTTACGAACTCATAATGGGCAAACTCGGCGCGGAATACACTGCCGGCGAGGAAAAATACGATCCGCTCACGCTTCTTAATATGGTTGACGCGTTGATTAAGATCAACCTTAACGGCAACCCAGTTTTCGTGAGCTTGAAGGACGGCTACGTTTACGTTTCGCTTTCTGCGGTCGGCGGCGACAACTTCAAAGCGTCGCTTCAAAACATTATCGACCAGATCAAAAAGACGTCGGGCAGCGGTTCAAGCGCGCTTGCAACGGGCGAAGGCGACGGCGAAAAAGATAACAAGAAAACCGATTACGTGCTTGTCAACAAGATTTTGCAAAATCTGCTTGCAAGCGCAAGCATCAGCAATACGGGACTTGACATTGCTCTTGCTCCCGACCTTATGAACGTATTGCTTGAAAACGTTGTCGCGAAACTTCTCGGCGACACGTTCGGGTTCAACGACGACGTGAAAGCAATGTTCACGCTCAGCAGCCCTTATGCAAAACTTTCGGACGGCAAAGCTTCGGTCGACGACGTCCTTTACACTGAAAAAGTCGAAGAGCGTTTCGTCCGTTATAATGCGGCGTTCGAGTCGCAACAAGGCAGCGAACAATACTTCTTCGACGCGGAAGCAAAAGTTTACAGAAAACTTTATAAAGCGGACGCAACCGACGCGACGACGTACGTCGTTTACACCGGCGGCGAAGTTCAGACGTTGTATTATCTCTCCGACGCGGGCGAACACGTCGCGCTTACCGCGGAACAGGCAGCGGCAGCCAGATTCGTGAAGTACACCCACACGAGTTATCTTGCGGTGTACGATTCCGCCGACAAAGCGACGAGAAACGTCGTGAAAGCGGAAGGATTCGTCGCGGGCACGACGGTTTACGACGCGAACGGCAACCCTGTCGCGGAAGATAGACTTTTCGTCAAAGTCAAACACAGCGGCATCGGCTGGACGAAAGACAACGGCATAAGCATCGACCTTGTGTTCGACAACCCGAACACGACCAAAGCCCCCGATTTCAGCATCGGTCTGGGACTTGACGCAACCCTTGTTTTGCAGGGCGAAGTGATTGAAGTTATCCCGTACTTTGTGAAGAAAGCGGGCGCGACAGCTCTTGACAATCAGGAAGTCAAAGGCTACTTCAAGGAAGGCACGGCTCTTGTCGAAATTCCCGCCTCGGAAGTTTACACCGGCACGAGATATGACAAGGACGGAAACGTTGACGAAAACGGCAAGTTCAGAAAAGAACTTGTTGAGGGAACGGAAGCCGAGCACGACCTTGTCCTTATCGGCAATATATTCCCGGAAGTATCCGAAACCGTCGGCGATGAAAAGATTTATCTCTCGATGGAACTCGGGCTGACTCTTTCCGGAACGAAAGGCACAAACGACAGTATTCTTGACTTTGTCGCAGACATTATCGACGTCTCCAACCGCACCAGCACGACGATGAAATACGTCGAGTTTGCAGAAGGCGAAGATAAGGCAGGTTACGAAGGTCAAAGATATTCCAAAACCGGCGCAATGTCTTATGCACAGGATGTAAACGGCACGTTCAAGCGTGGCGCGTACTACCTTGCGGAAACAGGCTACGTCGGCACGAAATTCGTGAAAAATACGGACGGCACGTTCGCAGTTGCAGACAACGGCGCATATAAGTTCGTAGCGGACGATTCGGCAAAGACTTACTTCCTGATCCTTCCGGAAGAAACCGAAACCTATCCTGCCGACAAGAAGTACAGAGAAGACGGAAAAGGCTTTGTGACCGACGCTAACGGCGATTTCAAGGCGGGCGAATACTCCGTAACCGACAGAACGAAAGGCGGTGCAAAATTCCGTCTTAACGCAAAAACGGGTAAATACTTCGTCTATGAAGCCACCGGCATAACCCTTTACAAACAAGGCAACTACTACGAAATCGACAAAGACGAACTTGCAACGTTCAAGGGCGTCAGATTCGACTTTGACAGCGTAAACAAAGTCGCAACCGTCAACGCTTCCGGCAAATATCAATTCGTCGCGGAAGAAGGCGTGTATTATCCCGTGCTTGAAAACGACGGCTACACCGGCAAACTGTATCGTGTGTCCGAGGCGTCAACCCCTGATAATACGATTTATATCGAAGACGTGATTTACAAATTCACCCCCGCGTTCACCGGCAAAGACCTGAGAGACCTTAACGCTCTTGCGAAGCTCCTTGTCAGCATCGGCGAATTCGAGGCGGAAGCGCGTATAAAAGTTACGGTCGGCGCAAACGTTGCGGAACTTGTAAAGGCGTTGTCCAATACCGCAAACATCGATATTGCGGAACTTCTGAAACACGTCGAACTCGCAATCGAGTCGCTTGATTCCAGAGGAACCGTCAAAGGCGGTATCTATCTGTATAACAGTACGTTATATATTAAATATATCAATACAAGTCGCGGTATCTTCTCGATGCCCGTGTCCGAACTCTTCGGAGCAATCGCGTCTGCAAGTGCGGAAGAACGCATGCCTTACGAAGCGGCAATGCTGCAACTGTGGGTTGGCGAATTTATCAAACTCAACGGCGTGTACACGACGGGTATCGCGGTTCAGGCAACGACAAGCCTTGTCGAAACGCTTCTTGAAACCTTGCTCGGCTTTGACAAAGGCACGATAAGCCTTGAAGCGTTCGGCGCAGTCGGCGTGGAAGTCACCATCGTTACGGCGTCTCCCATCTTCCCCGAAAACGCGGACGGCGAAGTTTACGTAAAGAAAGCGTATGACTTTGTAGCGCTCGCGGACGGCGAAGTTTACGACGGCGAGAAGTACGTATTGCTTGAAAACGGCGAATACGGCGAAATCGCAAATGGCAGCGAAGATAAATTCAGCGGTCAGACGCTGTATAAACGCGTTGCAAAGGCGGAAGCAGACGTGTCTTATGTCAAACTTTCGGAAGCCGGTATTCTTTCGGATTGCGAAGGCTATGATTCGGCATACGCGGAAGCATTGACCACAAGATATACGAAGGTCAACGGCATTTACGAAGAACTGAAATTCGGCTTCGACTTCAACTCGTTCGGTATCGGCATCGGGCTTAAAATCGGCCACGTCGGGTTCAACCTTAACATCGGCAAAATCGATATCGGATTGATTGACGGAACACAGTCCATCGTGCCCGACGAAGTTAAGAACGCGCCCATCGCACAAGAAACGGTAATTGACCTGAGCCTTGAAGTAAATCTTGGCTTGGAATTCATGGATAAAAACACCAATGCGACGACAGGATTCGACATCGGTAAATTCGTCGATGGACTTGGCGTGCTTACGGGTGTGACGCTTGGCGAAGACTGGCTGAAACTCACGGTGCCCGAAGGCGGCGCGGAAGTCAGATTGTCGCTTCGCGTTGCGTTGGCGCTCAACCTTACGAACGTCGACCACTCGGTTGCCGCAATCGAAATCGTCGGTCAGATCTTTGAAAACGGCGTCAATATCAGCGAAAACGGCGGAAAAATCCTTATCGGCGTTTACTACAAAGACGGCAACGTCCTGCTGAAACTCGACGGACTCGGATTTGACAATATCCGCATCTCGGGGCTCAGACTCAGCGATTTGCTGGGCGGCTCGAACGGCGTCGAAATCCTTAAAAAACTGCTTGGCGGCAGCGGATCTTCGTCCGCGCTTGCGTCCGAAGTCAACTTCACGGTTGTAGGAAACGACGAATTCGGTTCGCCGGCGGCTGCGCTTATCCTTGACAGCAACCGCATCGCGGTTGAAGTCGGCACGCTGTTCATCGAAAAACTGTTGGGAATCGCGGCGCTCGGTCTTGACGAAAATACTCAAAAACTCCTGGGCGGGCTTAACCTGAAAGCGCTTGTCGAAGTCAACTTCGGCGAGAAATTCGTCACGGCGGAAGAAGGCTACACCGGCACGAAGTACGCACTCGACACCGAAACAAATAAATATTATATCGACGAAAACGGCACGTTTAAGCGCGAAAGCAACATTTCGCTTAAACTCAACGCGGAAGCCGCAGAACTTCTGGGCATAAACGTTGCGGTCGAAAATATCAAGATCGGCAACACGGGCGTTGAAGAAAATGTCGGCAAAATCGATATCAACGACTACGTCGAATTCATCGAAATTCTCTTTGGAACGGAGAAAGACGAAAACGGCAACGAAATCGTCGACGCAAACGGCAAGCCCAAAAAGAAGATAGTCGGGTTCGAGCCGAAACTGGAAGCACTCACCTTGTCGCTTGACCTTGACGTTGGCGCAATGTTCACCAACGGTATGGCGATGGGTAGATCCATACTCGACAGCGAAGGCAAGACGGTTCTCACCAACATATCGTCGGTCGGCGCAATCGGAAACGGCAACATGGGTATCCGCGCGTCGGTCAAACTTGAAATCGCCTTTGCGGCGCTTCTCAACAAACTGCAACAAGGCTTCGATTCGTCGGATATTTTCGCGGCGATCGAACAGGCGTTGCCGCTCATAAAAGCGCAAATCTCGATTTACGCACAATCCGACGGCGACGAACTTATCGGTATCTACGTCGCAGACGGCAACGTATACCTGATGCTTGATGGACTCGGAATGCCCAACATAAAAGTTACCGGCGAATTCCTTATGGATATCATCAGGACGGCAACGGGTTCGGGCACCGCGCTTTCGTCGGACGAAGCAACCGCATCTGTCGAAACAAGTCAGATTATCGATATCGTAAAACAAATCGTCGATGGCATAAGCGTTGGAGGAAAGGCTTTGAAAGTCGCGTTCCAGAACGACTACTTCGCAAAGCTTGTCGACGCAGTATTGTCGATTGTTCTGAACAAAAACATTGATTACTACAACAAAGTATTGCCCGAAGTGCCGACCGATGTCGCATTCAGCGGACTTACGATAAACCTTGCCGGTATCGAAGACAAGTACGAGCCTATTTACCGCAAGGACGGCAAGTACTATTTCGACGCAGGATGCACAAGCCAATATTACGGCATGGTATTCTTCAAAAACACCGTAACAAATCATATCGAACTGTTCAGTGAGAAAGAATACGTCAAACAATTCGGCGAAGTTAACGAAACGACGGAGTTCTATCGAAGCATCAGAAACGGGCTTGTGGAACTCGATCTCGTCGCGTACTCGACGCACCTGAAACTTGCCGTCAATATGCCCAAACTCGGCGCACAGAAAAACATTATTTCTTCGCCGGAAGTCGCAGGCGTAGCCTTTACGGAAGCAGACGAAGTTACCGGCGTCGCGCTTGGTCTGAAAGGTCAGGTCAAGATTGACAAGCAACCGGGCATCGCTCTTGCAAACATTCTGAGCGGCGTTGTCGGCGACCTTGAAACCAAACTCGTCATCGAAGAAGATATCGACATTCGTTTCGCAATCGAAGCGGCGGTCGGCATCAAATACAGCCTGAAAGACAAGAACTTTGCGCTGAACGCGGTTGATCTCAGAATTTCCCTTACGAGAGTCGACGCGACGTTGGGCAACGTACCGCTTGCGGTTCTTACCTACATCAGTTCTGAAGGCACGCTTTACGTTGACGTATCGCACTTCTTCCAGAAACAAAACGCGGGTAACAACAAGAATCTCGGTATGCTCAAAATCACGGGCGTAAACGTGCTTGACCTTATCAACGGACTTATCACGGGCGAAGGCTCGGCGACTTCCGTTGCGCTCGGTTCGACCGACGCGTGGGTTGAAGACGAGCAACAACCGTACACCTACGTATATTACGAAGCAAACGCCATTAACTCCGCTGCGCCTGCAAAATTCGCGAAAGTCGCACAGTTGAACGATAAAGACGAGCCGAGAATGGTTTACACAAACTACACCGGTGCTATTTCCGCCGACTATAAGACGGAAAGCGGCGAAAAATTGTACGTACGCGACCGCGCAAACAAGGATACGGGCTATACGCTGCTCAGCGCGGAAAACGCAGAAAAGTTCAGCCACAAGGCGAAATACACGCACGAACAGGCGATGACTTATACGAAACTTACCGACTTGTACGTAAAGGTCGGGGAAGATTACGTATTGGCGGCAGGCGATGCGGACGTAACCGCGACTGCGCTTTACCAGAGAGTCATTAGCAATTACGTAAAGATTGCGGACGGAGAAACCGTTAACGCAGAAGACAAATACGAACAAAACGACGACGGCTCGTTCACGCAAAACGCAAACGGCACCTTCAAAGCGGTTTACAAATTCGTGAAAGTGTCGGATGGCAGCGCGTGGTATATCGAAGAATACAATTCGGAAACCTGCAAGTACGAATATAACGTATACGACCCGGCAAACCCCGACCACAACGCGCCCAAACTTTATCACTACGACGAAACCGAGAAGAAGTACGCAGAAGGCGCAGGCGAAGGCGGCGCGAAGTCGTACGTCAAAGTGCCCGTTTACAGCATTTCGGCGGTCTGGGCTGATCTCAGAAACTATGGTATCGCCGACAACGTTGCGGGTTATGACGTGGCAAGCAACGCAAAAGTCAATATCACGGGCAAAGCGATGCTCGGTCTTATCGGTGGACTTATGGGCAACACAGGTCTTGAAGACATTCTCGACGCATTGCTCGTAAGCGTCCATGCAACGAAAGATCCGTTCATCTTCGGCGCGGATATCGGCATCCTTGACGTTTACAACGATTACAAACTTGCGCTCAACGTAGGATTGAACATTTTCGGGTTCGACTTTGAAAAGAGAGAAGGCGCGGGCAACACCGACGGCAGCTATCTTGAATTCCTCGACGCCGAAAACACGATTTCGTTCAGACCCGCAAACGCGAACAGTTATCGTCAATTTGCGGATATCGACCTTAACCGTATTCTCTCCGCATCGGAAATCATGGACGTCCTTGTCGACAGCCTTGACTTCGGTAAGAGCGGAAAGATTTATCTGAACCTGTCGCTTGACGCGGATTCGTTCGCAAAAGATACCGGCGACAACTTCGTCCCGTGGGAAAAATACTTTGCGGCACTTCTCGGACTTAACGAAAACAGCGCAAGGGTATTGTATCAGGTGCTCTTCCCCGAAGACGAACTTGACGGAAAGGGCAATTTCAGCATCGACATCGCGGCGGCAATCGACGTGAAGAAACTGCTTGGCGGACTTATCGCAGGCACAGGTCTGAACCTTGAAGGCACGGAAATCCGCATTACGATCAATTCCGATACGATGTTGTTCTCGGAAGATTCGCGTAAAGACGGCAGCAAGATCGTCATCACCGCAATCGGTGAGGCGGACGGCATTTTGTCTGTCTTTATCGACAACAGCGGATACCGCGGAAAGGGCAAACACGTCGCAAGACTTGACCTGAACGCAATCCTCGGAACGGCGACGTCCAGCGCGGCATACGCAAGCGCGAATGAGAATACGGGACTTATCCCCGAAAATATCTTCGGCGTTCTGAACGCGCTCCTTGGCGAAGTACGTCTGGGCGGCGGCAAGATCTCGGTCGTTTTAAGAGAAAACTTCATCGGCGCACTTCTAAATACTTTGGTCGGCACGGATATTACGGAACAACAATCCCTTGTAAAGGGTGAAATCTATATCGACCTCAGAAACCTGGAAGTCGGTATCGAAATGATTCTCGGCGACGACAACTACGTTTCGGAAGGAGAACGCGACTTCTATATCGGACTCAGAATCGGCGGCATCAACCTGACTGCTCCCGACGGATTCGATATGACCGAATACACCTTCATCAAGAAGGCGGACCGCGCGAACTTCAAGAACATTAAACAACTGAAACTGGATATCAACTTTGAATCGGAATGGTATTACGACGCGACCAACAAGACGGAAGGCTTCGATATCAGTCCTGTCGTCGATATCCTTGAAACCATATTGAAGAAGGAACTCTTCCCCGACAGATTGTTGCAAGTCCTCGTAAAAGACGACAAGATCGACGCCGTTTACGCCACTGCGATAAGCGCGCACATTGACCTTGCGGACTTCAACAATATGAAACTTTCGGTTGAAATTTTCAAGTCGACCAGCGAAGAGCCCGTAAGAGAACTTAAACTCGGCGTGTACCTTGACGGACAAAGCGTTTACGTTGATTTGTCGGGTTGGGGACTTCCCAAGATTAAACTTGGCGGTCTGAACCTTGGCAACACTATCAACGACGCATTGTTGCCGCTGCTTGATCAATACCTTGTCGGCGACGACAACAAACGCGGCGGCGAGACGGCTGCTCTTGCAAGCAGCTACGTCGGAGACTACGACAAGAACCATATCGAGTATTCGGACTTCGTCGAAGCGGCAGACGGCAAATACGTGCTTGTCTATACGGAAAGCAACAGCGGCGGATACGTGCTTGTCGACGGCAAATACGTGAAGTACAATGCAAAAGAACACGCAGGCGCAACCCGCTACGCAAGAAAAGTTGAAGAATACGACATGGCGAACACGGCGCATCAGAACGTAACCCGTTACAACGTGAATAAGGGCGCGTTCAGATCAAGCTGGGGCAAGGTATTGTTCCCCGTTGCGTACGAAGAAGACGCAAACGGCGCATACGTCCTTATCGACGGCAAATACGTGCCGTTCAACGCAAGTCTCCACGAAGGACAAAAGCGTTATAAGGAAGTTTCGGGCAACAAACCGTACATCTCGTTGCTTCTTGCAAACAACCGCTTCGGTTTCGGCATCAACGCTGACCTTATCAACAGCCTGCTTGAAACCATTCTGGGCGCGTTGAACCTTGATATTCAACTTCCCGACTTCGGCGACGCTGTCTTGCTGTTCGATTCCAGAAAGGACCTGAACGGCGACGGTTACGCCGACACGCAACTTGACCTTGCGGTGCAAGTCAACGACAACCTCTATTTCGGATTCCGCACGACGAATCTTGAAATCACAGGCAACTCCACCGAAGTAAGCCATGCCGAAAGAAGATATGCGGAAGTCGTAGGCGACGGAAAGGAATTTGTCACCGTATACGACATTGAAAAAGGCGAAATCGGTCTTGAAACGGTTGCGCTTGGCTTCAACGTACAGATCAGACAAAACTGCGTCGACAACGGACAAAGCGACTTCGAGAAATACCTCGGCGTACTGCTTAAATCGCTTTTAGGCATCAACAACTTCACGCTGAACCTGCCGTCAAGCGGCGAAATCGGTTGCGACATCGACCTCAGAGTATCCCTGAACATTGCAAACCTTGTCAAAGCATTGCAGGGCGGCAACGTCGACTGGTGGAGCGATATCGAGTTGTACCTTGACCTGAAACCCATGGGCTACGGCTCGTTGCTCACGATGTATAAACAGAAAGGCGACGCGGACGTTTACGCAGACCTTTCGGGCTTGTCCTTGTTCAAGGTCAAGATCATCGGTTTGCAGAGCCTTATCGGCGGACTTGTATCGGCGTCGGCAACTGCGCTTGCAAGCGGCGATAACGAAGTCGCGATTGCATCCGCATCGGGCGACATTGCAAAACTTACCATTATCCCGGGCAAAGTGGGCTTCACCGTTGAAATCGGCTGGGGCTTCATCGAAGGACTTCTGACGAGCCTGCTCGGCGATACGCTGCACGTGGCGGACGGCACAGGCGAACTTGAGGGTTACAAGACCATCACCATCGGTGAAGGCGCAACCGCAACGGTCATTCCTTTGCCGAAGATGAATAACGACAGAGCATTGTCGCTTTCCATCAACCATGCGTCTGCAATGTACAACAGATCTTTGGAAATCGACCTTAGACTCGGTTTCAATAAGAACGACGAAAGCGCGGTCAACCTGAAAATCCACAACTTCGTGCTTACAAGCGGAAAAGATAAGTCGGAAAGGTACATCAGGTTCGGCGCGACGAAGGGCAATATTAACGAAGCCGGCACAGGAAACGGCGTACTTGACGCAATCAACGGCACCAATGCAAACGCGTTCTCCGGACTTGTGTTAAGCGACGCGAAAGGCATCAGCCTTGTGAATATCCTGACCTCGGTGATTAAGGGTATCGACCCCGACATTACGATTGATTGGCGTAAGAATACAAACCATTACTATACGGATAGTAAAACAGAAAGTTATAACTCTAATCAATATGCAACAATCGAATTGTCGCGTACGAACAAATCGTCCGAGCACATGACCGGCGGCGTCAAGACTTACGCAGGCAAGTTCCAGGCTTATATCAACAACGATCAGAACCGTGAAATCGGCGCATGGCTGTTCAACAATCAGTTGTACATCGATATAACGAAGACGCTTAACGTCACATTGGCAATCGGCGCATTGAGAAAGATGAAGGTTGCGGACCTTGATATTCTGGGACTTCTTGGCGGACTCGGCTCGGCATCGGCAACAAACGCCATGGCAAGCGACGAAGCAACCACCGAAAAGAGCCTGAAAGACACGGTATCCGGATTTGTCAAAGGCATTCAGGTCAACTGGTGGAACAACAAGTCGGTCGCAGGAAATCCTGTCGGCGACAAAGCGATCACGACAATCCGCGTCGACCTTAACGGAAAAGGACTTAACAACATTCTTGCAAAGGTTTACTACCTGCTTTACGGTATGTACGACACGAACGCTCCCGCTGCGGAATTGTTCAGCGAAGAAGCGTTGTATCAGATGGTTTACACCGAAGGTCAGGACGTAACGCTGAAAGACGGCACGGTTGTGAAGAGCGTGAACGCTCACGGAAAATGCGTGTTCTATCTGCAAACGTTTGCGTCGAATATGATCGGCGAAATGGCAAGCATTCTTAAAGACATGCTTAAACCCGGCGGATCGTTCGGCGACGTTCTGAGAGAAATCCTTGGCAGATTGCTGCCGCTTCCGAAACTTGACGAAGCCGAAAACGGAAGACCTAGTTACGTCGAAATCGTAATCGACAAGAACCGTCTTGCAAGCGGAAAGGGCGTTCTTAAACAAATCGCACTGACGATCAATAAAGAACGCACCACCAACAACGGCAGCACGATAACGGCGGTTGGCAACAACAACGATACTGCGGAAATCGTCATCAACCTTGACAACAACGTGACGTTGCGCTCGGTATCGGCGGTAAGAGACTACAACACCAACAGCACGAAGCCCAACGAAGACTCCGGAAAGACCATAAACGTCGCGAACCCGTTCGATCCTGTCGAACTCACGACGGCGGCATTGAACTCATCTGGTCTCCTTGACAGAGTCGCGGCAGACTTCTATGGCATTTCGGAATACGATTCGAAATCCGAAAAAGGAGTGGACGACTCTTACGCGGAACTCGGCGGAACGCCCATCGTCTGGGATACGTCAACTGCGATTCTCGAACCGGGCAAAGAAAGCGAAATCTGGGGCTATGCGCTTAACTACAAAGTGCAGAAAGTCAAAGTCAAAGTAAGCAACAGCACGGGCTTCCTGCGTCTGTTCGGTTACTTCAAGGCGGACGGCACGACGTTTGTCGAAACCAACAAGATTACGGTTGATCCGACCAAAGATCCGACAGGTACAGACAATATTTCGGCAGGCTTGCCCAGAATTATCGTAATCATGAGAAGGGACGGCGAATTGCAAGTTCTGTCCAGAGATTACGACAAGGATAAGCCCGGCACCGTCAATATCAACGGCACCGATTACACCGTCGACGGCAAGTTCAACTGGATTGACGAAGACACCGTCGAAGAAGGTGCAACGGTTGAAAAACTGTTCTGGTATCAGGTCGGTTACAGCTCTCGTATCCAAAAGAGCATAAAGGTCAAGTACAACAACGTCGATATCGTTTCGGGAAGCTTGCCGAACGACGACAAATTCGGAATTCTGAACGGCGGCACGGCATTTGACTTCACGCCCGAAAACTTCGATATCGTCGGCAACCTCGGACTCCCGTCCATTAAGGCAAGCGAAACATTCACGAAGAATGGCGACAAGTTCTCATACGTCGGATTTGACGGCAGCACGTACGAGTTCATCCCGGGCACCGCGCCTACGGATGAAACCGAACTTGCGGAGTGGAACAAGCACGCGCTTGGCGGCAACGGAACGTTCACAAGGTCGTTCAACGGCAAAGTGCTCCAAAGCGGCACGTACACCTACGTCGCTGCGGAAAGCACTGCGGCAGGCATACTTGACAGCCTTGGCGGACTCTTCGGCGGTAGCAACGCGAATGCGGATAACGGCAAGTACGCTCTCACGGTAACCGATACGGGTTACACCGGACTTAAAGAAATCACCGTAAAACTCGGCACAGGTAAGACGACTACCGTTGACGTGATCGAGTGGAACTACGACGACTTCAAGTACGATATGAGAAAACCGCAAAACGGCGCAAGCGGAAGAATCGTTGCGGTCATCAATAAGTACGAAATCAAACGTACGACAGGCTTGGTCGAAAAGACGGAAGTCGTGAACAGCAAACAAAAAATCAGGCTCGACGTCGGTATCACGCAAGAATCGCTCAGCGCGCTTGCGGGCGGCGACCTTAAATTCAACCAGTACGAAGACGCGTTCGTATTAAGCGCGACGGGCGACTACGTCCTCGAAACAAGAGACGCGTTCATCCCGTACGACGAGACTTTGCACAAAGACCAGAAGCAATATGCGCTTGTTGACGGCACGTACGTTGATGATTTGACAAAGGCTGCGGCGGACAACACCGCAAGATACGTCGAAGGCAAAGTTACCGGCTATGTTTACGACAAGTACGCAGACGGCAAACCCGCAGACAACAGGTATGCGATCAATATCTTCGACGCGGAAGAACTTTACGTCAAAGTTAAACATTCAAGTATTACTTCCGAGACGCAACAGTTCCACGTCGACGACTTCAAGTTCTATACCGACACGTTCACGGCAACCGACACGCAGACTCCGTTCACGATGTTCGTCGTGCCGGAACTCGGCGTAAAGACGGAACGTAATATCACCGTGAAAGCGTTGTACGACGTAAACGGCGCGTACGAACAAATCTTTGACATCAAAGTCGTCGTAACGCCCAAGGTCGCAACCAAGGTCGTGTTGCTTATCGATAACGACCAAGTGATTGACAGAACATATCTTGAATCGACCGCGGAAGTCACCGTTTACTACAAGGACGGCACCGAAAAACAAGGACTTGCAAAAGACCTTATCCGCCTGACCGACAAAGAAATCGAGAAGATTGCAAACGCGAAAGATCATCTCGGCATAACTTACGGCACGGCAAGCGTGTTCAAGAAGGGCAGATACGAGCTTATTGCGGCGGGCGAAACGTACGACGGACAAAGATTCGACCTTGTCGACGGCAACTTCGTCGAAGCGACGGACGGCGAGTACAAGTTCGTTGAAGACGAAACATTCGTCCAAAACGGCGTAACGTTCGAAATCAGAGTGTTCAGCAAAAACTGAATAAATCAAAATTAAAATCGGCTCCCGAAAGGGAGCTGATTTTATGCCCGAAACGCTTTAATATTTCTTACGGTTGTGATAGAATAAGGCTATGAATTTTGAAATCACGGGATTAAACGCGCTTATGCTCGTCGCGCTGTGCCTGCCTGGTTTTTTCCTGACAAAGGCAAACGTGCTGAAAGAAGAACACATCAAAGGTTTTGCGGTGTTCCTTTTGTACGTGTGCAGCCCCGCGCTGTCGATATACAGCTTCCAGCAGTCGGAGTGCAACATGGAAATCCTGATAAACATCGGCATACTTTTGCTTGTTACGACGTTTATGCAGGTGCTGATAATGGGCATCGGCTTCCTTATCAACATAAAAACTTATAAAATCGACGGGGCGTCGCGCGTGGCGACCGTTGCGGCGGCGTTCGGAAACGTCGGATTTTTCGGCGTTCCCATATTGCAGGCGTTGCTTCCCGACCATCCCGAAGCCATGGTTTACAGCGCGGTTATGAGCGTAATGATGAACCTTATCGGCTGGACTCTCGGTATGTTTATGATGAGCGGCGACAGAAAACACGTTTCCGTCAAAAACTTCCTGATAAATCCGACGACGCTGTGTCTGCTGATTGCGTTGCCGCTGTTTTTCACAAACACGTCGCTCCCGAAGCCCGTCATGAACTTTGTGGAATTCTTCTCAAAAATGTCCACGCCCACGGCAATGACCGTGCTTGGCATGCGGCTGGCTTTCGTGAAGTTCAGGGATTTAATGGATTACAGGCAAGTCGTCGCGATTTTTCTGAAACTTATCGCGTTGCCGCTTATAACGTTCGGGATAATGTACGCGCTGCCTGTCGACGAAACGTTGAAAATCTCAACGTATATTCTGTCGTGCATGCCGCCCGCGGCAATCACCTTAAACTTTGCCGAGCTTTCAAATACGTCCCCGAAAACCGCCGCGAATATCGTCGTTGTCGGGAGTTTGCTTGTCGCGATAACGCTCCCGGTATTGTTGCTTATTGCATAGAAAATTATTGAAAAGTCTGAAACGTTGTGATATAATATATTAAAACGAAAATAAGGAGTCTTATTATGGCATTCAATTTTATAAAAAGACAACTCTTGAAGGTTATTGAATGGACAGACGAAACTCAAAATACCATTTTGTATCGTTTTGACGTCCCCGACAGATACGCGATTATGCGCGGCTCGCAGCTGACCGTCAGAGAATCGCAGGTTTGCATCTTCGTCGTGGAAGGCAAAATCGCCGACGTTTTCACGCCCGGCAGATATAAACTCGACACCGAAAACCTGCCGGTTCTTACGGCGTTGTACAGCTGGAAATACGCCTTTGAAACTCCGTATACCGGCGAAGTCTATTTCGTGAATACCAAACAATTCACAAATCAGAAATGGGGCACTTCCAATCCCATTATGATGAGAGATAAGGACTTTGGCGTTATCCGTCTGAGAGGCTACGGCATTTACAGCTATAAGGTTGAAGACGCGGTCAAACTCATGCGCGAACTTTCCGGCACGAACCAACAATTCCTGACCGAAAACATCGCTGACCAATTAAGGAAAATGATTTTGTCGACGGTCACTGACGTCATCGCCGAATCGGGCATTGCCGCGCTGGATCTTGCAACGCAGTACGACGAACTGTCCGGCTCCACGAAAGATAGACTTGCCGACAAATTCACCGAATACGGCTTCAAACTTATTGATTTCTATATCGAAAATCTTTCGCTTCCCGAAGAAGTCGAAAAAACTTTGGATACCCGCACGTCGATGGGCGTTCTGGGCGACAAGATGGGCACGTTCACCCAGTATCAGGCGGCACACGCTATGCGTGAAGCGGCAAACAATCAGGGTGCGGGCGGCTCGCTTGCAGGCGCAGGCATCGGTCTCGGCGCGGGACTTTCGATGGCAGGCGTTTTCAGCGAAGCGTTGAAGGGCGCAAAAGACGCTCCCGCGGAAGCAAAAACCAACACCGTAAAATGCACCAAATGCGGCGCGGACGTGAAAGCAGGCAGTAAATTCTGCCCCGAATGCGGCAACAAAATGGCGGAAAGCAGATTCTGCCCCGAATGCGGCGCAAAAGTCGGCGCAAACGCAAAATTCTGCCCGGAATGCGGCAAAAAACTTAACTGATTGACACACGATGCAAGGCAAAAAGGCTGACAAAAAAGTTGATTCGACCGACGTCGTAAAGTGCAAAACTTGCGGCGCGGATATGTACTTCGATATCGCGTCGGGCAAACTCAGATGCCCGTACTGCGATAATACCGTCGAGGCGAAAGCCAACGTTTTCGAGAACGAACACAACGTCGACGGCTTTGACGAAAGCAAACTTCGCCACGAAGATGGAGTCATTACTTATCAATGCCCGAACTGCCACGCAAAGTGCGAAATGCACGGCGTTTTCGACACGTCGGCAAAATGTCCGTTCTGCGGCGCGACCAACGTCTTAAAGGTTGACGATATCCCGGGACTTGCTCCCGACGCGATTCTTCCGTTCAAGATTACGCGCGACGTAGCGTCACAAAACGCACTTAAATGGATAAAAAAGAAACTTTATGCGCCGATTAAGCTGAAAAAGAGTTTCAAACCCGAAAACCTGAACAGCGTATATTCGCCGACGTTCAGCTTTGACAGCGATACTTTCAGCACTTACAACGGGCGCCTTGGCGAATATTATACCGTGACCGTCGGCAGCGGCAAAGACCGCCGTACCGAAACCCGCACAAGATACTTCAACGTCAGCGGCACGTATTCGCAATTCTTCAACGACGTACTTATCGAGGTCAGCCCGAAACTTTCGCAAAAGGAATTTGAAAAGGTCGGCGGGTTCGATACCGATAACGCGGTCGAGTACACGTCGGAATATATCGCGGGACATTCGTCCGAAAGATACGACACGAGCGTCAACGACGCTTACGGCACGGCAAAAGAAAAAATGAACGCACGTATCAAAAGCGCGATTTTGGCGCAGTATCATTACGACGTGGTCGATTACCTTCACATCGACACAAGCTTCAACGACAGCACTTTCAAGTATATCCTTGTCCCTTTGTGGTGCAGCGGTTTTAAATACCGCGATAAAATTTACAACTATTTCGTAAACGGAAGGACGGGAAAAGCGGGCGGCAAAACGCCGATTTCCGTCTGGAAGGTTGCGCTCACGGTGGTTATTATCGCCGCCGTCATCGTCGGTGCGTATTTCGGATTGAAAAGCGCCGGCATAATCTGAAAATTTTTTAACGAGGTGAATATAATGATTATTACTCCCGATACTTTAATTGGCGACATCATCGAAGGCGACGTTAATATCGAAGCCGTTGCAAACGTTCTCACAAGCGTTGGTATGCATTGCCTGGGCTGTGCAATCGCTCACGGCGAAACGGTCGGCGAGGCGGCAGAAGTCCACAACGTCGACGTAAACGAACTCATCGCGCGTCTTAACGAAGCGGCAAAAAAATAATGGCTGAATCAAAAGAAATCAAAGACAGGCTGTATGAACTCAGGACGTTTTCCGATATTTCCACGGCGGAAATGGCGGAAAAACTCGGCGTGACCGAAAACGAATATATCGCGTTTGAAAACGGCGAGGACGAAGCGCCGATATGGCTTGTTTACAAATTCGCGTCGATCGTCGATATCGAGCCGTCCTTTATCTTCACGGGGAAACAACCCACGAAAAAGTACGCCGCGGCAGTTTACGAAAATAAGGGCGAACGCGTCGAAAGGTACCCCGGGTATTCTTTCACGTCGCTTGCCGCCGATTTTCAGAACAAGCAAATGAAACCTATGCTTGTCGATATTTCCCCCACAGACAAGCCCGAGCTCGTGTGTCACGCCGGGCAGGAATTCAATTACGTCCTGGAAGGGCTTTTGAGAGTGGTTGTCGGCGACGAGGAGTTTTATCTGCATAAGGGCGACAGTTTGTATTTCGACCCGTCGCTTCCGCACGCGCAGATGGCAATGGGCGACAAGCCCGCAAGATTTATCACCGTTATCAACGAGTAAAATTACGACTTTTAATAAAAATAAACCGCCAAAAAGGCGGTTTATTTTTGTTTTAATGAAAACAGCCCAAGCCGAATACCGCGTACTAACGAATCGACTTGGATTTCGGCATAGACACCGCTTTTCAGGTTTGTCAGAATAACAAAGTCGTTAGATTTTTTGCTCGCTTCAAACATTTTTCCGTCGCAAAAGCAAACGTAATAATCGCCGGTTGCAAACATTTGTAAAAGTTGCCTCCTTATTTCGCATAAGGAAAATTGATAATTATTTGATTTTTGATTATAAAACTTAATCATATCAAACATTATAGATTAGAAATATTAATAATTCAAGACAATTAATTAAAAAACTTGATAATTATTAGTAGGAAATACGATTATGATTAAGTTATCTGAATTAAGAAACGAAAAAGGGCTGACGCAAAGAGAAATCGCAAAGATTTTCAACATAAGTCAGGGCACGTACAATAACTGGGAAAACGGCAAAACTCAGCCGTCGATTGAGCAACTTGTGGCGATTGCAGATTTCTTTGGCGTTAGCATCGACTATCTTGTCGGGAGAGAGGGAGAAGACGGCATTATCGCAAGCGCGAAGGACAACCGAATCAATCTTTCGGACAAGTCGCGCGACGCTCTTTACGAGTTTTTGAAAACCATATCCGACAAAAAATAATTGACCGCCTTACGGCGGTTTGTTTTTATAACGAAAGACTGTTCATAACAATTTGTTATTATTTGTTGGCAAAGAAAGAAAAAAGTGCGATACTATAATTAGAAATAATTAAGGTGAAATTATGATTTTATCGATCGGAGAAATACTTGCGGATTTAATCGGCGAAAAAAACGACGGCGCATTGACGTTCAGGGCGTTTTGCGGAGGCGCGCCGTTCAACCTTGCCGTTAACGCAAAGCAAAGCGGCGCGACAGTCGGGTTCGTCGGGCGCGTCGGGAACGACGTAATAGGTCGCTTCGTCACGGCGGAAGCAGAAAAAGCAAACCTTGACAGCCTTGACATTCAGACGGACGAAAAACGCAACACGACGATTGCTTTCGTGACTCTCATGAACGGCGAAAGGGATTTTGCGTTCAATCGCCACGACACCGCCGATTTTAATATCGACTTTGACAAAATCGACTTTGCAAAATATAAAAATCTTAATATCGTGCATTTGGGCTCGCTTATGCTGTCGGAAGAAAAAGGGCGCGCGTTTGCAAAAAGAGTTGCCGACAAAACGAAAGAAATCGTAGCAAAACTCAGTTTTGACGTGAATTTCAGGAAGGATATTTTCCGTGATTTCGACGCCGCAAAAAGGGCGTACGAGCCGTTTGTAAAACGTGCGGATATCGTCAAATTTTCGGAAGACGAACTACTTGACTTCACGGGAATTTCCGGGATCGACGCTGCGGCGGAGTCGCTGTGCGACAAAGACAAACTGATTCTCGTGACGCTTGGAAAGAACGGCAGCGCATATTATTTCAACGGCGAAAAGGGCGTTGTGCCAAGCGAATATAAATGCAAAAGCGTTGACACGACGGGTGCGGGCGATGCGTTTTTCGGGGCGTTTCTTGCGGCAATCGAAAACAAAAAACCGACAAAAGAAAACATTGTTTCGGCAATGCGAAAGGGCAACGAAAAGGGCGCGAAAACGACGGAATTTTTTGGTGCGATAAAGTTATGAACGACATTAAAGACATAGTAACAAAACCGATATTTTTTGAAAGAAACAGAGTTTATCGTATATATCACGGCGGTAAACCCTTCAAAGCGTTGTTTGACGACGGATACGACGACGGCACCGATAATATGTTTCCCGAAGAATGGGTAGCAAGCAAAGTGCGTGCGATCAATCCGAAATACTTCGGCGCGCGCGACGGCGTGTCCAAAGTAAAAGGAACGGGGGTTTTCTTTGACGACCTGTTAAAAGAGCATAGCGCGGAACTTCTCGGGCACCGCAAATATGACTGTCTTGTGAAGTTTCTGGACAGCGCGACAAGGCTGCCTTTTCAGGTGCACCCCACGAAAGAGTTTTCAAAAAAACACTTTAATACCGAATACGGCAAAACCGAAGCGTGGCTTGTCATCGCGACTCGTCCCGGCGCAAAACTTTATTTCGGCTTTAAGGACAAAATCACGAAAGAAGAGTTAAGCGCACTCGAAGAGCGCAGCGAAACCGAAAAAGACATAATGGGCAATTTGCTTTCCGGCGTGGACGTGCAGGTCGGGGATTTGTGGCTTATTCGCGCGGGGCTGATTCACGCAATCGGCGCGGGTTGCACGATTATCGAAGTGCAGGAGCCTACGGATTTTACAATTCAGCCCGAGCGGTGGTGCGGCGATTATCACATAAGTTACGACGAAGAATTTATCGGGCTTCAAAAGGACGTCGCGCTTGACGCGATAAACTACGATATTTACGGCGCCGCCGCAAAAGAGTTTGCAAAAGTATCGCCGAAAGTCGTCGTCGATACCGAAAACTATAAAAAGGAAATCCTTATCGGATATGACGATACGCCGTGCTTTAAGGAAATCCGCCATACGATAAAAAACGGCGGAAGTATATGTGCGAAATTTGCGCCCGCGGTTTATATCTGCCTTGAAGGCAATGCGAAAATTGTCGGCGAAAACTATGAAAAAGACGTGCGCCGCGGCGATTATTTTTATCTACCTTTTATTGCGGAAGGGAAATTCAGAATCACGACCGGCACCGAAGCCGTGTTTATCGAGTGTCTTCCGAGCAAACAAGATTGAAAAAAAATCCGACGATATGAAAATCCGCATTCAGGGCGGATTTTATAATATCCTTACGAAAAGGCAACCGATGACCGCGCCGAAAAAGGACGCGACAAGGGAAATGGGAATGGCGAAGCGCAGGCTTTTGACTTTTACCTTTGAAAAGTAAACGGCGCAAACGTAAAATATCGTTTCGCTGCTGCCGATTATGACGGCGGCGCACTTCCCGACGTAACTGTCCGCGCCGTAATCTTTGAAAATGTTTTCAAGAAGGGCGACGCTTCCCGCGCCGCTGAAAGGACGCAAAATCATGACTTCCGTCACTTCTTTTGGTATGCCGAAAAAGGCAAAAGGTTTTTCAAAAATCTTTGTGAGATATACGGTGAGTCCGCTTGTTTTAAACAGTTCGATAAGGATGAAAATCGCCGCAAGATAAGGGAATACGTCCTTGACGAGCGACATACTTTCTTTGCCGCCTTCGACGAAGGCATCATACACGTTTACGCGTTTTATCGCTGCAAAAAGCACCAATAAAACCAAAATTACGGGAATAACGTAATTCATTTGATAAATACCGCAACAAGCAGAACGCCGATAATCGTCGACGAAAACGTCGATATTATCGACGGCAGAATTATCGCGGACGGGGCGGTGCTTCCATACTCCGTCATGAGGCTTAACACGGTAAGAGGCAGGAGTTGCAAAGACGTTGCCGCAATCACCGTGAGCATTACCATATTTTTTGTCGCGACGCCCGATTTGTCGTCCATAAGATATATCGCGTCGATGCCGGCAGGCGTTGCCGCGTTTCCGAGTCCGAGCACGTTCGACGCAACGTTCAGGGTGATTAAGTCGACCGCTTTTTCGCTTTCGTTTCTGAAAAGCCGACGGGTAAGCGGGCGGAAAACTTTCGTAAGTTTTTTGTCAATCCCCGTCTTTTCCATAAGTTTCAGCACCGACGTCCATACGGCGTAAATCGCCAGCATTTTAAGCGATAGCGACACCGCGTTCGTCGCGCCGGCAAGCATAGACGCCGTAACTTCATCGGGCGAAGTCACGGAAATTATCACGACGGCGACGATAAAAATCAAAGTAAAGATGACGTTCACGTTTAATCGTATGCAAGAAGACGGGGAGTTATACTTTTTATACTTTACAAAACGCATTATAAATTGTATAATGTACCGGTACTTATTATAAGGAGGGCTCATATGTCCGAAAAACAGAAATATTATATCACAACCGCAATCGCGTACACGTCGGGGAAGCCTCATATAGGCAACAGTTACGAAATCGTGTTGTCCGACGCAATCGCGCGCTTCAAACGTCGCGAAGGTTTTGACGTGTTCTTCCAGACAGGCACCGACGAACACGGTCAAAAAATCGAAGAAAAAGCCGAAAAGGCGGGTATGACTCCGCAAGCCTTCGTCGATATGGTTGCGGGGGAAATCAAAGGCATCTATAAACTGCTTAACATTTCGTACGACAAGTTCATTCGCACCACCGACAAGGATCACGAACGTCAGGTGCAGAAAATGTTCAGAAAAATGTACGAAAACGGCGATATATACAAAGGCTCTTACAAGGGTTGGTACTGCACCCCTTGCGAGTCGTTCTGGACGGAAACGCAACTTGTGGACGGCAAATGTCCCGACTGCGGCGGCGAAGTGAAAATGGCGGAAGAAGAAGCCTATTTCTTCAAAATGGGGAAATACGCCGACGCCCTTAAAAAATATTACGACGAACATCCGGAGTTTATCCTGCCCGCGCAAAGAAAAACCGAAATGGTCAACAACTTCATTAAGCCCGGATTGCAGGATTTGTGCGTGAGCCGCACTTCGTTCAAGTGGGGTATTCCCGTCGATTTCGATCCGAAACACGTCGTGTACGTATGGCTTGACGCGCTGACGAACTATATCACGGGGCTCGGCTACGACGTCGACGGCAACAGCGACGAAAAGTTCAAAAAATACTGGCCCGCCGACGTGCACGTCATCGGCAAGGATATCGTCAGATTCCACACCATTTACTGGCCGATCTTCCTGATGAGTCTGGGACTTCCGCTGCCGAAACAGGTGTTCGGTCATCCGTGGCTTTTGCAGGACGGCGGAAAGATGAGCAAGTCGAAAGGCAACGTTATTTACGCCGACGACCTTGTCGGATTTTTCGGCGTCGACGCGGTAAGATATTTCCTGCTTGCCGAAATGCCGTATGAAACCGACGGTATCATCAATTGGGAGTGGATCACCGACAAAATCAACAACGACCTTGCCAATATTTACGGCAATCTCGTCAGCCGCACCGTCGCGATGAGCAACAAGTATTTCGGCGGCGTCCTTGAAAACGCAGGGGCGAAGGAAGACGTCGACGACGACCTTATCGCAACCGTTACGGGCGCATACGAAAAAGTGCGCGCAAAAATCAACGAATTCAGAATATCCGACGCGCTTTCCGAAATCTTTGTGATTTTCAAACGCGCAAACAAATATATCGACGAAACTATGCCGTGGGCGCTCGCCAAGGACGAGTCCAAGACCGCAAGGCTTAAAACGGTTTTGTATAACCTTGCAGAAAGTATCGTAATCGGCACGTCGCTGTTGGAACCGTTTATGCCGGATACCGCGGCAAAAGTAACGTCGTATTTCGGCACAACTGTGCGCGACTACGGCCGAATTGCCCGTTTCGGCGGCATTGAAAACGGCACGAAAGTCGTTGAAAATCCCGAAATTCTGTTCAGACGCCTTGACGTGAAAGAAGTCGTCGATAAGGCGCACGAAATGTACGAGGCAAGGAAAAAACCCGCAGCCCCCGAAGTGAAGGAAGAAGAAAAACCCGAAATAGATATCGACTATTTTGCGGGGCTCGATTTAAGAGTCGCGAAAGTCGTCGCGTGCGAAAAAGTGCAAAAAGCGGACAAACTTCTGCACCTTACCGTCGACGTCGGCGGGAAAGAGAGAAGCATCGTCAGCGGCATTGCAAAGTTCTATACGCCCGAAGAAATGGTCGGCAAAGAAGTGGTCATAATCGCAAACCTTAAACCCGTGAAACTTCGCGGCATCGACAGTCAGGGTATGATACTCTGCGCGTGCGGACAAGACGGGAAAGTTACGCTCGTTTCGCCCGAATCCGCCGTGGAAAGCGGCGCGGTCGTCAGATAATGCTCATCGACACGCACTGCCATCTTGACGACGAAAGGCTGTATCCGCTTGCCGAAAGCGTCATAAGCGATATGGCAAAAGACGGGCTGTATTGCGTCGTTACTTCGTCAAGCGATTACGAGTCGAGCGTGTGCAATTTCGCGCTTGCGACAAACAATCGCGACGTGTATGCGACCGTCGGGATTCATCCGCAGGAAGCGTCGGGGCGGACAACCGCGCAATACGACGAGTTCTGCAAGATGGCGGAAAACGAAAAAGTCGTCGCAATCGGCGAAGTCGGGCTTGATTATTATTACGAAAATTCCCCGCGGGAAATCCAGAAAACCGTGCTTGTCGAACAAATGGAACTCGCACATTTTCTGCGCCTTCCGCTTGTTTTTCACGTCAGGGACGCGTACGGCGATTTTTTTGACATCTTAAAGGACAATAAAAAACTCCTTGAATACGGCGGGACCGTGCATTGTTTCAGCGGCACGGCGGAATACGCAAAAAGCCTTTTGAAATACGATTTGTACTTCGGTTTCGACGGGCCGATTACCTATAAAAACGCAAGGCACTCGGTGGAGGCTGCGGCGGAAATACCCGTTGACAGACTGCTTGTCGAGACGGACAGCCCGTACCTTGCACCGACGCCCCTTCGCGGCACGATAAACCTTCCGAAGAACGTCCGCCTTGTTGCCGAAAAACTTGCGACGATTAAAAATTTATCAATAAACGACATTGAAGAAATCACAACGAACAATGCAAAAAGATTGTTTAAGAAGATAAAATGAACACATTAACTTACGTTTACGACAACAAAATATACTTAAACCTTACCAATAAATGCAGTAATAACTGCGAATTTTGCATAAGGCATACCGGCGACGGAGTGCTGGATTATTATCTGTGGCTTGACAAAGAGCCGACCGCCGACGAAGTCATCGAAGACCTGAAAAAGTACGACCTTTCAAAGTATAAAGAAGCCGTGTTTTGCGGTTTCGGCGAGCCGCTGTACGCTTTCGACGTGTTGCTGAAAGTTGCAAAATGGCTCAAAGAACACGGTATGAAAACCCGTCTTAACACGAACGGTCAGGCAGGACTTATTTCGGGGCCCGATACGGCAATGAAACTCAAAGGACTTATTGACACCGTGTCGATAAGTCTGAATGCGTCCGACGCCGAAAAGTACAATAAAATCTGCCATTGCAAATTCAACGAAGAAGGGTTTTACGAAATGCTTCGTTTTGCGGTAAACTGCAAAAAAGAAGGTATCCGCACCGTTATGTCCGTCGTTGACGTCATCGGAAACGAAGAAATCGAAAAATGCCGCGCCGTCGCAAAACAGGCGGGCGTCGAGTTCAGAGTCAGGACGTACGTCCAAAGTTACGAACAATGAGAAAGATTAAGGATATTTTAATCGACAACGGTTTTCGGTTCAATCATAATCTCGGGCAAAATTTCATCACGGACAAAAATCTCCTCGATAAAATCGTGGAGCTTTCGGGCGTGGACGAAAACGACGTCGTCGTCGAAATAGGAACGGGCGCAGGCACGCTCACCCGCGCGATTGCCGAAAAAGCGAAAAAGGTGTATTCGTTCGAGGTTGACCGCGCGTTGAAGCCGGTGCTGGACGAAACGCTTTCGGGGCTTGATAACGTCGAAGTGATTTTCAAAGACGTTCTGAAAATGAAAGATAAGGAACTGATTGAAATCGTCGGCGAAAAATTCAAAGTCGTTGCGAATATTCCTTATTATATCACGACTGCGCTCGTAATGCGTTTTCTGGAAGAAGGCGTGCATCCGTCGGCGATAACCGTTATGGTACAAAAAGAAGTTGCCAACCGATTCGTCGCGAAACCCGCAACCGAGGATTACGGCGCGATTACAATGGCAATTTCCTTATATGGCGACGCGAAAATCGTCGGACAGGTTGACAAAAGTATGTTTTATCCCGTGCCGAAAGTCGACAGCAGCATCGTGAGAATCGACGTATACGATAAGTATGCGGGCGTCGACAAGAAAAAAGTCAACAAAACAATCAAGTGCGCATTTATGATGAGAAGAAAAACTTTGCTGAACAATCTGACTGCGGTTTATCCCGTGCAAAAAGACGAGGCGGCGAAAATCCTTGAAAGCCTGAATATCGACTTAAAGGCGCGTGGCGAAACGCTGACTCTCGACCAAATTATCGAAATTTCCGATTTACTGTCAAAATGACACATAAAAACGCAACAAAATGTCAAAAAGACTGTCCTTGCGACAGTCTTTTGTTTTTGTTCTTTTTATGTCGGCTATTTGACCGACAAAATGCGGAAAAAGTCTTGACTTTATTTTGCGCGCGCTATTATAATTGAATCATAGAAATTATATGAGGTGAAATTATGTCAAAAAACTCTTATCCGAAAGTTCCTTGGAGAACCGTTAAAGACCCCATTGCAGGTCATCCCAGAACCTACGAAAACGGCATAAAACTCGATTGGTACACGACGGAGGCCCCTGCCGGCAGTTATCGCAGCATTTTCAAGTGGGGCAATCCGAAAGAATATAAAGTTCCGAGCGAAGGAATGTTCAATTACATGATGAAAAAGTTGGACTTCACGCCCGAGTTTTTGAACAGCAAGAAGAATTTCGGCGATTCTCCCGTTAAATACGAGATTAAGTCGCAACTTTCCGTTGAAGAACACAAGGCGCTTCTCGCATTTGTGGCGGGCGACGGCGCGGACGACGATTACACAAGGCTTCGCGTTGCATACGGTCAGACGATGATCGACCTTATGCGCCTTCGCGAAGGCATTGTCGAAAACGTACCCGACCTCGTACTGTATCCCTCGACGACCGAACAAATCGAAAACATCGTGAAATACTGCGACGAGCAAAAAATCGCGATTTACGTTTACAGCGGCGGCTCGTCCGTAACACGCGGAGTCGAACCTACGGTAAAACGCTCGATCACGCTCGATCTCGGCAAAAACTTCAACAAAATCATTTCCGTCAACGAAATCAACGAAACCGTTACCGTGCAGCCCGGTATTTTCGGAACGGCGCTTGAAGCGTATCTCAACAATCCCGATAATTTCAAGTCGGGCAACGCTTACACCGTCGGTCATTTCCCGCAGTCGTTCGAGTATTCGACGGTCGGCGGCTGGGTAGTAACGCGCGGCGCGGGGCAGAACAGTTGCTATTACGGCAAGATCGAAGATCTTGTTCTCACTCAGCAATACGTTACTCCCGTCGGTACTTTCCGTACGGAACGCGCTCCCAGAAAAGCGACGGGCCCCGATATTAACCAGATTATGATGGGCAGCGAAGGCACGTTCGGCATCCTTACCGAAGTTACGCTGAAACTCCACAGACGTTCCCGCGTGCAAAAACCTTTCTGCTATCTTTCGCGCGATTGGGACAGCGGCGTTGCGTTTATGCGCGACGTTATGCAGGCTGAACGCGGCGTACCTTCCGTATTCAGAATTTCCGACGGCGAAGAAAGCGACCTTGGTCTCAGAATGTACGGACTTGGCAAAATCGAAGGACTTTTGAAGACGTTCGGACTCGAACTCGGAAAATGCTGTCTTATCGTCGGTTTCTGCGACGGCGATCCCGATTATCAGCGAATGACGATAAGAAACGTCAAAAAGAACGCGAGAAAACATCATCTGACGTCGTTCCTGCCCGGCATCGTCGTGCCGAAATGGTCGTCGGGACGTTTCTCCGATCCCTATATGCGCGACAACTATCAGGACTTCGGCGTTATCATCGACACCCTCGAATGTGCAATGCCCTGGGACGAAGTCGATCACATTCACGACTACGTCAGAAAGTTCATTAAATCGCACCCCAACGTCATCTGCACCTGCCACATCTCGCACTGCTATCAGAACGGCGCAAACCTTTACTTCATCTGGATGCAGAAGGACGAGGGTATCGAAAAGTTCAAGGAGTTCCACAGCGGCGTGCTTAACGCGATTCAGGAATCGGGCGCAAGCATCAGTCACCACCACGGCATCGGCAAACTCTTCGCGCCGTACAACGCAAAACAACTCGGCGACGTTCAGATGGATATGCTGAAAGCTTTGAAACACCATTTCGATCCCAACGGTATTATGAATCCGGGCGGAACGCTCTGGCTTGACAAATAATAAAAAACAACGCGCCCCCTTCGCAAAACGCGAAGGGGGCTTTTTTAATGAAATCACGTTGTGGTGAAATCACGGGGTGATGAAATCCGCCGTCGGCGGGTGAAATCTTGCTTATGCAAGATTATTGAAAGTTTAGTAATCCGCTTGCAAGATTATGGATAGTATAATAAAACGCTTACAAGATAAAAATAATCGGAAAAACTTTGCATTATTGCAATCCTGTTTCAAAACCGCTTTTTTCAAAAAATCCCAAAAATACCGTTTGTCGAAAAAATAGAAAACGAAATATTCTTATTATATTGACGCGCATACATACGCGAGCGCATGCACGTGCGTATGCGCGCACGTTTCTATATATAGTGTTTCAAGGTAATGTCTGTCCCGTTGACTTTGACAAATAAAAAGATATGTCAAAATATACAAAAAATTTAATTTTTTTGTAAAAAACCCCCGTTTTTTGCTTGACGGAATAAAAAGATAAGGCTATAATTCGCAAATGTTGTTTACAAATGAACATTGAAAATTCAGTTGACGAAATCGCGGTAAGTTTTGATAACCGCGCATCGCAAATCTCCTTAAAACCCGTCGTCGGCGACAAACGCTGCGGCTCAGGAATTATCGGGAACAACGCGGGATTGTGCATTCAAAATCTTTTTGAAAAAAGTTAAAAAAACTTTGAAAAATATTGCGAAAATCGTTGACAAGCGAATTTAGATATGGTAGTATGTAAACACTGTCGCCCGTGAAAGGCAACAGTAGCACATTGAAAATTGAAGATATGGAAAAGCGAATTAAGAAATTGTAGTGAATTAAAACACGAAATAAATTTCGACGTCAAATTCCAATTTACGCAAAGTAAATTTGTCAGACAAAGTCGGAACAGTCAAGATTGAACTTGAGAGTTTGATCCTGGCTCAGGACGAACGCTGGCGGCATGCCTTACACATGCAAGTCGAACGGACCTAGCAATAGGTTAGTGGCGAACGGGTGAGTAATACATGAGCAACCTGCCTCAAACAGGGGGATAACACCGGGAAACTGGTGCTAATACCGCATAAGACCACAGCGCGGCATCGCGCAGGGGTAAAAACGATTCAGTGGTTTGAGATGGGCTCATGTCCCATTAGCTAGTTGGTGAGATAACAGCCCACCAAGGCGACGATGGGTAGCCGACCTGAGAGGGTGATCGGCCACATTGGGACTGAGACACGGCCCAGACTCCTACGGGAGGCAGCAGTGGGGAATATTGGGCAATGGGCGAAAGCCTTACCCAGCAATGCCGCGTGAGTGAAGAAGGTCTTCGGATTGTAAAGCTCTTTGATCAGGGACGAACACAATGACGGTACCTGAAGAACAAGCCCCGGCTAACTACGTGCCAGCAGCCGCGGTAATACGTAGGGGGCAAGCGTTGTCCGGAATGACTGGGCGTAAAGGGTGTGTAGGCGGGCTCGCAAGTTGGATGTGTAATACCCAGAGCTTAACTCGGGTGCTGCATCTGAAACTACGAGTCTTGAGTGTCGGAGAGGTAAGTGGAATTCCTAGTGTAGCGGTGGAATGCGTAGATATTAGGAGGAACATCAGTGGCGAAGGCGACTTACTGGACGATAACTGACGCTGAGGCACGAAAGCGTGGGGAGCAAACAGGATTAGATACCCTGGTAGTCCACGCCGTAAACGATGGATACTAGATGTAGGAGGTATTGACTCCTTCTGCGTCGCAGCTAACGCAATAAGTATCCCGCCTGGGGAGTACGGCCGCAAGGTTGAAACTCAAAGGAATTGACGGGGACCCGCACAAGCAGCGGAGCATGTGGTTTAATTCGAAGCAACGCGAAGAACCTTACCAAGGCTTGACATCCACTTAAAGTCATGGAAACATGATGTCCCTTCGGAGGAAGTGAGACAGGTGGTGCATGGTTGTCGTCAGCTCGTGTCGTGAGATGTTGGGTTAAGTCCCGCAACGAGCGCAACCCTCATAAATAGTTGCCAATATTAAGTTAGGAACTCTATTTAGACTGCCGTGGATAACACGGAGGAAGGTGGGGATGACGTCAAATCATCATGCCTCTTACGTCTTGGGCTACACACGTGCTACAATGGCTATTACAAAGAGCTGCAAACCCGTAAGGGCGAGCGAATCTCAAAAAGATAGTCTCAGTTCGGACTGTGGGCTGCAACCCGCCCACACGAAGTCGGAGTTGCTAGTAATCCCGAATCAGAATGTCGGGGTGAATGCGTTCCCGGGTCTTGTACACACTGCCCGTCACGCCATGGGAGTTGATAGTACCCAAAGTCGGTGAGCTAACCGCAAGGAGGCAGCCGCCTAAGGTAAGATCAGTAACTGGGGTGAAGTCGTAACAAGGTAGCCGTATCGGAAGGTGCGGCTGGATCACCTCCTTTTAAGGAGCAGATTTATCTGCTTTGGTCAACTTCGATCTTTCGGGATCGATGAGTCTACGGACTATAAAAAAAGGCACACAGGCCTAACGTAAATAACTGTATTCCTGCAATTATAATTCCTTTTCCACTTCGATTTCAATTGCACACTCACAACAGAGTAATGTACATTGACAACTGCATAAACTAAAATCAATCTAATTTTTTTGGATTGACGAGAGATTGAAAAATATCTAGAAGAAGAGTAATACACAATTCACGAAGATATTTTGCTGAGGACATTAAAACAAAAGTATCGAAAGATACAACCTTAATAGGTTTAAACGTATATGATTAAGCTATAAAGGGCGTAGGACGGATGCCTTGGCACCAAGCGCCGATGAAGGACGTGACAAGCTGCGATAAGCCACGGGGAGTTGCAAATGAACTTTGATCCGTGGATTTCCGAATGAGGAAACTCACATATGGTAATGCATATGTAACCATACATGAATACATAGTGTATGGTGGGGAACCCGGGGAACTGAAACATCTAAGTACCCGGAGGAAAAGAAAGAAAACAATCGATTTCCTGAGTAGTGGTGAGCGAAAGGGAAAGAGCCTAAACGTTTATATAGTGATATATAAACGGGTTACGGACCCCATAACGTACTGATTTTTGTAGTTGAACACAGTTGGAAAGCTGGGCGAAACAGAGTAAAAGCCTCGTAGGCGAAACCGAAATCAGACCGGGGGTATCCAGAGTATCACAGGACACGAGAAATCCGGTGGGAAGACAGGAGGACCATCTCCTAAGGCTAAATACGACTTGGTGACCGATAGAGTATAGTACCGTGAGGGAAAGGTGAAAAGAACCCCGGGAGGGGAGTGAAAGAGAACCTGAAATCCTATGCTTACAAGCAGACATAGCACTACTTGAAAGTGTGATGTCGTACTTTTTGTAGAACGGGCCGGCGAGTTACGATGTGTAGCGAGGTTAAGTGATTAAGTCACGGAGCCGAAGCGAAAGCGAGTTTGAAATGAGCGATAGTTGCATGTCGTAGACCCGAAACCAGATGACCTATTCATGGACAGGTTGAAGCAGCGGTAAGACGCTGTGGAGGACCGAACCCACGTTCGTTGAAAAGACCGGGGATGAGCTGTGAATAGCGGAGAAATTCCAAACGAATCTGGAGATAGCTGGTTCTCCTCGAAATAGCTTTAGGGCTAGCCTCTCGTTAGTGTACCGAAGGTAGAGCACTGTATGAGCTAGGGGGCTTCACGGCTTACTGAACTCTAACAAACTTCGAATGACGGATACATGATGCGAGGGAGTCAGACAGTGTGAGATAAGTCTCATTGTCAAAAGGGAAACAGCCCAGACCTACAACTAAGGTCCCAAAGTACAAGTTAAGTGGTAAAGGATGTGTCGACGCTAAAACAACCAGGATGTTGGCTTAGAAGCAGCCACTCATTTAAAGAGTGCGTAATAGCTCACTGGTCGAGTATCGGTGCGCCGAAGATTATCGGGGCTAAAACTTGTCACCGAAGTTTAGGGATATGCGATTGCATATCGGTAGAGGAGCAATGTGTACGGGCAGAAGCTGTATCGAAAGGGGCAGTGGACTGTACACAAGAGAGAATGCCGGCATAAGTAGCGAGAGCAAAGTGAGAAACTTTGCCGTCGAAAGCCTTAGGTTTCCTGGGGAAGGTTCGTCCTCCCAGGGTAAGTCGGGACCTAAGCCGAGGCCGAAAGGCGTAGGTGATGGACAACAGGTAGATATTCCTGTACCACCGACAGTCGTCTAAATGAAGCAATGACACAGAAGGATAATCAAACCGCGTTGATGGATATATGCGGCCAAATCATTAGGCTTATGTGTAGTGAAGTACGCACATAGTTAAGGCTGAGTGATGATGGGGAGTGAAAACTAGTAATGAAGTTGATGATTCCACGCTGGCGAGAAAAGTTGCTAAATATGACTGAAGGTGCCCGTACCGCAAACCGACACAGGTAGGTGAGGAGAAAATCCTAAGACGAGCGGGATAACCCATGTTAAGGAACTCTGCAAAATCACCCCGTAACTTAGGGAGAAGGGGTACCACGCAAGTGGTCGCAGTGAAGAGGCCCAAGCGACTGTTTACCAAAAACACAGGTCTCTGCTAAATCGTAAGATGAAGTATAGGGGCTGACGCCTGCCCAGTGCTGGAAGGTTAAGGGGATGTGTTAGCGCAAGCGAAGCACGGAACTTAAGCCCCAGTGAACGGCGGCCGTAACTATAACGGTCCTAAGGTAGCGAAATTCCTTGTCAGGTAAGTTCTGACCCGCACGAATGGCGTAACGATTTGGGCGCTGTCTCAACATGGGACCCGGCGAAATTGTAGTATACGTGAAGATGCGTATTACCCGCGACTGGACGGAAAGACCCCGTAGAGCTTTACTGTAGTCTGATATTGGATTTCGGTGATTTATGTACAGGATAGGTGGGAGACTTTGAAGCATAGGCGTCAGCTTATGTGGAGTCAACCTTGGGATACCACCCTTAAATTATTGAGGTTCTAACTTTGTGCCGTAATCCGGGCAGAGAACAGTGTCAGATGGGCAGTTTGACTGGGGCGGTCGCCTCCTAAAATGTAACGGAGGCGTCCAAAGGTTCCCTCAGGATGGTTGGAAATCATCCAAAGAGTATAAAGGCAGAAGGGAGCTTAACTGCGAGACAGACATGTCGAGCAGATACGAAAGTAGGGCTTAGTGATCCGGCGGTAGAGTATGGAATTGCCGTCGCTTAACGGATAAAAGTTACCTCGGGGATAACAGGCTTATCTCCCCCAAGAGTTCACATCGACGGGGAGGTTTGGCACCTCGATGTCGGCTCGTCACATCCTGGGGCTGTAGTAGGTCCCAAGGGTTCGGCTGTTCGCCGATTAAAGTGGCACGCGAGCTGGGTTCAGAACGTCGTGAGACAGTTCGGTCCCTATCCATCGTGGGCGTAGGATATTTGAGAGGATCTGCTCCTAGTACGAGAGGACCAGAGTGGACGCACCTATGGTGCACCTGTTGTCGCGCCAGCGGCACAGCAGGGTAGCGATGTGCGGATGGGATAAACGCTGAAAGCATCTAAGCGTGAAACCCACCTCAAGATTAGATATCCCATATCATAAGATAGTAAGACCCCTTGAAGACTACAAGGTTGATAGGTCGGAGGTGTAAGCACGGTAACGTGTTCAGCTGACCGATACTAATAGGTCGAGGGCTTAATCAAGAAATTGATGAAGTCATTATACAAATAAGTTTAAAACGCATTTAAGGTTACTATGAAATCCAATCTCAAGTTTATGCAGTTGTGAATGTGCATTAGAAACATTCAACCATTTCGGTGGCGATAGCGAAAGGGGTCCACCTGTTCTCATACCGAACACAGAAGTTAAGCCTTTCTACGCAGATGGTACTTGGCTGGACACGGCCCGGGAGAGTATGTAGCCGCCGAATTCCAAAAAAAGCACTTACATTTCGTAAGTGCTTTTTACTTTGTAAAAATCCCAATGTTTTCGCCTTTTTCAAAAATCATCAAAGTTTTTGGCGTTTTTAGGAAGCTAAGTCAGGTTTGAGTTTTTATGATTATATGCCAATCGAAAATAAATACTATCAATCAATATTAACGTTAGAATAAATGAGGAAATAAGAAAAGGGAAAACTGTGGCGGGAGTCACGGTTTTTTTTGTGCGAAAGTTGTTTGAAACAAATTAAAAGTGTGATAAAATCTAAATATGGTTATCGAAACGGGAAGGCTCAGAATCGTGCCGCTTGACGCGGATATGCTGGAAACGCTGTCGCGCGACGTAAAAGAATTTGAAAGAGAGTACGACGCGAAATACGACGGCGAAAGCATAAACGACGAATTGAAAAGCATACTCGGGCGGTGCGCGGAAGAAGTAAGGGAAGATGAGGATAACAAAGTCTTTTTGACAACGTGGCTTATCGAGCTGAAAGGCGTTGTCATCGGGAGCATCGGCTTCAAGGGTGTGCCGAAGGGCGGCGAAACGGAAATCGGGTTTTGTCTTAACAAAAAGTACGAAGGCAAAGGCTACATGACCGAAAGCGTGAAAGGGTTGCTGAAATTGGCGGCTCTGTTGGGCGTAAACCGAGTTTTTGCCGAAACAAGAGAAGATAACGTAAAATCCGAAAAAGTCCTTGAAAGGTGCGGTTTTGACCTTATCGGCGACGGAAAACTCAAAAAGTGGGGGAAGAATATTTAATTATGCAAGTTGACATTTACGATTTTGATAAGACGGTTGTGCCGTTTGACAGCGCGCTGAAATACTGGGGCTTTTGCATGGTGCACAATCCGTGGATCATACTGTTGCTGCCGTTTCAATTTATCTGGGGTATGATGATGCTGACGCATATCATATCCGTCCGCACGTGCAAGAAGGTGGCGTTTTTGTATATCCGCCTTATCAACAACGAAAAGAACGTGAAAAAGTATTGGGATAAGTACGAAAAATACGTTTACGACTGGTTCAAACCCGAAAACCGCAAACGCACGACGGTGATTATCAGCGCAAGCCCGGACTTTCTGATTGAAGAAATCGCACGGCGAATGAACGTCGATTACGTCATCTGCACGACACACGACAGAAAGCACGGAATTATGCGCTCCGAAGTGTGCCGCCACGCCGAAAAGGTCAGAAGGTTCAGAGAAGTGTTGCCCGACGCGGAAGTCATGGACGTTTACAGCGACAGCATAAAGTCGGACAGATATATTTTCGCACTCGGAAAGCACGACTTCCTTGTGACAAAAGGGAAAATCGAAGAATTTAACCTTGACGAAAAACTGAAAGAAATGAATCTTACTTTATAATAAAAAAAACGAAAGCACCGCAACCGCGGTGCTTTATTTTTAATTTGAAGACGCGTCGCTTGACGATATTGTAGGGCGGAAATAAAAAACATAAACAAAAAAACCGAGGCAAACGCTTCGGTTTTTCTGTCTTCCAAAAAAAGTTAATTATTTGTCTTTGCCGCATCCGCAGCAGTCGCTTTCGGACTTGGTTGACGTAGCGCGGTTTGCGCTTGTAGCGGCTTTCTTGGAAGATGCCTTTTCCTTGGCATTTTGTCTGTTTTTCGCCATACAATCTCTCCTTTTATTTGGTAATTGTAGTATTTGCAAGAAAGGAAGATTATATACAGGTTGCTAATTTACATTTTTTAACAAATCAGCAATCAAAAAGCAGGCACAATATTTTGTCGGTTTTATTATTGACGTCCGTCCAGTTCATTGCGGGCGAATAAATTTTCTCGATGCCGATATGGGTAAGGCGGGCAAGGCGGATATTTGCGATTGCCTTGTCAACAAACGTGCGATGAAGGTTTTCTGCGGCGTCCAGATCGGTACGAAGCGTCAAGGACACGGGCGCGTCCAAAGTTATTATTTCGTCGCATTTTTCAAATCTGTCAATATCCGCGATAACGACGTTTCCGACCTTTAACGCGTCAAAAAAGTCAGGCGAAAAAGGCGAGCGGAAAGCCGTATATTCCACGTCGTTCGCCGCAAAAAGCGACAAAAGTTTCGTGATATAAAGCATAATAATTTCGGGATATTCAGCGCGCACGCCGATCGTATATAAACCCTTGAAATCGTCGCTTAAAAAGTCGACGAAACCTTCGTCCGAAATTGCAGCGACAAAGCGTGTTTCGCGCAAGCCGTGTGATAGTTCGAGCGCGGCAAAAGTATCTTTTGCGGCACTTGCGACGGCTTTATTAAATGCGGCGGAAAGTTTTCTTTTATTATTTTCAAAAATCAAGTTTGCACAGTTAAGATTGCAATACGCGTCGTTAAAGTATTGTTTCTTGCAGGATACTGCATATTTTATATCGTCCTTATATGGCGCGATTTTCTTTTCGTCCGCCGCGTCGAGAAGATTGAACACAAAGCCCGACACAAGCGGAATTTCCGCTTCCGTAACGTGCGGAGAAGTCCCGTCGATTACCGCAAAATTCTTTGACGGAACGAACACCGCGTCGAAAGACGATACGTCGCTGCTGCAACGATAAGTTTCCGTCATAAACCCGGCGTCGAGCGCGATCTCGTTGACCTTTTTCATTAACGTGGATTTCCCCGTCCCTGCGCCGCCTTTCAATATCACCGTCTTGCCGCGCGTAAGATGCGAAAAGTCGCCGAAAAATCCGTATGCCGTATTGCTGCCTAAAAAATAAGTCTTGTTCATAACCGCCCCCTTTTACAGTATGCCAGACAAGATTAAAATGAACCTTGCCAAAATGCCGCAATTTCCGCGCTTTTTGTAAAATTCTCGCTTGAAGTACGTATAGTACGTCTGCGTTCGCCTTTACCAAAAATCATCGGAAATATCGGCGTTTTGGTTGCGGACAAGTCTGACGGCGAAATTTTAGGCTAAGACAAGGCACGCGAACGGGTTAATACTTGATGTATAAGCCGTGAGCGTAACGATGTATTAGTCAAAAATTCGCCGTCAGACCACGGTTCGTTTTAATCTTGTCTGGCATAGTTTGAAAATTCCCGCCTTGACACATTCACCGCGCGACAGCCGTATTCATAGGCTACAATATGGGGTGGTCGATATGTATATGGTTTTCGGAAACGACGAAAGAATGAACGAGGCAAGGAAACTTCTGTCCGTCGAAAAAACGCAGGACGTCGTGTGCGTGTTTCAGCCGAACGTTAAGGTCATAAAAGAAGATACGAAGCGCATACCGTGGGGCGCGCGGGCGTACGCGTTCGATTTTGACGAAGACGCACGGCGGATTCTTGCCGAAAAGTCCGTAAAAATGATTAAATACGGCGACGTCGAAGAATTCAAAAAAGAAAATTCCGTGCTGACTGCGGAAGGCGTGCTTATTATCCTTCTGGAAAAATCGAAGACGAAAATCTCGGACAAAAGAGTGCTTGTCGTCGGCAACGGCGCGTCGGGCAAGGAAATCGTCGATATACTTTTAAGGCTTAACGTGAAAGTGTCGGTGATGACGTCGCGCGCGGACAGCGTAAAAAAGGGCGCAAACGCGCTTCCGTACGGCGAAAGTATCGAAGAATTTGATTTTATCGTGAACACCGCGCCTGCGCGGATCATCGACGAAGCGCGATTGACAAAAATGAAACCCGACGCCGAAATCGTCGATATCGCGTCGCCGCCGTACGGCTTTGACAAAAACCTGATGGCGGAACTGTCGATAAAATACGGCGTGTATCCCGCGCTCCCGGTGAAGTACAGAAGCGAATCGGCGGGGAAAATAATCGCAAAAATCGTGACGGAGGGAAAACTATGACAAAAATCGGATATGCGGTAACGGGCAGTTTTTGCACCTTTTCAAAAACGCTTGTGGTAATGCAGGCGCTTGTCGACAAAGGATATGAACTTGTGCCGATTTTTTCGTATAATACCTGCAATCTCGACACACGCTTTTATAAGGCGAAAGATTTTTATTCCGAAACGGTGCGGATCACGGGGAAATATCCGATATGCGACCTTGTGAACGCCGAGCCGCTCGGTACGAAAGAAAAACTCGATCTTATCGTCGTGTGTCCTTGCACGGGGAACACTCTTTCAAAACTCGCAAACGGCATAACAGACACTCCCGTAACGCTTGCGGTCAAGGCGCATCTCAGAAACTGCCGTCCCGTGCTTATCGCGCTGTCGAGCAACGACGCGCTGGGCGCGAACGCAAAAAATCTCGGTCATCTTCTGAACACGAAGAACGTATACTTTGTACCGATGGGACAGGACGCGCCCGACATAAAAACGAAATCGCTCATCGCCGATTTTTCAATCGTCCCCGATGCGGTGAAACTTGCACTGAACGGAAAACAAGCCGAACCCGTGTTCAAGAATTTATAAACGTTATTGACAACACCCGCGCAAGGTGATAAAATATAAACATCAAAATACTTGGAGGAATTGTATGGCAGCAAGCAAAAAAGACTACTTTGGTCTTTCAAGAATAGTAAGCATTATTTTGGCAATCATTCCCGTTACCGCATGGGTATTGGGCGTCGTTACAAGGTTTTCGGAAGGCAAAATCGTTGCCGGTATCATTCGTATCTTCGGCGGCTGGCTCATTTGGGTTCTTGACCTTATCTCAATGATTATGAAGGGCAAAATCTTCCGTCTGCTTAACGTATAAGGAAAAAACAAGTCAAAGGCGTCGTACGAAAGTACGACGTTTTTTTATGCGCCGAAACAAATCGACAAAAATTAAAAATCCGCGTTGATTTTTTTCAAATACTATATTATAATACATAAAGTAGGATAAGGAAAATGGCAGCCAAAAGCAGGAAAAACGACAAAAAAACGATAAATATGTTTCTTTACCGCACGCTGATGCCCGTGCTTATCGGTCTTTCAAAAATCATCGTCGGGGTAAGGACGGATAAATCCGCGCTGAAAGGCGTAAAAGGGCCGTATCTTATCGTGGGCAACCACACGTCGCCCATTGACTTTTTGTATTTTACAGCCGGCGTTTATCCACAGCCCATAAATTTCGTCGTTGCGGAAAATATGATTTATCGCAAGGTCTACGGCGCATTCATAAGGTCGTTCGGCACGATTAAAAAGAAACAATTTACGGCGGATTTTCAGTGCATCAAACAAATCAAAAAGAATATCGACGCGGGCACGCACGTTTTGCTTTTCCCGGAAGGTCGCGTTTCGATTGACGGTACGACGGGCTATATCGCGCCGTCGATCGGGAAACTTATTAAGTTTTTGGACTGCACTGTCGTTGCGGGCGTTACTCACGGCGGATACACCGGCGGACCGAAATGGGGAAAACCTCGCCGCACGAAAGTCACGCTGAAACTCGCGCCGGTTTTGACAAAAGAAGAAATCAAAAATATGTCGGCGGCGGACATCGCCGCAAAAATCACAAACAGCCTGCGCTTTGACGACAACAGAAACCTTGTGGAAGAACACAGGAAAATTTCAAGGTGCAATAAGCGTGCGGAAGGTCTTGAAAAAATCCTTTATAAATGCCCCCGTTGTGGCGCGGAATTCAAAAACGTCACGAAAGGCAACGTCATGAAATGCACGCAGTGCGGAAATACCGTCGAGTACGGGCGCGACGGAATACTCCACGCGATTAAAGGCAAAACTTTTGATTATATAAGCGACTGGTACGACTTTGAAAGGCAGGATCTGAAAGAACAGGTCAAGGACGAAAATTTCAGGCTCGAAGGGAAAGTCGCGCTTTACGTCAACAACGAAAAACTCAATAAATTCGTAAAAGACGGGGAAGGCACTCTTTCCGTGTCCAAAGACGGCATAAAGTACGTCGGGGAAACGGGCGAAAACAAATCGCTGGAATTCAAAATCGAAAACCGCGGCACAACCGCCTTTAAGATGGGCGAAAATTTGGAAGTGTCCGAAGACGGGAGTATTTACAGATTTGCGTTTACCGAAGGATTGTTCAGTACGAAATTCGTGCTTGCAATCGAGGAACTGCACAAACGATACTTTGACTGAAAGGGGAAACTTTGAAACAAGAATCGACGAAAAAAAACAAAAAGACGATGCTGGAAGAATCGACGATAAATATGCGGTTGTACCGCTTTTGCGCGCGACTTTTCAAAGTCGTAGGAAGTATAAGGTACGGATTCAAAGTCGATAAATCCGCAATCAAAGGGATGAAAGGTCCGTTTCTGGTGCTTGGAAATCACACGTCGTGGGTTGACTTTTTATATTTTTCAAACTGCGTGTATCCGCACCCTATGAATGTGGTCGTAACCAGCAACGTTTTTTATATGAAGTTTTTGGGGAAATTGTTCACCGATTTCGGCGCAATACCGAAAAAGCAGTTTACAAGCGATTTTTCGTGCATAAAGCATATAAAACGCAATCTTGACAACGGAAACAGCGTATTATTGTTCCCCGAGGGGCGCATTACGGTGGACGGCTCGACAGGGTATATCGCGCCGTCGATCGGGAAACTTATTAAGTTTCTGAACTGCCCGGTAATCAAGGGGATCACCGTCGGAAGTTACGTTACCCGCCCGAAGTGGGGGAAGAAACGTCCCGGGAAAGTAACGCTTAAAATGGAACCCCTTTTAAGCACCGACGATATCGGCGATATGTCGAACGAAGAAATATACGAATATATCCTGAAAAACTTTTCGTACGACGACAACGTCGCTTTCAAGGAGCAGAACAGAAAGGTTTACGGCTTGCGCCTGGCGGAAACCCTTGAAAAACTTTTGTATAAATGCCCCCGTTGTGGTGCGGAATTTAAAAACGAGTCGAAATACAGGACGTTCAGATGCACCGCCTGCGGCAATACCGTGAAATATAACATGGACGGGACTCTCAGCCCATCGGGCGAAAACGACAAGTGTTTTGAGTTTGTCAGCGAATGGTACAAATTCCAGCGCGACGAAGTGAAAAAGGAAGTCGAAAACCCCGATTATTCGTTTGAAGAAAATGTCACGCTTTTGCTCACCGACGATAAAACGCACCGTTTCGAAGAAGCGGGAAAAGGGAAAATCGTCCTTGACAAAAACGGTATTACGTACGTCGGCACGAAATGCGGGCAGGAAGTTTCAAGGATTTTCGGGCTGAAAAACCACCCGACGGTTGCCTATAAACTTGCACAGAATATCGAAATTGCCGAAGATAACGAGATTTTCAAATTCGTTTTTGAAAACGGATTCCACACCGCAAAATTCGTACTTGCCGTCGAGGAACTTCACAAAAAGTACGTCGAAAACGCAAAATAAAAAAATTTAATTTTTGCAAACCGTAACACAAGCAACACCTGCGCCTGTGTTATTTTTTGCGGTATTTTTCTGCGACGGCTGTTACGGACATCGGAAAAACTTCCGCTATCGGAAATTTCCGCTAAAAAATTTATTGTAAAATTTCCGATACCAAGGGTATTTTACGGACACGTGCCTGTCCTGTCAGGATAAGTACAAAGAGAGGCTAAGGTATTTCAAAATCGAATATTAAAAGCGTGAACGCAAAAACCCCAAAACAAACAAAGAATATTTATATACATTGTATAATTTTTAACAATATTCTTGTCAATTTTCGCTCTTTTGCGTTATAATAAAAATGATAAAACTAATCGGAGGCAAATTATGGATTACAAAATGCAGCTCACACCCGAAGAAGTTGCAATCCTGAACGGAAACGAGGGCGAAACCAAAGCCAAAATTTTGAAAACGCTCGTGCTGTTCGGCGATGCCGTCGGAGCAACGAATTTTATTCCCATCGATTGCTGCGGCCATCTTGTGACGTCTTTCGGTCTTAAAATGATTGACCCGGTTTACAAAATCATGGACGAAATTATCGCCGCTGGACTTAAAGCGCCCAACGGTTTTACGGTCGACCCTCGTCCTTACGATTTTGAAAACGTGAAGTGCAATTTCCTGGAAAAACTTATTTTCACGAAATTTATGTATTCGAAACAAGCCGATTACGAGGCGCAGCTTGAAAAAGTCGGGCTGAAAAAGAACGCGTTCACCTGCACCTGCTACCTTCCCGAAGTCGGAAACGTCCCAAAGAAGGGCGAGGTTATCGGTTGGGCGGAATCGTCGGCGGTCGTATACGCAAACTCCGTGCTCGGCGCGCGCTGCAACAGAAACAGCGGTATGATCGATTTGTTCCAGAGCATTCTCGGCAGGGCGTTGAACTATGGATTTACGACGGACGAAGGACGCCGCGCAACGTGGAGAGTGGAAGTCAAAACCACCAAAAAACCCGAAGCGCAGATTCTCGGCAGTGCAATCGGTATGAAGGTTATGGAAGACGTGCCTTACATCGTAGGCCTTGACAAATTCATCGGGACGGAACTTAACGACGACGCAAAAGCATACCTTAAAGATATGGGCGCGGCAACCGCGTCGAACGGTGCGGTCGGTTTGTATCATGTCGACAAACTTACGCCCGAAGCGAAAGAACAGGGCGAAAGCCTTATCGTCGAAAACGCAAAGACTTACGTCATCGACGACGCCGAACTCGAACGCGTTTACAAGGGCTATCCCGTAATGTGGAAAAACAAGGACGCAAAAGCGAAAGTCGCGTTCATCGGTTGCCCGCATCTTACTTATTCGCAACTTGTAAACTGGACAAATAACATAGTTGAAGGTCTTAAAAAGAGCGGTAAAACCAAGGTTACGACGCAAGTCGTCCTTACGGCAGCCCCGCAAGTCGCCGAAAAATTCAGAAAAACAGACGATTATAAAAAGCTTGTCGCAACCGGCGCAAGACTTTCGTCCATTTGCCCGCTTATGTACACCAATAACCCGATTTGCGGTGGAAAACCCATCGTAACGAGCAGCAATAAACTTCGTACTTATTCCAAAGCGAAGTACATGAAAGATGAGGATATTTTGAAACTCATCACCGGACAGGAGGCGTAATATGTCACAGAAAGTATTCAAAGGCAGACCTTTTGCAGGGGGCGCAATCAAAGCCGAAGCAGTCGTTTCGCATCAGGGATTCAATACACTTGCGTCCTGCCAGAAAAGCGCAATGGGCATTAAGCCCAAGGACACGGAAGCGGGTACCGCAAAAATCTTTGTTTCCGACCAGAACAACCCCGACCTTTTCGGTAAACTTATCACGGGGAAAGCACTTTGTTTGCCCATCACGATCGGCAGCACGACGGGCGGCATGATTTTGCAGACCATTTGTGCAATGAAAGCGCAGCCTGCGGCAATGCTGTTTTCGGAAACGGCGGACAGCCTTGCGACGTCGGGACTTATCCTTGCGAAAGTTTGGGAAAACAACTTTATCGTCGGCGTCGACCAACTCGGCAAAGAGTTTTTGGACTACGTAAAAGACGGTGATATGATTGAGGTCAAAGAAGACGGCACGGTCATCGTTGAAAGAAACTAACGGCGGTTAAAAACCAATTAAAAAAAGCGTTCGCGGGTTGGCGAACGCTTTTTGTTTCGGATTGAATATCGATTATTCGTTGTCCGGGGTGTTAAGGGCGGCGTCCTCGACGTTTTCGGCGATTTCCAACAGGGGAGAAACGACATCGTTTGCAAGGGCGGATTCTTCCGCAACGGGTTCCTCAAAAGCGACGGGCTCGTTCGTGTTTTCGGTTGCGCCGGCAAGCGCGAGTTTTCTTGCTTCCGTTTCCTTGACCATTTCGGCAAGGCGCGTTTCGGACAGGGTGCATTTTTTCTTGTAAAGGATAAGCGCGACAATCATAAACACGATGGGGATAATGCACATGCACGACACAAGGATTTGTCTGTCTTGCAGGGAAACTTTGTTGATAATCTCCGTGATTTTTTCCATTTTCACCTTGTTGGTGATAAGGTTTTTGGACGCCTCGTTTTCGATGTTGGAGATGGCGTTCGTGTAAGTCGTGATACTTGCGACCGCGTAAACGCCGATGACGAGAGCCTGCGTAAGCGCGCTGCTGAGTTTTGCGGTGAACGGGCGCAGGGAGAAGATAAGGCTTTCGTTGCGCTGACCGTACTTCCACTCGTTATACTCCACGGTGTTTGCCATATTGATTACCATAATCATATAGAAACCCGCGCCGTAGCCGATGAAGGTATATGCAACCGCAATAAGGATAAATTTTGCAAACCATTCCGAAGATTTCGGCGCGCCTGTGGGGATTGCAAGGGCAAAAATCAGCATTAAGGCAAAGCCGAATATTGTCGCGATACCGGCGGAATACAAGATTTTGTTGCGCCCGAACTTTTTGGACAGCCACGGATAAGTCGCCGTAAACAGCGTGGAAATTATGCCGTAGCCTAAGCCGATAAGCAGGGTGTATCCGCCTTCGTATCCGAACTCGAAGTAAACGTACATTGTCAAAAGTCCGCCACCGACGACACCCGTACCGATTGAAAAAATGAGCATTATGAGCGCGCACCACAAAAGTTGGTCGTTTTTGGCGATGGTTTGGAACATCTTTTTCAGGGTAAGTCTGTCGGACTTGTCGGGCTTAATCGGGGGCAGGGGTTTTTCCTTAACTCCGAGGATTGTAAAAAGTTGGAACAATACCATAAGCACCGCGCTGATGATACCGATGACCTTATAGCCCGTGGGCGCGCCCCATTTTGCAAGCGAACCCGTCGTGAACAAGGGGATAAGAAGGCTGGCAAGTCCGACGCCCGCCGACGCCAGAAGCTGCGCGCACGACGTCAGTTTGTTGCGTTCGTGTTCGTCCGACGTCAGTGACGGCAACATTCCCCAGTAAGAAATATCGTTCATCGTGAACGTAATGCTGAACATAAGGTAGGCAAACGCCAGAAATCCTATGTACGACCAGCCGTCAAGTTTCACGCAAAATACCGAGATGATGACCGCGCCCGTAAGGACTGCGCCCAGAAGTTGCCACGGCTTATACTTGCCCCATTTCGTACGGGTGTTTTCGACGATGCCGCCCATAATGGGATCGTTCAGAGCGTCGAAAATACGCGCGACGACGATGATTGCGCCGACCGCGGTCAGCATTTTGTTGTCAATAGTCTTTGTGAACAATATGAACGTCATCAAAAAACTGTTGAACAAAAAGTACAAAAAATCGCGTCCGATCGTCCCGAGCGCAAACATAAGCATGTTTTTCGTGAAAGGTTTTTTCAGCTCGGTTTTAAGGCGCGATATTACGTTTGGTTTTTTCGAAATAGTTTCTTCCATAATAATCTCCTATATGTTCGATTATATCAACAAAAACGGATATAGGCAATAAAAAATTTATCAAAAGAAAATCGTAATATTGCAAAACCCAAAATAAAGTGTTAATATGTTTTTATCAACGACATTCGAGGTAGGATTATGGCAAAAAACAAAAAGTCGACGGGACTTTCGCTTTCAACGGTTTTCTCGCTTATTTCGATGGTTCTTTTCATTGTAAAGACCGTCAACAGCTTTTCGGAAGGCGCAAAAGCGGGCGGAGCGTCGGGCATTATCAAATTTGCGGTGCTGCCGCTCATTATCGTATTTGCGATTTGTTTCTTCGTGCAGGTCATCGCAAGCATAAAGGATCAGAAAGCCGTCAAAGAAAGTATCGGCGACGCGAAATATCAGATCAAAACGACCAAAAAAGTCGCGTCGATTATGGAAGCCGTCGTGGAACTCGTGAGCGTTATCGTCGCGATTCTTCTTGCGTACGACGAATACGCGTCGGGCAATATTAAATGGTATAATTTCCGTTATTACTTCACGCTCATTATTTTGCTGTTCACTTTTTTGAGCACCGTATATTATATCGTAAAGACGTCGCTGAAACTCAAAAAGTCGTCGGATAAGCGCAAAGAACAGCAGGCAAAAGCCCTTGAAAAAGCGCAAAAAGCGGAAGAAAGACAAAAACAAATCGAGGCTGCCACCGCGGAAAAGGAGCGCCGCGCCGAAGAAAGAAAGGCGCAGGAACAGGCGGCAATGCCCAAAAAGGATCAATCGCATAAACCCGTGAAAAAATTCACGAAAAAATAAACAAATATTTTCAATTGTTTATACGGAAAACATTTTGTTAAACTCGCTTTGACACGGGCGGGTTTTACAATATATAATAAAATCAATCTCAGGTAAGGAGGAGTATATGGAAAAACAAAAACTCGATTTCCTGACGGCAAAAGCCAGAAAACTCCGTGACGACGCAATCGAAATTATCGGACACTTCGGTGTCGGACATATCGGCGGCACGATGTCTGTCATGGACGCGCTTACCGTCATTTACTACGACAAAGCAAACGTCGACCCTAAAAATCCCAAAAAACAAGACCGCGACCGCGTTATTATGTCCAAAGGACACGCAGGCCCCGCAATGTACGCCGTGCTTGGCGATCTCGGATTTTACCCGCACGAGTGGGAATCCACTTTGAACAGAAACGGGACGAATCTTCCCTCGCACTGCGATATGAACAAAACCCCCGGTATCGACTTTACGGCGGGTTCTTTGGGACAAGGCTTGTCGGCGGCGGTCGGCATGGCTCTGACTGCAAAAATGGACGATAATCCCGCAACGATTTACTGCTTCATCGGCGACGGTGAATCGCAGGAAGGTCAGATCTGGGAAGCGTCGATGTTTGCGGGCAACCACGGCCTTGACAATCTCATCGTGTTCCTTGACAACAACAAAATGCAACTTGACGGCCCCACCGATACAATCAACTCGCTTGCACCCGCAGCGGACAAGTGGAAGGCTTTCAACTTCTTCACTCAAGAAATCAACGGGCATGACCTTGTCGCTATCTCCGACGCAATCGACGCCGCAAAAGCGCAAAAGGGCAAACCCAGCATGATTATCCTCGATACGATAAAAGGCTTCGGCGCGTCCTTCACCGAAGGCGTCGCAAACTGCCACAGCATGTCGATTCCCGAGGAACTTTGGAGAAAAGAAACGGGGAGGTATGAATAATGACTGACGAAAAAGAAATGAGGCAAGTGCTTGCCAATACTTTGGCTGAAATCGCAAACACCGATAAACGCATCGTCGTTCTGGAAGCCGACCTTATGGGCTGCCACGCAACGAAAGCGTTCAAAGAAGCGCATCCCGACAGGTTCGTAAACGTCGGTATCGCCGAGGCAAATATGATCGGTATCGCCGCGGGTATGTCCGCAATGGGCAAAATCCCGTTTGCATATTCGTTCGCTCCGTTCGCGACGCGTCGTTGCTACGACACGATTTTCATCTCCGTCGCGTACGCAAAACAACACGTGAAAATCGTCGGCTCCGACCCCGGCATCATGGCGGAAGCCAACGGCGGCACCCACATGCCGTTTGAAGATATGGCGATTATGCGCGCAATTCCCAATATGGTATGCTTCGAGCCTACCGACGGCGCAATGCTCGCCCGCGCAATCCCTCAGATTATCGACTATCCCGGTGCGGTTTATATTCGTCTGTTCAGGAAAAAGCCCGAACATATCTTCGACGACGTTCCCGATTTCAAACTCGGCAAAGCCATCACCGTGAAAGCCGGCAAAGACGTTACCCTTGTCGCAAGCGGTATTATGGTTGAAAAAGCGTTGAAAGCCGCCGAAATTCTGAAAGAAGAAGGCATCGACGCGGGCGTTCTGAATATCCACACCTGGAAACCCATCGACGAAGAAGCAATCGTCAACGCGGTCAAGACAACCGGCGCGCTCGTCACTTGCGAAAACCACACCTTGCAGGGCGGTCTCGGCAGCGCGGTGTCCGAAGTCGTCGTGTCCAAGTGCCCGGCTCCCGTCGGCATGATCGGCGTCAACAACACCTTTGGCGAAGTCGGTAAGAAAGAATACCTTGCCGAAAAATTCCACCTTACGGTCGAAGACATCGTCAACAAGGCAAAAGAAACCATCGCACTCAAAAAGTAATTTTTGCTTAACGAAAAGGCTCGTCGGAAGACGGGCCTTATTTTTTTGTATATTTTATATATTAAATATATTTATGTTGTAAATTTTTTGTCAGATTATTTTTTACCTATTGCAACTTTTTCAATTCGTGATATACTATATACGAAAATAATATTTCGCGGATTATCCGCCAAAGGCAGGTTATATATGAACAAAGTTTTGGTCACCGGCGGCACCGGTTATATCGGAAGCCACACCGTTATCGAACTTTTGAACGATAATCAGGACGTCGTAATTGTCGATAACCTTTCAAACTCGAAAATCGGCGTTGTCGACCGTATCGAACAAATCACGGGGAAACGTCCCGCGTTTTACAACGTGGACGTGCGCGACAAAGCAAAATTACTCAAAATCTTCAAGGACGAAAAACCCACCGACGTAATCCACTTCGCAGGGCTGAAAGCGGTTGGCGAAAGTGTGAAAATCCCGCTTGCGTATTACGACAACAACCTTAATTCCACGCTCGTTCTCATCGACTGCATGCGCGAGTGCGGCGTGAAAAACCTTGTGTTTTCTTCGTCCGCGACCGTTTACGGCTGCCCGAAGTCGGTGCCTATTTTTGAAGATTTTCCGCTGTCCGCAACCAATCCGTACGGACAGACGAAACTTATGATCGAGCAGATCCTGAAAGACTTTTATCACAGCGACAACTCGTTCAATATCGCGCTTTTAAGATACTTCAACCCCATCGGCGCGCACGAAAGCGGGCTTATCGGCGAAGATCCCAACGGTATCCCCAACAACCTTGTGCCTTATATCACGCAGGTTGCCGTCGGGAAACTTGAAAAAGTCCACGTTTTCGGCAACGATTACCCCACGAAAGACGGCACGGGCGTCAGGGATTATATCCACGTCGTCGACCTTGCGAAAGGTCACATCGCCGCGCTTAAAAAACTGCATGAAAATTCGGGGCTCGTCATCTACAACCTCGGCACCGGACACGGATACAGCGTGCTGGAAATGATTAACGAGTTTTCAAAAGTTGTCGGACACCCCATCGCGTATCAGATCGACGGCCGCCGCGCAGGCGACATCGCGGAATGCTACGCCGATTGCTCGAAAGCCAAAAAAGAACTCGGCTGGGAATGTAAGTTCGATCTTCATCGCATGGCGGAAGACAGCTGGCGTTGGCAAAAAATGAACCCCAACGGGCTTGAATAATATGAAATACTTTATCGCGACGGATATACACGGCTCGTACTTCTTTGCGAAAAAGGTCGTGGAAGAATTTGAAAAGTCGGGCGCGGACAAACTCGTGCTCCTTGGCGACTTGTACTATCACGGTCCCAGAAACCCTTTGCCGGAAGAACATGCCCCGATGAAGGTTGCGGAACTTTTCAATTCCTTGTCGGACAAAATCATTGCAATCAAGGGGAACTGCGACGCCGAAATCGACGAAATGATTTCAACGTTTCCGTTTTCGCCCGCGGTGCACGTAAACGTCGGCGGGGGAAGGGTGACTTTCACGCACGGGCATTATTTCAATAAGGACGTGTTACCGATAGGTTGTGACCTTCTGGTGTACGGGCATTTTCACGTGAACGAACTGACGGAACGCGACGGAACGACGTGCGTATGCGTGGCATCGGCGTCCCTTCCGAAGAACGGGTGCAAGCCGTCTTATATGCTTCTGGACGAAAACGGATTCGTCGTGAGAACCCTTGACGGCGACGTCGTTTTTGAAAAATCCTTTTCGTAAAATTCAATAAAACCGAATAAATGTATAAAATCTTGCAAAATATGCAGGATTTTATTCATATATACAGTGAAATACAAAAATATTTAATTTTTTGTGAATATTTATGCAAAATTGCTTGCCAAGCGCGAATAGTTATGCTATGATTGCATCATCGAAAACGAAATAAATTTTTTGAGGTATAAAAATGAAAAAAATTCTCGCGGCATTACTGACCGTCGCAACGGTTATCACCTGTGCGTTCGCATTCACCGCATGCGACAAAAAAGGCGGAGGAGCAACAGAAAAAATCAAAATGGTCGACGTCGACCTTTCAAGCGAACAATATGCTTTCATCGTCAAAAAGGAAGATACGGAACTTCTTAACACCGTAAACGGCATTCTTGATGCAAAAGCCACGGAAATCCAGGCGATTATGGACAAGTACCTTAACGCCACGGAAGACCAGCTTGCGACGTTTGGCAGCAACAGCATTAAAACCAGCTCGACCGACGGCGCAAACGAACTTGTCGTCGCAACGAATATCGATTTTGCTCCGTTTGAGTACTACAACGGCAACAAAATCGCCGGTATCGACATCGAAATCGCGCAGCTTATCGCAGACCAAATGGGCAAAACCCTTGTCGTGGAACATATGGACTTCGACGCGGTCGTAACGTCTGTTCAGACAAAGGATATATACGACATCGGTATGGCGGCTCTTACCATAAGCGCAGACCGTGCAGAAATGGTAAACTTTACGAAACCTTACTTCGACACCACGCAAGTCGTCGTTGTCAAAGCGGACGATACCACGTTCGACGCATGCAGCGATAAGGACGCAATGCTTCAAAAACTCGCTTCTCTGTCGGGAGCGGCGGCAAAGTGCGGCGGACAAGCAGGCACGACAGGTCAGCAATTCGCAAAAGGTAACGAAGCGCTTGGATTCGACGGCTTTAAGAACCTCGATTTCAACGGATACGATTCTCCCGCACTTGCGGTACAATCGATGCTTGACGGCAATATCTCGTTTATCATCGTCGATAAGGCGGTTGCACAAACTCTTCTTAAAAACGTAAATAAATAAGACCGTGTTTGCAAAAAAGTGGCAAATCTTTATAAGGTCGTTCGTTGAGAACGAAGGATACAAAAATGTACTGCTGGGTTTCAAAAACACAGCGTACATTGCCGTATTCGGCTTTCTGATAGGTATCTGTATAGGTACCTTCGTTGCTATTGTCAAGGTTGCGGGAAAGCAAAGCAAAGTTTTCAAGTGGATTTCGAAAATCGGCGATATATACGTCGGGTTTTTCAGGGGCACGCCGATTGTCGTGCAACTTTTGCTGTTGTATTACGTGATTTTCCCGCTTGCGGGAGTCAATATCGACAAACTTGTTGTGGCAATCGTTACGTTTGGCATAAATTCGGGCGCGTACGTTTCGGAAATAATGCGCAGCGGTATTTTGTCCGTCGACGCGGGACAAAGGGAAGCGGGGCGCGCGCTCGGGCTTTCTTATCCGTCGACGATGCTCAGAATCGTTTTGCCGCAGGCGCTCAAAAACAGCCTGCCCGCGCTCGGCAACGAACTTATCGCGCTTGTCAAAGACACGTCGGTCGCCGGGTTTATCGCCGTGTTTGATCTCACGCAGGCGTTCAAACTTATCGGCTCGTCGTCGTACGAATTTATGATACCGTATCTCGTACTTGCGCTGTTCTATCTTGTCATTGTCGGAATTCTGACGGTGATTATCAAGATGATTGAAAGGAGGTTTGCGAAAAGTGATAAATAACGAAAACGAAAGTTTAATCGCGGCGGAATGCCACGCGCAAGCCGACGAAAAGAAAGCGATGCTGGAAGTCGAAAACCTTACCAAAAAATTTGGCGATCTTCTTGTTTTGGACGACATTTCGACAAAGATTTACGAAGGCGAAAAAGTGGTTATCGTCGGGCCGTCCGGCGGCGGAAAATCGACGTTTTTAAGGTGCTTGAACGTTCTTGAAGATCCGACGGCGGGGCGAATACTTTTTATGGGCAACGACCTTGCCGACCTTAAAGTCAACATAAACGTCCAACGTCAGAATATCGGTATGGTATTCCAGCAGTTTAACCTTTTCAACAACTATACCGTAAAAAAGAATATTACGCTTGCACCTGTCAGAATCGGCATTTCAAATATGCGAAAACAAAAGATCAAGAATGCTTTTGTGCCGATTTATAATAAGTTTTATAAAAAATACGGCGATAAAATCAATGCTAAAATCGACGCCGAAAAGGAACAACTCATAAAGCAGTCGGAAGAACTTAAAGCCGTGCTGAAAGACGTTTCCGCCGAATGGGAAAAAACCAAAAAGTCGGAAGAAAGGCAGGGGAAAACCTATGCGACGTACGATCCCGAACTGACGAAAAAGAAACTGAAACTCACCGCGAAAATCGAAAAGAAAGAACGCGCCGTTTCGCATAAAAACCATATTGCAGAAAAACAGGTCGTCGCGCCGGAATTCTCGTCGAAAAAGGAAATCAAGGCGCATGCGGAAGAAAACGCGATGCGACTTTTGAAAAGAATCGGGCTGGAACAAAAAGCCGACGCGTATCCTTCGACCTTGTCGGGCGGACAAAAGCAGCGTATTGCAATCGCAAGGGCGCTTGCAATGAATCCCAAAGTCATGCTTTTTGACGAGCCGACGTCCGCGCTCGATCCCGAAATGGTCGGCGAAGTTCTGGACCTTATCAAGGAGCTTGCGGAAGAAGGTATGACGATGGTTATCGTCACGCACGAAATGGGGTTTGCGAAAGAAGTCGGCACAAGAATTTTGTTTATGTCCGAAGGAAAAATCACCGAAGAAAACAACCCGAAAGACTTTTTCGAGCACCCGCAAAACGACAGGACGAAAGAATTTTTAAGGAAAGTTCTGAACGCCTGACCGAAAAAATCGCTTAAACCGCCCATAGGGGCGGTTTTTTATTGTGTTTTAAGGAAAAGTGGGCTATAATATTTGATATGAAAAAACAAGCCGTGAAAAATCTTACCATATTCATAGTGTTGCTTGCGCTGATTGCGGGCGCGTTTTCGTGCGGATTTTTCACAAACGACGTCGCGTATGCCGCCGTGCTTCCCGACGCCGTTTCAAATCAATGGTTTGACGGCGAAGATTATAATAATTTCAACGATACTCTTCAAGCGATAAATAAGATTAAAGACGGGCTTTCCACGGCGGAAAAAGCCGATTTCAAAAATAATCCCGTCCTTGTTGCGGTGATCGACACGGGGATTAACGCCTCGCACGAGTTGTTCGACGGCGTATTGTGCGACGAAGGACTTTGGTATAACGCGATCACTCATAAAAACGGCAGAGATTACATCGACGACACTTGCAATAACGGCACTCTTGTCGGGCACGGCACGCACGTTGCGGGCATCGTCGCGCAGGAAATCAAAAAATACGGGCTTGAAGATTACATTAAGATTTTGCCCGTGAAAGCCGGCGACAGCAAAGGAAGTTTCGAAGCCGTCGCAGTCGTGGACGCAATAAGTTACGTCAAAGATCTTGCTACGCAAAACAAGACGATTGTGATAAATATGTCGCTGACAAACATGATAAGAGCGTCGGACACTTCATCGTGGGGCAAAAACGGCGCGATTGACGTCATGATACAAAGCGCGGTGCGTGAAGGAGTCATAGTTTGCGCGGCGGCGGGAAACAAAGGATATAACTCATCGTCGAGTGGATATAGTTTAGGAAGTCCGGCGTGCCTTGAAAACGTCATCGGCGTTATGAATTACGGTGAAGGTCTTATTCCCGCGCCGAAATCCAACTACGGCGCGGCGTACGACATTGCGGCGCCGGGACAAAAAATAATAAGCGCGGCAAAGTCGGACGAAACCGAGCCGTACTGCACAAAAGACGGCACGAGCATGGCAACGCCTTTCGTATCCTTTGCGGCGGCGGTGCTGGAAATAGGATTCAACAGGAAATCGGCAACCGTTTACGACGTGATGACAAGTACTCCTGCCGTTGCAACAGGCACAGTATCGTACGGAAACGGTGTTTATACCGCAAAAAAACTTAATTTAAGTGCCTTTGTTGACTTTAAGCATATTAAAGAAATCAAAGTCTTTACCGAAGACGAAAGCCTTGACGCGCTTAACCAGAACATTTCGTCGCCGAAAAAAGTCGTCGCTTTTGCAAAGCTCAGATACTTTGACGAAGAAGGCTTCGCGCCCGAAACCGACGTCGCGTACAAGAGCATAAAAATGTACGTCGTGAAAGCCGGCAAAAACGGAACACTTTCGGGCGGCGAAGTTATTTACAGCTTAAACGGCGCAAGGATCGAATTTACCCCGACGGAGCCCGGAACGTATTTTATTTACGCCGCGAACAGCGCGTATATCAACGATACGTCCGAGATAATCACCGTCAAGGTCAACTACGTTCAAACGGTTGAAGACGCGCAACTTTCGGTTGTCGGCGATCCCGTCGTGCGCGCCGAAAGCACTGTGGTTTATAAACTTGACAATGCGTATATGCTTGATCCCGAACTTGTAATCGTTTGGGATATTTACGACGAAAACGGGCGACGCGTCGACACGAAAATCGGCACGGAAATTTCCTTTACGCCCGAAACAAAAGGCGAATACACGATAATTTGCAGCGTCGGCGGCAAATCGATTGCAGGATATAACGTGACCGTCAAAACAAGTGAAAAAACCGTCCGAGCGGTGTCGGGCGGCGTTACGAGTGCGGTTGCGTTTTCGGCGGTTGCTGCCGTATTGATAATCGTGATTGTGAAAATGCTTAAAAGGCGCGCTTAATCTTTTTTTGAAAATTCCTTTTCAAGTTTTTCGGCATAAACGATGAGATAAGTCTTGATGACGTCCATCGTATTTTTGTAAAATTCCATTGACTTTCTGTAAAACGGATCGGGAATGTTGATGTTTTTTCCGATGGCGGCTTTTGAAAGATTGACGTATTTTTTCTTGTACTTAAAAGGAAGCAAAAACCATTGAAGATAACCCATGCCGATAATGACGTCAGCTTCGTCAAACTTTTTCCTGTCTTTAAGAATGAAGTCGGGCTTGAACGCGTCGAGTTCCTCCTTTGCAAAGCCTTCTTCCAGAAGGAGCGCGTAAGTTTTCGGGTGCATCGCGCGCGACTGATTGAAAACCGCCGACGACGTGACGCTTTCGATATTCTTTTTCAGAACTTCGCTTTCCGACACCAGACGTTTGAATATAAATTCCGCATAAGGACTGCGGCAGGTATTTGACGAACAAACGATGAGTATTTTCATATTTCCTCAGAAAAATGCGATATGGGCGTATTGTACAATAAAGCGGCAAAAAAGTAAAGCAAAATATAATTGATAAATTATGTACATTATTATATAATATAAAATATAAAAATCAAGGAAACAATTATGAAAACGGTATTGATAACGGGCGCGTCAAAAGGTATCGGCGCGGAAATCGCAAGGACGCTTGCAAAAGAAGGCTACAACGTCGCGATAAATTTCAACAAAAGCGAAAGCGCGGCGGTCGAGCTCAAAAACGAGCTTGAAAAATATACGTCCGTAATGCTTGTGAAAGCCGACGTGTCGAAGTACGACGAGGTCGCAAGTATGGTAAGCGCGGTCAGAAACAAATTCGGAAGCATAACGCACCTTGTGTGCAATGCGGGAATAAGCGTGACGGGGCTGCTCGAAGATATGGATTTATGCCAATGTGACAGTGTTATTGACACAAATCTGAAAGGCGTTATTTATACCGTGAAAGAAGTAATCCCCGATATGGTGAAAAGAAAAAGCGGCGTCATCGTGAGCGTGTCGTCGATATGGGGAAAAACGGGCGCGTCGTGCGAGGCGGTTTATTCCGCGTCGAAAGCGGGCGTTATTGCGTTTTCCGAGGCGATGGCAAAGGAACTCGGGTTGTCGGGAATCAGGGTGAACGCGGTGTGTCCCGGCTGCATTGACACCGATATGATGAGAAAAGAAAACTTCACTGCATGCGAAATGCAGACTCTTATCGACGAAACGGCGATAGGCAGAATCGGCACGCCCAAAGACGTTGCGGACGTAGTGTCGTTTTTGTTGTCCGACAAATCGTCCTTTATCACGGGGCAGGCAATTACCGTTGACGGCGGTTTCATTTAATATTATTTTTCAAAAATTCGACCATGAACGACGTAATCAGACAAAAACTGAAAGACCTTCCGCAAAGCCCCGGCGTATATATTATGTCGGACGCTTCCGGCACGGTCATTTACGTCGGGAAAGCGGTCAATCTTAAAAACAGAGTAAGTCAGTATTTCCACTCTTCCGTAAAAACCGAAAAAACGATGAAACTTGTCGAAAACATCGTCGATTTTCGTTACATTATGTGCGCGACCGAAGAAGAAGCGCTCGTTCTGGAAAACAATCTTATCAAAAAGTACGCGCCGAAGTACAATATTTTGTTGAAAGACGACAAACAATATCCTTTCATCAAGATTAACGTCAAAGAAAAATTTCCGTCGGTGCAGGTCGTAAGGAAACTTGTCGACGACGGCAGCAAATACTTCGGACCTTATATGGTCGGCGTGAACACGAAAGATATTCTGGAACTTATCGGCAGCGCGTTCCCCGTGAGAAGTTGCAATAAGGATTTGTCGCACCTTCCTTCGTCGCACAGACCGTGTCTGATGAGTCATATCGGACGGTGTCTTGCGCCGTGCTCCGGAAACGTTACCCGCGAAGAATACGGCAAGGTAATTTCCGACGTAATTTCGTTCTTAAAGGGAAACGACGAAGAGATAAAAAAAGTCATTGAAAAGAAGATGTACGACGCGTCGGCAAGGGAAGATTTTGAAAGCGCACTGTATTTCAAAAACCGCCTGCACACGCTCGATAAACTTATCCGTCAGCAAATCGCCGCACTTCCGAAAGACTACAACATGGACGTATTTTCGGTTTTGGACAACGGCATATATACCGCCGTATCGGTGCTTATGGTGCGCGGCGGAAAGCTTGTCGGCGGCGACAATTATCCCGTCGAAAGCATAAATTCAGGCATAGTAAAACCTGTCGAAAATGCGGAAAACAAAGCCAAAGATGAACTTGAACTTAACAGGAATCTTCTGGAACAATTCGTACTGCAATACTATGACAATATGCCGGACGCGCCCGACGAAATCGTCGTAAACACGACTTTACCGTCGGAAAACGCATTGTTAAGCGTGTTATCCGATAAATTCGACAAAAAACTTAATATCATCGTTCCGCAGCGCGGCATAAGAAAACAACTTGTCGAAATGGCGGAAAACAACGCGAAAAATTACCTTGACACCTTTGTCGTAAAACAACTGAAAAAATATAACCTTACCGAAGGCGCGGTGCAGAAACTGCAAGAGATTTTACGTCTTCCGTCGCCGCCCGCTCGTATGGAGTGTTTTGACATTTCGCATTTCAGCGGGACGGACGTCGTGGCGAGCATGACGGTGTTCCAAAGCGGCGAGCCGAAAAAAAGCGCGTATCGCCGTTTCAAGGTGAAAGTCCAGCAGAACAACGACTTTGAAAGCATGCACGAAACGTTGCTTCGCCGCCTTTCGAAAATCGGAAATTCCGAGGACGAAAGTTTCAACGCCCACCCGGATCTTATCGTCATCGACGGCGGAAAAGGTCAACTTTCACGCGCGCAGGACGCAATGCGGGAAGCGGGGGTTTACGTCAATATGATTTCCCTTGCCGAAAGCGACGAAATAATATATTTTCCCGATAAGTCGGAAGGGCTTTATTTGTCGCGCCGTTCGCCCGCGCTTGCGCTTTTGATGAGACTCCGCGACGAGGCGCATCGTTTTGCGGTGGATTACGCCACTCGCCTGCACACAAACCGCTTAAAGGTGTCGAGCCTGAAAGACATCGAAGGCATCGGCGACAAAAAAACGGATATTTTATACAATCATTTCAAAACCATTGACAGAATCAAAGCTGCTTCCGTCGATACGCTTGCGTCCGTCAAGGGCATTTCGAGAGGCGACGCGGAAAAAATCCGCGCATTCTTCGACGGCAAAAATCAAAAATAATTTTTAAGCCTAAAAATCGTTGTTGAAATCGTAAGGATAATATATAATAGTATTTACTTAATTTGAGGTAACGCTTATGAAATATAAGTTTATCGCTTGCGACTACGACGACACGTTGCTTCCGAAAAGCGGCGTGATAAGCGATTTCACGAAAGACACGATACGCGAATATATCGCCCGCGGCGGCAAGTTCGCGATTTGCACGGGAAGAATGTTCAAAAGTATCGTCAAAATCGCGCGGGAATTCGGTCTGCACGGCGAAATCATCAGTTATCAGGGCTCTTTAATCAAAAATATCGACACCGAAGAAACCCTGCTCGTCAACTATATCGACAAAGACCTTGCCGTCGATTACGTGGAATTTATGAAAAAACAAAACGTGTTTCCGCAAGTGTACGTCGGGGACAATCTTTGCGTCGAAAAGGAAAATCCGTACAGCGTGGATTACGCGCGGGTTTGCGGGGTGCCGCTTAACATCGTCGGGGATTTCAAAGCGTTTTTCAAAACGACGGACGCGCCCGTGAACAAGGTGTATTGCAGCATGGATTCGTCGATAACGGAGCAGGTCAGAAACGCCGCGATCAAGGAATTCGGCGACAGGCTTTTGATCAACAGCAGTAAGCCGTACAACGTCGAAGCGGTTGACGCGCACGCGTCCAAAGGGAAAGCGGTCGAGTTTCTTGCAAACAAATACGGCATAAGCCTTTCAGACACGATGACTTTCGGCGACAACCTTAACGATTTGCAAATGATCGAAGTCGCGGGGATGGGCGTTGCGGTCGGAAACGCCGTTGACACGCTGAAAAACGCGGCTGATTATATCGCGGAAAACTGCGAAGACGACGGCGTCGCGAAAACTATAAGGGAGTTTTGCTTTTAGGAGATAATTATGAAAATCAAAGTCAATACCGGAATCGAAGAAACAAGCGGCGAAATTATCGCTCTTCGCGATTTCGCAAACCTTCTGAAACTGAAAATCATTTATATGAATACCGCGCGGCAAATCACGTTGCAAACGGTGAGCGTCAACCGTCCGGGGCTTATTCTTTCGGGCTTTGACGACTATTTCGCAAGAAGCCGCGTGCAGGTGCTCGGCAACGCCGAAATGTACTATCTTTATCAGATGACCGACGAAAACCGCCGTGCAGCGCTGAAAAAACTGTTCAAAACGGAAGTCCCGTGCATCATAATTTCAAGGGGGCTCGAACCGTGCAAGGATATGCTTGACCTTGCGAAAGAGTACGACACGCCGGTTTTGCAATCGAACGCGATAACGTCGGAAGTCGTCAACGATATCATCAATTTCCTGAACGATTTTCTTGCGCCGAAAACCAGAATACACGGAACTCTCTTGGACATCGACGGCATCGGGGTGCTGCTTACGGGCATCAGCGGCGTCGGTAAAAGCGAAACCGCGCTCGAACTCATTCACAGGGGACATATGCTCGTCGCGGACGACGCTGTCGAACTGAAAGTCATAAAGGACACGATACAAGGTTCCTCGCCCGACAAGATTCAGGACTTTATCGAGCTTCGCGGCGTCGGATTTATAAACGTCAGGAACATGTACGGCGTTGCGGGCATTTTAAGAAAAACCAACGTCGACCTTGTTATCGAACTTGTCGAATACGAAAAATCGCAAAACTATGAACGAAGCGACGCGCCGATGCGTACTTATAACGTTTTGGGCGTCGAAATTCCGAAACTTATCGTCCCTGTCATTATGGGCAGAAACCTTGCGATTATCGTCGAAGTCGCGGCAAAGAATTTCCGCTTGAAGCAAATGGGCTACGACGCCAACGAAGAACTTATCGAAAGAATGCACAGGGATTAACCTTTTTCGTCCGTTTTCATAAAATGGTAAAATGGACGGGATCAAGGTTATCGAAAACGCCGACGGGAAGAAATATTCGTCATTTTTAAGCGGCGGAAAAATCAAAAAACTGTATCTGCCCGAAAACGAAAACGAAGTCGTAAGGGCGGTTGAATATCTGACTGAAAAGCACGAGAAGTTTTTTATTCTCGGCAACGGCACGAACACGCTGATATCCGACGACGGCGTCGGAAACGTGATGTGTCTTAAACGCGTGAAGGGCATCGAAGTCCGAGGCGCAGAAATTGTCGGGCGTTGCGGCGAAACGATGAAAAGTCTGTTTCGCGCGGCGGAAAGAAACGGACTTTCGGGACTTGAAGAACTTTCGGGAATCCCGGGGACGCTCGGCGGCGCGTTAACGATGAACGCAGGGGCGTTCGGTACGGAAATCGGGGATTATGTCACCGAAATAACCGTTTTACACGGCGGAATCGTGCAAAAAATCCAAAAGTCCGACCTGTGGTTTTCGTATCGGGACAGCGTAGTGAAAAAGAAAGGCTACGTCGTTCTGTCGGCAACACTAAGGTTGAAAAGGAAAGACAAAAATCTTATCGCGGCGCGCGCGAAAGATTGCGAAACAATACGGCGGGCGGCGCAACCCGACACTCCGTCGCTTGGAAGCACTTTCAAAAAACACGACCTTGTGAGCGCGGCGTATTATATCGACGCACTGAATCTTAAAGGGTTTTCGGAAGGCGGCGCGAAGGTGTCCGAAAAACACGCCGGGTTTATAATAAACTCGGGCGGAGCGACAAGCCGCGACTACAAAATACTGTCGGACGCGATTTCGGACAAGGTAAAATGCGCGTTCGGCATAAGTCTTGAAAGAGAAATCGAAATAATAGGAAACATATGAAATTTTACGGCGACTATCACACACATTCGGTTTACAGCGACGGACGGGCGAAAATATCCGACGCCGCGCTTTACGCCGGGAAAATCGGGCTGAAAGAACTTGCGGTCACCGACCACGGGTTTGCAAACGTAACGCTGTCGCTGACGGAAAAGAAGTTTGAAAAAGAAATAATCGACGTAAAAAAGGTAAGGGAAAACCTTGAAAACGTCAATTTGCTGCTTGGCGTGGAGGCGGATATCGTCGACACGAAGGGCAATCTTGACGTGACGGACAAGCACCTTATGAATATGGATATTCTTGTCGCGGGGTTTCATCGGTTCATCAGAAGCACGTCGGTCAAGGATTATTTTTCATACGTCCTTTTCAACGGGTTTATCACCGACGTTTTCGGCACGACCGCAAAGAAAAAAGAGGCGGCGACCGACGCGTTTATCGCGGCAATCGAAAACAATCCCGTCGATATTTTGTCGCACGTCGGGAATCATGCGATCGTTGACGTAAAGGAAGTGTGCAAAACCGCGGCAAGGTGCGGTACTCTTATCGAAATCAATATGAAACATCTGCCGCTTGTCGAAAGGCTGTTGCCCGAAATGCTTGATACCGACTGCAACTTTATCGTGAACAGCGACGCCCACAAGTTAAGCGCAATCGGCAATTTTAACAGGGCGGAAGAAATAATAAAAAAATACGACGTGCCAAATACCCGCGTAGTAAACCTTGACAAAAAACCCGAGTTCACAAGGCTTGCCGACTGGAAGAAAAAACATGGAAAAACTGAACTTTAACAGATACGCAAAAAACGAATTACTGACGACGGAATTTGAAAACAAATGTTGCGCGACGGCATGGCTATCCGCCGCGATAAAAGCAATCGGCAGTTTAAGAATACTGAAAAACAAAACCGAGCTCGTTTTCGAGTCGCAGGACTACGAATATATAAAATCGACGGCAATCGCCGTCAAAACGACGTACAACGCGGAAATCGACGTTGACGTTACGAACGTGAACACAGGGCTTCAAAAGGGCAAACTTTACGTTATGAAAGTGCCGCCTGCAATCACGCACGATATGTTGTACGACGCCGGCATTATCAGAAAAACGAAAGACGGCTATGACTTTGTCGAAGGTATCGACAACAAGATCGTGATGAACGAGTGCTGTGCAAAGACGTATCTGAAATCGCTGTTCGTGGCTACGGGCTCTGCAAACGTGCCCGAAAAACTTATCGGCGAAGATGCTGATATTGAGTCGTCGGGAAGCGGGTATTATCTTGAATTTGCGCTTGCGGACGAAACATATGCTTTATCAGTCAAAAAACTGTTGTTAAGTTTCGATATTGTCGCAAAAACGGTGGAACGAGGCAATAAGTTTATCGTGTACGTCAAGGAAAGCGAAGTCATTTCAAACTTCTTTGCGCTGCTCGGCGCGTCCGAAACGGTGCTTTATATGCAGGACGTAATGATTGAAAGGCTTGTCAACAACAACGTCAACAGAAAGAGCAACTGCTCCGTCGCGAATATGGACAAGACGGCAATCGCCAGCACGAAACAGCTTATTGCGATTGAAAATATCGAAAAGAATTTCGGAGTGAAAAGGCTCAGCGAAGAGTTGCGATCTCTTATCGCGCTGCGAAAAGAATACCCCGAGGCAACGCTTGATTTTTTTGCCGAAAAACTCGGCGTGAGCAAAAGTTGCATCAACCACAGATTCAGAAAAATAATCTCGATTGCGGAAGAACTTTCTGCCGCAAACGACGCGGAGAACGAAAATGAGTAAAGAATTCGTCCATCTTCATTTGCATACCGAATACAGCCTGCTTGACGGCGCGGCGAGAATCTCGGGCGAAGGGAAAAAATCCCCCCTTGCCGAAGCGTTGAAAGCAAAAGGAATGACCGCCTGCGCGATTACCGATCACGGCAATATGTACGGCGTTTATTCTTTCATCGAGGCGATGAAAAAAGCGGGCATAAAGCCCATTATCGGCAGCGAGTTTTACACGGTCAGGGATATTAAAAACTGCGATCCGACCGAAAAACGCCATCACCTTATTCTGATTGCGAAAAACAAAACGGGATACGACAATCTTATGAAACTTTCGTCGATATCGTTCAAGGACGGTTTTTATTATCGTCCGCGTATCGACATGAACGTTTTAAGGCAGTATTCCGAAGGAATAATTTGTTTGTCCGCCTGCGTGCAGGGCGAAGTGCCCCGTCTGATTATCGAGGACAATTACGAAGGCGCGAAAAGGTCGGCGCTGGAATTCAAAGAAATCTTCGGCGACGATTATTATATCGAACTTCAGGACCACGGCATTGCGGAAGAAAAGAAAGCGTTGCCCGAACTCGTAAGGCTTGCAAGGGAAATCGGCGTGAAAGTCGTCGCGACAAACGACGTCCACTACATTGAAAAGAACGACGCCGACATGCAGGACGTGCTGATGTGCATCAGTATGAAAAAGCAGCTGACCGACTCCGACCGCATAAGGCTTGAACCCGAGGAATTTTACCTTAAATCGTACGACGAAATGCACGACAAGTTTTCGTGGATCGAGGAAGCGCTTGACAACACCGTCGAAATCGCGAATAAAATCGAATTCGTTCCGGCAACGGCGGCGCCTGCCGGGCATTACGAAATCCCTGAGTTTGCAACCCCCGCAAAATATGATTATCTTCCCAAGGAAAACAACCAAAGGGAAGCGGCATATCTTCGCGACCTTGCGGAAGAAGGCATTGCGAAACGATATAAAGTCGTCACGGACGAGGTCAGGGAAAGGCTGGAATACGAGCTTGGCGTCATCATCAAGATGGGCTTTGCGGGATATTACCTTATCGTCTGGGATTTTGTGAATTACAGCAAAACTCACGGCATTCCCGTCGGCCCCGGGCGCGGAAGCGGCGTCGGAAGTATCGTCGCGTACGCAATCGGCATCACAAACGTCGATCCCTTGAAATACGACCTGTTCTTTGAAAGGTTCTTAAACCCGGAAAGGGTGTCGATGCCCGACTTCGATATCGACTTCTGCACGGTCAACAGGGAGCGCACGATCCAGTACGTTCAAGAAAAGTACGGCAAAGACCACGTCGCGCAGATTATAACTTACGGCACGTTGTCCGCACGTGCGGTTATTAAGGACGTCGCGCGCGTTTACAGCATTCCTTACGCCGACGCCGACAAATGGGCAAAGGCGATAAACGACGTCGTACATATTTCGCTGTCGCAGGCTCTCGGTCGCGGGCCTTACAAGGACGACGAAGAAAAGGCGAAAATGCTTTCGCCCGATTTCATCAAATATTACGAAGAAGACGTCACTGCAAAAACCATAATAGATATGTCGTTGCGCCTTGAAAATATGCCCAGACAAACGGGTATGCACGCGGCGGGCGTTCTGATTTGTCCGCGTCCCGTGTGGGATTTCGTACCTTTGCAAAGGAGCGGCGAATATATCACGACTCAGTTCGACAAAAAGCAGGTCGAGGCGATGGGGCTTCTGAAAATGGACTTTCTGGGGCTCAATACCCTTACCGATATCGAAGCCGCGCTTGATTTTGTGGAAGAAACCACGGGGGAACGGCCGGATCTCGGCAAGCTGTCTTTTGACGATCCGAACGTTTATAAACTCATCTCCGACGGCGAAACGAAAGCGGTTTTCCAACTTGAACAGGAAGGTATGAAAAAGTTCATGATGCAACTTCAACCCAACTGTCTGGAAGAAATTATCGCTGGCGTTGCGCTTTATCGACCGGGTCCGATGCAGTTTATCCCGAACTATATCGATTGCAAATTCCACCCCGAACACATTCATTATCTGCACCCGATGCTTGAAAACTCCCTGAAAGTTACGTACGGCTGTATCGTGTATCAGGAGCAGGTCATGAACATCGCAAGGGAAGTTGCGGGCTACTCATTCGGAAAAGCCGATGAACTTCGCCGCGCAATGGGCAAAAAGGACGCCGCGAAAATGGCGGCGAACAAAGACATTTTCATCAACGGCAAAAAGGACGCCGACGGCAACGTTATTATCGAAGGCGCGGTGTCGCGCGGTATGCCGAAAGAGATCGCGTCGGAACTTTTTGAACAAATCACGAAGTTTGCCGCGTACGCTTTCAACAAGTCGCACGCAACGGCGTATTCGGTCATTACTTATCAGACGGCGTGGCTGAAAAGATATTATCCGCTGTGCTTCCTTGCCGCCGTTCTGAACAACCGTATCACGAACGCGGACGAGGTCAAAAACTACGTAAATTACCTTAACACAATCAACATAAAAGTCCTTCAACCCGACATCAATAAATCCAAAACAAAGTTCAGTATCGAGGGTGAAAATCTGCGATTCGGGCTTATGGCAATCAAGAACGTGGGCGAGGCGGCGGTTGACGCGATTATTGCCGAAAGAAACGCAAACGGGGACTTTATTGACCTTGAAGACCTGTTAAACCGCGTAAGCGGCGTAAACATCAACAAACGCATGATCGAAAGTATGATCAAAGGCGGTGTGTTCGATTGCTTTGGGAAAACCCGCGCGACGCTTATGGCAAGTTACGAACAGATTATGGATACCATCGCCCGCGATAAGAAAAACTCGGAAGGCGGACAAATGTCTTTGTTCGACACGCTTATCGACGACGACTTTGTGAAATTTAAGTATCCCGATATCCCCGAATATACCGAAATCAACAAACTTATGCTGGAAAAGGAAGTCCTTGGAATGTACGTCACGGGACACCCCTTAAACTCGTACAGGCAGGAACTTTCAAAGTTCGGTTTCAACACGTCGATGCTTGTCGTCGAAGCGGACGAAGCAAGCGACGATGACGACGATCAGGGATACCAGAAAGCGGCGTACGACAAAAGCTTTGACGGGAAACGAATAAAGCTCGGCGGCATTATAAACAGTGTCGAAAGGAAGTTTACAAAGCGTGGCGACAGCATGGGCGTCGGCGTCGTGGAAGACTTGTACGGACAAATTCAATACGTTTTGTACAGCCGCTCGTTTGAACAATACCGCGATATGCTGAAAGAAAACGCAATCGTCGTAATGGAAGGCACGCTTGTCGTGCGCGACGACGAAATGCCGAAAATCAACGTGTTTGCGGTGCATCCGCTTGAAAAACAGGAAGTCGTCGAGGTCAAACCCGTCGCGACTTACGAAGGGAAAACTTTGAGGCTCACCGTACACGGCGCGAAAAACGAGATAATGTCGCTTGTCAAAGAAGCAAGAAACATCATATCGTCCAACAAAGGGCGCAGCAGGGTTTTCTTCGTGTTCGACTGGGGCACCGCCGAAACGCCCGAAAAGGCGGAAATCGGCGACGCATTGCTTGCCGACCTTAAAACCGTTTTGGGGCGCGCGAACGTCGAAGTTACCGAATAAACAAAAATTGACGAATGTAAGGTTTTGGCAAAGCTTTGGGAAAAGCGGTTGACAAAACATATTGTATATTTTACCATAGTGTAGTATGTTTGGAGAACATTTATTATGACGGATTATAAGGAATACGAAGACGTCGCGACAGAAGATTACATCGTCGTGAAAGCATTGTCCGAAGGCGTTCAGGTCATCGGGCTCACAAGGGGCGGCGAAACGCGCTCGCACCACACCGAAATGCTTGACGCGGGCGAAGTTCTCGTGGCGCAGTTTACGACAAAAACGTCTGCAATCAAAATAAGGGGCGACGCCGAAATACTGACGAAACACGGCGCTGTCCGAAGCAATAAGAAATAACATTTTTACGGAGAAATAACAATGGCAAAAAACATCGACAAAATCGCCATTCTTACGAGTGGCGGCGATAGCATGGGCATGAACGCCGCAATCAGAGCGGCTGTTCGTTATGCGCTTGGCAAAGGCGTGAAAGTCTATGGCGTAAGACACGGCTATATCGGTCTTATCGAAAACGATATTTACGAGCTTGACTATAAAAGCGTTTCGAATATCATTCAGAAGGGCGGCACAATGCTTCGCACCGGTCGCTCGGATGAATTCAAAGACCCCGAAGTCCTTAAAAAAGGCATCAAAAACCTTACCGACAGGGGAATAAACAACCTTATCGTCATCGGCGGCGACGGCTCGTTCCGCGGTATGTGCGATATCGAACGTTACACCGACGTACACTGCATCGGTATCCCCGGCACGATCGACAACGACCTTGCTTACACCGACTACACGATCGGCTTCGACACCGCTTGCAACACCGTCATCGACGCGATTATGAAACTTCGCGACACGGCGGCTTCGCACAGTCGTATCATGGTGCTTGAAGTCATGGGAAGAAACTGCGGCGACATCGCTCTTTATTCTGCAATCGCGGGCGGCGCGGAATACGTCATCGTTCCCGAAGCACCCGTTGACATCGACGAAATCGCAAGAAGCGCCAAAGAAGGCATCGATAAACACGACAAATCATCGACAATAATCGTCCTTGCGGAAGGCAAAAAGGAAGTCAAGGACGAACTTATCAAAAAAGTCGCCGAAGCAACCGGTCGCACGACCAATCAGGTTGTTTTGAGTTACCTGCAACGTGGCGGTACGCCCACAATGGCTGACCGTGTGCTTGCTTCCCGTCTTGCGGTCCGCGCCGTCGACCTTGCTCTTGAAGACAAAAACGCAAGGGTTCTCGGCGTGAAAGGCAACGAAGTTATCGACGTCGACGTTGTTGAAGCGCTCAAAATGAAGAAGAAGTTTGACGCGAAGCTTTACGATATCGGTCGTCTTGTCAGCAAGTAAAACGGCGACAAATCGCGAATTTACGCAGAAAACAAAACCGCAGACCGCTTACGTACGACAAGTACGCTGCGCGTCCTGCGGTTTTTTATTTCTTGTAACTTCATCGATTTCTCGCCGTTTTACAGTGCGTTTAACAAATATTGTGGGTTTAAGATAAAACGGCGATAATGTGCGCCTTTTCGGCGTTTTTGCAGAACCCGAAAATCCGTGTACGAAAAGTACACTAGGATTTTCAGAACCCGCAAAGAACCCCAAAAAATCATCAAATTCTCGCCTTTTACGACGAGTGAAAAACGGCAGGTTATCCTGCCGTTTCTTATTTTCTTGTAACTTCATCGATTTCTCGCCGTTTTACAGTGCGTTAGGCATAGTATTCGGAGCCCCAAAAGATACTTTTGTACTTTTGGGGAAAGGAATAAACAAGCAAAAGACAATCATTTTTGCTTTTTGCGTAAAATGATTGGTCAAAAGCGCAGTTTATGACGTATCGCCCGGAAGGGAAACAATATAAAAACAATGTGACCTAAAAATATGCTTGGTTTGCGGCAAAAAAATAACCCGTCGGTTGACGGGTGGTGTTTTATTTTTCGCGTTTTCGCATGAAAAAGTTGGTAAGGCGGAAGGTCGTGAACGGGAAAAATTTGTAAAATACGTAGGCAAGGCGGAAGCCGAATCCGACGATATAGTGATATCTAAGGTGGGTTTTTCCAAGTTTTTTTATTATATAAGCCGATACTTTTTTTGTGCTTGTTTTTTTGGAATTGTCCTGATTTTTTACAAAGTCGTCGACTTCTTTTACGTCCTTGAAATACCTGCTGTCTTCTGCCGTAACAACGGTGCGATTGTTTGAAAAGCCTGTGTTGACGGGGCCCAGAATAAATGCGGTGCAATCAATGCCTAAATTGCATAGTTCCAACTTCATACTGTAAGAAAACATAGTTAAAGCGGCTTTTGTGCTGTTATACATTGTTCTGAAAGGCATCGGCGTCAGCCCGCTTGCGCTGCTTATCATGGCGATTTTCGCGCCTTTTGTCATATAAGGCAGGGCGCACTTCGTGCACCAGATCGCGCCCAGAAAATTGACGTTAGTGATCCTTTCGATTTCTTCCTTTCTCATTATTTCGGTCGCGCCCGAAAGCCCGTATCCGGCGTTATTGATAAGGACGTCGATTTTGCCGTAAAATTTCCCGATTTCGTCAAAAACTCTTTTGACGTCGTCGAAGTCGGACACGTCCGCCCTGAACGCCGTCTTGCCGTTTTCGACCTCGCTTCTTGACAAAGTAACGACGACGTTGTCATTTGAAAGGTCTTCTTTGAGTCTGAGCCCGAGCCCGCGCGTTGCGCCGGTTATCACGATAATTTTGTCTTTCATTTTTCACCTGCGGCGCCGTTGTACGTCCGACGACGGCGTTATGCAATTTCAGTATAGCGTAAGTTTTGCGATTTCGCAATTTTTTTCGGTGAATAAACTCGTTTATTCAAATATTTTCGGTTTAGCCTTTTCAAACCTTTTAATATGTGGTACAATAAATAAAAAGTTTTAAGGAGATTCGCGACGCTGGGCGGATGGCAGCGTTTTGCGGACACGGGAAAATGGAGAATTTTAAACTCAGAAGTTTTGACGGCACCGAACTTTATTGTTATCTTTTCGACAAAGTCGAAAACCCGAAAGGCGTCGTTATGGTCGTTCACGGAATGGGCGAGCATATGGGAAGATACATTCACTTTGCGGAGTATCTCAACTCGCGCGGATACATCGTTTTCGGCGACGACCACAGGGGACACGGCTTTTCGGAAACCGATGCCGACCGCGGTCATCACGACGGCGATATGTTTTCGGACACCGTCAAGGACGAGGTTTTCTTCCTGAAATACCTTGAAGACAGATACAAGTTGCCAGTATTGTTTTTCGGGCACAGTTATGGCAGTTTTTTGGGGCAGTCGTTTCTGGAACAGGGCACCGACGTTTCGGGCGTTGCGCTTTCGGGTTCCGGCACAATGCCGGACTTTGTCACGGGGCTCGGAATGGGCGCGGCCAAGTTCATAATACTGTTCAACAAAAAGACGAGAATGAAAATTCTGAATTTCTTTGGCAATCTCCGCGACAAAATGAAATACAGGGGGCCCGAAGATAAGGGCGATAAACTTTGGCTCACGCGCGATCCCGCAATGCGACAGGTGTCGCGCGACGATCCGTACACTTCCGTGCCGATGAGCGTTTCGTTCTGCTACTACATGCTGAAAGGTCTCAGAACGGCGGAAAAGCCCGAAAACTTCAAAAAAGTCAACGTCGATACCCCGATAGGTTTGTTCAGCGGAAGTATGGATCCGATCGGCGGCTACGGGAAGTCGATTGTCGACCTTAAAAACAGATATGAAAAACTCGGCGTGAAACACCTGGAATTCCACCTTTACAAGGACGCGCGCCACGAAGTTCTGAACGAACTTAACCGCGACGAAGTCATGAACGACGTCGCAAACTTCTTCGACAAGTGCGTCGAAAGGAAAGAAATATGATTAAAAAATACAAAATTGCTTGTTGTGTGCTTGGCGCGATCGTGCTTGTGCTGATTCTTGCGCTTGCAATCACCGTATTCGTTTTTGCCGGCAACATAAAGGCGGCGGACGGCGTCGAAAACGCCAGCGGCGACATTGCCGACACGATTTCGGAGGCGGTGTTCCTTACGACGTCGTACGTGGGAATGGTGATTTTCGTGTTTGCGATTATCGTCGGGTGTCTGCTGCTTTTGTACCTTATCGCATACGCCGCATTTTACGCGCAGATTTACAGCAAGGGTAAATGCCGCGTCGACTTTATTGCATACGGGGCGGTGGCTTTCGGCATCGCGACCGCGTTTATCGTCGTGATGACAGTGATTTTCCCGAAAACCTTTTACGGCGTGCTTATCACGCTGTCGTTGACCTTTGCCGTGATGGTGGCTTATGCAGTCGTCGCGAAAAAATATACCGCTCTCGTTACCGCAAGCGAAAATTTCTGGGCAACGGACAACGAAAGCATAGGAAGATAATATGGACAAGTTTTTGAAAGTATACGGAATTATTCTGTTGTCGCTTCTTTCTGTCGCTCTGGCAGGGCTGCTGATTGCGGGCATAGTTTTCATGGCTCCGTCGCTGTCGGATATTTCGTCGGACGGCGTGATCAACGGGCTTGGCAACGGAATCGGCTACGTTCTCGGTGTGCTTGCGTTCGTGATGTGCGTGGAAATTCTCGCGCTTGCAATACCGTTCTTTTTCAGGTTCGCACAGGCAAGAAAGAAAAGATTTGCGGCAGTAAGGATTATCGACGTGTTTATGGTCGCCTATTATTCCGTCGCAATCGTCGCGGGCATTATATGGAGCATTGCGGATAAGGACAGTCTGACGTTCGGCATTATTCTTCTTGGCGTCGCGCTGATTTTGAACACCTTTGCAATCCCCGCGCTCGTGTGGGATAAAAAACAAGAAGCGGCGGAAAACGAAAAGACCGTCGCGCCCGCAACCGAAACGCCCGAAGAAGAAACCGAAGAAGAAGTGATTTATAAGGAGATTTAATTTTTTATGACCGATTTGCAAATCGTTTACGTCGTCGTTTTCGCAGTGATGAGCATTGTCGGATTTTTATCGATGTACGTGGACAAAACAAAGGCAAAACGGCGGAAATGGCGCACGCCCGAGTGGGTGCTGTTTCTGATTGCCGTGCTTTTCGGCGGCGTCGGCTCGACTGCCGGCATGTACGTTTTCAGACATAAGACCAGACATTGGTATTTCAAAGTGTTTATGCCGTGTCTTGCGGTAATCGACATCGTGGCACTTGCGCTTTTGTGCGTTTACGTCGCGTAATAATTTGACTATGATGAGTGAATATACAGATGAAAATTTCGTACCCGAAAAAAACAGGTACGCCGAAACTTTAAGCGAGTTTATCAAATGCAAAACCATATCGGACGAAAGGTTTTTCGACAAAACCGAGTTCGATAAATTTCTGTCCTTTATTAAAGGGCGTTTTCCGCTTGTCTTCGAAAAGGGCGAATATAAGGACTTTAACGGCGGAATCATGATTAAAATCGACGGAAAGTCGCACGACGAACCGCTTGTACTTATGTCGCATTACGACGTCGTTCAGGAAAACGGAAAATGGTCGTTTGACGCATGGTCGGGCAAAGTAGAAAACGGCGTCGTCTACGGACGCGGCGCGGTCGATACGAAAGGCAGCCTTGCCGCGATTTTCGAAAGCGTCGAAAGCCTTTTGAACGAAGGGTTCGCGTTTTCAAACGATTTATATATTATTTCGTCTTCGCGCGAAGAGATTGCAGGCGCAGACGTCCCGGACATGGTGAAGTATCTTGCCGACAACGGCGTGAAACCCAAACTCGTCATCGACGAAGGCGGCGGCATTGTCGATCCGCCCGTGCCCGGCGTTTCGGGGAAGTGCGCGATGATCGGTATGATCGAAAGAAGCAGCGCGCGCGTCGTTGTCGAATTTACGAACAAAGACGGCAAAAACGCTGCCGCGAATATGGCGGAATTCATCGAAAAAACGCAAAAGAAAGTTTTCGGGCGGCGTGATTTCGGTCCTGTGAACACGGCAATGTTCAACGCGATGAAACCAAAAATGAACGGCGCGATGAAATTCGTGTTTTCAAATCTTTGTGTTTTCAAGCCGCTGCTTATCAAACTGTTGCCGAAAGTGAATAAATCGGCGGCGTCGCTTCTCGGCGCGACGGTGGCGTTTGTAACGCCGTCCGACAAGGAAAACCTTGATTTACCGTCAAACGCGATAAGGATTGTTGCAAGAATTTCGGGAAACTATTACAACAAAATCGACGATCTTGTGGACGAATTCACCGCGTTTGCAAAAGAATTCGGGGCGGAAACGAAAGTCGTGTCAAAGCGCGAAACCCCCGCTCCCGAACCGCTTGATAGCGACGGATTCAGGTTTGTGAAAAACGTTGCGGAGTGCGTTTTCCCGGGCGTTACGGTTGCGCCGTTCTGCGTTCTCGGCGGCACCGACGCGCGGCATTTCATCGGAAAATCGCAAAGCGTAATAAGGTTTGCGCCGATTTATATGAACAATCAGCAGTTTTCGAGTTTCCACAATAAGGACGAAAATATTTCGGTTGATTCCGTTGCCGACGCAGTGCGTTTTTATCGCGAAGCAATCAAAAGATTTAATAAATAATCTGGCAAAATCAGCGTTTAATCTGCAAAAATAGTTACTTAAACCACAAAATGAAAGAAAACACCTGTTACGACAAGTTAATAAACGGCGTCAATGAAAACGGCACGATTGTGTTTTACGGAAAGAAAAACCCGATGCGCGCGTTTTTAAGGGACGTGGATTTATTCGCAGCCGCGCTTAAAAAATGCGGCTTTGAAAAGGGCGACGTCTTGAGCGTTTATTTGCCGACGTCGTTGCAGGCAATCGTCGCGTTTTACGCGTGCAGCAAAATCGGCGTTACCGCAAATATCGTGCATCCGCTTATGCCGCTTGCCGCGCTGAAAGAAAACATGAAAGCCGTCGGCGCAAAGGGGCTGATGTATTACGACGCAACGCTTTCGTCGCGCGACGTTTTCAAAGATTTCAACGGGATTCTTATCGAGTGTTCGGTTGCCGATTACATGGGCGCGCTTTCGCCGTTTTATAAGATTTACGGGCTTTATAAGTGCAGGGGCAACGCAAAAAACACAAGCTACCGCGCGTTTCTGAAAAGCGGGAAGAATGGCGATTTTTCGCAGTGCGGCGGGGCGGAAGATATCGTCGTTACCATGCACAGCGGCGGCACGGACGGCACTCCCAAAATCCTGAAAATTTCCAACCGCGCGCTTAATGCGCTTGTCGATAATCTGTTGTTTTTGAAAGATCACGAAACGAAAGGCGAATACAGCCTTGTGATGCTCCCCGTTTTCCACGCTTTCGGGCTGGGGATTTCGGTGCATTACGCGCTGACCGACGGATATAATCTGTGTCTTGCCTCGCGATTTAACGCGCGTCGTGCAAACGAATATATAAAACGCTTCAACGTTACGTTCGTTGCCGGCGTTCCCGTGATGTTCAAAAAAATGATTGCCGAAAAGAATTTTTCGGGACACCGACTTAAAAAACTGAAACAGGTGTGGTGCGGCGGCGACGTTCTGCCTGAAAACACGCTGAAAACTTTTGACGAAAAAGTCAGAAACGCGGGCGGCACGGCGCGGCTTATGCGCGGATACGGGCTGTCCGAAGTGTGCGGCGCGTGCGCGGCGAACAGTTACGCCTGCTATAAGGACGGCAGCGTCGGGAAACCTTTTGAAAACACGACGATAAAAATAATCGGCGACGACGGACAGATGTTGAATAACGGCGAAATCGGCGAAATTCTTGTGAGTACCGCCGCCGAATTTTCGGGCTACGTAAACGATGGCGATTGCAAAATAATCCTTGACGGGAAGCCTTTCGTCAAAACGGGTGACCTTGGATACGTTGACGACGACGGGTATTTGTTCGTGTCGGGGCGCAAAAAACGCACGGTGAAAATCAATGCCATCAACGTTTTCCCGTTTGAAACCGAAGAAAAAATAAGAAAGTTGTGCGGGGTGAAAGATTGCGCCGTCGTCGACTTTGAAAGGAACGGAAAAATCGAGTTTTCGGCATACGTCGTCGCGGAAAACGAAAAGCGTTCCGCCGTTGAAAAGGAAATTTTCGACGTCGTAAACCCGAGTCTTATTAAGTACGCGCGCGTAAAGAACGTGAAATTCGTCGAAACGCTGCCGCTGACAAAAATGGGGAAAATCGACTTCAACGCGCTGAAATCCGATGGAGAGATAAAATGAAAACCGCCGAAATCGTAAAAATCAAAATCGAAAAACTTGACGACGACCTAAGCGGCGTTGCTTTTCGCGGCGGGAAAAAATACGTCGTCGCGAAAACTCTTCTAGACGAAGAAGTCTTGTGCGAGGTGAAAAGAAAAAGCGGAAACGCCGTAATTTGCGACGTAAAAGAAATCCTTGAAAAAAGCGGGAAAAGGGTTGAACCGCGTTGCAAATATTACGATAAATGCGGCGGCTGCAACCTTCTGCACACGTCGCACAGAAACCAGCTGGAAATAAAAACCGCGCTTATCAGACGAAAGTTTGCGGCGCTTGGGTTTTCTGACGTGTCGGACGCGGTCGGCTTTTCGGAAGACGGCTCGCGCAACAAAACGCACATCGTTTTCGGAAACTCAAAAGGGCAGATTACCGCGGGATTTTTCAATGCCGACACGCACGAAGTCGTTGACGTCGAAAAGTGTCTGCTGCACGGCGAGTGGTACGAAACGCTAAGGCGAATTCTCATTGATTTCATCAAAAAAGAATCCGTGTCGATTTACAATCCGAGAACGCGGGCGGGGGTTTTAAGATTTGCCGTCGCAAGGAAAATCGGGGGCGCGATTATGCTTACACTGGTTATGACAAAACGCGTCGACTACGACTTTTCGTGGCTCTTGAAATCGATTGAAAAGAGTTTTGGCGAGACGGCGGTTTATGTCAACGTCAACAACGAAAAAACGAACGCGGTCTTTTCCGACGAATTTATACATATTGCGGGGAAGCGCACTTTATCAGGCGAAATGCTGGGCATAAAGTTTGAATTAAGTCCGAATTCGTTTTACCAGGTCAACGACGAAATTGCGAAAACGATATATGAAAAAGTGCTGTCCGAGATTAAATCGGGCGGAGGAAACCGAGTTGTCGATTTGTTTTCGGGCATAGGCATAACAAGCGCGCTTTTTGCAAAAAACGGCTTTGATGTCGACAGCGTCGAGATTGTAAAATCGGCGGTTGAAAACGCAAAAACTATCGCCGCAAAAAACGGGGTTTCGGACAAAATCACGGTGCGCCTTGGCGACGCGAACAAGATTATAAAAAGCCTGAACTTAACGGACTGTTCGGTTTTCGTCGATCCGCCGCGCGCCGGACTTCAAGACGTCGCAAGGTCGCTTGCCGCGGCAAAACCGCAAAAAATCGTTTATCTGTCGTGTTCCTTAAAAACGCTTGTCGAAGACCTGAAAATCCTGAAAAAGGCGGGCTACGAAATTTCTTCCGTCATTCCGTACGATATGTTCCCCGCCTCGAAACACATCGAAGTATTGACAGTGTTGAAAATAAAATAAACGTTGAAAAACGGAGATACGTCCCACAAACGGGACGTATTTTTTATTATGATACCAACAGATAACAATACGAACTTAGGTTTTACGCCGTGTTTTTGATTAATACTGCGTTACGCTCACGGCTAATACGGTAAAGTATTAATCCGCTCGCTTGCCTTGTCTTATCCTAAAAACACGACGGAAAACTTGTTCACAACAGAAAACGGCTGTTTCGCGAATCGGCGGAACTCGGAAACGAGGCGGCGAAAGAATATCTTGCTTCTTTGGAAGAATAAACGAAAAGCGTCCGTGCGGACGCTTTTTTATGCGGTGAGTATTGACTGTTTGCGGTTTTGAATTATACGCCGAACAAAAGTTTGTCGTACGTCGGGAACGGCCAGTATTTTTCTGCGGTGAGCGTTTCCGCCTCGTCTGCGACAATGCGAAGTTCCGCCATTTTTTGAAGGATAACGTCGCGGATAAGCGCTGCCGCCGTCCCTACGTCGGCGATTGTCTTGTACTCGATAAGCGACGATTCGAGGCTGTTTGCCGCGGCGTCGATTTCTTCAACGATGACCGAAAGTTTTTCAATGAGCGTGCGCTCGTACTTTGCGGATATCGTGGGCAGCACGGCGGTTTTCGCGACCAGTGTTTCCGACAAATCCTTGACGTAACTTTCGACGGCGGGCAAAATCTCTTTTCGCGCCATATCGATCATCGTAAGCCCTTCGATATTGACGGTTTTGCAGTAGTTTTCAAGCGTGATTTCGTAGCGAGATTTAATCTCGGCAAGCGACATTACGTTGTGCGACGTCAGAAGGTCGACGTTTTTCTTATTAAGTACGGCGGGCAGCGCGTCGGGGGTAGTGCGAAGGTTCAGAAGTCCGCGCTTTTCGGTGGCTTCTTTTATCCATTTTTCATCGTAGCCGTTGCCGTTGAAGATGATGCGTTTATGGTCGCGCACCGTACTTTTGACGAGTTCGTGCAACGCGGTTTCAAAGTCGTCGGCAGATTCAAGGACGTCCGCAAATTGTTTTAACGATTCCGCAACCGCGGTGTTGAGCATAACGTTGCAGTCGGCGATGCTTTGTTGCGAGCCGGGCATACGGAATTCAAACTTGTTCCCCGTGAATGCAAACGGCGACGTACGGTTTCTGTCGGTGGTATCGCGCGGGAATTTCGGCAGCGCGTGAACGCCGGTTTTCATCGTGGTTTTTTGCGAGGCGGAATAAGGGGAATCGTTTTCGATTGCGTCAAGAATCGCCGTGAGTTCGTCGCCCAGAAAAATAGATACGACGGCGGGCGGCGCTTCGTTTGCGCCGAGGCGGTGATCGTTGCCTGCGGACGCGACGGACAGGCGCAATAAATCCTGATAATCGTCCACCGCTTTAATTACTGCGGACAGGAACAATAAAAACTGCGCGTTCTCGTAAGGCGTTTCGCCGGGCGTGAGAAGGTTGACTCCTTTGTCGGTGGATAATGACCAGTTGTTATGTTTACCGCTTCCGTTCACACCGTTAAAGGGCTTTTCGTGCAACAAGCACACAAGACCGTGTTTCAATGCAATCTTTTGCATTATCTCCATCGTGAGTTGGTTGTGGTCGGTTGCGACGTTGGTTGTGGAATAAATCGGCGCAAGTTCGTGTTGGGCGGGTGCGACTTCGTTATGCTCGGTTTTCGCAAGAACGCCGAGTTTCCAAAGTTCGTCGTCGAGATCCGCCATAAACTCCTTGACGCGCGGTTTGATTGCTCCGAAATAATGGTCGTCGAGTTCCTGACCTTTCGGGGGTTTTGCGCCGAAAAGGGTGCGCCCGGTGAAAATCAAATCCTTGCGTTTTGCATACAAATCCTTATCGACAAGGAAGTATTCCTGCTCGGGGCCGACGGACGTACGGACGTATTTCGCGTCGTTTCCGAAAAGTCTCAAAACACGAAGAGCCTGTTTGTCAAGCGCTTCCATTGAGCGAAGGAGCGGCGTTTTTTTGTCCAGAGCCTCGCCGCAGTAGGAGCAGAACGCCGTCGGAATGCAAAGGGTTTTGTCCTTAATGAATGCATAGGACGTCGGATCCCACGCTGTGTAGCCGCGCGCCTCGAAAGTCGCGCGAAGTCCGCCGGACGGGAACGACGACGCGTCGGGTTCGCCTTTAATAAGTTCCTTGCCCGAAAACTCCATGATGACTCTGCCGTCGGGCGACGGGGCGATAAATCCGTCGTGTTTTTCGGCGGTAACGCCGGTAAGCGGCTGGAACCAGTGCGTGAAATGCGTCGCGCCTTTTTCGACTGCCCAGTCTTTCATGGCGACGGCGACCGCGTTTGCGACGTCGAAGGAGAGGTTTTCGCCTTCGTCGATAGTTTTTTTGAGGGCGGCGTAAACGTCGTCGGACAAAGTTTCCTTCATCACCTTGTCGTCGAATACAAGGCTTGCGAATTCATTCGTAACGGTATTCATATACTATACTCCTTAAAAAAAGACAGCGACGCCCGCGTTGGACGTCGTTGCCCGAAAAATCAAAAAAAGAGCGTCGAACGGTTGCAAAAACCGTAAGACGCCGTTGCCTTTATATTGCAGGATTATAAGACCGCAAATTTTTTTTGTCAAGTAATTTTTTTATTGATTTTCCGCTTTTATTTTTATTGACAAATAAATATTCCGGGTGCTATAATTCAAAATCGTTGAGCAAAGACGTTCATTCACAAGGGGAAAAACCCATGTCGAATGGACGCTTTTTTTATTGAAAAACATTTTCGCAGTTAAGCGGAAATAAATGTTTTACCCGCGGGTAACGTATGGAGACAAAAGGCGAGAAACAAAGTTATTCGGAACGCGTATACAAAGTTGCACTCGTATCGTCGTCGGAAAAGTTTAACGGCGCGATGTTGCCGCTTCTCCCGAAAAATCGTTTCAGCCCCATAAGCGTTTATCGCGACGCCAAAAGCGCGCGGCGGGTGATTTCCAAAGAAAAACCTGATATCGTGATTATCAATACGCCGCTTCCCGACGACTTCGGCACAAGCCTTGCGCTGGACGTTTCGGAAACGGACGGCGTTTGCGTATTATTGTTTACCCGCGCGGAGAATTTTTCGGAATTATCGTCCGTTCTTGCGCCGCACGGGGTGTTGACGTTGCCGAAACCCACGTCGCCCGAACTCACCGAAGAAGTCGTCGAACTTATGTGCGCCACGCGGGAACGGCTTCGCCGGATTGAAATCAAGAAATCATTTGCAGAGGAAAGAATGGAAGATATCCGCGTCGTGAACAAGGCGAAATGGTTTTTGATCGAACAGCTTAAAATGACCGAACAAGAAGCGCACCGCTATATCGAAAAACAGGCAATGGACAGGTGCGTCACGAAACGCGTCATTGCGGAAAATATTTTATCTACCTATAAATAAAAAGCGGAGGAATGATTTTATGACAAAGTACATTTTCGTAACAGGGGGCGTCGTATCGGGGCTCGGCAAGGGCATCACGGCAGCGTCGCTCGGCAGACTTTTGAAGGCAAGAGGACTCAAAGTCATCGCGCAGAAACTCGACCCGTATATCAACGTCGATCCCGGCACGATGAGCCCGTATCAGCACGGCGAAGTTTACGTCACCGAAGACGGCTGCGAAACCGACCTCGACCTTGGACACTACGAAAGATTTATCGACGAAAACCTTAATAAATATTCAAATCTCACGACGGGCAAGGTTTTCTGGAACGTCCTCAACAAAGAAAGAAGGGGCGAATATCTCGGCTCGACCGTACAAATTATTCCTCACGTCACGAACGAAATAAAAGAGTTTATTTATCACGTCGGCAAAGAAATCGACGCCGACGTCGTCATCACCGAAATCGGCGGCACGATCGGCGATATCGAGTCGCAGCCTTTCATCGAGGCGATTCGTCAGGTCGGTATCGAAGTCGGGACCGAAAACAGCCTGTACATTCACGTGACTCTCGTGCCGTTTCTGAGCGGCTCGGACGAGCATAAATCGAAACCAACGCAACACTCCGTAAAAGAACTGCAAGGTATGGGAATCCGCCCCGACGTCATCGTGCTTCGCGCGGACGAACCGCTGGAAGAATCTATATTCAAAAAGATTGCTTTGTTCTGCAACGTAAAGCCCGATTGCGTCATTGAAAACATCACGCTGCCGTGCTTGTACGAAGCGCCGCTTATGCTTGAAAAATCCAACTTTTCGTCGGTCGTTTTAAGAGAGTTGCATATCGACAATATTGCAGAACCCGACCTTAACGACTGGAAACAGATGGTTAAAGATATCAAAACGGCGAAAAAGCACGTTACTATCGGTCTTGTCGGAAAGTACGTGCAACTTCACGACGCATACCTTTCCGTTGCGGAAGCTTTAAGACACGCGGGGTATTTTTTGGGTGCGAAAGTCGACATAAAATGGATCGATTCCGAAACGATAACGCCTGACTCCGCGGACGAAATTTTAAGCGGTCTTGACGGAATTATCGTGCCGGGCGGTTTTGGAAGTCGCGGCATCGAAGGCATGATCCTTGCGGCGAAATACGCGCGCGAAAACAACGTGCCGTACTTCGGAATCTGCCTCGGTATGCAAATCGCCGTTATCGAGTACGCAAGAAACGTCGCAGGAATCAGGGACGCGCACTCCGGTGAGTTCGATGAGCTGTGCAAAAATAAAGTCATCAACTTTATGCCCGGACAAAGTGACGATATCGACAAGGGCGGCACGTTAAGACTTGGCGCGTATCCTTGCGTGATAAAAGAAAATACGACGATGCAACGCTGCTACGGCACGCTTGAAATTTCAGAACGCCATCGCCATCGCTATGAGTTCAACAACGATTATCGTGAAATCCTGACGAAAAACGGGCTTACTCTTTCGGGGCTTTCTCCCGACGGACGCCTTGTCGAAACGGTGGAACTTACAGACCGTCCTTTCTACGTCGGCGTGCAATTCCATCCCGAATTCAAGTCGCGCCCCAACCGCGTGCATCCATTGTTCAAAGGATTTATCGAAGCCGCGCTGCAAAAGGAAGGAGAATAAGCGGCATACGCCTTAGTGTTTTTGCTTACGAAGTGATATTGCCTACAGCAGTGATATTGTCTTCGGCAGTGATATTTTGCTAGCGCAAAGTGATATTTCTCTCTTTGAGAGAAGATAAGGAAAAAAATATAACCGTTTACGGAGTAAACGATATAACTAAAATAAACAGCCCGCCGTCAAAACGGTGGGCTGTTTTTTCTTGATTTAGGGGATTAACCCGTTTTCTTTTTTTGGAAATGCAAATTACAGTTTCATCGCGACGTCCCATGCGCGCCAGATAACCGTACGCAGGTTGCCGATGCCGTTGCAGTCGCCGACAAGTTTCACGCCGTCTTTTGCTACGGGGGTGGGAATGTAGCCGACAGACATAATCACGCTGTCGCCTGCGATTTCCGACTCCTTGCCGGTTTTAAGGTCTTTGACCTTGACGCCTTTGTCGGTGATCTCGACAAGACCGGTGTTCAGACGTACGTCGACTTTGTTAAGCGCGAAGAAGTCGCGGAGATACGAAGTGTTTGCAAGGCAGACGCCTCTCATTGCGACAAGGTCGTTTTTCATTTCGACGATGACGGGAGTCTTGCCTTTGTTGTAAAGGTCAAGGGCGATTTCGCAACCGGACAAGCCGCCGCCGATGACGATGACTTTGTTGCCGACTTCTTTGGTGCCAAGCAGATATTCGCACGCTTCGATGCCTTTTTCCGCACCGGGAACGCGAAGTTTTCTTGCCTTGCTGCCCGTTGCGACGACGACTTCGTCCGCGCCGAGCTTCGCGATGTCTTCGGGTTTGACCTCGGTGTTGAATTTTACTTCGATATTAAGGTCTTTGATTTCCTTTTCGTACCATTTGATAAGGTCGCGGTCTTTCTCCTTGAACGACGGCGCAGCGGCAGCGATGAATACGCCGCCGAGAACATTCGACTTTTCGTAAATCGTAACCTTATGTCCGCGCAGAGTTGCGACGCGCGCGACTTCCATACCGCCGATACCGCCGCCGATAACTGCGATTTTCTTGGGACGAGCGGCTTTGACGATTTTGTATTTTTTGCTTTGCATCGTCTGCGGGTTAAGGGCGCAGCGAGCCATACCGGCGTTGTCCGCAAGGGTTTGGTCGTTGCCGACGAGTTGTCCGTCGTCGCCTTTATAGGACGCCATATCGAAGCAGGCGTTGTGGCAGCAGATGCAGGGGTGAATCGACGCGATATCGTCGTTCATAAGTTTGGTTACCCATGCGGGATCGGTAAGGAACTGACGAGCAACGCCCAAACCGTCGATTTTGCCTTCGGCGATTGCTTCCGCGCCAACGTCGGGTTCCATACGGCCGGCGCACACGACGGGAATGTCAACGAACTTTTTGATGTGAGCGACGTCTTCGAGGTTGCAGTTTTGCGGCATATAGGGACCGGGGTGAGCCCAGTACCAGGCGTCGTAGGTGCCGTTGTCGCAGTTGAGCATATCGTAGCCGGCGTCTTGGAGATATTTTGCGGCTCTTTCGCTTTCTTCCATATCGCGGCCGACCTCAACGTAGTCTTCGCCGGGAAGCGCGCCTTTGCCGAATCCTTTGGTTTTGGAAACGACGGAATATCTCAAAGAAACGGGGAAGTCGTCGCCGCACGCCTTTTTGATGGCTTTGACGATTTCGACGGGGAAGCGGTATCTGTTTTCAAACGATCCGCCGTATTCGTCCGTCCTTTGGTTGGTGTATTTCATCGTGAACTGGTCAAGAAGGTAGCCTTCGTGAACGGCGTGGATTTCAACGCCGTCAACGCCTGCGTCCATGCAGAGTTTTGCGGTTTTTGCGAAAGCCTCGACCATTTCGTGGATTTCTTTTTGCGTAAGGGGGCGAGAGATGCAGGATTCTTGCCATCTGTTGGGGGTTGCGCTTGCGCTTGCGGTAAGGTAGCTTACGTCAAGGGCGGGTTTCAAGACGGTTGCAAGGGCTTTGTTGTGTAGCGCCTTTACCATAATGTCGTTGATTGCCAGCGACCTGCCGAAGCCTGCCGTAAGTTGTACAAACATTTTTGCGCCCGTTTTATGGAACTCGTCCATGAATTCTTTGAGCTTTTTGAACTTTCCTTTTCCTTGATAAAGCCATTTCCCGAGAAGGATATCCCTGATGGGCGCGATGCCGGGAAGGATAAGGCCGACGTTGTTCTTTGCGCGTTCAAGCAAGAAGTTTGCGGCTTCCTTGTCAAAGTGGTTGGGCTCCATCCAGCCGAAGATTGACGTACCGCCCATAGAAGTCATTACAATGCGGTTTTTGATTTCGCAATTCTTGATTTTCCACGGCGTAAACAGGCTTTCGTATTTTGAATCCATAACATGCCTCCTAGCACATAATAATTTAATAGTAACAAAATTATATTACAACAATAAGCGTCAAAAATCAACCGCTGCGATAAAATTTTAACAAGCGCGCAAAAAAAATTGTAATATTTTCCAAAATATCTCAATTTCACAAAAACATATTAAAACCCTGCGATAAGCGTGCGTTTTTGCAACGAAATAACCCCGTTCTGCAAAACGGCGCGGATGAGGTGTATTCGGCACATTGCAAAATAAGGCGTTAATTGTTCAAAAAAGACACGTTAAATGACGATTTAGACTATTTTTACAAACTGCCGCTTGTGTATTTAAGTAAATCCTCATTTATTTTTAGTTGAAATATTTCGCGCGGTATGGTAAAATATCGATAAATAAAGAGGTGTCTATGAGCGAATTCGAAATCAGCTTATTATGTTCGTCCGTGATAAGTTATTATCAGGTGCAAAACGGGATATCCCCCGTCAAAAGGCTTTACGTCAGAAACGCGTCCGACTTCGACTGCGAAAATATCGAAATCAGCGTGTCGTCAAAGCCCGATTTTTTGCTGCCCGTTTCCGAAATTCAGGCGGTGTTTCCCGCCCGCGCCAATCTCAGATTCGACGGCATCGCGAAACTGTCGCCCCTTTATATGGTGGCGCAAAACAGAAAGCACGACGGCGAAATAACGGTGCAGGTATTGAAGGACGGCGTCGTCCTGGAAGAAGCGACGGAAAGGGTAACGGTGCTTGCCTTTGACGAGTGCAACGTCGATAAACCCGAAAGTATCGCGACTTTCGTCCGCCGCACGCCCGACGTCAACAGACTTCTGAATCTCGCGCACAAAAAGATTGCGGAATGGGGTTTTAAGGACGTTACCGGCACGGGCTATGCGAACGCGTCGAAAAACAAAGTGCGAAATCTCTGTGCCGCGACGTATGCGGTACTTTGCGACCATGGATTCCTTATGGGCAAGAAAACGACGGCGGACAGCGTCATCGTGTCCGATTTTTCGGAAATACTTTCGGACAAGGTCGCAACGCCGATGGAACTTGCGCTGATTTTCGCGTCGGTGATCGAAAGCGCGGGATACAATCCCGTCGTTGCGAAATCGGACAACAGCTGGTACGTCGCGTGCTTCCTTACCGAAGAATGTATGGCGGAAGACGTGTTCGACGATATGTCTTACGTCGCGAAAAAAGCGGCGGCGGGCGTCGGTGAAGCGACGCTTATCGACATTTCGGGCATTTTCAAGGGCGAAAGTTTTGAAAAGTGCGAGAAAAACGCCGTGTCGTTCCTTAAAAAATCGCCGACCGTCGATTTTGCGGTCGATATAAAACGCGCGCGTATCATGGGCATACTGCCACAGTCCGTCCGCGTGAAAACGGAGGGTGGATACGACCTTGTCGAAAGCGACGATTATAAACAAGCCGCTCCGCCGAAAATCAAAGAATACGGCGAAAATATCGGCGGCGAAAGTCTATTCACCCGCGAAAAACAGTGGGAACGCCGCTTATTGGAACTCGATCTTCGCAATTCGCTTTTGAATTTCAGGGTGTCGAATACCGCTGTGAAAATTCTCACCACGTCAATCGAAACTTTTGTCGAAAACGTCACACACGATAAACCGTATACGCTCACGGCGCACCCCAAAGACGTGCCCGACGGCGACGCAAGGCTGAATCCGTCTTTCGACAATCCCGCGCCGCTGAAACCGCTGTCGGAATACCTTTTGTACGAATACAAAAACAAAAGACTTTCGACCGTGTTTTCGGAAAAAGAGCAAAACAAAACGCTGCTCAATCTTTATCGCAAGGAAAAAACCATCGAAGAAGAGTCCGGCACCGCAAGTTTGTACGTGGCGTGCGGCTTTTTGAAGTGGAGAGAGTCTGAAAACGAAAAATTCAAATACGCGCCGCTTATTCTTTATCCGGTGTCGATTGACAAAAAAGGAATATCGCTCCCGGTATTTTCGATAACTTTCGACGTTGACGGGGCGCAGATAAACAATACTTTGCTGGAATTTTTGTATCAGGAATTCCGTCTCGATATGCGTGGGCTTTCGGCGGTCGAACTGTCCGACGCGAAAAGCATACTCGCAGTCATCGCGCGCGTCAAAAAAGAAATCGCCGATAAACCAGGATGGGAAATTATCGACAACGTTTATCTGAACGTTTTGTCGTTCACGAATTATCTCATGTGGCACGACGTGCGCTATAATATCGACAAGTTCAAGGAGTCGCCGCTTATCCGCTCCATGATTTCGAACTCGGTGGACGCCGGGCTGAAAAACGAAACCCCGACCGACACCGCAAACTCGGACGAAGCGTACTTCGGGACGGACAGAATGTTGTTGCCGATAAGCGCGGACAGCTCGCAATATCAGGCGATAAAAGCAAGTCTGAACGGCTCGTTCGTGCTGCACGGACCGCCCGGCACAGGCAAGTCTCAAACGATAACGAATATCATCGTCAACAACATCGTGCGAGGCAAGCGCGTGCTGTTCGTCGCTGAAAAAATGGCGGCGTTGAACGTGGTTTATAGACGCCTTGTCGACTGCGGCGCGGGTGATTTCTGTCTGGAACTTCATTCCGACAAAACGCACAAAACCGATATTTTATCGAAGATAATCAACACGTTAAACCTTGGTTCTGCCGCGTCCGACATCGACTTTGAAGAAAAAGCGAATGAAATCAAGGAGTGCATCGACAAGTTGCAGGGTGAAATCGACGCAATGCACAGAAAGCGTTATCTCGGTTTCTCGCTGTACGAGGCGATGATGGCGTATCTTGACAATTCGGACGCTCCCGATTGTTTAAGAATCGACGGGTTGTTTTACGAAAAACTGACGGCGTCGTCATTCAACAGATACCTTGATATTCTGACGGAACTTGCAATCCGCGCGAAAGAATGCGGCGATATCGAAAAGTCGCCGTTTCGGTACATCGGAAAATTCGATTATACCGACGCCTGGCGTGAAGAAGCCGAAAGCGTGCTCGATATTTACCAGATGGAACTCAGACATCTGAAAACTTACGCGCGCGAACTTCAAACCTTAATCAATATGCGTACGATTTCGCTCACCGGCGAAAAGTTGAAGGCGTTGTATTTCCTGTCGGACAAACTCACGTCCGACGAAAAAATCGCAAAATATTTTGAAAACGCCTGCGCCGTCGAAAACGCGAAAGGTCTTGTGGAATCGTATCTCGAAGCGGCTCGTCGCGACGGGCTTATCACGAAAGAATACGAGAATAAGTACGGAAAGTATCCCGAAAACGTCGCGCCCGCCGAGGTCAAAGAAGCAATGCAAAAAAGCGCGTTTTTGCCAAAGTCGGTGAAAAAGGCGCTCTCTTCCGTCGACAAAAACGACCGCCGCGAATTTCTGGAATTCCTGCTTATCATTGCGGAAACCAAAGAAACCGTCAAAAAACGCCGCGCGGAAGTCGCATCGCTTTTCGCCACAACCGAAAACGATATGGGTCTTGACGACAAAATCGCGACGGTGTCCGCGCTTTACGACGCCGCACGCGCACTGTACGCCGATTGCGACTTCAATCTTTTCAACGAAACCTGCCGTCGGCTGACGAAAAATAAGCCGCACGTCCTTATGGAATACTATATGCGCGCTTACGAAACCGAACAAAAGGCGAAAACCGCATTCGAAAATCTCTTTTGCATCGTCAAAAAAGATCCGCGCGAAGAAATCAACAGCACTATCGATCGCATTTCGAGTATCGAAAAGAATATGGACTATATCCCGAGTTGGTGCAGATACCAGAGCGTCGTGGAAAGGTGCGGACAAGAAGGCTTCGATTTCGTGCTGGAACCGCTGTTTAACGGCGAAATCACCGCCGAAGACGTGCTGAGAAGTTTCAAAAAATGCGTGTATTTCAATTTTGTCAGGAGCGAACTTTACCTTGACGACGTGCTTTGCAGGTTCTCGGGGCTGTCGCTTGAAGAAACGATGCAACGTTTCCGCGCGCTGTCCGACGAATACGAAAAACTCACAAGGTCGGAGTTGTATTTAAGGCTCGTGTCGAAACTTCCGCGAACCGATACTTCGGGCGAACATAACCTGGAAAGAGTTTTGCTGTACCGCGCCGAAAAAACGAATATGCAGGGCACGACGATACGCGCGCTGTTTTCGCAAATTCCCGAAATACTTCGCGCGACTTGCCCGTGTCTTCTGATGAGCCCGGTGTCGGTTGCACAATATCTCGATATCGAAAAGGAAAAATTCGACCTTGTGGTTTTCGACGAGGCGTCGCAGATGCCCACGTGCGAGGCGGTAGGCGCGATCGCGCGCGGTAAAAACGTCATCGTCGTCGGCGATCCGAAGCAGCTTCCGCCCACGATGTTCTTCCGCACCGATTATCGCGACGAACAGCACTTCGAAGTCGAAGACCTTGAAAGCGTCCTTGACGACTGCCTTGCAATCGGCATGCCCGAACGTCATCTTTCGTGGCATTACCGCAGCAATCACGAAAGCCTTATCGCGTTTTCCAACAGCATGTTTTACGACAATAAGTTGCTCACTTTCCCGTCTCCGAACGAGCTGAAAGGCAAAGTAAAACTTGCCTATGTCGACGGCGTTTACGAAAGGGGCGGCAGCAAATGCAACAAAAAAGAAGGCGACGCGCTTGTGAAAGAAGTCGTGGCAAGGCTTAAAAATCCGCAGGAACGAAACCACTCGATCGGCATAGTTACGTTCAATACAGCGCAACAGAATTACATCGAAGATAAGCTGCAACACGAGATTCACAAAGAAGGTCTCGACGACGTGGCGTACGACGTGGACGAGCCTGTTTTCGTGAAGAACCTTGAAAACGTTCAGGGCGACGAGCGCGACCTGATTTTGTTCAGCGTCGGATATGGTCCCGACGCAACGGGCAGATTATCGTTGAATTTCGGTCCTATAAACCAGCAGGGCGGCTATAAACGACTTAACGTTGCAGTTACTCGCGCAAGGAGCGAGATGATTGTTTTCAGTTCCGTAACGGGCAACATGATTGACCTTAACCGCACCGACAGCGTGGGCGTCAAGGCGTTGAAAGCCTTCCTCGAATACGCCGAACGCGGCCCCGAGATGCTTTCGATTGCGGCAAAGGACGTCAGGGTGGAGTCGAAAGGTATTGGCGAAAACGTCGCGAAAGACCTGAAAGACCGCGGACTGTTGTGCGACGCGAACGTCGGCGTGTCCGACTTCAAAATCGACGTCGCCGTCGTCGATCCCCGCGACAAAAACAAGTATATTCTCGCAATCATCGCGGACAGCGAGCACTCGGCAAAAATCCCGTCCGCGAAAGACCGCATGACCATGCAGACGAGAATACTGAAAAAACTCGGCTGGAACGTCTATAACCTGTGGACGATAAACTACTTCAACAACCAGAAACGCGAAATCAACAAAATCAAGGAAGTCGTCGCGACGCTCACCGAAAAGAAGGTCGTTTCCAAAAAAACCGTCCGCGACGCGCTGCAAAAATACAGAAAAACTTATAAGACGGCTTATATCAAACCGCTGGCGCGCGCCGGGGCGGAATACGTCCTGAATTTCGTCAACGAAGAAGCGATTATGAATAAAATCCGTACCGTTATCGAGGTCGAGTCGCCAATCGAAGAAAGCTGTCTTATCGATAAAATCGCCGCGGCGTTCTGCGTGCCGAAAACCGCCAAAAAAGCCATCGCGCAAATTTCAAGATACGTTTCGTCATACGAGGCGCAACGGCAGGAATATTTTGGCAAAGTCTTTTACGTCGATAAGCCCGTTTCGACTTTCCGTCCGAGCGACGCGCGCGTTACCCGCGATTTGACAAAAGTGCATCCCCACGAGATCGTCGCCGCCGCAAAATGCGCAATCGAAGCGACCGTCTATATTGAAAAGGACGACCTTAATAAGGAAGTTTTCAAACTGTTCAACGTCGCGAAACGCACAAAATCTGCCGTGGAATGGGTTGACGCCGCTTTGAGCGCCGCCGTTCAGACCGGCGAAATAATCGTCACCCCCGACGGCTTCTGCCGCGTCTGACCGCAAGAAATCAAAATAACGAAAACCCCGACGACGTTTCGGGGTTTTTTAATAATCGAACGGCAAAACACCCATGTTGTTTTCAAGGGCGTGCGAAAACATTGCTATAAATGTGCTTCCACGCGCGAGCGCGCGGTAGGCGCGCGAGGCGCGCGGATTTATTAAGTAAGCGGAAAAACGAGAAAAGCGGAAAAACAAGAGTGGCGAGCATGCGGGCAATAGGTCGGGTGAGCATGCGGGTGGCACGCGGGGGAGCAAACGGAATGATTGGACAGACAATCATGCGAAAGCGCGGGCGGGGAAATGGTTGAAACGTGAATAAAAGTTCAGAAAAACCCTTATATTTCGTCGCCTTTGTATGATTATTATTTTTAAATTTGAAAGAAGTTGAAAATAATGTTCAAAAGTGGCGATTTTCGTTTGACACATTTTGTCGTTTTGGTTATAATGGCACTATCTTACAGGTGGCGGAAAGCCAAAAAACACAAAATAAAGTGTTTCTGACCGACGCCAACCACATTATATTGGGGTACAGAGTGAAACTTTTGGAGGAACGCATCCTCAGGGACGGTAAAGTCTTCCCCGGAGAGGTGTTAAAAGTTGGAGGTTTTCTCAATCATCTTATAGATGATACTTTGATGGAGGAAATCGGCAAGGAAATCTACTCACTCTATAAGTGCGACCAAGTTACCAAAATTCTGACCTTAGAAGCATCGGGAATCGCAATTGCATGCTACGCAGCTATGTACTTGCACGTTCCGGTGCTTTTTGCTAAGAAAAGTAAAACCGCCAACATTTCAAAGGACGTCTATTCTGCGGAAGTCAAAAGTTATACCCACGGCAACGTAAACACGATAATGGTTGAAAAGGAATTTCTGAATTCTTCCGACCGCGTGCTTATCGTCGACGATTTTCTTGCTCACGGAGAGGCGTTGCGCGGGCTTATCGCATTGATCGGGCAGGCGGGTGCGACTCTTGTCGGGTGCGCGATTGCCATCGAAAAGGGCTTCCAGAAAGGCGGGGACGAGTTGAGAGAGCAGGGCGTCCGCATCGAAAGCCTTGCGATTATCGAAAGTATGTCGGACGACGGCGTCACTTTCAGGAAAAACTAAGTTAAAAAATGCCATATGGCAAAATTTATGGAGGGTTTCATAATGAAGAAAAAAATTCTTGCAATTTTCCTTGTTGTAGCGATGGTTGCAGCACTCGCAGTTGGTCTTACAGCATGTAAGAAAGACGACGGCGGAAAAAAAGATACGAAAGTCACGTCTTTTGAGCCTATCGCAAAAGAAAACATCAAATTCGGTCTTATCACGCTTCACGGAGAAGAATCGACTTACGACAAAAACTTCATCGACGCAGCAAGAAAAGCTATTAAAAACGCAGGTCTTTCCGACAATCAACTCATCATCAAATCGGGTGTTGCCGAAGGCGACGAATGCTACGATGCGGCAGCCGAACTTGTCGGAAAAGGTTGCAACATCATTTTTGCAGACAGTTTTGGTCACGAGCCGTACATTTTGAAAGCTGCCAAAGAATTCCCCAACGTCCGTTTCTGCCATGCTACCGGCACGACCGCTCACACGGAACTTCAACCCAACTTCTATAACGCATTTGCTTCCATTTACGAAGGTCGTTATCTTGCAGGTATTGCCGCAGGTATGAAACTCAACGAAATGATCGCAGCAGGCAAGTTCACCGCAGAAGAAGCCAAAATGGGTTACGTCGGCGCATACACCTATGCGGAAGTTATCTCCGGCTATACCTCCTTCTACCTTGGCGCAAAATCCGTTTGCCCGACCGTCACGATGAAAGTCAAATTCACGGGCAGCTGGTACGATCAAAAGAAAGAAGGCGACGCAGCAGACGCTCTTATCGCCGCAGGTTGCAAACTTATCAGCCAACACGCAGACTCCATGGGTGCTCCTACCGCTTGCAAAAACGCCGGTGTCCCCAACGTAACGTACAACATCAGCACTAAAGGTGAAGGTTGCGAAAATTCGTACCTTATCGGTTCCAAAATCAATTGGGCACCTTACTATGAATATGTAATCGCTTGCACCATCAATGGCGTCACCGCGCTCGGCTTCGACTGGACGGGCAACCTTGCAACCGGTTCCGTTGAACTTCTTGAAATCAACGATGCAGTTGCTGCGGCAGGCACGAAAGAAGCACTCGAAGCTGCAATCGTCGGTCTTGAAAACGGCACCATTCGCGTATTTGACCTTGAAAAAGACAACTACATCACCGTGGACGGTAAAAAACTTACCAACTACAAAGCAGACGTTGATACCGATGACAACTTCACTCCTGATACGTTCGTTGTTGTTAATGGTACATTCAACGAATCCACTTATCGTTCGGCACCTTACTTCGATATTAAAATCGACGGTATCGAACTTCTCAACACTGCATTCTAATTTACAACAACAGAATAGGATTTCGGCGGGACAATCGTCCCGCCTTAACCCTTTTTTATCGGCGTGAAAACGCCAGAATTTGGAGAGTTATATGGGACAAAACAACGTTATCGAACTCAGAAACGTTACTAAACGGTTCGGCGCGGTCGTTGCGAACAATGACGTCAGCATGGACGTCAGGCGCGGTGAAATTTTGTCGCTTCTTGGCGAAAACGGAAGCGGTAAAACCACCCTTATGAATATGATTGCGGGTATATACTTCCCCGACAGCGGTGAAATCTTCATCGACGGGAAGGAAGTCGTGATTCGCTCGCCCCGTGACGCCTATAAATATCACATCGGAATGATCCATCAGCATTTTAAGCTGATTGACATCTTTACGGCGGCGGACAACGTTATTCTTGGCGAAAAGATGCCCCCGTTCAGTATCCGTGAAAAATCGAAAGAATACAAAGATAAACTTGACGACTACGGCATTGTCGTTGACGCCGATGACGAGCGTTCGCCTGTCAAAGAAATCAGGCTTGGCGACAAACCTGCCGAAAAAATAAAATGCGCCTTAAAATGCGCGACACTTCCTTTTGTAAAACTCGGCAAGAAAATCAAATTCAACCATTTGTCGAGAAATCGCGTTGACATCGTACAAAAAATCGTCGATAAGTACGGTTTCGATATCAACGTCAAAAAGAAAATTTACGATATGTCCGTTTCCGAAAAACAAACCGTCGAAATTATTAAGACGTTGTATCGCGGCGCGGATATCCTTATTCTGGACGAGCCTACCGCCGTTCTGACGCCGCAGGAAACCAAAAAACTTTTTGACGTTTTAAGGAAAATGCGCGACGACGGAAAGTCCATTATCATCATTACGCACAAACTCAACGAAGTTTTGGAAATCTCGGACAGAGTCGCCGTTTTAAGAAAGGGCGAATATATCGGCACCGTCGATACGAAAGACGCAACCGAAAGTTCGTTGACGGAAATGATGGTCGGCGAAAAGATCGAACTTAATATCAATCGAAGCGAACCTGTAAATCCCGAAGACAGACTTATCGTGGAAGGGCTCGAACTCACAAACCGCGACGGAATCAAAAAACTCAACAACGTGTCGTTTACGGCGCGCTCGGGTGAAATTCTGGGCATCGCAGGTATCGCGGGCAGTGGACAAAAGGAACTTCTTGAAGCGATTGCGGGACTTCAAAAGCTTGGCGGCGGCAGCATAACATACAATGATCCGTCCGACGACAACAAGCCTGTTGACCTTATGTCGAAAACGCCTATGCAAATCAGGGAATTGGGCGTAAGGCTTTCGTTCGTTCCCGAGGACCGTCTGGGCATGGGGCTTGTCGGCAATATGGATATCGTCGATAACATGATGCTGCGTTCTTACAAAAGAGGACACACAATGTTCCTTGACAGAAAGAAACCGAAGGATCTTGCGGAAAATATCGTGGAAGAACTTGAAGTTGTGACACCGAATACACATACCCCTGTCAGACGATTGTCGGGCGGAAACGTACAAAAAGTTCTGGTCGGTCGCGAAATCGCGTCCGCGCCTACCGTCCTTATGGCGGCTTATCCCGTAAGGGGGTTGGATATCAACTCGTCCTACGTTATTTATAATTTGCTCAACAAACAAAAAGAAAACGGAGTTGCAGTCATTTTTGTCGGCGAAGACCTTGACGTACTGATTGAACTCTGCGACCGCATTATAGTTATTTCGTCGGGGACGATAACGGGAATTGTTGACGGAAGAACCGCCAAAAAAGAAGAAATAGGATTACTGATGACCAAAACTTTCGACGAAGAGGAGGCTGAACAATGACAAAAGAAAACAGAAAAGAAAGAGAGCCTCTTGTTCATATCGTCAAAAGAGGAGAAACGAAACGCTGGTACGCATGGTTAATCCGCGTCGGCGCGTTCGTATTGTCGTTGCTGATTTGTGCAATTGTGTCCACGTCGATTACGAAACGAGGGTTTGGATACTTTTTTGTAAATTTGTTTGACGGCGTGTTCGGTACGGAAAGACTTACCTGGAACTTGTTCCACAATATGGCGTTATTACTTATCGTTGCGCTTGCGGTCACTCCGTGTTTCAAAATGAGATTCTGGAACATCGGCGCGGAAGGACAAGTCCTTATGGGATGTGTCGGTTGTGCGTTTGCAATATTTTATTTCAACGGAAAGGTTGAAGACGGCGCATTGTACGTATTGATGATTGTTTTCAGTATTCTGTTTGCGGTTGTCTGGGCGGTTATTCCTGCAATTTTCAAGGCTAAATGGAATACTAACGAAACGTTGTTCACGCTCATGATGAACTATATTGCGACGTTCTTTACAGGATATATGATCAATATCTGGGCAAAGGGAAAAGGAAGCGGAACGGTTTATTTCAAGACGGGACATTTGCCCGAAATATACAATCAGTTTTTATTGAAAATAATCGTCGTTGCGATAGTTACCGTTTTATTGTGGATTTACCTTCGTTACAGCAAGCACGGCTATGAACTTACCGTTGTCGGCGAAAGCGAAAGAACCGCAAAGTATATCGGTATCAACGTAAAGAAAGTTATAATCAGGACGATGATATTGTCGGGTATGATTTGCGGAATTGCGGGACTTTTGCTTGTTGGCGGCACAAACCATAATATCACGGAAGCCTCGGCTGGCGGGCGCGGATTCACGGCAATTCTCGTTTCGTGGCTTGCTCATTTCAATCCTTTTGCAATGGCACTGACAGCGTTTCTGGTTGTGTTCATTCAACGAGGCACGTTGAATATTGCAACGATTAACGGACTGGGCGATTCTTATGCGGACGTTATGACGGGTATTTTCTTCTTTTTGATTATCGCAAGCGAGTTCTTTATAAACTATAAATTAGTATTCAAAGACGGCGATAAAATGAAAAACGCAATAAAAAAGATTTTCAAAAAGAAATCGGCAATTGCTGAAAACATAGAAGCGGAGGTGAATGAATAATGGTATTTTTATCAATGCTTGTTTCCTCAATAAGATATAGTACGGTATTTCTTTTTGGCGCAACCGGGGAGACGATTATCGAAAAGTCCGGTCATCTTAACCTTGGTATCCCGGGAATTATGTGCATAGGCGCAATCGGCGGTTGCACGGGCGTTTCGCTTTATATGGGTTCGCTTGCCGATCCCGCGCAAGCATCGGGCTTTGCATGTGTTCTCGTCGCAATCCTTATGGCTATGTTATGCGCAGGCGCAATGGGGCTTTTGTATGGTTTCTTTACCATTACTTTAAGGTGCAATCAGAATGTCACCGGACTTACCATTACCACGTTCGGTGCCGGCCTTTTGAAATATTGGGGCATTAGAAAAGGCGCAGCCGGTTTTACCTATGCATCAAGCTTTTTCAAAACGTTTTTCCCCGTAAGTTGGTATGAGAGTGGGTTTGGAAGAGTCTTCTTTTCGTATGGAAGCCTTGTTTATCTGGCGTTTGTGATTGCAATAATTACGGCAATCATTTTCAAAAAAACCCGCACGGGGCTTAACTTAAAAGCGGTGGGCGAAAACCCCGCAACGGCAGACGCAGTCGGCATAAACGTCACGAAATATAAATACGTATCCTGCATACTGGGTGCTGCGATTGCCGGCATAGGCGGTTTGTTCTATGTAATGGATCAGTCGGACGGACATCTCGAATACGTAATCGAAGGGCTTGGCTGGCTTGCGGTCGCGCTTGTTATCTTCTCGATCTGGCGCCCGGGACTTTGCATTATCGGCTCAATCGTTTTCGGTTTTCTGAGCACTCTTTCGGCAACGCTTAATCCGACTTTTGCACAAATGAAATTGTTGGATATGCTGCCTTATCTTGTCACGGTAATCGTTCTTATCATTACGAGTATTATCAATAAGCGCGAGACGCAGCCGCCTGCATCGCTGGGGCTTTCCTATTTCAGGGAAGAAAGATAATTCAAAAATGTTAAAAAGGTCGTCTTCGGACGGCCTTATTTATTGTCAAAACGCCACGATGTGATATAATAAAAATATGAATGCTTTGACCATTGTACACGAAACAATAAGGAAATTCGTCGGCGCGGGCGACGTCGTTATCGACGCAACCGCAGGGCGCGGATACGATACGTCGTTTTTATGCTCGCTTGTCGGGGACAGCGGGAAAGTTATTTCTTTCGACGTGCAGAAAGACGCCGTGGACAGCACCGAAAACCTTTTGAAAAGCCGCGGACAAACGGCGGACGTCCACCTTGAATCGCACGAAAATATGACAAAGTACGCGGATAGAGACAGCGTATCGTGCATTGTTTTCAACCTCGGTTATCTGCCGTCGGGCGATCACAGCGTTTTCACGCACGCAGAGTCCACGATAAAAGCAATCGAGGGCGGACTCGGGCTTTTGAAGAAGGGCGGCTTAATGTGCGTGAGCGTTTATTACGGCGGCGACTCGGGCTACGAGGAAAGAGACGCACTGCTGCCGTATCTTAAAACGCTCGATTCGTCGAAATATCAGGTCTTGAAACTCGATTTTTATAATTGGACGAACGACCCGCCGTTCCCGGTGTTTATCATCAAAAACTGAACGATAAAGCCATAAGGACGATGTATTAAAAGATAATCCACGATATTATAAAGTTGAAAAACCAAACAAACAATACCGCCGCCGACAGTCTCCTATGACAAAATAGACCATAGAGCTGCTGACGGCAAGAGAAGAGACTGAAATTGCTGGCGAGAGGAAGCCTCGAACGCCGCCGACGAACCCGCCTGCAAAGTTTTTGCAACGGTGTGCGGGACGCACACAAAAACGGCACGCCGTAGCGGTGTGAAGTTTGGCGGGATAATTTTGACGGCAAGCGAAGATGAGGGATTGCTTGCAAGAAAAGGCATCGAGCGTAGACGACAGGCTCCACGCACAATTTCAAAGAAATTGTGCAAATGTGTGCAAAAAACTTTGCACACATTAAAAAACACGACGTTTTCGTCGTGAACTAACGATATTTAATGAGCTGCTGACGGCAAGCGAAGATGAGGGATTGCTTGCAAGAAAAGGCATCGAGCGTAGACGACAGGCTCCACGCACAATTTCAAAGAAATTGTGCAAATGTGTGCAAAAAACTTTGCACACATTAAAAAAACACACCCGAAGCGGTGTGTTTTTTAGTGGAGCTGCTGACCAGACTTGAACTGGTGACCTCATCCTTACCAAGGATGTGCTCTACCTCCTGAGCCACAGCAGCGTTTTTGTCAATGCTCAATTATTATATTGAATAAGGCGAAATATGTCAAACGAAATGAGCAACAAAACAAAAAGTCGAAAAAATAATTTATTGCGGCGTTTATAATAAAATTTTTAATGAAAGCTGTATGATGGAAACATTTTGTCATGAATGATAAAACTGTCGCATAACGTGAATGAAAACCGCAAAAAATTTTTTGAATCGCAAAATTTTATGGTTGAAAACAACCTAATCTGTTTTACATAAATCAACATATTATATATAATATAGAAAGTAACTTATTATAATGGAGAGAATCGGGCAAATTTTGTCCAACCGAAATTGAAATGAATTGGCTTGACATATTTTATGCGTTTTTGTCCCTGCTTGGCGGTATCGGCGTCTTTCTTTACGGAATGAAGTTGATGGGCGACAGTCTTGAAATGGTTGCCGGCAACGAAATCAAGCGAATGTTTGCCAAAATATCGAATAAGAAACTTATCGGAGTGGGCATAGGAACGGTGACGACGGCGGTCGTACAAAGTTCCGCGGCGGTCACGGTTATGGCGATAGGTTTCGTCAACAGCGGACTGATGACTCTGACGCAAGCCGCGTCGATTGTTTTCGGTGCGAATATCGGAACGACGTCGACCGCGCTTATCGTTGCGCTTGGCGCGGGCGGGTTTGCAAACGTCAACCTTACGGTCATTTTTGCGGCTCTTGCGGGCGTCGGTGCGTTGATGATAATGCTGACCAAAAAGGATAAGGTTAAAAAAATCGGCGGCATTATCACCGGGCTTGGTATGATATTCGTCGGGCTTTCGGTCATGACAAGCTCCATGGATATTTTCTCGAAGTCGGACAAAATCAGCGCATTCCTTACAAAGGTTTCAAACCCTGCGTTGCTGTTGTTGTTCGGTATTTTGTTCACCGCGCTTATCCAGTCGTCGTCGGCGGTCAGCGGTATCGTCGTTACGATGTCGGTTGCGGGGCTTTTGTCGTTTGATCAAGGGCTGTACATAATTTTGGGAAGCAATATCGGAACGTGTATTACGTCGCTTATCGCGTCGGTCGGCACAAGTACGAACGCGCGTCGCACCGCCGTAATCCACCTTATGTTTAACGTGATCGGCGTGACGATATTCGGGCTTGTGAGCATTTCCGGCGTGTTTACGAAGATGTTTATGCCGATTAAAAGTCCCGCGATGAGAATTGCGCTTTTGCACACTTTCTTCAACGTAACCACCACCATAGTACTGTTGCCGTTTATGAACCTGCTTGTGAAGTTCGTTTCAAAAATCGTTCCCGAGAGGAAAACGGACGACAAAAACGACGAGCCGCACCTGTATTTTCTGGAAGAGCGTTTGTTGAGAACGCCCCCGGTTGCTGTCGCGCAGCTTAAAAACGAAATCGAAAATATGGCGGAAATCGCAAAATCAAATTTCGACAAATGTATGGACGCGGTTATGGTCGGCAAAGTGTCCGACGTCATCGACGAAATCGCCAAAAACGAAAAATGTCTGAACTTCCTTAACCGTGAAATCACGAAATATCTTGTGAAGCTTTCGCAGGTTGACCTTTCGGAAGACGACAAACTCTTAATCAGTACGTCGTATCACACCGTAAGCGATATCGAGCGTATCGGCGACTACGCCGAAAATATCTCGGAATACGCCGAAAAGATGGAGGCGGATAAACTCAAGTTCTCGCCGAAGGCAATTTCCGAAATCCAGACGCTTAAAGCGACGATTACAAATCTTTACGACGAGGTAATGAAGACGTATAAGGAAGTCACTCTTGATTATATCGACAAGGTGAACGAGTACGAGGAAAGCGTCGACAAACAAAAAGAAGAAATGGGCGAACACCATATCGAGCGTATGAACAAGGGCGAATGTACGCCCGAAGTCGGCGCGATTTATCTGAGTCTTTCGTCCAATGCGGAGCGTGTCGCCGACCATATGACCAACATCGCGTACGCGGTGAGAAGCTACGCCAAAAAGAAAAAGAAGGACTAAGCGAAAATAAATTTTGAAAAAAGCAAATAAAAAACTGCAACGCCCGTTGCAGTTTTTTTGTCGGTTGTATGCCAACAGATAATAATACGAACGTTGCCAAAACGCCGATATTTTCGCGCTTTTATGAAAAATGCTCGCTTGTAGTACGAAAAGTACAACTGTGTTTGCCTTTTCCAAAAATCATCTGAAATCTCGGCGTTTTCGGTTGTGAACAAGTTTTCCGTCGTGTTTTTAGAATAAGACAAGGCACGCGAGCGGCTTAATACTTTACCGTATAAGCCGTGAGCGTAACGCAGTATTAATCAAAAACACGGCGTAAAACCTAAGTTCGTATTATTATATGTTGGCATTATCCGTAAAGTTTTCCGATTGCCCATACGACAAGACGTTTCGGCAAGATTTTTGAAAGCCCCACAAGCAGTTTATACGACGCGCCGCCCACGACGTACACGGGTGGATTTTTCGATTTTGCGATTTTCAGGGCGATTTTCGCGATGACCGACGGCGACATTCCGTTTTGCTCGTCGCGCTCCATCTTTTCAACCGATTTGTCGATTCTTTCGCCGTAATAAACGCTGTTGCTTTTGTTCTTTTCGCGGCGAGCGGTGAATTCCGTCTTGACGTCGCCAGGAAGGATTGTCGAAACTTTTATGTTGAACGGTTTAAGTTCGATACGAAGCGCCTCGGAAAGCGACGACACCGCCGATTTCGTACAGGAATAAAACGACTGAAAAGGCAGCGACAAAGGCGCGCCCGCGCTGGACATATTGATTATCGTGCCGCCGCCGTTTTCGCGCATAACGGGGATAACCGCCTGCGTAGCGAACAGCGTGCCGAAGTAATTGACGTCAAAAATCTTTCGCACCGCGCTTTCGGCGGTATCCTCGACCGCGCCCGAAATGCCGAATCCCGCGTTGTTGACAAGGACGTCGATACGCCCCGCACGTTTTACGACTTCGCCGATCGAGTCAAACACGTTTTCACGGTCGGACACGTCGGTTTTTATGCTTTCGATGCCTTCTGCCGGCGTTCTGGACAAATTGAATACGCGGTATCCGTTTCCCGAGAATTTTTTTGCAATGGCATTCCCGATTCCTTGGGATGCGCCCGTAATAACTGCAACTTTCATAATCCACCTCTGAACGATTATACAATAATGTTTGAATATTTGCAAATCGTTTTCAAAACCCTTGACAGTATTTTCATTTGATTGTAAGATTTAGGTATCACATTTAATTGCTAGGGGTGGCGCGTCGCGCCTGAGATTACACCCTCTGAACTTGATTGAGTTAGAACTCACGAAAGGAAGCCAGTCCACTCGTTCTCAAAGTAATCGCTTTGGGATTTTTTATTCTAACGAGAAAAGTTCCTCCCGGCAAAGGAGCGAATATGAAATTCACATCAATTCTGAAAGAGCCGTTCAACACTCTCGACACCGTGTCGAAACTCAGTGTTACGGCTTTTTACTTTGCAATCGTGCTTGTCGCGCTTGTTGTAATCGCCGCAATCTTTTTGAAGAAAGCGAAGCCTGAAAAACTCGCGCCGTTTATGAAAAGCGCGAAGTATTTCGTTTTCGGCGTAGCGACGACTTTCGTAGTTACGATGCTTACCTTAAAAATCAGCGACGACGTTCAGGGCGGCAGCTTTGTAAAAGAAGTTTTTTGGCCGATAATGAGCATTGTTATCGTGGCGTTCGCGCTGGTCGCGGCGGGCTACGTAATAAACACGGTAAAGCCCGAGTTTATGCGTAAGTTTAAGTTTATCGCGCTGTTTTTGATTTTAATCCCCGTGATTGTGAGTATTGCGTTTTTGGCGGTGCACTTCAAAAAGGTCGGCGGAGATTACGAAGGCGTGTCGCAGGCAGGGCTTTATATCAGCGCAATCGTGCTTGTTCTTATTCTTGTCGTCGCCGCAACCGTTTTCTCGAAACGCAACGGTCCGTTCACCACGCGTGAGATGGCTTATGCCGCAATTTCCGTCGCGCTGTCTTTCGCGCTTTCTTACGTAAAGTTTTTCGCGTTGCCGCAGGGCGGCTCGGTAACCCTTGCGTCGATGCTTCCGCTTATGCTGTTTTCGTATATGTTCGGCATAAGAAAAGGTATTATCGTCGGTGCGATTTACGGCGTGTTGCAGGCAATACAGGATCCGTGGATTATCCACCCCGCGCAGTTCTTCTTGGATTATCCGATCGCTTTTGCAATGACGGGACTTGCGGGATTTTTCAAGGAACTCAACATCATCAAAAAGCCCGCTGCCGCATTTACGGTCGGCGCAATTCTTGCGGGTACGCTGAGATATTTCTCGCACGTGTTCTCGGGCATTTTCGCATTCGCATCTTACGCTCAGGCAGGATATTCGCCGGTTGCGTGGGGATTCTTGTACAACACGTTCACGTTCGCAGACGTCGCAATCGTTATCGTCGTTGCGCTGTTGCTGTTCAGCAGTAAGAGTTTCGTACGTCTTGTAAACGAAAAATCGACGGAAGAATCCGCCGACGAAACCGAAAGTGGCGACACGTCCGCCGAAAACGCGGACGGCAAAGCCGCTTAATAATATTTAATCATAAGTAAGATTCCGCTTTCGACAGTGAACGAGATTTCGTTTGCCGTCGCAACGTTGGAAAGCCCGCGGTTTGTGCCTGCGGAAAGAAGAAGGTTTTCAAGCGGATAATAAAGCCCGCGACTGTTTGTGACCACTGCGTCCCCGAAAAACGGAAACAGCGAAATTTTTTGGCTTTCAAAAGCCGTGTCGGAAACCTTTCCTTCGAGAAGTTTAATATCGAATCCGACGCCCGAAATACGGGCGTCGATTTTTATGTCCTTTGCATATTTCAGTAGGCCGATATTGCCGAGAATCTGACCTATATCGCCGCCTGTTGCGCCGTAAATGGTAACGGCGTCGTAACCCGCGCTTTTTGCGTAGTCAAGGGCAAGTTGCCCGTCGGTCTCGTCCTTTTCCTTTGGGAAGACGACGTAGTTTAACCCGTCCTTGCGGTTTTCAAGGCTGTCCAGGTCGCCCACGACCGCAACGGGGGTAACGTGAATACGGCTTAACCCGTTGTCGGCGCAAATAACGTCGGACTCTGTAATTTCCCCGATTTCGTCGGGAGTGTTCAGTATTATTGCTGCTGTTTTCATAAATATAAGGATATATCCAAAAAAAGCGGTTGTCAAGCGCAAAATTTTCAATAAAAGTCAAAATGACAGTCAATATGACAGCAAAGGAATTTTTTTCGTAAAGTCAATAAATTGACTTTTCGTCGCTTATCCCGTACAATGGATATATTACGAAAAATATGAGGGTTTATGGAAAATTTTGATTTGACGGTACTCGGCGGCGGTCCTGCCGGATACAACGCCGCGGCATACGCCGCGTCAAAAGGATTGTCCGTCGTATTGTTTGAGAAAAACGAACTCGGCGGAGTTTGCCTGAACGAAGGCTGCGTTCCCAGCAAAACATTATTGAACAGCGCGAAAGTCCTGAATTACTTTAAGCACGGCGAAAATTACGGCGTGAAGTTTTCGGGCGACGGCGAAGTATCGCAAGAAGCCGTCATCGACAGAAAAAATAAGGTCGTGAAACGTCTTGTAACTGGTGTGCGCGCGAAATTGAAGGGCGCGGGAGTTACCGTTGTAAAGGCGGAGGCGAAGATACTTTGCCGCGACGAGAACGGCGTCGTCGTACAATCCGAAAACGTCGAATACAACTCAAAATTTTTGCTTATCGCAACGGGAAGCAGCGCGTTTATCCCGAAAATCCCGGGCGTCGACAAAGCGATTGAAAGCGGGCTTGCGATAACCAACCGCGAGGCGCTGAACCTTGTCGAAATCCCGAAAACACTGCTTATTATGGGCGGCGGCGTAATCGGGCTTGAAATGGCGGATTATTATTCGTCGGTCGGGAGTGACGTCGTCGTTGTCGAAATGCTCGGGAAGATCGCGGGCGCAACCGACGAAAAAGTAAGCGCGGTTTTGCAAAAAGCACTTGAAAAGAAGGGCGTAAAATTCCGTCTTTCTTCAAAGGTCAAAGAGATTACCGAAAACGGCGCGGTCGTCGAAAGCGAAAACGGCGAAGAAGAAATACTTGCTGACAAAATTTTGTTGTCGGTCGGTCGTCGCGCAAACGTAACGGGATTCGGGCTTGAAAACATCGGCGTTGAAACCGAGCGCGGCGCAATCGTTACCGACAGCCGCCTTAAAACCAACGTCGAAAACGTCTATGCCGCGGGCGACGTCAACGGAAAGTCGATGCTTGCACACACGGCGTACAGAGAAGGCGAAGTCGCCGTAAACAATATGCTTAACGTTCCCGACGAAATGAATTACGACTCAATACCGTCGGTTATATACACGACTCCCGAAGTCGCTTCGGCGGGATACACGCTTTCGGCGGCGATCGAAAAGGGAATAAACGCCGACGAGGTGCAGCTGTCCTTAATGTATTCGGGCAGATATATCGCGGAAAACACCGACTATACCGGTATTCTGAAACTTGTTTACGACAAAGATAACAACGTGCTTATCGGCGCGAGCGTCGTCGGAAATTATGCGTCCGAGTATATCGTGGCGGTGTCGAATCTTATTGATATGAAGGTGGATATCGACCGCGCGAAAAAACTTGTTTTCCCGCATCCGACCGTTTGCGAAGTTGTGCGCGAAGGTTTGTTTGAAATTAAATAATACCGCAAGATAACTTGTTTATATGGCAAAAACGTACGATAAAGTAAGATATATTGAAACAATCGGGTTTAATCCGCATTACAATCTTGCGGTCGAGAGCGCGCTTATGGACGCGGCGAAAGACGGCGAACTTATCGTATATCTTTGGCGCAACGACAACACGGTCGTCATCGGAAGACATCAGAACGTATACCTTGACGTGAATATTAAAAAACTCCACGACGCAGGCGGTTTCCTTGCACGGCGTCCGACGGGCGGCGGCGCGGTTTTCCACGACAAAGGTAATCTCAATTTCTCGTTCATAACAAGTCTTTCGGATTACGACGTGAACGAGAACAACGATATTATTATCCGCGCGGTGAAAAAACTCGGGCTTTTTGCGGAAGTCAACGGACGAAACGACATTGTCATCGACGGGCGAAAGTTTTCGGGCAACGCATATCTCAAAACGCAGACGGCGGCGTTGCATCACGGCACGATTTTAATATCCGCCGACACGTCGAAAATGAGCGACTTTCTGAACGTGAAACCCGACAAGCTGAAAGGCAAGGGCGTTGCAAGTGTGAAGTCGCGCGTTGTAAATCTTCACGACCTTGACGAAAGTATCGACGTCGAAGCCGTAAAGCAGGCGATAAAAGACGTTTTAACCGAGAAATACGGGCGGATTTTGGAAAATTCCGCCGTGGACGAAAAGAAAACCGACGAATTTTACAAAAAATATTCCGACGATTTATGGCTGTACGGAAAGGACGTGAAACTTCAAAGTCATAAGTACAAAAGGTTTTCCTGGGGATACGCCGACGTGAGTTTCACGTTGTCGGGCGGCGTAATCAAGGACATAAAAGTGTTTTCGGACAGCATTTTCCCCGACGATATCGACGCGGCCATTCGCGCGCTCAAAGGGCTGAACGTCCTGAAAGAAAACACGGGATTAAATCAGGTTGCAAGCGACGTGCTGTCGCTTATTAACGAATAAAAAGGGATAACGGACAAAACTGTCCGAAAAAAGGAGAATTGTCATGAAAGTATCGAAAGAGATAAGGAAAAACGCCGTCGATTACAGCATGAACGCAATCACGGACATCTGCACCAACATCGGCCCGCGCGAATCGGGCATGCCGAAAGAACGGGCAGCCCAGGAATGGATCAAAAACCAGATCGACACCAACGGCTGGGCGGACGAAAGCGCAATCGAAGATTTCAAAGTGTCGCGACACGCGCTTGTCGGATTCACGAAAATCATCGGCGTATTTTTGATTATCGGCGCGCTTTTGCAGCTGCTGACGCTTGTCGGCAATCCCGCGCTGACGCTTGCGGTAAGGATAATTTCGCTGGTACTTGCGGTTTTGTCCATTGTCATCGTCGTGCTGGAATTCTTGTTCTACGTGCCGTTCATCGACAAATTTTTGCCGGAAACGACGTCGTGCAACGTATATGCGAAGTATAAACCGACGGGCGACGTAAAACGCCGTATCATCATCAACGGCCACACCGACAGCGCGTACGAATGGACGCTTATGAAGATAAGACAGGAAGTCATGGTCGGCGTACTTGCAGTCGATTTGCTGTGCGCGCTCGCGTCGATCGTCATTTTTTCAATCAATATCGCAAAAGGCGTTACCCCGCTTTGGAGTGTGATTTTCGCCGCATGCACCGTCGTTGCGTACATCGGACTTTTCTTCGTTTGCAACTTTAAGGTGCTGTCCCCCGGCGCAAACGACAACCTTACGGGCGTATTCGTCGCAGTGTCCGCGCTCAAATGCCTGAAAGAAAGCGGAATCAGATATGAAAACACCGAAGTCTGTGCATTGCTTACGGGCAGTGAAGAAGCGGGGCTTCGCGGCGCCACCGCATTCACGAAACGCCATAAAGGCGAAAACAAGGACGTCGAAACGTACATTATCGCTTTCGACACGATGCGCGACTATGACTATATGACGATTTATCACCGCGACATGACGGGTATGGTGAAAAACAGCCCCGAAGTCGTTGCGCTTCTAGACGAAGCGTGCAAGGATCCCGACGTAAATCACCCGTTGCCTCACGGCGTAGTGCCTTTCGGCGCGTCCGACGCGGCGGCGTTTTCAAGGGGCGGATTCAAGGCGGCGGCGGTTGCCGGACAAAACCCGAAATACGCGCCGTATTATCACAATCGTCGCGACACTCCCGACCAGATGATACCCGAAACGTTTGCGCTGGGACTTGACATCGCGCTTGCCGCAATCGAGGCTTTCGATCGCGATCAAAAGTAAATTCCGCCGTTAAAAGATAATTTGGGGAAGTCCGCAAAGGGTTTCCCCTTTTACAAGACTTACCGTAAAAACGTAGGGCAGGTTGTATAAAAAGAATGAAAAATATTATCGAAATCAAAAACCTTGACAAATCGTTTCAGGACGTGCACGCCGTCGACGACTTGTCGCTTGTCGTGAAGGAGGGGGAGTTGTTTGCGTTTCTCGGCGTGAACGGCGCGGGAAAATCAACGACGATATCCATAATGTGCGGCACCCTTTCAAAAGACGGCGGCGAGGTGATAATCGACGATATGAACGTCGATCACGATATGAAAAGCATCACGAAAGAAATCGGCGTCGTATATCAGACGTCCGCGCTTGACGCGAAACTTTCGGTCAAAGACAACCTTACGTCCCGCGCGAGTTTATACGGTATCACGGGGAAAGCGGTAAAAGAAAGAATCGCCGCGCTTTCCGAAATGCTGGACTTCAAAGATCTGTTGCCGAGAACGTTTGAAAAACTTTCGGGCGGACAGAAAAGAAGAGTCGACGTGGCGCGCGCACTTATTCACAATCCGAAAATCTTAATTCTGGACGAACCGACGACGGGGCTCGATCCCGAAGCGCGCAAACTCCTTTGGAACGTCGTAACAAACCTTCGTAAAAGTCGGAATATGACGGTGTTTCTCACGACGCATTATATGGAAGAGGCGGCGGACGCCGACTACGTCGTGATACTCGACAAAGGGAAAATCGCGGCGGAAGGAACGCCGCTTTCGCTCAAAAACGAGTACACCGGTGACTTCGTTACGATTTATAACGCCGAAGAAGAAAAAGTCAAGGCTTTGGGTCTTCCGTACGAAAAAATCAGGGACGCGTTCAGAGTGTCCGTGAAAGACACGGCAGAAGCACGGGATTTAATTATTAAAAACCCCGCGCTGTTCACCGATTTTGAAATAACAAAGGGCAAAATGGACGACGTGTTTTTGTCCGTCACGGGCAAAAAGCCCGAAGGAGGCGCGTTATGAAAACTTTTCTTGCGTTAACGAAACGAAATATAAAGGTGTTTTTTAAGGACAAGGGAATGTTTTTCACGTCGCTTATCACGCCCGTGATACTTCTTGTCTTGTACGTCACGTTTCTGGCAAAAGTTTACAGGAACTCGTTTGTTGCGGCGTTGCCGGACGGCGTTTCCGTCCCCGAAAAACTGATAAGCGGAATGGTTGCGGGGGAACTCGTATCGTCGCTTCTTGCGGTGTGTTGCGTGACCGTTGCGTTTTGCAGCAATACGCTTATGGTAAACGACCGCATCACCGGGGCGAGAAAAGACTTGCTTGTGTCGCCTGCAAAGCGTTCAATAATCGCTGCGTCGTACTTTTCGGGAACCTTTTTCACGACGCTTATCGTAACGTATGCGGCGACTGCTGCCGGGCTTATTTACATTGCGGCGAGCGGCTGGTATATGAGTTTTTCGGACGTCGTTTTAATTATCGTCGACGTATTCCTGCTGACGGCTTTCGGCACGGCGTTGTCAAGCGTCGTGAATGCGCTTTTAAGGACGCAGGGGCAGGCTGCGGGCATCGGTACAATAGTATCGGCGGGCTACGGTTTTATTTGCGGCGCGTATATGCCGATATCGAGTTTCGGTAAAGGTCTGCAAAACTTTATTATGCTGCTTCCCGGCACATACGGCACTTCACTTTTAAGAAATCATTCGTTAAACGGCGTTTACGGCGAGATGGCAAAGCAAGGCTTCCCGAAAGAAGTAATAAACGGAGTTAAGGACGGCGTTGATTGCAACTTATATTTCTTTGGCGACAAAGTAAGCGTCGGCGCAATGTACGGCGTACTTATCGGCGCGGTTATCGTATTGTCGGCAGTGTACGTTCTGATTTGTTTTTTCGACGGGAAAAACAAAAATCCTTTTGAAAAGGTAAAGAGAAAAGGCTTGCCGAAAAAATGAAAATAGGTACTAAACAAATACTATATAAAAAGTTGCAACCGATATTTATAAAAAAAGTGTAACTTCCTACGGAATTTTAGTTAAAATTTATTGACAATTTTTTTTCTTTGTTGTATATATGTAGCATACTACATTTTACGACGGAGTTTTCATGGATAAAAGACAATACGCCGGCTTTCTTATCAAACAAATCAGCGAGAAAACCGACAAAAAAATAATCAGGACGTTCAAGAAGTACGGCGTGACCTGTTCGCAACACAGATTGTTGGTGTTTTTGGACAAGTCGGGCGGGAAATCGACGCAAAAAGACGTCGAAACGTATCTGGAAGTTTCGCACCCGACAGTCGTCGGGCTTCTTTCCGGGCTTGAAAGCAGGGGACTCGTTTCCTGCGTGTTCGACAGCGACGACAAGCGTATGAAAAGCGTATATATTACCGACGAGGGCAGCGCGCTTCTGAAATCGTCGCGCAGGGATGCTATCGATGTCGGGAAAGAATTCTGGAAAGATTTTTCGGACGAAGAAATCGAAACACTTATCGCAATCCTTGAAAAACTGAAAGGAAATCTCAACAACGATTAAAATTTTTAGGAGCATAGATGGACACAATAAAAGTATTGAAAAAGAGTATAAGGGATTATAAACTTCCCTCGATTCTCACGCCGATTTTCATCATCGGAGAGGTCGTGCTGGAAACGCTTATCCCCACTGTAATGGCGGTGCTTATCGACGAAATCAGCAAGTCGATATCCATGGACCCCATTATCAAATACGGACTGATACTGCTTGCGATGGCGATTGCTTCGCTTCTTTGCGGTTTTATCGCGGGCAAGTTTGCGGCGACGGCGTCGTGCGGATACGCAAAGAATCTGCGCCACGATATGTATTATAAGATTCAGGACTTCTCGTTTGCGGAAATTGACAGGTTTTCGACGTCGAGTCTTGTCACAAGGCTTACGACCGACGTTACGAACGTTCAGAACGCATATCAGATGATTATCCGCATTGCGATAAGAACGCCGCTGATGCTGATTTTCGCATTCGTTTTCAGCTTCCGTATAAATTGGAGAATCGCGCTTATTTTCCTTGCGGCGATGCCCGTACTTATGCTTGCTCTTGCGCTTATGATGAAGTTCGTAATGCCGTTTTTCAGAAAGATTTTCAGAAAATACGACGATATGAACGAGTCGGTGCAGGAAAACGTGCAGGCGATCCGCGTCGTGAAATCTTTCGTCAGGGAAGACTACGAAAAAGGAAAGTTTGAAAAGGTATCGTCCGAGGTCAGAAACGACTTCACAAAGGCGGAGCGTATCATGGCGCTTGCCTGGCCTATAATGATGCTGTGCATTTTTACGGTCATAGCTGTAATTATGTTTTTGGGTTCCAAGACGATAATCACGTCGCACGGAGAGGAACTCACAGTCGGCAATTTGTCGGCGCTTATCAACTATGCGATAATGGCGTTGATGTCGATGATGATGCTTTCGATGGTGATTGTCATGCTGACGATGTCGGTTGAAAGCGCAAACCGTATCAAAGAAGTTCTTGTGACGGAATCGTCGCTTAAAAGCCCCGAAAACGGCATTACAACTGTTGAAAACGGCGATATAACCTTTGAAAACGTTTCGTTCAAATACAGCGAAAAGGCTGAAAAATACGCGCTTGAAAACATAAATCTTTCAATCAAATCAGGCGAAACGGTGGGTATTCTCGGCGGCACGGGTTCCAGCAAAAGCAGCCTTGTGCAACTTATCCCGCGCTTGTACGACGTGAGCGAAGGCAGGCTTCTTGTCGGCGACAAAGACGTCAGGGATTACGACCTGGTCGCGCTTCGCGATTCGGTATCCATGGTGCTGCAAAAGAACGTGTTGTTTTCCGGCACGATAAAAGAAAACATCCGTTGGGGCAACGCCGCCGCGTCGGACGAAGAAATCAAACGCGTATGTCGTCTTGCCTGCGCCGACGAATTTATCGAGTCGTTCCCCGACGGCTACGACACGCATATCGAGCAGGGCGGCACGAACGTTTCGGGCGGACAGAAACAAAGACTTTGTATCGCGCGCGCACTCATCAAAAAACCGAAAATCCTTATTCTTGACGACAGTACGTCGGCAGTCGATACAAAGACCGACGCGCTTATCAGGAAAGCGTTCAGGGAAGAAATCCCCGACACGACCAAAATCATCATCGCTCAGCGCGTGGCTTCCGTTGAGGACGCAGACAAAATCATCGTGATGGAAGGCGGACGTATCGCCGCAATCGGCACGCACGAGGAGCTTATGCAAACGAGTGAAGAATACAGGAGCGTTTACGAGTCGCAAACCCGCCACTCCGACAACGAAGAAGGAGGCGACGCACAATGAAAAAGGCTTCCGCAATGAAAAATCAACGCAATATGCAATCCGCCAAAAAGGGTACGTTTGCCCGTCTTTTGAAATACCTTTTCAAATATTACGGCTGGCAGATTATCATAATGTGCATCACCCTTCTGATGGTGTCGGCAGGCATGCTTGTCGGCAACGTCTATATGCAGAAACTCATCGACGACGTCATCACGCCGGCGCTTTCGCAGAATATGCCGTGGAGCGAGGCTTCCGTCCTGCTTGTCAGGATGGGCGCGACGATGGTTTTGTTTTTCGTATTGGGCGTTATCGGATCTGTCGTAAACAACCAGCTTAACGCAATCATTACGCAGGGAACGTTGTATCATTTCAGAAAAGATATGTTCAACAATATGGAATCTCTGCCCATTAAATATTTCGATACGCACAAGCACGGTACGATAATGAGTACCTATACCAACGATACCGACGCCGTGCGCCAGCTTATCGGCAACAGTCTGCCCGTATTGTTCCAGTCGGCGTTCACGCTGGTCGCGGTGTTCATCGTAATGCTGACGTACAGCTTATATCTGACGCTTATCGTCGTTGCGGTGATACTGCTTATGCTTTTCGTCGTCGTGAAAATCGGCGGAGCAAGCGGCAAATATATGGTCGCGCAACAGGTCGCCGTCGCCGACGAAGAAGGATATATTGAAGAAATGATAAACGGTCAGAAAGTCGTGAAAGTGTTCAACCACGAAGACGCCGCAAAACAAGGCTTTGACAAACTCAACGATAAACTCAACGACGACAGCAGGAAGGCGCATACTTACGGCAATATCCTTATGCCGATTCTCGGCAACATGGGCAATCTCCTGTACGTATTGCTGGCGTTTATCGGCGGACTTCTGGTCATTTCGGAACTCAATACCGGGTTCAAAAACGTCGGTATTACCGGGTTCAATCCGCTGACGGTCGGCGTTCTCGTTTCATTCCTGTCGCTTTCGCGCCAGCTCTCCAACAATATCGGCAACATCGCGGGACAAATCTCGATGGTTACAATGGGGCTTGCGGGCGCGTCGCGCGTGTTCGATATGATTGACGAACAACAAGAAACCGACAACGGCTACGTCATGCTTGTCAACGCCACGAAGGACGAAAACGGCAATATCGCCGAAAACGAAAAACGCACGGGGCTCTGGGCGTGGAAACATTACCACAAAGAAACCGATACCACCACTTACGTGGAACTCAAAGGGGATATCGAACTTGACGACGTCGATTTCGGTTACGTCCCCGATAAACTCGTGCTGCACGGCGTATCCCTTCGCGCAAAACCCGGTCAGAAATTCGCTTTCGTCGGCGCAACGGGCGCGGGCAAAACGACAATCACCAACCTTATCAACAGGTTTTACGACATTCAGGATGGCAAAGTCCGCTACGACGGGATAAATATCAATAAAATCAACAAAAAGGATCTGAGAAGGTCTTTGGGTATGGTTTTGCAGGACACCAACCTGTTCACGGGAAGCGTCATGGATAATATCCGCTACGGCCGCCTCGACGCCACCGACGAAGAATGTATCGCCGCAGCAAAACTTGCAAACGCCGACGACTTCATCACACGACTTCCCGAAGGGTATAATACCGTAATCACGGGAAACGGCGCAAATCTGTCGCAGGGACAACGCCAGCTTTTAAGTATCGCGCGCGCCGCCGTCGCAGATCCGCCCGTCATGATTCTGGACGAAGCGACGTCGTCAATCGATACCCGCACCGAAGCGATCGTGCAAGCCGGTATGGATAACCTTATGAAAGGCAGGACGGTTTTCGTTATCGCGCACAGGCTTTCGACAATCAGAAACGCCGACAGCGTCATCGTCCTCGATCACGGCAGAATTATCGAGCGTGGCACCCACGACGAACTTATCGCAATGCACGGCACGTATTATCAGCTTTACACCGGCGCAACCGAACTCGAATAACGATTATAAAAACTACAAAAAGAAAGCCACGGAATCCCGTGGCTTTTTTGTTATTCGGTTGAGTTTTATTTGTTGGCGTTTACAAAGTCCATCACGGCGGATTCGTACTCTTTCGGGGCGTTTGCATACGACGCGCCGTGTCCCGCGCCGTCCACAAGGAACAGGCGTTTGCCCGAGGAGCAGGCGTTGTAAAGTTCGTGCGCCATTCGCACAGGGATAAAACGGTCTTCCTTGCCGTGAATAAACAGTATCGGATATTTTGCGTGTTGCACCGCTTTGAGAGGCGTGAAGTCGTCGACGGTATTGCCGAATTCTTTTGCAAAAAGTTTATAAACGCGTTCCAGCGTGGCTTTCGGCGTGAAACCCATGGTGAGTTTCGAACTGTGTGTAAATTCCGCGCGGATCGAGGTGTAGGCGCAATCCGACACGACGCATTTCACGTTTTTCAGTGTCAGTTCGGACATAAGACAAACGGTTGCGCCGCCCAAAGAAATACCGTGCAGAATAATGCTGCCGTCGGGGAAACGCTCGTTGAGTTTGTCAACCCACAGAGCGGTGTCGAGCCTTTCGTAAAGTCCGAAAGTGATGTTATTGCCGACGCTCGTTTTGCCGCCGCGGTTGTTTGTCAGAAGAACGTTGATGCCGCGTCTTAAATAAAACTGCATTATTGCCGACATATCGCCCATGGGACTGCTGTTGTAGCCGTGCACGAGAATGGCGGTATCGCGCGCGTTTTCGCCCGCGGTATAAAACCAGCCTTCAAGCGTAAGAGAGTCGAAAGTGTTAACGGGGATAATTTCCTTGTCCCACGTTTTGACAAGCCTGCTTGCAGCTGAGCTGGTGTCGTACAAATGCTTGAAATTGGGCCCCATTACCTTTTCCGCAAACGGCGTTTTTGGCGTAAACGAATGTTTACTTGGTCTGAAAATGGCGTTAAACGCGATTTTTGCGATGCACATAGTTGTCCTACCTTATTTTTTGAGTATGACTTTGCCGGCGGTTTTCGAGATATATTCGCCGTTTGACACAACCTTTTCGCCACCGACGAAGACGTAATTTATGCCTTTGGGGGTGAAGTCGGGGACTTTCGGATTTACTTCCACGTTGTCGAAATCGAAAACGGTAACGTCGGCGAAATAACCTTCTTTCAAAAACCCGCGGTCTTTGATTTTGAAGCGTTCCGCAGTCGCGCCCGTCATCTTTCTTACGACGTTTTCAACGGGGATATCGTTCTTCTTCGCGCGCACCAAAAAGTACGGGAAGCACTGATACGTCGCGCCGTTTTGCGTGCCGGCTTCTTCAACCCACGCGTCCGTCATAAAGATGGACAGGTCGTCTTTCATCAGCCTATCGATTATTGCGTCATTGTAGTATTTGTCGATGTAAAGTCTGCCTTGCGCGTTCGACAAATCGACGAGTTTTAAGTAGCAGTCAAAGTCGGATATTCCTTCCGATTTAGCAATTTCCGCAATCGTGCGGTTTTCGTATTCCTTATGGTCGTCCGAAATGTACGCGACCGTGAAGTCGCTGAAATCCAGCCCCAGAAGTTTTTTGGACATTTCCACGAGTACGCGCAGTTTGAAACGGTTGAAAGGTTTCTTTCGGTCTTCCTTGCTCATTGCGAGATACCAGGCGGGCATAACGATTGTGATGACCGACGCGCCGTAAGTGAAAGCGTAGTTGTCGTAGGCGATTTTATATCCTTTTTCGTTGTAGTCGTGCAGTTTTTTGAGCATAGGTTCAACGCTCGGCCACGACGAACGACCGACGAAAATAAGATGGCTGTATTCCGTCCTGACTTTCGACTTTTCCATAATGTCGATGATTTCGTCCAGCGCGATTTCGATATGCGGTTTCGAGATAAGAGGATAACCCATCGCGACTTTCGACTCCGCGCGCGGGTGAATGGTCAGGATACCGTCGTACTTTTGCAGTTCCTTTGCGAACGCGACGAGTTCGTCCGTTTTGCTGTACATGCCGGGTTCGTACATAAAGCCGAAACTTCCGCCGAACGCGCCGTTTTCCATTGCCTCGTCGACGAGCTTCATTTCTTCGTCGATTTGTTCTTTCGTGAGCGGTTTCGCGTCAAAGCCCGAAATGCTTATGCGCGTCGTGCCGTGTCCGATAAGGGGGACGATATTGACGTAAAGTTTGCCTTCGGCATTTTTAACAAAGTCTTTGAAACTGCCTGGGTTTTTGGCGTGGAATAAACCGCCGCCGACTTTGTCCTTATATTTTGTGTTTTTGTCGACGCCGAACGGCGAAAATCCGCAGTTGCCCGTGATCTGGGTGGTGATTCCCTGACGGATAAACGGCTCGTAAAACCTTTCCGCGTCGTCGTAGTCGTAAAAGAAATCGTTGTGGCTGTGCGCGTCGATGAAGCCCGGAGCAACAGTCAAGCCCGTGCAGTCGATAACTTCGGCGTCCGCGGCGTCGATGTCTTTTGCGATTTTCGTGATTTTGTCGTTTTCGATAAGAACGTCCGACACGTACGGCTTGCCGCCGCTGCCGTCAACGATAGTACCGTTTTTGAGTAAAGTTTTCATAATTGCCTCCGAATCTTAATTACTTATATTATATCATACGGGTATAGTAAAAATCTACAACTTTTTATGCGGTTTTACGATTGCATATCGTGCGGAAATTTGATAATATTTTATTGAGGTAAATATGATAACTACGGTTTTTATCGACATCGACAACACCCTTCTGGACTTCGACGTGTGCGCGACGTACGCCATGTCGAAAGGGCTTGAAAAATACGGGAAACACTACGAAAACGGATTGTTTGAGTGCTTCAAAAAAATCAACGACAATCTATGGCGAAGAATCGAGGACGGCACGCTCACGAAAGACGGCTTGAAAAAAATCAGGTGGAATCTGGTTTTCGACGCGTTCGGGATAAAGGGCATCGACGGGCCCGAGTTTGAAGAAGTCTTTCACGACTTCCTTGCGGTGTCGGCAGAGCCCGTGTCGGGCGCGCACGAACTTTTAACATATCTTTACGGAAAGTATAAACTTTTTGCAACGAGCAACGGTCCGTTCAAACAACAGGATTTCCGCCTTGAAAAAGCCGATATGAAAAAGTATTTTTCGAGATTGTTTATTTCCGAGGCGGTCGGGGCGATGAAACCGTCGAAAGAGTACTTCGATTATTGCATTGAAAACGCGAATGCGAAAAAGGACGAAATCGTGCTTATCGGCGATTCGCTTACCGCCGATATTGCAGGCGGACGGAATGCGGGGATAAAGACCGTATGGTTCAATCACGACCGCGCGGATATTCCCGAAAATAAAATTTGGGATTATTACGTTGAAAGTCTTGACGAGATAAAAAACATACTTTAAGCGGTGATTTTCGTTCAATAAAACCCAATTTTGCAAAAATAAAGCCGTGGCAGACGCCACGGCGTTTTACTATGTTTTTGACTATTTGATTTTTGTCATCACGTCTTTCAGCGCGCGGTAGCGGTGCGACACGGCGTTTTTTTCTTCCGCCGTCGCAAGTCCGAAAGACTTTTTCAGATCGTCCGAATAAAAGATGCAGTCATAGCCGAATCCTCCGCTTCCTTCTTCGCGCCGTAAGATTCTGCCATAGGTTTTGCCGACGCCGAAAACGTAAGTGTCGTCGGGGTAATAGCAGGCGATGACCGAGATAAAATACGCGCTTCGGTCGGTAATATTTTCAAGGTTTTTCAAAAGTAAATCGCGGTTTTTCTTATCGTCGCCGTGAATACCTGCATACCTTGCGCTGTGCACGCCGGGCGCGCCGTTAAGGACGTTTACCGACAGTCCGCTGTCGTCGGCGTATACGGGCGCGGATATTCCTTTTTCGCGAAGGAACAGGCTTATCGTTTTTGCCTTGATAAGCGCGTTGTCGAAAAAGGTTTCGCCGTTTTCGTCGATTTCCGAATCGAAGCCGACGTCGTGAAGCGACAGCACCTGAACGTCTTTCCCGAGCATCTTCGAAAATTCGCGGATTTTGTTCATATTGTTGGACGCAATTATTACCTTTTCCATAATTTCCGCCGTGTATTATTGCAACAATGCGCTTGCAAGAGCCTGAATTTCAGCGACGTTTTTGTCGCTTACCGCCGAATAAATTTTGACGTCGGCGTCAAGAAGCGTAAGGTTTTTTTGCTGTTCCAGCATGCCGCGCATAATACGCGAAGCCTGCGGCGCCCATGAGCCGTTTTCGATAAATCCGACGGTGCGGTTCTGGAAGTTTCTTTCGACAAGGTGTTCGATAAACGTTTTCATAAACGGAAAAATATCGCCGTTGTACGTCGTTGTCGCAAGCACGAGCTTTCCGTATCTGAACGCGTCCTCGACCGCTTCCGCCATATCGCATCTCGCAAGGTCGAAAACGGGCACTTTCACACCCTTGTTTTCAAGTTCCGCTTTGAGCAGATTCACCGCTTTTTCGGTGTGGCCGTAAACCGACGTATACGCGATGACAACGCCGTCGCTTTCCACGCCGTACGACGACCAAATATCGTAAAGATTGAGATAATACGGAATGTTTTCAAAAAGCCACGGACCGTGCAGCGGACAAATGATTTTGATATCGAGCGCCGCCGCTTTTTTCAGAACCGATTGCACCTGCGCGCCGTATTTTCCGACAATGCCGAAATAATATCTTCTTGCCTCGCATGCCCAGTCTTCGTCGGTGTCGAGTGCGCCGAACTTTCCGAAAGCGTCTGCCGAGAACAAAACTTTGTCAAAGTCGTCGTAAGTCATGATGACTTCGGGCCAATGTACCATGGGAGCGGCGATAAACGACAGGTTGTGTTTTCCGAGCGGCAAAACGTCGCCTTCTTTCACCACGACTTGTCTGTCCTGAAAATCCGTGCCGAAATAGTTTTTCATCATCTGGAACGCGCGAAGGGACGACACGATTTTCGCGTTCTTGTATTTTTCCGAAAACGCCAAAATATTTGACGAATGGTCGGGCTCCATGTGTTGCACGACAAGGTAATCGGGCGTGCGACCGTTCAAAGCGACCGCGATGTTTTCAAGCCACTCGGCGCCGAAGGATCTATCGACGGAATCCATCACCGCGACTTTTTCGTCGATAATGACGTAAGAGTTGTATGCCATGCCGTTTTCCACGACGTATTGCCCCTCAAACAAATCAAGGTTTTTATCGTTCACGCCGACGTATTTTATATCGTTTGAAATTTTCATAATAGGATCTCCTGATGCTTTTCACTATTATACAATAAAAACCGCATTTCTGTAAAACGAAAAAAAGGGCGGAAGACGTTATTATTTATATATGGTAAAAAAAGAAATATATATACTGTCAAAAAGACCGTCTGAATGACACAAATAAACAAAATGTGAAATTTTATTCATGTTCTGTTGACAAGCGGGAAAATTTAGTTTACAATAAGGGCAGAAAAAAGAAAGCAGGCTTAATATGAAAAAAAATATCTTTGCACGTTGACGGTATGTGCGAGTCGCACGAGAACGACGCCGTAAGAAAAGTGGCTGACGTGAAAAAGTACGATCGTCGCGCGATCGGGTTTGACCGAAATAATCTGCGACGACAACACCGACGTCGACAAAATAGTATCCGCAATCAAAAACGACGGCTACGACGTGAAAGAAGTGAATGTTTCGGACTTTGAAAAGCACGGCTTGTTTTTGAAATTTTAATTTGCTCTCCTTCCGATTTGTTTTATATAAAAAATACGCGCCCGAAGCGGCGCGTGTTTTTTTGTTCCGCGCTAAATACGCAAAAAAAAGGCTGACGGGTTGTCAGCCTTTTGGTTTTGACGCGGTTATTCGTTGTCGTCCTGTTTGTTTTCCTGTTTTTCGGCGATTCTTTCGCTCACCTTTTCAAATAGCGAGGGTTTTTCTGTGTCATCCTCGTTTTCTTCAACGGGGTTTACGATGACTTTGACGTCCAGAATTTTGCGCTGCGTAAGCCTGTTTACGATGATCGTCAAGTTTTTGTAATTGAAGGTTTGCGCCTTTTTGGGGATTTCGCCGATTTCCGCGATAATCCAGCCACTGACTGTCTGGGAGTCGAAGTCTGCCGCTTCGTCCTTATCGAGCCCGAAAGTTTCAAAGAATTTATCGAGTTCCGCACGACCGTCGACGATATAAGTCGTGTCGTCGATTTTCGTGAAGTAGTTCACGACCTCGTCGTGTTCGTCCCAGATTTCGCCGACAAGTTCTTCCAGAATATCTTCAAGGGTAACAATGCCCAGCGTTCCGCCGTATTCGTCCACAACGACAGCCATATGCACTTTTTGGCGCTGCATGCTTTTCAGAAGCGTCGAAATTTTCATATGTTCCGTCGCGATGGTAACGGGGGTGATGTAGTTTTTTATCGAATTTTCACCTTTTTCAAGGGCGGTGAAGAAGTCGATATTATGGATCATACCCACGATGCTGTCGATTGTGTTTTTGTACACGGGCATACGCGAGAAATTATGTTCCAGGAAAAGCGCCTTGATTTTTTCCATCGGCATGTCGATGGGCACCGCAATAACGTTCACGCGCGGCACGAAAATATCCTCGACTTCCGCGTCGTCAAACTCAATCGCGCTGGAAATAAGTTCGCGCTCCTGCATGTCAAGAGAGCCGTCTTCCTGCGCTTCTTCGACCATGGATAAGAGTTCTTCCTCGGTGATTTTGTCGTCGTTTCTCGATTTGAATATCTTGCGAAGAATGAATTTCAGCCCCGCAAACAAAATCGTGATGGGGTACAGTATGACCATTATCGCGCGCATCGGGTAGCCGAACGCCATAGATATTTTTTCGGAATTTTCTTTCGCAATCATTTTGGGCGAAATTTCGCCGAACGTCAGAACAATCACAGTTGATACCGCGACCGAAACGATACCGCTTACCGCGGCGTTTGGAATGACTGTTTCAAAAAGATTGTTGAATAATACCGAAAGCGTGATATTGACAAGGTTGTTGCCGACGAGGATCGCCGAAATCACTTTGTCATATCTGTCCAGAAGATACAGCGCGTTTTTGGCGGCTTTGTTGCCGTCCTGCGCTTTAAGTTTGAGTTTCGTGCGGTTTACCGAGGTAAAAGCAGTTTCGGTTGCCGAAAAATAGCCCGAAAACAGCACGAGTATTACGATGAAAATGACCGACAATATAATACTGTCAGGGTCAGGGTCGGGTTGTTCTGTTAACATACTTCTCCTTACAAAAAATAATAATGTTATTTAATTATATCATTGAATATTTAAATTGTAAATATATTTTATTAAAATCGCCGTTTTTTGGACGTTTTATCGGAATCCCACGGCAAAAGCGGTTGTTTTTGCTATTGACAATGACGCTTTCCGGTGCGATAATAAAAAAAGGAGACGCGATATGAATATACTTTGCGACAAAATGATTATGGCCGTGTTGTCCGGCGGAAACGCCACGGAAACCGTACGCGACCTTACCGCCCGTGGCTTTTATACGACGATGCTTTCGTCAACGGGCGGATTTTTGAAAAAGAAAAGCGTGACGCTTCTTATCGGCGTCGAAAGGGCGCAGGTCGATACCGTCCTGGAAATTCTGGAAAAGCACGCGAAAAAGCATATCGAGGCGTCTTTCGTGACTTCTCCCGACGTCACGGGCGTTGCCGTAAAAACGCCGGTAAAGGTCGAAACGGGCGGCACCGTCGCATTCGTTATGGACGTTTTGAGTTGCGTCAAGTTTTAAAAAGATTTTTTCAAATAAACGAAACGGCATCGAGGTTCGACGCCGTTTTTTTGCGCCGATATTATTGTAAAAAGTAAACGACGTACAGTCCTGCAAGGGTTGCGAAAAGCGTAGGAATTGCGACGACAACGCCGTACTTCAAAAAGTCAAGGAACGTAAACTTTACGTCAAGGTTTTTTAAAAGCCCCGTGAACATTATGCCGGCAAGCGCGCCGACGGGCGTCAGGAACGCGCCGATGTTGCTGCCGATTACCGACGCATACACCGCAAAAGGCGACGCGGTCTCGGTGATTGCCGAGTACAAAACGCTCATCGGAATATTGTTGATAAAGTTTGCGACGAGCGTCGACGACACGCCGTAAGTCAATATGTCGTACCTTTCTCCCGCCGCGCCGAAAACGTCGGCGATTTTTTGCGATACGCCCGTTTTTTTCAGCGACAAAACGACGATAAACATAGATATGACAAAGGGGATTAGTTCGTAGGGCAGACGTTTGAAAACGTTTGTGAGTTCCGTCGGTTTTTCCTTTTTCACGGCGGCGATAACAAGCGCGCCGACAACAAGGAGAAGAAACGCGCACGTCGCAACCGCCCACATTTCGATTCCGACGTAATCCGCGATAATAAGGAATACGAGACAAATTATTAAAAGCACCGAGCCGAATATCGCAAGGTACGGTTTTTCGATTTTTGCGGTCTCGACTTCGCTCACGGGGATTTCTTCCTTAAACTGTTTTTTGAACAATAAGTACAGCACGAGAAGGGCGCAAAGCCCGCCGAATATCGTCGGCAACGCCATTACTTTCAGATAACCGGAAAAGGTTATGTGAAATGATTCCGCAAGGTATATATTCGTCGGATTGCCGATTATGAAAAACATTGAAAACGTGTTTGCCGCAACAAATTCCGTCACAAGATACGGCACGGGATCTATGTCGGCGTTTTTGCAAAAGTAACAGATAAACGGCGTAAACGTAAGGATAATGATGTCGTTTGACGTAAACACGGTCAAAATCGACACCACGCCGTAAAGAATGAAAAACAGCTTCGTCCGACTGTGTCCCGCAAGTTTCATCGACTTTGTCGCAAGAAATCTGAATACCCCCGCTTCGTCCAGAAATACCGACACCGTCGTCATTCCGAAAAACAGCAATAGGATTTTTACGGGGTTGACGGAGTTTCGCCCGTGAAACATCGACGCCATATCGCCCGTCAATCCGTCCCAGGCTTCCCTGAAAGTCAACACGTTAAGCGCGACGATAAGTATCGCCGAAATTACCGGCACCACAAAAAATACGGGAATGCGCTTTCCTTTGATTTTTATTTCGGGCAGAAATACGATTGAAAGTATCGTTCCCGCCGCCGCTATTACGGATAATACGATTGCCGCCGTCATCATCAGTTCCTCAAACGAGAATGCATTATATTCCCATTTTGAAAAATTCGCAACGATTATCGCGTGATAATTCCGATTTTATTTTCAATTACCGAAAGCGGTGCTTTTCGGGCAGCGAAAAACGGGATTATTTTGACAAAAAGCGACAAAAAACGACGGGCGGGAAAGCTCGTCGTTTCGGTGTGGTTTTTATGTTTTTTCGATTGTTTCGTCCGGAAGAAAACAAACAAAACAGGGCGGGTTATTTTGAATAATTTTCCTGCATTTTCGTCAAGCGTTCCTTGATTTTTTCACGGAGAGATTGCGGCTCGATTATTTCCGCATACGTGCCGTACTGCATCGCCCAGAATTGCATTGCATTCGGACTTGCGACAATTTCGACGGTTAATATGCCGCTTTCATTGCTTTTAACCTTGATTTCCGCGCCAAACCAATCGATTATATCGTCGATGAGCCGCTCGGGCAGTTTAATTACGACGCGCTCAGGCTTGTCCGCAAACATATAAGGCCGCGCGGTTGAAAGTTCCTTGTAATCGATGCCGTTTTTGTATCCCGGGACGGATTTCAGCGGCGTGCGTACGTCGTCGGAAATTTGCATGTCCGTGATTTTGTCCATGCGGTAAAAGGCGACGTCGAATTGCTTTTCGTTGTACGCCATAAGGTAGTAGTGCTGGTTGTGCAACAGCATCTGATACGGGCTGACTTTGTGGTGCGCGGTGCGGTGCAGTTTTTTGTCCGCGCCCATTTTGTTGTAGTCGAAGACAAGCTGCTTTTCGTTTTCGATTGCTTCGTCGACGAGATCGACGTTCAAAAACAAATCGCGGTTCTGAGTTTTGTTCCAGTCGCGTACCGAGTAAACGTGCTTGACGTGCGCTTTGAAATACTTGCCGCCCAAAAGTATCAGCTTGTCGATGAGTTGCTTGGAATACGTCGCGTTTATGTGGCTGCTGCTTAAAACGCTGTCGATAAGAAGACGGAGTTCCGCGTTCTCGAAAGGGCGGCTTGCAAGATAGATTCCTTTTTTGTCGCCTTCGATTTCAAAACCCATTTCTTTGAGATAGGATATGTTGCGACCGATTGCTTTTCTTTCGACGACAAGGTCGTATTCGTCGCTTAAAATATCGATGATTTTTTGCTGAGTCAGCGGATGGTCGGCGTCGGAATAACCGCTCAGAACCTGATAAAGACGGAAAATCAGCGTTTGTTTGCTTTCCATAATAGCCCCCTTGAAAATCGTTAAATCAATTATATCACTTATTTTCAATTATGTCGATCGTTTGTCCCGTTTTCGGTACATTAAAAGCGTCTTCCGCACAAAACACACGCGATTATCCGATTTCGGCCTTTATAAACGGAGGGAATAGTATAAGACGTTATTATTTTAAGGGCGGGATTGAGAAAATCAATGCAACGAGAAACGCAAAAATTTTTCCTTCCGTGGCGAGGTTTCGTGTGCGCGATGCTTTGACGTTTGAAAACGGTTGTTGCTTTATTGCAAAATAAAGGCCGGAAAACGTATGTTTCCGGCCAAATATCGGAAGTAACGCCTTATCTTGCAAACGTAGTGTTGTCGTGCGTCCGCGAAGCAAGTTCGGTTACGGGATGTTCTTTGACTTCGTAGCGATAGTCTTTTCCGAATTTTCTGATATGCTCGTCGATAACGTTGTGACTTGCAACCGCGCCCGTACGTTTGTTTACGGATTTATTATACTGTCTGAAAACGTCGTCCGAGGGCAGATTATGAACGCACTCGTAACCTTCGAGTTTTTTGGTAAAGCAGTCGGTGCGCGCGATAACGTCGCGGATATATTCGATATTGCCTTCAAACATAAGAGGTTCGGGGAAGTCCGCACCGTCGGGGAAGAGTGACATTGCATCTTTTCCGGCGTAAGTTTTATAAAGGTTTTTGGAGTGGATAAGATGTCCGCATTCCTCGAGATAAAGCCTTTCGTATATTTTTTTCATGTTCTTATCGGTTTCGTCCAGCGCGCACGAGTGGTAGAGATAGCACTCGGTATATTCGTGCATAATGAGATTTTCAAGCCAGCCGCAGGTGGTATCGAGCAGCGAGCCGTATTCGGTAACGTGCTGTTCCTCTATCATTGCTATTTCGGCATACAGTTTTCTGCCTTCGGAAGTGGGATGGAGGTCACCAATATTCATATAGTAATTCATAGTCTGCTGTTCGGCAGCGGTAATAATATTTGTTACGAGAACCGTAAACAAATCGGACTTTAAGTTGCAAATTGAGTTGTTAATCGCATCAAACGGGTGGCGATGTTCTGCAATGGTAGGACGACCGGGCATTATTTCGGTATATTCGCGAGTGATGTCTTTTGCCGATTTTCCCTGTTCGGATTCAAGAAGATTTGCAAATCTGTAAAGATGGTCGAAATCTTCGAGAAGGGCGAAATTCAATGCGTTTTTTACGTTTTCGTCTTTGACGTGCCTCGCAAGAACGGCGGTAAGGTCAACGGCGAGTTGTTCGTACGAAATTGTCGTTTCGAGCGGCGATTCGTCGATGGGCTTTAAGGACGAAATTGCTTTCTGTTGTTGTTGTTCGTGCCGGCGCAGAAGCGCAAGCTCGCGGCGCAGGTCGTTATTTTTTTCATGTCTCGAAAAGTTATGAAGGAACCAGCATTGCTCAAATTCGGTGCCGTTCATAAGAATGACTCGCGTTTTCGTATAAGGTGAAGCGGTGTTTTTATTGTAAGGTTTCAGGGTCATTGCGGACCAGTCGCGGAATTCCGATACGGGAATGGCGTTTTCTTCGTAAAAAGGATTTGTTTTTTTCATTATAATCTCCTTATGTTTGATATAAGTATTTTTGCGATTTTAGGGGAATTTATGCAATCGGGCCGTTTTTAGTTTCATTTTTCGGTTAAACTGTTTACAAAAGTAAAACTAAAATATTCAGGAGGTGTATTTATGAAATACGGAAAATCAATCACGTAGGCATCGTCGTCAAAGACTGGAACGAAGCGTCCGACAGGTACGGCAGGCTTCTCGGAATAAAACACTGGTACGAAATAGTCATCGACGAGGGCTCTTTCGACATGCGTTACCGCGGCGAAAAGAAAAACAGCAAGGTAAGGATATTCTACGGGGGAAAAGGAACGACCAAAATCAAACTTATCGAAACCTCGGGCGATAAGAATATTTACGACCGCTTTTATGAAAAACACGGCGAAGCGGTACATCACGTAATGTATATGACGAAAGACCTCGATAAAACCGTACGGGAGTTTTCGGACAACGGTTTTCAGGTTCTGCAGGACGCGACTTTTACGGGATACCGCGTTCAGAAAAACTGAATAACTGTTATTTCGCACAAAAAAATTTCGCAAAACGATATTGACAAATCAACCCGCTCGTTATGGAATAAGATTAATCTTTATATTGTACAAAATCTAAAACGGGGCTTAAACCCGTCAACTGCGTCTAAATCCATTTCAAAGTTATACCATACCAAAACTAAAACGGAACTAAAACCCTGCCTTTTCTACGGTGTCAGGGTCTACGTACCGTTTTAATGTTTTCGTGAAAACTATTTGACAATTTCAGTTGGTTAGGAACATAATATAAAAGACTAATATAGATATGTGTATATTTTAGTTGTTTGGAGGACGTAATGAAAAAGAAAATTATCGTGGTAATATTTGCCGCAGTATTTTGTTGCTCGCTTGCCGCGGGGTTGACCGCCTGCAAAAAGATATCGCACGAACATACTTACAAAACCGAAGTGGTTGCCCCAAACTGTACGGAGCAGGGCTATACTTTACATACCTGCACGGGTTGCGGTGACAGCTATAAGGATACGTACGTATCTGCACTCGGTCACAGCTATGGTGAACCCTCCTGGGCTTGGTCCGAAGATTATACAAACGCAACGGCAACGTTCACCTGTACAAACGACAGTGAACACGTTGATACCTTAACGGCAACTGTCACAGACAAGGTGACCACTCCTGCAACCTGTACAACGGACGGCGAAAAGGATTATACGGCAACCGTAACCTTCAACAACCAAACGTATACCGACGTAAAGACAGTAACGGTTGAAAAGACGGGTCACAGTATTTCAGGCAATTCATGCGTGAATTGCGGACAGCCTGCAAGCGAGGGCTTGGATATGGTTTTAATCAGTGAAGGTGAATATACCGTAAGCGGCATAGGCACTTGCACGGATACCGAAATACTAATTCCTACAACCTACAATGGCTTGCCCGTTGTGTCAGTTGAAGCAAGTGCATTTCTCAATAACACCGCTATCACAAGCGTAGTTTTGCCCGATAGTATAACTTCAATCGGCGAAAATGCGTTTAATGGTTGCGAATCGCTTACAAGCGTAACGTTTGGTAAAAACAGCCAATTGTCTTCAATCGGACCCGGGGCGTTCAACTATTGTTATTCTCTTGAAAGCATAACAATCCCCGAAAGCGTAACAAGTATCGGCTCTGATGCGTTCTACTATTGCTACGGTTTGAGGAGCGTAACGTTTGGGGAGAATAGTCAATTAACAAGTATCGGAGATGGGGCGTTCAATTGGTGCGAAAGTTTGGAAAGTATAACCATTCCTGCCAGTGTAACGTCAATCGGCGAATGGGCGTTTGTTGAGTGCTATAGATTAGTTGAAGTGTGGAATTTATCTAAACTTAATATAACTGCAGGCTCGGAAGATAACGGTTACGTAGGATATTATGCAAAGCGTGTGGAAACTGAACCAAGTGAAAGCTATGTATATACCGATGAAAACGGATACGTAATCTATTACGACGGCAAGGTAAAGGCTTTAATTAACTATATAGGCAACGAAACCAAATTAACCATACCCGACGATATAACTGAATTAAACTGTTTTGCGCTCAGCGATTGCTACAACATTACGAGCGTAACGTTCGGGGAGAATAGTCAATTAACAAGTATCGGAGAAGGGGCGTTCAATTGGTGCGAAAGTTTGGAAAGTATAACCATTCCCGACAGTGTAACAAGTATCGGAGAAGGGGCGTTCTGTTGTTGCGCCAAATTGACGAGTATAACCATTCCCGACGGGGTTAAAAGTATCGGAAATCATGCATTCGCAGGTTGTACCGCTTTGGAAAGCATAACCATTCCCGACAGCGTTTTAAGTATTGGATATTCGGCTTTCGCAGAGTGTACCGCTTTGGAAAGCATAACCATTCCCGACAGCGTTTTAAGTATTGGATATTCGGCTTTTGAAGGGTGTACCGCTTTGAAAAACATAACCATTCCCGGTAGCGTTTTAAGTATTGGAGATAATGCGTTCAAAGAGTGTACCGCTTTGGAAAGCGCAACAATTTCAGAGGGTGTTAAAAGTATTGGAGATAATGCAATTAATAGTGAAAGGGATTTCCGAAAAACACAACAAAAAATATCAAATAACATAGAAAACAGCCTTCAAATGATAGCATAAAGTCGGATATTCGTAAAAGAATGTTCGACTTTTTGATTTAATATAAAAAACAGAAAGAGAGAACAATGCAAAAGTTTTCTCTTTTTTATGCCGTTTTGAGGGGTGATTTCCTGTTTGCAGTGAGAAAAATTATAATAAAAATAGTAAAGATAAAGGAAAACTTATGAAATATAAAGAATGTTTGCATGAGATGTTTAGGTAACTAATAAATAAATTAAGTTACCCTATGCTAACCATTTGATTTTTTTGTTGTCAATCTGTATAATATAATTAAAGAAGAAAATGATTTTGGACAATGGACGGATTTTGCCGGAATGTTAAAAAGAGATAATGCTTGTCAATTCGTGATAGTTAATAAAACATATTCTAATGTGGTGCAAGTAATACTTGCAAGAGCAAACATAGAGGAGAAAAGGTATTCGTTACAGAATAAAAATGAGATAGAGAAGCGAAAAAGATAACTGAATTGTAATTCAGAACTTAATAAGTTTTAATCGTTGCAAAGGAGAAGGTATGAAAAAGATTCATTTCGAGGTGAAAACGGACGGATTTTACGGCGCGTATTGGAAAAATAAAAAAGAGACGAACAGCGCGATAATTGCCATGCTCGGTGACGATGCGGAGGATTATATGGCGAAGTCATGCGTAAAATGGCTTATGAAGAAAGGCGTAAACGTGCTTACGATGTCTCCGGGAAAGAAAAATTACAGCCACCATAATTATCCGCTCGAAAGGATCGAAAAAGCTATAGAGTGGCTCAAAAACAACGGAAACAAAAAAATAGGCATCGTGGGTGGCTCTACCACCGGTACGCTTGCGCTGACCGCTGCGTCGTATTTTCCTGACATTACGCTTACAATAGCGATGACAGCAAGCGATTTTATATGGCAGGGATTTGAACAAGGCAAAAAAGACGGCTGTAGAGAGTGGCCTATCGAGGGGGAATCGCTGTTTTCATATTGTGGAAAGCCGTTGCCGTATATGCCGTTTTGTTATAAGCACCCCGAGTATTGGCAGGTAGTGAAATCGGAGACAAAGAAGTCGGGAAATATGATCGATTCTAAAAAGATTTTTGACGACTCGGAAGAGGCGCATCCCATCACCGAAGACGAATTTATAAAAATCGAAAACATAAAGGGCAAACTTCTTATGATAGGCTCGGAAGACGATTGTTTATGGAACGCTGCAAAATACGTTAAAAGAGCGGAAAAGCGATTGTCCGAAAAATCGCACGATTGTGACGCAGAATTTGTCACATATAAGCACGGTTCACACTTTGTTTTCCCCGAAAGCCTTTTTAAAACCATTTTCCCTATCGGGGCGAACATCCTTTTGAAAGTTATGTTCAAAGCGGCGAAAGAGTTCCCGAAAGAATGTAAGGAAACGAGAATTGATATAGATAAAAGACTTTCAAAAGCCATAAAGGAGTGGATAAACAAATGAAATACGGTTTTATTCAGAAGTTAATGTGGGCAGGTTATAAAGGGACATTTAAAAAACAGCTTTCCGAAGCGTTAAGAGAATCCGACCCGAAGGCCGTTATGAAAGAGGCTCATAAAAAATACAAGGAAATTCTGGCAGACGTAACAGAGTTTGAAAAAGGCGACAGATTTTTAATCAATATATTAAGTTGCGCATTGCTTTCGTCAATTTTGCTCTCGGTAAAAAATAAGTATACATTGGAAGAAGTGCGCATTTATTACCGCGGTGCGATGTGCGACAATTTCTTGACGAAAGTCGCATCGAAGAAAAGTAAGGCGTACACCGAGAAGGGTAGAGAATTACTTAAACAGCAAGCCGAAAAAAGCGAGATTTTGGCTGCTAAAAACCCTTATTCGTGGAGATTTGCCGTTGAAGACGGAAAGACGATAAATCAGTATACCGCAACTTTTTACACTTGCGGAATCTGTTATCTCATGACCAAACTCGGACTTAAAGAGTATATACCCGCAATGTGTACGCTTGACTACGATATGGCGGCTCTTAACAATACGGTTTTCACAAGGGAATATACCTTAGCGGGCGGCGGAGCATATTGCGATTGCCATTACGACCATAAAGGATAAATAATGAATTGCTCGAATTGTACAAATTATTTAAGAGAAACAAAAATACTCGATTATTCATCTAAACAAATTCAACTGCTTGTAGAAGGTCGTGGGTGGAAGAATTTACCGGAAACGGAACGGGTGAAAGCAATTTATAATTTCGTTAAAGATGAGATTTTATTCGGATATAACGTTGACGACGGCGTAAAGGCGAGTCGGGTGCTGAAAGACGGATACGGGCAATGCAACACCAAGGGGACGCTTTTTATGGCTCTTCTTCGTGCCTCGGGTATTCCTTGCCGAATACATGGTTTTATGATAGATAAAATTCTGCAGAAAGGTGCGATGACGGGTTTGGTGTATAAGTTTGCGCCCGACGAGATTTTCCACAGTTATGTAGAAGCGTACGTTTGCGGGGAATGGTATAACCTCGAAGGGTTTATTCTCGATAAAAAATACCTTTCCGCATTGCAAAAAATTTTTAAGCCGAATAATGACGGTTCGTTTATCGGTTACGGCGTTGCGACGAAAAACTTTATAAATCCGCCGGTCGAATTTAATTGTTGCAATACCTATATACAAAAAGAGGGAATCGTTCGAGATTTCGGAGTGTATGACGAGCCCGATTCTCTTCTGAGAGAACATGGACAGACGATGAACTTATTAAAAAAGTGCGTTTATCGACTTATAGGCAGACATTTGATGAATAATAACGTGAAGAAAATCAGAAATCGTTCGGTATGATTAGCCGGAGGCAATGGCGTTCGAACAGAAAAAATATTCGGCTTTACCGTCGTTTGTAAATAACGACATACACGCCGAAAGGAGTAATATACGGATCCGGTAATGCTAAAAATTATGTCGTGGCTTGGGATAATAGGGCATGCAAACAATATGTATGGTCGTAAAACGGTCATCGGCATAGTAAAATAAAGAAATAAAAAACAAAGAGAATAACGCAGTATAGCGAATAATAGGAGATAAATATGGGATTTTTTGAAAATACACGAAAGCCACAAGGATTCGGTGGGAGGATAATGGTAAAAATGATGAACACCGGTCATAGTAAGTTGGCAAAGTGGGGTTTTACCAAAATTTACACAAAGTTGGATTCTAAGGTATTGGATATCGGTTGTGGCGGTGGGGCAAATATTGTCAACTGGATAAAAAAATGTTCAACAGGGCATGTGACAGGGATAGATTATTCAAAAGTCAGCGTAGAGGAATCGAAAAAACTAAATGCTATCGCAATCAAGCAAGGCAGGTGTGATATTGTTTATGGCGATGTATCGTCTATGCCGTTTGATGATGAGGCTTTTGATTGTGTTTCTGCGTTTGAGACGGTATATTTTTGGGAAGATCTTGAAAAATGCTTTGCAGAGGTTCACCGTGTTATGAAAAACGGCGGTACATTCCTTATATGCAACGAGAGCGATGGTACAAATCCCAAGGATGAAAAATGGGCAAAAAAAATAGGCGGGATGAAAATTTACAATGAAATGCAACTTCGCACAATGCTGGAAAAAGTTGGATTTTGTGATATTAAGAGTTTTGTAGATGCTAAAAAACACTGGCTGTGCATTGTTGCGAAGAAATAAGCGGTAATCAAACATATGAAAACTTCAACGAATATAATTTAAATCCAAATAATCTAAACGGCGGCGAAGACAAATTTGCCGCTTTTTAATTTATCAGGCAGAAAAAATGCTTGACTTTATTAAATAACAGTGTTATAATAACACCGTTATTAAAACAAAGGAAGTTCGGCAATGAGAAAGAAAGACGATTTAGCCATCGATAAGATAATGGAATGTGCCAAAACGGAATTTCTTGAAAAAGGATTCGAGGGCGCGTCTATGCGCAAGGTTGCCGAAAATGCGGGTTATACTACCGGCATGCTTTACGGTAGATTTGCAGATAAGGGCGAACTGTTCAAAGCGATAGTAAAAGCCTCGGCGGAAAAACTTTATTCGTATTATGCGGAAGTGCAGGAAAACTTTGCGGGTTTATCGCCCGAAACGCAATATAAAGACATGCACGTTTACGTTGATAAAAGGATAGACGAAATGCTGGATATCGTTTACGGTGATTTCGACGGGTTCAAACTTATCATCTGTAAAAGCAAGGGCAGCGAATACGAAAAGTATATCGATAGTCTTATCGAAATCGAAACCGAAAATACCGTTCGTTTTATAAACGACATGAACGCTGCGGGGATAAAGGTTAAGTCGGTAAGAGCGGACCTTTCGCATATGCTTGCCACCGCGATGTTCAACGGAATGTTCGAAGTGGTGGGACATGACTTTTCAAAAGACGACGCGCGGCAATATATAAAACAGTTACAGTATTTTTTCAACGCCGGTTGGGATAAAATTTTAGGGCTTCCGTCCGATTGGACGTTGCCCGAATAATAAACTTGTTAAAAAGGGAAAGGAATTTCCTTTTTTATATGTTATATTGTTAGACGCTGCTAACCAGAAAATCCAATCCAGGGAGGTTTTACATTGAAAAAACAATCAAATATTTCAAGGCTTATGGGGTATGCGGGTAAGCACAGGTATTTTACTTACGCTTCGTGGTTGCTTGCGGTGATAAGCGCGCTTATCGCGCTTCTTCCTTTTGTTTATATCTGGAAGATAATAAAAGAAGTGCTTGACGTTGCCCCGAATTTTTCATCGGCAACCGGGCTTGTGCATAACGGGATTATGGCAATGATTTTTGCCATTGTATCATTTCTTGTATATATAAGCGCGCTTATGTGTTCGCATCTTGCGGCGTTCAGAGTCGCAACGAATATGCGCGTGGCCGTTACGGAGCATATAGCAAAACTTCCGCTCGGATTTGCGGATAGTTTCGGCAGCGGAAAATTAAGAAAAATCATAAACGATTCCACAGGTGCGACGGAGACTTATCTTGCGCATCAATTGCCCGATAAATATGCGGCTTTGGCAACGCCCGTCGGGCTTCTTGTTCTTTTGTTTGTTTTCGATTGGCGATTGGGGCTTTTAAGCCTTATTCCCGTTGTGCTTGCCTTTCTTGTAATGTCATCGATGACGGGTAAGCATATGGCGGAAAAAATGAAACAATATAACAACGCGCTTGAAAATATGTCCAACGAAGCGGTTGAATACGTCCGCGGAATACCGGTAGTTAAAACGTTCGGGCAGTCGGTTTTTTCGTTCAAAAAATTCAAAAGTACGATAGACGAATATCAGAAGTGGGTAGTCGCTTACACGAAGGATATGCGCGTGCCTATGATGTTTTACACAGCCGCGATAAACGGCGTATTTGCCTTTTTGATTGCCGGGGCGTTATGGTTTACGGCAGACGGCGTAACGAACGGATTTTTACTCAATCTTATCTTTTATATCGTGATTACGCCCGTTATTTCGCTTACCTTGACTAAAATGATGTATATGAGCGAAAACAATATGATTGTCAAAGACGCGCTTGAACGCATCGACGGCGTTTTATCCGTCAGTCCCATGAGTGAAAGTGAAACCCCTGAGTATCCCGCCGATTCGTCCGTCGAACTTAACGACGTGCATTTTTCCTACGACGGTAAAAACGAAGTGATTCGCGGCGTATCGATGAATATAGGCGCGGGACAGACCGTGGCTCTCGTCGGTCCGTCGGGCGGAGGGAAATCCACGCTTGCGGGGCTTATGGCAAGGTTTTTCGACGTGAAAAGCGGAAGCATAAAGGTCGGCGGCGCGGATATACGGGAAATTCCGAAAGAGGAACTGATGAACGCCGTTTCGTTTGTTTTTCAGGATTCAAAACTTATTAAAGCGACTATCGCCGAAAACGTAAAACTCGGAAAACCCGACGCGACGGACGAAGAAGTCGCGGCGGCTCTTCATACTGCGCAGTGCGACGATATAATACAAAAACTCCCCGACGGAGCGGACACGGTTATTGGTACGAAGGGAGTATTTCTTTCGGGCGGCGAGAGGCAGCGAATAGCAATAGCACGCGCCGTATTGAAAAACGCGCCCGTTATTATTCTCGACGAAGCGACGGCTTTTGCCGACCCCGATAACGAAGCCAAAGTGCAGAAAGCGTTTTCCGAACTTTCAAAGGGTAAAACGGTTATTATGATTGCTCATAGGCTTTCGACTGTGGCTAACGCCGATTGTATATACGTAATAAAAGACGGTCTTATAGCGGAAAGCGGCAGGCGCGACGAACTTCTCGAAAAGAACGGGGTGTTTGCCGAAATGTGGAAAGAATATGCCGCGTCGGTAGAATGGAAAGTGGCAAAGGAGGGTGAAAGCAATGTCGCTCGTTAAAACGATACAAAAAAAGACGGCTTCTTCAAAGCAGGGAGCAAAGGGGATTATTAAAGGAATAATCGCCTGCGCGTTTCAGAATATGGCGTTTATGTTGCCGACCACGCTTTTATACTTTCTCGTTTCCGATATGCTTGGCGGCGGAGTGCAAGGTGGAAGAATAACTTTTTACGTCGTCGGATGCGTGATATGCTTTGCGCTTATCTTTTTAACCACATGGTTCCAGTATAACAACACGTATTTTACCACTTACGAAGAAAGCGGAAAAAGAAGACTTAGTTTAGCCGAAAGACTTCGTAAACTTCCTCTATCGTTCTTCGGCAAAAGAGATCTTGCCGACCTGACGAGTACGATTATGTCCGACTGCGAAGTGATAGAAAAGAGTACTTCGCATTTTATCCCGGGACTGTTCGGCTCGTTGATTTCAACTATTCTTATCGCCGCAGGGCTTTTCGTTTTCGATTGGCGAATGGCTCTTGCCGCGCTTTGGGTTATTCCCGTTTCGGTTCTTATCGTCATTTTAAGTTATAAGGTACAGGATAAAGTGCTTGTTAAATTTATGACGGCAAAAATGTCGTGCGCGGACGGTATACAGGAATATATCGAAACGGTACGCGATCTTAAAGCAAACAACGCCGAAGGAAACTACCTTTCGGGATTAAAGAATAAGATTAAGGGCGTTGAAAAGAGTAACATAAAAGCGGAACTCACTACCGCCGTGTTCGTAACGGGCGCGGGAATGGTTTTAAAACTCGGCATAGCCACCGTGGCTTTGGTTGGTTCGGCTCTGCTCGTAAACGGAACGCTCGGAGTTTTAACCTTCTTTATGTTTTTGCTTGTCGCTTCCCGTCTTTACGATCCGATGCAGGCGGCGCTTCAGAATCTTGCGGCAATCATCGCAATGCGAACAAACGTTGCGCGTATGAACGAAATTCTGGAATATCCCGTTCAGACCGGAAACGACACGCTTACGAATAGCGGTTACGATGTCGTTTTCGATCACGTCGGCTTTGCGTATCCGGGCGGCGAAGTTGTATTAAAAGACGTTTCATTCACCGCAAAGCAAGGTGAAGTCACCGCGCTTGTCGGTCCTTCGGGCGGCGGAAAAACAACGGTTTCAAGGCTTGCCGCAAGGTTTTGGGATATTCGGAAAGGTAAAATTACCGTCGGCGGAATGGACGTTGCCGAAATCGACCCCGAAAAATTGATGAGTCTTTATTCTATCGTTTTTCAGGACGTAACTTTGTTTGATAACACGATTATGGAAAATATCCGTCTCGGCAAAAAGGGCGCGACGGACGAAGAAGTTATGTCGGCGGCTCGGCTTGCAAACGTGGACGAGTTTGCCGAAAAACTTCCCGATAAATGGAACACTAATATCGGCGAAAACGGATGCGAACTTTCGGGCGGCGAGAGACAGCGAATTTCGATCGCGCGCGCGTTTCTGAAAGACGCCCCCGTTATTCTTCTCGACGAGGCGACGGCAAGTTTAGACGTGGAAAACGAAACGATGATACAATCGGCGCTTTCCCGTCTTATAAAAGATAAAACCGTGCTTGTGATAGCTCACAGAATGAGAACGGTCGCGGGAGCTGATAAAATCGTGGTTTTGGCGGACGGCGTCGTGGCGGAGCAGGGAAAACCTAGTGAGTTGTACAATAAAAACGGCATTTACGCTCGTATGGTGGATTTGCAATCGGCAAGCGGAAAGTGGAAAATTAAATAATTGTGCCGTCCTTCGGAGGAAAATCCGACTTAAAGCCCGGACGGAATTTTCAATTGCTTTTTTCAAAGTAACGTGATATAATGTATAAAAAGCGCGGGAGAAAAATATGGTAGACAACGAATCGCAGGAAATGTATCTCGAAACGATACTTAGATTAAAAAAGAAAAAGGGTAGTGTAAGGGCGATAGATATAGCGGAAGAACTCGGTTATTCTAAGCCGAGCGTTTCCCGCGCCGTGGGAATAATGAAAAAAGACGGTTTTATAGTCGTGCATGCCGACGGACTTATAGACCTTACCGAAACGGGTAAGGATAAAGCCGAAAATATTTTTTCCCGGCATAAATCGCTGACTCAAGCCCTTGTAGTGATGGGGCTTTCGCCCGAAGCGGCGGAAGAAAACGCCTGTCGCGTGGAACACGTTATCACCGAAGAAGCGTTCGAGACTATCAAAAAATATTTTAACGTGTAAATACAAAAAAATTTTTAGTCAACCGCTAACTTTCGGTTGACTTTTTTCTATATATGAGTATAATTAAAAATGGCTTTGGAAAAAGGCCGTTAATTTTTGCGCAAGAGTTAGCTTTGGCTAACCGCTTCTGTGTAGGCGTGGCGCAAAATTTTTTCAGGAATGGTTAGCGTGGACTAACTAAATAAAACGGATGGTGAGTTACATATGAGTTCGTCGGAATTAAGGTATCTGATAGTGGCAAACAACCTTGCCAAAGAGTTGCAGTCGGTTAAACAGACCGATATAGCAAACAGGCTTCACGTAACAAAGGTGAGTGCGTATAACGCAATTGAAAGGTTGCGGGAAAAAGAATATATCGAGAAGAATGATAGGAAAATCGTTCTTACGGATCGCGGAAGGGAAGTTCTGAACGAGTATATGACGATTATACGCTTTATGTCGGCGCATTTGTCGTTACATTGCGGAACGACTGAAAATCAGGCTTATGAAGACGCTCTTAACGCCACCTGCGCGTTTTCGGACGTAACCCGTAACGGAGTGGCAAATTTTATAAAGTCAGAAATGAAGGGCGCGACAAATTCCGGTGGCGTATGCTTCGGAAGTGAGAGTGGATACAGAAACGAGAGATGAACGTGCGGAGAATTTAATTCGGGCATGAAAGGAGTACGTCATGAGCAAAGAATATAAGCATTGGAATACGGAAAAGAAACTGATTCCCGTGATGATACGAACGTATTGTCGCGGTAATCACAAAACGGAAAGGAAAGCGGAGGGCGTAAAAGGAAAGGAACTTTGTTCAAAATGCAAAGAACTGGCTGAATACGCAGCGTTCAGATTGGAAAAATGTCCGTTCAAGAGAAACAAGGGATTCTGCTCTTATTGCAAAATTCATTGCTACAAACCGGAATATCGTGCGGAGATGAAAGAAGTGATGAAATATTCCGGTCCGAAAATGCTTTTTTCGCATCCGATATTCGCGATGTCGCACGTAACGGCAATGATAAAATACAAAAAGCAGTTAAAAAAACAGGCAAAGAGGCAGTCGGACAAAAACGCGGGAGCGGAAAAGGCTCGGTCTGCGCAGACAAACGATCAAAAGAAGGACAAGGAGTAAGCAAATGATAGATAAAGAACTATTCAGACTGATCGGCGGCAATAAAAAATACATATTTATCGCCGTAGCGTTACAGGTACTCGGGCTCATCGCAAACGTTTCGATCACGGCAAGCGTATGTTATGCCGTGTATCTGTTATCGAAAAACGCGGAAGCGGTGCTATTTATTTATCCGCTGATCGGCGCGGTTATCGGTATTATCGTAAGATATAGCTGTTCACGCGCTACGGGCGATATAAAGGACAAGCTTGGCAGAAGCGTTAAAAAAGATTTACGCGAAAGAGTATACAATAAAATCGTAAAACTCGGCGTTAAGACTACCGACGGGATGAGTATGGCGGGCTTGACGCAGGTTTCGGTAGAAGGCGTAGAACAACTCGACCTTTACTATTCGTCATATCTGCCGCAGTTCTTTTTTGCGATGATCGCGCCCGTAATATTGTTCTTGATATGCGTATGGATCGATTGGAGAACGGCTCTCGTTCTTATCGCCTGCGTTCCGCTTATCCCTGTATCTATTGTAGCGGTAAGTAAGTATGCGAAGAAGATTTTCGCAAAATATTGGGGCAAATACACTTCGATGGGCGATAAGTTCCTCGACAGCGTGC